>OWIC01000009.1_pt1 | contig 214002 bp, 204 predicted proteins | sample 1732791 | NCBI WGS metagenome assembly OWIC01 (sample SAMN05065754, study PRJEB22554) | human gut metagenome | biome: ENVO:2100002; feature: ENVO:00000062; material: ENVO:00002003 | host: Homo sapiens | place: USA
CTTTCGTTAAATATGTCCTTCCAACTCCCTAACGCATTAGTTCATTGGAATTGGTGCAAAGATAACGAAAGGTTTTAAATCACTAAGCATGGAGTGAGGATTAATAGTGAATATCCTGCCTTCAAACATGAATTATTTTAAATCAAGAGTATTCAAGGGAATATAAATCAAAGTTTTTATCTGTTGTGTTAAAAAACGGCTTATTGTTTTGTTATGAACATTTGTTCATTATATTTGCAGTCGAAAACAATAAATATTCAATGTCGCCACGTCCAAAAAACATCCGTAAAGTCAATAATATGCCTTCTGTTGCAGGTTTTAAACCGATAGCCTCAAACATTTGTCGCAAGGATGCTATATTCTTGCATTTCGAGGAGTATGAAGCGATACGGCTATGTGATTATGAAATGAAAACTCAACAAGAGGCTTCTGTTTCAATGGGGGTATCACGTCCTACTCTTAGCCGAATATATACCAGTGCAAGGCAGAAAATTGCCCAAGCATTGGTTCGTGGTGTTGCTATAATGATAGAAGGTGGAGTAGCGTACACTGATAGTGAATGGTTCCATTGCGGAGTATGCGGTTTTGTATTCAATAATATCAAACCTGCACTTAAAATCCGTAAAATGGAATGTCCAGTGTGCCACTCCAACGACATAAGCATTAGTAATATTAACATTAATAAGAATGAGATTATGATGAAAATTGCAATTCCGACAAAAGAGAATGTAGTTGACAACCATTTCGGTCACTGTGAGTATTACACAATCTTGACAGTAGGGCAAGACAATCAGATTCTAAGCAGCGAGACTATTCCTTCTCCACAAGGATGCGGATGTAAATCCAATATCGCAGGAGAATTAGAAAACATGGGAGTCAGCGTCATGTTGGCAGGGAATATGGGGCAAGGTGCTTTAAATGTACTTACAACCCACCACATCAAAGTTATAAGGGGGTGTTCCGGTAATATTTTGGATGTCGCTACCGACTACTTAAACGGGAAACTTACAGATTCGGGAGTGGGCTGCTCATCCCATGAACACCACCATGAATGCCATGGACACAATCATAAAGAATGATGTTTATAAAGAGCAAAATGCTACTTAATATTATTATAAATCTTTTGCAGTATAAGATAAATGAATTTGCAAATATTTTATAACTTTGCAAATGGATTGATTACTCTTTCCGTTAAATAGCAAGATGAAAGAAGCGTTATGCTCCCTTGTAAAGTTGGAATCTGAGAAATTTCAGATTTGATACAAGTTGTAGCGTAGCGTATTCTTGTATCAAGTTTTTTAGGAATCTCAACTTAAAAAGTAGCATTGCAGTTCCACGCTTCAATTGAAAATTAAAAGCTTTTTAGGACTGAAAAAGCAATAAAAAAGTATGGAAATAAAAGCAATTTTTAAAAGTGTATGCGGTCTTATGACTGTAGTTGCGTTTATCGCTTGTAGCGGAAACGGTATTGAAGGGAAATGGGTTGAACCAGTACCTGGTATGGAAAATCAAATGCAAGGTATAAATTTGGAAAAAGGTGGTAAAGCTTCTTCTGTCAATATGGCTACCTTGCAATATGAGAAGTGGGAAAAGCAAGGAGATAAATTAATTCTTTCCGGTAAAAGCATTGGTAACCATGAAACGGTTTCTTTTACAGATACTCTCACTATTGAAAAATTGACAGAAAGCGGTTTAACTTTGAAAAAAGGAAGTTTAACCATAAACTATCAAAAGCAATAAATCAGAAAATTAAACTTAAAATGCCACCCATATTTTATTTAGGGTGGTATTTTTTGTATATAAAAGAAGATAAAAAGGCAAACATAAATAGTATTGGCTTTTGTTAAAAAGAAATGCCCGAACCATATACTACGAGTATTGCTTTATATTTTATTTTTAATGCTATTGATAATGACAATAGTGCCTTGGTTTTATTTATGCTATTAATAACGGCAAGTTAATCTATTACTTTATATATTAGAGATAGGTTGGCTTGTCTATTTATAAAAACTGCCATTATTTCTCCGGCTGTTTTTTTAGGCAGGACAAATTCGGATTGAGGTATATAAGATTGACCTTGCTCTAAATTTGTCCTGCCTTTCAAAGTGACTTCACGACATCAACCCTGCTCTGACAAGTAATCTCTTGACTTGTGTAATCTGAAACTTGCATCCCTTAGATGTAACAAAGCCTTGCTCATTCAACAGACAAGTCATTTCGGATAATGATTTGCCTTGCATTGACAGTGACCGTAACAGTGCTATCGCTCTCATGTTATTTGGATTGTTATCCGCTTTAGCCTTGTTGGTAATGATACTATGTTGAACGGCTTGTTCAAATTTATTCATCAAATTCTCCGATTTACCAAGCTGCACACCCCTTGCTTTTTTGGCTTGAAGTGACTGTTTGGTTCTCTGACTGATTAGTCCTGCCTCATATTCGGCTATGCTACTGATGATATGCAGAATTAGTCTGTTGGCTTGTGGAAAGTCACAGAACACAATCTCAACATCACTCTCCAACAGCTTAGAAGTAAACGCTACATTCCTTGACAACCTATCCAATTTAGCTACAATCAGAATAGAATTCGTTTTCCTGCACATCGCCAAAGCTGCAAGAAGTTGAGGTCTGTTAGACTTCTTCCCACTCTCCGTTTCAATGTATTCAGCAAGTATGGGCTTATTCTTTACATGGTTGTGTATAATCTCCCGTTGTGCTTCCACGCCAAGACCCGATATTTGCTGTTTCATGGTGGATTGCCTTAAATATGCTATGTATGTCTTCATAATTCACAATTATTAATAGTTGGTTACAAATGCTGAACGAACATTCAGCTTATGTAAGTAAGGACACCCAATTTAAAAATTGAATGTCCTTTTTAACGCTATAACTGTCCTTCATCAGCAAAGCTGTAATATCCTGCATCCGTTAATATGAGGTGGTCTATTACTGTAATTCTCATAAGTTTTGCAGCTTCTTTGACTTGTCTTGTTATATCCATATCCTGCCTACTTGGTTTCAGATTACCGCTTGGGTGGTTATGAGCAAGAATGATAGCTACTGAATTGGTGAGCAATGCGGTTTGTAGAATTACTCTGACATCAGCACAAGTTTCAGTAATTCCACCCTCTGATATGAGAGTGTAGCCTAAGACTTGGTTGGATTGGTTTAGAAACAAGACTTTGAAATATTCTTTGTAACAGATTGTTCCTTTTTTATATGTAGAAAGCAAGTATTTATAAGCATCCTCTGAACTGGCTACCTTATGCAGACTTTTGAATTTTGGTTTGTAGGATAGTTCCACTTCTCCAACAGTATAATCCATGTCTAATATTTTACTATTCATTCTATCAATATTAATGTGGTGGTGGAAGAAAAATTGGACAGTTAAAATGGTCTGTCGCCATATTCATAAACAAGAATTGAATTGCATACTCTATCATAGAATGAGAATCCGCAACAAGTATGGAAGTAGCTCTCATAAACTGCTGCATATTCACCATGCTGTCTACTGTTCCTATCCAAAAATGAATCAAACTTGTGCAGCCAATATTTAAGTGCTTGCAAGCGTTTGATATATTGCAGATTGTTCTCACAGTAGCATAATTTCTCTTGTAAAGAAGTGATATGATTGATAGCATTTTCAATTTTAGATTTATCCATAATGTCATAGAATTTGTAAAGTGTATAAATAGAAAAGGACACCTAACAAAATAGCTGTCCTTTTGAATATTACCGTCTGTCCTCTTAGATAAAAGGCAGATATGTATCATCCAATGCACCACTGTCAATAATATTTTTGCATAATTCATGTGATGCTTGATTTCTGAGGTCTGTGCCATAATTATCATCGCCTACCATTTTAATGATTGCAACAATGGTTCTCATCAACTCTTGTTGTAGGGTGCGGTGATAGTGACTTACACCTTCAGCAAATCTTTTTGGATTCCAACTCATATCATTAAGCGCACGTTCTAATTCTTGTGCAGCTTTGTATTCACGAGAATTTTGTAATTCCATAATTTATGTAGTTTTAAATAGTTCATAAAATAAAGAAAGGACAACTAACTGAATAGCTGCCCTTTCCTCTCTCAATCAACAATCCACTCAGCCCAAGAACCAAGCGTATTTGTTATCAAGTCCTTGCAGGACATTGTTAATTCCTACACTGACTTCCGTAGCGTTTACGGCTCGTTGCAGATAAGTATCAATGTAACTCCCCTTGTTAGCCTGCGTCAAAAGATTGTGGAAATCGAACATTGATATGGTGTTGTCCTTTGCCCCGAACACTTCGTTGTGATAGTAATCGCGACAAACAGAATTAATCTGACTGTCCGTAATCAGAAGTCTTGGAATGGCTTTCTGCCTTGCAGGTGACAATGCTTGAAACATTCTCATCCGTCCGACAATCTGTGCAAATTGTGTTTCGGACAATGAGGTATTGGTAAGTGACTGCATCAAGTGGATTTCTTTTGCAGGGTTGAAGCTGTGGAACAATTCAAGTACGTTTCTGTAAAGTTCACTGATATTGGTTACTTCCATATTGAACTTGACACCTTCTCCCGTTAAAATTTGATTGCTACAAATTCTAACTCTCCAGCCCACAAAAACAGAAAATTTCTCCAAGCCTTTGGATGTACGATAAAGGTTGAGGTCTGAATAGTTCCTTACCCCACCGATGCACAGTTCAAGCCTTTGCCCTCTTACCGTTTCGATAATGGTTGGAATGGTAAAGGCAAATGCAAGGCGTTGGTAGAATTGTGTCTTTTCACATTCCAACAGTTCACTTGCTTTCTTACCCAAACTTTGAGGTGTTCTACCGCGTACAATGTGTGAAACTCTAATATCCGGCTCGTTCACTCTTTCACCTGCATAGAATGAGCAAGCCGCATCGTGCACACATGAAATAAAGTCTTGGTGTGCGATAGTCAATTCTTGGTTAGCCCAAGTTGGAACAACGCATTTGTTTGTAAGCTCGTCCATAGTGATTGCATCGGTGTTGGCTTCCAAAAAGTTTACGCTCGGCTGTACAGTTGGTTCGTCTTGGATAATGGCAGCTTCTTCCGCATACTCGCCTAAGTTAAATCTCGATTGGTTCTGTGCCATGATAGGCATAATTTGTAATGCTTCCATAATGAATTTGAATTAAATGATTATTGATTGAATGTTTTTAACAAGAACAAACCCTAAACACAAGTGAATTTCTTCGCTTGCATCTAAGGCTCGTTCTATGTCTTTCCCTAAATATTCTTTTAAAAGAAATTCGGAGCATTAGTAAATTATTGCTTGGCTACGGGAATGGGATTGTGAACATATACGCTGCTGACAAAAGACATTCTTTTTCATAGATGATGTGAGGTAATAGTATCATCGTGAAGTAAAGAATGCTTTTTTCTTCCATAGCCATGAGGGGGCATAAAAAGGTGGTGTACCTCCGTTTTTATCATCCGACACAGCATGGGGGAGTAATTTACGACATAGAGATATGTTCAAATAAAAAAAGAGTCCCCACTTTCATCAGCGGAAACTCTTCGTTTATTAATGATTTGATAAAGCTAAATATTAATGATAGAGTACCTTTTTAAAACAGACCCTATAAAACTAACTTTCATCAAAAAAAGTACTATCCTATATTAATGGTTCTAATATTCTGATAGCTTTTTGATTTCCGATTTTACACTCTTGAATTTTGAAGAAATCTTTTATAGTCATGGCTGTAATTGCATTTTTAGGCGCAGTCTTAACCAATGCGTATAAACGCTTTAATTTTTTTTTGATATATTCACGAGTGTATTTCTCGCCAATCTTAAAGGAGTTTTTAAGGAGTTGAACAAACTCTACTCCGCTTGTTTTTTCTCTATAGTTTTTCATAATCATGGCTTCTTTGATTTTTTTGAATGAATAATTGTTTACTTCAATAACTTCTTTGCCTACCGTATCGTAAGCATCAATAATAAAAGCATCAACTTGCCTGATGTCACTGATAAATGATTGCGCCAATGGAGAGTCTCTGTCATCCTTCAACGATTCCAGTAATTCAACGATACGCTTTCGGCTTTCTTTGATAGAACTGCTCTTATCCATTAGGCTCAACCTTTCCTTATCGCCCAATTTGTAAAACAGAGGTTGGGTCAGCTTCGGTAAGAATAAGTTGCTTTCTTTGTATCGGTTCACTACTGAATCAATATTATTGTAGGCAGACTTAACCAATGCTTCATCAATAAAATTGTCAATCGCAAAATAGTTGGTCTTTCCGTCTTTTAGCATCCGGTTATATGGCAGTATATCCAATGCAGCCTTATAAGCATTTCGGCTTTCCGAAGATGTTGCACATTCATAGAGATTTTTAATCGTCTTGTAAGCATCCCTGCAACCTTTAAGATATTCCTTGATACCTGCTTGGGTACGTATCGGATAGTTCTCATTGGTATTGACAACATGAATAGCCAAAGAAGTACCGTTTCTGAATCGTCCTATTGCTTGTACCGCATCAGTGCATGGGTCAATGATAGTGTATTCTGCAAAATACGGTTCAGTGACAAATACTATATCGGGCCGTTCTTCCAATTCAATATCCACAGCAGTATAGTTTCTGCTGGTAAGCCACATATAAGGCATTTTATGCTTAATGTTCCAGTATTCATAAGCTCGTTTAAATCCTTTCTTCTTCAACTTCTCAACACTTTTCTCTGCACAGAATACTGCGGACTCATTTTCAATTCCCAATTTACTCATCAACTGGTGTATCATATCAACACTGTTGGCGAAGAAACAAATACTGCGTGGTTGCTCTTGTTGTGCTTTTATCTGTGGTAGAATTTCTTTCAATGCTTCCAAAACATTATTGGTCTGCACAATGCTGATAGGACGTTTGTAGTCAAAGGTCGGCTGTATTTCTACTATTTTGAAACCTTGACTTTCAAAACGTGGGTCACTCGGTAATATGGGAGTGGCTGAAACAAATGCCTTTTCTCTGAATTTGAAGAAATCATCCATAGGAAGAATTATATCAGCTCTGTAATCAACATCTTTTATCAGCTTGTCGCATTCATCGGATAGGAAGAAGCACATATTATATATGTCAAGTTCCAGTTCCTCGAAAGCACGTTTGATTTTAGCAAATCCTTCGGGAGTGCTTATCAACTTGATAAACTTTCCTGCGGCTAATGTCTTTTCAATATAATCAATGACTTCTTCTGTTGTCACCCCTTGCTTGACACCGAACAGATTGTCATTCTTATGCTTCGGGTCTTTGCACTTGCCAATGATAGGCGGAACATTGGGAACGATAATAACAGAATGTCGCTTAGCCTTTATTTCGGAGTAGGTTGCACCCAATCCGGTTAATGTCTTACAAAGGATAGTGTTTGTTTCTATCTGTGGCAGGACTTCTGTCAAGTACTGGATTTTACCAGCTATTTTATATATAGTTATAAATTTCTTTTTCATTTGTGTGGATTTAAAAAGGAGAGAGGAAATTTACACTTCCTCTGCTCCGTTTAGATTTAACGAATTAGTCCTTTCTCTTGCAAGTATGAAACAATGTCCTCGTCTCGGTTTACGAAGAAGAAGATGTTACCGAACTTGAAGTTGGCTACTGCTGTTAGCTGCCCTCTGCGGTCTCTGAACTCGGGTGTAAACTGAATGTTTACAGCCTTACTTTCCACAAACAGTTTGAGCATATTCTTTCGATACTCGTTACCGTTAGTTTGGTCTGACTTCTGAACTTCTGACGGTTCTACGCCAAAGTCCTCACTCTTGCCAGTAGAAAGGTATGTCATAAGCCAGTTTGCAGATTCATTGTTCAACTGATACGCGAAGCGTTTCACGTATGTGCTTTCGACCTTTATCACTTCGTAACCGTCCTCGTCAATGTCGAAGAAGATGTTCAATCTGTCAAAACGTGACATCATGGACTTCAATTCTTCATGTGCTGCCACATTATTATATGGCTCTCGGTTGCTTGCAGTAATATTTTCAAACCTGAAAGCTATCATAATCATCTCCTTTCTCTTGATAAGATTTATAACTAACAGACCAGCCAATCCTTTTGTATGAGTTAGGAAGGTTCGCTAACTCATCTTCTTTTACAGTACAGAAATCATTGCCATTACTGTACAATTTCAAGACTCTACAATTCAATCTTTCTCTGATTTCGGGTAAGGAAGCATCAATGCTATTTACATCCATATCGTCTATGGCAATTTCGTGAATGATGAAAGGTAGTTTCTTTACCAATTCATTGGCAATCAACATAAATTTCCATTTGCCATAATTGATTTCTTCCAAGAACTGGCGGTTTTCATCAGTAACTTGAAAAAAAGATTCACAAACATACTGTTTGCTTCCCGCTGGGAGAATCCGGATGTTTAGCTTTTTAATAACTTCTTCCAGTTCTTCCTCACTTTTTGTCAATTCAGACAGGCTAATTAAATAGCGTTTCAAACTTTTCAAATTGTAGAGACTCCTCTCAATTTGATTACAATCATTTTTTTTCATATTATAAAAATTTGAAATTAATAAAAGTGAGGGCATAAAAAAGGCTTCTCCAACTAAGCTTACTATCGAATTGGACACATTCCACCCTTGTTTGTACAAGTAATGATATGTGATGTTCCAAGTTTGATACTCCGATATAGACCGGATAAACTTAGTTGCAGAAGCCGCTACTGTATAGTAGAAAATGATGCTGACAAGCTTCTTTCAGTAGATGAGCCATTTGATAAACACGTCTGCCTATCGACTCTGATAATAATTTTAGTGGAGGAACCGTTTCCTCCCTCACATGATTCATTTTGAATCGTGCTGCAAATGTATAGACAAGTTTTTTAATAGCAAAGGAATTTTCTTATTTAATCATAAGAATTAATATTCTATTTCACTAATTGATAACCTTTTAACAGAAACAAAGAGTCCCACCTTATTATATATAAGGCAGAACTCTTTTTAGTTACAGCAAATTCTTCATCGCTTCATCTACTTGCTCGTTGTCGAAGCTATCCAAATATATTTGAGTAGTCGCCAAGTCTGAATGTCCCAATGCTTCACTTATCAATGCAATATTTACTCCCGATTTTTTAAGAACACTTGCGAATGAATGGCGAGCCACATAGGTCGTTATATTAGCTTCAATTCCCAATCGCTTACCGAGTGTCCTTAGAATGTCATTCACCTTGCCACGTATTTTATGAATCCTATTCTGCTTCTGTAAAGCTGTTTTATGGACTTTTACATTCAATATCGGGAATAGATAACCATTACTCTCATCGGTGTATTTTTTTATAATTTGCATAGCTTCTTGGGGTATTCCAATCTTGATTAGCTTACCAGTTTTCTGACGGATATAGTGTAACCTACCATTGACGATATTCTCTTGTGTTAAATTGGCAATATCAGTAAAGTTTATACCGCCACACAGATAGCTGAATGTAAAAATATCTTTACTTAACTCCACATATTTCTTTTGTCCTATCGGTTGGGAAGTTTCTGTAAACTTCAACATATCTGTTTTAGCTATGGCTCTCTTTTGAGTAGAAGTGTCGAATTTACTGATTTTATATTCTTGAAAAGGATAATCAGACAAATGGGCACATCTTTCTTTTATTGCTTTATTATATGTGCTTCGTAAGGTACGGAACATTAAACTGATTGTTGTTTCTTTGTTGCCATTACTCCGGAGCCACTTTTCATATTTTTCGAGCCATGCCACATTTATGGTATTAAAGGGTATTTCCAACTTTCCATTAGTAAATCTTTTCAAAGAGTTATAGGAATTAAGGTAAACCAGTCTATTACCACATTTGTTGTTAATCTCACACTGAGCAATTATTTCTTTATAAAAGCAATCTACGGCTTTGGCAACCAGTAGCTTTTCATTTGCTTCAATCAGAGTTGCAGCCGAGTATTCTTTTTGGTCAGACTTTATTTCAAGCATTTTCTTTTGAAGTTCCAGTTTCTTATCAAGAATAATCTTTTGAAGATACTCTAAATTAGGACATTTAGGTTTCGGTTTATTTTTCTGAAAGTCCCAAAACTTGGGATTTACAGATATTCCCAAACTTTGGTATTTCTTCTTTCCGTCTTTACTGATACGAAGCATTAGAGGGTGTTCGCCATTAGATAGGGTCTTGGATTTGTAACAAACCACTGAAATTGTAGCATCCATGTTCATTTTTGGTTTAACTCTCGGTTTAACTCACTCGGTTAAACCAAAGGTAAACCGCCCCATTCGGAGAATAAAAAAAAGGAGCTACATTTCACTGTAACTCCTTGATTCTTATCAGTCGGGGTAGCGGGATTCGAACCCACGACCCCCTGCTCCCAAAGCAGGTGCGCTAACCGGACTGCGCTACACCCCGAGTGCTTTACTTCTTAAAAGCGGTTGCAAAGATAGATGTTTTCCTAATACATGCCAAATTTTTTAATAACTTTATCTGAAATAAAATTTTAAAACATTGATAAACAGCAAAGAAGATATAGAGGATTGCTGTGTAAAACGAAATGCCACTTTTATCAAGTTTCTTTCGAATAATATTTAATAGTTTTTTAATCATGTGGAATAAATAAATTCAGCAAACATGTTCTTCTACTAATAATCATCCTATAACCCATTTGCTATTAGGTAAATAAGAGATAAGTTTTGTAGTGATATAACAACTGATAAAGGTAAGTATGCTAATAAGAGGAATAGCTGCCGCAATAGATATTTGTGGCTGAATGATTGATACCCAAAATGGCAACCAAAGCATGTGCATCAGAAACATACCATAACTGTTGACTGAGATACTCTTAACTAAACCGTAAATCTTACCTGCTTTTTGAATAGTAGTGAACAGAATGAAAGCTCCAAAAGTAGCTATTACACAGTTGATAATGCAGAAGCACCATGCTATCTCCAAGTCAGAGAGTTGTTGTGGAATACCGGGTTTAGCCTGGAGGTAGAAACTAAGAACGGTGAAAGAGGTACCGCCCAATAGGCAGACGAGTCCTATAACGGAGCGCTTCAGGCGTGTCCAGTTAATATGATAACGAATGTAATGCCCTAAAACCAAATAACCGGAATAACCACTGAAATCGTACAACATATGATATTGATTCCACCAACATTGTCCCAATACATCGCCATAGAATTTATTCACAAAAGGCAAGCAAGTGGTCAGTGCCCATAGATATAAAAACATACGCTCTTGCTTAGCGGTGGCTATACGCAGCCAAGGTGAAAGAATGGGAATAAGCAAGTAAAGTCCTATAAGAGGATACATAAACCACAGATGAAAAGCATTCATCGGGAAGTTTAACGGTAACTTGCAAACAGCCACACACATGCCTTTCCAATCGCCTCCTTCTTGCCATACCTGGAGCACAGCGTACACAATCATAAATACCAACATAGGTGGCAGAATACGAAGGAAACGGCGTTTAAAGAACTCTCCCCATGACTGCTTTTCTTTCATGGGAACAAGTAAATAGGCTGAAGTGATAACAAATAGGGGTACTGAAATGCGACTCATTCCATCCCAAATTGCAATCCAAAATTTGTGGGCATCTGAAAGAATAGGCACATCACCTACTCCATAAAATGCTTCGCTGGCATGTACCATCATTACCAAAAAGCAAGCAATCCCCCGTAAATAATCCAAAAATATAACTCTGTCCTGTTTCATATGATTTATTTGTGTTTTGGCGAAAATAATAAAAAAACAATGATTATTAAAGCTAATAGGAAGTAAAGTGAGCTTGCATTTACATCTTCAAATAAAATTCTTTGGTCAGTGAAATATATTCTGAAGTGAACTTTCCATGTTTCTCTCCTTCTATATAAAGGCTATCTTCAGTACATGATACTTCTTGTCGGCTGAAAGCTAGCAATACGCGTCGATAAGGTTTTCCGGGCTTGGTGAAAACGTGTAGGCAACGATATGGATAAAGCTGGTATTTCCAAGCCGTATCAATAACTGTTTTTTCAACTTCCGAGGGAATGATAACACTTATGATCCCCTGTTCTGATAATAAATGAGTGGAATGTCCGAAGAGTAATTCATAATTCAATTCATTTGTGTGTCGTGCCATACAACGCTGATTATCCGGACATTTCAAGGCATCGACAAAATAAGGAGGATTTGAAACAATGAGATCGAATTTGTTTTCGGCGTGATAATCGCGGAAATCACTGCATATAACTTCCATTCGGTCACTCCAAGGAGAAGACTGGATATTTTCTTTAGCTTGGGCAGCTGCAGCCGGGTCTATCTCAATGGAAGTAATGGAAGCCCAGGGATTCCGCTGTGCCAGCTGTAAGGATATTAGTCCGCTTCCTGCTCCTACATCAAGAATGTATTTGGCGTTTTGTACAGGAGCCCATGCTCCTAACAATACTCCATCTGTGCCTACTTTCATGGCACATTTGTCGTGTCGGACGGTAAATTGTTTGAACTGGAAATAAGGGTTTGACATATTTGTTTTTGTTAATCGCGCTCAAAAATAATCAAAGCCAATAAAATAGCGGCAATTTTGGCATCGTTTTTGTCTTTTTAAAGGAAGGAACGCCTATTTAATAAGAAGAAATAGCTAACTTTGCGGTGCCTTATTGGCCTGCCAATATGACATAAACTAAAAAGAATGAGATGAAGAAAAGAAATTACTTTGGTGATATCGAAGATAGAAATGAGAACTCTTTTTCTGTAATTGCTGATTTTGAGGGGAATGAAGAACAGTTGATGGATGTTGAGGTTGATGAAATACTTCCGGTATTGCCCCTTCGGAACATGGTTTTGTTTCCGGGTGTATTTATGCCGGTATCTGTGGGAAGAAAGTCTTCCCTGAAATTAGTGCGTGAAGCGGAAAAGAAAGGAACGTACATTGCTGTGGTGTGTCAGAAAGTAGCTGATACGGAAGCGCCTTTGTATGATGATTTACACACTATTGGCACAGTTGCCAAGATTGTTCGTGTATTGGAAATGCCGGATCAGACAACTACCGTTATCTTGCAGGGTTCCAAACGTATCGAGCTAAAGGAAATAACAGAAACTACTCCATATTTGAAAGGACGTATCAATACTCTAAACGAGGAAATTCCTGCTAAGGATGATAAAGAGTTTCAGGCGTTGGTAGAAGCCTGTAAGGACTTAACCGTACGCTATATCAAGTCTTCGGATATGTTTCCTCAGGATTCTGCATTTGCAATCAAGAACATTAGTAATCCGATGTTTTTGGTGGATTTTATTTGCACTAACCTTCCGTTGAAGAAGGATGAAAAGATAGAGCTGCTTCGCATTGATGCATTACGAGCCCGTACGTATCGCCTACTCGAGATTTTGAATCGTGAGGTTCAGCTTGCCGAAATCAAGGAATCTATTCAGATGCGTGCCCGCGAGGATATTGACCAGCAACAACGCGAATATTTCTTGCAACAACAGATTAAAACTATTCAGGATGAGCTGGGCGGTGGAAATCAAGAGCAGGAAATAGAGGAAATGCGGAAAAAAGCGGAAACCATAAAATGGAATGAAGAAGTAAAAAGCACATTCCTGAAAGAAGTGGATAAGCTGGAGCGTATGCATACGCAGTCGCCTGATTACAGCGTACAGTTGAACTACCTGCAAACCATGATGAGTCTGCCATGGGGTGTTTATACAACGGATAATCTGAGTCTGACTAATGCCGAGAAAACGTTGAACAAGGATCACTACGGCTTGGAAAAAGTAAAAGAACGTATTTTGGAACATCTTGCTGTATTGAAGCTGAAGGGAGACATGAAGTCACCTATCATCTGTTTGTACGGTCCTCCGGGAGTGGGAAAAACCTCACTAGGACGCTCCATTGCTGCTGCGTTGAAGCGGAAGTACATCCGCATGTCATTGGGTGGTGTGCACGATGAAGCCGAAATACGCGGACATCGTAAGACTTACATTGGAGCGATGCCGGGCCGCATTATTAAAAGCTTGATTAAGGCAGGTTCTTCCAATCCTGTTTTCATATTGGATGAGATAGACAAAGTGAGTTCCGATCGTCAGGGAGATCCTTCTTCCGCCTTGCTTGAGGTGCTTGATCCGGAACAAAACACCACGTTTCACGATAATTTTTTGGATGTGGACTATGACTTGTCAAAAGTGATGTTCATAGCTACCGCCAATAATCTGAATACGATTCCCGGACCGTTGCTTGACCGTATGGAGCTGATTGAAGTAAGCGGTTATATCACTGAAGAGAAAGTTGAGATTGCCCGCCGTCATTTGGTTCCGAAAGAACTGGAAGCGAACGGTATGAAGAAAAACGACATCAAGCTCCCTAAGAATACATTGGAAGCGATTATCGAGTCTTATACTCGCGAAAGCGGAGTGCGTGAATTAGAAAAGAAGATTGGAAAGATTCTTCGCAAGTCTGCCCGCCAATATGCTACGGACGGTTATTTTGCAAAGACAGAGATCAAGCCGGGTGATTTATATGAATTCCTGGGCGCTCCGGAATATACGCGTGACAAGTATCAGGGTAATGAATATGCCGGTGTGGTTACAGGGTTGGCATGGACAGCTGTCGGTGGTGAGATTCTTTTTGTTGAAACGAGTCTCAGCCGTGGCAAGGGTGGTCGTCTGACGTTGACCGGAAATCTGGGCGATGTCATGAAAGAGTCGGCTATGCTGGCATTGGAGTACATCAAAGCGCATGCTTCGCTGCTAAATCTTGATGAAGAGATTTTTGACAACTGGAATATTCATATTCATGTTCCTGAAGGAGCCATTCCAAAAGACGGTCCGTCAGCAGGTATAACAATGGCCACATCATTGGCATCTGCGCTTACACAAAGAAAGGTGAAAGCCAATCTTGCGATGACAGGCGAAATCACACTCCGCGGAAAGGTGCTTCCTGTCGGTGGTATCAAAGAAAAGATTTTGGCTGCCAAACGTGCCGGTATCAAAGAAATCATCCTGAGCGATGAGAATCGTAAGAATATTGAAGAGATACAGGAACTTTATTTGAAAGGACTGACTTTCCACTATGTAAAAGATATAAAAGAAGTGTTTGCCATTGCGCTGACCGATGAAAAAGTTGCTGATGCCATTGACTTGTCCGTAAAAAAAGAAAAGATAGAAAAGAAAGAAGAATGACATTTGAATTACAGTATACAGACAGCAAGACAAATGCACGTGCAGGATTGATAACGACTGATCATGGGCAGATTGAAACGCCTATCTTTATGCCGGTAGGTACGTTGGGAACCGTCAAAGGAGTGCATTTGACAGAGCTGAAAGAGGATATAAAGGCGCAAATTATATTGGGAAACACCTATCATCTTTATTTGCGTCCGGGATTGGATGTGATTGAAAAAGCCGGCGGACTGCATAAGTTCAATGGCTTCGACCGTCCGATGCTGACCGATAGCGGCGGTTTTCAGGTCTTTTCATTGTCGGGTATTCGAAAACTGCGTGAAGAAGGCGCAGAGTTTCGTTCGCATATCGACGGAAGCAAGCATATCTTTACTCCGGAAAAAGTGATGGACATTGAACGTACTATCGGAGCAGATATAATGATGGCATTTGACGAATGTACTCCGGGGGATGCAGAATATGCTTATGCTAAAAAATCCATGGAGATGACACACCGCTGGCTGGACCGTTGTATCAAGAGGTTTAATGAGACTGACCCTAAGTATGGTTATCATCAGGCGCTCTTCCCTATCGTGCAAGGTTGTGTTTATCCGGATCTGCGTAAGCGCTCGGCAGAATTCATAGCTTCTAAAGGAGCTGAAGGCAATGCAATCGGTGGTTTGGCTGTGGGTGAGCCTACGGAAAAGATGTATGAAATGATAGAGTTGGTAAATGAAATACTTCCGAAGGAAAAGCCCCGTTATCTGATGGGTGTAGGTACGCCTGTGAATATCCTTGAAGGCATTGAGCGCGGGGTCGATATGTTCGACTGTGTGATGCCTACCCGCAACGGACGTAACGGTATGTTATTTACCAAAGACGGCATCATTAATATGCGTAATAAGAAATGGGAGACCGACTTCTCTCCTATTGAGGCTGATGGTGCATCTTACGTGGATACATTATATAGCAAGGCCTATCTGCGCCATTTGTTCCATGCACAGGAGTTGCTGGCCATGCAGATTGCTTCCATTCATAATCTGGCGTTTTACCTTTGGCTTGTTGGTGAAGCCCGTAAACATATTATTGCCGGTGATTTCTCTACATGGAAGCCGATGATGGTACAACGTGTATCGACAAGATTATGAGAAAGATTGACTGGAAGATACTGAAAGATATAAAACTGCCTATCGGGAAAAACAAATACCTTAAGCGGTTGGATTGGTACATCATCAAGAAGTTCCTGGGGACATATGTGTTTGCCATAGCCTTGATTATTTCTATCGCCGTAGTATTCGACTTTAATGAGAAGATGGACCGTTTCATGTCTCATGAAGCTCCATGGGAAGCCATTATTTTCGATTACTATATGAACTTCATTCCCTACTTTGCCAATCTGTTCAGCCCATTGTTTGTCTTTATCGCAGTAATCTTTTTCACTTCCAAGCTGGCGGAGAATTCGGAAATTATCGCAATGTTCTCTACGGGAATGAGTTTTAAGCGCATGTTGCGTCCTTATATGGTATCGGCAGCTATTATCGCGGTGACTACGTTCTGTCTCGGTTCGTATGTCATTCCCAAAGGTAGTGTGACGCGTCTTAATTTTGAGGATAAATACTATAAACCCCGTAAATCTACCACAGCTCGTAATATTCAATTGGAAGTTGATTCGGGAGTAATTGCCTATATTGAGCGTTTTGAAGATTATAGCAAGACGGGCTATCGCTTTTCGCTGGATAAATTCAAAGATAAACAGTTGGTGTCGCACCTTACTGCACGTAGTATAACCTATGATACGGCGACCGTACATAAATGGACGGTGAAGGACTATATGATTCGTGAGATGGACGGCATGCGTGAGAGTATTGTCAAAGGAGAAAAAATGGACACTATCCTTTTCATGGAGCCTGCCGACTTCCTTATCATGAAGAACCAGCAGGAGATGCTAACCAGCCCCCAGTTGAGCGAATACATAAACAGGCAGCGGCAGCGTGGCTTTGCCAATATCAAAGAGTTTGAGATTGAATATCATAAACGTATTGCCATGTCTTTCGCTTCGTTTATTCTGACGCTGATTGGCGTGTCGCTTTCTTCGAAAAAGACGAAAGGCGGTATGGGATTGCATTTAGGTATAGGTTTGGGATTAAGTTTCTCGTACATTTTGTTCCAAACGATTGCTTCTACGTTTGCAGTGAATGGCAATGTACCTCCTTTCATCGCAGTGTGGATACCGAATTTGCTTTATGCTTTCATTGCATTCTATCTGTATAAGAAAGCGCCGAAATAAGTAAAACTGTTCAAGGGCGTTTACCGAAACAAACCGGAAACCTCTAAAAAGTAAGAAGCCGTCCCGTTCTTGTGTTTCCACAAGTGCGGGACGGCTTTTTTGTTGTATTCATTTCCTCTTTTGTTTTGTTCTTCTTTCCTACAAGCAAAGAGCTTGTTGTCGGAAGCCCCCACTTTCTTCTTACAGGTTCTTTAAACACTCCATCACAGTGTGTATCGGAGTTGTTTAATTCAAGTAAGCTGAAAGCTCTGCAGCAGAGATGTTTTTGGCAATAATCACACCATTTTCATCTAATAAATAGTTAGTAAATCCTCGGCCTAAACGATATTTCTTAAATAAACCGGAGGACTCGCCTTTAGTTTCCACGAAACAAGTGGGCGTAACTATTTGGTCCTTACGAACAGTTTCCTTAAAAATAGACTGATACTCATCGAATGAGACGGAAACCATTTCCACATTATCATTGCGGGAAGCGGAACGAAGCACATTGCTCAAACTTGCGTTTTGCATCCGGGAGTGCGCGTCATAACTTGCCCAAAAGCTAAGCAACACGTATTTTCCTTTCATGTCTGAAAGTTCTGCTAACGGTTGCCCGGCAGACATAGATTGGATTTTAAAGTCCGGGGCTATGTCACCCACATTCAAACCGCCGGTCGGTTTGTCTTTTTCTACAAAAGAAGTCAAGGAACCAATTAGTAATACAACAAAAATCCATTTTACATATTTCATGTAACACGATTTTGGTTAATACTATCCGGGACTGTCCTTTTTGGCAGTGATTTCTTCCCGGAACGTCATCTTCTCAGGCTTTGCAATGAGAGGAATTCATTGATACTCAAAGCCTTTAATTCTGAAATCGGGTGCAAAGGTAAGTAATTCTTAAAGTAACTTCCAAATAAACAAACAATTTTCTCACTTTTTTGGCGTACTTTTTTATGTTATTTAGCATAAAAGGCAAGAATTTTCCTTACTTTTGTGGCTTGTTATCCTATTAATAGACAACTTATGCAACCATTAAGTACAGAACTTATTCTTATCCGCGTAACAGGTGAAGATCGTCCGGGACTGACAGCTTCGGTTACCGAAATTCTTGCCAAGTATGATGCGACTATCCTCGACATCGGACAGGCTGACATCCATAACACTTTGTCGCTGGGTATTCTATGCAAAACAGAGGAACAACATTCCGGTTTTATAATGAAGGAGCTGCTTTTCAAGGCATCCTCCTTAGGTGTTACTATCCGCTTCTACCCTATTACAGCGAAAGAATATGAAAATTGGGTGGGCATGCAGGGCAAGAACCGTTACATTCTCACCTTGCTTGGACGCAAGTTGTCTGCTCGTCAGATTTCTGCAGTTACCCGTATTTTGGCGGAACAAGGAATGAACATCGATGCCATTAAGCGACTTACGGGGCGTATCCCGCTGGACGAATGTGATACAAAGACGCGTGCTTGCATTGAGTTCTCGGTGCGGGGTACTCCCAAAGATCGTATTGCCATGCAAGAAGAACTGATGCGTTTGGCGAGCGAACTGGAAATGGACTTTTCTTTCCAGTTGGATAATATGTACCGCCGCATGCGCCGTCTGATTTGTTTTGATATGGATTCTACGCTGATAGAGACCGAGGTTATCGACGAACTGGCACTGCGTGCAGGGGTCGGTGAACAGGTGAAGGCCATTACGGAACGCGCCATGCGGGGGGAAATAGACTTTACGGAAAGCTTCCGCGAACGGGTGGCATTGTTGAAAGGGCTGGATGAGTCTGTCATGCAGGAGATTGCCGAAAAGTTGCCCATTACGGAAGGAGTCGATCGCTTGATGTATGTTTTGAAGAAATATGGTTATAAGATTGCCATTCTCTCAGGCGGTTTCACTTATTTCGGACACTATCTCCAGCAGAAATACGGCATCGATTACGTTTATGCCAATGAATTGGAAATAGAGAATGGAAAACTGACCGGACGTTATCTTGGCGATGTGGTTGACGGTAAGCGCAAAGCGGAGCTGCTGCGCCTGATTGCTCAAGTTGAGAAAGTGGATATAGCTCAGACCATTGCAGTGGGCGACGGAGCCAATGATTTGCCAATGCTGGGCATAGCCGGACTGGGTATTGCTTTTCATGCCAAACCTAAAGTCGTTGCAAATGCCAAGCAATCCATTAACACTATCGGTTTGGACGGAGTGCTTTACTTTCTGGGATTCAAAGATTCTTATATAGATATCCCTCGATAAAATATAAGTTCCTATAATAAGTTCATAAGCTCCTGCGGTAATTAATTATCATAGGAGCTTATTTTTTAAGCGAGCTTATTTTGTTCTGCTTTCGGTTTGCATTATCTTTGTCGGCAAATAAAAGAAATTCATGAAGTTTTCTGAACTAAAATTAAATGACAATGTGCTTGAAGCACTGGATGCGATGCGTTTTGACGAGTGCACCCCCATACAAGAACAATCAATACCTGTAATACTCGAAGGCCGGGATTTGATAGCTGTTGCACAAACCGGAACCGGAAAAACTGCGGCGTACCTGCTGCCGGTGCTGAACAAACTTTCAGAGGGCGGGCATCCCGAAGATTCCATCAACTGCATAGTAATGGCTCCCACGAGGGAACTGGCGCAACAGATAGACCAGCAGATGGAGGGTTTCTCCTATTTCATGCCGGTTAGCAGTGTGGCAGTGTATGGTGGTAACGACGGAGTGCTTTTCGAGCAGCAAAAGAGAGGATTGACTTTGGGTGCAGACGTTGTAATAGCCACTCCCGGGCGTTTGATAGCGCATCTTAGTTTGGGATATGTGGATCTGTCCCGCGTCTCCTACTTCATTTTGGACGAAGCAGACCGTATGTTGGATATGGGGTTCTATGATGACATTATGCAGATTGTGAAATTCTTGCCTAAAGAGCGTCAGACCATTATGTTCTCGGCCACAATGCCTGCCAAAATACAGCAGTTGGCTAAGAGTATTCTAAACAATCCGGCAGAAGTGAAGCTTGCGGTTTCCAAACCTGCTGAAAAGATAGTGCAAGCTGCTTATGTCTGCTATGAAAATCAGAAGTTGGGTATTATCCGCAGTCTTTTTGCCGAGCAGACTCCCGAGCGTGTCATCATCTTCGCATCCTCCAAGTTGAAGGTGAAAGAGGTGACCAAGGCATTGAAGCAGATGAAGCTGAATGTTGGAGAGATGCATTCGGATCTTGAGCAGGCACAGCGTGAAGAAGTGATGTACGAGTTTAAGGCGGGACGAATCAATATCCTGGTAGCTACCGATATTGTGGCGCGTGGCATTGATATAGATGATATTCGTTTGGTAATCAATTATGATGTGCCGCATGACAGTGAAGATTACGTGCACCGCATCGGGCGTACGGCACGTGCCAATAATGACGGTGTCGCCCTTACCTTTGTCAACGAAAAAGAGCAGACTAATTTCAAGGGCATAGAGAACTTCCTTGAAAAAGAAATCTATAAAATACCCGTACCGGAAGAGTTGGGTGAAGCTCCAGAGTACAAGCCGCGCTCTAACGACGGGCGTAAACGCAGCTACAAAGGCGGCGGACGCCGTAATGCAGGAAGCGGTAAAGGTGGTAACCGGAATAATAGCAGACGAAGAGAAGGCAGGCCATCCTCCGGAACAAAGAAACAAGAATAGTTAAAGCGGAATTTATTCCGCTTTTTTTATGCTCATCTGATTATCAAATCCGATTGTTATATTTGCCAAACTGTATACGGAACTTTCCGGTACGCATAGAGTTGCCTGATATTGGTAGCCTTTATTGTTCACTCCCATAAAATTCATATCGGCAAGGATCATTTGGTTCAGAGTCTCTGTTGGGAAGATACCGGCAAACATTTTCTTGGTGATGTCTTTGCCGTACAACATTTGCCTGCCCTCATATACGCAGATATGTATAACGTTGTCGTAATAGACGTTGTCCACACTGATTCCATCTTCCGAATAGGACGTGCGGATAACTTTCATCTTTGAGGGGTTGATATAGACATACCCCCGGTAGCGTATGCCTTTATACATCACTACGCTATCCTTCTTCATAACTTCCGTAATGGGGATCACCTCCACTTCCTTATTCTCAAAGGCAAGTATGTCTTCGGGGCTTTCCGACTTGTGCAACTTTACAATTTCATCCGCCAGGGAATGGAACCAGAAACTGTATTCCGTCTGCCTGTCAATCTTGTAGGCTGCGGTATTGTTGCCGTACACATACATTGTATCTCGTATAATCTTGAATGATACGGGGATATTTTGAGGGTCGGTATAATATATGGTATCTCCTTCTATGCGCATTAAAGGCAATTCCGTTTCATCTTCTATCCAGATGCCCTGGAGCAGAGACTTGGCCCTGAGGTCTTCTTCACCGGCTTTTGATTCTTGGCTATTACCACATGCCACCAACGCCATGGCGCAACATAACTCAATTATGAGTCTTTTCATTTTCATCTCCTTCCTTTTATTTACCTATGCAGTGGTAGGTAAATCCAAGTTCTTCTATTTCTTTCTTTTCATAGATGTTACGGCCGTCCAGCAGAACCGGAGTTCTCATAGCCTTTTTGATAACTGCCCATGACGGCAAGCGGAATTCTTTCCATTCCGTCACCAGCATCAAAGCATCCGCATCAAGTGCGGCATCGTACATGTCGGTGGCATAGTAGACGCTGTCACCTATCCTACGGCGACATTCCTTCATGGCGGCAGGATCGTATACGCGCACTTTACAGCCGATGTTCAGCAGCTTGTTTATCAGAATTAGAGAAGGAGCCTCACGCATGTCGTCCGTTTCCGGTTTGAAAGCCAGTCCCCACAAGGCTATTGTCTTGTTGTGTAAATCACTGCAGAAGTGCCGTTGCAGCTTTTCGAACAAGATGCTTTTCTGTTGTTCATTGACTTCTTCCACCGCCTGAAGCACACGCATCTGATAACCGTTCTGTTCCGCAGTCTTAATCAGCGCCTTTACGTCCTTTGGAAAGCATGAGCCGCCATATCCGATTCCGGGATAGAGGAATTTGCGGCCGATGCGGGTATCGGAGCCTATGCCGCTACGCACCATATTGACATCGGCTCCCACCAGTTCGCACAGGTTGGCTATGTCGTTCATGAAGCTGATGCGGGTGGCAAGCATGGAATTGGCGGCATACTTTGTCATTTCGGCGGAAGGAATATCCATGAAAATGACGCGGAAATTATTCAGCAAGAATGGTTTGTAGAGCTTGCTCATCAGTTCCTTTGCACGTTCGGATTCCACACCCACCACAACTCGGTCGGGACTCATGAAGTCTGCTACGGCATTCCCTTCTTTCAGGAACTCAGGGTTGGAGGCAACATCGAATTCTATCTGTATTCCCCGTTTGTCCAGTTCTTCCTGAATTGCTGTGCGCACTTTCTTGGCAGTACCCACCGGAACGGTGCTCTTGGTTACTACCAGAACGTATTTCTTCATGTTACGCCCGATGGTACGTGCCACTTCGAGCACATAACTCAGATCTGCGCTGCCGTCTTCATCGGGTGGAGTTCCCACAGCACTGAATATGACGTCCGCTTCGTCCAGACAGCTTTCCAAAGAAGTGGTGAATTGTAAACGTCCCGCCTTTGTATTCCGGTGCACCATATCTTCCAATCCGTTCTCATAGATTGGAATAATCCCCTGGTTCAGTGCTTCTATCTTTTCACTGTTTGTATCAACGCAGATGACGTTGACACCGATTTCCGCAAAACAAGTACCGGTTACCAAACCGACATATCCTGTACCGACGATGGCTATTTTCATATCCTATTCAAAATATTCCGCATCTTTGAATGATACGGCATGTCCGTCTTTTTCCGACAATAAGAGTTGTGACTCCGCAACCGGCCAGTCAATGCCTACGGTCTCGTCATTGAAGCGGATGGATGCTTCTGCCTGAGGGGCATAGCCGTTATCCACTTTATAAGTGAAGATTGCTTCTTCGCTCAAAACCAAAAAGCCATGGGCAAAGCCGCGGGGGATGAAGAACTGCCGTTTGTTCTCTTCGCTTAACTCTACGCTGACGTACTTGCCGAATGTAGGGGAAGACTGGCGCAAGTCGACTGCAACGTCCAGCACCTTACCTTTTATGACACGTACTAATTTAGCCTGGCTATATTCGCCTTTTTGGTAATGCAGTCCGCGCAGTACGCCGAAAGACGATTTCGATTCGTTGTCCTGCACAAAATGCACATTACCGATGTTGGCACGAAATTCTCCTTCTTTAAATGCTTCCATGAAGTAGCCGCGTGCGTCATTGAACACTTTCGGTTCGATGATCCATACGCCCTCAATTTCTGTTTGTATGTAGTTCATTGCTTTAGAATGATTTATGTATCTTTAATTGAAAACCGAAATTATCTCCGTAGATCTCTCCCATGTCCAGTGCGAGAGATGCATTGAAGTTCCACCCTTTCCATCTTTCGGGAGAATAAGAGAACGAAGCGTATGCTGAAAAGTTCTCCATAATGTCCAGTGTAGGAGCGCCGGGAGTTCCCCATGTCCTGTTGTGGCTCATTTTGGCGATATAGCTCCACTCCGGACTTATCTGTCCGCCCCAACCGACGTGCAGCGCTTTTACGCGGTTGTATTTGAAAGTCATGTTGCCGTCCTCATTGTAAATGGGCGAAGCAATCAACGGGTTGGCTATCATCATGCCCCAATGCGCCCAGCCGGGATAAAGGCCGTTGTTGTAATAGTTGTCGGAACCTCCGGTCTTGTGTACAGGTCCTTCCTCCGGTTCGTGCAAGCCATGCAGCGGACCGCTCATGTTGGTTGTCTGTAAAAACTCAAGGACAACGGCGTTGATAGGATTGAAGTTGTTGAAACTCATTTCGAGTCCCCATAAACCGTCCCAACCGTTTTGTTTGCCCATGGCGGAGAAGTCGTCAAAGTGATTGCACAGATATGCGCTGATTGAGAATTTGTCCGCGCGGTGAGTCAGTCTGATTTGTTCGCTTCCCAGGAAGTTGCCTTGATAGAATTGGCTGTCGTTCATGGGTTTGTCCTCACCTCCGGCACCGGGGATAAATACTCTGAAATAATCTTTCAGTGTATTGCCTAAATCCGTTGTGCTGCCGTCGGCACCGATCATGTGTCCGCCGAATTGCGTGTCAAGTGTCATGCCGATGTCAAACTGCCATTTCCCGTTGGGCACTCCCACCCGGACAAATCCTTCTTTGTGGTGGTACTTAATGTCTTTTGTATACCAATAGCCCGCTCCCACTTTGCGTTCCTGATATTTGTTGTCGGTGAACCAGCCATAAGAAATCTCACCTTTTATGGCAAGTCGCGGAAGTATGTAAAGGTATTCGGGGATACCTACCATTATTTGGGGAATGGGTCTCGCATTGCCCGACCATGTCATATCGCCGCTGCTTAAGGCATTGTTCAGCAATGGAGCGCCTTTTTCGCGGCTTCCGGCAAACAGCCCCAGCCATTTGTAACGTACATCTATGTATGTTTGCTGGATAAAGATGTCCTTGTCGCCCTTGAAGTTCATTCCGGCAGCCGCTACCATGTCCAGTTTTTCTTCAAACTTCCACTTGCCCAGTTTGTGCTTGTAGCCTACCCCGCCCCGCACATATGTATTGTCATAAATAGATCCCAACCCCTGCTGGTTGCTCACTTGCCACAAGGGGGTGTTGTCTCCCGTATGTACGGTAGCTCCGTATTCTACAAAAGGGGAAACCTGCGCGGTTGCTATACCATTTCCTGTAAAAATAAAAGCCAATAAGCAGATAGGGATACGCATGATGTCGGATAGTCTATATCTGGTTAAGTGCTGACAGTAATCTGTGTTCATTTCAAATAATATAATATAGTTTATAGTCTTGATTAAAAGAGACGTGTAAAACGCTGCAAAAGTAAGAAAAAAAACTAATATATCAGTCATGGACAATAAAGGAGTTTCCAAAGTTCGGCGTGTTTATAAGTTGTTAATAAGAAAAACACCTCGAAAGTGGCGTATCTCCGATAAAACCGCTACTTTTGTAGCATGATTGAATTAGCACAGCATATAGAAGTATTGTTATTGGAGAATGATTGTGTCATTGTTCCGGGTTTGGGCGGATTTGTCGCCCACTACGCTCCGGCAATGAGAGTGGCGGAAGAGAATACGTTTTTGCCCCCTACCCGTACCATCGGTTTCAATCCGCAGTTGAAGATGAACGACGGGCTGCTGGTGCAATCTTATATGGCTGTATATGGCACTGACTTTTCCGATGCCACTAAGATTGTGGACAAAACGGTAAAAGAATTATTGTCCCTTCTCCATGAAGACGGGAAGGCGGATTTGCCCAATGTGGGTGAATTGCGTTATTCCATTCATGACACTTACGACTTCGTTCCTTACAACAATAAGATTACCACTCCACATCTGTATGGACTGGACTGTTTTGAGATGCAGGAACTGACAGTCTTGCGCAAGCCTTATGACAACAAGGCTGTTCCTTTCACACCTGCTGTGCGGAAAGAGAAGAAACGTGCGTATAGGATTGGCATCAACCCCTCTTATCTGACTAATGCGGCTGCCATGATAGCCATTGTGGCTCTGTTCTTCTTCTTTTCTACACCCATAGAGAATACCGAAGTGGTGGAAGCCAACTATGCCCGGTTGCTTCCCGGCGACTTGTTCGAACAGATCGAGAAACAGTCTTTGGCCATCACTCCGATTGTTGTCCGTCAGCAACCCGGTGCCAAGAAAGCAAGAGCTTCTCAGGCCAATCTGTCGCAGACGGCAAACAAAAAGACTGTGGCTCCTGTTGCTGTGAAAGAAGTGAAAGTCCGCCAGCAGCCTGTTGCGGTTCCTGCCAGCCGCCCTGAAACGGAGACGGCACCCACTGTTTCTGCCCCTCAACCGGCAAATATGCCTTATCATATCATCGTTGCCAGTGTAGGCACCGAAAAAGATGCCAACGCTATGGCGCAACAGTTGGTTGCCAAAGGATATGCAGGCGCCAAAGCGATTATAGGCGACGGCAAGATGCGTGTCAGCATCCAGTCCTGTGCCACAGAGAAAGAAGCATATCGCGCTTTAAATCAAATCCGTCTGGATGAAACATACCAAAGTGCTTGGGTGCTGAAGAAATGACTTTCTCCGTAGTGAATTATTAATTACCAAATTATTCCTGTCAATCCAATGAAACGTATCCGTTGCCCCAAATGTGAGAACTATCTGACTTTCGATGAAACAAAATACACAGAAGGCCAGTCTTTGGTGTTTGTCTGCGAGAACTGCAAGAAACAATTCAGCATCCGCTTGGGCAAGACAAAGATGAAAGTACCGCAGAAAGAGGAGTGCTTGGATGAAACAGAATACAAAGAAGCTTTCGGAAGCATTACGGTGATCGAGAATGTTTTCGGGTTCAAGCAGGTACTGCCGTTGCAGGAGGGAGATAATAAGATTGGGCGCCGGTGTGTGGGAACCGTTATCAACGTTCCGATAGAGACCTCGGACATGAGTATGGACCGCAACCACTGCGTCATCAACGTGAAGCGCAACAAGCAGGGAAGACTTGTTTATACGCTGCGTGACGCTCCGAGCCTGACGGGCACTTTCCTTAACAATGAAATTTTAGGCGATAAGGATCGCGTCCGCATTGAAGACGGAGCGATTGTGACTATCGGCGCTACCACGTTCATCCTTCGGGCGGCAGAGTAGCAGAGGGAAAAATCATTTGCATATTTACATCGTGCACTTCACTATTTGTCAGATACATACGTGTACCGGAAAGTTTCCTTGTTTGGTACGGCTTGTACCTCAGCTTGGTATTGTCTGTACCTCACCATGGTACGACGTGTACCATAGTAAGGTATAGACCGTACCAACGGGTGGAATTTCCTGTACCAACCGTTGGCCGTCAAACTCCCCCTGGCTGATTTCAGTTGAAACCTTTGCCGGGGTTCCTGCCGAAACGTTTACCACTCGTACTCTTCGGTATACCGATCGAATACAATCTCCTCATTCCAACCATGCTTTTTGCATACTTGGCGGATACATTCCTGTTGTTTCGGAGTGAGTCCCAGCTTCTGATTGCGATACCGGTAATAGGGAGAATGTCTGAAGATAGCTTCCAAATTGAGGTGGATGGCATGAGAAATGCGTGCAGGCATATTGTCGTAAAGGGTTTTGAAGCCCCATGCCACCCGTACCTTTTTGTTTGTGCGGAAATGAGGGCACTCCTTTCCTGCAGCGGGATAACAAAGGGGATTGATGACGGATAATCGGGCGTTTTGCGCTGTGTTGTATTGTGTCATACTATGCCGGAGGCAGCTTTCGGCTTTGGAACATTGGGCGTTGAAGCACAATGTATATTGGGCTGCCCGGTTGTTTAGTTCGGAGTTATTTTCCATTCGTTGTTCGAATTTTAGTGAATATGTTTTATCCTGTAAAGGTACGTGAAAAAATCCGGTTGACATCATATAGCGGCCATTATATTGACGGGGCGGGTGTATAAAAAAAGAACAGGGCAAAGCCGAAGCCTTGCCCTGTTCCCGTTATTATGCGGATTCTTGTTTAGAGAATACCTTTCACTGTTTCCAGCATACCTTTTGCCTGAATAGAGTTCAGGAAATCGGTAACCATATCCGTCAATCCCGGAATGGTATTCAGGTCGCCATGCTCACCCCAGATAAGGTCTTTGGCAGCCAATACACCTTCTGCAACCTTGCGGGTGTCGCCTGTTGCCCACAGGTCTTTCAGCAGTTGCATGATTTCGGGAGCATCGTTCGGAATGATTTCCGCACCGTCGGCACGCACGCCGCCTTTGTAGTATGTGATGATAGCGGCAAGACCCAGCACCAATCCCTTCGGAAGTTCGCCTTTGCGTTCCAAGTAGGTTTTCAGGCCCGGCAGGTCGCGAGTTTGATATTTCGGGAAAGAGTTCAACATGATGCTGGTCACCTGATGCTCTACATAGGGATTGTCGAAACGCTCCAGTACGTCAGCAGCGAATTTCTTCAACTCGTCGATAGGCAGGTTCAGCGTCTGCATCAGTTCATCAAACTGCACTTTGCGGACATACTTGCCGATGACCGGATGATTGCAGGCATCACGCACAATGTTTACGCCGCTGAGATAGGCCACCGGAGAAAGTACGGTGTGAGGACCGTTCAGCAAGGTAACCTTTCTTTCATGGTAAGGAGCTTCGGACTTCACGAAGAGCACGTTCAATCCGGCTTTGTTTGCAGGGAACTCCTCTGCCAGCTGGCGGAGAGAGAGGTTCTCGGCAGCTTCGATAACCCACAAATGGAAGATTTCGGCTTGCACAACCAGGTTGTCGGCATAACAGATTTTTTTCTGAATCTGTGCAATTTCTTTACGCGGGAAGCCCGGAACGATGCGGTCCACCAAAGTAGCGCACACGTAGCAGTACTTCGTGAACCAGGTCTTGAACTTCTCATAATCTGCACCGAAATCCTCTTTCCACAATTCGATGTATTGGTAGATACATTCTTTCAGATGATGTCCGTTCAGGAAGATCAGTTCGCAAGGCATGATGATGAGACCTTTGCTCTTGTCGCCTTTGAAGGTTTTGAAACGACGGTACAGCAATTGGGTCAGCTTGCCCGGATAGGAAGATGCGGGAGCATCGCTGAACTTGCAGTTCGGGTCGAAAGCAATGCCGGCTTCCGTTGTGTTGGAGATGACGAAACGTATTTCGGGCTGGTCGGCAAGCGCCATGAATGCAGCATTCTGTGAATATGGATTCAAAGCGCGGCTGATACAGTCGATGCGGGTCAGGCTATTGACGGCCTCCCCGTTTAAACGGCCTTGCAGATTGACATGGTAAAGACAATCCTGACCGTTCAGCCATTCTGCCATACCTCTTTCTATGGGCTGAACCACCACGACGCTACTGTTGAAGTCGGTCTTTTGATTCATGTTGTAAACAATCCAATCTACAAATGCGCGAAGGAAATTACCCTCGCCGAATTGGATGATTCGTTCGGGAGCAACGGATTTGGGAGCCGTCTGTTTGTTTAATGCTTTCATCTTAAAAATAATTTTAATTATAAATTATGGATTCCAATTTGAACTTATCACGTTTGGGGAATTATTCAAACTCGAAGTAAAAATCAATGTTTTCTTTCATCAGGATGTCGATAGGCATGTATTTTACGGCGGTAACCGGTTTCTTGAATACAATATGATTGCATAGAGCTTTGACGCCGCAATATCCTTGCAGTCCCGGCCGCTGTCCGATGAGGTAATTCACTTCACCGCTTTTTAGGTGTTCCACATTCTTTTGAAGCAAATCGTAGCCTACCAATGCGTCCAGCCTGTGTCCCTTTTTCTGCAAATAGTCTGCCACTTGATATACGCGGGAGTTGAATACGGCTCCCAATGCAGCCTTGGGGTGCTCGGCAAAGAAAGTGTCCAGTAACTTTTCATTGGAAGCGGTGTTTTCCTTGTGGAGCACGACGTCGTGTATAATCAAATCCTTGTGCTCAGCCACAAAATATTGCATGAAACCTTCCAGGCGGCGCTGCATCTGGACTTCAGCCGGACTGTTTTTTTGATTGTTCAAGAAAAGCACAATCTCCTGCCCTTCTTGATAGCGGTTCATTAATATCTTGGCGGCGATATATCCGCTGATTTTGGAATCCTGACCGATATAACATAATGCGTGGGTCTGTTCCATGTTGAAGTCAATGAAAGCATATGGCACTTTTTTGCTTTCCAGATAGGATGTCAGCCGCAATGTTTCATCCTGAAAGTTCGGGGCAATCAATACTGCATCAACAGGTTCTGCCTGAAGCAATGCGCAGGCTTTTTCATAAGACGTTTTGTCCGCATGGTTGTAGAACACGTAATCTATCCCGACGTTGAACGGACGCAACTCTTGCGCTGCCCGTTCTATCCCCTGTGCTACGGAACTCCAGTAATCATGCTCTATATAATAAGGTATAATACATATTATATGGTAGCGCTTCTTGGCAGCCAGACCTATGGCAAACATGTTGGGGTGATAGTCTATTTCATCAAGAACCTTCTGAACCTTTTCTCTGCTCGTACGCGACACATCTCCCCGGTTGTGTAGCACGCGGTCTACGGTTCCGGCGGATACGCCTGCCATACGCGCAATGTCTTTTATCGTATAATTCCTGCTTTCCATACTTTCCTGTTCCTAAGGCGCTAAAAGGTCTTACGTTCAAAACTTAAATATTATAAATATTTGCCGCAAAGATACGAATAATTTTGTTTCTCCAAGTAAAATTTCTACTTTTGTGTTCGATAACGGTTAATAAAAGCAAAAAGCCTTATCGAGCCTATTAGCTTTACAATCAATACTATATAGGTGTAATAATAAGAAAGTAATTTTTTTAGATACTTAAAACACAAGAAGATGAAAAACTTTATGGACGAGAACTTCCTGTTGCAGACAGAAACCGCGCAGAAGTTGTACCACGAACATGCGGCTAAAATGCCGATTATCGACTATCACTGTCACTTAATTCCACAAATGGTAGCAGACGATTATCAGTTCAAGTCATTGACGGAAATCTGGCTGGGAGGCGACCACTACAAATGGCGTGCTATGCGTACCAACGGCGTGGACGAACGCTACTGTACCGGCAAGGATACCACCGATTGGGAAAAGTTTGAAAAATGGGCGGAAACCGTACCTTACACTTTCCGTAATCCTTTGTATCACTGGACGCATCTGGAACTGAAGACAGCATTCGGCATCGATAAAATCTTGAACCCTAAAACAGCGCGTGAAATTTATGACGAATGTAACGAGAAGCTGAAGCAGCCGGAATACTCGGCCCGCGGCATGATGCGCCGTTATCATGTGGAAGCAGTTTGCACTACGGACGATCCTGTTGATTCACTGGAATACCATATAAAGACTCGTGAGAGCGGCTTTGAAATCAAAATGCTTCCCACTTGGCGTCCCGACAAGGCTATGGCAGTGGAAGTTCCTGCCGACTTCCGCGCATACGTGGAGAAACTGGCGGAAGTGAGCGGTGTGGAAATCTCTACTTTTGACGATATGATTGCCGCTTTGCGCAAGCGCCACGATTTCTTTGCTGCTCAGGGATGCAAACTGTCCGATCATGGTATTGAGGAGTTCTATGCAGAGGATTATACGGATGCGGAAATTCAGGCGATCTTCAATAAGGTATATGGCGGCACTTCATTGACCAAGGAAGAAATCCTGAAGTTCAAGTCGGCTATGCTGATTGCCTTTGGTGAAATGGACTGGGAAAAGGGTTGGACGCAACAGTTCCACTATGGGGCTATCCGCAACAATAACAGCAAGATGTTCAAGTTGCTTGGTCCTGATACTGGTTTTGATTCTATCGGCGAATTCACTACTGCCAAGGCAATGGCCAAATTCCTCGACCGCTTGAACTCGGCAGGCAAGCTGACAAAGACTATTCTTTACAATCTGAACCCATGTGCCAATGAAGTAATCGCTACGATGCTGGGTAACTTCCAGGATGGAACAGTTCCCGGTAAGATTCAGTTCGGTTCAGGCTGGTGGTTCCTTGATCAGAAGGATGGTATGGAGAAGCAGATGAACGCACTTTCAGTACTTGGTTTGCTGAGCCGTTTCGTAGGTATGCTGACTGACTCACGCTCTTTCCTCTCCTATCCGCGTCATGAATATTTCCGCCGTACATTGTGTAACCTTGTTGGCCGCGATGTAGAGAACGGAGAGATTCCTGCTGCCGAAATGGAACGCGTAAATCAGATGATTGAAGATATCAGCTATTACAACGCAAAGAAGTTCTTCCAGTTCTAAGAACAAAGACGATATAATTCAAATTAGCCCTTCCACACTTAAGAGATTCCACAATGGAGTGGTTTTGACAAGCGCGGAAGGGCTTTCTATTATAGGAGATACCCTATTATATCTTTGATATTCTTCAATTGAAGGAAATTGGGATGAGTTACGTTCCCTTCGTGGTTTTCGTATTGCCAGGTAATGTGATAAGGTATATGGGCAACGTATCCTCCTAAATTCAGTATCGGTAATATGTCCGATTTTATGGAGTTTCCCAACATCAGGAAATTCTGCGGAGCACATCCCATCGTGTTGAGGAGCTTTTGGTAATCGGCCTCTTTTTTATCACTCATTATTTCAATGTGACAGAAATATCTCACCAGTCCGGAGTCCATGACTTTCCTTTTTTGATCGAATAAGTCTCCTTTGGTAGCCAGTACCAGTTTGTATTTTCCTTGTAACTGGAGCAATACATCTTCCACCCCGTCCAGTAGTGTGACGGGCTTTTGCAAAAGTTCCTGTCCCAATCTGATAATTTCTTCTGCGCAATGCAGATTTTCCTTTCCACCGGTAATCCTACATGCAGTTTCAATCATGCTGAGCATCATGCTCTTCAGGCCATATCCATACATGTGCAGGTTTTTCATTTCTGTTTTAAACAGTTCCTGCGAAACGGCTGCCGGTGGCTGATATGTTTTCAGCAAATCACAGAATTTATGCTCAAACTCTTGAAAATAAAGCTCATTCTCCCAGAGAGTATCGTCTGCATCAAATGCTACAACTTCTATTTTATCTTTCATACTTTGCCTGTTTTACTGTTATTGAGTATCTTTGCTGCAAATATAAGTAATAAAAACATAATAATTAATCAGTAAAGGATGACTCAATCACCCCCAACTAACGCCAAAGGTTTTAGTAAAGCCTTCTGGGTAAGCAACACAGTAGAACTTTTTGAACGCATGGCATATTATGCCGTATTTATTGTTCTCACCATTTATTTGTCCAATATTTTAGGTTTTAACGATTTTGAAGCAAGCATGATTTCCGGTCTGTTTTCAGGCGGTCTTTATCTGCTTCCGATATTCACCGGAGCCTATGCCGATAAGATTGGTTTTCGCAAATCAATGATTATTGCATTCGCACTGTTATCGGCCGGTTATTTAGGTTTAGGTGTGCTGCCTACATTGCTGGAAGCAGCCGGACTGGTGGAATATGGTGAAGTGACCCGTTTCTCAGGGTTGGTTGATAGCAGTGAGCGTTGGATGATTGTTCCTGTCTTGTTTGTCATTATGCTTGGCGGTTCGTTCATCAAGTCCATTATATCGGCATCCGTTGCCAAAGAAACTACCGAAGCTACCCGTGCACGCGGTTATTCTATCTTTTATATGATGGTGAATTTCGGCGCTTTCACCGGAAAGACCATTATTGATCCGTTGCGTAACGCTATCGGTGAGCAAGCATATATCTATATCAATTTCTTTTCTGCTACGATGACTATATTGGCGCTGCTCTCTGTTATCCTCTTGTACAAATCGGCACATACGGCAGGCGAAGGTAAAAGCATGCGCGAAATAGGACAAGGTTTCCTGCGTATCATCACTAACTGGCGTTTGTTGATCCTTATCCTTATCGTAACCGGATTCTGGATGGTGCAGCAACAACTGTATGCCACAATGCCTAAGTATGTCATCCGTATGGCAGGCGAAACGGCTAAACCGGGCTGGATAGCCAATGTGAATCCTTTTGCTGTGGTTTGTTGTGTAAGTTTCATTACTAAATGGATGGCAAAGCGTACAGCCATTACTTCCATGAACATCGGCATGTTTCTGATTCCGGTTTCTGCATTGCTGATGGCATGTGGAAATCTGTTGGGCAATGATGTCATTTCGGGGATGAGCAATATCACATTGATGATGATACTCGGTATTGTTGTACAGGCTTTGGCGGAGTGCTTCATTTCTCCACGCTATCTGGAATATTTTTCTTTGCAGGCTCCTGAAGGAGAAGAAGGTATGTATCTTGGATTTAGCCATCTTCATTCTTTCTTGTCTTCCATCTTCGGATTTGGTATAGCGGGTGTTCTGCTGACTAAATATTGCCCTGATCCGGCCTTGTTTGCGAGCCGGGAAGCTTGGGAAGCAGCCAGTGTTAATGCACATTACATTTGGTATTATTTTGCAGGAATAGGATTAGTGGCTGCCGTAGCTCTGCTGATTTTTGCAAAAACCACCGAATTCATCGACAAAAAGAAGAAAGCATAATCTTATATATTGCATATTTTATGTATATTTGCCCCCCAATGCAAAGACAGGCTACATTCGGCATAAATTAAGTGAGCTTAATTCTGCTCTTATTTGCACTGTCTTTGCCGTCACTTTTTTTTCAAGGTGACGGCTTTTTTGTAATTAAGGAGATTAGAATGAAAGTAAGATTTATAAGCCTTGCAAGTGGTAGCAGTGGCAATTGTTACTATATAGGCACAGAAAAATACGGAATACTCATTGACGCCGGCATTGCTGTTCGTACCATAAAAAAAGGATTAAAAGAAGCAGGTATCAACATGGAGATGATACGTGCAGTATTTGTCACCCATGATCATGCCGATCATATAAAAGCAGTAGGCGGACTGGGTGAGAAACTGAATATACCTATCTATACGACAGCCCGTATTCACGAAGGAATAAACAAGAGTTACTGTATGACGGAAAAGTTACATTCATCCGTCCGTTATCTGGAGAAACAGCAACCTATGCAATTGGAAGACTTTTGTATTGAGTCTTTTGAAGTTCCTCATGACGGCACAGACAATGTGGGCTATTGTATAGAGATAGACGGTAAAGTCTTTTCTTTTCTCACAGACCTTGGCGAAATAACCCCTACTGCGGCGCAGTATATCTGTAAAGCAAACTACCTGATACTGGAAGCCAATTATGATGATGAAATGTTGCGTATGGGTTCTTATCCTCAGTATCTAAAGGAACGTATAACCAGCCGTACCGGACATATGAGTAATATTGATACCGCAGAATTTCTTGCCGAAAATATTACAGAACACTTGCAATATATATGGCTCTGCCATTTAAGTAAAGACAATAATCATCCGGAGTTGGCCTATAAAACTGTTGAATGGAAACTGAGGGAGAAAGGCATTATAGTGGGTAAAGATGTGCAACTCTGCGCTTTAAAGCGGACTACTCCCTCCGAACTATATGAGTTTGAGTAAAAAGATACCGATTTCATCGAAAAAAGTCTAAGGATTGTTTGCGAAATAAAATAAAAGGGCTACCTTTGCACCCGCAAACGAGAAATAAAAAATGCACTCTTAGCTCAGTTGGTAGAGCAACTGACTCTTAATCAGTGGGTCCAGGGTTCGAATCCCTGAGGGTGTACTCCAAAAAGGAACAACAAAAGTTGTTCCTTTTTTGTTATATATTCATGTTTTTTTATCTTTGTAGCTAATCAACCGACATTTATAAATATAAAGATACACTATGGATAAAGGTATAAAACAAGTTGTGGTTCTTTTGGCACATCCCGACATCAAAAGTTCACAGGCCAACAAGGCATTAATGGATGCTATTAAAGAACTGGAAGAAGTGGCAGTATACAATTTGTATGAAATGCGCCCTGAAGACGCTTTTAATGTAGACTCATGGAGTAAGATTATTTCTCAGGCTTCTGCCATTGTGTTTCAGTTCCCGTTGTATTGGATGTCAGCTCCTTCCCTATTGAAGAAATGGCAGGATGAGGTATTCACCTATCTGGCTAAAACTCCGGCGGTGGCAGGTAAGGCATTATTGGTTGCGGTTACTACGGGGTCCGAATACAGTGCCTATCGTAGTGGCGGAAGAAACAACTTCACAATAGATGAACTCTTAAGGCCTTATCAGGGAAGTGCCATACATGCCGGAATGGTATGGCAAACTCCCGTAGTGGCATACGGAATGGGAACGGCCGATGCAGGAAAAAACATTGCCGAAGGGGTTAATAATTATAAAGTAAGAATAGAATCTTTAGTCGGAAAAAATCATGTAGGCAATGATTGGTGATACAAATAAAGCAGCATCCGTTATTCTAAACAGATGCTGCTTTTCCGGTTTTAACGGTCGGCATATTGTTTTTACCGGTATAGTATCCCTTTCTGTTGCAACATTTCAAAATCTTCCTCGCCCATACCTATCTCATTCAGTGAACGAGCTTCATTGTGGTCGTTGAGATACACTCTGGGCTTTTCGGTAAACAAAACATTTACAACAGACAATGAATCATTTCGATAAGGCGTTGTAACTCCTCCTAACTCCAGCATCGTGTGAAAGAAAGAGGCACTGGATGAAATGTTTTTCTGCTTATTGGATATTGTATTCTCCCAAAGGGATGGATAATGGTCCCGGTAACTGTCAGACATCCACAGTAAGAACGGCACATGTATCTGGTAATAAGACGGAACCGGTGACGCATGCAGGAAAAGGCGTCGGCTATCATCAAAAATATCCTCTCCATGATCCGAAGAGTAAAGCATTGCAGCATCTGTGTTCTGTTCCTGCAACATTCCGATAAGGCGTGCCAGAAAATCATCTGTATAGCGGATAGAGTTGTCATAGGCATTCACCAGATTATCTTTATATTTCACTTCGGCATCCACAGGAAAATCGGGTAAGAAAAAAGCGTTTTCCGAAGGATAGCGCTCCCGGTAATTGAAATGTGAACCATAGGTATGGAGAACAATAAATTGCTTAGGAGCATTTTTAGCCAACTCAGTGGCTACCAGTTCCAACAGCTCATCGTCGGAAGGGTTGTAGTTGGCATGCTTCACATTTTCTTTGATAAAATTGCATGTATCAGCTTCTTTTCCGAAAAAATCAATGAAAGAATGGTTATAGCGCTGGTTGGAGAAGAAAGCTGTCTGATAGCCTGCTTCTTTGAATGTTGTAATGATACTTTTCTGTTGATAAATGGAATTGAAGTCATGTGCCGAAACCGAAGACATCAGCATAGGTACACTTTTATGTGTAGTATTGGATTCGGTCAGGACGTGGCAGAAAGCTGTTAGTCCCTTTACCTTTGACAGTTTGGGGTTCGTTTCGCGATTATAACCATAAATCGACCAATTAGCCGAACGGGACGTTTCCCCAATAACCATAACATAGACTTCCCTATTCTTTTGGGGATGAACGGATTTAGCTTGGAATGTGAAATCTTTCGATGTTTTTGCATAGCTCTGTGTCTGTGCAGTGCGTTGAAAGGCGAGTGCAACGTTATAACACACATTGGCCGGGTATAAATCCGATTTCAGTTCATAGCGGGAGTCAAACAGATAGGCAGCTCCCAATGACAAAACCCCGGCAATCATTGCTAATCGGGCGCGCTTACGCTCTCTGTGGATAAACAGCTCCGGCAATTCCCGTTTTTTGATGACAGATACCGTCGCCACTGCCAATGCCGGAATATATAACAGCACTACAATAACAATAGCCGGTATCAGGTTGTCCAGCAACTCCAAGGCTTCGCTGGAATTGGTTGTTACCAGGTTGAGAAACATATCCACTGCAATAATGGACTGTCCGAAGAGATATAACAACACAATCTGGAATGCTCCGAAAAACAAAAAAGGAAACAATATCCAGAAAGTCCTGCCGCAGTTTCTCGACCAACTCATCACCATATAATATATGGAAAATGGCAACAACACATTGCATACCTTTGCTACAATCGGCATAGGCTCCGTAAAACATAGTACAACATTGGGTACTATCAAAATTATCAGGAACAAGTAAAACAAGTTCTCTTGATTTTCAAACCATTTCTTGATTTCTTTAAAAGGCTTCATTGATATTGAATATAAATCCTGTCTGGTGTTTGCCAAACCCTAAATCTAAACGTACATTTACTCTCTTTTTAAATTCCCAGCGATAACCGAAACCGTAATTGGGAAGAATATGTTTCATGTCAAATTCTGAGAACCTTGGAAAAACAGTTCCCGCCCCCACCCATACGGCCACTCCATTCCGTTTCCAGACATGTTGGCGAAGCTCTATTTGGGCATCCATGACACATTTGTCACGATAGCGTCCTTCATAATAGCCACGCATGGAATACGAACTGCCTAAAATTGCCATCAGGCCCCAGGGAGGATTCCCGTAATTCAGCAGAGTGTGGAACTGTCCGGCCAAAACGCCGCCTTTCCACACCTCATGATAATATCTCGTATCCAGTTCCGTACTGCTGAAGGCATATTGGTTTCCTAAGAAGGCGGGACTGAAACGTTGGTCTATTCTAAGATAGTACCCTTTGTATGCATTTGTCAGAAAGTCGCGCGAATCATAAAGCAGTGACAACCCAAGACTGAAATTTGTGGTGCGTGCGTTCATACCTTCCCACAATTCAGGTTTTTCAATATTGTGCCCATATATGTAGTCAAACACTGCCATAGGGCCCACATAGAAGTTGCGTGCCAGCCGGAACATAAAATCCACTTTCATCTGCGCCTGAAAACGGTCATAATCGCTTTCATTGGCATTATTGACTCCGTTATCATACCCTTTTCCCCAATATAAACTCGGAAAGGAGTAGAAATATAAATTATAATTCAAGCGATATTTGTCACGAGGAAACAGATGCGTCCCGCGTATTCCCAACAGATAAAAGCCTACCGTAGAAACATCTCCATACAGCGAAATATTGGAGGGCGGAAGAATCGTATCGTTACGGTCGGTGCGATAAAGTCCGGCAGCCACCAACCCCAATCCCAATTTGGTATCACTGGAGTAATGAGGTCCACCGATAATGCTAAAATCGAATTTTTTATTCTTCTTCTCTTTATTGGCGTCATTGAAGTAGTCCAAGAACTTCTTGAAAAAACTCCGTTTGGCAGAAGCCGAATCAAGGACGGTGACAGAATCCGTACCGGCCGAAGTATGTACTTCTGCCAAGCGTGTTTGTGCATGAACAGCGGTTACAGTCACCAACAAGATTAATGATGATAGCCATGTTTTCAAATCAGTGCTCATTCTCCAATACTAAGAAAACTTCGTGACAAAGTTAGTTGTAAATAATTCATGTTACAACAATGTTACAAAGCTTTTTGTTTTCCTTTCTTCCTATTTAATGTCTATTATTTCCTTAGAATATTTTAACTTGGGCATCAACAGAACATTCCTTAATCCTCTGTGTTTCTTTATAATGAACCAAGAACAACTTGAAATATGAAAACAGCAATGGATATTCCCGACAAAGAGGGCCGCAAACGACTGGTCATTGTGGGAGGCGGTTTTGGAGGGCTGAAACTGGCAAGGAAACTGAAGAGCGATAAATATCAGATTGTCCTATTGGATAAGAACAACCACCATATTTTTCAACCTTTACTTTATCAGGTGGCTACGGCAGGTATTGAGCCGAGTGCCATTTCCTTTCCCTACCGCAAAATCTTTAAGAAAAGAGAGCATTTCCATATACGTATTTGTGAAGCACAACGCGTTATGCCGGAAAATAACTTACTGGAGACTTCCATTGGTACGTTGGCTTATGACTATCTGGTAATTGCTACCGGATGTGATACGAATTATTTCGGCAACAATGACATGGCTAAACAGACTATGGCCTTAAAGAATACATCGGAAGCCCTGTTCAATCGTAATCAAATTCTGGATAGTTTTGAACAGGCCCAAAACACCGGAAATGAAGAAGAACGCAAGCGTCTGATGACTTTTGCCATAGTAGGCGGCGGGGCTACGGGCATAGAACTGGCAGGTGCTTTGGCAGAAATGCGAAAATTCGTTCTTCCGCAAGATTATCCGGACTTGAACATCAATGAAATGCGTATAATTCTCATAGACGGCGCTCCTCGCCTCTTGTCTGCTTTTTCGGAGAAATCTTCCCGGGAGGTAATGGAATATTTGGGAAAACGGAACGTAGAGGTTAAACTGAATGCAAGGGTCATCAACTATGAAAGCAATGAGCTTGTGTTGAGTGAGGGGCCGGTTATTGATACGAAAAATGTATTCTGGGTGGCGGGTGTAAAAGCCAACAGTCTGCAAGGATTACCTTCCGAAGCATACGGACCGGGAAACCGCTTGAAAGTGGACAGTTATAACCGCTTGTATGCGTACTCCAATATCTTTGCCATCGGTGATACCGCTTTAATGTCTTCCGATGCTTACCCTAAGGGGCATCCACAAGTGGTTCAGCCGGCTATTCAACAAGCAAGAAATTTAATCGTCAACTTACAGCGTATGGAGCAAGGCTTGCCTTTGCAGCCCTTTATATATCGCAATAAAGGCTCTATGGCTACTATCGGGCGCAACCATGCCGTTGTAGAGTTAAAGAAACTGCGTTTTGGCGGTTTTCCGGCATGGGCAGTGTGGCTGTTTGTTCATTTGATGAGCATTGTAGGTGTAAAGAACCGGCTTTTTATATTTGTGGACTGGATGTGGAGCTATTTCACCTATGACCCTTCATTGCGGATTATCATCAAGCCTTTGAAACGGGAGTAAACATTTATTCGTTCTTATTTGTTAAGAATACATATCAACTTAAAAAGACGAACAATTATGTTAAAACGATTTTTATTTCCTGTCAAGCCGGACGGCACTTTCATATCTGTCATATTATTAATAGTTAGAGTTGTATTTGGTGTTATGCTCATGAATCATGGCATCGATAAGTGGGCAAACTATCAGGAACTTTCAGCCGTATTTCCCGATCCTCTCGGTATTGGCAGCCCTCTTTCCCTGGGGTTGGCTATATTCGGCGAGCTGGCCTGTTCAATGGCGTTCATCATAGGTTTTCTGTACAGGCTGGCTATGATTCCCATGATATTTACAATGTGTGTGGCTTTTTTCATAGTCCATGCCGATGACCCGTTTGCAGTAAAGGAACTTGCATTTGTTTACTTAGTGGTATTTGTGCTGATGTACATTGTAGGACCGGGTAAATTCGCGGTAGACCGTTGGATTTCCAAATCCCTTTTTCGCAAATAGAGACAGATACGACTCTTTTGTCTTACAAAGTGTAATTTTTTACGGCTTTTTTGTGTTCTTTTATAAAAATGGCTATATTTGCACTAATCTAAAAAAAGGCTGGTTAAATACAACCTTAACAAAATATAGTAAAAAATAAAAGAAAGTGATTATGAAAAAGTTCAATTTGAAATTGGCTGCAACTGTAATGGTATGCGGTGCTTTCCTTTTTAGTTCATGTATCGGTTCTTTCGGTTTGCATAGCAAACTGTTGAATTGGAACCAGGGCATTGGCAATAAATTTGTCAATGAACTTGTTTTTCTGGCATTCAATATCATTCCGGTGTATGGCGTATGCTATTTGGCAGATGCTTTGGTCATCAACTCCATTGAATTCTGGAGTGGCAGCAACCCGATGGCAAGTGTCGGTGATGTTAAGAAAGTGAAAGGCGAAAACGGAAACTATTTGGTGGAAACCCTTGAAAACGGTTATTCTATCACGAAAGAGGGCGAAACTGCATCTATGGAGTTGATTTACGATAAAGACTTGAATACTTGGAATGTCGTAGCAGACGGTGTAAGCACCGAGCTCCTGCAGATGAACAACGACGGTACGGCACAGATCACTTTGCCCAATGGTGAGGATATGACTGTCACTTTGGATGCTCAAGGTATTTCTGCTGCTCGTCAGGCAACTATGGTCAACACCTATTACGCAGCACGTTGAGGATTGAAAATTAAGAACTAAATAAGAAAGGCTACGCGCAATGTTTCCAAAGAAACCGCGCGTAGCCTTTACTGTTTTAGAATGGATATCCCACAGCAAAGTGGAAAGCAAAATCACGACTGAATTTGGGATGTATAATAGGGAAATGTTCTTTCCTGTTACTGAACACAGGATTGATAGCTTTCATGCCGCCGTCAAAACGCAGGACAAAGAAGTCCAAATCCAACCGCAGGCCCAACCCGTAGGCCACTGCTATCTGCTTATAGAATTTGTTGAATTCAAATTTGCCGCCCGGCTGATCTTTGTAATCACGCAGTGTCCAAATGTTACCCGCATCCACAAAGACTGCTCCTCTGAATTTCCAGAAAAGACGTGTACGGTACTCGACACTTGCATCCAACTTAACATCCCCCGACTGATTCATGAAATTTCCGTCACCGGGAAAAACGCCCGGACCTAAGTCACGTACCGACCAGCCGCGTACACTGTTGGCGCCACCGGAGAAGTAACGCTTCTCAAAAGGCACAATGGTTGCATTGCCGTATGGTACGGCTATCCCTGCCCCTACATGGAATGCGATGGAGTTGCGATTGTCGATGACTATGTTCTTGGCAAAATCAAAATCTCCCTTTATATATTGTGCGAATGGGATACTTAGCAATGAATACTCCCCGTCTTCATTCTTTTTCATATCAGCCATTTTGGCAACTGCATACAGAAGATTACCTGCTGACTCAAAATTAACGCGAATGGAATACGAGTTGCCGATTATTGTATTATTCATCAATGCCTGTCCTGCGCTATTGTACGTGTAGCTGTATCCTGTGCGGACAATCAGGCGGTCGTCATAGTTGTATTTTAAGATATAATTCTGTTCGTTGTTCAGGTATTTGTCACGAAACTCCTGTGAAATGGAAGGCATGTACAGATAGTTTATGTCCAACAGGTCGATGCGGTGCTGTGCACGCTGGCGTTGCAATCCCCACTTATAGCTCCAATTGGCAGAAGCGATGATACGCGAAAACTCCGGTCGTATCTGATAATTATACTGCACGCCGAACTCCGTAGTGGCACGTATCTTCCGACGGAAATCGTTGGACAGGAAAGGAAAAAGGAAACGAGGGAAGTTGATCGTCGCCTCTGCCCCCAATTCAGTGTAATCCTCGTGGTTATAGCCGCCTTGCAGACCTGATACCGCTTCGTAAGCGCCACGTAGTTTTATCATAAAAGTTTCAGAACCTTTGAACATATTCCTGTTCTGGAACGATACCGATGCAGCCGCCCCCAAGTCTCCGGCAGAATTGGTTCCTTCCAACTCGAACGATACCGACTGGTACTTACTCTTTGTCAGCATTACGTAAGCATTCAGTTTGGAAGTATCGCCAACCTGTGTCTCGAAAAAGCGGATATTAGTATATTTCAAAGCCTGCAAACGCCCGAAATTGGAGTATGTCCGCTGTACGTCCGGTTCGTTGTACAAACTTCCCGGCGTAATGCGCAGGTTATTCGTCAGGACTTTCGGACGCAGATAGAGTTTGTCCTTATAGTATATGGGGAAACCCTTGTAATGTATGGAGTCGTTTATTTCTATGCTGCTCAAGGCGGATGACTCCAATACATTATAGTCCGTAATGAAGTTCACCTTATTGATGTAATACTGGCGATGATTTTGCGGAGTATTGTCATTATGCTGCCGAAACGGCGCCAAGTGCATAGTAACATCCACCTGATAAGTGTTCCTCACCGTATCTGCCGTATAGGAGATATATTCTTTATTAAATTTATAATATCCGTTGCGAAGCAGGTTGTCCGTAATGCGCTGCCGTTCCGCATCCAGGCGATTTACATCGAAATACATGCCTTCCGTCAAATAGGTATCTGCCGAATCCTGCCGCATGTATTCTCTGATTTTCTCGTCCTTGATGTCATATTTGAGGGAACGTATCTTGTAGGGCTTTCCGCTGGAAACCTTATAAGTCAGTTTCAGCTTCTTCTTTTTTATGTGCGTGACAGGTTCTACAACTGCTCCCATATAGCCCATATTTTGCATGGCCTTTGTCATTTCCTCACTGGAGCGTTCCGTTTCTTCTTCTTTATATATGACCGGAGCATCCCCCATTCTTCGTAAAGTGCGGTTTATCCAACTTGCAGAATCCCTCCCCGACCAGTTATAGACGTACAACTGTGTCTTTATCAGGCTGAACCATTTGGAATTCGGATTTTGACGGACATACATCGAGAGGCTGGAAGGTTTGATTTCCCTGTTGTCCGTTTGTATGCGCACCTCGTCCAATAAATATGAACCTTCCGGCACATATTTCGTGGCAGAACATGAAGCTAATAAAAGTATGGCGGTAGCAAATAGTGCGTAGCGAAAGCCTTTCTTCATACTGGATTATTAATTGCGCATAAATTACTGCAAATATAGAAATAATCGTGTACTTTTGCCAAATAAACCCAAACAACTTATGGCACTAAGTAAGAATCGTATTAAATATATCCGTTCATTGGAGTTGAAGAAGAACCGCAAGGCTGATAAAGTGTTTCTGGCAGAGGGTCCGAAGCTGGTAGGCGATTTATTGGGGCATTTCCATTGCCGCTTCCTGATTGCAACCGCTGAATGGCTTTCCGCACACCGGCAGCTGCCGGTGGAAGATATAACCGAGGTCTCCGAAAAAGAACTCTCATGCGCCAGTCTTTTGAAAACTCCCCAACAGGTGCTCGCTGTTTTTGAACAGCCGGATGAAGTAATGGATGCTTCCGTTGTAGCCCACTCCCTTTGTCTGGCGCTGGATGACGTGCAGGATCCCGGTAATCTGGGAACCATAATCCGGCTGGCCGATTGGTTTGGAATAGAACATATCTTCTGCTCGCCCAACACCGTGGATGCCTACAATCCCAAAACCATACAGGCCACTATGGGGGGCATAGCAAGGGTGAAACTGCATTATACTTCCCTGCCCGGGCTGATTGGCTCTTTGAAAGACATACCGGTATACGGCACTTTCCTGGACGGAGAAAATATGTACACGCAACCACTCTCTGCCCATGGGCTGATAGTTATGGGGAATGAGGGCAACGGCATAGGGAATGAGGTGAAGCAACTTATCAACCGGAAACTTTATATTCCCAATTATCCGTCGACACGTGAAACTTCCGAATCTTTGAATGTTGCTATTGCTACCGCAGTAGTCTGTGCCGAGTTCCGGCGACAGGCAGCATTGTTGTAATGTCAAAATTGGAGAAATAGACAGGTAAGAGCTGGCAACGCCCTTCAATAGAGGGCGGAAGAGCCATTAATAAATTCTGAGGGAATTTTACTAAAATTCTTGTAGAATTATAGTAAAATTCCGCGGACGTTTTACTGTAATTTTGTGGAGCATTTACTAAGGGGGAATTTGTGTCAAGTTCTTTCAATTCATCTTGCGTCAAAAGAACGATTGCTCCCGGCAGCCATTCCACGTTTTCTATCTCTTCCGTTAATGGAAATATGCGTACAACGCTCCCCTCTTCCGTTTCCACCGCATATTGTTTTAAATAACCGTATGCAGGCAGGAATAAAAAGTGTGATGCGAAGCGTTTCATTTACTTTTCGGTAGTTTGGCGTAATCGCGGGCGAGGGCGCATTTCCGGACGGCGGGCATTGTTCTGCTCTACATCCTGTTCTTTCACTTCTGCCGGCTTGCTCAAAACCGTATCTTTCTTCACCGCTTTGTCGTCAGTAGTTTTAAGGCTCTCTTTGTCGGCATTAAACAGGGTATCTGTTGCATGATAACGCATCAGGCTGATGCGATCCGTCAATATACTCTGTGCAGATGTTTGCACCGGATAATAGATAAAGCCGCGTATTTCTTTGATTTCTCCCAGCGTATCGGCAAACAATGATATGGTTTCTGTACCCGATTGCTTTATTCTCCGCATATCGTTCAGTGTGTCTTTTGCATAAAGGATCTGCATTGCCATTAACGGTGCATGCAGGCTGTCGGGGACTCCGTTCAGGAAACGGAAGCGAACAGTCCATTTGAGCGTATCCCGATCCTTGAAATTCGTATCCGAAGGAAGTGCAAAGGTCAGCTTGTTGTCCAACGACATTCCGGTCAGATGATAGATGTGCCGTCCTATCCATACGTCGATGCTATCGCCCGGAAGAGATTCTTTGGGCTTGTTGTCGCGCAGGGCAATTAGATGATTGATGCCGTCTCTTTCGGCCTTTAACCGTTGATTAACTTTTTCGTAGACTTTTGTGAGAGCATCCGGGTGGCGGGCATACCACACCATTGAGGAATCGAAATCGGCTTGGGTGATGCCATGTTTCTTGTAGACCGATTCAATATATAGCACACGCTTGTAGCTGTCGCTATACGGAACCTCCTCTCCCATTGCCTTTGCAATGTGGAAGTCATAGAGTACGTTTTCCATTTTGGCGTCCGGTATGACTGTTTCAGGTCTTTTCACCTGGCACGCTGTCAGACTGAACGCCAAAAGGATTACGCTATACCATTGAATCCGTTTTTTCCTTTTCATGATTTCTTTATAACATGATAGGAATCATTCAAATATTTACTGTAAAACAACAACAGAGCTATAATTCCGCAACTGATTGCTGCATCGGCAAAGTTGAAAATCGGACTGAAAAAAATGAAATGCTTTCCACCTATGAACGGCATCCACGTGGGCCAGTTCGTTTCGATAATAGGAAAATAGAACATATCGACCACTTTGCCATATAGCAACGGAGCGTATCCACCGCCTTCAGGCATAAAGGTTGCCAGTTGTGAATAGGTGCTTTCATTAAAGAGCACTCCGTAGAATACACTGTCGATGATATTGCCTAATGCTCCCGTCAGAATGAGTGAAACACAGACAATAAACCCTGTTTTCATTCCATGTTTTACGAACTTGTACAGAAACCAGCCTATAACTCCTACTGCTACGATTCGAAATGAAGTAAGGAATAATTTTCCGAATATCTCCAAGCCGAAAGCCATGCCATTGTTCTCGGTGAAGTAGATATAAAACCAATCAGTGATGCGTATGCTCTCATGCCAATACATGTGTGTCTTAACAATCACTTTAATTACCTGGTCGATAATCAGTACCGAGAATATAACAAGTAAGGCTATCCGTCCTTTCGTGAAAAAATTCTTCATCCTTATTTCTTGCCGTTGTTTTTAGCTTCGATGCTTAATGTTGCATGAGGCACTGCACGCAGACGCTCGGCAGGAATCAACTTACCTGTTTCGCGGCAAATACCATACGTTTTGTTCTCAATACGTACCAGAGCTGCCTGTAAACCCTGAATGAACTTCAGCTGGCGTTGCGCCAGACGTGTCGTTTCTTCCTTGGATAAGGTATTGGCCCCTTCTTCCAGTACTTTGTATGTAGGAGATGTATCGTCGGTATCATTACCGTCTGCACCTGTCAGGCTGGCTTTCAACAATTCATAATCGCGTTGAGCCAACTCCAACTTTTCCATAATAATGGCGCGGAATTCTTCCAATTCAGCATCCGAATATCTTGTTTTTTCTGCCATAACTTTACGTGTTTAATCGTTAGTATTAATAATCTATTCTTTTACAACGCTTACATACAGTTTGAAATCATCGAACTCGAGTTCCGTACCGCTTTCTACACCGTCTGTCAGCGTCAGTGAGGTTCCTAAAACCTGGTTACAAATATAATCTTTATATTCATTTACCGCATCATCTGTTTGCGGATTTTTTGATAATGTAATCTTTATTTTATCCGTTATCTCGAAACCACTCGATTTACGGATATTCTGAATACGATTCACCAATTCGCGGGCAATACCCTCGCGGCGGAGTTCCTCGGTGATGGTAACTTCCAGAGCAACGGTGAGTTTACCTTCATTGGCAACCAGCCAGCCCGGAATATCCTCACTGAATATCTCCACATCGGATGTCTCTATTACAGCTTCCGCACCGTCCAGGTTCAACGTATAAGCGCCGTTCTTCTCCAGTTCGGCAATGGCTTCCTGTGACATTCCGGCAACGGCTGCGGCAACAGCTTTCATCTGCTTGCCGAATTTCGGACCGAGTTTCTTGAAGTCGCACTTCACTTTCTTCACGAGCACACCGGCAGCACCGTCCACAAACTGGATTTCCTTTACGTTCACCTCGTTCATGATAAGCGCTTTTACAGCCTCAATGTGGGCACGTTGCTCTTCGTCTACCACCGGAACCATGATGCATTGCAAAGGCTGGCGCACCTTGATGTTCACCTTACGGCGCAAAGCCAATACCATAGAGGTTACGTCTTGTGCCATTTGCATGCGGGCTTCCAGCTCTTTGTCTATTATCTCTTCTTTGCATTCAGGGAATTTAGCCAAATGAACGGAAACTACGTTGTCGCGCCCGGTAGCTGCCGTCAGGTCAGAGTAGAGCATATCCGCATAGAATGGAGCGATAGGAGCCATTAGTTTGGCTACGGTTTCCAAACAGGTATAGAGCGTCTGGAAAGCAGACAGCTTGTCTTGTGTCATGCCACCACCCCAGAAACGTTTACGATTCAGACGGACGTACCAGTTTGAAAGGTTATCGTTCACGAAATCCGAAATCAGGCGTCCGGCTTTAGTCGGCTCATATTCGTTGTAACAGTTGTCCACGTCTTTCACCAGTGTATTCAGTACGGAAAGAATCCAACGGTCTATTTCCGGACGTTCTGCCATGGGAACATCTGCCTCTTTGTATTCAAATCCGTCCACATTGGCATAAAGGGCGAAGAAAGAATACGTATTATATAAGGTACCGAAGAATTTGCGGCGAACTTCCTCCACTCCGTCTACGTCAAACTTCAGGTTGTCCCATGGTGAAGAGTTGGTTATCATGTACCAACGCAAGGGGTCGGAACCGTATTTTTCGATGGTTGAGAACGGGTCTACGGCATTGCCCAAACGTTTGGACATCTTATTGCCATTCTTGTCGAGCACCAGACCATTTGAAATCACAGCCTTGTAGGATATGCTGTCGAACACCATTGTTGCGATGGCATGTAGTGTAAAGAACCAGCCACGTGTCTGGTCCACACCTTCTGCTATGAAATCGGCAGGATATACCTGGTGGCTGTCAAGCAACTCTTTATTCTCAAACGGATAGTGTATCTGTGCATACGGCATGGAACCGGAGTCAAACCATACGTCAATCAAGTCTGATTCGCGTTTCATGGGCTTTCCGCCTTTGGAAACGAGAATAATATCGTCCACGTAAGGACGATGAAGGTCTATCTTGTCGTAATTGTCCTGTGTATATACACCGGGCTGGAAACCTTTCTCCTTATATGGATTGGACGACATCAGTCCGGCTGCAACGGATTTCTCTATTTCGTTGTAAAGTTCCTCTACGGATTCGATGCATTTTTCCTCATCGCCGTCTTCCGTACGCCAAATAGGCAACGGAGTACCCCAGTAGCGTGAACGGCTCAGATTCCAGTCGTTCAAGTTTTCCAGCCACTTGCCGAAACGTCCGGTACCGGTGCTTTCCGGCTTCCAATTGATGGTCTTGTTCAACTCTATCATGCGCTCCTTGCAGGCAGTGCTGCGGATGAACCAGCTATCCAGCGGATAGTACAATACAGGCTTGTCAGTACGCCAACAGTGCGGATAGTTGTGCACGTGCTTCTCTATTTTGAAGGCCTGGTTAGCGGCTTTCATCATCATGCAGATGTAAATATCAAGTGTCTCGGCTGCCTGTGCGGCTTTCTCGTCATACTTGCCGTCAACTGTAAATTGCGGATCGTAGGCATTCTTCACCCAGCGGCCTTGATATTCTTTATATGCGTCTACATTGACACATTCTTTCACGAACTTTTCGTCCAGTTCATCCAGTAAATAGAACTTACCGGTAAGGTCTACCATAGGACGCGTTTCACCACGCTTGTTAATCATGAACAAGGAAGGGATGCCTGCTGCGCGGGCCACAAAAGCATCATCTGCACCGAATGTCGGAGCGATGTGCACGATACCCGTACCGTCTTCTGTGGTTACGTAGTCACCGAGGATTACACGAAAGCCTTTGTCGCTGACACTCCAATTTCCCTCATTATCCACATCTACCGGTTTCACCCACGGAATGAGCTGTTCATATTCCATTCCTGCCAATTCCGGACCTTTGTACTCGCCTACAACCTTAAACGGAATCAGTTTGTCTCCCGGCTTATAATCCTCTAATACAAGATCTTCCGCCTTTTTGTTGAAGTGAGTGTAGAGTAGAGCTTTAGCAAGTACCACAGTCATCTTTTCCCCCGTATAACCGTTGTAGGTCTGTACGGCTACGTAGTCTATTTTCGGACCTACGCAGAGAGCTGTATTTGAGGGTAATGTCCAAGGAGTTGTGGTCCATGCCAAGAAATAAGGAGTACCCCACTCTGTCATTTCAGGCTTCGGGTTCTTCATCTTGAACTGTCCTACTACGGTGGTGTCTTTTACATCACGATAGCACCCGGGCTGGTTCAACTCATGCGAACTCAAACCGGTTCCTGCAGCCGGAGAATACGGCTGTATGGTATATCCTTTATAAAGGAGTCCTTTTTTATGAAGCTGTTTCAACAGCCACCATAGCGTTTCAATGTAACGGTTGTCATAGGTGATATAAGGATCTTTCATATCTACCCAATATCCCATTTTATGGGTAAGGTCCTCCCACTCTTTGGTGAATTTCATCACGTCCTTGCGGCAGGCAGCGTTGTATTCGGCAACAGAAATCGTCTTGCCTATATCTTCTTTGGTGATACCAAGTGCTTTTTCCACACCCAGTTCCACAGGAAGGCCATGTGTGTCCCAGCCGGCTTTACGCTTTACTTGGAAACCTTTCATGGTTTTGTAGCGGCAAAAAATATCCTTAATGGAACGAGCCATTACATGGTGGATACCCGGCATACCATTGGCCGAGGGAGGTCCTTCGAAAAACACGAAAGAAGGACAACCTTCACGTTCTGTCATACTCTTGGCGAAAACCTGGTTTTCGTCCCATTTCTTCAACACTTCCTTGTTTACTTCCGAAAGGTCAAACTTTGAATATTCGGCAAACTTCTTACCCATCTTGATATTTACGATTTGACTATTTACGATTTACTACTCTTAGTGATAGCCCGAGGAGTCTTTTCAGCGCATCTGGAACTATCCTCTTTGTTTTAAGGGTGCAAATTTACAAAAAAGTTAGAGAAAAGAGATTTTTGAGTAGATAATTTTAAAATATGCCATTTATAAACTTTCGTTTTAATCGTAGGTTATTTCATTATTATTCCTATCTTTGGAAAATATAGAGCGATACGTTATAGATTTAAGCAATGTTCTCATAGAAAAAATCTGTTGTTGTGTCGGCATGCTGTCACTATCTTTGCAATATACAAGGTCCCTATTATTAACTCTAAAATGGTATTTATGGAAAAAAAGAAGCTCACAGCAGCCAACGGTCGTCCGATAGCAGACAACCAAAACAGCCAGACAGCAGGTCAGCGAGGCCCTATGGTGTTACAGGATCCCTGGTTTCTGGAGAAGTTAGCCCACTTTGATCGTGAGGTGATTCCCGAAAGACGCATGCATGCCAAAGGCTCCGGTGCTTATGGAACATTTACTGTAACGCATGACATTACAAAGTATACTCGCGCGGCAATCTTCAGCGAAGTAGGAAAGAAAACGGAATGTTTCGTCCGTTTCTCAACAGTGGCCGGCGAAAGAGGTGCAGCTGATGCCGAACGCGATATTCGCGGATTTGCTATGAAATTTTATACGGAAGAAGGTAATTGGGATTTGGTAGGAAACAATACTCCGGTATTCTTTTTACGTGATCCTTTGAAGTTCCCGGATTTAAATCATGCGGTGAAACGCGATCCGCGTACTAACATGCGCAGCGCCAGTAATAATTGGGACTTTTGGACATTATTGCCCGAAGCATTGCATCAGGTAACCATTACCATGAGCACCAGAGGTATTCCCTACTCTTATCGGCACATGAACGGCTACGGCAGCCATACATACAGCTTTATCAATGCAAACAACGAACGTATCTGGGTGAAATTCCATTTCAAGACCATGCAAGGCATTAAATGCCTGACTGATCAGGAAGCAGAAGCAATCATCGCCAAAGATCGTGAGTCGCATCAGAGAGACTTATATGAGAGCATTGAAAAAGGAGATTTCCCGAAGTGGAAACTTCAGATTCAACTGATGACTGAAGAGGAAGCGGACAATTATCGCATCAACCCTTTTGACCTAACGAAAGTGTGGTCGCACAAAGACTTCCCGTTGCAAGACGTAGGTATTCTGGAGCTGAACCGTAATCCGGAAAACTATTTTGCCGAAGTGGAACAGGCTGCTTTCAATCCTCAGAATATCGTAGAAGGAATCGGTTTTTCGCCTGATAAGATGTTACAGGGCAGACTGTTCTCTTATGGGGATGCACAACGTTATCGTTTGGGGGTGAACGCGGAACAGATTCCGGTAAACAAGCCTCGCTGTCCGTTCCATGCGTTTCATCGTGACGGCGCTATGCGCGTAGATGGCAACTATGGTTCCGCCAAGGGGTATGAGCCTAACAGTTATGGAGAATGGCAGGATTCACCGGAGAAGAAAGAGCCGCCTTTGAAAATACATGGCGACGTTTATAATTATAATGAACGTGAATACGATGATGACTATTACAGCCAACCGGGTGATTTGTTCCGACTGATGCCGGCAGAAGAACAACAGCTTCTATTTGAGAATACGGCTCGTGCTATGGGAGATGCCGAATTGTTCATCAAGCAACGCCACATACGCAATTGTTACAAGGCAGATCCGGCATATGGTACGGGAGTAGCAGCTGCTTTGGGTATTGACTTGCAAGAGGCTTTGGCGAGTACCAAATAAAAAAACGCCACCGATTACGCAAATTTGCACAAACGAATAATTGATAGAATCCGTATCAATAATTTGCATAATCGGTGGCAAATTATTTCTTATTTCTTCATTTTTACTTCATACAAATCATTTCTGCGGTCTTTCAGGTTACGGACGCTGCCATAGGTGTGCAACTCGTTCAATAAATCCAAATCCACATCGGATACAAGAATCATTTCAGTGTTTGGAGTGGCTTCGGCACGCTTCCCGTCAGTAGGGAAAGCAAAGTCGCAAGGAGTAAATACACCCGATTGGGCATACTGTATATCCATATTGTGTACACGAGGAAGGTTACCCACACTACCCGCTATAACAACGAAACACTCGTTTTCAATGGCGCGGGCATGGGCACATACTTTGACGCGCGAATAGGCATTTTGTGTATCGGTAAGGAAGGGAACAAACAATATCTGCATGCCCTGGTCTGCCATAATGCGTGAAAGTTCGGGAAACTCCACATCATAACATATCAGAACACCGATTTTAGCACAATCGGTATCGAATGTTTGCAAAGATTTACCGCCACTCAGGCCCCAACTTTTTATTTCATCGGGAGTAACGTGTATTTTTTCATACATTTCGTATGTTCCGTCGCGACGGCAAAGGAAACCTACATTATACAGGCGCCCGTCTTCTTCCTTGATGAACGGCATACTACCTGTAATGATATTTATGTTGTAACTGATAGCCAACTTCACAAACCGTTCTCTGATTTCATTGGTATAGGCCGCCAATCCGCGAATGGCTTCTGACTCACCTTCATCGTTGAATTTTGCCATCAACGGCGCATTGAAGTATTCAGGAAAAAGAACAAAGTCGCTTTTATAGTCGGAGACGGCATCTACAAAGAATTCCACCTGCTCAAATAAATCATCCAATGTTTTGTAAGTACGCATCTGCCATTGCACCAAGCCGACGCGTACTGTCGTTTTCGGACTGACATACTCCTGTGTAGGCGGCTGATAATAAATATTATCCCACTGCAAGAGGCAAGCGTAGTGTTTGGATTCTTCATCGTTCGGAAGATAGTTGCGCATCACTTTACGCACATGAAAGTCGTTACTCAACTGGAATGTCAATACAGGATCGTAAATTTCTTTTTGTTTTACTTTGTCAATGTACTCTTTCGGACGTATTTGGTCAGCATACTTGTGGTAATTAGGAATACGCCCGCCAAACATGATGGCTTTCAGGTTTAGCGTTTCGCAGAGTTCCTTGCGATATTCGTACATACGGCGTGCCAAGCGCAGTCCGCGATATTGAGGATGAATAAAGACTTCGATGCCATAGAGAATATTTCCCTTAGGATTGTGAGTGTTGAAAGTCTCCTTGCCTGTAACTTGGGCATAAGTATGATCATTCTTTACATCGTCATAATTCACTATAATGGAGAGCGCACATCCCACAATTTTCTCATCAACGACTGTCACTATCTGTCCTTCGGGAAAGATGCGAATCAGCTTTTCTATCTGCTTGTGTGTCCAAAAAACGTCACTCCCGTCTGAATAAACGCGCGTGAATGATTGTGCCAACTGGTCGTAATCTTCTATCTGCAAATTACGAATCTGCACTTTATTGATTTTCATTTCGTCCATAATCTTTGTGTTATATACCTGAGTTTAAACGGTGCAAAGTTACAGTTTTACTGATACATTAATCCTTATGTGGGAATGATTTTTTCTTACCTTTCTCATCAAAAGACTATTTATCCTCGCAGACGGACGGTCCGAACGAATCAAGTATATATTATGGTAGACAATAGCGTGCTTATAATCAATAAGATACAGATACCGAATTGTTCCATGCTTTGGTACTGTCTGTACCATACTAAGGTACTCGGTGTACCACCGGGTGGTAGTCTCCGTACCACGCTTTGGTACAAACCGTACCATCCGGTGGTAGGCGTCGAAAGCCGAAAGGTTTAAACGCAAAAGGTCGTGCAATTCATTTCGAACTGCACGACCTTTCATATTTTGTAGAATGAGATTCTTACAAACTTATTTCCTTTTTTTCCAAAGTTTGGTCATATCTTCCAGGGTCTTACCTTTCGTTTCAGGAACAAGTTTCCATACGAAGATAGCAGCCACCACACAGATAATACCGTAAAGAGCGTATGCGAACATATGTCCGAACTTGTCACCCATTTCTCCAAGACGCATGTTGTACATCGGCAGGAAAGTGGATGAAACAATGAAATTGAAGATCCATTGGAAGGCAACTGCAATAGCTACTGCTGCGCCACGAATGGTATTCGGGAAGATCTCAGAAATCAGTACCCAGCAGATAGGTCCCCAGCTAAACATAAATGAAGCGCTGTAAATCATAATGCTGATGACCGATATGATAGCAGGAAGGCCTGTCACTATGTTGCAAAGAGCTACACCGAAAGCCCCTATTGCCATACCGATGGAACCGGAGATGAGCAACGGTTTACGTCCCCATTTTTCAACGGTAAATACGGCCAATAGAGTAAACAGTATATTGACAACCCCCATAAGAACAGTCTGTACCATCGGATTTGCCATGCCCATTGTCTCAAATATACGAGGTGCAAAATAAAGCACCGCATTAATACCGACAGCCTGTTGGAACACGCTCAACATGATACCGATGAAAATAACCATCCAACCGTAAGTGAAAAGTTTTTCTGTCTTTTCTTCGGTAGTAGCCTTAATATCGGCCAAGATAACTTTAGCTTGTGAAGAACCGTTGATGCGGCTTAGTACGTTCAATGCTTTTTCATCCTTACCGCACATGGCAAGATAACGTGGAGTTTCAGGAACCAACAGTACCAGCAAAGCGAATAATCCGGCAGGTACAGCTTCACTGACAAACATCAAGCGCCAGCCTGTTTCGGTTGTCCATGCGGCAGCTTCAGGGTTCATAATCTGATTCACTCCGTTAACCAAATCGATAACAGGATTGGCATGGCTGCCCAAAATCAGGAAATTCACAAAGTAGACTACCAACTGGCCGAAGATAATCGCAAACTGATTCCACGAAACCAATGTTCCTCGAATATTGCTCGGAGCGATTTCAGCGATATACATCGGACAGATGGCAGATGCCAGTCCAACCCCTACACCGCCCAAAACCCGGTAGAAATTGAATGCAACCAAAAGGGAATATGAAGGAACTCCATGCTCAAAGAACAGGAATTCCGGATAGTATGAGCCTAATGCAGATAGAAAAAACAAGATACCCGCCAAAAAAAGAGAGTTTTTGCGCCCCAGTCTGGAAGCAAAAAAGCCTGAAATAGCACTACCGATGATACAACCGATCAGTGCACTGGATGATGTTATGCCATGTATTGCGTCTGTGTATTCAAAATCGGCTCCCATGAAGAAAGCTTGAAGCCCCTTTTCGGCACCGGAGATAACCGCTGTATCGTAACCAAAAAGCAGACCGCCAATGACAGCCACAAGTACAATAGAGAAGAGATAGATCTTACTACCTTTTTCTGTATAATTCATGATATAATAGATTAGGGGGATTAATACAAATTACGAACTACAAGTTACAATCTACCGGCAGCGGCTATGCAACTGTTACAAAGCCGCAATTCCGGTAATTTTGTAATTTGTAATTCGTAATTAATCAATATTAGCAATACATATTTACGATTGCTTCGTACAATTCTTGCTTGCCGCTGGTTTGTTTCGGTTCGCCATTGGCTTTTGCATAAGCTACGACATCTTCCAGTGTCAACTTGCCATCTTCAAATTCCTTACCCTTACCGTTGTCAAAAGAAGCATAACGGTCTGCAAGCATTTTCTTGTAAGGAGATTCTTCGAGCAATTTTGCAGCGCTCTCCAAAGCACGTGCCATTGCATCCATACCGGCAATATGAGCGATGAAGATATCTTCAAGATCGGTGGAGTTACGACGGGTCTTGGCATCAAAGTTAGTACCACCGTTGCCCAAACCATCGTTGCGGATAATCTGCATCATAGCTTGTGTCAGTTCGTAGTTGTCGATAGGGAATTGGTCTGTATCCCAGCCGTTCTGGTAGTCACCACGATTAGCGTCAATAGAACCTAACATGCCGTTATCTACTGCAACTGCAAGTTCATGTTCAAAAGTGTGGCCGGCCAATGTAGCATGGTTCACTTCGATGTTCACTTTGAAATCTTTATCCAAACCATGAGCTTTCAGGAATCCGATTACAGTTTCCGTATCTACATCATATTGATGTTTGGACGGTTCCATTGGCTTCGGTTCAATGAGGAATGTACCTTTGAAACCACGTGCACGAGCATAGTCGCGTGCCAGAGTCAACATTTGTGCAAGATGTTCTTTTTCGCGTTTTTGATCGGTATTCAGCAATGACATGTAACCTTCACGTCCGCCCCAGAATACATAATTCGTACCACCAAGTTCGATTGTGGCATCAATAGCGTTTTTAATTTGAACAGCTGCACGAGCTACAACATCAAAATCCGGATTGGTAGCAGCACCGTTCATGTAGCGTGCGTGACTGAATACGTTAGCAGTACCCCACAACAGTTTGATACCGGTTTCAGCTTGTTTTTGCTTTGCATAAGCAACAATTGCTTTCAGGTTTGCTTCATATTCTTCAATAGTAGCAGCTTCTTCGCAAAGGTCAACATCGTGGAAGCAGTAATATTCGATACCCATTTTTTGCATGAACTCGAATCCGGCGTCCATCTTATTCTTGGCTGCCTGTACTTTATCAGCATCACCATTCCAGGGGAACTGTTTGGTACCGCCACCGAATTGGTCGCCGCCTTCTGCGCAGAGTGTGTGCCACCATGCCATAGCAAACTTCAACCAGTCTTTCATTTTCTTGCCCATGATGACTTTTTCTGCATCATAGTAGCGGAAAGCCATTGGGTTCTTACTTTCTTTACCTTCGAATTTAATTTTTCCTATTCCGGGAAAATACTCTTTTGTTGCCATAATTCTAATTGATTTAAAGGGTTAATATATCACTATTTAATAATTTATTATTTCATGTTCATGTCCAAACAGTGCTTCCAGCGTGCATACGCATCTGCATAGGCTTGACGGTCGGCTTGTTTCGGTTCTATGATTTCCAATTTTTCCAACGTTGCAAAAGCTTCGTTATTATCCTTATAGACGCCTGCGCCTATACCTGCACCTTTTGCTGCGCCCACCGAACCGTCAGTATCATAAAGCTCGATTACCGCTCCTGTTACACCCGCCAATGTTTCGCGGAACAACGGGCTGAGGAACATATTGGCCTTGCCTGCATGGATTTTTTGCACAGGAATACCCATTTGCTCCATTATATCAATACCATATTTAAAGGAGAACACAATTCCTTCCTGGGCAGCCCGAATTATGTGCTGTTTGCCATGCTGATTGAAGTTTATGCCTTGAATGGAGCAACCTATTTCCTTATTTTCCAACATACGTTCGGCGCCGTTACCGAAAGGCAGAATACTGAGACCTGCACTTCCGATAGGAGCTTGGGCGGCAAGAACATTCATATCGCTGTAAGAGATACCCTCGGGAGCAACGGTCCGTTTCATCCATGAGTTAAGGATGCCTGTGCCGTTGATGCATAAAAGAACTCCTAAACGAGTTTGTTCTGTTGTATGATTAACGTGCGCAAAGGTGTTGACACGTGACTTCGGATCATAATTCACTTCACCGTTCACGCCATAGACAACTCCCGATGTACCTGCCGTAGATGCTATTTCACCGGGGTTAAACACATTCAGTGACAAGGCATTGTTCGGTTGGTCACCGGCACGATATGTTATAGGTGTACCTTCTTTCAGGCCCAGTTCCTGCGCAGCAGCAGCATTAACGAGTCCTTGCAAGGAGAAGGTTGGTTTGATGTCAGCTATCAGTGAATGGTCAAAGCCATAATACTTCATCAGGAAATCTGCTACTTGGTTGTTCTTGAAATCCCAAAACATCCCTTCCGACAAGCCTGACACAGTGGTGCAAATTGTACCGCTTAGTTTCATTGCGATATAATCGCCCGGTAACATGATTTTGTATATTTTCTCGTAGATAGACGGTTCGTTTTCCTTTATCCACGCGAGCTTAGATGCAGTAAAATTGCCCGGAGAATTCAGCAGATGAGAGAGGCACGTTTCTTCTCCCAGTGTTTCAAATGCTTTTTGTCCATAGGGAACTGCTCTGGAGTCACACCAGATGATTGCCGGACGCAATACATTCTGGTCTTTGTCAACGCATACCAGTCCATGCATTTGGTAAGAGATGCCGATAGCTTTGATATCTGCTGCATCTACGCGCGATTCTGCCAGTACAGCCTGTGTTGCCTGTTTCAAATTTTCCCACCAGTTTTCCGGGTTTTGTTCCGCCCAACCCGGTTTTACAGCAATAATCTCCGCTTCTGTTTTCGGAAAGAATGCAGAAGATACACATTTACCGCTTTCTGCGTTTACCAAACTCGCTTTTACGGACGAGCTGCCGATGTCATAACCTAATAAATACATATTGAATTAAAAATTAAAGGTACTACTACTTTATTTACCACCCTATTATCACACATATTATCTCTTTATCGTCTCACTTTATTATAAATCTTCTTGTCAAAGCGATAATATCGTGCTGCGCGGTGGGCAACGCCTTGCTGTTTCTCTTCCAAAGGCACTACATATTCCATTAGGGCTATTTTTTTGTGGAAGTTACGCACATCAATCTGTTTGTCGTACAACAACTCATACAAAGTACGAAGTTGTGACGCAGTAAATTTGCGTGGAAGCAAATCAAACAATGATGACGGGTTGAACTCTATATATTGACGGATATAAGTTATCGCTTCTTTTATAATAAGGTTATGATCGAAAGCCAACGCTTTTATATTCGGCAGCGCCACCCAATCAGCCATATAGTTGTCCAAATCACGATTCAGTGCTCTATCTATTTTCACCAGTGAAAGATATGCTATTGTCACAATGCGCTCAACTTTGGACTGCATAGCACGTTCCAACCAATGCACATCCTTGGGATCTTTGGTACGGTTTTTGGAGCCGAACGCTTTGAATTGCATCAGATTTACATTTTTGAGTCCGGTCAATTCATTCAACACCCTTTGGGCTGCTTCATCCAAATCCTCATCCATATAAATCAGGCTGCCGGGAAGTTTCATATCATGGAAGACTTCTCCCTCTTCCTCTCCTGCCCGTTTAATCAGCAACACCTTTAGCTGCTCTCCGTCAAAACCTATCACCACACAATCTACGGAAATATGATTGTTTGCCAATGGCGTGTTATGTTCCATGTTTTGCATAATATTTATGTTTAACGGCTGCAAATATAATGAGGTTTTTTGAATATGCAATAGGTGAAAAGAATATTTTTGATATGTTACAAAGCATTATTTTACAGACAAATACATATCATATCTTTTACAATATCACCTTGTTGTGTTATCGTATAAAATACAATATGTAATTTAAGCAGAGCTCCATTGTTGTAATTGTAATAGGCACAATAACTATAAACTCCTTAATTTATAAGGATTTTACGATTTGCCCACTACTCTTTCCGAGGGGCTACATATTGTATTATAAACACACGTCAAGAAGCGCCTTGCACAAAAAACATCTGTTTGTGCGATGATTACCGGAAAAAACCTATACCTTTGCACCACTTTTTTAATTAAACACTAAAAATAAGTAAATATGAAAGCATTTGTATTTCCGGGTCAAGGTGCTCAGTTCGTAGGAATGGGAAAAGACCTGTACGAAAATTCGGCTTTAGCCAAAGAACTTTTTGAAAAAGCAAATGATATTCTCGGATATCGTATCACAGATATCATGTTCAACGGTACGGATGAAGATCTGCGTCAGACCAAAGTAACACAGCCTGCCGTATTCCTTCACTCTGTTATCTCTGCACTTTGCATGGGAGATGACTTCAAGCCCGAAATGACTGCGGGTCATTCACTCGGTGAGTTTTCTGCATTGGTGGCAGCCGGAGCATTGAGCTTTGAAGATGGCCTGAAGCTGGTTTATGCTCGTGCAATGGCTATGCAAAAGGCTTGTGAAGCACAGCCTTCCACTATGGCCGCCATCATTGCTCTGCCGGACGAAAAAGTTGAAGAAATCTGTGCACAGGTAAGTGCGGAAGGTGAGGTTTGTGTTGCTGCCAATTATAACTGTCCGGGACAAATCGTTATCTCCGGTTCTATCGAGGGTATCAACAAGGCCTGCGAACTGATGAAGGCTGCCGGTGCAAAGCGTGCTTTGCCTTTGAAGGTAGGCGGCGCTTTCCATTCTCCACTCATGGATCCTGCCAAAGTAGAGTTGGAAGCTGCTATCAACGCTACTGACGTTCATGCTCCGAAATGTCCGGTTTATCAGAATGTAGATGCTCTGCCCCATACTGATCCGGCCGAAATCAAAAAGAACCTCGTTGCTCAGTTGACAGCTTCCGTACGTTGGACACAGACGGTAAAGAACATGGTTGCCGATGGTGCCACTGACTTTACGGAATGTGGTCCGGGCGCAGTATTGCAAGGTCTTGTTAAGAAGATCGACAGCAGTGTATCTGCTCATGGAATTGCATAATCAATAAAGAACAATAAGTTCAAAGGGGCTGCTTGCTTCACTTAGCGAGACAGCCCCTTTTTTTGATAGCGCATTGTAAATCAGGCGTTGTTATTTTTATCCCGTTCGGACTTTGGCTCTTTCTTCCGTATTTGCTGAAATTGAACCGGACGAGGCTTTCTTGCTGCAATGTTTCTTCACCGGAAGTCAGGCTGTTGATTTCATTACCGGACAATGCCCGGTCGAAGATGAGATACAGGCATAATCGAATCCCACGATGCCGTAGCCTGTTATGAGGGCTTTGAATGCTCCCGGTATTGTTTCATTCTCAGTCATGGCGTATCTTTTTGTCTTGCTGTTGTGATTAATAAATTTGTCGAATCTCTCACTTTTGCGCTATTCCCCGCTGCGAGGCGGGGAAGTGCTGCCGACTGCACCCGGACATTAACGCATGGCTGTCCGAATAGCTGTTTCCCGCAGGTCAGTTTCCGGCAGGCGTGCGCGGAACGAGTATCGGGTAATCGGTGCCGCCACTGCCTGCTTGCCAGATATAATCGCTGCTGGACACGCCGGTGTTGATGCCGGAGAGCAGGGCGTTCAGTTCGCTGATGTTGGTGAAGGAGTTGCACGCTGTGGAGGAGCTGTTGTTTCTGTTCTTGCCTATCATATCGGAAGTCCCGTCGCTGGAGTCGTTGTTCCACGCCGAGTAGGTGCAGTCTTCGCCTTTCATTTTGCCTGCCAGACCACCTGCTGCGGAGTTGCTGGTATCTCCTCCGCTAATTGTTACCTTTGCATTGGCAATGCAGCCGGTGATAGTGGCTCCTGTGACATCATCTCCCATAATTCCTCCGGCAGAGTTATACGATTGTTGGTTCGAGGTGGTAGAGGAAACGGTACCGTTGAAGCGGCAGAATTCAATCTTTCCAGAAGGGCTCCGACCGCATATACCTCCGACCTGACAAGAACGTCCGCTATTTACGGTGACCTCTCCCTCCACGATAAGGTTGCGGATTGTTCCATCCGAAATTCCGAATAATCCAGCCGAAATACCGTCAGTGGATGTGATTGAAACCTTCATATTGCTGATGGTGTGGCCTTGTCCGTCAAAGGTTCCTTCAAAATAATTTATCGGCGTCCACGGTTTTTTTTCGAGGTTGATGTCGGCGTTGAGCTTGTAGTTGGCTTTACTATATTTGGCGTTGGTGCAATCCGTTATCACCGCATCGGCTTTCGCAAGCGTGGACAACGCCGCCAGTTGTTTGGGGGTGGCGATGGTGTAATGGTAGGCTGTGGCATCGTTGCCAGTTCCCTCGGTCCTTGCAAGGTCAAGGATATTTCTGGCAGGGGTGACGTCGGTATCGTACTCCACATCCGACGTTGCCCAGTCGCTGTTGATGTCCACTGTCAGTTTCACGTCTTTGATGGGTACCGGCTTTTCCGAAATCAGGCTTCCGGCAGCGTTGGTCTTGTAGTTGCGCTTGAGGGGGATTCCGGCAGGGATGGTGACCGACTGCAAATCTTTACTCCCCGTCCCTGTAAAGGTCAAATCAATACTGCCTAAAGTGGAAGAGGCATCGGTTAAGATGTAGTCGGAGAAAAGGGTCTGCGATTCGGTTGATTTGCTGCTGCAAGTCACCTGAGCCGTGCCGCTAACCGTTCCGTCCAGTACATTAAACGTGGTAGGCACATCATACGTGGCAGTCAGCCCGTTGCAATAGCCGTAGTTTGTAGCATTCTTTTCTTTTATCGTCAGTTTGGCAAACGGGCGGGTCAGTGCAGGGATAGAGGGATTTGTCACGGCTGCCGTTCGTTTTTCTAATACATAGTGACCGAAGAAAGCATCCCGGGCATCGGTGTTAAAGGCGTACTTGTTTTCAATAATCGAGATGGCTTTCAGACCGTTGGTGGAGTTATTAGTAGCATAAAACTTGTCGTTGTAATGCCCGTAGCTTAGGTCTCCGATTGTGACAGAAAGACCTTTTGCATCTTTTCCGATAAAGTCCGCCCAGAAAAGGCAGTCGTATGTGCCTTCATCTATCGTGAAATCGAATACTACGTTGTCGCCGGTCAGTCCCACTTGCTCTTCCCGGTGTTTCAACGCAGGGCTTTCGCCTTGCGTCCATACTTCGAGGATGCAGCGGAGTTTGTGGTCGGCGGGAGCCGCGGGCAGTGCCCGTGTCCCGATTTGCGCGAAATCTTCGGGCAGCGAGGCGGTGAGGGTCACGCGGTTACTCTCGGTAGCGGTTTGCAGCGCATCGGTTTCGTCCTGGCTGCACGAGGTCATCAGCCCCACGAGGGCGATAATCCAGAGGTAAAGATGATACTTTTTCATGTGTTCAGTAATTTAAAATTTTAATTTATTGGTAATTCACTCTTTTTATCAATGTAGCAGACCGTCGAGGTCTACGTCTATATTCCCGTCAAAATCGTCGTCTATGTCCACGCCTCCCTGCATCTCGTTGGTGAGGAAACGGGCACGCACGGTGGTGAGGTGTCCCCGCCGGTAGGGCACTTCCAGCCCGGTGGTGCGGCTGATGACGTTGCCGCCGCCGTCGCGTATCTCCATCGAGAGGCTGACGAACGATTCCGTGCCGTTCACAAACACGAAGTCCGTGCCGATGGTGCATTCCTTCTGTCCGTCTGTGGGGACGGTGAGCGGAGTGGTATAGGCTATGCCCGTCCGCGAATCCGCAGGCTTGCCCGTGAGGACGTTGAACACCGTGGGGAGGTAGAAGCCGTAGGAGAACGTAATCGTAAATGTTTCATCGTCGGCACGCTGCTTCTTTGTCTTGCGAAGGAAATCCTTCACGTCGGTGGCTATCAGTTCGTACTTCGCCAGCGGGCGCACCATATCCACTTTTATCTGCACTTTGGCGTTCCATTCGTCGCGGTACTGCCGCAAGTCGAGCGGTGCAGTTCCGTAAAGGCAATCCCGGTAAGGGGTGCTTCCCGTGTAGGGGTCGGTGCAGGCTACCTGCTGCAAGTTGTCCGTATCGTAATAGAGGTCGTCCGTTGTACCTGCCTTTACGTAGTCCGTCCATACGGCGAGGGTATATTCCAGCGCATGAAGTTTCAGATGAATGGGGAGCGAGATTTTCCCGTCGCCGTCTTCTTCGGCGGTCTCCATCACCGTTACCTGCCGGGCTGTGGGCTTACCCTCCCGCCACGCCTCGATGATGAAGCGGCGGCGGTAGCCGTCGTCGGCTTTCGTTGTTCCGCTGCGGGCCTTATTGGTTCCGCTGCGTGCACTTTCCTGCGTGATGATTTCCAGCGGAACAAGTTCCAGATCGAGCGTCACTTCGGTGTTGACCTCAACGAGCGTAGGGTCAACGCCCTCTTCGCCCTCTTCCGTCATGCCGGGGTAGTCGTGTACACAACTCACGAAAAGAGTTGCCATGACGAGGGCGATAAATCCTATTGCGTATTTCTGTTTCATAAGCCGTTACTTTTTAAGGTTGAAGCGATAGACTACGGACAGCCCTATGCGGGTGATGCCCCAATAATTCTTGGTGCGTGTGTCGATGCGTGCGCCGTTATCCATATTATAATAGGTGCCGTAGCGCATGTTGGCATAGCCTGCACCGAGGGTGAACTCGCCCGCCCAATGCTCATTAAAGGGCAGCAGGTAACCGTAACTGATACCTGCACCGAGTAGCGGACGGTCGGTGTCCTGATAACGGTCACGGTTCCATTTCACGCTGTACCAGCCTACGTGTGCATGTACGCCGAAGAAATGACCCGCACCCGGCTTCGATAACCAGTAACGGGCTTCGGGCTGGATGGTAAACGTCTTCACGGCATGTTTGTCGCTGACGTACCACGGACACCAGAGTACGGGCAATTCTACGGAGAAATGTTCGCTCACCTGCACATCGGCGGCAAGGTTCATTATCGTACCCGCCCATGCCGCAAGGTTGGTCTTGACGGCGAGGTAGCGACCGGAGGAAGATGCGGTTTCCGGCGTTATCTTTACGGTTTGTTCCGGCTGTGCCGTTATCGCTTCTGCTTTTTCTTTGTCGGTGACGGTTTGTTGTTCCGCTTGTTGTATCTCTTCCTTTATATCCTGTTTTTCTCTAACCGGTTCCGTCTCTTTTTCCACAACAACCGGAGTGATTTCTCCGGTCTTCCGTTCTTTCTCAGCCGGAAGGGATTTTGATACGTCCTCTTCCATCTGCTTGAGTAGTGGAAGTGATGAATAGCTGATTACGACTATATCCCCCAAATCCGGATGGTTATGAGGGGTAGTTACTGTCTTGAAATCGCGTTCGCGCAATCCATAGTAATTAATAAGATAACCTTTCAGGTTGTTACAACGGTGAAAAACTGTACGCCGGTTGCGGGAGTCATTGTCACATTCCCCGGAATAACCGTTCACATAGAGCGTATCCTTTCCTTTGGAAAACGTTTGCAACTGTTTCTTTAATAATTGTAATGTTTGCCGATTGCTTTTGTAGTCTGTCTTGAACATTTGTATGCAAGGCGGGTAATGGAAAACGAATGTTTGTGCATTCAGTGAGGAACAAAGAATGAAGCCTGTTATCAGGCAACTAATGATTTTTTTATTCATCGATACATGTATTTATTTTGTTCTTTTAACTATATGTTGTTTGTTCTGTTTCGCAAAGCTATATATCCTTAAGTTGCAATTCGTCAAAACCCTATTGCCATTTTATCAAAATCTTAGTGTTTATGCGGGATTGAGGACTGTTTTATCCTGAATTCTCTTTTTCGCGGTATTGTTTAGGTGTAATCCCATTGTGATATTGCGCAAAAGTCCGGTGTAATGCCGAAGGTGAAGTGAAGCCGGATTTCAGGGCAACTTGGTTGACTGTGAGCCCCGGATGATTCCGCAACAGCTCTTCGGCGTAATGGATGCGGTAGCTGCGTACCACATCGCTGAAACTTTCTCCCCAGCCTTCATTGAATATCTGTGAAAGATAAGTCCGGTTCAATGGAAGCACTCCTGCCACATCCATCAATTTGAAATCCTTACGCAAATAAGGTTTTGTTTCTTCCATCCATTGCTGTACTTTTGTTGTGTATTCGGGCAGTTTTACAAGGAATACCGTTTCATTCATACTCTTTTCCTGTTGTTCCGCATCGTCCACGACCGGAGACAGCGGCAATTTTTCCACTTCCTCATTTTCCCGGGCTTCTTCTTCATTCATGGTATGGCGGAAGAAGTTCTCCGGATACGGGTTTTCATGGAAAAAGCCTTTGTAAAAGATGAAACCGAAAAACAACTGGACTATGATATTATGTGCTACGTAGCAATAGGTATTGCCATCCAGCAATATCCAGCAGAAAGCAAACATGATGAACATCGTCCCCAAACCGTAAAACCGCAGCCAGGATATTTCCATGTCTTCGGTCGACGCATAGTTTGCATCACACCATTGCCGGTATGAAACCTCGTGGCGATAGACAATCAGAATCAGATAAGCAATATAGGCAAATACGGAAAAAACGATAACCAATCTGTACCAGACATTGAATTGTCCCATATTAATGAGAAGGCTATCCCAATGAGCCAGACGGACAGGAGTTTCGCCCAGCAGATACATAACCGCAAAATAGAAAGCTACAATCACCAGATAGGGGGACATGACCAGCAAACAGCGTTTCGGGGTGAGCCAGCCGGGGCGGACAACTTCAAGAGGATAGAAAAGGGTAATGATAGCATAAAGATTACCGGCTATCAGGACAAAAGGAGCAAGTACGCTGCTCTCCATCGTTCCCATAAAGCCGAACAAAAGACCAAAGATACGGATTGCATAAGCTATTCCCCAAGCCAGCATGACATACGCCAGCAAACGCTTGGAGCGACTGCCTTCTGCATGAAGAAGAAGTAAAATCGCTCCCGCTATGCAGATAACGGTACACATCGGTATCAACATCTGCAAAACGGATTCCCATCCGGGAATAATCAGGTTCATAAAATCATCCTATTCATTTTTACACTACGTTTCATCGCGCCTGAACACAAGAAAGGCGTGAGCCACTGTTAACTTTATCCATAAATCAGGTCTTCGCAATACCCGTGTTGTTAGATAAAGCAACAGCACTCACGCCACTTATGTATATAGGCTACCACGTAGCATAACCCGGAAGGGTTTGCAAGAAGTAGGTATATAACAAAAGGACGTGAGCGTTTGTTGCTACCATCTCCAACAACACTGAATCAAAGTTGCGAAGTTTGATTTATGGAGATTGGTATTTTTAAACGCTTCCGTTGTCACATGTCTCATTCCGCCCCGAAAAGCAGAATGCGTACAAAGATAACGGATACCGTTTATTTATCAAAGCAGCACGACAATTGTTTTTACCGGACGATGCGAAAATATTAACTTACGAGCAGTAAAGGAGAAAAAAACAATGGACAATTCGATACCCAAAACCGAAAGCCGTCAATTATTCCTTTAAAAAGCACCTTTTTCCCCTTGTTTTGCAAGGAGATTGGAGAAATTAAGTATCTTTAATCACTTAATGTTATTCCGATTGTACAATGATAAACAAGCACACCTTATTATATACATATTGTTTCTTTCTCTGTGTGGCATTAACCGGATGTCACAAGTCGTCTCAACCAATTGACCGGAGTGATATTCGTGAATGGCTTTCACAGGATGCAGACTCGTGCTTATGGTACTATACCGGCCATTATACCACTTTGCTTAAAGAAAAGAGATACCGGGAAATGGAGCAATTGTATGCCTCCGTTTTGCGTGCTATGCCGGAACATCCCAAAGGGGGCAAAAACATGAACTACCTGATGGGCTGGGTGCTGACCTATTATTATAATGCCCTGATGTATCAGGACAAAGCGGACGGCAGCGAATTTCTGACCGACAGCCTGCTGAACAGCCGCCACCCTTACTATACCCAAGTGCTTCGCCCGGAACTGCTTGCCCACTCCTGCAAGTTCTATCTGGCTCAGAACCGGATGAAGCAGGTAGACAGCATCGGACATCTCTTTCTTTCCCTTCCCCCTACGGACGATCCACGAAGAGATGCCCGGACGTGGCATGTTATGGCATATTCTCTGGAGTTTTGCAGTATTGACACTAAAGCTCCCATGCAGCTGATGGAACATGCGGTAGCGTCGTGCCGGAAAGCGGAAGGCAAAGTAGGCAATGAAGGTGAAATATACGACTACATGGGTTACCTCTACTGGAAAAACGGAGAACCGGAGAAGGCGATAACCGCCATTCAGGAAGCGATAGACTGGTACACAGCCCGTCCGGGGACTCCGGGGGACGGATTGATAGAATGTTACAATGACCTTAGTCAGGTATATGCCACCCTTGAACTCTTTGACAAAGCCATAGAAGCCAATACCCTTGCTGTGGAAGCATCCAAGAAGCTGGATAACTGGACGCTGGAAGAGGTGTACCGTTTGCGTGCGGCCTGCTTCAGTAATGCCGGAGAGAAGGATTCTGCGCTGTTCTATATACAGGAAGCCATCAAAGCCACTCCGAAAAGCGCGGAAAAGTACTTCAATCTTTTATTACGCATCAACCGGTTGGATTATTATTATGCCGCCTACCCCGACTCCATAGCCGGACAACTGGATGAATGTCGCCGTCTGCTGAAAGATACCGCCCATATAGACCCGTTTGCCCAAAACTATTTGTATGCTTACCATGGCAAGGCATTGCTGCGAACGCCGGGGCACGAACAAGAAGGAGTGGAACAGTTGGAGCGGAGTTTTCGGAATTTTCAAACGTCCCATTTCCCGGAAGGAATCATTTCCGTCGGCGATGAATTGATACGCGCCTACATCCGGACAGGGATGCTGGACCGGATTTCATCTATATATTCCTTATATACCGAAACAAGCGACAGCCTGCGGCATCGGGCACGTGCCAATGTTGCTATCGGAGCCAATGTCCGTTACGAGACGGGACGCAAGGAACAGGAGAACCTTGTTCTTGCCGCCGAGGTGTCTTTGAAGCAACGGACACTGATTTTTACCCGGCTATTGGTCGGACTGCTGTTTGTCATCCTTCTCGTTGGGGGGATGTATATGCGTCAGCGCCAGCGTTTCCTTCGTCAGGTCAGTAACGCACGCCTCTCACAAATCAGCGGATTGCTCCAGACACAACAGGAACTGAAAGAGAAAAATGAATCCTTGCAGGGAATGCAGGAAGAACTGCGTCAAAGCAACGAGGCATTGTTCGAGGCAAAACAAGAGTTAAGCCGACATAATGCTTCATTGACACAAAAGAAAGCTGTCAGCAATCTTCGGATGAAAATCAGCACCGAAATTTTCAATTCCGACAAAGAAGCTGAGTTCCGCCGTAGCTTCACAGCCTTCTATCCCGATTATATTCCTGCACTGCACCGGTTAAGCCCGGACATTACCCGTACAGACGAGCTGATTGCCATGCTTATTATTCTGGAATTAAGCAGTGACGAGATTGCTCTCACGTTGGGTATTTCCAAAATTGGAGTGAACAAGGCCCGTAGCCGTATGCGTAAAAGACTGGGGTTAGCCGGTGACACTAAATTGGAGGACTTTCTGAAAGGGATATGGGATTAGCATATATCCTTTATTTGCAGAACCTCTCTTCCTTCCGGAACTATTTCCATACCTGAAAAGGACGTAAAAAAATCCCTTTTTTATTTTTTATATTTTATTTTCTCTTACCTTTGCCACCGTAAAGACAAAGGGGTGCCCCGACGGGCTGAGATTATACCCTCGAACCTGATGCAGTTAGTACTGCCGTAGGAATTGGATATTTTTTTTCTTCACAGAACTTACCTTAACGGTGCTTCTTTGTATTTACTTCCATTGTTTTACTTAACAAAAACAGAAAATGAAAGTATTAATCAACAACAAAGAAGTGGAAACCGAAGCCTCTACCCTTTCACAGCTGACCAATGAGCTTTCCTTACCGGCGCAAGGCATTGCCGTTGCCGTCAATAACCGTATGGTTCCACGCATGGAATGGACGAATTACGCACTATCCGAAGGCATATCTATCGTAATAATAAAGGCAGCCTGCGGCGGATAAATTATGAAAACAGTTCAGTTCATTACACATTACACTGAAAAGTACTCCTATCTCGACTCTGCCCGTATGGCATTGAAAGGGGGATGCCGGTGGATACAGCTGCGTATGAAAGATGCCGGCAAAGAGGAAATAGTGTCCGTAGCTATGGAGCTGCGGAATTTATGCAATGATTGCGGCGCCATATTCATCATTGACGACCATGTGGAGCTGGTCAGGGAAATCGGGGCGGACGGCGTGCACCTTGGTAAAAATGACATGTCCGTTGCCGAAGCGCGTCGCATACTTGGAGATGAATATATCATAGGCGGCACTGCCAATGCGTACGAAGATGTGAAAAAGCATTGGCTCGACGGAGTGAATTACATCGGTTGCGGACCGTTCAGATACACTACAACCAAACAGAAACTCAGTCCTATATTGAGGTTGGAAGGATATAAGGAGATTATCCGGAAAATGCAGGAAGAAAAGATCTGTCATCTTCCTGTCGTAGCCATCGGCGGGATTACCTTTGCCGATATTCCTGCGATCATGCAGACAGGCGTTACGGGCATTGCTCTTTCAGGGACTGTGTTGCGTGCAGACAATCCGGTAGAGGAAATGCGAAAGATACTTGCCGTAATCAACCAAACAGACAATTATTGAAACAATAAACAAAAAGGTATATGGAAAAATTAGTTATTGCGGGACGTGAATTCAACTCCCGTCTGTTTTTGGGAACAGGAAAGTTTAATTCCAATGAAATAATGGAACAGTCCATTCTGGCATCCGGTACGGAAATGGTAACGGTGGCAATGAAACGCATTGAGCTGGAAAACAAGGAAGATGATATGCTGAAACATATCCGTCATCCCCACATTCAGCTCTTGCCCAACACTTCGGGCGTGCGTAATGCCGAGGAAGCGGTGTTTGCCGCACAAATGGCACGTGAAGCATTCGGAACCAACTGGCTGAAACTGGAAATTCATCCTGATCCGCGCTATCTTCTTCCCGACTCCACCGAGACCCTGAAAGCTACGGAAGAACTGGTGAAGCTGGGGTTTGTAGTCCTTCCCTATTGCCAGGCGGACCCCACACTTTGCAAACGGCTGGAAGAAGCCGGCGCTGCTACCGTCATGCCGCTGGGTGCACCTATCGGTACGAATAAAGGATTGCAGACCAGAGACTTTCTGCGGATTATCATCGAACAGGCCACTATCCCCGTGGTGGTAGATGCCGGTATAGGTGCTCCCAGCCACGCTGCCGAAGCAATGGAAATGGGTGCTTCCGCCTGTCTGGTAAATACGGCCATTGCCGTAGCCGGAAACCCCACAGCTATGGCACAAGCCTTCAAACAAGCCGTAGAAGCCGGGCGTATGGCCCATGAAGCCGGTTTGGGATTGCAGGCCGACAGCTTTGTAGCCGAAGCCAGTTCTCCCCTCACAGCCTTCCTTAATGAATAAAACAGCAACAATCAGTTATGAAACCAAGAATAAAATTCCCTCGTTCCGAGAAAGTATATCTGCCGGGAACGTTATATCCCGAACTTCGCGTAGCTATGCGCAAAGTGGAACAAGTGCCCAGTACGACCTTTGTCAATGGAGAGAAAGTGATTAGTCCCAATCCGGACATTTACGTCTACGACACCAGCGGTCCTTTCAGCGATCCCGACATTGAGATAGATCTCAAAAAGGGATTACCCCGCCTGCGCGAACCCTGGATACTGCATCGCAATGATGTGGAGCAGTTGCCGGAGATTACTTCCGAGTACGGCCGTATGCGTCGTGACGACAAGTCGCTCGACCACCTGCGGTTTGAACACATCTCATTGCCCTATCGTGCCAAGCAAGGCAAATGCTGCACACAGATGTACTATGCCAAACAAGGCATCATCACTCCCGAAATGGAATATGTGGCTATTCGTGAAAACATGAATTGCGCCGAATTAGGGATAGACACACATATCACCCCTGAATTTGTCCGCCGGGAAATTGCGGAAGGACGTGCCTTGCTCCCTGCCAACATCAATCATCCCGAAGCCGAACCGATGATTATAGGCCGTAACTTCCTTGTGAAAATCAACACGAACATTGGCAATTCGGCTACCACTTCGAGCATTGATGAAGAAGTGGAAAAAGCACTTTGGAGTTGTAAATGGGGCGGTGACACCCTAATGGACTTATCGACCGGAGCAAACATCCACGAAACCCGGGAGTGGATCATCCGCAACTGTCCGGTTCCCGTAGGTACGGTTCCCATTTATCAGGCGTTGGAAAAGGTGAACGGCAAAGTAGAGGAACTTACCTGGGAACTCTATCGGGACACGCTGATTGAACAATGCGAGCAAGGTGTGGATTATTTCACCATACACGCAGGTATCCGCCGCCACAACGTACATTTGGCGGACAAACGCCTGTGCGGCATCGTGAGCCGCGGCGGAAGCATTATGAGCAAATGGTGTCTGGTGCACGACCGCGAAAGTTTCCTGTACGAGCATTTTGATGATATCTGCGATATATTGGCGCAATACGATGTGGCGGTATCCTTAGGTGACGGTTTACGTCCCGGCTCCACATACGATGCCAATGATGAAGCGCAGTTTGCAGAACTCGACACCATGGGCGAACTGGTGCTTCGTGCCTGGGCAAAGAATGTGCAGGCCTTCATCGAAGGTCCCGGACACGTGCCCATGCACAAGATTAAGGAAAATATGGAACGCCAGATAGAAAAGTGCCACAACGCTCCTTTCTATACGCTGGGGCCGTTGGTTACGGACATCGCTCCGGGCTACGACCATATCACCTCTGCTATCGGTGCGGCGCAAATCGGCTGGCTGGGTACGGCCATGCTGTGCTACGTCACCCCCAAAGAGCACCTTGCATTGCCCGACAAGGAAGATGTGCGCGTAGGAGTTATCACCTATAAGATAGCCGCCCACGCCGCCGACCTTGCCAAAGGACATCCCGGTGCGCAAGTACGCGACAACGCGTTGAGCAAGGCGCGTTATGAGTTCCGTTGGAAAGACCAGTTCGACCTCTCGCTCGACCCGGAACGCGCACAGACTTATTTCCGGGCAGGACGCCATATAGACGGAGAATACTGCACGATGTGCGGCCCTAACTTCTGTGCAATGCGGTTGTCAAGGGAATTGGGAAAGAAAAAAGAATAACTATCGGATTAACTTTATCATAGAATAAAATGTTTTCAGACGAATTAGAAAAAATATCCTGGGAAGAAACGACCGTCCGCATCAATTCAAAGACAGATGCGGATGTGCGCCGCGCACTTTCCAAGGAGCATTGCGACGTAGAGGACTTTATGGCGCTCATTTCACCGGCCGCCGTCCCCTACTTGGAAACAATGGCGCGTTTGAGCAAGAAATATACGGAAGAGCGTTTCGGCAAAACGATTTCCATGTTTGTGCCATTATATATTACGAATTCCTGCACCAACTCCTGTGTGTACTGTGGTTTTCACATCAGCAATCCCATGCCCCGTACTATACTGACGGAGGAGGAAATTGTCAATGAGTACAAGGCTATCAAGAAGCTCGCGCCTTTTGAGAACCTGTTGCTGGTTACAGGTGAAAATCCCGCCAAGGCAGGCGTTCCGTACATTGCCCGCGCACTCGACTTGGCAAAGCCTTATTTCAGCAACCTGAAGATTGAAGTAATGCCCTTGAAAGCCGAAGAATATGCCGAACTGAAGACGCATGGCATGAACGGCGTCATCTGTTTTCAGGAGACCTACCACAAGGCGAACTATAACATATACCACCCGCGTGGCATGAAGTCCAAATTCGAATGGCGCGTAAACGGCTTTGACCGTATGGGGCAGGCAGGCGTACATTCCATCGGTATGGGAGTGCTCATCGGTTTGGAGAAAGAGTGGCGGACGGACATTTGCATGATGGCATACCATCTGCGCTACCTTCAGAAGCATTATTGGAAAACGAAGTATAGCGTCAATTTCCCGCGTATGCGCCCTTCGGAGAACGGCGGGTTTCAACCCAACGTGATTATGAGCGACCGCGAGCTGGCTCAGGTTACCTTTGCCATGCGAATATTCGACCATGATGTAGACATATCCTACTCCACTCGCGAACCGGCTTTCATACGCGACCACATGGCAACTTTGGGAGTTACCACCATGAGTGCGGAGAGCAAAACAGAACCGGGCGGATATTATAGCTATCCGCAAACTCTGGAGCAGTTCCACGTCAGCGACGAGCGCAAAGCCGTAGAAGTGGACAGGGCTTTGAAAAGTTTGGGACGGGAACCCGTATGGAAAGATTGGGATGCCAGCTTTGACCTGAAACGTGTCTGACACTCTTTACATATATAATTATGACCCGATACAGCAGACAAACCGCCCTTCCCGAAATAGGAGAAGACGGACAAGAGAAACTGCATAAGGCAAAAGTGTTGATAGTAGGTGTAGGAGGGCTTGGCTCCCCTATCGCCCTCTATCTTGCGGGTGCAGGAGTAGGCACAATAGGCTTGGTGGATGACGATACGGTGAGTATCAGCAATCTGCAACGCCAGATATTGTACGCGGAGAACGAAACCGGCCTGTCCAAAGTGCACTGTGCCGCCAAGAGGTTGCAGGCTCTGAACAGTGAGGTGAACATCCTTGCCCACCCCTTTCGTCTCAGTTCGGAGAATGCCCGCCGGCTGATTGCAGAATATGATATTATTGTTGACGGATGCGATAATTTCTCCACCCGCTATCTGATTAGCGACAGTTGCAGTGCACTGAACAAACCTTATGTTTACGGTGCTATCCAAGGATTTGAGGGGCAAGTTTCCGTATTCTGTCATGGCGGGCAACCTAAGACATACAGGGACTTGTATCCCGACGAAGCCGCAACATTACAAATGCCTGCTCCCGATAAATCTGTGATAGGCGTTACTCCAGCCATTGTGGGCAGTGTGGAAGCGAGTGAGGTTCTGAAACTTATTTGCGGTTACGGCGATGTACTGGCCGGAAAATTATGGACTGTCGATCTTAGGAGCATGCAGTCGTTCATTCTTTTAATATAAATGGCAGAAAAAATATACCCGAATTGTATGAAACTGATAGTGATTACCCAACCTGAATTCTTTGAAGATGAAGCCGCTGCGATCACTTCCCTGTTCGATGCCGGACTTGAGATCCTTCATCTTCGCAAACCCGGTGCGTCTTACGAAGATATGGACAAACTCTTGCGCCGCCTTCCGGCGGAATACATGGAGCGCATCGTTACCCACGACCATTTCGGGCTTGCATCCGAACGGAACTTGAAAGGTGTTCATCTGAACGGACGCAACCCGGCAGTACCTGCTGGCTTTACAGGGCACGTCAGCCGTTCCTGCCATTCGCTGGAGGAAGTGGCGGAATATAAAGCGGCATGCAACTATGTTTTCCTCAGTCCCATATACAACAGCATTTCAAAAGAGGGATATGCTGCTGCCTACGCTTTTGATGATTTGCGGAAGGCACATCGGGCGGGCATCATCGACTCCGGCGTAATGGCGTTGGGCGGTGTCACTGCTGAGCACTTACCCGAAATCAATTCATTAGGTTTCGGCGGCGTGGGACTGTTAGGCGATATATGGCAGCGGACGGGAACGGATTTCATCAATCATTTCAGGGAGCTGCTCCGTTCGGCTTCTGTCTTTTAATCATCAATCATTTTATCATCATGTTGTCCACTCCAGTCATTCTCACCGTTGCCGGTTCCGATTGTTCCGGCGGCGCAGGCATACAGGCAGATATTAAGACGATTTCCGCATTGAAGGGGTATGCCGCCTCCGTCATTACCGCCGTTACCGCACAGAATACGGTAGAGGTTCAAGCCGTCTACCCCATTCCGCCGGATATTGTCCGCATGCAGACAGAATCTGTCATGGACGATTTGCAGCCTGCTGCCGTCAAAATAGGAATGGTGCACAATGCCGCTATCGTACGCGCCATTGCGGAATGTCTGCAAAGGTTCCGCCCCCGCTTTGTTGTCTGCGATCCGGTCATGGTGTCTACCAGCGGACGGCAACTGATGACGGAAGATACCATTCACACAATTCAGGAAGAGCTTTTCCCCCTCTGCTCACTGATAACTCCCAATTTGAGTGAAGCATCATTGCTGCTTGCACGCACTGTCACAGATGTGGAGGATATGAAACAAGCGGCTCGCGAACTGGCAGACCGCTATCATTGTGCCGTATTGGTAAAAGGCGGCCACTTGTCCGGAACCACAATGTGCGATGTGTTGTATGGCGACAACGGATTCAGCCTGTTCGAACAACAAAAGATAGAGAGTTGCAATCTTCATGGTACGGGCTGCACGCTGTCTTCCGCCATTGCCACCCTCGCTGCCTGCAACAACGGGCTTGAGGATGCCGTCCGTCAGGCAAAAGCCTATATAGGCAAAGCTATTCTTCATGGCAAAGACCTGCACATAGGGCATGGAAACGGGCCTTTATGCCATTTCTTCCCGGAGGAAGAATGATTGCTCATCTTTTTCCGGAAAACTTTATAATTAAAGCCCGAAATACTTGACAAGGGGTATCCTCATTTCGTATATTTGCACATCGAACAACTAATAACATTAACCTAAAACTTAGTAAATGGCAAAATCTATTTCTTCCTTTTCGGAGTTGGCACAAATGTATTTTCCCGGTTGCACTACTCCTAAAAATGCAGTGAGATGTCTGCAACGCAGCATTAAGAGATGTACAAAATTGGCAACATTATTGGCGGAAACGGGCTATCTTCCCTATAATCACCGCTGGATTTCGCCCAAGCAACAAGCGCTGATATTTGAAAATTTAGGCGATCCATACCCTGATTAAGTTTATAAAACGACATGAAAAAACGGCATTTCACATTGTGATTTGCCGTTTTTTTGTATCCATATTTCAATAAATTCATTCATAGACATCAAAACGCCTATTAATAAATTCCGGAAGAATTTTACTATAATTTTTCAAGAATTACAGTAAAATTCCAAATACATTCATTTATAGGAAGATTTTAAATGTATCATCATTTTACTTTTTCGCATGTAAGCAAATAATGAAAGGCATTTAGGTGGTGGAAAGCTGTTTCTTTTTCTGATTTATGCTTTATTTCATCAAGAAAAGAGGTGTTGTTTATGTATATAAATAGTTACGTTTGCGGCGTTGCCCCGACCCGGTTTCCGTATGCATGCAATCATAATATTTTCGAATCCACTAATAATTAGCAGCTTACAACTTTTTTCAAAAAAACACGTTCCAAAGGGCCCAAAAGGGGACTGAACGCCCGGCAGCCTGTTGTACCTTTGCATAGTCATTAAAACAAATGGCAATAGTAAACCTTTTATTTTTTAACCTATTAAACTTTAACGATTATGGCTTTAGAGTATGTAGTAACCAAAAGAGTGTTTGGTTTTGACCAGTCGAAAACAGAAAAGTATGTAGCGCGTTCCGTCGGTTCCGGCCAAGTGCGTTTCGACAAAATGTGTGCAAAGGTCAGTCGCCTGTGCGGTGTTCATCGCAAAGTGGTAGACTTGGTGGTAAGCGGTTTGGTGGACATGATGGCAGAGGACATTGACGACGGCAAAACGGTGCAAATGGGAGAATTCGGACTGTTCCGGCCTACCATTAAAACAAAAAGCGCCAACACAGCCGAGGAGGTCAATGCAAGCAATATCCTTTCCAAGCGCATCGTGTTTACGCCGGGAAAGATTTTCCACCGTACGCTGGAGGAAATGAGCGTCACCCGTTCAGTGCCTGTGGACACTGACTATACAGACGGAAGCGGCAATAGCGGAAACACCGGTGGCACTGACGGGCCTAATGAAGGCGGCGAAGAAGAGGATCCGTTGGGATAACCGTTATTGAGAGAATACATTTTTTCTTCTACCCTAAAGATGAAAAGCAGCGGGACGTGTCCCGCTGCTTTTTTATATAATATACCTGCCATTATTAAATTTTATCTATTATTTTTGCAAAAATATTCACAATAAACCAGGCATATATCATGGAAAAAGCAAAAGTATATTTTTCGGACTTACGCACCTCTCCCACTTCCAATCTTTTAGACAAAATGGAACGTCTGCTCAAGCGTGCCGGTATCGGACAGCTTCCTTTACAAGACAGCTTTACCGCCATCAAGATACATTTCGGCGAACCGGGCAATCTGGCATACATCCGCCCCAACTATGCAGCGCGTATGGCAAATTTACTCCGCAGTTTCGGAGCCAAACCTTTCCTGACAGACTGCAACACCCTATATTCCGGCCGCCGTTCCAATGCTGTGGACCATCTGCAAAGCGCAATGGAGAACGGGTTCAATCCCATATCCGCCCAATGCCAGGTGATTATTGCAGACGGAGTCAAAGGTACGGATTACAGGGAAATACCGATAGACGGAGAATATTGCCCGACTCCCAAGATCGGCACCGCTATCGCCGATGCGGACATCATAATCAGCATGAACCACTTTAAAGGGCATGAACAAACCGGATTTGGCGGCGCTCTGAAAAATCTTGGAATGGGATGTGCCAGCGTAGGCGGCAAACTGGAACTGCATGCATCTTCCCAACCTAAAATAGACACCGGAAATTGCATAGGTTGTAACATCTGCGTAAAACATTGCGCTCACGATGCCATACATTTGAACACAGAACGCAAAGCGGAAATAGATTATGCCAAATGCGTGGGATGCGGACAGTGCGTAGCTCTGTGCCAGCATGATGCCGCCGTTGTGAGCGACTGGGACACATCCGAACGGCTGAATTACAAAATAGCAGAATATTCCGCCGCCGTACTGAAAGACAAACCGCATTTCCACATCAGTTTCATCATGAACGTATCACCCGAATGCGACTGCTAGAACCATAATGACGCTGCCATCATTCCCGACCTCGGCATGCTGGCGTCGGCAGACCCCGTAGCGTTGGATAAGGCATGTGCGGACTTGGTCATTCAGTCGCCCATTTTGCATGGAAATAATGTGCTTGCCAAAGGACACGAGCACGAAGACCTGTGCGGTTGCGACAAATTCCACATGGTGCATCCCGATACGGACTGGCTTGCCGGCCTGCGCCATGCCGAAAAAATCGGTTTGGGAACAATGGATTACGAGTTAATAAAAATCTAAAGCTGCATTTACACTTATGGCAAAAACAATGGAGGAAGTGCTGGAGCGTTTCCGCACTATTGAATTCCACGAGGATTTTGATATGATTGTGGCTATTGCCAACGGCGGAATTGTTCCGGCGGGTATCATCAACCAGCGCTTGCAGAAAGAAGTACATCTCTTGCGCATCAATTTGAGAGACGAATACCAGCATCCAAAGTATGACGTTCCGCAATTACTGGCGCCTGTGGATTTCGACTTCAAGGGCAAGAATATCTTGCTGGTGGACGACCGTATAAAAACCGGTTCCACCATCAGGCTGGCACGCGAACTGCTGAAAGATGCATGCAGCATCAAAACCTTTGCAGTGAACGGTACGGCCGATTATGCATTATTTGATGAGACATGTTTCAAATTTCCATGGATATTATGAATAAATGAACATTTTCCTGCTGTTTTCCTTTCTTGCTTCGATAAAATAACTAATTTCGTACCGGACTAAAAATAGCAGAGACTAACAATATGGAAGTAGTAACGAACAACTGGTTCTCAAATAAATATTCTATCGGTTATGCCTTGAGTGGCGGCTTCATTAAGGGATTCGCCCATTTAGGAGCCATGCAGGCACTGCTGGAGCATGACATTAAGCCCAATATAATTTCAGGTGTCAGTGCCGGTGCGTTGGCAGGCGTTTTTTATGCGGACGGCAATGAACCGCATAAAGTCCTGGATTATTTTGCCGGGCATAAATTTCAGGACTTGACAAAATTGGTAATACCCAAAGTGGGCTTGTTCGAGCTTGGCGACTTTAAAGATTTCCTGAGAAGTAACCTGAAAGCGAAAAAACTGGAAGAATTGCAATTGCCACTCATCATCACCGCTACCGACTTGGATCATGGACGTTTGGCACATTTCCATAAAGGAGACATCGCAGAGCGTGTAGCTGCATCCTGCTGCATGCCGGTATTGTTTGCACCCGTAAAAATAGAAGAAACCTATTACGTGGATGGAGGACTTTTGATGAACCTGCCGGTAACCACCATCCGACGGGTGTGTGAAAAGGTGGTGGCAATCAATGTCAGCCCTTTGATGGCGCCTAAGTACAAAATGAACATCGTGAGCGTAGCCTTGCGCTCGTACAACTTCATGTTCCGTTCCAACTCGTTCCCGGAGCGCGAGAAAGCGGACTTACTGATAGAGCCTTACAACCTGGACGGTTACAGCAACCGGGAGCTGGAAAAAGCGGAAGAGATATTTATGCAAGGATACAACGCTACCAATGACATACTGGAACGTCTGCAAATAGAAAAAGGCACTATCTGGAAAGAGTAAAATAACCATTCTCTAAATAAAAAGAAATGAGCGACGAAAATAAACTGATTATTTATCAAGTGTTCACCCGGCTGTTCGGGAACAACAATAACCACTGTATCAATAACGGTAGTATTACCGAAAACGGATGCGGCAAAATGGCTGACTTCACAGCCAAGGCATTAGGAGAAATAAAGAAGCTGGGGGTTACCCATATATGGTATACCGGTATTATAGAACATGCAACGCAAACGGATTATCGTCGCTACAATATCCAGCCCGATCATCCGGCTATCGTAAAAGGTAAAGCCGGTTCGCCATATGCCATAAAAGATTATTATGATGTGGATCCGGATCTGGCAAAGGACGTTCCGGAGCGTATGAGGGAATTTGAAAACCTGGTGCAGCGCACACACCGTAGCGGCCTGAAGGTCATTATTGATTTTGTACCTAACCATGTAGCACGCCAGTACCATTCGGACATGCAGCCGGACGGCACTTCTCAGTTGGGCGTGAACGATGATGCGAACTATGCGTTCAGCCCTTACAATAATTTCTATTACATCCCGCAATCGGAGCTACATGGACAGTTTGACATGCAAGGTACAGCCGGTGAACCGTATAAAGAGTTTCCGGCCAAGGCCACCGGCAACAATCGTTTTGATGCCTATCCCAACATCAATGACTGGTACGAAACGGTCAAACTGAATTATGGAGTGGATTATCAGAATGGCGGCACCTGTCACTTCAATCCTATTCCCGACACATGGACCAAAATGCTGGATATTCTGATGTTTTGGGCCGGGAAACATATTGACGGCTTCCGTTGCGACATGGCGGAAATGGTTCCTGTCGAGTTTTGGGAATGGGCTATCCCTCAAGTAAAGACCAAGCATCCCGACCTTCTCTTCATAGCTGAGGTGTATAATCCGAAAGAGTACGGTAACTATCTGTTCCGAGGAAAGTTTGATTACCTCTATGACAAAGTGGGACTGTATGACACGCTCCGCGCAATAGTGTGCGGCGACGAATCCGCAACAGCCATTACGAGGGCTTGGCAGAGTTTGGGCGGAATAGAGAAACGGATGCTGAATTTCTTGGAAAACCATGACGAACAGCGCATCGCTTCCGACTTCTTTGCAAGTAACCCGCGTAAAGCCATACCCGCCCTCATCGTATCGGCCTGTATGAACGTAAACCCTATGATGATTTACTTCGGACAGGAATTTGGCGAGCTGGGCATGGACAGCGAAGGCTTCAGCGGAAGGGACGGGCGCACTACGATCTTTGACTATTGGAGCGTCGACACTATTCGCCGCTGGCGCAATGGCGGAAAATTTGACGGGAAAATGATGACGGACAATCAGAAACACCTGTATGCCATCTATCAACGCATACTGACATTATGCAACGAGGAAAAAGCAATCTCACAAGGTGACTTTTTCGATTTGATGTATGCCAATGTCAACGGCTGGCGTTTCAACGAACATAAGCAATATACTTTCTTGCGCAAGTCCGGTAGGGAATTATTGCTGTTTGTCGTAAACTTCGATCATATATCGGCAGACCTTGCAATCAATATCCCTTCCCATGCCTTTGATTTCCTGCAAATACCACAAATGGACCGGTACCATGCCGTCGATTTATTGAGTGGCAAAGAAGAGACAATCAGCCTATTGCCATACAAGGCAACGGAAGTATCTGTGGAAGGATACGGCGGTAAGATTCTTAAAATAAAATTATAAATTATGGAAATGATGCAGAGTGACCGTTTCACTCTGCATCATCCTTACCTTCCATTTTATCCTTCAACCTGTACATACGCGTAATGGCCGGATTATAGAACTCATCCGGATAATGGGCGGTAATGTCACTCAGGTTAGCTTGTACATACCTTTTTACATCAAATATCGTTTCAGCATCGTTCAATTGTATCTGTTCGGGAAATGATGCCGCTTTGGACCACTCTATCAAGGCATTGACACTTTCTTCATCGTATTTATACTCTCTCATAATTCATATATTTTCTTGCAAAGATATAACAATTGCTAAAGTTATCCTTACCCTTATGAACAAATTCTGAAAGGGTGACGTTATATAGATGTGTTTTTCATAGTATTAGATATAAGATTAATTAAAGGAGACGTACCCGCTTGTGATAAGTAAGTACATCAAAGAACAGAAGCGTCTGTTTTGATTGATAAATGTGTAAGAAGCATCGGTTTACCCCAAGCCGGTGCTTTTTTTATGTCTGTTTGTAGCATGTTATAAATATTATCCGTAAATTTGGCAGAAATAAGGATTTATATTGATATGAACATTCCTGTTATATTTCAATTTCTGAAAGAACTGTCCGCCAACAATAATCGCGAATGGTTCAATGCTCACCGGGAACAATACGAAAATGCCCGAAATGAGTTCGAGAACTTGCTGACAGTGATTATCTCCCGCATCTCATTGTTTGACGAAAGCATCCGCGGCATCGAAGCCAAAGACTGTACATACCGCATCTATCGGGATACACGCTTCTCGGAAGACAAAACACCCTATAAGAACCATTTTGGCGGCTATATCAACGCCAAAGGAAAGAAATCCGACCATTGCGGATACTATATCCATTTGCAACCGGGAAACTGCCTGTTGGCAGGCGGCAGCTATTGCCCGCCCCCTCCCCTGCTGAAAGCATTGAGACAGGCGGTGTATGACAATATAGACGAATTCCGGGGGATTGTCGAAGATCCTGTATTCAAACAATACTTTCCCGTTGTCGGAGAAAATTTCCTGAAAACAGCCCCGAAAGGCTTCCCTAAGGACTATCCGTACCTGAAGTACTTGCAGTGCAAGGAGTATACCGTCGCCTGCAGCCAACCGGACAGTTTCTTTCTGGCTCCGGACTTTCTGGATCGTACAGATGATATTTTCAAACAGATGAAACGTTTTTCAGACTTTGTGAATTACACAATAGACGACTTTGAATAATTACCTATTTATAACTAACTTAAAACATTTGAATTATGGTAGTAGACAGACTTGAAAACATAGAGAAATATGCTTCGCTGAATCCTTTATTCGCACAAGCCATTGAATTTTTGAAATCACACGATTTGAACGCTTTGGAAGTGGGAAAAACGGAGCTTAAAGGTAAAGAATTGCTCGTAAATGTGGCGCAAACCAAACCGAAAACAAAGGAAGATGCCAAACTGGAAACACACAGGGATTTTATTGACATCCAGATTCCTCTGTCTGGTACTGAAATAATGGGCTACACCGCAGCAAAAGATTGCGTTCCGGCAGATGCTCCCTACAATGCAGAGAAAGATATTACTTTCTTTTCCGGTCTGGCAGAGAGCTATATCGAAGTTAAACCGGGCATGTTTGCCATTTTCTTTCCACAAGACGGACACGCTCCCGGCATCACTCCGGATGGTGTGAAAAAAGTAATTGTGAAAGTTAAAGCATAATATCAAATACCTCAAATTAATCCTTTATGGAAACATTGAATTTGATTAAGAACGATCCTTGGCTGGAGCCTTACGCAGATGCCATAAACGGACGTCATAAACATGCTGCTGAAAAAGAAGCGGAATTAACCAACAAAGGAAAACAAACATTATCGGATTTTGCGTCCGGCTATCTTTATTTTGGCCTGCATCGCACTGATGAAGGTTGGGTTTTCCGCGAATGGGCTCCCAATGCCACTCAGATTTTCTTGGTTGGAACGTTTAATGACTGGAAAGAGGAGAAAAAATACAGCCTGAAACGTAAAGCAAACGGAAACTGGGAAATAAAACTACCGGCCGGCGCCATGAAGCATGGTGACTTATACAAACTAATGGTGCATTGGGACGGTGGCTGTGGCGAACGTATTCCGGCATGGGCAAATCGGGTTGTTCAAGATGAACAAACCAAAATCTTCAGTGCACAGGTATGGTCGCCGGAGAAACCGTATAAGATGAAAAAGAAAACTTTCAAGCCCGCCACTAATCCATTGTTGATTTATGAATGTCATATCGGTATGGCGCAACAAGAGGAAAAAGTCGGCAGTTACAGAGAGTTTCAGGAAAAGATTCTTCCACGCATCGTAAAGGATGGATATAACTGTATCCAGATTATGGCTATTCAGGAGCATCCATATTACGGCAGTTTCGGGTATCACGTATCAAGTTTCTTTGCTGCTTCTTCCCGCTTCGGTACTCCGGACGAACTGAAAGAACTTATTGACACAGCCCACAGCATGGGCATCGCTGTTATCATGGACATCGTTCACTCCCATGCAGTGAAGAATGAAGTCGAAGGGCTGGGTAACTTTGCCGGTGATCCGAACCAGTATTTCTATCCGGGTGCCCGTCGTGAACATCCGGCATGGGATTCGCTTTGCTTTGACTATGGAAAAAATGAAGTTATTCATTTTTTGCTGTCCAACTGTAAATATTGGATGGAAGAGTATCACTTTGACGGTTTTCGCTTCGATGGCGTGACTTCAATGCTGTATTATAGCCATGGCTTAGGCGAAGCATTCTGCAACTATGGAGACTATTTCAATGGCCATCAGGACGACAATGCCATTTGCTATCTGACACTTGCCAACCGCCTGATTCATCAGGTTAATCCTAAAGCAATTACCATTGCCGAAGAGGTATCGGGAATGCCGGGACTGGCTGCAAAATTCGAGGATGGCGGCTATGGCTTTGATTATCGCATGGCGATGAATATTCCCGACTATTGGATCAAAACTATCAAGGAAAAAATAGATGAAGACTGGAAGCCCTCCAGCATGTTTTGGGAAGTGACCAACCGTCGTCAGGATGAGAAAACAATATCTTATGCGGAAAGTCATGATCAGGCATTAGTTGGTGACAAAACAATTGTTTTCCGTCTGATAGATGCCGATATGTACTGGCACATGCAGAAGGGTGATGAAAACTATACTGTAAATCGTGGCATTGCCTTACACAAGATGATACGTCTGTTGACGGCAACGACTATCAATGGCGGTTATCTTAACTTCATGGGTAATGAGTTCGGTCACCCCGAATGGATAGACTTTCCTCGTGAAGGTAATGGCTGGTCGTGCAAATATGCCCGCCGTCAATGGGATTTGGTAGATAATAAAAATTTGGCATATCATTATCTGGGTGATTTTGATTGCGCCATGTTGGAAGTTATCAAAAGTATGAAGAATTTCCAAGCTACGCCGGTTCAGGAAATATGGCATAATGACGGAGATCAGGTATTGGCGTATATGCGTAAGGATTTAGTATTTGTATTTAACTTTAATCCCAAGCAGTCTTTCACCGATTATGGATTCTTGGTTCCTGCCGGTTCTTATGAGGTTATATTGAATACCGATAATCCGGATTATGGTGGCTATGGACTGACTGATGACACAGTGAAGCATTTCACCCTTTCAGATCCTTTGTACAAGAAAGATAAGAAAGAATGGCTGAAACTCTATATTCCGGCGCGAACAGCAATGGTTTTAAAGAGAAGTAAATAATTGAAGAGCAAAACTGAGTATGATAAAAAGAGAGACAGACCTTGATTGGACTGTCTCTCTTTCATGTTTTATGTATGTGAGTTTTATAACTGAGTATTTATAAAGTTCAGCATTGTATTGGCATTGTCTATCATTTTCTTTTGAGCCGGTTTGCTCGGAGACAACAATGGAATAAGTTTTTCCAGATACTCCTTGGACTCTTTGAATTGTCCTTTTGCCTTTTCAGCATCTGTATTCAATGTAGCGGCGCCTTGACTGTAAAGCAATACTCCTAAGCTATTGAGGGCGTTTACATTATCCGGCTGGATTGCAAGAGCTTGTTTGAAAGCACCTTCTGCATCATCAACCTTTTTAGCCTTTTGTGCAACAATACCTTGATTCACGTAATAAGTAGCATACATTCTTGTTAAGGTCTTATTTCCCGGAACTGCTTCCAGGCCTTCTTTCAGAGTAGCGACATATTCATCATTTTTCTTCAAGTCCTTCAATGCACCGGCTTTACCAATATAGGCATTGGCTAAGTTATACTTTTTCTGTACAGCTATATCAAAGTATTTCAAAGCATCGGCAGGCTTCTTAATTTTATCGGCGCAAACACCGCAATTAAAAGCAATTACAGAGTCTTGGTTATTTGTCTGTGTCAAATAAGTGCTGAATTTTGTGAATGCCAGTTGATAATTCTTAGATTCAAGTGCGGCTTTACCTTCATTGACCAATTGTGCAGGGTCGGTATTCTGCGCAAAGAAATTAGTAGCTGCACAACAAAGTGCAAGAGATAAGATTAATTTTTTCATATGCTTTTATGATTTTAAATATTGATATCTCAAAGTTAACAGCCTACAACGTAGAAGCAAAACCTTTTTACCTTTTTTGGTTTTTTTACGGTAGTAGTAACAAGTGTTATTTTACGTAAACAAAGAAACTGACAGAGTATGGAATTTCTTATTTTTATAGTACCATAATCCCATATCGGAATTTGCTCCGTTTGCTCCGTTCACTCCCAATAAAATAATTCCTGTAACCAATACAAGTTACTGATTATTTCCGGTGTTATTTCTGAAAGAAGAAACTCGCCTTTGGTAAATTCAGTAAAGTATCACCAGTATTTCCCGCAACTGCTTGCAGTCATACGTTTGGATGCACTTTATGCTATCGAGCTTTTCTTGATACTCGTTTAGGAGGGTGCGTAACTTGGTATTTATCATTGCTGCGTCTGGACGCTTGACGACTTGACCATTTTTGAATTGGAAGAGGTTGTCGATTTTGAATCGAGTGACAATGTGCTTTGTTTCTTCCTTTTGCTGGAATTAAAGCTAATCTGATTGTTGCCATAGACTTAAAATATTAGAGAAAATCCTTAGACAAGATTTCGACAAGGTAAATCGCTCAAAAGTGAGCATTTTCTCGTTTTTTTTAATCTAACAGCATCTTGTTTTAAAAGAAAAACGCTGATTGTCTTATTGATAATCAGCGTTTTATAAAAGTGATTCCGTTGCGATTCGAACGCAAGACCCACGCCTTAGAAGGGCGTTGCTCTATCCAGCTGAGCTACGGAACCATCCTTAATTGCGGTGCAAAGGTACGTTTTTTTATGAAAACTACAAATTTTACATCCAAAATATTTATTGTTTATACTAAAATGATAATCTCAAATCGAAAATATAAGGAGTTGTTCTCCTGAGATACAATGCATTATGGCATATGAAGTTTTTCTTAAAAGGAGTGATAAATACAGCTATTAATATGACACAAAAATTCCAGAAGAATCAGCATAATCAAAAGTTTGATCAGTTACTCCCCCACAAATTGGCAATTTCTACAGAAATAATTCTCGAAAGAATCAATTACAGTTTACTACAATTGATAATAAGCCTCGTTAGCCATGACGATTGCATCTTCCAAAGTACCACCACTTTGTTCTACAAATGCAATGACAGCATCTATAAATTCGTTGAAAGAAGCAATATCTTCGCCAGCTGTTTTTTCATTATACTCTTCTTCTGTAAAATCCAAGCTTTCTATTAATTTTGTCTTCATCTTTATTTCAATAATTATTATAGTATTATTATATTCAATACCTTTTTTGCAAAAATAATATATCGCCATGACTTCTTAGCTATTATTTGCAAATAATATTTACCATTGTAATATATTATGGATGTTTATTACAAACATGCAAATTTCTTTGGTAGCTATAATATAATTGAGTTATGCAACCACACCATTCATTCACAATGCTGCCAACAAATGTATATGTTTTTCTAAATAGGATTTTTCTATTTATATTGATGATATTCAGCCCATTCAGGTTTCATAATGACAGGACAAACAGACAGAATGTTTCTATATAAAAACTAGGCTTCATGACGAAGATATATAGGAAATGATGAAATAAAGATTTATAAAAGGTTACGATATATTTCCAAGACATTACAACCCTAACGGTAGCTTGCAAACATACCAAAGTACAAATAAAGCAGTCCAGGCAACAAGGATAACCAATGAATACCTCCACGTGTATTTAAGTAACGAACCATATGTGGATTGCCTATCGTACTGCTGCATATAAGTCAGCACAAGCGGCATATAAAACATAAACGGAGTAATGGCGTTTGTTGCACTATCACCGATGCGATAAGCACATTGTGTCATATCCGGAGAAACTCCCATGCCGGTCAGAACAGGAATGAAAATGAAAGACATAAATGCCCATTTCGATGTGGAAGATACCATAATGAGGTTTATAAAAGCTGTGAATAGGATGAATAATATCAGTATCCACAAATTATCCAATCGGACTAAAGAAAGCATATTAGCTCCCATTATTGCTATACACTTGTCTAAATGAGAATACTCAAAACAGGCAAACATCTGAGAAGCGAAAAAAGCGATTACAAAATATACACCCAATAACTTCATCGGTTGCGTCAATCCCTCTATCACATCACTATCTGTACGATAATGCCCGGAAGCAAATCCATATATCATTCCCATTAGACCAATACCCAAAGATAGTAAAAACAGAATACCAATGATAAATGGCGAACGAATCAGTCCTCCATTAACTCCTCGCAAAATTCCCCATGATGAAAATGTAGCCCATAAGATAAGTACGGCATAAAGTACCCCCACAATTACAGCCCCTAATAAAGCTCTCTGTTCTTTACGGGATAATTGTTTGTAACCGCGAAAAACATCACTTTCATTATACTTTCCCAAACTTGGCAATAGTTTTTTACGGGTTATATAATAAATAATGAATATTAATAAGAAAGTAGATACACAAAAGAAATAATAGTTACATAGCGGACCGATTCGTCCGCCTGATACATTTGTCATATCAGCAGCCTCTTGTGTTGTAGCAGCCAGCATGGGATCAAGTGTACTCAAAAGTATATTAGCGCTATAACCACACGATACCGATACATAGGCAACAATAATTCCGCCTATGGGATGCAACCCTACCGAATGAAATAGTGTTGCGGCGATAGGCAGTAATATAATGTATCCGGCATCTCCCACAACATTAGATAGCAATCCCAAGACAATAACACTGAGTACAATACGCCAGGGATTATGCCTTTGGTTACGAAGACCTTTACGAATACACGCGTCTATAAATCCTGAATGCTGGGCAACGCCTATTCCAAACATCGCCACAATAACCAACCCTAACGGGGCAAAACCGGTAAAGTTTGTGACCACATGGCGCAACAACCAACGAATACCTTCCGGGCTCAACAAACTTTGTACCCTTATCTCCTCTCCTGTCTGGGGCAATCGCACATTCAAGCCGTAGACATCGAATATCCACGACAGAAAAATGATTCCCAGGGTCAACAGGAAGAACATTGTTGCAGGATGGGGCATGCACCATTTATTTCTCATAGCTGTTTAGTTTCCAGAGCTGCTATTCATCGTCTGCTTCCAGATTGTCAATATCAAGAATACGCAGTTCAAGTGCACGCACGACAAGACGCGTGGCATTCACCCCTATGCGTTCGGAAGCAGAGAAAAGGCGTCCTACTAAATCATTCTGTCGTTTCTCCAATGACTTCACTCCAAAAGGCATTCCTTTCAGACTGGCAATCATCTCCTTTGTGTAGCCCAAAGCAAGATGACGGAGAAAACGTTCATCATATTCGTCGATATCGTAACAGATGATAGCCTCCTGCCGTTTTGCATCGTTTAAGACAGAAGTCTTAAAACGCTCCACAATTTTTTCCAATATGGGATAATTAAAGACAAGCTTCTTTCCATCCATAACGGCTTGTACATCCGTTTTTGTCAGCAATTCTCCTGTTTTCAGAATGATGCCGTCAGCTCCTGCATCAAGGACATCCACCCATAACTTTTCATTCAATATCTCTCCGGTGAAGATCAACACATACACTCCCGGATAACGTTTAAAAATATTACGGCAAATATCCACACCGATAGTAGTAGAACCACCCAATCCCAAATCCAACAAAACGAGATCAGGCACGCCTGCTTCCATTAAGCTCCAGAACTCCTGTTCTGTCATGGCAGTACCGATAATTTCCGCTTCCGGTATTTCGTGCCGGAATATCTCTTCCGTACCTTTTAGCTCCAATTTTACATCTTCTACAATGATGACTTTGAATTTCTTTGCTTCCATATTTTATTTCTTTTCATCCTTACTTATTCAAATTTGCTCTGAAGAGAAACAGTTATTCTCTCTGCTAAACTTTCTTTATATAACGAGGCAGCGTAAAGTATACGACAAGCCCTCCCTTCTCCAACGGTTCTGCATTGATACGACATCCTCTCCTTCCGACAAACTCGTCATGATCGCGAATTATTTGTTTGCATATCAGATATTCCGTACCACACAATTCACCTCTTTCGCCTGTCGTCATACGTGTCAGATTCGGATAAAACAGTTGATTCAGTTCCTCCCTCGTTTTCTCCCGTCGCATATCTGTAAAAAGGAAACGTACAAAATCTTCCTCTACTGCACAAGTCAGGGTGATTTTTCCTGAAACTGGTACTGACAGAGCTTCATCAATTAAGTTCTCCAACAGAAAACGTAATTGGATTACATCTCCGACAACAGACTCATTCACGATCTCCGTTTTGAAAATGACAGGCACAGTAATTCCCTTACGCACTTTACGGAAATACTTTTCCGCAGCTTCCGATAACTCGGATACAGGAATGACAGTACGTCTGAAAGTAACCTCCTCCAGTTGTCGGGACGCGCACTGACTCAAAATGGTGAATACTCCTTTGTAATACTCTATCAGTTCACTAATAGCCGTTACCGTCTCCTGTTCCTCCGCCTCCGATAGTTTACCGGAACGAAGCTTACCTATCAACTGCTTAATTCTATTAGGATAATAAATTGTTTCATGCTTGATAGTAGACAAGCAATTATCAAGCACCATGTTCTGAACATGCAGCAGGCTATCTTCCCACGATGCACGATGTGCTTCATCCTGAGCGGTTTCAATATTCCGGTATCTTGTGGCCAATTTTACAACCGCATTAAATATCACAATCGCAACGTAACGAGCTATCAACTCCAGCAGCAAATAATCGCTTTCTTGCTGTGCTTCGTTTCTCACCAAACACAACACTCCTATACACCGGCTGGAGCTCCCGGCTTTTACGACAAGAGGCAACGCCTGCATCCCATTTTCTGCCAGACAGGTTTGTTCTTCGAAACTGCTTTGCATCAGACTTTTCCATGTCGATTTGCTCTCCACCGTTTCTTTCAAAGGGTTGGATGCATACTCCAGTCTATGGGCAGCCTCGTTATAAACAGCGATACTCAACTGTTCTATACCCAATAATTCATTCACTGCATCGAATGCATTGTCCACAATTTGTTGGGGGATATTTTTCAATATATCCTCTTCCCGTTGCAGCATTTCTTCATTTTCAGACGTAGGCATTATGGATGCTGTGAAAATCTGTTTGTTAATTTCTAACACTTGTTCCAAATTCCAACGGTTCACCAATCGCCTGCGAAAATACAGAATATAATATCCCAAGCATAATGCAACCAGTAGGATAGCAACGAGTAAAATGCTCACCATTTTATTGTTGGTGGAGCGTTCCAGTTCGCGACAGAAATATTCCAAAGATTGATCTTCGCCCAGCAACTTGTACAAGGTTGTATATGCGCCATTGTTATAACTGTAATTATCCCATTGTTTCAAAGCAAGGAATGCAACAGCCGCTTCATTCCGAAGATCCAGTATCACATGAAAATCAGAATTAAACATTTTGTTCCACCAATCTAACTCTGCAGGCATGTCGTTACCGGTTAATGTCATATAGCAGTGCGGTTTTTCGGCATACTTCCCGTAGTGCTCATTCAGGCACATCATTGCAGAATCTATGTATTGCAAAGCCATTGCATATTCACCTTCTACATTACAATAATATGCATCATTGGCATAATCAGAAGCCTGATCCAGCAAAAACTCATATTCTTCCTGAAAAGCTGAGACTAAAGAGTCTGCAGGCACTTCTTGGGACATATCGTTATTGGCTGTCCTACTGCAAGATACCATGCTCAAAGAGAGCACAAGCAACACCGCTGTTATAATTTTGCGTACACCGACCGGTAACCTGAAATAGAAACGGCTTCCTTTTCCTAATGCACTCTCCACATTGAATAAGCATACATTGAAAATCGGATTTGTTTTCTTATATTTCTCGATGATGCCTTTACAATTCATTAATCCAAACCCACTGCCTTTCTTTTTCCGCAATTCTTCCCGGTTGGGTGCATCATTCATGCCGATGGCTTTGGAATCATATATTTTCTCTCCTATGATGTGGGCAACATCTTCCGGAGACAAACCGTGCCCATTATCCTCAACAGATATTTCCACATAATCATTCTCCTTACGGGCGTAAATCTTTATTGTCCCTCCCTTAGGAGTATATTTGCGTGCATTCTCCGCCAATGTATTAATCATAAAAAGAGTCAATGCCTTATCTGCTTTTACACAAACGTCAGTTGGACTCACTACCAAATCCAACTGCTTCATCTCAAAAGCCCGATTCCCTTTCTTCAACAGCTCAAAGAGTTCGTTCAACTCAAAAGTTTCGATATTTAAACTCAATGTACCCTGCTTCATCTTGATCCACAAAGCTAAAATATCGTTATACTCATTAATCGTAGTAACAAGCTCATCAATATACTGATATTTCACATTCTTGATAACTTCATCATGGATATATCCCAAATGCACCAGTTTATGTACCTCATTCAAGATGCGGTCAATATAAGGATGAATACCATTGACGATAGAAAGGCAAGCCTTTTTAATCAAATTCTGCCGCTTGTTCCCGGCGATATGCTGTTCGTGAATATACCGTTGTTTTTCCAGTCTGCGCTGTTCCTCGCCAAGAGAGATGGAAGTCATTCCGTTGTCCAGTGCCCACTGGACATATGGATTGATTACCTGTATCATAGCCTGCTCATCCTTCCCTATGCGCTGTGCGAAGGCCATCTTTCTATCCTTAATATATATATCTTCTGTTCCGAATAATTTTTTCAGACCGGGACGTATTGCTGTCAGAATAGCATCCGTTATATCTTCTTCGGTCTGTGCGTCAGCGGGGATGGATGCCGTTATTCCCTGGCAAATGTCCAACATGGATTGCAGGCGGTGCAGATGCAGTTTATTACGTGCTTTGGAACGTTTATTAAAGAACCAGAAGAATATCAATACCAGAATGAGTCCCATAATCACAAAGAAAAGCAGCAAGTTCAACTGAGCAGCCTCTTTTTCCAGTGCCTGATAACGGCTCTCCAGTTCTTTATCCTGACGGGTATCTTCCAAAATATCCAAATATATGTTTCTGTTGTAGTCTGAATATTCTTTCATCCCTAATCCGGCATAGGTTACGCTCAATTGTTCACGTATCCTTGAAATCCATTCGGGAACAGTTTTCAGTTTTTGTTGTAGCCACGCCTTCTCCACATATATTGTATCGCGGCGATCATAAGCTCTCAACCAATCCAAGCTGTCATGGCAATCATAAAAATGGCGATGATGATCGTTGACACACTCCAGAGCACACACCAAAGTATCAAGTGCCTGTTTATACTTTCCATGCGCATTCAAATACCTTCCAATGGAGACATACGCACCCGCAATCTGGTAAATGTCATTGTATTGCCGGAACTTCTCCAAAGCCAGTTGCCCTAACCGCATAGGCAGTAAAGAATCCACAGGCTCGCCAAATTGCTTCAAAGCATGCGAGCGCCGTCCCTGAAAGAATTCATAATTATCCGATGAAGCCATTAGATTTGCCAAACCTTGCACCCCATTGCCCTCAAAATACAAATACCCTCTTTGGGAAGCCAGTCTCCAGGTTGTATATAGTTCGTCAAACTCTTTCAGACGACGTTCGTCAAGAGTTTCTCCATCGCACAAAGAAGCCGATCCTTTTATATAATGATAATACAATAACTGGTTGGTGTCCTTTACCAGCTCTTCATTTTCTGTTACTTCATTAATGGATGCCAAAGCTTCCGGACGCTGTTGCAAATAATAATAATATATGGCAGATACAATATAGAACTCCGATCTTGCATAAGCCAAACGCATTCTCTCATGTCTGTCCGCAAACAGGTTATTATCCTCCGCAATACGTTTCATACGACGTAGAGCACTGTTCCGGTAATCATAAAACTCTTTGTTCAGTGCTGTCCGCTGATAAATCTTCATCAGCCCTATATCGGCGACAAGAAGTTCCAACTCATTCTTTGTCAGATTGTATACAGTCTGATAATATTTCTCCGCCTCCTCAAAGTCCATGCGCATGAAGGCACAGAAACCCAAATTATTACAGGCTTCTGCTTTTCCCTGACTATAAAGTCCTACTTCTTGATAAGCTTTTGAGGCTGCATGATACGATGAATCCAGATTTTTGTAACGATAAGTATACGCCACCTGGTTTAAGGAGTCAACCAAATGCACTTCTTTTGTAGGAGCTGTACCCACACACGAAATAAATGCCGCACCTGCCAGGCATAACATTCCTACCGACAATAATATAGATGAAAAGCATTTCACAGAGCAAAGCTACAAATAAATCCGGGAAAGAAAAATATTTTTTCTACAATAAGTCTTGTATTATGTAGTGGGAAATTCATACCTTTGCATGCAAATTAATAAATAGGTAACATCTATTACAAAATGAGCGAAAAAGCACCCTTTATGGTATTCTCAGGAACAAACTCGAGATACCTTGCAGAAAAAATCTGCGCTAGCCTTGATTGCCCTCTAGGAAAGATGAATATCACCCACTTTGCTGATGGTGAATTTGCTGTTTCTTATGAAGAGTCTATCCGCGGCGCAAACGTATTCCTGGTTCAATCCACTTTCCCTAATTCCGACAATTTAATGGAACTTCTGCTGATGGTTGATGCAGCCAAAAGAGCATCTGCCAAAAGTGTGATTGCAGTTATCCCTTACTTTGGTTGGGCACGTCAAGACCGAAAAGACAAACCACGTGTATCTATCGGCGCCAAACTGGTGGCCGACTTACTTTCGGTTGCAGGTATCGACCGTTTGATTACTATGGATCTTCATGCCGATCAAATTCAGGGTTTTTTCAATATTCCTGTTGATCATTTGTACGCATCGGCTGTATTCCTTCCATATATTGAATCATTGAAGTTGGATGATCTTGTCATTGCAACTCCCGATGTAGGTGGGTCAAAACGCGCCAGCACATTCTCCAAATACCTCGGTGTACCTTTGGTGTTGTGTAACAAAACACGCGAAAAAGCAAACGTAGTTGCCACCATGCAGATTATCGGTGATGTGCAAGGCAAGAATGTTGTATTGGTGGATGACATCGTAGATACGGCAGGTACTATTACCAAAGCCGCTAATATTATGATGGAAGCCGGAGCTAAATCCGTACGTGCGATTGCCAGCCACTGTGTGATGTCCGATCCGGCATCTTTCCGCGTGCAGGAGTCGGGCTTGACTGAGATGGTATTTACAGACAGTATTCCTTATGCAAAGAAATGTGCCAAGGTTAAGCAATTAAGCATTGCCGATATGTTTGCCGAAACTATCAGAAGAGTGATGACAAATGAATCTATCAGTTCTCAATACATTATCTAAAACTTATAGATAATAAAAGACTAAAAATAAAGGCTGCGCAATGTCCGTTTGAACTGCGCAGCCTTTATTATTTCCTTTTGACTTTATTCTTTAATTACTCAGTCTTCCCATTTTGTAAGTACCTTTCCGTACCAGTTTCCCATTCTTGTCTGTTTCCACAAACGGACCGTCCTTTTTACCTTGTTTGAAGAAACCTTCGTAGCGGTTTCCATTCTTATCTTCCTGTACACCGCTTCCCTCTTCCAGCCCGTTTACAAAACCTCCTTTATACTTTGTGCCGTCAGTAAGGATCAATGTTCCCTGACCGTTGAATTTATTATCCTTCCACTCGCCTTCGTAGGAGTCACCGACATTCCATTTGTAAACGCCATAGCCGTTACGTTGGTTATCTTTCCATTCTCCGTCATATACAGCACCGCTGGCCCACGTAAACGTACCACGCCCTTCCTGCATACCGTTCTTGAAATTTCCTACATACTTATTGCCACTGGCATGATAGTAGATGCCTTCACCCGTACGTTCACCTTGTACATAAGAACCCTCGTAGCGGTCACCCGTATGGAAAAAGTAAATGCCCTTACCATGCTGCATGTCTTCTTTCCAGTCACCCACATACTTGTCTCCATTGGCATATTCAAATGTGCCTTTACCATCGCGGACATCGTTCTTCCAATGACCTTCATATTTGCAGCCGTCATTCCATACCAAGGAGCCTTTTCCGTTTTTCTTGTCATCTTTCCAAGAACCGACGTATTTAGAACCGTTTTTCCAAGTATAAGTGCCCTGACCTTCCCGTTTATCGTTCACCCAGTCACCTTCATAAAGGTCTCCGTTATAATAGTACATGGTACCTTTTCCATGTTGATAATCTTGATACCACATACCGTCGTAACGGTTATTATTCATAAAATAATAGATACCCTTGCCATGCTGCTGGTCCTGAAACCACTGGCCGTCGTATCTTTCACCGTCGGGAAAGGTATATACACCGTATCCTTCACGTTTTCCTTTGACGTACTCGCCTTCATAAACATCACCATTTTTGAATACCGTCTTTCCTTTACCGTTGGGTTTACGTCCTTTTATCTCGCCGGTGTATACGGAACCGTCCTTAAACGTATAGGTTCCTATTTTTATTTCCGACGAGAAAGTCCCTTTTATTTTATCGAAGAAGCCGCTTTTTTCCTGGGCTGCGGCATTGCCCTGTGATAAGAATAACAGAAAGACTGCAGTATATAGATATTTCATCTTGGGTTACAAATTACTTTATTAGGATTCGGACAAAGATACGATTAATCTACTAAAACCACGAGACGCTTCCTGCTTTTTATGACATTTTTTTGCCGGATATGACTTCTTTTAATTTCTCTTTGCACAAATACCGTCCGGCAAGTTCGCGTATTTCTTCCGGTGTAATATTCTTAATTGTATTCAAAACATCCTCAAAATGTGTATCTCCAAAACCTGAAACTTGAACGAACATCCATGCATCTGCCAGCGAGAATGCCGATTCATAGCTGCGGCACATCTCGCCCAGCATATAATTCTTTACCATAAAGAGTTCATCTTCCGGTACCGGATCATTTTGTAAACGGTCTATTTCATGATAAACCTCCCGGACAAGAGGTTCTACAAACTCATTTGCAGTTTCCGTATTGATAACCAGTATCCCTTGCCCCGGATATGGAGCGATACCGGCAGAAATTCCATAAGTGTATCCTTTTTCTTCACGAATATTAGACATCAGGCGACTTCCAAAATATCCACCGAACAACGTCACCATTACCCGCGCCTTTAAATAGTCCGGATGACAGCGTTCCAAAGAAAGCATACCCATACGGACTGCGCTTTGCATGACATCTGCATATTCCACAAAGATTCGTTTGTCTACGGAAGAAACCGGAATGAAATCTGTCTTTTCAGGTTTTTGGAAACCCTTTCCAAAAGCTTCTCTCCCAAATAAATCTTCAATCCGCCGTACACAATCATCGCCAACTTTTCCGGAAACATAAATTGTACAGTTCCGGGAGTGATAGTACCGGTCGTAGAACTTACGTAACACATCAGGAGTTATCCGTTTGTAATCTTCTTTCTGTACCAATCGTCCGCAGGGATGCCGTCCGCCATACACAGCTTTCATCAAAGCCCGGTGTGCCAAGAAATCCACTTTAGATGAATTGACAATGAATTGCTGAATGTTATTTTCTGCTACAACCCCCAACTCCTTTTCGGGAAACGTAGGTTCTTTTACAATAGACTCTAACACATCCAAAGTCTGTGGCAGGTATTTATTCAACGAGTAAAGAGTGATGTATGCATATTCCGATGCACTTGACAGTTCCAGCCAGGCGCCGTAATAATCCAATTTCTCTGCAATCTCCAGCGCGCTGTATCGAAGTGTTCCCTCACGCAACATACGGTTGGTGAACAAAGCCTGTAAAGGTTGCGACTGATGCCAACGTCCGCCCTCTATCAGCAAATCAATACGGACAACTTCATTATCACCGGAATTAAGTATATTCAGAGGTACACCATTGGGCATGATGAAACGTTGGGGCATTTGTACGGCCAGATGTTCAATATCTCTGACTTTGGGTTGAATAGTTCTGTCCAAAAGCATCATTAATCAAACATTCATTTAGCAGCCCGGTCCAGCAAGAAACGTTCCGCACGTTCCAAATCTTGCGGTGTATCAATCCCGATCGTCTCAACTTCTGTGATGCCGGCTTTAATGGTATAGCCATTCTCCAACCAGCGCAATTGCTCTAACGATTCCGCCAGTTCAAGTGAAGATTGGGGAAGCGCAGTTATCTCTTTCAGTACTTCTAAACGGTAGGCATATAGGCCGATATGCTTGTAGTAAATATGATTTTTCAGCCATTCACATTTTTCGGCATTGCGCTGGTATGGGATGATAGAACGGCTGAAATAAAGAGCATTCATATTCTTGTTGAGCACCACTTTAGGAGAGTTGACATTCTCCAATGCTTCAAAACCGTTGTCTGCTGTAAAAGGTTTTACTAATGTGGCAATCTGCGTAGCCGGATCGTTGAAACAAGTCTTTACGGTTTCCAACTGGGACGGTTGGATAAAAGGCTCATCACCTTGTATGTTTACTATCACATCAAAGCCATCTCCTACTTTGGTACAGGCTTCATAGCAACGGTCTGTGCCGCTTTTATGGTGTACAGACGTCATTACAACTTTTCCGCCAAATGCCTTTACGGCTGCCTCAATACGCACATCATCAGTAGCTACGTAGGCATCGTCCAACACGCCGGCAACTTGCTCGTACACCCGCTGGATAACGGCTTTTCCTCCCAATAAGGCCAAAGGCTTAGCCGGAAAACGCGTAGATGCATAACGGGCAGGTATTATTCCCAAAAATTTCATATTATAAAAGCTTTATTAATGCAGTTCAACTATATTTTCTCATCCAATTCTTCCAGTCCGCGTACAATATAATCCCGTTTCAAATCTTCGGGCTTATATACCCTATTATCACAGGAGAGCAGGTCTATATCAAGGCGTACGATCTCCTGTTTTTTTTCTTCGGAAGTTCTTCCAGCTTCCCGTTCTATACTCTTCAAATAAAGTATAATTTCGTGGACATCGCAATCGGACATGAAACGTGCCACCTGATTGGCAAACAATGCTTGCCGGCGGAAGAAAAGCGGTTGAGTATCTGTCTCTGCAGAAAAACGGATATCCGGAAAAAGCTCGGACAACCTTTTTCGCGCTAACGCCAGATTATCTTTCCGACGTTCGTTACTGCCGATGCAGATTGTATAAACCATTCCTAATCTCCGATTCTCATTCTTTAATTAAAGAGGTCATCCAACCCTATTTCTGATGCCGGTTCCTCATTTTCATACTCATTGTCCTTACAGGGGTCAAAACCTTCGGGCAATTGGAACGTTTCGTTCTCATCATATCCCAAAGACTTATCACCAAATACTTTCACCATATATTTGGCCCAAATAGGCAATGCCATAGAAGCGCCCTGTCCATGAAGCATCGTATCGAAGTGAATGTCGCGATCTTCACCACCTACCCAGCAGCCGGACACCAGCGAAGGCGTAAAGCCCATGAACCAGCCATCGGCATTGAAGTTGGTAGTACCGGTCTTACCACCCATATCAGCCTTTACACCCAAACGACGAACGCGTCCGCCCGTACCTTCATTGATTACAGCACGCAGCATTACCAGCATTTTATAAGCACTGGACGCGCTGATTACCTCCTGCATTTCCGGTGAGAACGTAGCCAGTACATTACCGTCATTATCCTCGATACGGGTCACAAACAGCGGTGCAACACGAATTCCCTTATTCGGGAATGCCGTATAGGCACTTACCATTTCACCTACGGAAATCTCGCATGGACCAAGACAGAGGGAGACAGAAGGTACAATCTCACGATTACGCACGCCGAAACTATGCACCAGGCGTTTCAGTTCGTACGGATTCAGTTTACTCATCAGATATGCCGTAATCCAGTTGTCCGAATTTGCCAGTCCCCACTTCACCGTCACCATTTCGCCGTAGCGTTTATTGTTGGCATTACGCGGTGTCCAGGGCTTTCCATTTTCATCTATCAGGGTATATTCCACATGGCGCGCCTGGTCGCAGGGCGAAAATCCGTTTTCCATAGCCAGCGAATACACGTAGGGTTTCATGGTAGAACCAATTTGGCGGCGTCCCACCATTGCCATATCGTATTTGAAGTAATGATGATTCGGTCCGCCTACATAGGCTTTTACATGGCCGTTTCTCGGATCCATTGACATGAACCCGGCACGCAGGAAGAATTTGTAATAGCGTATCGAATCCATTGGAGTCATAACAGTGTCTTTCTCGCCATTCCAACTGAAAACAGACATTTCTTCCGGTGTATTAAACGCCTTTTTGATTTCAGCTTCGGATGCTCCGGCATTCTTCATAATGCGGTAACGGTCGGACAATCTCATGGCGCGTCCCAGAATCTCGTCCACCTGCTCTTGAGTCAAACGGAAAGTGTAAGGCGCTTTCTTTGCGCCTTTCTTCTCTTTGAAGAAGTAACCCTGCAACTCTTTTAAGTGTTCAACCACAGCATCTTCCGCATATTTTTGCATGCGGGAGTCAATCGTTGTATAGATTTTCAGTCCGTCCGTATAAAGATTATACTTGCTGCCGTCTTTCTTCGTATTCTTTTCGCACCAGCCATATAGAGGATTGGTTTCCCAATCGAGCGAGTCTTCATAGTACTTCTGCATCTGCCAGCCGCGGTAATCCGATTTATCGGGTTTCTTGGCATTCAACACACCACGTAGATATTCACGAAAATAAGTTGCAAGACCTTCATTATGGTCTACGCGATGATACGATAGTTTCAAAGGCAGCGCCTGCAATGAATCACGTTCTTCAACAGTGATATATCCGGCTTTACGCATCTGGTCGAGCACCACGTTGCGGCGTCCGCGCGAGCGTTCGTTGTAGCGCACCGGATTGTAGAGAGACGGGTTCTTGCACATACCTACCAAAGTGGCGGCTTCTTCTATCTTCAGATCCTTCGGTTCGCAACCAAAGTATGTATAGGCGGCGGTCTTTATGCCAACTGCATTATTCAAGAAGTCAAACTTATTAAGATACATAGTAAGAATTTCCTCTTTGGTATAATAGCGCTCCAACTTTACGGCAATCACCCATTCAATAGGCTTCTGAAACAAACGCTCCATTATATTATCGGCACTTGGCGAATAGAGCTGTTTGGAAAGTTGCTGGCTGATTGTGCTGCCGCCACCCGCATTTTTCTGCATCAGAATTCCACGTTTCACCACGGCGCGAAACAAGGCGATGGCATCAATGCCCGAATGTTCGGCAAAACGTACATCTTCCGTTGCAATTAGCGCGTTGATAATATGGGGTGACAAGTCATTATACCCCACAAACACGCGATTCTCTTTACTATAAGAATAAGTACCGAGAACCTTTCCGTCTTCCGAAAATATTTCCGTTGCAAATTTGTAATTCGGATTTTCAAGGTCTTCCACAGGAGGCATATAGCCAATCCAACCTTTTGCTATCGAGAAGAAAATAATAACGCATGCCAATGTAACCAGTGCTATGAAAATCCAAAGGACTTTTACGACTCTTTTTATCATGTTCGATTTCAACAATTTCTGTGATTATAATAACAGGACAAAGGTACGGAAATATAATGTATATACACTCAAAAGCATCTGCTTTTTTCGTCTTTTTTAGGTTAGGGAAACGCGTTAAGCTGAACATTTTTGATCGTTTTTTGCAAAAAATGTATCGGAACTGCCACTTAGCTGAATAAAACTATCACTTTTGCGAATTCATCAATTCACTAAACAGCAGTCAATTAAGCTTTTTTACGCGTTTTTCGATGCAAAAAGTTACATATATATATTGTTATAATAACAACATCAAAAGAAAAGAAAAGAAAAAGAGATGCTGTTGCTTTTCCTTAAATAAAATCGAATAATCCAATACTTCAAAGTACGCACCTTGCTGCGTGCTTCCGGACAGTAAAGTACGTCATTGACGGCAACAGGTATTTTTCTCTCAAAAAAGTCCTTTCACATTTTTGTGCGCCATATCTTTTTCGTACCTTTACACTCTCGAAAAGCAAAAAGAATATCAACGATATGGAAAACAGAAGTTTAGTCACTATCGCCGAACACAGCAAGGAAAAAATTCTCTACATGCTCGAAATGGCGAAAGAGTTCGAAGCAAAGCCCAACAGGCATTTGCTTGATGAAAAAGTTGTCGCCACTCTATTTTTCGAGCCATCTACCCGCACCCGTTTAAGTTTTGAAACCGCCGCCAACCGCCTCGGCGCACGTGTCATCGGTTTCAGCGATCCCAAAGCCACCAGTTCATCCAAAGGTGAAACGCTGAAAGACACCATCAAAATGGTAAGCAATTACGCCGATATCATCGTAATGCGGCACTATCTGGAAGGAGCGGCACGCTATGCCAGCGAGGTTACCACAGTTCCCATTGTCAATGCTGGAGACGGAGCCAACCAGCACCCCTCTCAAACGATGCTCGACCTCTACTCTATCTACAAGACACAGGGCACTTTGGAGAACCTGAACATCTATCTTGTGGGTGATTTGAAATACGGACGTACCGTACACTCCCTGCTGATGGCAATGCGCCACTTCAACCCTACATTCCATTTCATAGCTCCCGAAGAGTTGAAAATGCCGGAAGAATACAAAATTTATTGTCGTGAACATGGCATTAAGTTCGTAGAACACACCGACTTTACGGAAGAAATCATAGCTGATGCAGATATTCTCTATATGACTCGTGTGCAACGCGAACGTTTCACAGATCTTATGGAGTACGAACGTGTAAAGAACATCTACATACTGCGCAACAAAATGCTGGAACACACCCGTCCCAACCTGCGTATCCTTCATCCGCTGCCTCGTGTCAATGAAATAGCCCTTGATGTGGACGACAACCCTAAGGCATATTATTTTCAACAGGCGCAAAACGGTCTTTATGCCCGCGAAGCAATCCTCTGCGATGTACTCGGCATCACCCTGGAAGATGTGAAAAAAGACGGGAAATGAGTATAGGACATAAAGCAATGAAGCATAAGACATCATTTAGACTTAAATAACCCATGAGCGAGAAAAAACAAGAATTACAGGTAGCCGCATTGGAAAACGGCACTGTTATAGACCATATACCTTCCGAAAAATTGTTTACGGTGGTGTCATTGCTTGGATTGAAGCAGATGAGCAATAACATAACAATCGGTTTCAATCTCAAAAGCAAGAAGCTGGGAACAAAAGGCATCATCAAAATAGCGGATAAGTTCTTCTGTGACGAAGAGATAAACCGCATTGCCGTAGTTGCTCCCAATGTAAAACTGAACATCATCCGCGACTATGAAGTGGTGGAAAAACGCGAAGTGAATTTGCCCGACGAATTGTGCGGCATTGTAAAATGCGCCAATCCCAAGTGCATCACCAACAATGAACCAATGCCTACCCTATTTCATGTGGTGGATAAGGATGATTGCGTAATCAAATGCCACTATTGCGAGAAAGAACAAAAAAGAGAAGAAATAGAGATAATTTAATGAAAGAAGATTGGAAACCGGGAACAATGATTTATCCGCTCCCCGCTGTATTGGTGAGTTGCGGGAGCACCCCGGAAGAATACAATATACTGACCATTGCATGGACGGGGACGATTTGCACGAACCCGCCCATGTGCTACATCTCCGTACGTCCGGAACGCTACTCTTACGACATCATCAAACGCAATATGGAGTTTGTCATCAACCTGACAACGAAAGATATGGCGCGTGCCACCGATTGGTGCGGCGTGCGTTCGGGCAAGAGCTATAACAAGTTCGAAGAGATGAAACTGACACCCGGCAAAAGCACCGTTGTCAGCGCTCCGCTCATCGAGGAGTCTCCCTTGTGCATCGAATGTCGGGTAAAGGAAATAGTTGCTCTCGGTTCGCACGACATGTTCATAGCCGACGTCGTAAATGTACGTGCCGACACCTCCCATTTGAATACGGAGACGGGTAAACTGGAACTTGCCGAATCCAATCTGCTGGTCTATGTACATGGCGGTTATTATGAGCTTGGAGAAAAGATCGGAAAATTCGGCTGGTCGGTAGAAAAGAAGAAATAGTGACACAGTGATTAATGATTGGGAAGAATGATGAGAAGACGTTGGTTACTTTTCGGAATTTACTTGCTGGCTTGCACCACATTCACGTGGGGACAGTTGCCGGTTGTACCCGGAACAGAAGAGCCGGAACGTCCCCAGCATGTCCACCGTCACGACCGCCGGGTGAACTTCGGTATCAAGGGAGGATTCACCTCTTCGCTTTTCCTTGTCTCCGACTTGGTTCTTAACGGCACAGTCATCAACGAAGTACAGAATAACTACAAGATAGGTTATTTCGGTTCGTTTTTCATGCGGATAAACTTCAAACGTCATTTTCTGCAACCTGAGTTCTCCTATACAATAAACCGTTGCAACATCACCTTTGAGAAACCGCTTCCGGATGATGCTCCCGAAAGCAGCACTCCCGAAATGGCCTCTATCACCTCTTCTATCCACAGCTTTGAAATCCCCGTAATCTACGGATACAACATCATTAAGGAAGGGCCATACAGCCTTGCCGTATTCGGTGGGCCTAAAATACGCTATATATGGGACAAAAAAAGTAAAGTCACTTTTGAGAACTTCGACCAGCGAGATATTAAAGAGGAACTTTACCCCTTAAATGTCAGCTTAACCGCCGGTGTCGCTGTTACGATCTCCCGTATCTTCTTCGACTTCCGGTATGACATCGGACTGCACAATATTTCAAAACGCATCAGTTATAAGCCCATTTATGACGAAAGCGCCGGCGAAGAAACCACCCTTGCCAATCAGATACGCTTCCATAGACGGGACAATGTGCTCAGCTTTTCGCTTGGAGTGTTCTTTTGATAGGAAATTTCTTACTTTTCTTACAGTTTATTCATTTATTTCCTTTAAATTTGTACGCTTAATAAGAGAATATAGAATTATCAAACTTATCTAATAAGCAAGAATGAAAAGAGACGATTTAATTTTCGACATCATCGAAAAAGAACATCAACGTCAGCTCAAAGGCATTGAACTGATTGCATCAGAGAACTTTGTAAGTGACCAAGTAATGCAGGCAATGGGGTCCTGTCTCACCAACAAGTACGCAGAAGGCTATCCCGGCAAACGCTATTATGGCGGTTGTGAAGTTGTAGACCAAAGCGAACAGATTGCTATCGATCGTTTGAAAGAAATTTTCGGTGCAGAATGGGCGAACGTACAGCCGCACTCAGGCGCACAGGCTAATGCAGCCGTATTCCTTGCAGTGCTGAATCCGGGTGACAAATTCATGGGTTTGAACCTTGCACATGGCGGTCACCTCTCTCATGGTTCATTGGTCAACACCTCCGGTATCATCTACACTCCCTGCGAATACAACCTTAATAAAGAGACAGGACGCGTAGACTATGACCAAATGGAAGAAATTGCCTTACGCGAAAAACCCAAAATGATTATCGGCGGCGGTTCTGCATACTCACGCGAGTGGGATTACAAACGCATGCGCGAAATCGCTGACAAGATAGGCGCAATTCTGATGATTGACATGGCCCACCCCGCCGGACTGATTGCAGCCGGTGAATTGGATAACCCGGTGAAATATGCCCATATCGTAACTTCCACCACTCATAAAACCCTACGTGGTCCTCGTGGTGGCGTTATCATGATGGGTAAAGACTTCCCTAATCCTTGGGGCAAGAAAACTCCGAAGGGCGAAATCAAGATGATGTCCCAACTCCTCGACTCTGCCGTATTCCCCGGAATTCAAGGTGGTCCGCTGGAACACGTCATTGCAGCAAAAGCTGTTGCTTTCGGTGAAATTCTGCAACCGGAATGGAAAGAATATGCCAAACAGGTGAAGAAGAATGCTGCTACACTGGCACAGGCTTTGATAGATCGCGGTTTTACAATTGTTTCGGGCGGTACGGACAACCACTCCATGCTGGTGGACCTTCGCAGCAAATACCCTGACCTGACAGGTAAGGTAGCTGAAAAGGCGCTGGTGTCTGCCGACATTACGGTAAACAAGAATATGGTTCCGTTCGACAGCCGTTCTGCTTTCCAGACTTCCGGTATCCGTTTGGGTACTCCTGCCATTACTACCCGCGGTGCAAAAGAAGATTTGATGCTGGAAATTGCAGAAATGATTGAAACCGTACTCTCTAACGTAGAAAACGAACAAGTTATTGCAGATGTCCGCGCACGTGTTAATGCCAAGATGAAGGAATATCCGCTGTTCGCTTACTAAATTGAAAGATGATAGTTTCTTATAACAGATATTATATATAAAAGGGGTTAGAAGATTCTTTATAGTCTCTTGTCCCTTACTCCGTATAATTTCCGATAAAGAATAAAAAGAACAGGCTACGCAGTTCAGATGAACATTGCGCAGCCTGTTCTTTATTCTTATTTCCAGTTTATGAAAGTCCCTCTATGTTTCCATCCACAATGTCGATGTGTTCTGCTTGGGGCACTTTGGGCAAGCCCGGCATACGGAGTATTTCGCCTGCAATGGCAACAAGCATTTCCGCACCGTTATTGATGACGATGTCCTTGATGTGGAACTCAAAGTTGTTGACCGCACCGTATATTTTCGGATCGGCAGAGAAAGAATATTGTGTCTTGGCTATGCAGACGGGATAATGTGCAATACCCATTTCCTCAATGAGTTTCATCATTTTGCGTGAAGCGCTGCTGTAAGTCACCACACTTGCTCCATACAGGTTACAAGCCACTTTCTCTATTTTCTGTTGTACGGTATCTGTTTCCTCATAAGTGTACTGCAACGGAGCAGAGGGCTTCTTTTCAATCGTATCTACCACAAGATTTGCTAAATCTATGGCGCCCTCGCCCCCCTCGGCAAAAGCGTTGTTGATGGCAAACCCCACCTTTAGTTCTTCTTCACAATGACGACGGATAGCTTCTACCTCCTCATCCGTATCGCTGGCAAAACGGTTGAAAGCAACGACGACCGTCTGCCCGAAATAGCGTAGGTTACGAATATGCTTGTCAAGATTTCCAAACCCTTCTTTCAACCCTTCCATGTTAGGTTCTTTGATGCGGTCAAGACTGACGCCGCCATGCATCTTCAATCCCTGTGCAGTGGCGACTATGACAGTCAATTTGGGTTGCAAGCCACTTTTGCGGCATTTGATATTATAGAATTTCTCTGCTCCCAAATCTGCACCGAAGCCGGCTTCTGTCACTACGTAGTCACCAAACGTCATTGCCATTTTAGTGGCAAGAATCGAGTTACAACCATGCGCTATATTTGCGAACGGTCCACCATGCACAAATGCAGCCGTTCCTTCGGTGGTCTGCACCAGGTTGGGATGAATGGCGTCTTTCAGTAATACAGTAATAGCACCTGCAACTCCTAAATCTTTAACAGTGAATGGTTTGCCTTCGAAGTCAAAGCCGAGTATTATGTTTTCGATACGCCTGCGAAGGTCTTCCGTATCTTTTGACAGACAGAGAATTGCCATAATTTCCGATGCAGGCGTAATATCGAAGCCGGACTCCATAGTAACGCCGTTGGTACGTGGTCCGAGACCGGTAACGATGCTGCGCAAAGAACGGTCGTTTACATCGAGCACACGCCGCCAGATAATTTCCTTCAGGCCGAAACCGTCTGCCTGATGCTGATAAATATAGTTGTCCAACAAAGCGGAAATCATGTTATGCGCAGAGGTGATGGCATGGAAATCGCCTGTGAAATGTAAGTTTATTTTCTCCATTGGAAGAACCTGTGCATAGCCACCGCCTGCCGCCCCTCCTTTCATGCCGAAACATGGTCCAAGTGAAGGCTCGCGTAAGGCTACAATGGCTTTCTTTCCGATCTTATTAAGTCCTAATGCCAGACCGATAGAAACGGTTGTTTTGCCAATACCCGCCTTGGTTGCCGTAATAGCGGTCACCAGAATCAGATTACTCTGTTTTACCTTTTCCTCATCAATCAGTTGCTCAGGAATCTTGGCGATATAACGACCATAGTTCTCTACTTCTTCGCGAGGAATACCCACACTCTCTGCAACCTGCTTTATCTTCTTCAGTTCTATACTGCGCGCTATTTCAATGTCTGATTTCATACAGGGTCTTTTCTTTAAATAACAACTTTGATTTTTGAAAGTTGCAAAAGTACGAAAAATCCATTACTACTCCATCAGTTTGCCCAGTTTCTTCAACAAACTTCCTTTGCTGTAACCAGACCACATTTCCACAACCTCTCCCTCTGATGATAAAAACACATAGCGGGGAATAGCCCCTGAACTGTATTTGGCATACAAGCCATGATTACCTTTCAAGTCATTCAAGTTCCACCAGCAGATATCATGATGCCGAGAGGCTATCTCCCAATTAGTCTTGTCGTCAATGCTCAAACTTACCAACACTAAACGTCCCTCATATAACCTGCTGATTTCCTTCATCTCCGGCAATGCCATGAGACAGGGACCGCAACCACGACTCCAAAAATCGATTAGAACAGGTTTTCCTTTAAAGTCGGACAACCGATGTACATTGCCCTGCAAATCATACAAGTCACCGTCTGCCGCTTTTGCTTTGACAGAAACCGTTTGCACCGATGATAGATAAGACTGAATATCCAAAGCCTGCGATGTCTGGCGTTGTTCATCAGTAAGCCTGCCGTAAAGTTCTTCCACCTCCTTGCGATAAGGATAATCTTTCGTGTATTTTACTCCCAACGCCAGACTCATAAGTTTCATCATCCACACCTCTTCCACCGGCAATTGCTTCATGCGTTCTATCACATTGGAATCTATACGAACCTCCAACCTGTTTTCTATTCTTTCCAAACTATCAAGCATGGCCATCATCTTGGCTTTTTCCTCCTTGGATTCCTCTCTTTTGTATGCACGCATAAGTTTCTTTTGTTCCCAAGAATTCATTTGGAGAAGGTTCAACAACGGACGTGAGTCTTTCACAAAAAGCTGCCATATTTTCTGTTGTGGCACATCACTTTCCACTTGCCAAGTATAAATGTTCATGTCTTCACCCGTCAAGCGGATATGCGAACCAGCCTTTGCCCATAAGCTCAATCCCATACTGTATAAGTTTCCGTCACGAATAAGCAGACTTAAAAGGGTTGTACCTGTACCCGAAACAGGTACTTCAAAACGAAAGCTATCTCCCCGCAACGTATCTACGGCAATACTGCTCCCCACACTTCCTTCCATTTGAAACAGATTTAAACAAACCCCTTGTTTCACGTTTTTCACTTTCCCTTCAATGACAAAAAGGTTTTGTGCCTGCGCTCCAAAACTCAGCAGTAACAAGGATATACAGCCAATGATGCTCCAAAGATTCGTGTTTCTCATGATTTTCTTTTTAATGATATGTTCGTATTGCGTATAAAATTAATAAAGACTATTTGCAATTATGAGATAAACGCATCTTATTTATTCTTCTTTAACCAAGCTGTAGCTCTGTGATTATCTTGAAAAAGCATTATCATTTGAATCGTGACGTATCCACTCCTTCCCTTTGTTTTTCTTTATATCCGCCGAATTTATACGTAAACGACACTCCGAATTCACGAAAACAAGAATAGTGATTGGTCACGTTCTGGGTTTGAAAACGGATGCGTGGCGAAATCTGTCCTGTTTCAAATATATCGTTGCAATACAGATTCAGGATTGCTTTTCCTTTGGCAAAGCCATAGCGTAAAGCGGCATTTACATTGCCCGATGTAGGCAGATCATAAATACCCTGGATTGCCTTGCTATGTACAAATCCGGTGACGGTCAGTTTCAAGTCCGGCCGGGTGGAAAGGGTGAAAGTGTTATTCATTTGGGCGATGCCGTAACACTGCTTGCGATTGAAAGGAATATCCCAAAAGTCATTATCTTTCTCATGATGCCATATCCCGATAAGCGTCAGGCGGGAGTTAAACCAATTCTTTATCTTAAATGGAACTGATGCCTGTATTCCAAACTTTTGCTGATAATCAAAATTCAGGTATTTATAGATTTCAACCAGACGTTGCGAAGACTGATAAAGCGTCTGCACCGAATAGTCTTTGGTGTGGCTGAACCAAGTGCTGAAGATATATTTGCTTTTCAAGACATAGTTCAATTTGAACTCATAGCTTTGTGCAGGTTTCAACAGAGGGTTACCATGAATTTCGGAATATCCTCCGCCCACATAAGAAACAGCGTCCTGCACAGCCCAATAGTCGGGATAGTCCTTATCACTGCTTAAAGCAAGTTGCAGAATATGTCCGGGTGCAGGCATATAGTTCAGATTGATGGTAGGATACCAATCCCACTGATTCCAAACGGGTGTCTTATAGCGTTCTATGGCCAGGGATGCATCCAGTGAGAGCTTGTTGCCAAAGCTTTTGCTGAAGCCGGTATAGACATTCAACGTCTCTTCCCGCTTGCGGGACTTCATGTTGCTGAGATTGCCAGTGCTATTCTCACTCGCTGCCGATGAAGCAGTGTCTCCGCTTCCCAACTGCTCTCCTGTCTCCGGATCATAGTAGTATTGATAGCTGTTATCGGTACTGGTGGTGTAGACAATGCCGTAGTTCAACGCCCACCCCTTATTCAGATTGTGTTCCTGTGCCAGAAACATTTTCCAACGATTGATGCGTTGGCAATCTTGCGTAAAGAAGTTGAGTTCATCACTGTCCAACAGGCGGCTATTCAGCAGTTGGTCGGACGGGGAACGGTAGTAAGTCAGCTCCACACCGGCTTGCAATCCGAACGGGGTGCGATAGTCCAGACGGCCGTTGTGAAGCCAGCCGGTGCTATTGCTTAAAGTGGTGGACCGCTGCGAGCCGTTGATGTTCATCCGGCTGTGATACGTCTGGTAGTTGCCGTTGTAGACAAAACTCAACTGATGCTCTTTGGCAATATTATAATCGGTCCCCACCCGGAAGTCATGCGTGTGCGAACGGCCCACCTTCACCTCGCCGGTTTTCATCGGGTGCACCGAGCCGTCCGCTAAAGTGTGCATGGCATCTTTGTCTGTCGTATTGTAAGTGCACCCATGTTTGTGTGAGTAAAGAAAATCTATTGAGAATTTATTTCCGTTATATAACATGCTGGCACGTTCTTCAAAGTTTTCGTAGTGTTTCTGATTGTATTTGGCATAAAGTTCACCTTGCCAGGAAGCAGGGCCGTCTGTGGTTTGCTTCAACTGCACGTTGATAAGGGCTCCACGCACTTGATAACGGGCAGGCGCATTATACATCACTTCGGCTTTTTCTATCCGGCTTGCAGGGATGCTCCTCAGCAAAGCATAAAGCTGTTCGGTGCTGAGGGTGGTTACTTTTCCATTCAGAACGACGGTGACTCCCTGTCCTGCCAGTTGCAGGCCGCCGTTCATTTCGGTTACGCCGGGAAGTTCCTTTACGGCATCATAGGCATTGTCCACAGGCAGATCATGGATAAGGCGCGGCAAGTCATAGACCAGTTTGCCCTGCGAGGCTTTCACTACGGGCCGTTCGCCGGTTATCATCACTTCGGGCAGGCTTTGGTAAATACTGTCCAGACGTGCATCCGAGGTTATGATACTGTCGGCGCTGAGCGTACGTTCTTCGCCGGTGTTTTCTTGTGCGAAGATGCCGGTGCTTAAAAAGCAGATAACTGATAATAGATAGAATCGTTTCATTGTATTTGATAGTTTAAATTCATTCTCTGTGTTGAAACCTTTTTCATTCTCTGTGTTGAAACCTCTGCAAAGTACGGCATTAGCAACGTAACTCTGTGTTATCACCGGCTTACCGAGTGTTATCTACTGTTATCAGAAGTGTTATTTAGTCTTATCGCATGATGCAGCGCACAATATAACTCCTTATATTTGTCTGCACAATTAATAAAGCAGCAACCATGAGACTACCTTTGAAATATATTGCCGTACTCGTCATCCTCTCTTTGGCGGGCATATTCTCTTATCAGGCCTACTGGCTTGGCGGACTGTACCGCACCATGCGCAACGACATGGAACGTAACATCATAGAAGCCATGCGCATGAGCGACTACAATGAAATGATGCTGCGTGTGGAGAAATTGCGCAAGGACAGCACCGATCATGGAGAGGTAAGTGTATCTGCCGGATTCGAGAAAGACGGAATAGAAAGCAAGGCCTACGTGCACAGCACCACCAGCATCGACCGCAACGGCCGGAAAGAGCAGTCCACTACCCGGCAGGTCATAACCCATAATGCCACCGCTGTCCCGGACTCCGGCAACGTACTTTTTATCGAACAAAGAAAAGGACGCAACGAGGCCCAATGGCTGAACCCCGATGCCGCCCAAAAGAAACTGGAGGCAGCCGTAAAAGACACCGGCAATTCCCCCAAAGCCGCACTGAGAGCAAAAGGCGGACTGGATATGATTCTACGCGACCAAAACAGCATGCTGGAACTTGCCACATATTTTCAGCGGGGACTGCACTCCGGACTGGACGTCATTTCCGATCCCGATGTCCATGTATACGACAGCCTGCTAACCCTCCAGCTGAAAGAACGGGGCATCACACTGCCCCACCGTCTGGAACATATCTACACAAGCGACAAAAGTTCGCCTCATATATTCGTAGACACACTTGCCGTTGTGAGCACTGCCGGATATGTTCCCGGCCCCGAAGCCAAGCAATACAACTACGCCTTCGACCTTAATACCCACCAAAGCTACCGGCTTTGGATGGAACCCGTCACACAATTAGTCTTGAAACAGATGTGGGGAATTCTGGCTACCTCGTTCGTTATCCTGATTATCCTCAGTTTCTCATTCTGGATACTCATCCGCACCATCTTGCGGCAAAAGACACTGGAAGAGATGAAAAGTGATTTCACCAACAATATCACCCATGAGCTGAAAACCCCTATCGCCGTAGCCTATGCCGCCAACGATGCCCTGCTGAACTTCAATCAAGCAGAAGAAAAGACACAGCGCGACAAATATCTGCGCATCTGCCAAGAACAGTTGCAACGGCTCAGCGGACTTGTGGAGCAGATACTGTCCATGAGCATGGAACGCCGCAAGACCTTCCGTCTGCATCCGGAAGTCTTGTCTATGGCAGACATTCTTGAACCGCTCATCGAGCAGCATAAGCTGAAATCCGAAAAGCCTGTCCACATCTTGACAAAGATCGAACCCGCCGGACTGACTCTCACCGCAGACCGCACGCATTTCAGCAATATCATCAGCAACCTGATTGACAACGCCATCAAATACTCGTATGAAGAAGCTGAAATCAGCATTTGTTGCCGACAAATCACCTCCTCGGAACAGGGGGACTGCGTTGAAATTTCTATCAGCGACCGGGGAATCGGTATCGCTCCCGAAAAGCAAAAGCATATATTCGATAAGTTCTACCGCGTTCCCACCGGCAATCTGCACGATGTGAAAGGCTACGGCCTCGGCCTGTTTTATGTCAAAACCATGGCCGAGAAGCATGGTGGAAGCGTATCGGTGAAAAGTGAACCCGGCAAAGGAAGCACTTTCACCGTAAGGCTGAACAAGTAGCAAAGAGTATGGGGATATACGGCATATAACGCATAAAGACAAAAAGCATCCCATAGGGAACCAACAGTTGCCGGTTTTCTCCTTAGGAGCAATAGTAATAGGCCTGTCAGGCAGAAGAAATAAAGAGTATGGATAAAATAAAAGTTCTATTAGTTGAGGATGAAGAAACCCTTGCGATGATTATTAAAGACACGCTGGAAGGGCAAAACTTCATTATAAACACCGCTACCGACGGCGAAGAAGGATTGCGCCTGTTCTTCGACCTCCGTCCCGATGTACTTGTGGCAGACGTTATGATGCCCCGCATGGACGGTTTTGAAATGGTGCGCCGCATCCGCCAGACGGATAAGTATACCCCGGTGCTTTTCCTTACGGCTCGTTCCGCCATCAATGATGTTGTAGAAGGCTTTGAGCTCGGTGCAAACGATTATCTGAAAAAGCCCTTCGGCATGCAAGAGCTGATTATCCGCATCAAAGCGCTGGCGGGAAAGGCTTTCAACTTCACAGAAAGCACCCCCAAAGAAACCACCGGTTTTGAAATAGGCGATTATCGATTCAACTCCGTCACACAACGCTTGTCGTATGTAGGAACCGGTGCAGCGCCACATGCCGCTACGGAAGTGGAACTCTCTTACCGGGAGTCGGAAATACTGAAACGCCTTTGCGAAAACCGAAACCGGGTAGTCAACACCCAGAATGTTCTGCTGGATCTTTGGGGAGACGACAGTTTTTTCAACTCCCGCAGCCTGCACGTTTTCATAACCAAGTTGCGCCATAAACTCGCGCTGGACGAGCGAATACGCATCGTAAACGTACGCGGGATAGGATACAAACTGATAGTATAAAGAAAGAGAAATAATATAAAGAAATTTCGGAAAATTATGGGAAAGGCTTATCTTTGTCTGATACGTATGGCACGCAAAGTGTAAAAACATAATCTGAACAAAGCTATGAAACAAGTTTGTCTTTTTATCATCGCGTTATTTGCGGGAAGCATTTCACTGTATGCCCAAAGTGAAGCACAGGGTGACAGTATCCGTTCCCATGTCCTGCCCGACGGCACTCCGCCCGAAGGTGCGCTTATGCCTGAGGTGAAGAATTATGACGGTTTCCTGTTGGATATGAGCCTGTTGAAGATGGAGGCTCCCCGCCTGCCTGAATTTACGCTGGAAATACCGGATGCAAGCAAGGATTACAGCAGAATGTTCCGTCTCAATCCAAATGCTACCTACTCGCAAGGGCTCTCCAATGTCTTTTCGCTTACTAACTCCACCGTTTACAGCATGAACCCCTTCGGACTGTCCGGATTCTGGTCGTCACCGGAAAACCTGCAAATGGGAAGTTTCAGGCTGAAAAACGGAATGCGCATCAACACCTATGGCGAATACGACAAAGACGGCTGGAAAGTTCCCAACCACTCGGCATTGCCCTGGGAAAAGAACAACTTTAAGGGAGCATTCGAAATGAAATCTTCCAACGGTGCGTTCGGCATACGCATCGAAGTGCAACAAGGGAACAGGACACCGTTCTAAAGCATAAGCTCCGGTTCTGCCAGTCCTTTCTCCTTACGGTACATGTGCACCATCTCCAGAATAATGTCCCCGTACTTCTCCAACCCTTTCTTCCCAAAATAGGGAACGCGGATAAGCATCGCCTTGTCTGCGGGCAGCAGATTGCTGATACCCAGGATGGCCTTTTGCTGGATAACCGTATAGACAGGCACTCCCATTCGGGACGCTTCGGAATTTCGCCATTCCACCAGCCTGTCGTAGAGCTCAGGATGCAGTACATCCGAAGTTTTTTGAGTGGCAGCGGCCTTTGCCTCTTGCCTTTTCCGTTCTTGTATATTTCTCTCCACAGTCTCCAGCATACCTCTCCGCTTCAAATCTTCTTTTCCGGAAATAACCCGTTCGCCGATAGACAATACCGCTTTCTGCCTTAAAAAGTCGGCTGTATGGAAGCCGTTCTCTATGACGTAAGCCAAAAGGTCGTCTTTCTGCAGGAAAATAGTATTCAGTTCTTCTTTTGCCTTGCTCAGTTGTTTCTTCAGCTCCTTGTTGTCTGTGGCAAGAACATGATCTCCTATCAATGCAAGATACTGCGGTTCCATTTCTTTCTTAAAGTATTTGGCTCCCGCTACAATTCTCTCCTGCAATGTTTTGTCCGTAGCATAGTTCTGTGCAGCGTCAATCAAACGGTTGTATTGCATACCGAACTTCTGCGCCACTTTTATCACCTTTTCGCGAAAACGCTCCATTTCCTCTTTGTATGCAGTCAACTGGTTGGGATAGAGCTTATAGAGATGTTCATCAATCAAGCGCACATAATGTTGCAATACCTGTTCCAGTGGCTGGAAATCGAACAATCCCGTCAGGAGCTCGTGGAAATAAGCCCGTTGCAATGAATGGAAACGTTGCTCGTCCGGTTCGTTCCTGCGGGCTGTCTCCGTAAACCGGTCTACCTCCCGATCGCTGATGACGGCTCTTGCGGAAAGCGGCGCACTGAGCACCAGCCCCTCCAACGTCTTGCAACGGCTCAACGCCACATACGTCTGCCCATGCGCAAAGGATGAACTGGCATCGATAATGGCGCGTTCAAACGTGAGTCCCTGACTCTTATGAATGGTAATGGCCCATGCCAGCTTCAAGGGGAATTGCCGGAAAGTGCCTTCTATATCTTCTACGATCTCCTTGCTTTCCTCATCCAATACATACTTGGCATTTGCCCATTCCTCTTCCTGCAGCAGGAAGTCCTCGCCGCTATCCTTGGCACGCACCTCAATGCTACTCGCGGATACTGCGGTCACTTCACCAATCATGCCATTATAGTAGCGATGCTCGCCGGACGAATCGTTCTTCACAAACATCACCTGAGCACCTTTTTTCAGTTCAAGAACCTCATCCGTAGGATATGAATATTCGGGAAACTTCCCGTCTATCGTGGCACGAAAGGCATAGGAACGTCCCGGAAGCTGTTCCAACTCGTAATTGTTGATGAGTTGCGCCTGATAGTTATGGGTCACCAGACGGATATAACCCTCTTCTTTGCGGGGTTGAAAACCGGGAAGACAACGACGGTTCAACGCTTCCAGCACTTGCGAATCGCAATGGTTTTCACGAATACGGTTCAACAAATCCAAAAAGACTCCGTCATTCTGCCTGTATACGGTCTTAAGCTCGATAGTGCAATATTCCGTCTGCTTCAAAGCCAGGCTGGAGAAGAAATAAGGAGTATCGTAATACTTCTTCAGCATCTGCCACTCCTCCTCCTTCACTACGGGAGCCAACTGCTGCAAATCGCCGATCATCAACAGTTGCACGCCACCAAACGGCTTGTGGTGATCGCGGTAACGGCGAAGCATCTCATCCACCGCATCCAGCAAGTCGGCACGTACCATACTGATCTCATCGATCACCAGCAAGTCCATGCTGCGTATTATATTGATTTTCTCTTTGCCGAAACGGAAACGGTAGGTAGCATTCGTACTGAACGAACTTTCGGGCACATAAGGCGCAAAGGGAATCTGAAAGAATGAATGAATTGTTACACCACCGGCATTGATAGCCGCTATGCCGGTAGGCGCGAGAACCACCATCCGTTTAGGGCTTTCCTGTTTGAGCCTGCGCAAGAAAGTAGTTTTACCGGTTCCGGCTTTGCCTGTCAAAAAAAGATGTGTGCCTGTATTTTCAATGAACTGCCATGCAAGCGCTAATTCAGAGTTTTGCTCCATTATTCTTTCTGTTTATTCTTATGAGTGGTAAAGGTAGTATAAATAAACAAGGGAAAAGACAGATTGACCAACTGTTTTCAGGAGAAGCACTGCCGGATATAACAACAAGAGGCTATATCCTTTTGGAATATAGCCTCTTATCACTGTTTCTCTTCGAGAAAATTATTTCATACTGCCACCGATGATATCCAGCAATTCATTCGTAATTGCTTGCTGGCGGCTCTTGTTATACTGCTTCGTCAAATCCTGAATCAATTCATTGGCATTGTCCGTAGCCGCCTGCATGGCAAGCATCCGGGCCGCATGCTCCGAAGTGTTGGAATCCAACAGAACTGTATAAATCTTCTGGCTCAACACTTTAGGAAGAAGTTCTGTTATCAACCGGGCAGCAGAAGGCTCTACGATATAGTCATTATTGAAACTGCTTTTTCCTGCAGTGCTTTCGGTTGCTTCTTCAGCCACCTTATCTAGATTGATAGGTAGATATTCATCCCTCGTCAGAATCTGTGAACCGGTGGACTTAAAATGATGGTAGATCAGTTCTACCTTGTCCACCCGCCCCTCCAGAAACTCTTTCATCAAGGTCCCGGCAAGCTCATAGGCCTGCATGTATGAAGGTTTGTCCGCCATTTCCTGATAACTGCCCTGCGGCACAAATCCCAGCTTTTTTACGGCCTCCTCCACTTTCTTGCCTACGGGATATATCTGAATATTCTCCCGGCCCAATGATTGATACTCTTCCAGCGTGCGCTCCAGCATCTTCGCCACGTTGGAGTTGAAAGCCCCGCATAATGACGAATTGGACGAGAACGCCACAATAGCCACCCTCCCCACCGGACGTTCATCGGTATAGGGCGACTCTATCGTAGCATCCGTACTCAGGAAGTTAGTCAGAATCTCATTCAGCTTCCGTTGATAAGGCAGCATATTCTCGATCCCCCCCTGCGCCTTATGCAGCTTGGCAGATGCTACCATCTTCATCGCAGAAGTTATCTGACGCGTACTCTTGACGGAGCTTATTCTATTTTTTACCTCTTTCAGTGAAGCCATCTGATTAAGTGATTAGCGGTTAGTGATTAGTGATTAGCGGTTGGCAGCCGTACATTAATGATTAATGACTTGTGCCGATCGCTATCTACATAAATTGTTTAGCAGTCTTTGCCGCAGTCTCTTCTATTTTCCTGCAGATATTATCATCAATGACGCCCGTCTTCAAAACATTGAGCACTTCCATTTGATAATCTCTTTCAAGGAATTCGAGGAAGCTGTGTTCAAACTCGCTTACTTTATCCAAAGGTACATCCTTCAACAAGCCATGCGTGCCGCAATAAAGGATTGCAATCTGCTTTTCCACAGGCATCGGAGTGTATTGCGGCTGTACCAGCAAACGGGTGTTCTTCTGCCCCTTGTCGATAGTCAATGCAGTTACAGGGTCCATGTCGCCGCTGAATTTGGTGAATGCCTCCAGTTCGCGATACTGTGCCTGGTCTATCTTCAATGTACCGGCCACTTTCTTCATCGCCTTAATCTGAGCATTACCGCCCACACGACTGACGGAGATACCCACATCAATGGCAGGACGATTACCTTGATTAAAGAGGTTGGTGTCGAGGAATATCTGTCCGTCGGTAATGGAAATCACATTCGTCGGGATATAGGCTGACACGTCGCCCGCTTGCGTTTCGATAATAGGAAGCGCCGTCAATGAACCTCCGCCTTTCACCTTGCCTCTCAAACTTTCGGGCAAATCGTTCATCTCGCGTGCCACTTCTTCCTGATTGATGATCTTTGCCGCACGCTCCAGCAAACGGGAGTGCAGGTAGAAGATATCACCCGGATAAGCCTCACGCCCTGAAGGACGGCGCAAAATCAAAGAGACCTCACGATAGGCCACTGCCTGCTTGGACAAGTCATCATAGACAACCAACGCATGGCGGCCGGTGTCACGAAAATACTCACCGATTGCAGCGCCAGCAAACGGAGCATAATACTGCAATGCAGCCGGATCGCCTGCTGTAGCAGCCACAACAATGGTATAGTCCATTGCACCGTATTCACGCAATGTGTTCACGATTGATGCCACCGTTGAACCTTTCTGACCGATAGCCACGTAAATACAATATACAGGATCGCCTGCTTCATAGTTGGCACGCTGGTTTATGATAGTGTCGATAGCTATCGCTGTTTTACCGGTCTGACGATCACCGATAATCAGCTCACGCTGTCCGCGACCGATGGGAATCATTGCATCAACTGCTTTCAAGCCGGTCTGCAACGGCTGGTTCACCGGCTGACGAAAAATAACACCTGGGGCTTTGCGCTCCAACGGCATTTCGCATAATTCACCACCTATCAACCCTTTACCATCCAACGGCGCACCCAACGGATCAATAACACGCCCCAGCATACCTTCTCCCACCATAATGGAAGCAATACGCTTGGTACGTTTCACCACGAACCCTTCTTTGATCTTATCCGTAGGCCCCAACAACACAGCACCTACGTTATCTTCTTCAAGGTTCATCACGATGGCTTTGATGCCGTTGTCAAATTCCAGCAACTCGTTTGCTTCGGCATTGCGCAATCCGTAGATACGTGCCACGCCATCACTGACTTGCAGCACTGTACCTATTTCGTCCAGTTGAACGCGGGTATCAATTCCTTCCAACTGCTTGCGCAAAATATCGGAGACTTCGCTTACTTTTATATTTCCAGACAACATTTTATTTAGCAATTAATGTTTAGTGATTAATGTTTAGCGATGAATGAGCAGTGTTTAGTGATTAGTGATTAGCTGTACGCTTTGGCACTCCCTAAGCACTAATCATCAATCACTAATCACTGTTATACAATTCTTCTGTTCTTATCAATGAACTGTTGTTTCACTCTCTTCAGCTGAGTAGCAATACTGGCATCCAGGCGAAAATCGTTAATGTCGAATACAAATCCACCTTCAATAGAAGGATCAACATCAGTCTGTAACTCCATTTCAGCATGCAACAAATGGGAGGCACTATTCCGAATACGTTCCCAAACCTCGCGGCTTACGGGTACGGCTGTTGTCAGTTTGGCAATACCAATGTGCCTGTCTTTTCTGTATAAATCCAAAAAGCTCAAGCATATATATTGCAAAAACGACTCACGCCTGTTTTTTAATACCAACATAATGAAACGAGCCAATTCGCGTTCGGCTGGGGCATCACCCACAGTAGCGGCACAGATGAGCGAAAACTTCTCTTGTACCGACAGAACCGGATTCTCCAATGCTGTACGCAAGTCCGGGTGTTTCTCAAAGCTCCGGCTCAACATACGCATTTCTGCATACAGCCTGTCTTCCGTACCCGTACTTTTTGCATACTCCATAAGAGCTTTTGCATATCGCATCGAAACAATTCCTATATCCATTTTTTCTAAAGATTAACGATTAGTGATTGGCCGCCAGCATTTCATCCAACATACGGTCAATCATTTCCATCTGCTCATGCTTTTCGTCCAAGTTACGACGGATAATCTTCTCCGCAATATCTACCGACAGTACAGCGACTTGGCGGCGAATATCACGAATAGCTTCTTCCTTCTCTTGCTGAATCTGCTGTTTTACATCATCCAGTTCTTTCTGTGCAACGGCTTCCGCATGTTTACGTGCCTCGATGATAATCTTGTCACGCTCGTGCATTGCTTCCCGCATGATGCGTCCCTGCTCTTTGTTTGCAGCGGCAATCAAAGCTTCACTTTCCTCTTTCAGTTTGGCGAGCTGGATGTTTGCCTGACGCGCCACCTCCAACGACTGATCTATATAGGTTCTACGGCCTTCCACCATTTTTGTTATGACAGGGAAACCATATTTGGCCAATACCACAAAGACCACACCGAATGAAAGAAGCATCCAGAACAGCAGACCACTATCAGGTAATAACAATGACATAATTTCAATTATAAATTATAAATTAAAAAATTAAACAGGGAAGTATTCTCCCCACTTTTATAAGAAGAATACCAGCAAACACACAACAACTGCCAACAGAGCAACGCCTTCAATCAAGGCAGCGGCAATAATCATGTTCATACGAATATCTCCCGATGCTTCCGGCTGACGCGCAATGGCTTCCATGGCAGAACCTCCAATTTTACCGATACCCACACCAGCTCCAATAACAGCTAAACCAGCACCGAGCGCTGCACCTAATTTACTAACTCCAACCCCTGCCGCAGCAGCTTGTAATAATACAGATAGTAACATAACTTTCAGTTTTTAAATGGTTATTTTATTAATGTTTATATTCTCGATTATCTTATCATTTCATTACTTTCTCTTCCGCTTTCTCCTTATGTTCCTCCTGTGCCAGACCTATAAATACAGCCGACAACATAGTAAACACGTATGCTTGGATAAAGGCAACCAGTAATTCCAACGCGTTCATAAAGATGTTAAACAATACCGAAGCCACTGTCAGCGTTCCATTCAAAGCAGGTCCCATACTTGCCGATATAAATATCAGGCAAGTAAGCACCAACATTGCCATATGCCCTGCCAACATGTTAGCAAAAAGACGGATCATCAATGCAAACGGTTTTGTGAAAATTCCGAAGAACTCTATAAAAGGCATCATAGGCACAGGTACCTTCAACCACCAGGGTACATCCGGCCAGAAAATATCTTTCCAATATGCCTTAGTTCCAAAAATATTAACGGCAAGGAATGTACAGACAGCCAGTACCATTGTGATTGCAATATTTCCGGTGACATTTGCCCCACCCGGAAATATTGGAATCAATCCCATAAGGTTATTTATGAAGATAAAGAAAAAGGCAGTCAGCAGGTAAGGTGCAAACTTACGATACTTCGGACCCACACAGCTCTTTATAATATCATCATTCACCATCATTATAAACATTTCCATGAATCCGATGAAACCACCCGGCGCTGCACTGCCTTGCGGATGCTTACGGTACCATTGCGCTACACTCAGGATAATGACGAGCAGCAATACGCTATTGATAAGCAATGCTAATGTTACTTTTGTTATAGATATATCCCAGGGGCGCACCTCATTACCGGCGTCATCATATTCTACCAGCTTTCCTTCATATTTACTGCCTTCCGGAGCTATGGAAAAACCTTCATAACTTCCGCCGTTTTCCTCCAAACGGGAAGACAGGAAAGCATGCCATCCTGTTGTACTGCTATATAAAATTACAGGCAAAGGAATAATGACTTGCGTTTCTCCAAAAGCAGTGATGTGCCATTCGTACGAATCGCCAATATGTCCGAATACAATCTCCTTTACGTCCACCGTATTCTTCTCTTGTTCCGCAGGAGTCACATCGTCACGTTGAGCCATGCTGTCAAGCTCAGCCACAAGTCCGTCTTGGATAACGGGAATACTGTCGGCCTGTACAACAGCAGGTGACAATGCTCCCAGCACCAGCAACGCTCCGGTTAATATGTTACGCAATCGTTTCATTTTCTTTTCTCTTTTTCTTTTTTAACTTCCGGTTGGCTTCAAAAGTGAAGAAAAACCAAGAGTCATAAATCAAATATATCAGATAGTTCACAATAAACGTCAGCAGGAACTCTTTTGCTTCTTCGCGTACTGCAACACAATACACCAGCATCACAATGATAGAAGCGAGCATTCTCATAACACGCATCAACAGATATATCTGCAACATCCGCCCCGGCATCCGGTGACGGCAACTTTCGACCATGTTTATCATAAACACGCCAAAAGTCAGAAAGAATATCGGTATCAACGGGTAACCACCGAAATAATGATGCGGGAACACCGAATAGTAAGCCCAACCGCCTATACCTCCTATCAATACAGTCAAGAGCGTTATTTGCCACAAATAGTTCCGTTTTGTAATGCTCACGTCTATATGCAATTTAAGGTTGGAAATCAAAAACTCAGTCCACACAGACCGAAGCTTTGTTATCGTTCATCTCTACAAAACCGCCATGAATATCCTGTACATGTTCTTCTCCGTCCTTTGTCACATAAGACAGCACACCGGCTTTCAACGATGATACAATAGGCGCATGTTTCGGCAGAATAGTAAACGATCCAAGCGTACCCGGCAAAGTAACACTGTCAACTTCACCATTAAAGATCTCCTTATCCGGTGATACAATATCCAAATGCAGTCCTTTCATTTCTTTAATCTATTGAGATTTACTACAAAAACTATTTCTTAGCTTGTTCCAACAGCTTCTTGCCTTTTTCTATCGCTTCTTCAATAGTCCCGACATTCAAGAAAGCCGGCTCGGGCAAGTAGTCCACTTCACCATCCAGAATCATCTTAAAGCCTCTGACTGTATCTTCTATGGAAACCATCGTACCGGGAACTCCGGTAAACTGTTCGGCAACAGCGAACGGTTGGGAAAGGAAGCGCTGCACACGACGTGCGCGATTTACCAACGTACGGTCGGCGTCCGAAAGTTCTTCCATACCAAGAATAGAAATGATATCCTGCAATTCTTTATTACGCTGAAGAATCTGCTTCACACGTTGAGCCACTTCATAATGCTCCTGCCCTACAATATGCGGATCAAGAATACGAGAAGTCGACTCCAACGGGTCAACAGCCGGATAAATACCAAGCTCAGTAATCTTACGGCTCAATACAGTTGTTGCATCCAAGTGTGTAAAAGTAGTGGCAGGTGCAGGGTCGGTCAAGTCGTCAGCCGGTACATAAACTGCTTGTACGGAAGTGATAGACCCGTTACGCGTGGAGGTGATACGCTCCTGCATAGCACCCATTTCAGTAGCCAACGTCGGCTGGTAACCTACGGCAGAAGGCATACGCCCCAACAATGCAGAAACTTCAGAACCTGCCTGCGTGAAACGGAATATATTGTCAATAAAGAACAATATATCACGCGGTCCATTCGACTCGGATCCCATATCCCGGAAAGACTCCGCTACCGTCAAACCGGATAGTGCGACAGACTGACGTGCACCCGGCGGTTCATTCATCTGACCGAATATCAAAGATACCTGCGATTTAGCCACCTCATTATAATCAACCTTGGAAAGGTCCCAATGACCTTCCTCCATCCCTTTCTTAAATTCTTCACCATAGCGAATCACACCGGATTCAATCATTTCCCTAAGCAAGTCGTTTCCTTCACGAGTACGCTCACCTACCCCGGCAAATACAGAAAAACCGTTTTGTTTCTTGGCAATATTGTTGATCAGTTCCTGAATAAGCACAGTCTTCCCTACACCAGCACCACCGAACAAGCCAATCTTACCACCTTTACTGTATGGTTCCAGCAAGTCGATAACTTTGATACCTGTATAGAGCACCTCTTGTACAGTAGTCAAATCTTCAAATTTAGGGGGTTCGCGGTGAATGGGATAAGCACCGGTACGATCCAACTCCTTCATTCCGTCAATAGAGTCACCAACAACATTCATCAAACGGCCTTTAATCTGTTCTCCTATCGGCATAGTAATCGGTCCGCCCAGCGGATAAACTTTCATGCCTCTCTGTAAGCCGTCCGTACTATCCATCGCTACGGTTCTCACTGTGTTTTCACCAATATGCTGCTGCACCTCTACAATCAGCCTCTTACCATGACTCTTTTTTATTTCCAGCGCGTCGTGAATGCTTGGCAGCATCAGTTCTGCCTCCGTACCTTCAAAATAGACGTCTACAACAGGTCCTATAACCTGAGAGATATGTCCAACAATCTGTGACATAAGCAATCTTTTTATATTCTGTTTTCTTAATTATTATCTAGTAAAGTTGTTAGTTGTCGCGTATCATCATCATCCTACTGACCTAGTCGCGTCTTCTGTCATTCAATCTCACTTTCCTCTATTAACATTTACGCCAAGCCATTTGTTCATTCAAAATAGTTACATAAACAACCTCACAAATGTATAAACAAATCAGGTCTAATTGTTCTCCTTAGAAGCTTTTTTTCTATAAATTATACGATTTTGAACGTTTTATACTACAATAAGAACAATCTATTCCATATATAATAACGTTGGTTAACAATTAGTAATGCACCTAATTGAAGAGATTATTCATCCCAATCCATATCTGCATCCGGATTCTTGCCTCGACTGATAAAATCACAATGAACCAAAAAACGATGGAAATAGGGAAGGAATCATCTTAGCATAAAAAATAAGCCTTGTCTCTCGACAAGGCTTATCACAACACAAACACAAAATAAAACACGACAAAACTACTATGCAATCGTACCTGTCTATGCCGGGGAGGCATACGTACTAATTATGGATATTCACATACACATAAGCAGCTTCAGGCTGATTTGCATGTAATAAACAAATGCAGGAACGCATTTGTTTATATCCTATCTGTTAAAAAAAGACAAACTAATTTATTCGTCATTGAATACCTCTTTCACGAAGTTTCAACTGCCAATTCCATGCAGAAAGTAAAGTATCTTCAATGCCTACTTCCGCTTTCCAGCCTAATTCATTATTAGCCAGTTCAGGATTAGCCCATACTTTCTCAATGTCTCCGGCACGACGACCTACAATCTGATAGTTTAACTTCACACCGGTTGCTTTTTCAAATGCATTGATCAATTCCAATACAGAAAGTCCACGTCCCGTTCCGATATTGAATACTTCCACCTTCTCTTTCTGTTTCTTCTCCAATATGCGGCGGATAGCTACAACATGAGCTTTTGCCAAATCCACAACATTGATAAAGTCACGAATACAAGAACCATCAGGAGTATCATAATCATCACCAAATACACTCAATTTTTCGCGGATACCAATAGCTGTCTGAGTGAGATAGGGTATCAGATTTTGTGGCACACCGTTAGGCAACTCACCAAGCAATGCAGTAGGATGAGCACCGATCGGATTAAAATAACGCAATAAGATAGCATTAATAGGAGCACCGGAAGCAACTGTGTCACGAACAATTTCCTCATTAATTTGCTTCGTGTTTCCATAAGGTGATTCCGCTTTCTTGATAGGCGCCTCTTCCGTTACAGGAAGATGATCAGGCTGACCATATACAGTACAAGAAGAAGAAAACACAATTCCCTCTACCCCATGTTTCGGCATCAACTCAAGTAAGTTTATCAAAGAGACCAAGTTGTTGCGATAATAAAGCAACGGTTTCTCCACAGACTCTCCCACAGCTTTACTTGCTGCAAAATGAATAATCGCTTTAATGCCTTTATATTTGGTAAACACAGCGTCAAGACCGGCGTAGTCCAAGCAATCCAACTTTTCAAAAACAGGACGGATGCCTGATACCTTTTCAATGTTGTCAACAACATCTGCGCTGGAGTTTGATAGATTATCAATAATGATAACTTCATAACCTGCGTTCTGAAGTTCTACAACAGTATGAGAACCAATATAGCCGGTTCCACCTGTAACCAAGATTTTTTCTTTCATATTAAAATAGATAATTTAGCTTTTAGGTTATCATTAGGCTACAAATGTAAGGAAATAAATTCAGAATATATACAGATAGACAAAAAAAATGAACCAAACATTACTCTATTCCGACTGTGTTCGATAACTCCAACAATAAAAAAAGCGGAGAAACCACTCTCTCATTTTATAAAGAGAATAGCTTCTTCGCTTTATCTTAACTGATTAAGCCTACCTTATATCTTAACTACACCGGAGAAGCCCATAAATGCCATAGCCAGCAAACCGGCAGTAATCAGGGCTATCGGAGTTCCTTGCATACCTTTCGGTACATTCACCAGACTCATCTGTTCGCGTAATCCCGCAAAGAGTGTCAATGCCAGGCCAAAACCAATAGCTGTAGAGAATGCATAAACCACGCCTGTCAGCAAATCATAATCTTTCTGGATAACGAGAATAGCCACACCAAGAATACAGCAGTTTGTCGTGATCAGAGGCAAAAACACGCCCAATGCCTGATATAAAGAAGGAGATACTTTCTTTAAGATAATCTCTACCATCTGTACCAATGCGGCAATCACAAGAATGAAAGTGATAGTTTGCAAATAACCTAAATTGAAAGCATCAAGCACATACTTCTGGATGAGGAACGTCACAATTGTTGCAATAGTAAGCACGAATGCCACTGCTGCCGACATTCCCAACGCAGTCTCCACTTTCTTGGATACTCCCAAAAACGGACAAATACCCAAGAATTGCGACAACACAATGTTATTGACAAAGATTGCCGAGATAAATATCAATATATATTCCATAATATCAATTTATGAATTACAAGTTATGCTTTCTTGAAACTGTTGACCAATGCAATGAGGTATCCCAAAGCAATGAATGCACCCGGAGCAAGGACAAAGACCAACATACCGTATTCTTCGGGAAGAATAGTAAGGTTGAAAATCTTGCCTGTACCCAAGAACTCGCGAACAGCACCTAATAAAGTCAATGCAATAGTAAAACCTAATCCCATGCCCAGACCGTCAAAAAACGATGCCATCGGATTATTCTTAGCAGCAAACGCTTCGGCACGCCCCAATACAATACAGTTTACTACAATCAGCGGAATGAACAAACCTAATGTTGCATAAAGAGCAGGAACATAAGCCTGCATCACCATCTGCAATAATGTAACGAACGATGCGATTACAACTATGAAAGAAGGGATACGTACCATGTCCGGAATTAAGTTCTTTATGGCAGAAATTACCACATTAGAACAGATGAGCACGAACATTGTAGCCAATCCCATACCCATACCATTGATAGCAGACGAAGTAGTGCCTAACGTAGGACACATACCAAGCAGGAGCACAAACGTAGGATTCTCTTTAATAATCCCGTTCATCAACACTTTAAAATTATTCATATCTCTACTCCTTTCTTATTTAGCACTGACAGAATCAGTGAGTTCAACTTTAATAGTAGCTCCCGTAGCGCCATCAGCCGTATTTTGACCGGCATATGCTGCATATGCAATATTTACAGCATTCAGAAAAGCACGTGAAGTAATGGTCGAAGCCGTAATAGCATCTACCTTACCGCCATCTTTACTTACAGTTAAAGAGGCTTCACCGGGATTCATACCTGTAATATCTCCCTTATTTCCTTTCTTGAACCAATCGGCTGCTTTGGAACCCAACCCCGGAGTTTCTGCATGTGATAACAAAGAGTAATCAATAATCTTACCTTCTGCATCGAAACCAACCAATACCTTCAGCTCACCACCGAAGCCCATAGAAGTCGCCTCGACAGCCGCACCAATGAATTTGCCTTCTTTGGTAGCTGGATATACAGAGTATTCAACACCGTTCACCTCTTGAGTTTTCTTGTCTGCAATCGGATCATTGTCAAAACCCGGAACGACTGCACTTACTGCATCGCTCAGCGTTTTAGCATTAGCTTGCGCAATAGGCTCCTTTGTCAGTTCGTTTACATAAGCCAGCAGTGCTACGGAAATAGCAGTAACTCCCGTAAGTACCAGCAACATATTCTTTAAGGATGATTCTAACTTTTTCATTTCTTCTTCGCTACCTCCCCAAAGCGTTTAGGTTTAACATATGTGTTAATCAACGGAGTGAACGCATTCATAATCAGAATAGCGAACGACATACCTTCAGGATATGCGCCGAACAGACGAATAACGACTGTCAGCAGACCGATGCAAACACCGTAAATCAACATTCCTTTATGGCTCATCGGAGAAGTAACATAATCTGTGGCCATAAAAACAGCACCCAGCATCAAACCGCCCGACAGCAATTGTACTACCGGAGACACATAAATTTCCGGATTAACTAAATACATGATACCGGAAAAAACAAATACTGTACCCAAGATAGCAACAGGAATATGCCATGTAATAATTTTCTTCCATAACATATAGGCCAGTCCCAACAACAAAGCCAACGCACTGACTTCACCCAAACAACCGCCATTGTTACCAATCAGCAAATCGAAAGATGCAGGAAGATCACTTAAAGACATTCCGGGAGCACCGTTTATAACGCCTTTCATAATAGCCAGCGGTGTGGCGGCCGTAGTAGCATCCGTATATGCAGTCAACTGTCCGACAGCCGGCCATGTTGTCATCTGTACAGGAAAAGAAAGCAACAGGAATACACGTCCTGCCAATGCCGGGTTAAAAGGATTACAACCTAAGCCACCAAAAGACATCTTGCCTACACCGATAGCAAACAAAGCGCCCAAAATGATAATCCAGATAGGAAGGTTGGAAGGTAAGTTAAATGCTAGCAACACACCTGTGATAATGGCAGAACCATCACAGATAGTTGTAGTTTCTTTTTTCATCAGGAACTTGCCGATAGCCCATTCAAAGAACAAGCAGGCGGCTACGGATGTAGCCGTAACAATCAGCGCACCCAGTCCGAAAAAGTAAAGCGACACAAGAAATGCGGGGAACAATGCTATAAGCACGCCATACATATTCTTCTTTACGCTGTCACCGCCATGAACGTGGGGCGAAAGGGATACGATTAATTTATTCATAAGATTATATTAAATTAAATCTTTCATTTTTTTACTTGACGTGCACGTATCATCGCTCCCACTTTACCTTTACCCAAACGGATGTAATCCAGCATCGGACGGTTAGAAGGACAAGTGAACTGGCATGAGCCACACTCGATACATGACATGATATCTTCTTTCTCTACTCTTTCAAAGTCTCCATGAGCCGATACAGTAGCAAGCAAATAGGGTTCCAGTCCCATCGGACAAGCAGCTACACATTTAGCACAACGGATACATGGTTGTACCTCACCGCGTTTAGCCTCTTTATCGTTCATAATCAGAATACCGGAACTACCCTTAGCTGTCGGCACATCTGTATTTATCAAAGCTTTACCCATCATCGGACCACCGCCGATAATCTTCCCCGTATCTTCAGGCAGACCGCCACAAGCATCAATCAATTGTTTCATCGGCGTACCGATACGAGCCAAGAAGTTGGAGGGGTGAGATAAAGACTTACCAGTTACAGTAATGACACGCTCAAACAAAGGTTTATTCTTCTGTACAGCCTGATATACGGCAAATGCAGTACCAACGTTCTGAACAACTGCACCGGTAGAGATAGGCAATGCACCGGCAGCAACCTGACGATTGATGACAGCATCAATCAGTTGCTTTTCGCCACCTTGCGGATATTGGACTTTCAAAGGAACAACCTCGATGCCTGCATAACCGGAAGCCACTTTCGTCATTAACTGAATAGCATCAGGCTTATTATTCTCAATACCGATAAATGCCTTATTCACTTTTACAGCTTTCATCAATATGGAGACACCTACCATTATTTCTTCGGCATGCTCCAACATCAATTGATGATCGGCAGTCAAATAAGGTTCACACTCCACTGCATTAATAATCACACATTCTGCCTTAAATGCAGGCGGCGGACACAACTTAACCTGTGTAGGGAAACAAGCGCCTCCCAACCCTACGATACCTGCATCCGCAATTTTCTTCACAATCTCCTCGGCTGTCAGATTACATTCTTTCACCAATGTCTCGGTACGGTCAATACTTTCTTCCCATTCATCTCCTTCTACATCAATGAAAATGGCAGGCTTTGCGTATCCGCTGGCATCTACAACAGTGTCAATTTTAGCGACCTTGCCGCTGACAGACGAATGAATAGCAGCCGATACGAAGCCACCGGGTTCGGCAATCTTTGTACCTACTTTCACAACATCACCCTTGGCTACGATAGGCTTAGCAGGAGCTCCAATGTGCTGCCCCAGCAAGATAACAGCTTTTGCCGGAATCTCCGCCTGTACGATAGGCTGATGTGCTGAAAGTTTATTTTCGCGTGGATGAACTCCACCGATTGAAAATGTCTTCAACATACAATTCTGTATTTTAGTCGTTTAATTACTTTTAATATTATGCCTCTGCTTTCGGAGCTTCTCCTTCTGTTTTGGGTTTACGTGGAGGGAAGTTGAGTGCGATAATTGTACCTTGCGGACAAACTTCCTCACACTTACGACAAGATTTACACTTATTTGGATCAATATACGCCAAATTATTTTCCAGTGTAATCGCTTCGAAAGGACATACTTTCACACACTTACCACAACCGATGCAAGCTACGGTACAAGCCTTACGTGCTACGGCACCCTTATCCTTGTTTACGCATTGCACGTACACACGACGGGATTTCTTACCTTGAGGACGAATTTCAATGATGTTTCTCGGACAAGCCTTGGCGCATGCACCACAAGCAGTACATTTAGACTCATCTACTTCAGGAAGTCCTGTTTCCGGGTTCATATGGATAGCGTCAAACTGACAAGCGGTTACACAGTCTCCACAACCCAGACAACCAAAACTACATCCCGTTTCACCACCGTAAAGAGAAGCTGCAATAGCACAACTCTTTGCACCGTCATATTGATTGACGCGAGGACGGTTGGCACATGTTCCGTTACATCTCACCACTGCAACCATAGGTTCGGCAGTAGCAGCATCCAATCCCAAAATTTCAGCAACCTTCGTCATAACGGGTTGTCCCCCTACCGGACAAAGCTTACCTTCGAGTGAACCTGCTTTGACACAAGCGTCTGCAAATCCACTACATCCCGGGTAACCACATCCACCGCAGTTTGCTTGAGGCAGCACAGCTGCCACTTGTGCAATTCGCGGATCTTCATACACAGCAAATTTCTTAGAAGCAACATAAAGAATAGCGGCTGATACCAACGCTATAGCTCCTAATGAAATTACTGCAATCAGAATTACATTCATAAATTAGTTGTTTATTAATTATTTGTTTTATGTATTAGTTAGTTCATTGGTTTGACCGAAAAAGAGAACTTCTTCCTCAATTGCGATTTATTCAGCCACAGTACATAATAATAAGGTATAAGAAGAGCTAATGAACAGAGTGCGGAACTCAATTCATCATTCCATACAGCCATCAAGACAAAGAGAGAAAAGACTAAGAGCAAAAAAGGAAAAATGAAAGCCAACAACACTGCCATTGCCCCCATTGACAGCTCACCGATTACCCACACGTGGTCGCCAGGCTGATAAGAAAATGTGCCGTCATTGGTAACGTCAATGATTTTCTCTTTTGTATCGGACGAACTGCAATGTCCCTTGATACTGCATGAAGCACATGCTGATGTCTGAACAATTCTCACTTGAAGATGAGAACCGCTTATGTTTTCCACAATACCCTGATGTTTTATAGTATTCGCCATTTTGCAAAGTGTGCATTACAAATCGCGGCAAATTTACGCATTATTTGCGAACTGCAAGGGATTAGATTGTTTTTTCTGTGTACGCAAACATTCTTTTTCCCGTTTTTAGTGATTTTTCTTTATTTTTTCTACTAAAAACACAAAAAAGCGCTCCGCTGTCATCCAACGGAGCGCCCCTCTTGGCCATTAACAATGTATATGGTTACCATTTGTAATTAATACCAAAACTCAACAATTCTTTTAATTGAAAATAGCTATCCCCTTCGGTCGGTTTGGCACTGTCGTCAAAACGAGCATGTACATAGAGCTTAGTGGAAAGATAGCGGTTCAGTACAAAATTTACAGTGTTTTCCCATTCGACACGCGTCCATTCATAGCTGGTCTGAAAATCCAAACGTGAATCTAAGACGATAGAAGGTATGATAGTCCATGAAATCGTAGGTTGCACCTGAGAACCGAAATTATGCTTAACGCACTTACCTTCGTCCAAACCGAACTTCACTTCATCAACTTCTTTATTGCCTACGTAACGCATCATATAAGTCAATGGAGCTATAAAAACCGATAAATTGAATTTCTTTTTTTTCAATTTGTAGTCCATACCAATACTGGATGCCCAGTCCGCCGGAGCGAAGAATGCAGAAACCAACTCCTCACTATTAGCTTTATAACCATGGCAAAATTGAGTTTTAAACTCTGTTGTTATGGTATAGTACCATTTGGATGCGGCCTGAATACCTATTTTACTATAAATTCGAAGTTGGTCGGTGCTTACCAAATAATCATGAAATTCATCGGAAGGAGCAGAACTAAAACCTAATTTAGCATCCAATAAATTCTCCCATTGTACTTTTTCCTTATCATTATAATTGGCAAACAATTGTAGATTGGCAAGCAAAGCATTAGTACTTTCACCACCTTTATACCAGTTGTCAGAGATATAGTTTTGCGTAATTTGTAATGAACCGTTTCCACCGGTTACCCACCAGTTGGGTTTCTGTATCACAACTTCCGCATCTTCTTTCACTCCAATTATTTTCTCTTGGGCAAAAAGTTTGGCAACGGAAGGTTTGGAAGAGACTTCCTTTTCAATATTGTCCTTAAATACCTTTGTTTTTTTTATTTCCTTTTCAGTCATTTCCACTAAATCCGGACGATTAACATATGTGTTCATCATCACGCGATCCACAACTCTGTTCGCATTCTCTTTCGATAAAAAGCTCAATGTATCAAACGGCAGAAGTTCTTTCGTCATAGCGGGTACTGTATCCTGTTTTTGAAAAGTCCAGTTAACCTGCGACAAACGCTCCATTGGAGCATAGTAATAAGTAGTAGGAACAAACAAGCGATAGTAGTCCGGATTATATGCAATATAACGTTCAGGAGTAGCCGGATCATTCAAATAATTCAGCACACCAAAATACTTTTCATACAACACAGAGACTGTATCCAACTGATATCCTCCATTATGCGGTTTCAGTTTCAATATCCAGTTTTGACTCCAAATGCCCGACAATGTATCCGCACTTTCTGTTCTAGCCTGCTTCTTTATATCTTTTACAGAAGTTAAAGAATCCTGTGCTATCACCGGAAATGAAAATAGTACGGCAACTAATCCTATTAAAATACGTCTATTCCTCATATATTCTTAAAATCTATATTTGAACGCAAAATTAAACCAAAATGTTCAGATTACAAAAAGAGAGAAGTGAAAGTTTATCAGAACCTTATTATGCATGCATATTCCACTTTTTATAATTGTTTTCACAAAACTGTTATGTACTTCCTCTTTTTTTTCATAATTTTGCGCTTTAATTTTTAGAGAAAACATTTAAAACAGTATAGCTGTGGGAGAAACAAAGTATATTTTTGTCACCGGTGGTGTTGCCTCTTCATTAGGCAAAGGTATTATTTCATCATCCATCGGTAAGTTATTGCAAGCAAGAGGTTATAAAGTAACAATTCAAAAGTTCGACCCGTACATCAATATTGATCCGGGTACACTGAACCCTTATGAGCATGGAGAATGTTATGTAACGGTAGACGGTCACGAAGCAGATCTTGATTTGGGACACTATGAACGCTTTCTGGGTATCCAGACTACCAAAGCTAATAACATTACAACCGGACGCATTTATAAGAGTGTCATCGATAAGGAACGTCGTGGCGATTATTTGGGAAAAACGATTCAGGTTATCCCTCATATAACAGATGAAATCAAGCGTAATGTAAAGTTATTAGGCAACAAATATAAATTTGATTTCGTCATTACCGAAATCGGAGGAACGGTAGGTGATATCGAGTCGCTTCCGTATTTGGAAAGTATCCGCCAATTGAAATGGGAATTAGGTAAAGACGCGTTATGCGTACACCTTACATATGTACCTTACCTTGCTGCAGCAGGTGAGCTGAAAACAAAACCTACCCAACACTCTGTAAAAGAACTGCAAAGTGCAGGAATTCAGCCTGATGTGCTTGTACTCCGCACAGAACATGAGTTGAGCTCCAATTTACGTAAGAAAGTAGCTCTTTTCTGTAATGTTGATGAGAATGCAGTTGTACAGAGCATTGATGCACCGACTATATATGAAGTGCCTATTTTGATGCAAGCCCAAGGACTAGACGAAACCATTTTGAAGAAAATGGGGCTTCCTATTGGCGATACTCCGGGCTTAGGACCTTGGCGTGCTTTCCTTGAACGCCGTCATAAAGCAGAAGCAACAGAACCGGTACACATTGCTTTAGTGGGTAAATACGATTTGCAGGATGCATACAAATCTATCCGCGAAGCTCTTTCACAAGCGGGAACCTATAATGACCGTAAGGTATCGGTAGATTTTGTAAACAGCGAAAAACTGACAGATGAGAATGTGGCTGAAGCATTGAAAGGCATGTCAGGTGTTCTCATCGGACCGGGCTTTGGCGAGCGTGGAATCGCGGGCAAGTTTGTAGCCATCAAATATGCACGTACGCACGATATTCCCACATTCGGAATCTGTTTGGGTATGCAGTGCATAGCTATTGAATTCGCACGCAATGTTTTGGGATACACAGACGCTAATTCACGCGAAATGGATGAAAAGACGCTTCATAACGTCATTGATATCATGGAGGAGCAAAAGTCCATTACCAATATGGGTGGTACAATGCGTTTAGGTGCATACGAGTGTGTATTGCAAGAAGGCAGCAAAGCATTTGAAGCTTATGGTACAGAACATATTCAGGAGCGTCATCGCCACCGATACGAATTTAACAATGCCTACAAAGCCGAATATGAAGCAGCCGGTATGAAATGTACAGGTGTCAATCCGGAGTCCGATTTAGTTGAAATCGTAGAAATTCCTACGTTGAAATGGTATGTCGGCACTCAATTCCATCCGGAATACAGCAGTACGGTATTGCACCCGCATCCATTGTTTGTAGCTTTTGTAAAAGCAGCTATCGAAAATGAAAAGAAGTAATCATTACTAATTTATAATTGATAATTCATAATTGATTAAATGGATAAAAACACCATCACAGGCCTCGTCCTAATAGCGATTCTGTTAGTCGGATTCAGCTTTCTAAGTCGTCCGAACAAGGAGCAATTGGCTGCGCAACAACGCTATTATGACTCCATAGCCCAAGTACAACAGCGCGAGGCTGACCTGAAAGCTAAAGCTGAAGCTGCTCTGGCTAATAACAAAGAGGCTCAAACAACCGACTCTACCGCCCTTTTCTTTGATGCGCTTCAAGGAACCGATTCACAGGTTACAATACAAAATAACCTTGCAGAGCTGACAGTAGCCACCAAAGGCGGACGTATTTCATCGGCTACATTGAAAGAGTATATGGGACAGGACAAAAAGACCCCTGTCACTCTGTTCAGTGGAGATGACGCTTCCATGAATTTCCTTTTCTATAACAAGAAGGAAACGATACAGACAGAAGATTACTATTTTAAAGTAGTAGATTATACGGATAGTACTGTAACAATGCGTTTGTCAGCAGATAGTGCCAGCTATATCGACTTTAAGTATTCCATGCACAATGACACCTATTTGGTAGACTTTACGATTGATGCGGTAGGTATGGCAAACAAATTGGCAAGCACCAAATATGTAGATATTGAATGGTCACAACGTGCACGTCAGATTGAAAAGGGATACACATACGAAAACCGTTTGTCAGAGCTAACTTATAAAATCACCGGAGACGGAACCGATTATTTATCTGCCGGCAAGAACGATGAAAAAGAAGTTGCGGAACGCCTGGACTGGATTGCTTTCAAAAATCAGTTCTTCTCCTCTGTATTCTTGGCCGATGCTGATTTTGAGAAGACAAAATTGAGCTCAAAAATGGAGACACAGGGCAGCGGATATATCAAAGACTATTCTGCAGAGATGAGTACAGTTTTTGATCCGACCGGAGAAAAAACGACACAGCTGTTTTTCTATTTCGGCCCCAATCACTATAAAACGCTGACTGCACTTGATAAAGGACGTACTGAAAAGTGGGAACTTAACCGTTTGGTATACCTTGGCTGGCCGCTGATTCGCTGGATAAACAAGTGGTTCACCATCAACATCTTCGACTGGCTATCAAGCTGGGGATTGAGTATGGGAATTGTATTGTTGCTGATGACATTGATTGTAAAAGCGGTGGTATTTCCTGCAACTTGGAAAACATATATTTCTTCAGCTAAAATGCGTGTGCTGAAACCGAAAATAGACGAAATCGGCAAGAAATATCCTAAACAGGAAGATGCCATGAAAAAGCAACAGGAAGTAATGGGGCTTTATAGCCAATATGGAGTCAGTCCAATGGGGGGATGTTTGCCGATGCTGATTCAATTCCCTATTTTAATGGCATTGTTCATGTTTGTGCCAAGCGCCATTGAACTTCGCCAACAAAGTTTCTTATGGGCTGATGACTTGTCCACATACGATGCATTCATTAACTTCCCGTTCCATATCCCATTTTTGGGTAGTCATCTTAGTTTGTTCTGTTTACTGATGACAGTAACGAATATTCTGAATACCAAATTTATGATGCAACAGCAGGATACGGGTGCTAATCCACAAATGGCAGCAATGAAATGGATGTCATATTTAATGCCTGTCATGTTCTTATTCATTTTGAACGACTATCCTTCAGGGTTGAATTATTATTATTTTATTTCAACGCTTATCAGTGTAGTGACTACGCTCATCATGCGTAAAACGACGAACGAAGAAGCTCTTCTTGCAGAACTGGAAGCTAAGAAGAAAGATCCGAAGAAAATGAAAAAGACCGGTTTCGCTGCTCGTCTTGAGGCTATGCAAAAGCAACAGGAACAGATGATGAAAGAAAAGCAAAACAGAAAATAAACTTCTGTTTAAGGCATTTTTCAGAGGGGAGCCGGACAATATACATTGCCCGGCTTTCTTTTCCTTTTTCAACTATATCAAAAAATTAATTTATTGAACATGCAAACGAAATACACCTATAAAGAAATCTGGCTTATAGCCTACCCTATCCTAATCAGCCTGCTTATGGAGCAGATGATTGGCATGACAGATACCGCTTTCCTGGGACGCGTAGGAGAAATAGAGTTAGGAGCATCCGCCATTGCAGGTATTTTCTATATAGTAATGTTTATGGTTGCTTTCGGCTTCAGCATCGGAGCGCAAATATTGATTGCGAGACGTAACGGCGAACAACAATATAAAGAAATAGGTAACTTATTTTATCAAGGAATCTATTTTCAATTGGGAATGGCAGCGGTTATGTTTATTGTCTGCTACTGTTTTGCACCGGTAATATTGAAACGGCTCGTCTCTTCCGAACACATCTACAATGCAGCAATGAGTTACCTCAATTGGCGCGTATTCGGTTTTTTCTTCTCTTTTACAGCTGTAATGTTTCGTGCTTTTTTCTTGGGAACGACACAAACTAAAACACTGACATTGAACTCCATTGTCATGGTATTAAGCAATATCATATTCAATTATGTCCTGATATTCGGTAAATTCGGAGTCCCGGGCCTCGGTATTGCCGGAGCTGCAATCGGTTCATCTTTAGCAGAACTGGTATCGCTTATATTCTTCATACTTTATACCCGCAGTCGTATTGACATCCGCAAGTACGGGTTAGACAAGATACCGGGCATCCGCTGGAATATACTCAAACGTATGCTTAACGTCTCTTTTTGGACAATGGTACAAAATTTCCTGTCACTCTCAACATGGTTCCTACTTTTTTTATACGTAGAGCATTTGGGAGAACGTTCACTTGCAATTACTAATATTATCCGTAACGTATCAGGCATCATGTTCATGGTTATGATGGCATTTGCCTCGACTTGCGGTTCATTAGTCAGCAACCTTATCGGAGCGGGAAATATCAATTGTGTACCGGGTACAATACGACAGCATATACGAATTGCCTATGCTTTCGTATTGCCATTCGCCATTTTCTTTGCATTATTCCCTAAGCTGATATTGAGTGTATATACAGACATGCCTGAATTGCAGGAAGCCGCCGTTCCCTCACTTTGGGTACTCTGCTCCGCCTATCTGTTCCTTGTACCGGCCAACGTTTATTTTCAGTCTGTATCGGGAACAGGAAACACACGTACGGCATTAGCTTTGGAAATGATAACACTGGTGGTTTATACTTGCTATATCACATACATTGTAGCCTATCTGAAATTAGATGTAGCATTTGCATGGACATCAGAAATCGTTTATTCCATAGGCATTTTAGTACTGTGTTACTTTTATATGAAAAAAGGGACGTGGAGCCTGAAAAAGATTTAAGAGATAAATTACTAATAACAAATTACCAATGACGAGTCAAAGTCCATAATAGTAATTTGTTATTAGTAATTTATTCCTTATCTTCGCTACTAAAATAAATATTCAAACAGATATGAAACAATCAAACCTATTATTTATGTCGGCAGCAATGATGTTAGCGTCCTGCGGCGGAACCGGAGGTGCAGAACAAAACACCGCACTTATTGGAAAATCGGATATTCAAATAGAGGGTAAACGTATGACACCCGAAGCACTTTGGGCAATGGGACGTATCGGTAGTGTAGCCGTATCGCCCGACGAGAAACAGATTGCTTATTCGGTGGCCTATTACAGCGTACCGGAAAATAAGAGCAATAATGAGTTGTTTGTCATGAATACCGACGGCAGCAACAATAGACAAATAACCTGTGACAATTGGCAGGAAAGCCAACCCACCTGGATTAAAGATGGAGCGAAGATTGCTTTTCTCTGTAATGAAACCGGCAGCAGTCAAATATGGGAAATGAATCCGGACGGCACAGCCCGTAAGCAACTTACCCAATATGACGGAGACATTGAAGGCTTTTCTTTCTCTCCCGACGGTAAAAAACTGCTTTTTATCGCTCAGGTGAAAACCGTACAAAGCACCGCCGACAAACACCCCGACTTACCCAAGGCAACCGGTATCATCGTTACCGACTTAATGTACAAGCACTGGGATGAATGGGTAACAACTGCTCCGCACCCTTTTGTAGCAGATTTTGACGGTAACAACATCAGCAACATACAGGACATCTTGGACGGTGAGCCTTACGAGAGTCCTATGAAGCCTTGGGGAGGTATAGAGCAGTTAGCCTGGAGTCCTTCCTCTGACAAGATCGCTTACACTTGCCGCAAGAAAACCGGATTAGCCTATGCAATCTCCACTAATTCCGACATTTACATCTATGATCTTGCCACTAAGAAAACTGAAAATATAACTGAAGAAAACAAAGGTTACGATACCAATCCCCAATACTCTCCCGACGGCAAATATATTGCCTGGCAGAGTATGGAACGCGATGGTTACGAAGCTGACCTGAACCGTTTGTTCATTATGGATCTTGAAACCGGAGAAAAGCGTTTTGTGAGCAGATCGTTCGAGTCCAATGTGGATGCTTTCCTATGGAATAAAAATTCCCAAAGCATATATTTCATCGGTGTATGGCATGGGGAGACACAGATATATAATATAAACCTTGCAGACAATGACCGGCTGACTCAGCTTACTGATGGTATGTACGACTACGCTTCCCTTGCCCTTTGCGGCGACAAAGTGATAGCCAAACGCCATTCCATGAGCATGGGTGATGAAATCTACGCTGTAAACAACGTACGCAACGGTGATATTTTTGCTGAAGCCAAACAACTGACATCCGAGAACAAGCATATCTACGACCAACTGGAAATGGGCAAGGTAGAAGCCCGCTGGATGAAAACAACTGATGGAAAGCAAATGTTAACATGGGTAATCTACCCACCCCAATTTGATCCGAACAAGAAGTATCCCACCCTACTCTTCTGTGAAGGTGGTCCTCAAAGCCCCGTCAGCCAGTTCTGGAGTTATCGTTGGAACTTCCAGATTATGGCCGCCAACGACTATATCATCGTAGCTCCCAATCGGCGTGGTCTTCCGGGCTTCGGCGTAGAATGGAACGAAGCTATCAGCGGGGATTACGGTGGCCAATGTATGAAAGATTATTTCACCGCCATTGATGAAATGTCAAAAGAGCCATTTGTCGACAAAGGCCGACTGGGGTGTGTTGGTGCCAGTTTCGGCGGTTTCTCCGTCTACTGGCTTGCCGGACATCATGATAAACGCTTCAAAGCATTTATTGCCCACGACGGTATCTTCAACATGGAAATGCAATATTTGGAAACAGAAGAAAAATGGTTTGCCAACTGGGATATGGGGGGCGCATACTGGGAAAAGGACAATGCTACCGCCCAACGCACTTTTGCCAACTCTCCTCACCTTTTTGTAGATAAATGGGACACTCCTATCCTCTGTATTCATGGCGAAAAAGATTTCCGCATTTTAGCCAACCAAGCTATGGCAGCCTTTGATGCAGCCGTAATGCGTGGAGTACCAGCCGAACTTCTTATCTATCCGGATGAAAACCATTGGGTGTTGAAACCACAAAATGGTATTCTGTGGCAACGTACATTCTTTGAATGGCTTGATAAGTGGCTGAAACCTGCTGAAAAATAAAGAAGAGAACCTGACAGAGAATATCAGAAAAGGAAGTTAACATCGTTAGTGGGACGATGTTAACTTCCTTTCTTTATGATGTTAACTTATTACAAACTATCTTGTTAACTTCATATCTGCTACGATGTTAACAGAATCATTATCATTCTCCTACCATGCCATTACTCCCAGCATTGGGAATGTTGCTCCCTGCATAGCAAAGCAGATACCAAATACCGCCGCACTTATAATCCAAAGAATAACCAAAGTCCATTTCAATCCGGAAACCATAGGCTGCCATTTGAATATTTGACAGAATATTGCCCAAACAAGGCTCACCAATGGAATGCCCACCAACAGAAGGCCTGCAATATACATTACAATAGCAGACAACGGAGACGTAGGTAGCACCACATTAAAAGTGGGAAACATCGAAATAAGTGCAGCCCCACCACCAATGGCAACCATTACTGCTGCAAAAAGCAGAGCTACAAATACGACTCCGAATACAAACAATAACGGACTGCAAATGATGGCGAATATCACCAAACATATTTTGAAGAACAAACCGACAACCATGACTAATGCATCACCCAGTTTTTGCAAAAAAGTACGGGGTTTGTCAGACCTCATATAATCATTCACACCATTGGCAACCTTTTCAAAACCACCGGTAACCGTCTTTCCTATATTGTCCACTGTAACAGCCTCGCCTCGCATGCTCAGTTTTTCGGCTGCCGTACGAGCTTCAGGAACGATAATCCAACAAATAATATAAGCTGGAATCAGGAGTTTAAACCCAAAAATCATGATTATGACAAGTGCCAAACGGAAGACTGTTACATCCCATCCCAAATAAGCAGCCAGCCCGCTCACCACACCCCCTAGCATCCTATCATCGGGGTTACGATAAAAACGATGACGTACTTTCTTCGTACTCGTAGAAAAGTTTGCACCTGCATTACCGGAACAACTACCTCCCTCCCAACTTTCCGTTTTGGCGCCGGCTTCATTTCCATCAGGTTCCAGTTCTTCGGGTTTGCCCATGCGTGCAATAACTTCTTCCACATCGGCAATAGTAATCACTTGCGACCCTGCAGTAAGTTTTTCTGTAAACAGTTCGGAAATACGACGCTCAATATCATCAATAATCTCGTCCGCACCGGCTTCCTTACGGAAATGTATTTTCAAATTGCTCAGATAATTATCTAAAAGGCAGTAGGCATCTTCATCAATGTGAAAAACAGTTCCGCCTAAATTTACCGTTAATGTCTTTTTCATTGTTATATGTTTTTATTTATTATTCTATTACTTATTTGTATAGCTACTAGCTATTTGCAATATGATCGACCGTATCGTTCAACTCCTGCCAGGATGTTTCCAACTCGCCCAAGAAAATCTCTCCTTTTTCTGTAAGCTTATAATATTTACGTGGTGGCCCCTGCGTGGACTCTATCCATTCATAACTTAACAAATCATCGTTTTTTAAACGAGTGAGCAACGGATAGAGCGTTCCCTCTACCACTATCAGCCGGGCCTCTTTCAACTTTTGTATGATATCCGAAGCATAAGCCGGCTCTTTATGGAGCAATAGCATGATGCAATACTCAAGCATGCCCTTACGCATTTGCGATTTTACATTATTAACGTCCATAATCTATTTGTCATTAAAATGTTTTTTAATTACAGCAAAAGTGTTACACATTTTGTATGACACAAATATATGCATTATGCAAGTACCTTGTATTACAAAGTACTTTACATTAATATTATTTAAGAAATAAGTATCCAAAACTGTTGCATATACTATGCCTGCCATCTTTACAGATAATCTTCTAATATGCTATAAATATCTATATAATAGAATCTATTTGTAGTAAAGTATATTATATTTGCATCAGATTAATATAAACACAACAAATATGTTTACTATCAGAAAAGCAACAAGCACCGATTGTGAATTGATTCACAAACTGGCATGGCAGATATTTCCCGAAACTTATAAGGAAATACTATCAAAGGAACAAACTGAATATATGATGGAATGGATGTACTCCATAGAAAATATCCGTAAACAAATGGAGGAAGAAGAACATGTTTATTTTATAGCCTACGAAGAGTGCGAAGCAGCAGGTTATGTATCCATACAACCACAAGGCAAAGATTTATTCCACTTACAAAAGATTTATGTACTCCCCTATTATCAGGGGGCACACTGTGGGAGTTTCCTGTTTCGCGAAGCTGTAAAATATATAAAAGAGATACATCCGGAACCATGTATGCTGGAGTTAAACGTAAACCGCAATAATAAAGCACTGCACTTTTACGAACACATGGGGATGAAGAAACTAAGAGAAGGAGATTTTCCGATTGGAAACGGATATTACATGAATGATTATATAATGGGAAAGGAAATATGAGGACAGTAATTAGTGGCTGGTGATTAATGATTAGTATGGCTGCGCTATCATCTTGCACAGTTTCCGCTTAATCATTAATCACCAACTATTAATCACTATTCGATTATTTTGCCACTCTCTCCAGCCACTTAACCATAGAGAGCATTACAATCATAGAAGCACCTGTTGCACCTACAAAGACTAACCAGCATGCCCAAATTGGAACGGTAGTATACAGAATACCTCCAATGAAAAGCAGTGAGTTGCCTACTGCAGTTGCTGCCAACCAACAACCCTGCATCAGACCTTGCAAATGAGGAGGAGCCACTTTGGATACGAAAGACAATCCTAACGGCGAGATAAACAATTCGGCAACCGTAAGAATGAAGTACAAACCAATCATAATCCATGGGGTCACACGAATTGCACTGATTTCAGCGGCACTCATAGTACTCAACACATCCTTATCGGGCAAAGTAAATGAGAATATCATCAGGAATACGTACGCCAATGCTGCAATTCCCATACCGATAGCAATCTTCATCGGAGTAGAAGGCTCTTTGCCGGTCTTCTTCAAAGAGCCGAACAACCACATGATAAACGGAGTGAGGAATACAACAAAGAACGGGTTCACACATTGGAATATTTCTGCTCCCTTGATACGGGTAAAGCCAAGGTCGATATCTATTACGCTCAGATCTACATAGTCACGTGCAAAATATGTCAGCGAATAACCATTCTGATGGAATGACAACCAGAAAAAGATTACCACACCGAATACAGCAAACAATGCATAGATACGTTGTTTGATTTCAGCAGCACTCATTTTGATTTCTTCCTTACTTACAGTAGTATTCTGCTCTTTAGCTGCTACAACCTTCTTTGCCGGATCGGGGAAACGTTTTTTATTAGCCAGATAGATTACCAATGAAATCAACATAGCGACAATCGCAGCCATGAAAGCGTATTGGAAACCACGATTAAACACATCCAGATAGTTGTTGACAAATGCGCCCATATCAGCCACATGGCTACCGTCAAGCGTAACTTTTTCTGCCAAAGATGTGAGATTCTCCATTGCCTGAGGAGCCATTTTATCACCTTCTTTAAGGAATTGGTGGCAAAGTTCGGGCAAGGTGGCATCATAATCGAAGTTGTTCACTTTCAGCCACCAGTTACGCACACCGATAGCAATCCATGGAGCAAAGAAGCCACCGATATTGATAAACATATAGAAAATCTGAAAACCGGAGTCACGCAAGCTCGAGTACTTAGGATCATCATACATCTGACCTACCAATGCCTGAAGATTTCCTTTGAACAAACCGTTACCGAACGCAATGACCAAAAGTCCAAAGCAAGTCAGTCCGAGATAAAGTCCCATGCTGGGAACAGGTGTGGGAGTGGGAATGGCAATAATAAGATAACCGACAGCCATCATCACTAAACCGGCCAAAATAGTGCCTTTAAAATTTTTTGTCTTGTCAGCAATGATACCGCCTGCTAATGCCAAAATATAAATAGATGCATAGAATGCGGAATAGATATATCCGGTTGTCGTTTCTGACAGTCCGAACTTCGCCGAGATAAACAGTGTAAGGATTGCCATCATAATATAGAAGCCGAAACGCTCTCCCATATTAGCCAAAGCGGCAGCAATCAATCCATTAGGGTGTTTGCTAAACATAAAAATAAGTTTTTGTAAATTAGTAATTAGTATTGATTAATTTATATTTTTTGCAAATATATGCTTTTCGTCGAGATTTCCGGTAAGAAAACAGAATATCTCTTGGCAAAACCTAACCTTTATGCCTCAAACAGGATGCAGACTTGGGCATGAACTTCTTTTATCAGATCTTCCGGATTGAGTTTGAGCTGCAGGCCACGTTGCCCCGCACTTATATAAATATAAGGGAACTGCAGGCAAGTTTCGTGAATATAGGTAGGAAAAGCTTTTTTCATGCCGATAGGCGAACAGCCGCCACGAATATATCCCGTTAATGGAAGCAATTCTTTCATCGGGATGAGATCGCATTTCTTGTTACCGGAAACTTTCGCGGCCAACTTCAAATCAACCTCGTGTTCGCCGGGGATGACGCACACAAAATAACCAGTCCTGTCACCATGCAATATCAAGGTCTTAAAGACCTGCTCTATGTCCTCTCCCAAGCTGGCGGCAACATGTACAGCGCTCAGATCTTTTTCATCCACTTCATACGGAATAAGTTCATAAGCAATTTTTGCCTTATCAAGCAGCCGGGCTACATTCGTTTTATTAATTTTCATTTCCTTATTTACAAACTATAAACTACGAATGAGCAAAAATCTTTTTCATCGTAGATTAATTATTTTTCCTCTTAAGATATTCAAATATGAAGTTCTTCTTTCAAGAACTTCGGAGTATATCCCTTCGTGCTCTTTGCCACTTCTTCGGGTGTACCGCAAGAAAGGAGTTCTCCCCCGCCCTTACCGCCTTCTGGTCCCATATCTATGATATAGTCTGCCATTTTGATAACGTCAAGATTATGCTCGATAACAACGACCGTATTGCCCTTATCGACCAACTTGTTCAGCACATTCATCAGCACGCGGATATCCTCAAAGTGCAGTCCGGTGGTAGGCTCATCAAGAATATAGAGCGTCTTGCCTGTATCCCGCTTGGAAAGTTCGGTGGCAAGCTTCACACGTTGGCTTTCGCCACCGGAAAGCGTGGTAGAAGACTGTCCCAGTTTTATATAACCCAGCCCCACCTCTTGAATTACCTTTATCTTATTCAGAATCTGAGGCACGTTTTCAAAAAATTCCACCGCGCGGTTAATTGTCATATCCAGCACATCGGCAATAGACTTCCCTTTGAAACGCACTTCCAGGGTTTCCCGATTGTAGCGTTTGCCATGGCAGACCTCACAAGGAACATACACGTCGGGCAGGAAGTTCATTTCAATAGTTTTATAACCATTGCCCTGGCAGGCTTCGCAACGCCCCCCACTGACATTGAACGAGAAGCGTCCCGCCTTGTAACCGCGAATTTTAGCTTCGGGCAGACCGACAAACAAGTTACGGATGTCCGAAAAGACTCCGGTATAAGTGGCGGGATTGGAACGCGGAGTACGCCCCAACGGAGACTGATCCACATTTACCACCTTATCTATATACTCTAATCCTTCAATACTATCGTACTCCAAAGGGTCTTGAAGAGAGCGATAAAACTTCTGTGAAAGAATGGGTTGAAGTGTCTCATTAATCAGCGTAGACTTACCGCTGCCCGATACACCGGTCACACAAATCAATTTGCCAAGCGGGAACTCCACATCTACATTCTTCAGGTTATTGCCTTTGGCGCCACGCAACCAAAGACTATGACCGTTACCTTTGCGTCGTTCGGCAGGCACTTCGATGGCACGTTCGCCGTTCAGATATTGGGAAGTCAGCGTATGCGTCTGCAACATCTTTCCCGGAGTACCGGCAAAGACAACCTCTCCGCCCAACCGGCCCGCTTTAGGCCCCATATCAATAACATAATCGGCAGCAAGCATCATATCCTTATCATGCTCCACCACGATAACAGAGTTGCCCATATCGCGCAGCTCTTTCAGTGAATGAATAAGCCGCAGATTATCGCGTTGGTGCAATCCGATACTGGGCTCATCCAAGATATACAGAACGTTGACCAACTGCGAGCCTATCTGTGTGGCCAGCCGGATGCGCTGGCTTTCGCCGCCGGAAAGACTGACGGCACTACGGTCCAATGACAAATAATCCAATCCCACATCCAGCAGGAATTTTAGACGGGTACGGATTTCCTTTAATATTTCGACAGCAATCTGTTGCTGCTTATTGCTGAGAAATTGGTCTACGTTCATCAACCAGTCATACAGCTCATTGATGTCCATTGTGGAGAGTTCGTAGATGTTTTTATCATGGATGCGGTATGACAAAGCCTCTTTATTCAGTTTCGCTCCATGACACTCCGGACAAACAGCTGTCTTGGCAAACTGTTCTGCCCATTTCTGCGCTGTGGCAGACGCGTCTTTTTCCTGCAACATCTGAATGTACTTCACTACCCCCTCGAAAGTAACGAAATAATCGGATGACGTACCAATGAGCGAACTCTTTATCTTTATGCGTTCATCCGAACCATACAGAATCTCATCTATGGCATCATCCGGAAGTTCCTTGACAGGAGTTTTCAACGTGGCTTCATATTTCTCCAGCAATGCGGTAATCTGCCAAAATATCATACTGTTCTTGGCTTTTCCCAAAGGTATAACAGCTCCCTCACTTATGGAAAGCTCACGATCCGGGATAACCTTGTCTATATCAATCTGATTCACTACACCAAGTCCTTTACATTTTGGACAGGCTCCCTGCGGAGAGTTGAAAGAAAAGTTATGAGGAGCAGGTTCGCGGTAAGACAACCCGGTTACAGGGCACATCAGGCGTTTACTATAATGGCGCACACTTTCATCTTGCACATCGAGAATCATCAGCAGTCCGTCTCCCTGACGCATGGCAGTGGCAACGCTGTTCTTCAAACGAGTGTCGTCTTTATCTGCCACAACCAGCTTGTCAATCACCACTTCTACATCATGATTCTTGTAGCGGTCCAGCTTCATGCCGGGAAGAGCCTCACGCACCACACCGTCTACGCGGACATAGAGATAACCTTTCTTCCGGACTTGCTCGAACAATTCCTTATAATGTCCTTTACGGCTACGTACCAACGGAGCAAGAATGTAAATACGTTTTCCTTTATAATCATTCAGAATAAGATCAAGGATTTGCTCTTCGGTATATTTCACCATTTTCTCACCGGAAACATAAGAATAAGCCTCACCGGCACGAGCGTACAGCAGGCGAAGATAATCGTATATTTCCGTTGTCGTACCTACGGTGGAACGCGGATTTTTATTGGTTGTCTTCTGCTCAATGGAAATCACCGGACTCAAGCCTGTAATCTTGTCTACATCAGGACGTTCCAGATTCCCCAGGAAGTTACGGGCATAAGCGGAAAAGGTTTCAATATACCGGCGTTGGCCTTCAGCAAATATCGTATCGAACGCTAAAGATGACTTGCCACTTCCACTCAACCCGGTGATGACCGTCAGGCTATTACGGGGAATTTCAGCATCAATGTCCTTCAAATTATGTACACGCGCTCCGTATACATTGATATATTCTGTTTCTTCTTGCATATTTTAATTAATGAATTTGTGCAAAAATAAAGGTTTCCGGCCGAATATCAGCCGAAAAGACATATTTTTCGGTTTTGAAATGCACAATATTATTTCTTAACGCAATCCTTTGGTTAAAATAGGACAATATTACTAACTTTGCAGCTACTTTGGGAAATTGTAAACATAAACCAACGATTACTGAATGAAAACTATCAATCGTATTTTCTGCTCCTTGCTGCTTGCCGGTGCATGTAGCTTCGGTGTAAACGCACAAGAAAACCAATCTTATTTTCTGCATACAATAGAAAAAGGTCAGAGCCTATATTCCATTGCCAGCATGTATAACATCAGCCAGGCAGACATAGTGAAACTAAATCCGGGAAGTGATGACAAGATATACGTAGGACGCACCTTACGTATTCCACGTACGGATGCCAATTCACAGAAAGAAACTTTCCACACCATAGAATCCGGTGAAACCCTTTACCGGCTTACCGTAAAATACAATGTCTCGGCGAAAGACATATGCGACGCCAATCCCGGACTGAGCGCAGAGAACTTCCGCATCGGGCAGGTTATCCGGATTCCATCCTCTACGGACGCGGCTACTGCCACAACGAACACCACCGGACTTTCCGCTACATCTCCCACCGGAAACACATCTGTCCAAGCTCCGGTGCAATCACGTTGCCGCGATATGCACAAGGTGAAACGGAAAGAAACCGTATTCAGCATCAGCCGGAAGTATGGCATTACGGAAGCTGAGCTCATTGCCGCCAATCCGGAATTGCAGGGGGAAAATAAAATAAAGAAAGGTTCATTTCTCTGTATCCCCTATCCTTCCACCCAGATACAGCAAAATACGCATCCTCAAGCGACAGCGCCAAGCGACAGTGAATTGTTCAGTGAGAACAAAAAGAGCAACGAGCGTATCAATGTTATCAAGGCAGCTGTTATTCTTCCGTTTTTATCTGACGGAGCAAGCAAAAGCGAATCTGCAAAAATGGTGGAATACTATGAAGGTTTCCTCATGGCAGTAGACAGTTTGAAGCGCACAGGCACTTCTATTGATCTTTTTACATACAGTACAGGCCCTTCCACCTCATCCCTGAATTCCATACTTAGCAAAAACGAGATGAAAGACATGGATATCATTTTCGGCCCGTTGCACCAACAGCATATCAAGCCGCTGGCCGATTTTGCCGACAAGCATGATATACGCTTGGTGATACCGTTTACATCCAAGGATAATACTGTATTCCGCAATCCGTCGGTATATCAGATCAATACTCCCCAATCCTACCTTTACTCGGAAGTGTACGACCATTTTGTCCGCCAGTTCCCCAACGCCAATGTTATCTTTATTGAAGCCAGTCAGGACACTAAAGACAAAGCGGAGTTCATAAAAGGACTGAAAGAGGAATTGCGCAACCGTTCCATACCCACAAAATCATTGAAGGAGGATGCTACCGTAGAGTCTATGAAAGCCGTATTACGCAACGATCGCGAGAATATTTTTATCCCCACTTCGGGAAGCAATATTACCCTAATCAAAATACTGCCGCAATTGACATTGCTGGTGCGCGAACAGCCTGACAGTCGTGTGCATCTCTTCGGCTATCCGGAATGGCAGACGTACACCAAAGATCACCTTGAAGCATTCTTTGAGCTGGATACTTACTTCTATTCCTCTTTCTATACGAACAACCTGCTGCCGGCAGCCATAACCTTCACAAAGAGTTATCGCAAATGGTATGGAAAAGAGATGGACGAGCGTTATCCGAAATTCGGCATGCTGGGGTTCGATACCGGCTATTTCTTCCTCAAAGGCCTATCCAGATATGGTTCGGGACTTGAAAAAAACTTGGATAAAATGGACCTTGTCCCTATTCAGACCGGCTTCAAGTTCCAACGTGTCAACAACTGGGGCGGCTTCATCAACCGGAAAGTATTCTTTGTACGTTTCACCAAAAACTTTGAGCTGATAAAGCTTGATTTCGATTAAAGACGATTTACAGCCATTCGATGACAAGCAACTCGTAAATTGCAATTTAAGAAAATGAGACTAAAAACAATTATAGGAACAGCACTTTTGGCAGGAACATGTGCCTTGCCGGCAAGCGCACAGATAGGCGAACAACGCCATAACTTTTCTGTGGGTATTAACGGCGGTATCAACCTGAATAGCGTAAGTTTCTCTCCCAGAGTCCGCCAGAATAACCTGATGGGTATCAATGGCGGACTGACAGCCCGTTATATTTCCGAAAAATACTTCAGTATGATATGCGGTGCACAGATTGAGTTAAATTTCTCGCAACATGGTTGGGATGAGTTTTATCAGGACTACCCCGAATTGCAATACACGCGTAAAATGAATTACATAGAAATTCCCTTCCTTGCGCATTTGGCTTTCGGCAAAGACAGAGGATTACAGTTTTTTGTTCATGCAGGTCCGCAGATAGGCTTTTTTCTTAGCGACAGTTACACAATAGGTGGCGATTGGGACAATTATACCGGAATAACCGTTGAGCAACACGATAAAGCCGTAGATAATAAGTTTGACTATGGTATCACAGGTGGAGCCGGTGTGGAGCTTCGTACTAAAATCGGGCACTTTTTGGTAGAAGGCCGATACTATTACGCTTTATCCGATTTTTACAGCAGTACAAAGAAAGACTACTTCTCCCGTTCGGCCCATGGGGTCATCACTGCAAAGATTACTTACTTATTCGATCTGAAGAAATAACAGTATAAACCTCTGACAATAATAAAAGCGGGACATGATTTAAAACCATGTCCCACTTTTATTGTATATATCCGTTTCTTATCGAAACAGTTTTTATTATCTTAATCTGTCTGCCGCTTTCACCATCAGTTCATCCCGATAGATGGAACGGAAAGCCAAATAGTTCAGTATGATACATACAGCCGGAAGGCACAAAGCCCAACCTAATTGGAAGCTCGTTACATTCAAATCTTCTTTCAAAATGAACACAAATACCACGAAAGCAATGTAATAACCAATCAGCAGAAGGCTGCCAAAGATAGTCATACGGACTTGCAACATACGGTTACGGAATAGGAAGATAGTGCACAATGAGATAATCGCACTCAATAAAAGAATACCGAACAATCCCCATGTAGACTGAAAGCCACCATCGGCCAAAGTCACTCCCAACGGTTTGAAAACATGAGCCACTATCCCGTCCGAACCAATAAACTCTCCCGCCGGCAAACAAAGAGTTACAACCAGAAGGACAGTTACCAATAACAAATAAACGGATTGAATACGTTGTATCATTACTGCAATTTTTCTTTTTCCTTAGAAGGATTACGATAGTACACCTTACCCTCAAGATATTCCTGAGTAGCAATCAAAGTAGGTTTCGGCAACTTCTCATAATAACGGGAGATTTCAATCTGTTCGCGATTTTCAAACACTTCTTCAAGGTTGTCATTATAGGAAGCAAATTCCGCCAACTTCTTAGAAAGATCATTTTTAATTTCAACACTGATCTGATTGGCACGCTTACCAATAATCGCTACGGTTTCATATACATTACCTGTATCTTCACACAATTCCATCATGTCACGAGTAACCGTAGTAGTAGGAGCATTTGTCTTTCTGTAATCCATAATTTTTATCTAAATTAATTTTATTCTATAACAATAATATTCTCTTTATCTGTCAATCTTTCAATATTTTCTGCGCCTCTTTAAAGATACGGTCGGCATCTTTCATATATTTACTTTCAGGGAATTCATTCTTAAAAGCATAATATTCATCTACTGCTTCGCGATAGCGTTCCTCTCTTTTATCTTCCACACTGAATACCGCCATTTCATACTTGGCACGCAAGATGAGGATAGACAAATCCTCACGCATATTAGTATAAGGATAATCTTTCAAAGCATTCTGCGCCGTAATGACGCAAGACTCATAATTATTTCCTAAGTAATTGCCCAAATTATAATAGAGCTTAGCAGAAAGATATTCTTTCATAACCAATTTGTCCTGCAAAGCAAAAATCATGTTTTGAGCTTCGTCTTTCTTTGCGCTGTTCGGAAAATACTCCAAAAACATCTGTAATTGCTGGATTGCATTGTATGTACCGGACTGGTCCAAACGGGGTTCCGGCGTATCCAGATACAAAGCCTTTCCGGCATGAAAACGTGCCAACTCGGTAAACGTACCACGCGGATACACATTGTAATATTGGGTGAATGTTTGAGCGGCAGTCTGATAATCATTCTGGTTATAATAACTCATACCCAGCATATAAAGTGATTCTTCAGCTTTGTCAGTACCTTTAAGAATGGCAATCAACTCGTTCAACAAAGTCGCAGCACGATTATACTGACCTTTTGCGAAGTAATTCTTTGCCGCTTCATACTTGTATTCGTAGTCTGTGCTTTTCAGCAACTTGTTGTATTCTCCACATGAGGAGAGCAGCAGTGCTGCAAGCAGAGTTATAAGGATGTTCTTCTTCATTACTTTTATTCAAATAATGCGCAAAGATAGAGGTTCATATCGAATTAAACAACGATACGCACCTTAATTTTTCAAAAACAAAGATGAAGAGGAATAATTTGGAGAACGGATGGGGAGAGAGAGTTTGATGTGTGTTTAGTGATTAATGATTAGGAGGCTATGCAACAAGAGAGCGCAATGCACTAATCATTAATCACTGATTTCTTTTTTTACAGTTTATACAGATCGCTTGCAGCCAGCAGATCTACTTTTTTTTCCGTCAATACGCGAATACAGTTTTCCATATCGTTAGGACGGATAATGACATTGGCGGTCTGCCCATTGGCAAAAGAGTACATATATTCAATAAACACACCTTCATCGGACAGGCAGCGGAGAACTTTTGCCAATGAACCCGGGATATTGGGGCAACTGATTCCCACCACATCCGTTACATTGACAGCAAAATGATTATCCTTTAAAGCCTTATATGCTTTATCCGGTTCAGAGACAATGCCGCGAAGAATACCAAAATCAGCATTCTCGGCTATGCAAAGAGCAGAAAGGTTGACACCTTCTTTGGCAAGAACTTCCGTCACTTCCGTAAGGCGGCCTGACTTGTTCTCCAGAAAAATAGAAAGTTGTTTTGCTACCATAATATCTTGTTTTACAGTTTTCGGTTATCAATTACGCGTTTCGCTTTACCTACACTACGCTCGATGCTGCGCGGTTCCACCAACCGGACATCCACGCCCAAGCCTAATACGCTTTGCAAACGCGCTGTAAGTTTTTTCTTCAAGGCCAGCATCTTGTTAATCTCATCAGAGTAATATTCCGGACGGACTTCCACTTGCAGTTCCATAGTATCCGTATTGTTCTTTCGATCGACAAGCAGCAGATAATGCGGTTCAAACTCAGGCATCTCAAGAATAACAGACTCAATCTGTGTGGGGAATACGTTTACACCGCGTATGATAAGCATATCGTCACTACGTCCGAGGATGCGGTCCATGCGGACCAATGTACGCCCACAAGGACATTTGTCATAGTGCAAAGCCGTAAGGTCTTTAGTGCGATAGCGCAGCAAAGGCATTCCTTCTTTGGTGAGATGCGTAAACACCAATTCTCCTGTTTCGCCCGGTGCAACCGGCTCAAGCGTTTTCGGGTCTATGATTTCCGGGAAATAATGGTCTTCATTGAGATGCGTACCATGCTGGCACTCACATTCGTATCCTACACCGGGGCCGGCTATCTCGCTCAACCCATAGATGTCATAAGCTTTTATTCCCAATTTCGTTTCAATGTCACGACGCATATTCTCTGTCCATGGCTCTGCCCCGAAAGCGCCGAACTTCAGTTTGAACTCTTCACGCGGAAAACCGGAGTCCTTAATGGCATCCGCCAGATACAGAGCATAAGAAGGCGTGCAACAAAGAACCGTCGAACCGAAATCATGCATCAGCGTTATTTGCTTCTCCGTATTACCGCTGGACATTGGAATTACGGAAGCACCGATATTTTCAGCACCGGCATGAGCACCCAGCCCGCCGGTAAAGAGCCCGTATCCGTATGATATCTGAAAAATATCCGAACTGCCGGCGCCATAAGCCGTAAAAGCGCGTGACAGACACTCCGACCAGGCCGAAAGGTCCTTACGCGTGTACCCCACCACAGTAGGCTTTCCGGTAGTACCGGAGGAGGCGTGGATACGAACTATCTGGCTCATAGGAACAGCACAAAGTCCAAAAGGATAGTTATCCCTGAGATCGTATTTCGTAGTAAAAGGCAGTTTCACAATATCGTCAATGCTGTTGATGTCATCAGGAGTGATTCCCAATTCCTGCATTTTCTTGCGGTAGAAAGGAGTGTCATGATATACACGCTCCACAGTCTTTTTAAGACGAATGCTTTGGATTTTACGAAGGCTTTCGCGATCCATGCATTCGATACTCTCATTCCAAATCATGTTTTTGTTGTATTACATTAATGGTTGTTATTAATTTGATACCGCAAAGATATGTTTTACTTACGAATTCACAAATTTTCAACACAAAAAACTCCAATGTTTTTTAAAAGCCTGAAAAGTATTATATAATTACATAAGCGCCTTTATTCCAGACTTGCCGGCAATGACTCAAAGAAGGAGCCCCATTCAGTCAGGGACTGAAAGGCAATGACTCACTGACTGAAAGGCATTCAGTCAGTGAGTCATTGTCACCCTCGCAGGAGCATGTTCTGAGAGGGGTATGGAAGTGATGGCACATCATAGTATTTTTTATATACATTTCATTCATTTTTCCGTTTTATGGAGCAAGGAGTTATGGGAGTAACCATGTTTTTCGATACATTAAGTTGCTTTATTTTCATACCTTTCCTATCTTTGCCCGACAATCCTGATGAAATGAACAAATTCGAGTTAACATCCGCCTATCACCCTACCGGTGACCAGCCGGAAGCAATTGCACAACTTACCGAAGGCGTGCGTGAGGGAGTTCACGCACAGACCTTACTTGGTGTAACAGGTTCCGGAAAAACGTTTACCATTGCCAACGTCATAGCCAACATCAACAAACCTACGCTCATATTGAGCCATAACAAGACGCTGGCAGCACAGTTGTACAGCGAGTTCAAAGGATTCTTTCCGAACAATGCGGTAGAATATTATGTGTCCTACTATGATTATTACCAACCCGAAGCCTATCTTCCTTCCTCGGACACTTACATAGAAAAAGATCTCGCTATCAATGACGAAATCGACAAACTCCGGCTTGCCGCCACTTCCGCCCTGCTTTCCGGGCGCAAAGACGTGGTGGTAGTCTCTTCCGTATCATGTATTTACGGTATGGGAAATCCGGCAGACTTCTATAATAATGTAATCGAAGTGCAACAAGGAAAGAATTACAGTCGCAATGTATTTCTCCGACGACTTGTAGACAGCCTTTATGTCCGTAATGACATAGACCTGAACCGCGGCAACTTCCGCGTGAAAGGTGATACGGTAGACATCTACCTGGCCTATGCCGACAATCTTCTGCGCATCGTTTTTTGGGGAGATGAAATAGACAGCATCGAAGAGGTGGACCCGGTGAGTGGTGTTATGATAGCCCGGTTCGACGCCTATAAGATATATCCCGCCAACTTGTTTATGACAACCAAAGAAGCCACCTTGCGGGCTATCCATGAGATAGAAGACGACTTGCACAAACAAGTGCAATGGTTTGAGAACGAGGGGCGCCCTTTCGAAGCCAAACGCCTGCAGGAACGTGTAACTTACGATATGGAAATGATGCGCGAATTAGGCCATTGCTCAGGCATAGAAAACTATTCGCGCTATTTTGACGGACGTGCGGCAGGCACCCGTCCCTACTGCCTGCTGGATTTTTTCCCCGAGGATTTTCTCATAGTCATCGACGAAAGCCATGTGAGCGTTCCGCAGATACGTGCCATGTATGGCGGCGACCGCGCCCGAAAGACAAACTTGGTAGAATACGGTTTCCGGCTTCCCGCAGCAATGGACAACCGTCCGTTGAAGTTCGAGGAGTTTGAATCAATGGCAAAACAGGTTATATACGTCAGCGCCACACCTGCCGATTACGAACTGATGCAATCTGAAGGTATTGTTGTAGAGCAGGTAATCCGTCCGACCGGCTTGCTGGATCCCATTATCGAAGTACGCCCCAGCCACAACCAGATAGACGACTTAATGGAAGAAATTCAGTTGCGCATCGAACGCAACGAGCGCACGCTCATCACCACTCTGACCAAGCGCATGGCAGAAGAATTGACGGAATATCTTCTCAATAACAACGTGAAGTGCAACTATATCCATAGTGATGTGGATACACTGGAGCGCGTAAGGATTATGAGCGATTTACGCGAAGGCGAATATGACGTACTGGTCGGCGTCAATCTTCTACGTGAAGGACTGGACTTGCCGGAAGTATCCCTTGTTGCTATTCTGGATGCGGACAAGGAGGGATTCCTCCGTTCCCACCGTTCGCTGACGCAGACTGCCGGACGTGCCGCCCGCAATGTTAACGGCATGGTCATCATGTATGCCGACAAAATTACGGAAAGCATGCAACTGACCATCGACGAGACCAACCGCCGCCGCGAAAAGCAGCTGAAATACAACGAAGAACATGGCATCACGCCTCAACAAATCAAAAAAGCCAAAAGTCTCAACGTATTCGCCGGTACAGAAGGATTTGCCGAAAGTGGAACCGGAAAGGAAAAACTGTCAGGAAACGCGCCCCGTCCTTATGTGGAACAAGAGAGTACCTCCATGCTCGCCGCAGACCCTATTGTTCAGTACATGAGCCGCAACCAGCTTGAAAAGAGCATCGAGCGCACCAAGAAACTGATGCAGGAAGCTGCCAAGAAACTCGACTTCATCGAAGCGGCGCAATATCGTGATGAAGTGCTGAAAATGGAAGAACTGCTGAAAGAAAAAAAAGAATAGAATCTAAAAAAACGGTTTACACGAAACTGTTTGATGCCACATTTGTTACTCCTTGTATATAAATCATTTAATCAACAAGATTATGAATACAAAAAGAGTAGCGGTAGCATTGGCAGTCTTAGCCGCCTTATTTTCCTCAGGCGTACAGCAAGCGGACGCATGCACGCGTGCCACTTACATCGGACCGGACAATATGGTTGTCACAGGTCGTACAATGGACTGGAAAGAAGATATAATGAGTAATATTTATGTCTTTCCCCGAGGGATACAAAGAGCCGGATACAATAAAGGCGAAACAGTGAAGTGGACTTCCAAATACGGCAGTGTCATTGCAACAGGCTACGACATCGGTACGTGCGACGGCATGAACGAAAAAGGGTTGGTAGCCAGCCTTCTGTTCCTGCCCGAGTCTGTATATGATCGTCCCGGAGATACCCGTCCGACAATGGGCATCAGCATTTGGACACAATACGTACTTGATAACTTCGCCACCGTACGCGAAGCCGTAGACGAACTGAAGAAAGAGACATTCCGAATCGATGCTCCCCAAATGCCGAACGGTTCGGCTTCCACCCTGCATCTGGCTATTACGGACGAAACGGGAAATACCGCTATCTTGGAATACCTGAACGGAGAGCTTAATATTCACGAAAGTAAAGAGTATCAGGTAATGACCAACTCACCCAGATATGAATACCAATTAGCCATTAACGATTACTGGAAAGAGGTCGGTGGATTGCAGATGTTGCCGGGAACCAACCGTTCCAGCGACCGTTTTGTACGCGCATCATTCTACATCCATGCCATTCCGCAGACGGCAGACGCAAAGATTGCAGTGCCCAGCGTATTGAGCGTGATGCGTACCGTATCCGTCCCGTTCGGAATTACCACACCGGACAAGCCTCATATCTCTTCCACCCGATGGCGTTCGGTCTCCAATCAGAAAGACAAAGTCTATTATTTTGAGTCAACTCTCACTCCTAACCTATTCTGGCTCGATTTGAAGAAAATAGATTTCAGCCCTAAAGCCGCTATAAAAAAACTATCGCTGACCAACGGAGAAATATATGCAGGAGATGCCGTAAAGGACTTGAAGGAAAGTCCTTCTTTTACTTTTTTATTCCAAACGCCTGTTCTCTGACAAAACCTCATAAAACTTTATTAAAGATATACATAAAGGACCGCACCTTACAGACAAATGAGGGCGGTCCTTTTCTGCATACCTGTTTTTCGCGTTATACTTAAGCCTTTCTCGTGATTTTTCCGTATGTTTGTAGTCAAACTTCAAAGCTGCATATCCACATGGAACTATTAGTATACAAAGCCTCAGCCGGTTCGGGAAAAACCTTCACGCTGGCTGTGGAATACATCAAACTTCTGATCCTTAACCCCCGCGCCTATCGGCAGATACTTGCCGTAACCTTCACCAATAAAGCTACGGCAGAAATGAAGGAGCGCATTCTGACGCAACTTTATGGCATTTGGAAAGAAGATCCTGCATCAGACGCCTATCTGAAACGCATCAAAGAGGATTTGGCTTCCTCTCCCCTTTCCGACAAAGAACTGCGCCGGCGTGCAGGAATGGCATTGCAATATATGCTTCACGATTACAGCCGTTTCCGCGTGGAGACAATCGACTCCTTTTTCCAGTCCGTCATGCGCAACCTTGCCCGCGAACTGGAACTCAGTCCCAACCTGAATATTGAGTTAAACAATACCGATGTCCTGAGTGATGCCGTCGACAGTATGATTGAAAAGCTCACCCCTTCCTCACCCGTACTGGCATGGCTGCTGGACTATATCAACGAGCGCATTGCCGATGACAAACGCTGGAATGTCTCCAACGAAGTCAAAAGCTTCGGCCGGAACATCTTTGATGAAAGTTACATAGAACGTGGCGAAGGACTTCGGCTCAAACTCCGTTCTCCGGAAGCAATAAAACTCTACCGGGATGTATTGCGCGAAATGGAGACCGATGCATTGGAACAGATGAAAGGTTTCTACGACCAGTTTGAAGGCGAGTTGGACGGACATGCCCTCGTACCTGAAGATTTGAAAGGCGGTGCACGCGGCATAGGCAGCTATTTCCGCAAGTTGCGCGACGGGCGGCTGTCAGACAAAGATGTCATGAATGTCACGTTGCAAAACTGCCTGGCAGATGCCAAGAACTGGGCTACCAAAACATCTTCGCGCAAGGACGACATTATCCGACTGGCAGAAACCAGCCTAATACCTTTACTCCAAGACGCAGAGCGGCTGCGTCCGCAGAAGAACCGTACGATAAACAGTTGCCGTCTCTCACTGCAACATCTCAATAAGCTGCAACTGCTCAACCATATCGATGAGGAAGTGCGCACATTGAACCGCGAGCACAACCGATTCCTGCTATCCGACACCAGCGCTTTACTGCATAAGTTAGTACATGAAGGCGATTCCTCTTTCGTATTTGAAAAAATAGGCGCCAATATCCGCAACGTAATGATAGATGAGTTTCAGGATACAAGCCGCATGCAGTGGGACAACTTCCGGCTACTGTTGCTCGAAGGACTTTCGCAAGGAGCAGACAGCCTTATTGTGGGTGATGTGAAACAATCCATTTACCGCTGGCGAAACGGCGACTGGGGAATATTGAACAGTCTGGGAAGCACCCGGTCTGAATCCCAACTCCCGTTCCCTTTCCCGGTACGCGTGAAAACTCTGAAGATCAACCGCCGAAGCGAAACAAATGTCATCAATTTCAACAACCGCCTGTTTACCGCCGCGGTAGACCATCTGAACACACTATACTTGGAGGAACTGAAAGAAGAATGCTTTCCCCTGAAAGAAGCCTACGCCGATGTTGCCCAGGAATCTCCTAAAACAGACAACAAGGGTTATGTCAAAGTCTCCTTCATAGAGCCTGATGAAGAACAGAGCTACGCCGAAAAAACCTTATCGGCTCTGGGTGAAGAAGTACAAAGGCTGCTTTCAGCAGGTGTGAAGCTGAACGATATCACCATCCTTGTGCGTAAGAACAAGAACATACCGTCTATTGCCGACTACTTCGACAAGGAGTTACATCTTCCCATTGTGTCGGACGAAGCGTTCCGTCTGGATGCCTCCCTTGCCATCTGCATGCTGATAGATGCCTTACGCTACCTGTCCAATCCGGAAGAAAAGATAGCAAGAGCTTCGTTAATCGCAAATTACAAACTGCAGACCAGCCATGAGCGAGGAACGGAAACCGGAAAGGCGGGAGGAAATCCTGCGGACTGGCACCAACTGCTGACTGCCGATGTGGCGACAGTGCTCCCAGCAGAATTTATCTCCCGCATGGATGAATTACGCCTGATGCCCTTGTACGAACTGTTGGAAGAACTGTTCACGCTGTTCAACATGGGCAGCATTGGGAAACAGGATGCCTATCTGTTTGCATTCTTCGATGCTGTGACGGAATATCTGCAAAGCAACTCTTCCGACCTCGACGGCTTCATCCGCTATTGGGATGAAACCCTCTGCTCCAAGACAATCCCCAGCGGAGAGATGGACGGCATACGCATCTTCTCCATCCATAAGTCCAAAGGGCTGGAGTTCCATACGGTCCTCATCCCCTTCTGCGACTGGAAACTGGAGAACGAAACATACAACCAGTTAGTGTGGTGTACCGCCCCCGAATCGCCTTACAATTCAATAGACCTTGTTCCTGTCAACTACTCTTCCACAATGGCTGAATCCGTTTACCGGCAGGACTACCTCAACGAGAGGCTGCAACTATGGGTGGACAACCTGAACCTGCTTTATGTGGCATTTACCCGCGCCGGGAAGAACCTGATCTTATGGAGCAAGAAGGACCAAAAAGGCACAATGGCAGAACTTCTTTCCGCTGCCCTGCCGCGAGTTGCCCAAGCGGGAGAAGGCAGTTGGAACGAAGATGAGAAGATCTATGAAAGCGGAACGACATGCCCGTCGGAGGAAAAGTCTCCTCACTCTGCAGGAAATACGGAAAGCAAAGTCGTGAATAAGCTCGCACAAAAACCGGTGAAACTTCCGGTACACATGGAGAGCATGCGACACGACATTGAATTCCGCCAGTCCAACCGTTCCGCCGACTTCATTGCCGGAGTGGACGAAGCCGAGTCCAGCCAGCGTTTCATCAACCGGGGGCGCTTGCTGCATACGCTTTTCTCCGCCATCGAAACAGAAGAGGATATTGATGATGCCATCAACCGTCTGGTATTCGAAGGTGTTATCGGGCGTACCGAAACAGAGGAAGAAATACGGGAGTTGACCCATAGGGCTTTCTCGCAACCGCAAATCAAAGACTGGTATTCCGGGACTTGGCAACTATTCAACGAGTGCGACATTATCTGGCAGGAGAACGGAGAACTCCGTAACCGGCGCCCGGACCGCGTAATGATGCGCAACGGTACAATCGTAGTTGTCGACTTCAAGTTCGGTAAGCCCAGCAAGAGATATAACAAGCAGGTACAAGGGTACATAGAATTACTCGTCCGCATGGGGTATGATGCAAATGCCATCAGCGGGTATCTGTGGTATGTAGAAGAAGAAATAATAGAGAAAGTATGAAAACATTCCTCCAAACAGTAGCCCAAGACCTTTATAGCAAGATAGGAAGCGACCTGTCACGTACGGCAATCGTATTCCCCAACAAACGCGCCAGCTTGTTTTTCAACGAATACCTGGCAGCGGAGAGCGACCGTCCGTTGTGGTCACCCGCTTACGTTAACATCAGCGAACTGTTCCGCCAACTTTCACCGCTGAAACCGGGCGACCCGATTCGTCTGGTATGCGAACTATACAAAGTGTTTTGTGAAGAAACACACAGCGAGGAGCCTTTGGATGATTTCTATTTCTGGGGTGAATTGCTCATCAGCGATTTCGATGACGTAGACAAGAACCTTGTCGATGCAAACAGGCTTTTCTGCAACTTACAAGACCTGAAGAACATCATGGACAACTACGACTTCCTCGACAAAGAACAAGAAGAAGCCATACAGCAGTTCTTCCAAAACTTCTCCATCGACAAACGCACGCAACTCAAGGAGAAATTCATCTCCCTTTGGGATAAGCTGGGCGACATTTACAGACACTACCGAAAGAATCTCTCCGAACTGGGCATCGCCTATGAAGGCATGATGTATCGCCATGTCATAGAAGGGCTTGACACCGGACTACTGCGTTATGACCGCTATGTGTTCGTCGGCTTCAACGTGCTGAACAAAGTGGAAACCCGCTTCTTCCAACTCCTGCAAGACGCCGGCAAGGCTATGTTCTACTGGGACTACGACATATTCTATACCCGCCTGCCCCATGAGCAGCAACCGCCATACGTCCACGAAGCGGGCGAATTCATACTGCGCAATTTAAAGTTGTTTCCCAACCAGTTGCCCGAAACAGCTTTCGATGCCTTGAGACATCCCAAGAAAGTCCGGTTCATATCCGCCCCGACGGAAAACGCACAAGCCCGCTACCTGCCTGAATGGGTGCGCACTGTTATGAAAAACGATGCCGAAACGAGCAAGGAGAAAGAAAATGCCATTGTATTATGCAATGAAACACTGTTGCTGCCCGTACTTCATTCCATTCCCCCGGAAGTGGAAAACGTCAATATAACCATGGGATTCCCATTGGCGCAGACACCCGTATATAGTTATATCAGCGCGCTTATGGAACTGCAAACCACCGGTTACCGTCGGGATACGGGACGCTACACCTACGAAGCGGTACTTGCCATATTAAAGCATCCATATACCCGGCAACTATCCGCTGCCGCCGATGATCTGGAACAGCAACTCACCAAAGACAACCGCTTCTACCCCCTCCCGTCGGAACTTAAAAAAGATGCTTTTCTTGAACGTGTATTCACTCCGCAAAACGGTATCGCGTCCATCTGCCGTTATCTCACCGAACTGCTGCGCGAAGTAGCCGTTGTCTACCGTCAGGAGAAAGATGAGAATGACATCTTCAACCAGCTTTACCGGGAATCCCTGTTCAAAAGCTACACCCTCGTCAACCGTTTGCTTAATCTGATAGAAAGTGATGGGCTGACCCTTCAGACAGATACGCTGAAACGCCTGATGAACCGCCTGCTCACCTCGACCAACATCCCGTTTCATGGCGAGCCTGCCATCGGCATGCAAGTCATGGGAGTATTGGAAACCCGTAATCTTGACTTCCGCAACCTGATTATGTTGTCCCTCAACGAAGGCCAGCTTCCTAAAAACGGCGGTGACTCATCTTTCATCCCCTACAACCTGCGCAAAGCATTCGGAATGACTACCATTGAGCACAAGAACTCGGTATATGCCTATTACTTCTACCGGCTCATACAACGGGCAGAAAATATCACCTTATTATATAATACGGCATCCGACGGACTGAACCGGGGGGAAATGTCACGTTTCATGCTTCAGTTCCTTGTGGAATCTCCACACGACATCTCACGCGAGTATCTGGAAGCAGGACAATCTCCCCAGCACAGTCTTGCAATAGAAATACATAAAACAAATGAGGTACTTCAGCGGATGTACAACGCATACAACATCCGGCAACATCCTGACGCGCTCTTTTCACCCTCGGCGCTCAACACCTATCTGGATTGCCGTCTAAAGTTTTATTACCGCTACGTTGCCGGTCTGAAAGCTCCCGATGAAGTGAGTGCCGAGATAGACTCCGCCCTGTTCGGAACAATTTTCCACCGTTCTGCCGAATTGGTATATCAAGACCTTACAGCCAATGGAAAAGAAATACGCAAGGAAGATCTGGAACAGCTGTTGCGCAATGACGTGAAGTTGCAAACATACGTAGACAATGCATTCAAAGAGGAACTCTTTCATGTACAAGCCAACGAACAGCCCGAATATAACGGGACGCAGCTTATTCACTCCAAAGTCATTGCATCCTATTTGCGGCAACTGCTGCGCAATGACCTGCACTATGCTCCTTTTTACATGGAAGCTATGGAGCAGAAAGTTACGGAAACAGTAGAGATAGAGACTCCTTTGGGAATACTTCCTCTGAATATTGGCGGCACGATAGACCGTATGGATAGCAAAGACGATACGCTGCGTATTGTAGACTATAAGACAGGCGGCACTCCCAGAACTCCAGAAAACATAGAGCAGCTGTTTGTCCCCGCCGATAACCGTCCGAACTACATCTTCCAAACTTTCCTGTATGCTGCCATTATGTGCCGCAAACAAACATTGAAAGTAGCTCCGTCGCTACTATATATTCATCGTGCAGCATCCGAGAACTACTCGCCCGTTATCGAAATGGGCGCACCGCGCCAGCCTAAAATACCGGTCAGCAACTTTGCATTTTATGAAGATGAGTTTCGTGAAAGGCTATCAGCGCTTCTAAAGGAAATATACAATCCGGAAGAGACTTTCAGCCAAACGGAAGATAACGGAAAGTGTGAATACTGCGACTTCAGAAGCCTATGCAAAAAATAAAGGCAGGCATGGATTACACGAAAGCTACACAGCAGCAGATGCTCCTTGAAAGAGCCTTGTATGTAATCCATGCCTGAAATATTATCATCGCGCACAACTCAATATGCGCAATCACCCCAATGGAGACTGATTACTTCTTCAACGGAACAGAGAAATAGAATGTGGACCCTTCTCCTTTCTTAGATGTGAACCACAGCTTGCCGCCATTCTTCACAACAAAGTCCTGGCATAACAGCAATCCCAATCCTGAACCTTCTTCATTGTTCGTCCCGAATGTACTGAAATGCGTATCTGTGTGCAGTAATTTCTTTTGCCCCTCTTCATCGATACCGCAACCGTTATCCTTTACACTGATTACCGCCATATCTCCCTGTTCTTCCATTTTCACCACCACTTCGGAATTCTCGTTGCTGAACTTAATGGCATTACTCAGCAGATTACGGATAACGGTTTTCAACATATCAATATCGGCACTGACAGGCAGTTTCTCCGTTTTTTCCTCACGAATGGTAATCTTCTTCAAGCCGGCTACTATGTTGAACACATCAATCACGCTGTCCACCACTTCCACGACATCGATATCCTGATAAACAACATTTAAATTACCGATTTGGCTCTTCGTCCACTTCAACAAGTTATCCAGTAATGAGAATACGTCTTCCGTTGTCTGATTAGCCATTGTCAGCAGTTCGTACATTTCACTGCCGATCTTTTCGACAGGAAGATTAAGAATCATCATATTCAGCACCATCTTGATCGATCCCATCGGGGAACGCAGATCATGTGCTATGACCGAATATAGCTTATCACGCCCGGCAATGGTGTGCTGAAGTTCTTCTGTCTTATTCAATATGATGCGTTTGGCCGCCACCAACGAAATCTGGTGAGTTACACGAATAATCAATTCTTCCTTGTTGAAAGGTTTGGATATAAAATCATTGGCTCCTACCTGGAAACCTTTCACAATATCCGTTGTACTGTTCAGTGCAGTTAAAAAGATGATTGGAATATCTGCCGTATCGGGATTGGACTTGAGACGTTGTGCAACTTCAAACCCACTTAAATCCGGCATCATTACATCCAGCAGAACCAAGTCCGGATGCTCCTTATCCACCTGTTCCAAAGCCTGCTGCCCATTGTTGGCCGTAGCAATCGCAAACTTCTCATTTGTTAAGAGTACCTTCAACAACAATACGTTGGACATCACATCGTCTACGATGAGAATCTTGTACTCAGAAGGATTTATTTCCATGTTCATCTTTGTATTATATTTTTTCCCGTTATCAAGATCGTGTTTATTCAAGAACGATACTTACTGAAATATTCAATTATGCGACACAGCCCTTCTTCCAATTCAATAGTAGGCTGCCACTTCAGTTTGCTTTTTGCCAACGTAATATCCGGCTGACGCTGTTTAGGGTCATCATGCGGCAATGGTTTAAATATCAATTTCGATTTGGAACCTGTCAGCTTAATAACTTTTTCCGCCAACTCAAGAATGGAGAATTCATGCGGATTGCCCAAATTAACCGGACCGATAAATTCATCTTCCGTATCCATCATACGCACCATTCCTTCTATCAAATCGTCCACATACTGAAAGCTACGGGTTTGGGTGCCCGAACCGTATATCGTTATGTCCTCGTCCTGCAATGCCTGAACCACAAAATTAGAAACAACACGTCCGTCATCGGGCAACATACGAGGACCGTATGTATTGAATATACGTATAATCTTAATGCGTATCCCGTTTTGGCGGTGATAATCCATAAATAGCGTTTCGGCACAACGCTTGCCCTCGTCATAACAAGAACGAATTCCGATCGGGTTCACATTTCCCCAATAGCTTTCCACTTGAGGATGCACAACGGGATCACCATAGATTTCGCTGGTTGACGCCTGCATGATTTTTGCATTTGTCCTCTTTGCCAGCCCCAACATATTGATAGCTCCCAACACCGAGGTCTTAATAGTCTTTATGGCATCGTGCTGATAGTGCACCGGAGACGCGGGGCAGGCCAGATTATAAATTTCATCAACCTCTGCCTCATAAGGAAATTCCACATCATGATGTACAAATTCAAAGCGGGAATTCCCTTTCAGATGAGCTATATTCTTCTCCGAACCGGTAAAGAGGTTATCCAAGCATATCACTTTGTGTCCGTCTCTAATCAAGCGGGTACACAAATGAGAACCTATAAAACCGGCCCCACCACTAACCAAGACTTTTTTCATACAGCACTATTTTCTACGTCCAAAGACCATGTAACCTGTTTGTTCTGTTTATGTGCTGACAAATGTAGGAGATTTGGTTAAAATATGCAAGTTTGTGAAAGAATTATTTTGAATGTTAAGGAATATATTCCGGCTTATTATCAGGAATACTGAAATCTTTATTGGCAAACAAATCTGCCAAACCTGAAATCTGTTTCAGTCGAAGCAATTCATCGCGGTCCATTCCTATATTTTTCATTATCCACTGGTCGGACATGCCGGCATGATCCAATTCTGCAACAATGTTACACATCAGTTCGATGTTGTGTGTTCCTCGCGCACGATTATGACGGATGGTGGATGCCATGCGGTTGGACAATTCCTTATCAATCACAACCACAGGCAACAGACCATTCTCACGCTGATAGATCCGCTTGGAAGTTTTCAAAACCTGGTAACGGTGATACCCGTCGACCAAAATATAACTATCTTTCTCTTCGTCATAATAACAGACACAGGGCATTGTAAAACCATCCTCCCAGATAGACAGTTCCAATAATTTCATTTCGGGCGGCGCCACTACATTGGGATTATAATCATTGGCTTGTATTTTTTCTACCGGAACCGCTTTTACACCATATACCGGACTCTTATCTACACTCATAGCATCATATTTTTGAATTGTTCCATTATTTTGTCTCGCTTGTATATCTCTTCTTTCGTCAGAGCAAACCCCATATACTTACATGCGTGGTCATTCTTTAGGATGCAAATGCACATGCGTTTGTATGTGGGTATTTCCCGAAATTCCGCAATATCGATATCATCCAGATAGTCCATGCGGACGGGTTTCTTATTTGTCTTGTAGTTGGTATGGTTCACCACTTCGAAAGAAACACCCGCATCCTGCAATTTCTTGATAGTACCCTCCGAAAGGCATCCTCCTTTGGTACGCCAAAACTCAATGCTGACAGTCAGCTTCTTTAAGTAGTTACGCCGGGTCTCTTCGGGCAGGGTGAAAAGCAGAAACTGCATAAAGCTTTTCCACGTATACCCCTCAGGTATCCGCACGCTCTGCCACCCCATGGCATGAGTTCCGCCATAGATTCCCGTAAAGTTCACTCCATTGACACGTCCTATCATCTTTCCCCAAGTATTAGGGTCTATCACCTTATATAAAGCCAGACTTTCCTGCGCTTCGCAAAGAAACGGACTGGCCACACGCTGGCGTTCTATGTTGACACCTGCCTTATAATACAAATCGTATAAATGATTGTAGTCGAAGCCGAACTTTCCATTGGCAGTCCATATGTCCGTTGTCTTCCAATCATAGATAGGATACGCATTGTATATGTCATTGCCGATTTTGGAAGTCCACCTGTAATTATGATACATCTGGTATTTCCGGTTCAGATGAATACTGCGCCAGCGGTTGAAGCTCTCCTGTGTACGAATTCCTATAAGAAAGCAGGTGCGTACCGCATCTTTCCGCAAATGCAGCCATTTGGCAAAGTGCATCTGATATTCGTAATCCCACATATTCTCCGTATAAAAAGGAAAAGCTTCTTTGGTATAGGAATTGGCAGGCATCTGGCGCACCCAAAGCTCTTTCATGCTTTCATCCCATGGACGCCAATAGCTTTGATACATAGAGGTGCAGGTGGTGACCTTGAAAGGTACACATACGCGATATACTTCCAGAATATCCTTATTAGCCTCCAATATACGGTCTACATAGTCTATGGTCACAGTATATTGTATCTCATAATCCATGTGAAATACACATAATTTTTGTTTGAGGTTATTACGCCGGATATAATCTATACACAGGTTCAGTAATACACCGCTGTCCTTCCCTCCGGAAAAAGACACGCATATTGTATCGAACTCTCTAAAAATCAATTCTAAACGTTCCTGTGCAAGTTCGTATACATTTTTAGGTGTGGCCATAATTATCTATCTTTTTTCATTTTCACATAACGAGTCCAGATTTTTTCCTCAGAAAAACCCAAATCCTTAAAAAGAGAACTGTGTTCCATAAAAGTCACTGAAGTTAATTCCTTACTTGTGTTTGTTTCTGAAATGACTTTCTCTAATAACAATTTCAGCGTGTCTTCATTATTACTTTCTATATAATAGTTGTTGATGACATACTCCTTCTTCTTCTCCTCTACCGGTATAAAACCTATAACTTTCTTTTTGTCTACCGCCACAAACCAAACAAAATCTTCTGATGTACGAAATGGATAGTTATAATTCTGCTTCAATATTTCAGGATTCATCACCAATGGCGCAACAAGCTCATACAGCCGCTTATCTGTTCCCTGTAATTGTATTATTTGTACCATTCTGCATTACCGGTTTAATATTATAATTTGAAATGTTCAAAGATAATTATTAAACTTTATGATATAATCACTTTTTAAGCAGTTTTAAGAATAAAGATTTAAAATGTAGCGATATATTACCTTCTCATGTAGACTAACAACGCACTGATAAACAAAATTATAACCATAGGACTATTCAGTATACGACTGAAACAGCTTCAATATGCAATCCAATAAACATCTATATAAAGTATAAACAATTTTCAATACCCAGCCTTTACGCCAAAACCGGACGAATAATTTTATTTTTGTCAGCTATTGCATCTTTTTAACGATTTACCACCTACTAATTAAAGAATATTCATATCTTTGCGCAGCTTTTAAAAAGTATTCCAAAATTCTTTTAAGCTATTCTATTTTTCCATATATTTAATATAAGCGAACAACAATAAATCAATTATAAAACAGTAAATTATGATGCTAAACACTAAAAGAAGACCGTTCATAGCTACGGCTCTATTATTAACATCGTTAGGGGTAACCACATCGTGCATCGATAACAGTTATGACCTAAACAAAGACATTGACATGACAGTCAACGTAGGTGGCGAACATTTGGCAATTCCCGTAGGATATACGGAGCAAATAACGCTGGACAAAATCATCGAACTTGATGAAGGAGATGATTTGCAGCTCGTGAATGGAGAATATCATCTGCTGAAATCGGATAAAATAGATGAGACAAATACATCAGTAAAAATGGTGACAGTTAATGAATCTTCGAATCCTATAAATTCGATTAATGTACTCAATAATGTGGACTATTCCCAACCAGGAGATGTTACGGTTGAGGATATAAAATCTGAAGGTTCTGTAAACACCGAGGCGCATGGAATTGATGAAGCTGTAATAGAAATCGGTTCTTTAACTGCTAATACACCCGCAAAATTAACTCTCAGTTTTGAGATTAATAAAACTAATTCCATATCGTATAGTGATGTCACTATTGATAAAATGACAATTACATTCCCCGACTTCATAAAATTTGAGGAAGGACAAAGTGGACTGAATGGTCAAGTACTTACTATCAGTAATGAAACCCTTTCTAGTTCAACTTATACAATAGACCTGTATATTTCCAAATACGTATTTGGAGAGAAATATGGCGACGGAAACAAAGTTAAAGAAGAGAATGGTGACCGGATTATTAAAATCGAAAATCAAAAGATAACGGTAAAAACTGATGTAACTGTACATCAAGCCCAGGGTACCGGTTCTTTAAGTATCACTCCTACAGCTATCCTCGCAGCAATGACAGTAAGTGAAGTAAATGGCACCATTAAACCTGATATGGATGTGAAACCTACGGAAGTTGAATTAACCAATTTACCCGACTTCTTACAAGACGAGGAGGTAAAACTGGACATCACCAATCCTGTTTTCTCATTCAAGGCTAATAATCCTCTGAATGAAGAAATAGAGATGGACGGTATCATGACCGGATATAAGAACGGAAAAGTAACCAAAACCGTAAAGATAGGAAGCGGTAATGGTGGAGTCCCTATCAAGTTAAAACCCAGTGGAAACAAGCAACAAACAATTTCAATAGTACGCAATGAAAAAACTGTTGTCGAAACAGGGGCAACTAAAGTTATCGTACCAAATCTGAATGACATTATTGAAACAATTCCCGACCGTATAAGCGTTGAGTTAAAACCGGCTGTAAAAACAGACGACTATTATACCGTCAATTTGGGACAAGACTATGTATTGAACAGTGAATACAACATAGACATTCCTCTAAGTTTTGGCAGCGGACTGAAGATTGTATATGAAGAGACTATCGACGATTTCGACCTCGACCTTGAAGATGTGGACATAAAGAAAGCAATAATCAGCATTACTGCCGACAACACCATTCCTTTAAAGATGGAGATCAAGAATGAGAATGTAAGCGCACTGGACGTAAACGGTAACAAAATAACAGATATTAATGTAACCGTAGAAGGTACTATAACTGAAAGTAAAGATGGAAAAAGCATAGCAACAAGCCAACTAAACATCAATTTGGTGTCAACAAAAGAAGGCGCAATCAGCAAGCTGGACGGACTCTTCTTTAAAGTGACAGCCGTACCGGGACAAGCTACCGATGTTCAGTTATTGAGTTCACAATGGATGCAACTTAAAGACATGAAATTGAAAATCCCCAACGGCATTAAAGTGGACTTGAACTAAGAGAGAAATACATTTCATGCGATATAAACAAAAGATTCAACAATCATATATAATGAAACGAATGAGAACAAATGTTTTAGCGATTATATTGTCCGGAGCAGTAGCTACACTTGCTGTCAGTGACGCAATGGCACAGACACAGAACAGCCGTTCAACCTATTTCCTGGAAGGAAGCACCTACCGTCACGAACTCAATCCCGCCTTTATGGGCGAACGCGGCTATGTCAGCTTCCCCGGTTTGGGAAATCTCACAATCGGCGCACAATCCACCGGTGGTGTAGGCGATTTCATCTTCAAGAAGTCAAACGGTGATCTTACCACTTTTATGAATGAAGAAGTCAGCAGCGCCGAATTCTTAAAAGGATTGCCTAAAAGACTGAAAGTCGGTGTCAACATAGACGAATCAATACTATCCTTAGGCTTTCATGCCTGGGGAGGCTTCAACACATTTGGCATTTCCGTAAAGTCAAATACCAACTTCTTCATGCCCGATGAACTCTTCAAGTTCATGAAAAACGGAGTAGCCAGTGAAACGGGAAGCAGCTACAATGTGAAAAACTTAAATGTCGTATCTACCAACTATGCGGAGATCGCCTTCGGCCATGCGCGCGAAATCAATGAACGCTTGACAGTGGGCGCCAAAGTGAAAGCCCTCGTGGGACTGGCAAAGGCAACCGTACATATTGATGAACTGAACATCCTCGCTTCTCAAGACAAATGGACTATCACCCCCAAGAACGCTGAACTTTATATGTCTGCCAAAGGTCTCATTGTACCCACCAAAGGTGAGACCGGTAATTATCAGGAAGATGATTACATTTTGGATGCCAACGGAGACAGAACTCAGCAACTGAAAGAAGGTACGGACGGACAGATTTCTTATGATGATCTGGATTTTGATACTGACAATCTCGGCCCCACAGGTTTCGGTATGGCCATCGATTTGGGAGCAACGTACAAACTGAATGATGAATGGACATTCTCCGCATCTTTGCTCGACCTCGGTTTTATTTCCTGGAAGAATACAACTAAGGGAACCATGAGTAAAGACTTCACTTTCGACGGTTTTAGTGAAATCTCCGTAAAAGACGATGGAACTAACAGTGAAAACAAGCTGGACAACCAAGTAGACCAACTGGTAGATGACTTGGCAGACTTGGCAAAGTTCGATAAAGCGGGTGAAGGAATGAAGCGTACCACTGCCCTTGCAGCTACCCTTCATCTGGGTGCCCAATACACTCTGCCGGCCTACGACCGCCTGAACTTCGGTTTCCTTTCTACCACCCGCATGCAAGGTAAGCACTCATGGACAGAAGCACGCGTTTCTGCCAATGTAGCTCCCCTCTCATGGTTTGAAGCATCGGTGAACTACGCTTTATCCAACTTCGGCTCTGATGCAGGAATCATGCTGAACTTCCACCCGCGCGGCTTCAACTTCTTCATCGGTGCAGATGTCCCCATGTGCAAATATGAACCGGCCTATTACGCTCCTATCAGTCGCGCAGCCGTCAACGTGAATCTCGGTATCAACTTCACTTTCGGACCTAAGCACAAGCGTAAATACAAAACGGTAGAAACCCAATCATTCTAAATTCATCAACTAAAACAAGAAGAATATGAAAAAAATATATTGTCTGCTGTTTGCCATGCTGCCGTTAGCAGCATTTGCAGGTGAAGTAAAAGTCACCAAACCGGCATTGACTCTGGAGAACGATACGCTGACATTGGACTTCAAGTTCAATATGGAAGCCGTAAAAGTCAACAGTACCCAATCATACGCATTCACCCCGGTACTGTTTGCCGGAAAGAAGTATAAGACCTTGCCTCCTGTTGTCGTAACCGGCAAGAACAAGTTCAAAATGCGCCATAAAGACCGCAGGCTGGCCAAAAAAGGTTATTATGATGCACCCTATACCATAATCAAAGGCAAGTCTGCCGACCGTCAGGACATTGTGAATTACACAGTATGCCTTCCTTATGAAGAATGGATGAATGAGGCAGATATGTGGATATTGCAGGAAGGCAGAAAAGACTGTCTGTTGGATCTTCCGGAGATTCAGGTAATAGAACCTGTGGTTGTGGTAGAAGAAGAACCGTTGCCACAAAAAGGAGCTATTTGCGAGCCTTGCATGAGTATGGTATCTTATCTTACTCCAACGGAAGAACCACTAAAAGTACGTTCGGAACAGAATACCTTATACATAGAATATGCAGTAGGCGGCACAGAATTCAAAGCCGATTTCAAGAATAACTCCGCAGAACTGCAAAAGTTGAAAGAAACTCTTAACCCGCTGACAGAAGGCGATTTAGTTACATTCAAAGCTATCAACATATGCGGATATGCCTCTCCTGACGGCTCTGCCAAAACCAATGACCGCGTAGCAACGAAACGTGCCGATTCATTCGCTCTCTACTTGAGAGGAAGCTACCACTTCCCCGATAGTATATTGAACGTAAGTTCAGCCGGCGAGGATTGGGAAAGTCTCGTTAAAATGCTCGAAGAAAACAAGCCCGCATACGCAGACAAGGCATTGGAAATCATTAACAAGTATACTAATCTCGATGTACGCGAAGCCAGACTGAAAAGCGGACTGGGAGCTGCTTCCTATCGTGCCATGATGAACGAGTATTATCCCCGCCTACGCCGCCTGTCTATTTCTATAGACTACGAAATACGCGAAGTGCGTAATGCCGAAGCCGCCACGTTGATTCATACCAACCCCAAGATGTTGAATTTGCAGGAAATGTATGGTGTAGCCAAGAACTTCCAACCGGGTACGAAAGAATACAAAGAAGTTTACGAAATAGCCGCTACCAACTACCCCACAGATATCGTAGCAAACATCAATGCAGCCTCAGCCAACATTGTTTATGGTGATTTTGATCGTGCCGGACAATACTTGGAAAGAGTGAAAGACGACCCTCGTGCATGGAACAATTTGGGCGTATTGGCATGGTTGTCAGGCGACACCGAGATTGCCAAGGAATGGTTCACAAAAGCCTTGACCGTAGAACCTGAAAAAGCACAGGAAAACCTGAATAAGATGAAGTAATATACGTCTTTAACATGAGTTGTAAAAGAGTTGTAATATTGGGATTTTTTCCCTATATTGCAACTCTTTTAGTACAGATATAATAAGAAATGAAATACTTGATTTTATTCCTTACATTTGCCAAAATAGGGATGTTTACTATCGGCGGCGGATATGCCATGATTCCTCTTATTGAACGTGAAATTGTAAATAAAAAATGGATGACCAAAAACGACTTTATGGAAATGTTCGCATTGACCCAATCTCTACCGGGAGTATTTGCTGTAAACATATCCATTTTTGTCGGCTACAAACTGCATAAAGTAAAGGGCAGTCTGGTATGTGCCTTAGCTACCATACTTCCCTCCTTTGTCATTATGATGCTGATAGCAATGTTCTTTGCACGCTTTCAGGACAATCAAACAATGATACGCATATTCAACGGAATTCGTCCGGCAGTAGTGGCTTTAATCGTATTCCCCTGCATTTCTGCTGTACGTGCCTTGAAGCTGAAATACTGGCAGTTGGTGCTTCCCGCCATCGCTACATTACTTATATGGCAATGCGGACTGTCACCTGTCTACATCGTCTTGGCAGGAATTGCCGGCGGGCTCATCTACACATTATGGTTAAAAGATAAACTGACAAAATTACAAGCATGATTTATTGGCAACTGATCTTGGTCTATCTAAAAATTGGGATGTTCGGGTTCGGGGGTGGTTACGCCATGCTCTCGCTTATTCAGCATGAAGTAGTAGATCACTATCAATGGCTCACACTCCAGCAATTTACGGATGTCGTAGCTATCTCACAAATGACTCCGGGACCCATCGGCATCAACAGTGCCACTTATGTGGGATACTCCGTCACTCAAAGTGTATGGGGCGCCATTGCTGCTACAATAGCAGTCTGCCTGCCTTCATTTATATTAGTGCTGCTTATTTCCTATTTCTTTGTGAGATGCAAAGACAATAAGTACATCAAAGCTGCCATGTCCGGACTGCTGCCAATGTCCGTTTCATTGATTGCTGCGGCAGCTCTGTTGCTGATGAACAAAGAAAATTTCATAGATTATAGAAGCAGCCTGATTTTCGCAGTCGCTTTCGGAGTAACCTGGAAATGGAACATACACCCCATTCTGCTGATAACATTGTCAGGAATAGCCGGATATATCCTCTATTAATATTTCTTTTATCGTACCTTTCCTGCAACAGACAGCATTTTACGTGCGTAGCACCAAACCACGAAATAGGCAGCCAAAGGTACGATAAATGCCATCACCATTGTTGTACAATCAGCCACAACTCCCATCAGCAAGGGACCTACCACCCCGCCTACCGGAGACATCATCAGGAAAGAAGAAGCACGCTTGGTGTGATTACCCAACCCTCTCAAAGAAAGAGCAAAAATAGTGGGAAACATAATAGCCTCAAAAGCATATCCGCAGAGCAATGCGATCAACGACACCATACCGACATCAAGCAGTACCACCAAAGTCGTTATCACTGTTCCCGTAGCACAAAACAGCAACATCTTCTCCGCGCACACACGCCCCATAATCCAACTACCGGCAAAACGTCCCAACATGAACAATCCCAATCCGCCAAATGAGAGTACCAATGAAGCATCGCGAGCATTCATCCATCCTTGCTCTACTACATAATTGATAAAAAAGCTGTTAATGGAAATCTCCCCGATTTCGTAAGCAAACAAACCAATAGACCAAATATAAAAAGCTTGTGCGACCATAGCCCTACCTTATGCCCGTCCTTGTCCACCTCCACACCATGTTCTATTTCGGGCAACTTTATCTTTGAGAAAACCAATGCTACCAGCAGCACCACTATCCCCATACCAACATAAGGCAAGGCAACATTGCCGGCACCACTATTCCCGTCTTCCGAAAACAAAAGCAGCCCTACCAATACAGGAGCGCAAATACAACCTAATCCATTGAAGGATTGTGCAAAATTCAAGCGACTGGCTGCCGTCTCTTTCGCTCCCAGTTCCGTAGCATAAGGATTAGCAGCCGTTTCCAGAAATGTAAGTCCGCAACCTATGACAAAAAGAGCAAACAGAAACATATTGAACGAAAGATAATACTGTCCCGGAATGAACAACAGCGACCCAACGCCGTACAATACCAATCCAAAAACCACTCCCCTGCGATATCCAAAGCGACTTATAAAAAGTCCTGCCGGAATGGCCATTACAAAATATCCCATATACATCATTGCTTGGATAAAGGCCGAATGTGCCTTTGTTATATCCAGCAACTCTTGGAAATGTTTATTCAGCACATCCAGAATAGCATGTGCAAATCCCCACAAGAAAAAGAGAGAAGTAATCAATATAAAGGGAACAAGATATTGTTCCCCCACTAACGGTATTCGTTTCTGTTTCATAACATCTTCATCAGCCAATAAATGCGGCTGCAAAGATATACAATAAAAACATTTCCATAATGCTATCTAAATTAAATAATTGCCATTTCAGCGTGCAGTTATCACTATTCTTACAACACCAAAGGAAAGATAGAGTATGATATCTTGATTACATTATGCATACATTTTCCCTAAGATTTATATAAAGATAGGAATTAGAATGATTTGAGAAACTTTTAAACTCCCTTTGAGAGCTGCTTAAATGATTCTGGAAAATAAATAAAAATCGCAATTCGTTTTGTGTTAACAGGTGCAAAATGCTCACAAAGTGATTTGGAAAAGCATCACAAAACGTTTTGCGGTTTATAAACACTGACAATCAAAGACAAATGTACGGGGGATAAATCACTTTGTGCGTAAATGAAGATAGGCTGAATGTTGTTGAAATACCTATAAATAAGGGAATTGACGCAAAAATACAGAGTTTATATACTCAAAACGTTCCGTTATATTTGCTTATATTATGGGCTAATTTAATAGAGTTTCTATGAAGTTCTAAACAGCAAAAATGATATTAGAGTAACACGAAGGGTTGAATTGATGCTTTTTGAGGCACAATTCAGCCCTTTTCTGTGCGGTTTGGTGTGAGGTTACTCTTGGGTGCTACGAATAAGGTGAGACTGCTTGATAATGGCTCTACGGGTTATTTTAACGCCACCGTCAGTGAGACCAGCATGAAGTAAAGAGTTTTTTTTGATACCTATTTGGGCGTCATTTAGAACGGTGTAGATGGCGCTGATACTGCCGAAATAATAGTCCTTCTTCTCGAAAATGAGATGTACGTGAATTACCTTAGTCATAAATTCATTATTTAGATATTTCTTTCTACAAATATATTCTAAATAATTATTATATAGAACTATTTTAGTAGAAAAATATACTGTTTAAAGTGTTTAGAAAAAGCGAGTATCTATTCAATAAAATTAAGGTAAGCAGTAATAATAATAAGAGGAAATAATAGAGTGTCGAAATGTTAAATAGTGAGTTGGGCATACTGTTGGGCATACTAAGTTGGACATACTTTTATGTGTAAATTATTTACCTGTGAAAAAGTTGGGCATACTTTTTACTATGTTTTTGAGGTATGTTTTTTATATGATGTTTCCTTTTAAGTTATGTTTTTAGGCGTTTAAATAGACATTTATAGGGGGATAGTATAGTTCTTTTGGTAAGTGATACGGTTGTGCCTTTTTTATAAGTACTTGATTTATAATAGATATTTATAAAATAAATGCTATTTTAGCATCATAAACGCGTGCGCGTCACAAATAATTGGCAGTATAGCTCAGTTGGTAGAGCGCAGATATGCATACGTGATGATACATGTGTGCAGTTCTTTTGTCACAAGTTCGAGTCTTGTTGCTGCCACAATGGTTTTTGAAGGTAGAGACGAACGTTCCCACTATTCAGTGCTCCGTCTGAGGGAATTAAACGTACGGAGATTTTAAGGTAATTGATTGATTGTTGATGGAAACGCTCCCGGTGATTGTGCCGGGAGCATTATTTAGTATGAAAATAGATATTCCCATTATAAAAAGAAATATCATCCGCGAGGTTCTCTATTCACACAAGGAACTTCCACGGTATCAGCATGCACTCGAAATCCTGTTTTGTGCAGTAAACGGATATGAACCTATTGATGGATATATAAGTGACATCGAAGATGCAGGATATCGAGAGCTATACACTAAAATATTGAAAAAAGTCAACGAGCTAAGAGCAGGCCTTCCAAGTACCAATAATACCAGCAATACCTGCGAGTAAACTTATCCAATTTGCTATTTTCTTATTTCTATTTTTGCGTCGCTGTTCTTTATATAGTTGAGTGAATGTATGTTTTCTTATAAAAGAGATTCCTTCAGGTAAAATAAAAAAGACTCCATCTTGAGATGATAACAATTTCCCTAATTCAAGTTTTTCCAAATCACGTCCAGCAGATATATATTCAGTTTTATCATTTGGGCTTGTAGCATGGAGTATTACAGTTTGATTACTCTCTGTAGCCGCCAATAATATTTTATCTAATAGTGCAGCCCGTTCTTCGGTCATGGTCATTACAACTTTACGTTTAAATACTAATTCCCCGTTTTCGTCTATCTCGTACATATTTGCTGCTTGTTTAATATATCCTTATTGATTTCCTCCTATTCATTTTACCGTTATTTAAAAGAACTTGCGGATACTACCTAAAACAGCAAATATCCGTCGAATCATCTCGACTGGAATTTCTTGTTCACAGAATTCAGGAGACTTATTTGCCGGAATAAGACGTACAAATCCTTTTTGAACACCCGGACGAATACGTTTTACCGTACGGTAATCATCTGTAATTATACCATATATTTCTCCGGCAGGAAGGTATTCTATGGGAGATTTAACCTCTTTCAGTGCTATTACGTCTCCATTGCTTATCTCTGGTTCCATGGAATGTCCGGTAAGGTTACACCACATTACTCCCGGCTTGTTATATGGAGGATAGTTTATATAATAGTCCGGCAGTTGCGTCTGGTCATTGGAAACAAACTCAAAACCACCTATGAAATCTACATTATAATAAGGAGCACCTTTATATTCTTGGTTGATACGGGGGAGTGGTTCTGGAGTTGACACATCATTAGTACGGAGCATAGCACCTTCACCAGTAAGAAGCCAATCAAAAGAAATATCAACGCATTTTGAGTATATTATATCTAAGTCAAAACTATCTCTTGCGTACCAACTTGAGATAGTTGTAGGAGCAACTCCCAAAAAAGATGCAAGTTTTGCATTGTTTTTTAGTCCATAATAGGACTTTATTCGGTCTAAAACCCCTGCTTTATTAATTTTTTCACTCATATTGCGTATATTTCTATTGAAAAACTTGTTTTAAACGCATATTGCGTATATATTTGCAGCGTAATTAGTGATTTGCAACACTAATAATCGTTTACAGCGGATAAAGATAATCATTATACTTTAAATAATAATAAGTATGGAAAAGGTTTTAGAACACGTTTCGGAGAACTTATCGGTTGAGATATTTCCGGATGACAAGTTTGAATTCTTGATAACAACAAATGAAGCAGCAAAAGGATTTGGAATTAATCCCTCCTCTTTACGTTCTCAGAAGCACGACCATCGTGATGAATTAATAGAGGGGAAACACTTCATTACGAGCGTTGGAATTTCCAACGCAGGGTGTAAATCAGGCGGTTATCTTCAAAATAAGCAAATTCTTTGGACTAAGCGCGGTATTGTCCGTCTCGGCTTCTTCATCAAGTCTGAACGGGCGAAAATGTTTCGTGACTGGGCAGAGGACTTAGTAGTAAACAAGATTGATGAAGCATACCGGGTGCAATCACAGGTACAGCAGCTCTCCCTCTTCCCGGAACCGGTGAAACGCAACCATAACCGCCTGACAAAGGAACGGCTGGTGGATATACTTGCCGATGTGGCACGGATAGAGGACAAGGAACTGCGCCTGACGCTTGTAGATAAACTGACAAACATTAAAGCATAAAAATATATGAAGAAGATTGACTGGGAAGATTCCCGAAAGAAAACTGCCGCTTATGAATATCTGGTAAAAGTATTCAAGACCACTAAACCGAGTGTAAGCCTTGCCATGAGCTTCAAACGGAACAGCCTTGAAGCGGCGCGGATGCGGCATGTAGCTATACATGAACTTGGAGGACGGCTATTGAGTGACGAGAATGTGACTGTTTCCCCAGTAAAGATACTGGACTCTCATGGAAATGTGAAATCAGTAATAACAGACGATTCGATAACTTTATAATTATGAAAACCTGGAGAACAATTCAAAAGATTGCCGTAGCTGTAGGCATGTCCTACGGTCTGTGGTTGGGAACAAATGTGAACGCAACAGATGCGGACAGCCGCAATGCGTTTGTAATTATCGCATTATCGGCCATCATAGCAATATCACTTATGCCGGATAAGACGGATACCGCAACTGTTTAGGAACGGTTTGTTCAGCAAGCCGGAGTTTCCCTTATCATGCGGAAGCGGCCGGCTCCCCGGTTCGATGCCGGGGCTTGCACAAATAAAAGAGAAAAGTTTCTGATTATGGAAATGTTTGGAAAGACATTATGTATAACGTTTGATGAACTTGTTCGTAGTGGTATTATGAGCAAATCTAATTTTGATAAACATGTTCGTGAACGTAAGTTTCAGGTTTTACAGAAAGGTGGTAACGGACGTAAGGTGCTTGTGGCTTATGAGACCCTTTCGGATGCACTTCGCTCTGTTGTAGAAAAAAAACTGCCTGATATAAAAAAACAACTCAAAAAAGGACAAATCAACCCTATGAATATCCGCCTGAAAAGTGATGACAAGGCTGTGGAATTCTACAAGACCTATACTCCCAAGATTTCCATAGATCGTCAGAAGGAATATGTACTCAACGCCAAAGTGATGAATGCCATGATAGTACAGGAAACGGGGCTGCAGAATAAACACAGCGATACGGCTATACGCACAAAAGCCTTGTACGCAATACCGTCATTTCCTTATGCGAGGAGCTTCGCAAGTCTTTCAACCATACGCTACCGAAAAGCGAATCCCGCCTGATAGAAAAGTTCAGGGACTACAAGAAGCGGGGTTACGTGGCGCTGGTAAGCGGTACTACCGGCAACCAAAGCGCCCGCAAGATCGGCCCCCGAGAGGGACGTATCCTGCTGCGGTTGAAGCGGAGCAAGTTTCCGGTATATACCGACATGGAGATATTCGACGAGTTCAACCGTATTGTGGCGGAACGTAATGCGCGTGTCATCTGTGAGGAAGACAGGCTGAAACCGGTAGAATCCCCCCAGACAGTCATCAACTACCTCTACAAGACCGGCATCAAACTGTGGTGGTATGGTGTGGTGCATGGTGAAATCGCCTTCAAGAACGAGTTCATGCCGCAATTTGACACAAAACTTCCGCAGATGCCCAACACATTATGGTACGGTGACGGTACGAAACTGAACCTCTATTACAAGGACTACGACAAGAAAAATAAACGCATGGTGGCACGCACCATTGATGTGTACGAGGTGATGGATGCCTGCTCGGAAATGTTCCTGGGCTACTCCTTCGGTGCGGAGAACTTCCTCACACAATATGAGGCCTACCGTATGGCGCTGGAAACGTGGAAGGTCAAACCTTATGAGATAGTCACCGATAACCAGGGCGGGCACAAGAAGCCGGAAGCACAGGCCTTTTTCAAGAAAATATGCCACCTGCACAAGACCACCATGCCTCACAACGGCCAGAGTAAGACCATCGAAAGCGCTTTCGGACGTTTCCAGCAGCAGGTGATGCACAAGCTCTACAACTATACCGGCCAAAACGTGACCGCCACCAAAGAGAGCAGTCATGTCAACATCGACCTGATAATGAAAAACATCTCGCAACTCCCTACTCTGGAAGAGATGAAAGAGCAATATCTGAAATGCCGTCTTGAATGGAACAGTATGCCGCATCCCACTAGTGAGACGGGGATGACCCGTATGGAAATGTACACGGCCCTCAACAGCCCGAAAGCCGAACAGCTGGACGAATACGAGGTGCAGGAACTCTTCAAGCTCCTCAGCAAGGACAGCGTGAAGTACGGCAAGCAGGGATTCGTATTCAGCCGTAACAACAAGGAGTACCGTTACATGGTCTATGATGAATCCGGACAGGTAGATATGGGTTTCCACATGCAGAATGTGGGTGTCAGTTTCCGCTACAAGTACGATCCCATGGACATGACCTCCGTAGAACTGTGGGAAGTCTGTGCGGGCGACAGGCTGAAGTATGCCGCTACTGCCACCCCGAAAGTCGTCTTTCATCGTGCTACCGCAGAACGCAGTACGGAGGAGAGCGAACGGCTCTACGCCCAGATACGCGCCCAAAAGCGTGCTCTTGCCGGGCACTATATCGCCTGCGAGGAACTGTTGCTTGAGGAGAGCATAGGAGAAGCCTACACCAAGCTTGTGATGCCCCTTCCGGTGGGTGAATCACAGAAGAGCATGGAGCGGCAGCGTGAACAGTACGCCAACGAGGAGCTGAAAGCCCCGGTTGCCTATCCTGAAGGTGTCGGACCGGGAACTTATGAAGCCGAACCAGAGGAAGAACCTGCGGGCATCGCCTCCCCGGGTGAATACACCAAGCAGGTTTCCGGCATGACTGAAGCTGAAATGTACCTGTCGTTCCTCAGCGATAATTAACCAGTATTCAATAATCAATTAAATACCATTCAAAAATGAAAGAACTCAGTAAACAAGACAAAGACGCCATACGTGACGCACTGTTGGAATATTGCGGTAACTATCCCAGCCAGAACCGTGCCAGTGAAAGCCTGAACGGTGTCAGTGCCGCAACCGTATCACAAATATGTAATCAGAAGTACACCAGTATCAGTGATGACATGTTCAGCCGTATAGCCGCACAGATCGGTTTCAGTATGGACCGTTGGACATTGACAGAAAGCAATGCCTTCCAGCGGATTACTTTCGCGATGTCAGACGCACAGGCCTACAAGAATACCACCTGGGTAGTGGGTGATGCAGGTTGCGGCAAGACGACCGCCGCCATCGAGTACCGCCGCACACACCGCAATGTGTTCTATATCCTTTGCTCTGAAGATATGAAAAAGAGCGATTTTGTTCGGGAAATCGCCAAACAGGTCGGCGCTCCGGTGGACGGGACCAACCTGCGTGACATTCTGGAATATGCCATTTCCATGATAGCCTTTCTTCAAAATCCGCTTATCATTTTTGACGAAGGAGACAAACTGACGGACAGTGTATTTTCCTACTTCATCAGCATATACAACCGTCTGGAGAATAAAGCGGGGATCATCTTTCTTTCCACCGACTACATTAAGCGCCGGGTGGAAAATGGCCTGCGCTATAACAAGAAAGGTTACAAGGAGATAAACAGCCGTATCGGCCGCAAGTTCTTTGATGTGAGTGCCGCAACGGAACAGGATGTGTATGCCATCTGCCGGGCCAACGGGCTGACAGAGCCGACCGAAATAAAGCGTGTACTGCGTGAGGCACAACAGGGGGAATATGACCTTCGCCGGGTGAAACGGGTCGTACATGCCTGCAAGCGCATATTGGAAGCCAGACGGATGAAAGGAGGTACGGAACAATGAGTGAAGCGGTGAATGATGCCAGGACCTTTGCGCGTAATGCCAAAGGGGTACGTGAACTGCTGTCCATGAAATTTGATACGCTCCCATTCGAAGGTGAATGGTACGACGCTTTCGGTACTCCTGAAAGCCGGGGGGTATGGATAGTCTGGGGGAAGTCAGGCAGCGGGAAAACCTCTTTTGTAATGAAGCTTTGCAAGGAATTGTGCAAATATGGTCGTGTAGTTTACAACAGTTTGGAGGAAGGTATCAGCCTGACCATGCAGAATACCGTACGACGTAGCAACATGCTGGAGACAAACCGCCGTTTTTTATTGGTCTGTGAATCGATGGACGAGCTCAGTCTGCGCCTGAAACGCCAGAAATCACCGGACTTTGTTGTAATAGACAGTTTCCAATATACGTACATGAGCTTCCCACAGTTCCTTAAATTCAAAGAACAGCACAGAAACAAGCTGCTTATCTTCATCAGTCATGCCAGCGGTCAGAATCCGGACGGGCGTACAGCCAAGAAGGTTTTGTACAACGCCTCACTGAAAATCTATGTAGAAGGCAAACGTGCTTTTTCCCATGGCCGTTTCATAGGCCCGAAAGGATACTATGATATCTGGCCGGAAGAAGCGGAAATTTATTTCGGAGAAAAACCGATTTTGAATGATGAAAACGAATAAGGATAAACAGATCAGTGTCCAGCAGCTCAAAGCTTTGCACGCCACTTTCCACCGCATCGGTATGGATGACGATGCCAGGCATGGATGCATCTATGAATTCACTTCCGGACGTACGGTAAGCAGCCGGGAACTGACGATGCACGAGGCGCGGCAGCTGTTGGAAAGGCTGAACCCACCGGATGAAAAAACAAGGGCGATGCAACTGGCGGAAGCGAAAAGTGTGTTCCGCGACATCTACCGCCTTTCTTTCATGATACCGCAGCTCAATCAGGGTTTCACCAGTGACAATGAAGACGAATACCGGATGAACGTTGCGAAGCTCAATATGTGGGCGAGGAAATACAGCAAGGCGCGCAAGGATGTTACCGCCATGAAACTGTGGGAGTTACAGGATACCAAGAAGCAGCTGGAAGCTTGGATGCGGCGTGAGGAAAAGAAACAGAAAAATGAAACAATATGAGAACGAAAAATGAAATCAAACAGGCTGTGGCGATATTGACTCGTAAAGCCGACCGGCTCAGTCTTGTACAGGCCGAGGTATTGCAGGGCAGCATGACCGAACAACAGGTATTCCAGAAATACGTCATGGAAGTTGCAGAAGAGAATCGTGACGAAGAGATGTTCTTCGCCGCCCGCGATGCCGCCCGGTTTTCTGCCGGACATATCGGTCTGGAAGAACTGATACCGGATGTACAGAACATGACAGCGGCGGACTTTGCCGCCATCGGAACATTAGGTGTAGTAGACGAAGAGGGTGATACGATAATGCTCTCACGCAAAGAGTTCAACCGTTTACTGGCCCGCATCGAACGCCTGGAACATTGGACAGGTTTACGCCGTAAAGCTGCTCCCGGTGATTGTACGCCTCTTCCATTGCCCGAGGATGCCGATATGGATGACCTGATGAAACAGAACGAGGCCTGCCGTTACCTCTCATGCGGCAAGAATACAATCAAGGGCTATGCCTCCCGCGGACTGGTACACTGTTATAGGAAAGGAAAGTTCACTTATTACAGCCGCCGGGAACTGGATAAGAAAATCAGGAAACTTCGCGATACATTATAACCATGCCTGCCGCCTACAACACCACCGAACGTTACCGGGAATTGGAGAACCGGCTTTCCGAATGCCGCGGACGCATCAATATCCTGGAAGAAAAACTGCTTGGAAGTCCCGTTCCCCTTCCGGTGGCCGAATTCGACCGGTTGCTTGACGAGTACAGGGCCGAGCAGATACGACTCGCCCATCTGGAACAGGAACAGGAGGGAAACAGCACTCCGGCCAAGACGGCAGCCGCTAAGGAGCGCTGGCGCAAGCAGAACCGGGACAGAAGAAAGAAATTACATTATTAACCCTATAAAAAAACATTTATTATGGCAAGAACAAAGAAAACAGTAGTCAGCGGTATCACCCGCGAACAGGCAGAACAGGCATTCGCAGACTTTGCAGCGGCCGACGCCAAAGTACAGAACCTTACCTCAAAAATGGATATTGAGATGACGCGTATCCGCGAGAAATATGCGGATCAGTTGGCAGAGCTGTCTGCCACGAAGGAAAAGAACTTTGACATCATGCAGGCGTACGCCGTAGAAAACAAGGAAGAACTATTCTCCAAGCGGAAAAGCCTCGAGAGTGCTCATGGCGTATTCGGTTTCCGTACCGGCACACCGAAGCTGAAGAACCTGAAAGGTTTTACCTGGGCAGCAGTAACCAACATCTGCAAGGAATTGTTGCCGCAATATATCCGTACAACGGACGAGCTGGCAAAAGACAAGCTGCTGGCTGACCGGGATAACCCGGAAGTTGCTGAGTTTTTCCCGAAGATCGGCGTACAGGTTGTACAGGAAGAGACTTTCTATGTGGAGCCCAAAAAAGAGAACGATGCGCAATCTGCCTGAGGAGTATTACGAATATCGGCCGCATGGCAGGAACTGGGTGGTGTACCGTATCCGGCGTGACGCCACCGGTTCCACTGGGACCAAAGTCGGGCAGTTCCTCACGAAAGAGGAAGCCCGGCGTGAGGTCTACCGGTTGAATGGCTGGAAACAGAATATAAAGAAATGAAGAAACAAACTTGGAAAATGCACTTTTTACATGGCGTGCCATGTAAATGGGATGGAGATGCCTATAATGAAGAAAGAGAAAACTATGTATTTGAAGCTGACTTGTACATAGCAGGCTATGAGCGTGGACGTTCTTCCGCCGTTTTAATTCTTGTCCCCTATGAGGACAAAGATAAAGGGTGGCGTGAGCAAAAGGTAAGGTATCAGGTATTTATGAGTGACACTGAAGATATTATTAAGAAAATGGTAAAAGGCAGAATTAAAGGTTCTTTTACGTGGGTGAAAAAAGGTGCAAATTATGGGATTCAATTAGCATAAGTAAAAATGGTAATGAATAAAAAAGAAGTATTTGAAATGGCGGAGAAATATTCAGGTAGAACTATTTCTCAAGTAGATTATATGGCTGGCTTTCAAGTTGCTTGCAACATTGTAAGAGAGAAACTTGAAACTTCCTATAACGAAGAGTACTTATACCTCGGTATTTTACCGGAATTTAAACAGTAATTCAAAACTGATAAAACTTGAACCTAATGCTGTATAGGTAAGCGTAGTATATTATGAGACTTATAACTAAGAAAGAGAATCAGGCTTTAATAATTGAAGGACAAGAAAAGAAGCATGAATATTTATTTAGCATAGAAGCTATCGGAATAAAAACAAAGGAGGATATTGAAGAGGTAATTCATCAGTGCAGACTTGTAGAGAATCAGCTAACTGATGAATCAACCATTTTTTCAATTTCTGATAATGGAACAGTAAATTCCGTATCAGACAATGCCCAAAATCTTTAGATTGAATAATCTAACATACCCACATTGAGGGCATAAAACTCCAGCTAATGGCATGAATGACATTGGACCTCCTATATTGTAGGAACTTCCCGAATGCTCAACTGATGTTAGCTGGTATTCATCTGGTTGTAAGCTCATTTGTCCATTAAATCCACAGTTAGGACATGATGGAGCAATTTTTAATTTGCTTGACAGCTTGTTAAGCTGTTCTTGAGTTAATTTCATAGGCAATAGAATTTAAAATTTGACAATATCAAAATTAAGAATAAAAAACGAAAGGGCGTATCCATTTCTGCAATAATTTTAAAATTTGACACTTTAGTTTTATTCGGATGCGCCCTTTATTCAAAATAATAAAGTAATGAGTGAACTCAGACTAATAATTAGATGGATACTATCTCCTTTATGGTTAGCCATATTCATTGTTTATTTGCCTATATGGTATATACAAATGAGCTGGTACTATTTTAGCTTCCAAGATTATTGGAGTGCCTATCTGATATTATGGGATAGAGTCATGCTGTTTATGAAACTAAAAACAAAATTAAGAAAGAATGATGGCAAAGATAACTTACAAGTCAAGCATCCCCAATGACAAGCCGCTCTGGCTTCTCAAGCTCCAGCTGGCCGTCAGCCAGCTGGATGCCACCGGACTGAAGGGAAATGAGCAGGATTTCCGTAACCTGAAATCATTCATCGACGCTGAAATCCGTTCGTTAATGGAAAAAGGAGACATCCGCCGCAGCTTTGTGGAAACCGAACTACGGCAGGATGAAGGCAGGACAGTGATACATATCTTCCGTAACCACATGATTGTCCAAACCTATTATATCGAAGCATGAGTGAGAAGAAAGATATATTGGTGCTCAGTTCCCCGAACTTCGGTACCGGTAAAGAAACCATAGGCTACTATACAGGGTATGCCTGTGGTTACTGTCACGGTAACGGCTGGTTCTGGAATCCTGAAATTATCCATGAACGGGTAAAGATACCCTGTCCGAAATGTGGAGGAACCGGACATGTAAAAGGTATCGTTACAGTGGAATGGGTTCCGGACGGGGAGGTGAAAGCCTGTTTCAGCAAAAAGCAGGAGATATGACACCGCGCATCCCGATAAAATATATCGTCCAAATAGACAACTTCCATCTGGGCGAATTCATCTTCTACTGGAACTACTACGGCCAGCCCTGCCCACTTCTTCTGCAAAAGCCCAAGACAGAGGGCCTTACCGCCATCAGGCTGGTGGTCGACAGCGATGAAGCCGCCAGTTTCCTTTTAAGGGCAAAGGAGAAGACAGGCTGCAGGCTGTATACGGTAAAATAACTTTCAAAACCATAGCAATCATGAAAAAGCATATCTACACAGAGGCCGAGAAAACTGAAATTACCCGGTTGTACCCTCACTGCTCAACAAAAGAAATAGCCCGTCTCTTTGGAATATCGGCCGCTTCCGTTTACAACCTTGCCGACCGTCTGGACTCAAGAAGTCTCCGGAGTATTTGAAAAAACTGCGGAGTGAGATGTCAAGGCAGCTTGCCGACAGTGGAACGGCACACCGTTTTCCAAAGGGGCACGTGCCGGCCAACAAAGGCAGGAAAATGAATGCCGGGGTATATGCTAAAGTTTCGGCCACCATGTTTAAAAAAGGGCACATGCCCGACAATACGCTTTATGACGGTGCCGAGAGTATCCGTAAAGACAAAAACGGACACCGGTACGTTTATGTGCGTATCTCTTTGGGGAAATGGATACCAAAGCATGTGCTGTTATGGCAACAGGCGCATGGCCCGGTTCCGAAAGGCTACAATATCGTTTTCCGCGACGGCAATACGCTGAACTGCACACTTGAGAACCTGGAATGTATCAGCAATGCCGAGCTCATGCAGCGTAATAGCCTGCACAACCTGCCCGAAGAGGTAAAGGAACTCGTATATCTGAAGGGGCGCCTTTCAAGGGCTATCAATGAATCGAACAATCAATAACCAACCAATAAACAATCAATAATGAATACACTCGAACGTCTGCAGGGAATGGTGAACAAGCCATACCTGTACAGGAATGAAGAGGTCGTCGTACTGGGTTACTGCGAGGGAACCGGTGATGACGGCGATGAGGTGGAAATCTACCTGAACAACGGCAAGACGCTTGTCTTCAATTACATCAATCTTCCGGCTAAATTGGAACAGTTCAAACCCGTTACGACACAAGTCATCGTACTTGCCAACAAACGGCTGGATGCAGTATCAACGGTGAACCCCGGTATCATCCAAAAGCTCCGTGATACGGTACTCCAGCAGATTGAGAATGTCAAATCCTCTCCGGAGCATGTCAGCCAGGCAAAGCAGGTATTCCAGGGTGTGAACACGCTGATAAACCTTGCCAAAACGGAACTGGAGTACCGGAAATTCGTGAACGGGATGGAAGGCGATTGATTTAAAACCAAATAGAATATGAATAAGTACATGGGCTGGGTGCTTTACGATGAACCTTCTGAAGGTTTCTCCATTGACAGACATACCGGTTCGCCCCTGTCCGGATATGATTTCTATACGAACGGGAGAAGTATTTTAAACGGTGGAATAAGAATCCTTGTAAAAGCTTCGGGTGTTCCCGTTGACAGTATGACAGCCAACCACCCTCCCGCAAGAGAATCCGTCCCCAAGGGCAAAGAGCCCAAAGAGGGCCCGATGATCAGCCGGGAGGTACGTCAAAGGGTAAACGCCTTTGCCCGCGAGAGCTTCAAAGTAAAGTTGCTCCAGGAAATAGAGTTTGACTTGCTGGTGTGCCGGTTGGAAGGATGGAACATGGAAAGCTATGTCTGTGAGATTAAAGGATTGATTGATGATATATTTCAGAAAATGACAGATAAAGAAAGGAGTAAATTATGAGTTATTTTATAGACTACATCAAAACCTACGCAAACGTTAACAGGAAAGGCCGTGAGCTGCAGATATACGTGCAGCAATTTGAGCACCACCTGATAGAGGACGAGAGTTCGCTCCTGGCACTAAAATGCGATATTGAGCACAGGATAATGATGATGAATGAAAAGTATCCCCGTAGCCGTCCGGTCCGGATGGACGTGTTCAATGACGGCAGAACCGGGCAATGGACCATCCTTGTGGAGCATGACAGCGACAGTATTGTCAGTATCATATCCTATAAGAAGGTTTTAGGGTGTTATGCGGCAAATAATATGAACGATAAAGACAAAAGGCAATGAAACGATTTATGACCGAAACATTTTTCGTTCCTCTGAAAGTCAGTGAGGAACTTGGTATGACGTCCGTCAAGGACAAGGACGGCAAAGAGAAGATATTCAAGACACGTAAAGCTGTCGAGAAATACTGCAGGGAAAACAAATGTGTCTACGTAGAACATAAATTTATATTCTACAGATAACAGAAAAAAATAAAAATTATGGACAGAGAGAAAGATTTCAAATTGACGGACCCTGAGCTCCGAACCGAGTTGCTTAAACGTATGGAATATCGTGAAGAAGCGAGGCAATGCGGTAACTGTAAATATTATTATCGTACCATGAGTTTAGACAATATATCCAAATGCTGCCTGATTCCTTTTATAGACCTGAATATACATGAGGACGGGTATTGCGGTTATTATCAACAGACAGAGTGAGACAGTGCCGTTTAAGCCCTGTAAGGAAGTGCAGCCGCTGCAAGTAATCTTGTAACGGCTGCTTTATTTTCCCGCCTTAGAAAGCGCCGTAATATTTGATATGGCGTTCTTTGTTGCATATATGTGTCATACTACGTATCTTTGTATCAGGTTTTCAGAGTATTCAGGGGTTACAATTCATTTTTCAGGATATGGGCAGTCAGTTAGAACTTTTTCCATGCGGCAAGCTCGGTTTCAACGAACGGTGCGGCAAACTTTCAAGCACTCCGTTGCGTCGCAGCGCTGCGAGTCGCGGCGAGCGTATCCGCCTGCGTAACCGTGTGATGACCGCCCGCCTGTACTACTGGCGCGAGATTATGCGCCGCCGTCTTGACGACGTGATGATCATCCTCGCGGAAAACGAGTTCTTCGTCGACGAGCGTACCATCAACAACGCCTGGCTTGAATGCGCCGACTTCTTCGAATGGCTCTGCAGCACCCATGCCACTGTCCGCCAGCTCCGCCGTATGTTTCCCAGCTGGAAATGGTAACCTTATATATTGTCTATAAAATCGGCTGTATATACAACCTCATAGACTTTGAGCCCGTCCGGTCTCTTCTGCGGTCTGCACCGCGCTCTTCTGAATGATTTGGCGCAGTTCTCCATTTTGAATCCCTGTACCGCCCTATGCAGCGCTTCTACCATATCGAGCCTTGCGAAAGCCGTCTCCTGCACCTGCAGTGGCTTGTTCACATTGAACGAGGCACAGTCGTTAAAGCCGATTTTCAGCTCCAGGGAAACCTGTACACGCTGCATTCCGGGATGTGCCGCCGACATGTTTTCCGCTCCCGGATAGCTGAGTTCCACCAGGCAGCACGGGAATGCCACAGGCGGCCGGCTGTCCTGGAAATCCAGCTGCCCTTCGTCAGCATCCACCCAGCGCAGTTCCGGCACTTTTTCACGAATACGTTCCATTACTGTTTTCAAGATTTCTTTTTTCATCGTTCCATTGTATTTTTAAACAGTTGTTCCACATCTTTTTTTATGAGTGTTTCCAATTCATGGCTTTCTCCCATGAACCGGCGGCGGGGTACCAGCATTTTCCGGGTGTGCTGTTTCACCACGTACGGCTTCCCTTTTTTGGACACACGTTCATGGCTTCTTACCACTACGCTGCCGGAGAATCCCTCGTTATGGGCACGTGCATAAGGCACCCTGTCACCACCGGCGGTAATGACCACCCTGCGGGCGTTGATCTCGTCAACGTCGATACTCTTACGCAGGGCTCCACTCTGTACAAGCAGTGTCCCCTTTCCGGGCTTGTATCTTTTACCCCATGGCTTCCATGGTTCCCCGTCGAACGCCTTTTCCGAGAAACGTTCCAGGAAGTACCGTTTTGCAGTGGAAGCCACCGCTTCGGGTACCGCCTCTATGGCTTCTTTCACCCTTTGTTCCAATTCCTTGCTGAAATCCATTGCTTTACATTTTAAAATGGTTATATTTGCATCGAAGTCCTGTCCTGACGGGGAGACAACACGCATCCAACACCCCGGGGGTGCAAGGGGGATTTGCAAGGTCTGAGAATCGACAGCGCCAGGCAGGATCAGCCCCAAGAAGGAGTGCAACACCGGCCATCCAATCCGAACGGGCGGAGGAACGAAGGCATCGTTCCACCTTTACGGTTCGGACGGACGCGAGGATGCGCTCCGACGCTTTTTTATCAGCAGCCCCCTGCGGCGTTTGTCCCATATCTCCTTTTTAAGGTTTACTTTCCGGTTTCCCGGTGTGCGTGTCTGCATGACATACCAGGTCTTCAGCACCAGCTTTTCCCCTTCTATCCGGTAGTTTACGGCCAGTGCCTCATCCCTGTAGTATTTCAACAGGCAATAGGTATCAAGCAGATCATGCTTTATCTCATCATTGAGCCACACCTCGTCCGGGGCGTGCAGGGTTTCCAGCATGGCATCCCAGTATCTTATGCGGTTGTCCCGTCCCTTGCCTGCAGTATGGCTGTCGAACTGTTTTTTCTCGACAATGACTTTCCGGCCATCATAATCCGTCAGTACGATTCTTCCGTCTTCGGCGTATGTTTCCCATACCTCCTGTTCACTCCGCCCACTGACAGGGATATTTCCTGAAGCGTCCCTCTTCATGGCCTGTACCCCGGGCAGGTTCCAGCGTTCGGCGGTCATGTCCTTCAGATAGGACGATGCCTGCTGCGGGAACTTGCGGATGTACATCTGGTCGGCTGTGAATACCTGTGCCGAGTCACAACGGTTCACTCCCCAGCCTTGCGCCTCGGCCTTTTTCCATTCGGCCGTTTTCAGGAAGCCGTCCACACGCCGGCGCATCTCTTCAAGATCGACCTTTACCTGGTGCTTCATCCGTCCGGTCACGAGGCACCTGCAGGCCCAACCGTTCGGCGGGTATATTTTGTTCCATCGCGGGTCATTTTCGGGCAGGATGACCCCATGAAGCTTCATGTGTTCCTCACGTACCCTGCCGTCATTCACCGTCAGGTACTCCCAGAAAGGATATACCTTTTTCCTGGTCCGCAATTTCCGGTAGGTAGACATACCTTCGGCTGTGAGCACCGCCGTTTCGTATTCCGTCCTCTGCCAGGTCTTGTTAAACACTTCGGTGGTTTCCTTTGCCCTGCGGTGAAACTCACCAAAGTTTCCGCTTTCCCGGAAGAGCCTGTTCAGTTCCTGTATTTCCGCCAGCGTCTTGGCAGCGGAGAAATGGAACAGGTTCTGCTCCATCGCCATACGGAACAGGTCATCCGACAACTTGTAGGCCACGTCCACATCGGCATTTCTCGGTCCTTCTTCAAATGCCGTTCGAACAGCCTTTAAAAAGTCTTCGGCAAAGAACCGGAAAAGCTCCGGACTGAAACCTGCCAGTTCACCGTTCCATACGGCAGCGATGAGCCTTTCATCCAGGGGGGAGGTATCACTCATGCGGATTATGCCAGCCCCGCCCGGATGCGGGGCCGCCACGAAAAAAGATTTTATCCTTTCCCAAAGCGTACGTTCATCGGCATTCTCCACCGTTCCTACGGGTGTACCATTCCTGACCTGTGGTTTTACCGCTTTGGCCGGCCGGTCATCATTTCCCGTATCGGCTGGTGCCCCCATGAACACTTCCTCCCCGTCCTTCGGTTCGGGGATGCCGTATTTCTCATAGCCGTAACTGCGGGGAATAGGAATCATCGTAGAGAGCGTTTTTAGGTCACTTACGGTAAGCTCGTCCTTCTTGTCCACGAATGAGAACTTTCCGCCATGTACCGGATATCCCCTGCTTTCAAGCAGCGGTACAAGGTATTTGTTCAGCATGCGTATGACAAAACGCCGGTCGCTGCGGTGTTTCTTCTCCTGCACTTCCAGATGTACCTTGCTCTGCGAGAGCGACGCACCGTCTTTGGTGGTCATGGTCTGTCCCAGTACGGTTATGAGTATCTCCTCGTTGCAGGCATTGCGGAAATCGTTATAGAGCGCCCCGTTGCTGCTTCCGCTGAGTGTCGTCTGTTCCACGTCACTCTCTTTCGGGATGACAATGTACGGTGCCGATCCCGCTTCCTCGAATGCCTGTATGAGAAGCCTCCTGCTTTGTTCGTCCATGCTGTTGTACTTTCCTATGCGCTGCGGCATCCCGAAGAGTTCCACGAACTGTGCCCAGTCCCCGAATCCCCCGCGCTTGTATATCACATAGGGAGCCACTTTCAGCAAGAGCCCAAGGTCATTATCCTCTCCCCACTGTATGATCATACCGTCATCGCTGTAACTGATCCCGTCCGTATCGTACTGGCGCCGCAGTATCAGCTTCTCTTTGGGACGTATGTGCTTGCGCGGTATGCTGTTGAAGTCGAACCCGTTCACGAAAGAATATTCGTCTACGGATATTCCCCAGAAAAGGCTCCACATGATCTCTTTCAGCTGGTTCTCGAACTCCACAGTATCTATGAGTTCCGTTATCCGTGGTACTTCCTTCCTGTTTACCGTAAAGTTAATATCGCAGTCGGTTATCGCCTCTATACGTTTGCCGATGGCATCCGTCACAGTCCCGTCCATGAGTATGTCCTCATACAGGTCGTACAGTTTGCTGCGCAGCCCCATGTCAGCCGCCCTGAGCGCACTTTTCCATGTGCCTATGTCGTTTATTCCCCTGTGCACGGGCTGCACCAGTATCTGATTGTATACCGGTGTTACGGCCTTCCTGGACACAGGTTTTTCCTGCCGTTCTTTCCTTTTCCTGTTTGTCATAAAGTTTCCGTTTAAAAGTGGTTGTCACGTTTCCTGTTGCTTCCGAATGCTATTTCCCCGCAGCACCTGCACTCTTGCCGTCCCGGCTGCTCCGGTGCTGCCGGCAGGTTCGGGTTCTGCCTGTTCTGATTGTTCCTGAGCCATTCAATGGCACGATCGTAGCGCTTTTCGCGCATTTCAATATCCACTCCGGCGTTACAGATATTACAGAAGTGCCAGGCGGCTATATCCTTTACAAAGAGCAGCAATATGGGATTGCGTTCCTTTCCCCTGGCGGCGAATATCTTTCCTGTATCGTACTTGGTAAGATATCCCTGTACCTCCTCTATGGCGGCGTCTATGGCCGACATCATCGCCGCATCATCGCCATGGCTGATGGTATCCATATCCTCCTCATAGATGTGGGTTGTCATTTCCTCTACTTCCAAATAAGCCATATATTTTTATTTTTAATGGTTTGTCACATTCTTTTTTTGTTATGGGGGCGTCTTCCTATCCAGTAACTTCCGGCTTCCATGTGGGCGTTCAGCTGCTGGCACATGTAATATCCCCCTTCAATGGCATCCGGTCCGTCTGCCGGTGCCGGCAGTCCGTCGTCGAACAGCCTGAACTGTTCCTCCAGCCGCTGCATGTCCGGATTGTCCTTCTCCCGTATGTTGAAAACGAGCCTTCCCGCCCTGTTCAACGGTTCCAGGTTCCCTTCTATACGCACGAATTTGTCGGGTTTGTCACGCCCGTCGGGTGAGATACTGATGTAATGTCCTTTTTCCTTCCCTTTTGCAAGGAAAAGAGGAACGAATACCTGCTGGTAGAACGGATCCTGCAGTTTGTTATTCTCTATGTAGTTCCTCTGCTGCGTCCTTTCCCTTACGTAGTCCCGCTGATAGTAATACCAGTTCACGAACTCGTCGTTGGTGACATGCCGCAGATATCCGGTATATACATACAGCGTTCCCTCGTATAGCCCCATGAGAAAATTCGCCTTGAAGGAGTTCTTCTTCGCCTTCTTGCCGGTGGTGTTGCTCGGTGCCGGGTCCCCGTAACTGACAATATATTTGAGCTTGCCTATGGGCGGGCATTCTCCCCAGCGTATCTCCTTGAAGTAGGAACCCTCCACCACCGGATTATTGAAACACTCCTTCTGCCCGCTGGCGAGGCTCACCTGTGCCAGCACCTCGTCTATCGTCTCCTCAGTGTTCTTTTCCGGCCATACGGACGTTCCGAACTGGTAATCCGCCTGCGGATCGGGATTATTGATATCCACCATGCGTATATTGATGATATCCCAGTTTCCGATAGGCTTCTCCCTTGCTGCCAGTTCCCTTGCCTTGTTACCTGCACGTGAGACGCAGCAGTCCTTTGCGATGACGTTCCCCGTCCAGACGGTAAGCAGCGCCTCGCTGATGGAGCGGGTGAAGAACAGCGCCTGCTCGAACCAGTTCCATTTGTTGTTCACTATCTCCGGATTGCGGCATTCCTCGTCGGTATCGTAGTCATCCATGAGCAATACGTCCGGGCGTACCTCGTCCATTTTGACTCCGCGCGGTGACTGTCCCCAGCCCATCGCCATGAACGACACGCGGGTGCTGAGGGTGAAATAGTCCTCCGTCCATTTGTCACCGATGAGGTTGCCGTAGAAATATTTCAGCCGCTCGTTCGCCTCGAACTGCGCCCGGTACTGGTTCAGCAGCTTCCTTGCGCCGTCATTGGTCGCCGAGGTCATGATGACGCACCGCTTGTTTTTCTTCACGATGACCAGGTACAGCACGATGAACATCACGATGGTGGACTTTGCCAGCTCACGCGCCCAGCTCAGCACTTCGTACCAGTTCCCGTCGGAATGCCCGATGATGCGCCTGATGGCTTTCTTCTGGAATCCTGCAAACTCGTATTTGGCATATCTGTAAAACATGAACTTCGCCCATGCTACAGGGTCCGCTTCCAGTTCGCGCAATTTCCTTGCCTTTTCTTCTCCGGTCATGGTGAAGTCTACGGCGGTCTGTGTACGTATCTGCCTCAGGGTTTCTTCCCAGTCGTCGGAGAGTGTCCTGTTGTTTCCTGTCAGTCTCTTTTTTGCCATGGCGTTACCTTAATTTCTCCTTTACAAATTCGTCAAAATAATAACTCAGTTCGATTGCCTTCTGCGGGTCACGCTTGCGCAGCCAGAAAAGGATCTGTTTGCTCACGCTGATGATATCGGCTATGCCGTAGTCCCCTTCCATTTTGGCGATGGCGGCGGAGAGTTTGTTGATGGTGTCGGCTTCGGCGGAAGTGGCATACTTGTCACCACGCTCGGCTATGGCCTTGTTCATTTCCGCTATCTGCATGTAGAGATTGCGTATCTGTTCCTCCCGCGTGGTGGTGACGGCCGCCCGCAGCATTTCCCAGTTACCCTCCTTGCTCCACTTACTCATGGTGACAGGGCTGACACCCACCTTTTCGGCTATCTGCCTGCTTTGCAGTTCTCCCTGCATGTAGAGCATCTTCGCCCAGTCCTTTTTCTGTTGATTCGTTAGTGTCTTGGACATATTTATTCTCTTGATTATTACAGTACAAAGTTAGGCAGCGCATACCGATTAAAATAATCCGCCTGCAACAGTTTCCGTCTACAGGTAAACAGTTTCCACTCGGTAGGAAACTGTTACAGGGCGATTTGCACACCTTCTTTTTATCCCTGAATTTTGCAGCAAACAAAATGAGAAAAGCAATGGGCAAAGCATATACATTCTGTGTACATGACGAATCCGTAAACACTTACGGTTTCCGCATGCTGACTTCGGGGGCCAACCTGGAAGAATTCAAAAAGAATCCCGTGGTACTCTATAACCATAATGACTGGGAAACCCCGATAGGGCGCGGTGAGAACGTGCGTGTGGAGGACGGCAGGATTCTGGTGGACGTTGTATTCGACGAGGAAGACGAAAAAGGACGTACGATAGCCGGCAAGGTGGAGCGCGACTTCCTGCGCATGGCCAGTATCGGCACCTGGCCGCCTGAAGAGATCAGCGATGATCCCGCATTGAAACTTCCGGGACAGACGGGACCCACCGCCACAAGGTGGACCATGCGGGAGGTGTCTGTCTGCCCCATAGGTTCCAACCACAATGCCCTTGCCATGTATGACCGCGCGACAAACAAACGTATAGACTTGTCTGACAGGCAGGCGCTTGTCAGGCTGATGGATAAGGAATTCAGTATTAACCATAAAAGAGAGAACAATATGAGTTATTTGACACAGATGTTGAAACTGTCGGATTCCGCATCCGACCAGGCTGTCCGGGAAGCCGTACAGGACTTGATTACCCTGCGTGACAACCTGCAGGTCGAGAACGCCACGCTCAAGAGCGAAAAACAGACACTGCAGGAACGTGTGACAGCCTTTGAGACGAAGGAGAAGGAAGCCAATAAACAGAAAGCCGTCGCACTGGTGGACGCGGCAGTGAAAGACGGGCGCATTGACGCCAAAGGACGTGACAGTTGGCTGGAGGACTTTGCCGTTGATTTTGCAAAGGCCGAAGTACGCCTCAGTTCCATTTCCGTACGTCAGTCCGTCAGTTCCCAGGTACAGACTGGGGGAAAGGCCGGAGGAAACGTGCAGCTGGCAGACATGTCTTTCAAGGAGATCCTGGAGAAGGATATGCTCAAGGAACTTAAAAAGGACAGGGACCTCTACCGGGAGAAGTTCCGTGAAGCCTACGGTAAATACCCGGAATAATCATTTTATAAACATAAAGATAAAAAGACAATGAAGACAAAATTCATCTTTTCACTGCTCACAGCGTTGCTGTTCAATTTCGCCACTTCAGGCTTGTTTGCCCAGAGTATCGGCATCGACCACAACCTGATGTTCGGCATCCAGATGGGGCTTTCGCTGGTTCCGTTGCAACTTACCGGCTGCCTGGCGGAGGGCCTTAACAAGGAAATCTGGATTCCCGAGATTATCGAGAAGTTCTATCCGGAAACCTCGTTCGTTTCCGACTCGCGTGATTTCAGCATGTGGACCGATAACGAGTACCTGAACCTGCAGGAAGCGGGTATCGACCCCAGAGTATTCATCGACAATGAGGTATATCCGATACCGGTAGTCGCCCGTGGTGACAAACCCTACAAGATTCCGATGAAACGTTTCGATACGGAAAACACCGTACATATCAACGCCATCGAAATCGAAGAATCCGCCGAAAAACGTAGAAGCGTGGCCGCCGGACACCAGAAGTCACTGCAGATGCAGTTTTCCGAGCTGGCCATCTACAACTGGGCGCCCAAGAAGGATAGTGAAACTACCCCGGTTATAAAAATCAACGACGGCAATGCCAGCAAACAGGGTACCGGTTATGTGGCCATGACCTATGAAAAGGTTCTGGCGCTCTCCACCCAGCTCGACATGATGCTGGTTCCAAAAGAAGGGCGTATCCTGGCACTGCATCCGTACCATGCTACCGACTTGCAGCTTCAAGACCTGGAGATGTTCAAGACGTTCTTCTCTACCGGTTCCATGTTCGGCTTCAAAATTCACGTCACTTCCATGGTGCCTAAATACAACGGTACTACGGGTGAGAAGGTGGAATGGGGTGCTCCTGTCCGCGATACGGACGCTATCGCCTCCACAGTATGGTACCGTGATGCAGTTTGTCGTGCCAAGAGCATGGAGGACATGTACTACCGCCTGAATGATCCGGAATACCGTGGTGATGTCCTGGGCTTCAATATGCGCGGCATCGCATTGCCTATTACAGGCAAGTATCTGGGTGCCATGTTTACCACCAAGAAATCCTAACCCTAAAAATTAAAGAACAATGAGCTATATCAATATGAAATCGCGGAGAAGCTTTGACTTCTTCGCCCCCTATACAGAAGAAGGTGACCGCTGTGTACAGATACCGTTCCCGGTCGCTGTAACCCGTAAAACTGAAGGTAAGTCGCTGGTGCACGACTGCAATCCGCAAATAGTGGATATTGCCGCCGAAACCGCAGCAACCACTTTTGAACTGGACACCCGGGTGCAGGCCGGTTCGTTGCTCATCGTCAGGAATGCCAGCACCAATGCCCAGACCATCGGCAAGGTTGCCTGTGCGGCAAGCAAAGTGACTACGTTGATGTATGACGGAAATGCTTACATCAGTATCGGAACCTCAGAAATCGGAGAATGATGGCAGCACGAGGTTTACGCAACAATAATCCGGGTAACATCCGCCTGTCACGTACTGTGTGGCAGGGGGAAATCCGCCCCTCGCGTGACAGGTCTTTCTGCCAGTTCCGTACGATGGCCTACGGTTATCGTGCCCTGATAAAGTTACTACAGAACTACCGCCGTAACAACGGCTGCCGTACGATAGCGGACTTCATCAACCGCTGGGCGCCTCCTGTGGAAAACAACACTTCCGGCTATATCAGCCGGGTGTGCCGGGAGATGCAGGTTCCGAACACGTATGTGCCCGATGTGAACGACCGGGTAACCATGTGCGCTTTTGCCGCCGCCATCTCACAGGTGGAAAACGGAGTGCCGGCAGTAACGGCGGACGTGGAAGCGGGATGGGAACTGCTCTGATGATTGATAACCCTTAATGATTTCCAGCCATGAATTCAGACCTGATAATGCAGATTCTCCAATGGCTTGTGCCGAGCGGCATTGCCGGTTCCCTCTGGGCATGGCTGAGACATCGGGAGAACAACAAGGTACTCGCCGCCAAGGAGCGGAACGACGCCTATAAGGAAATGTACGACAACCTGTCAGGAACATTAATAGACTTACAGAATGAGAATATTAAACTCTACAAGGCAGTGCGGGAACTTAACCGTACCATTCAGAGGGCTTCTACTTGCCGGCATTATGCTGACTGCCCTATCCGTGGCGAGCTGCAGAAGTCCGGAGCCATTGGTGCGGAACGAGCACAGCCAAAAAGACAGCCTCTCGGGCAGAAGCGGGTTCGCTCTCCTGCAGCAGCCTGTTCCGCCCAGCATGGCGAAGACGAAATTCCCGACGGATATGCTGGAACTGATTCCGGTGGGCACAGGCTTTAGCCGCCGCAGCGGGCAGGCTACGGTGAATGTCACCCGCATATCGGAAGACAGCCTGGAAGTGACGGCTGCCTGCGACAGCCTGGCCCGGCAGATACTCATCCTTACCGAAGAGAACATACGCATCCGTAACGAGCTTTTCAGGGAGAAGGAGAAACCACCACCTGAAACGGTACATGAACCTACCGGCTTCCAGTGGTTCCAGATATGGATCGGGCGTACGGCCGTCGCCGCCCTTCTGCTGGGAATACTCAGACGGCGATTTATTAACCCTTAAACTTGGAATAAACATGGATAAATTAATATTCGGAATGTCGCAGGTCAAATTCTGCGGCCTTGAAATCGGCTGGTTCGACGAACAGGGAGTCACCCCTGCGGGTACCGCCGCTACCCAGGTGGACATCTACGCCGCCCAGGTAAAGGACGGCCCTGTGGCGACAATCACGAGCAATCCGGGAAAGAAGGCCTTTACGGGCAACCTGATTGACATGTCGGCTGAAAACCTTGTGAATACAATCGGAGGGAGCAAGGATGACCAGGGCAACTGGGAGCCGCCCGAGAAATGGGAGAAGACGGGTGTCATGGATATTGTCTGTGACAGCGGCCATACCATCCGCCTTTACAAGGCGAAAGTCACCGGCAATGACTTCGGCGGCGGCGTGAACTCCCAGGGCGTACTCTCCGTCCAGCTCAACATCGAGGTTATGAAGGATGAGAACGGCAAGCGGATGAAGATATTCGCCCCCGGCATCGATCCTGAAACCGGCAAACCGAAACCGTCTGAAGAAGCCTGACGCGTATGGAGCGCCTTGAAATGGAAATCCTCTCGGAAAGGGTAATGCAGGACGGGGGCATCTCGCTTCCCTTGCGCCTTCCCGGCGGAAGGCATATCCGTTGGGTGATGCGTGTCCCCACTTATGCGAGCCTGCTGAATATCGGCCGGATGTACCTGAAACTGGGAGTCCGGTATGACGAGGTGAAGGAATATGACTTCGAGCAGAAAGTGGAGTTCATCACCCGCCACGGGGTGGGCGTGAGCCGCATGGTGGCCTGCGGTATCGTCCGGGGGCGTATCCTCTCCCCGTTGCTGAACCGCCCCGTAGCCTGGATGCTCCGGCACTGGATGCACCCGGCCGCCCTTGAGGAAGCCTGGATAATAGTCGTGCGCATGTTTGGTACTGTCCCTTTCGGAAATATTATCAGATTGGCGGAGACAATCAACCCGATGTCGCCCCTGCTGAGCCACGGAAAAGGATAGAACGGGAGTTAAAGGGCTATATGGAGCCTTCACATAGCCCGTTCGGACTGATAGGACAGATAGCCCGCGATACGGGCTGGAGCATAAGGTATATCCTGCACGGGGTGAACTATCCGACGCTCATGCTGATGTGGCGGGACTGTCCCAGGCATATTCCCGCACGCAGAAAGACGCCCGCCGAACTTTCCCGGGAGATGTCCGCCCGCAGCGGCGGTACCCCGGAAAACATGTCGCCCCTGGAGTTCTTCAGGAGCATGGAGGAAGAGGAATGAAAACTGTTTGTCACATAATAAACCGCTATAAGAAATGCAGCCTATCAAGCTTGAAATATTTCTGGATGACAGGACGCTTGCCGGCATGAAGTCGGCCGAGGGCAACATAGCCGCCCTGGAGAGCTTCAACAGGCAGATGGTCGAACGTCTGCAGGGCGAGCTCAAGCAGCTGGAGAGACAGTACAGGCAGCTGCAGAAGCAGGGCCTTGCCGGTGACAGGGAACTCGCCGACATACAGGCGCTCAAAGGTGTCATCGGCGGCCTGAAGGATGAGATAAAGGCATACGAGGCCGCCAAGAGACAGGCCGGCGAGACGCCCCTTGTGGCGCATGACCCGGCACCGAAGCTGAACCAGGTCAGAATGACCATGGCACAGATCGCCCGGGAGCTTCCCTCGCTGGCCATGGGGCCGCAGATGTTCTTCCTGGCCATATCCAACAACATCCCGATGTTTACGGACGCCGTGAGCAATGCTCGCAAGGAATACGAGCTCATGACGGCCGCAGGAAAGAAGGCGACCCCGGTATGGAAACAGGTGGCAGCTTCGCTGTTCTCCCCGCAAACGGCACTGGCCGCGCTTATTACGCTGACGGTGGTATACGGTAAAGAAATAGGAGAATGGATAAAGGGGCTCTTTGGCGGGAAAAACGCTATGGATGAACTGCGTGAATCCATGCGGGAAACCTATGAGGTGGAAAAAGAGGCGAATGCCACATTCGTGAAAAGCCGGTTTGAGATGGACAGGGTAATCAAGTCCGTAAAGGAGTTCAAGGGAAGCAAGGAGGAGGAACGCAAAAAGGTAACCGAACTCAACCGTACATACGGCGAAACGTTCGGCTACTACCAGACATTGAGCGAATGGTACGATACGCTTATGAAAAAGAGTTCCGACTATATCGAGGTGCTCGTACTGGAACAGAAGGCCCGGAAATGGCTTGACAAGGCCGTAGAGGAGAGCGATAAGGCCGACAAGCTGAAAGCGGAAGGTGCGGAATCCCACCGTCCATGGTTCGGTGCCGGCGGTAAAATCCACAAGTTCTTCGGCGGAGGTTCCACCAACCAGTTCGGTAGCGACCCTGCTTCCGTAGCTTACAACAAAAAGCTCAAGGACATCTATGATGCGGAAGAGGATGCCCTCAAACGTGCGGAAGAGTTTCAGGATAAAGCCGCCCGTATCAAGGAGGGAACAAATATCAATACCGTAGTTTCCGGTTCGGTGGAAGAATTGGAAAACAGCATAGCGGAGAAACGCAAGGCGCTGAAGAAACTCACAAACAAGGAGGATTATGAGGCGGCCATGAAAGTAATAGAAGCCGAGGAGAAAAAGCTGGAAACCATTACGGGAAAGAAAAACAAGGACGGTGGCAGGAATGCTTCCGACTATCAGGATGCTCTTTCCGATGCCCGCCTGCGTGCACAACGTAAGCTGGAGGATGCCCGTATCGCCCTGATGGCGGAAGGCAGCGCCAAACGCAAGGCACTGCTCCGTCAGGAATACGAGCAGACGCTTGCCGCCATCGACAAGGAAGAACGGGAGCTGCTCTCCAGGCTGGAGAAATCGAAAAAGGCCGGCAATCCGATAGCCCCCGGGGAGGCTGACCGGATAAGGCAGGACGCTTCCTCACAGCGTGTGGTTGCCGGCGTGCAGTATATGCAGGATGTCTACGACGAGGAGAAGCAGTTCCGGGAAAAGGACCGGCAGGCGTGGATAGACTACAACAGGGAGTACGGCAGCTACCAGGAGAAACGGCTGGCAATCACACAGGATTATGCCCTGAAGATTGCCGCAGCCGAAACCGAAGGTGAAAAGGCCATGCTGAAAAGACGGCGCGAGGACGAACTGAAAGAGCTTGATTTCGGGGAGTTCAAGAAGACCGTCAACCTCGCCGACGTATTCGGCAATCTGGACACTCAAAGTACGGAGTCGCTCTCCGCACTTCGCGACAAGCTGAAGGAATACATCAGCGGGGCGGCCAAAGAATTACGCCCCTCGGACTTGAAGCAGCTGCAGGACGCACTGACGAATATTGACCTGAAGCTTGCCGACCGCAAGCCCTTCCGGGAACTGAAACGGTCTATGGATGAATACGCCAAGGCCCAGGAAACTGTCCAAAAGGCGCAGGAGGATCTGAACACCGTCATGGCGGGCGGAAAGGTTATCACCGGTCTGTACAGGGATGAGACGGGCAAGCTCGTCACCGGACTGCTGACACAGGAACAGGCGGAGAAGAAACTGACTGAGGCCCAGGAAAACCGCCGCAGGAAACGTACGGCAATGGCTCAGAGCCTGCAGGGGGTTGCGGGCGAAATGTCATCCTACACACAGGCGGCCGATGATGTCGTCAGTATGCTGGAAGGGTTCGGAGTGTCGGTGGACGAGAATGCCAAGCGGGTGATAGAGGGTTTCAATACCATGTCGGAAGGTATCAGCCAATTTGCGAACTCCATGCTTTCGGGTGACATCGGCGGCATGATAAGCGGCGTGGTGAATACAGCCGGTGGTTTTGTCAAGACATTGGGCAGCCTTTTCGGTACGGATTGGGGCGGCCAGCGTTCCGAAAGACGTTACCAGCAGGCAAAGGAGCGTTATGAAAGCTATATGGCGGTGCTTGACAAAGTCATCGCCAAACAAAAGGAACTGGTGGCATCCATGGAGACCGATACGCTGGCGAATGCCAATAATTCCTACAAGAAAGCCGGCGAGCTCCTGCAACAACAGGGAGAATATGCCCGCGAAATGGGAAAGGCTTACCTGAATGCCGGGGCGAGCAAGGGGTTTCTCGGCATCGGTTCCAAAGCTTCCCATGGAACGAAACAGAGGGAAAGCATATCCTCCACAGCCTGGGACCAGGCGCGCCAGGTATTGGGAAATGACTTTTACAAGGTATCCGACGGCCGCATGACCGGCCTCTTTGACCTGAGTTACGAAAAGCTGGTAAAGCTGCGTGATGAAGCCACCGGCTTCTGGAGCGAACTGCATGAGGATACACGCAAATATCTGGAACAGGTCATCGAGAGCGAGGAGGCATGGCAGGAGGTGCAGGAGACGCGCAAGGAAGCCATGACGGGCATCTCCTTCGAGAGCGTGCGCAGCAGCTTTCTGGACATGCTCATGGATATGGACAGCAGTACGGCGGACTTTGCCGACAACTTCGAGAAGTACATGCAGAGGGCCATGCTGAACAGCATGCTTTCGGAAAGCTACAATGAACGCCTTAGGAAGTGGTATGACTCGTTCGCCGAAGCCATGGAGGAGAAGACGGAATGGCGGACGGGCCAGGGCAGACGCGGACGTAATAGGTATAAAGTTACCACCGAAGCCGCGGGCGTGCTGAGCCAGACGGAACATGACATGCTGAAGGATTCCTGGGATTCGATAGTGAATGATGCGCTGGCTGAACGTGACGCGATGAAGGAGATATTCGGCTGGAAGGGTGATCCGGCAAGCTCACAGTCCGGACGCAGCGGAGCCTTCACTGCCATGACACAGGAACAGGGCACACTTCTGGAAGGGCTGTTTACTTCCTTGCAGGATCATGCCAGCGGCATGCACAAACTTCTGGAAGAGCTCGCCAAATCAAGGAAGGAAGACCACGACCTGCTCGTCAGCATTACTGAGAATACAGCCTACTGCCGGTATCTGGAAAGTATCAACGAGATTATGGAATATTTTAGAAACAATGGAATAGAAGTGTCATGATGTACGACCTGACAGGATATATGGTGATTAACGGCAAGGATGCCTGGACGGAGTATTCGGCCTTCCTCTGCGAGGACAGGCCGGAAGACAGTACGAACGTGACCGAACTGCTCAAACCGCCCGAGATGAAGGAATATACGGCTGTGGATTTCAGGGAGCGTAACGGTGAGGAATTGCCGCAGCAGCTCCCGCTTCCACGCTGCAAGCCCCGCGACCTTACACTGTATCTGGCTGTATACGCCCCTTCACTTTCCGGATGTGAGGCAAGGCGGCTTGCCCTGATGCAGGCGCTCATACAAGGCTGGGTAACCCTCCGGGTAAAAGGGATATCCATAGAATACAGGCTTTACTACAAGTCCGCCACACCGGCCGATATCCTGACCGATGCTTTTGACGGAAGTACCGTAGCCAGATGGAAAATGAAGTTCAGGGAACCGAAACCGGAACCCTTTTAAATGATGTTTAAAGACTGCTCGAATGGAACTCAAAATCTATAATCAATCCGGCGGACTGAAGCTGACGGTCCCGGTCACTTCGTCCTCAACATGGAACCTTGAGTTGATGAGTGAGAATGCGCTCTCGCTCTCCTTTACGGTTCCGGCCTGTGTGCCACTGCAGGTGAATGACTACATAACACTGGAGGGTGTGAGGTTCAGTGTGAAGAAAGAGTACAAGCCCAGGAAAAAGAACAGCCAGGAATACCGCTATTCCGTGAAATTCTATGCTCCCATACATGACGCCCAGCAAGTGATATACCTCCACCTGACTGACGGTCAGTATGAGCCGCAGTTCAGCCTTGACGGCAGTCCCCGGGAGCACCTGCAGAAATGGGTGGACAACATGAACCGTATTTACGGTGAGGAACGCTGGCGTATCGGTGACGTGATAGATGCACCGGACGGAAATATAGAGTATAACAATACCACCTGCTGGGACGCACTGGCATCCATGGCCGAGACCTTTTCGACCGAATGGTGGTCGGACGGCTTCTATATCAACCTGTGCCGTTGTGAGCGCGGGGAACGTGTGGAACTGGGATACATGCAGGGCCTTGCCTCACTTACACAAACGGAGAATAGCGATGACGTAAAATTCTTCACCCGGCTTATTCCGCTGGGAAGTACCAGGAATATAGACCGAAGCCGCTACGGTTTCTCCCGTCTGCAACTGCCCGATCGCGCCAAGTATGTGGACAGAAATACGGACTACGGACTGTATGAACATGTGGAAGAGGATGCCTTTGCGGGTATCTTTCCTCATTATACGGGAACTGTGTCCTCCGTACGTTCACAGGAAAGGACCGGGAATGACGGCAAACCCTTTACAGTCTATTATTTCAAGGACGAAGGTATGGAGTTTGACCCATGTGATTATGAGATTGCGGGACTTGTCAAACAATTGTCTTTCCAGAGCGGTGAGCTGAACGGGCGTGATTTCGAGGCAAACTATCATTCGGAAAGCAAGGAATGGGAAATCATCAATACCTACCCGGATGAAGATACGCAATTGCCCGGGGGAAACCTTATACCGCATGCTGGTGACAAATATATCCCCTGGAATTTCCGTATGCCCGAAGCTTACGAAAAACAGGCCGAGCAGGATTACAAGGCGGCCGTTGATGACTTTCTCTCGTCATACAGCGAAGACACCACCAAGTACGGCGGCGATACCGATTACACCTATATTGAGAAGCACTCCGTCCCTCTGCGGCTGGGACAGTCGGTAAGGCTGCTCAGCGAAGAGTATTTCCCCGGCAGCGGTTACCGGGATACACGCATGACAAAGGTTACACGCAAGCTGGAAAACCTTTCCATGGCGGCCGTTGAATGCACGAACCGAGTCGGCAAGGGCTGGAAACGCAGCCTGGAAAGTAACCTGAACGGATTGCAGTACGTTGTCGGCGGGCTGCTGGACCGCTCGGTTATCGAGGTGCTTAAATCATGGGACAACCGTGAGGCCAGCGAATACAACGTGTTTTCAGCCTTACGGGCGATAAAGGAGATAACCCGGCGTGCCATCAGCAAGATCGGTCCGGATAGGACCTCCTTTCTTGTTTCCTTTCTGGCAGGCGCAGTATTCGGTAAGGAAGGGTTCGCTTCCGGACTGGCCGGATTTGGCGCCAAGATAGATGAGAACGGCAACGGTGAAATGCGGGGCTTGCGGCTTTGGGAATGGCTTGAGGTACCGGAACTCAGACGTAACCGTGTGGAAGTGTATGCTGGCATCAAATGGCGCACGCCGGGTGTCGGCATTGTGGAGAGTGTGGTGGCGGATACGGACAATGAGGGAAATCCGCTTTCCACCGGCACCGTGCATCTCAAGCTGGAAGCCGGGGAAATGGGAGCTGTTGCGGCGGACGATATAAGCATGGGAATCATCCATTTCGAGGATGAGACGATGAATGCCACCGAGGATTCGGACGATAGTAAGGGCAATTTCCGTTTTGCCGGTTTCGGAACGGCATACTTCCGTATTACCGGAGTCTCAGGTGAGGATAACGGCACATTCCGTTATTCCCTGCGTCCGGGAACAACGCTGCATCCGCAGAAGTACATGCATTTCTCATGTTATGGCAATTTCACCAACCCCGACCGTCAGACATCCGTATATGAGACACGCACCTACAGCCGCATGCTCCGTAACCAGAATACCTGGGAAATATCGGCCGCCAACATCGCAATGCAGTCGGGCGACCTCTCAAACCTGAACGTACACGGTCTGGATATGACGGGATACTCCATGTACCTGAACAGCGTGTACTTTACCGGTACGGTACGGCAGCTGAAACCTGACGGTACGCCGGTATATACGGCCAATGACCGTGGAGAGTGGGCATCCGGTGAAAATTATGCCTTTTATGACCGGGTTTCCCATGATGGCGGCATTTGGCTGTGTGTAAGCGAGAGCGGCAGTGCATCTGAACCTGCAGAAGGAAATTCGGACTGGTTGCTACAAGTGAAACCGGGAACGGACGGAACTGATGGCAAGAACGGTCAGGATGGCGCTCCGGGAAGGGACGGTCAGGACGGTGCTCCTGGTAAGGACGGAACGGATGGTGCACCGGGCAGGGACGGCGTGGACGGAGCACCGGGACAGGATGGCATTTCGGTCAGTAACCACGGAAAATGGCATACCGGCCTTAAGACACCTTACCTTGGACTGGTGAAAATGGGTGGAAAGGTGTTTTTATGCAAGGTTAGAAACGGAACGTCAAATCCACCCATGTGGACGGTTACCACCAAGGACGGAAGACGTATACTCCAGACGCAGGACGGTGGAAAGACCTATGGCTACATACTGACCGGCGAGTACAACTCCGAAGAGTACGACATGGTGGTGGAAAACGGGGAGAACGGCCTGCAGGGATGTATACTCCGCAAGGCCGAATGGGTGTCCGGAGTAGAGTGGCGTAACGATGAGTCACTGGCTGGCGGTACACGGTACGTCGATGTGGCACTGGTCAGGGATAACGGTACGGAGACTGGTTGGCGGGCATACAAGTGCCGGGTGACGCATATAAGTAGCGGGGGAAATGCGCCGGGAAACAGTACGTATTGGGAAGAGTTCGGACTTAATACGGCAGCCATATTCACATCGCTTATTGTTGCTAAAAATGCGATGATAGAATTCATGCAGGGGAACGAACTTCGTATTAGAAAGGATGACGGGACGGTGACTGCCGGCCTTAGCGGTTCCCAATCCGGTGAAAAGATACGGATGTGGGCAGGTAGTTCTACTCCTGATGATGCCCCCTTCCGGGTTACTGAAGACGGAAAAGTACATGCAGAAAATGCGGAAATAACCGGAGAAGTCAATGCGACAGGCGGTACTTTTAAAAATATCAAGTCGCCCAATAACTCCTTTGTTATTAAAGAAAACGGGGACATAGAAATAACCGGCAAGGTATCCACCTCTATGAACGGAAAGCGTATTGTGATTGATTCAGCTACGAACAGTCTTAGAATGTACGGCTCCGATAATCTGTTGGCGGGAACTATAGATTTCATCGGTGAAGGTGGTAGTACATATCCCCGTATGAAATTAATCGAGTATGTTTCCGGAAATCCAAGATATACTGTTTTAATAAGACCTCAGCTAATAAATGTATCAGAGAATGATGGCAATGACTTTTATGATGTCATGATAAATACAAATGGAATAAGCTTTTTAAAAAATAATGTGGTAACTAAATCTTATCCTAATAAATAAATGCTATGAGAGTATTTTATAAAAGTAAATTAGCAAAGTGGATGTTGTGGCAGGGCTACAGCACCATTACTTTAGGCTGTTTCGTCTTTACCAAGAAAAGCAAGGCGGAAATGAAAACACGCGTTCTTAACCATGAAGCTATTCATGTAAGACAGTGGGAGGAATGCATGATTGCTTCGATGGTTCTGTTGACGCTTGTCATGTCCGTTACCGGGTTCAACGTATGGATGTATTTGTTGTGTCCGTTGTGGTTCTATTTGCAATATGGACTGGAATATGCCGTTTCTCGTGTTTACCATTCTTTCAAAGGTATACATGGAGCGGATGGGAATAAAATATCGTATGGAAATTCAGCGTTCGAGATGGAGGCAAAATCCAATGAAGAGATAGACCGTTATCTGGATGTTAGGAGACCTTTTGAATTCGCGAGATACTACGGAAAAATATGATTTTTAATTTACAAAAACGAGATAATAGTTAATTGTTAAATTGGGCTGATTTTTGTAGTAGAAATGACGCCCCTAAAATATGCAAGGTATGGCAGAGGATATTAAAATGAATGTCTTCCCGCAGGTTACGAGTGCGGAATACATATATGGTGAACTCGTAGATGGAAGTCAAATAAAAATAAAAAAGAGCGACTTAGCTTGTTTAATAGGTGCTGTAATTTACAGTAGTTCTATTACTGATTTGGATAAAATAGAAACAAGTGGAATATATCCTATTGGCGATAAATGCGAAAACGTTCCATCTGGATCAGAACAAACACAAGGTTGTATCCTTTTCCATTTACATTGGGATATAAATTGCTCCAAACAACTTTATTTCACATATAATGGTGCTGTTTTTTATCGTTTCAAAACTCGTTTTTGGTCTGATTGGAAGAAAATATCTTTTACATCTTAATGGAAATACTGGCATACAATGAGGACTTTGCAGTTTCCTCATTGTATGTTCATCTTATTGAACTTCTGTAAAATCTCCGGTAACATCCATTATCTGTGATGTATCTTCATGATAACCGGTCAGAGCAATATACGCAGAACCATACTGATTCACCAGTACATCAATAGCCAAATAAATGTTCCCTTTATAGCTTATCTGCCTTAAATTAGAGAAACATCCGAATTCAGAATGAGCGACATCACTTTGGAGTGTACCAGCAGGCGCATAATGAACCTTGCACCAGCCGGGTAAGCAATGGTTATTCGAGTAAAATGGAATAGTAAAAACCTCAAAGAAATTAAAATGGGACGTGTTATAGTCTCCTATTTTTAATAACGTTATGGTCTTAATTTCATTGCCTCCAGTTGGTTTATGGACAGATACAATGGACTTAGGCAGTGAATAATACACTCCTCTGTCGTACTTTTGTTCTCCTGGTAGTGCATCGGTCACTTCTTCCATTGTTGGTGTTATGCTATTCCCATCTGCATCTATGCCTCTCATTCTGACCGGTACGCCACCGCTCATTTCATTTTCCTTAATATCTTCACGCATATCTTGTACATTTAAGGGGCAGAAGATATCACATTAAAAAACATTATCCATGTTTGTTGAAAAATTAAG
>OWIC01000018.1_pt1 | contig 187241 bp, 154 predicted proteins | sample 1732791 | NCBI WGS metagenome assembly OWIC01 (sample SAMN05065754, study PRJEB22554) | human gut metagenome | biome: ENVO:2100002; feature: ENVO:00000062; material: ENVO:00002003 | host: Homo sapiens | place: USA
GAGATTTGATGTTAGGCATTCGTTCCACCTCCTTGGCTACCTATAACAGCGCACCTTATGATACCATATTTGCCGTTCCAGCGCAAGCATTTTTTCGATTTTTGTTTCAAAAAGTTTTGATTTTCCCATACTTTTTGTGCCGCGAGGCCCAAAAACCGGCTTTTTGGCGGCAAACAGAGCAGAAAAGAGGGAAAATCATGCGCTTGACAGATATGGCGGACGAGCTCTACACGGCCGCGGCTGACCTGCCCGGCGGAGTCCGCGCGGCCACGGCAAAACGGGGCGGCGTGACGGTGACACGGGTGGAGATCGCCCGGGAGGGCCTCGAGAAGCCCCGGGGGCGGTACGTCACGCTGGAAGTCCCCAGCGTCAGTGTGCTGGACGAGCGGGACGCCGAGGTCATCGAGCAGGCAGCGGACGAGCTGCGGGCGCTTCTGCCGCCGGAGGGGCCGGTGCTGGTGCTGGGCGTGGGCAACCGCCGGGTCACCGCCGACGCCCTCGGCCCCCGCACCGTCCAGAAAATTTTTGTCACGATGGGCGCAGGCCGTCCGCCGGTGAAGGGCATCCGCCCGGTGGCGGCGGTGGCCCCGGGCGTCTCGGCGTCCACCGGTCTGAGCCTGCAGCAGCTGGCCGGTGCGCTGGTGCGGGAAGTGCGGCCCACGGCCCTCATCTGCGTGGACAGTCTCTGCTCGTCGGAACCCCAGCGTCTGGGCCGGACGCTGCAGTTCTCCGACACCGGCCTCTGCCCGGCCCAGCCCGGCAGCAGCAAGCATCTGGACGCGGCCCGTCTGGGCCTGCCAGTGATCGCGGCGGGCATCCCCACCCTGATGATGGCGCAGGAGGGCAAAGACCTCGTGGTGACGCCCCGGGAACTGGACAGCGTCATCGCCCACGGGGCCGCCCTGCTGGGCGCGGCCATCAACCGCGCCTTGCAGCCGAGGCTCAGCATCGCCCAGCTCTGCTGGCTGGTGGGATAAAACCCCGCTGATGCTCATATTGTATGGATAAAACAAAAGGGGAGGGGGCAGTCTATGCGCTATGGCGAGGCCGGGCAGGGCCATCTGCTGCCCTTTCTGGGCGCAGCGGCCCTTTTTGCGGCTCTGACCATCATGGCCCACAGCCTTGTGCTGGGGCTGGCGGCGGTCATCGCCGGGCCTGTCCCGGCGGCGCAGACGGCGCTCTCCCTGAGCCGAAAGGCCGTCTCCGGCGCGGCACAGGAGGAGGCCGCATCTGTGGCCGAAGCCGCCCCTGAAAGCACCGGGACTGCCGCCTCTCAGCCCGATGCCGCCGCCCCGACAGGCGGCATCGAAAACTATCTTGTGGAGCTTCTGGGGGACGACGCCCGGCCCGAAGGCGCGGGCGCAGTGATTGAAAAAAATTACCCGCAAGGCAGCGGTGAAAAGTACGTTGCCTGCGGCGCGGGCAGCATCAAGAACAACACCCGACAGACTGCGGCGGACATCGCAGCAGAGATACAGGCCCCACTGCCCTTTGGCGTCGAAAAGGACAGCCCTGACCCGCAGATCCTCATTATGCACACCCACGCTACTGAGGACTACCGCCTCTCGGCGGGGCTGTGGTATTCGCCCGGCGACGGCGCCCGTACCACCGACACGAACCTGAATATGTGTGCCGTGGGCCGGGTGATGGCTGACACCCTCAACGCCGCCGGGCTGAACACCCTCCACGACGAGACCCTGAACGACTACCCCAGCTACACCGGCAGCTACGAGAACAGCCGGGCCGTCGTCCAGCGGTATCTGACTCAGTACCCCAGCATCAAGGTGGTGCTGGACGTCCACCGGGACGCCATCGAGACAGAGGGCGGTTCCCGGATGGCCCCGGTCTGCACCGTGGACGGGCGGCAGGCCGCGCAGGTCATGATTATCTGCGGGTGCGACAACGGCGGCAGCGTCCGGCTGCCCAGCTGGCGGCAGAACCTCCGTTTCGCCGCCGCATGGGAGCGGAGCATGGAGGGGATGTACCCCGGTTTCACCCGGCCTGTGCTGTTCAGCTACCGCTTTTATAATCAGGACCTCACCACCGGCAGTCTGCTCATCGAGATAGGAGGCCACGGCAATAACCTCAACGAGGCCCTCTACGCCGGGCAGCTGGCGGCCAACGGCCTTGTTCAGGCCCTGCTTGGCCCGGATACTTGACGAAACGGCGGCAAAGTGCTATATTTTACTGGTAAATGCAGTGATTGGGAAAAGTAGCGCATCACAACGCCACAGAGAGCGCGGCAGAGCTGGAAGCCGTGCGCGGACGGTGCGTGAACGAACACCCGGGAGCAGCAAACTGAACAGGGCGCAGTGAGAAAAATGCGCCGCCAGTAGGTGCGCCGCAGGCTCAGCGTTAACGGAGCAGCGCTTTTACTTGAGCGCGTGAGCGACCGGACACTTCCGGTAATTCAGGTGGCACCGCGGACATTACAAGACAGCTTGTTCGCCCTGAACTTTCAGGGAGAAAAGCTGTCTTTTTCTTTTGTAAAATCGATAAGGAGAAAAACTATGGAACGCACTGAGATCGTTTCGCTGTACAAGAACACCCCCGCCGATGGTACGGTCGTCACCGTATGCGGCTGGGCAAAGAACATCCGCGACTCCAAGAACATCGGCTTCATCGCCCTGTCCGACGGCGGCTGCTTCAAGACCCTGCAGGTCGTGCTGGAAGCCGGCAAGCTGGCAAACTACGATGAGGTCGTCCACACCGGCCTGTACAGCAGCCTGCGCGTCGTGGGCCGCATCGTGCTGACTCCGCAGGCAAAGCAGCCCTTTGAGCTGAATGCTGACAGCGTGGAAATTCTGGGCGACTGCCCCGCCGACGAGTATCCGCTGCAGAAAAAGAAGATGAGCATGGAGTATCTGCGCACCATGCCCACCCTGCGCCCCCGCACCAACACCTTCAACGCCGCTTTCCGCGTCCGCAGCGTGGCCGCTTACGCCATCCACAAGTTCTTCCAGGAGAACGGCTTCGTCTACGCCCACTCTCCGCTGCTGACCGCTTCCGACTGTGAGGGTGCCGGCGAGATGTTCCGCGTCACCACCCTCGACCTCGACAACGTCCCCAAGAACGAGGACGGCACCGTCGATTACACCAAGGACTTCTTCGAGAAGCCCGTCAACCTGACCGTTTCCGGCCAGCTGGAAGCCGAGGCCATGGCAATGGCGTTCGGCAAGGTGTACACCTTTGGTCCCACCTTCCGCGCCGAGAAGAGCTTTACCACCCGCCACGCCGCCGAGTTCTGGATGATCGAGCCGGAGATGGCGTTCTGTGATTTGAACGGCTACATGGACACCGCCGAGGCCATGACCAAGTACGTCATCCGCTACGTTCTGGACAACTGCCCCGATGAGATGGCTTTCTTCAACCAGTTCATCGACAAGGGCCTCATCGAGCGCCTTGAGCTGGTGGCAAACAGCGAGTTTGGCCGCATCAGCTACACTGACGCCATCGAGATCCTGAAGAAGAACAACAAGAAGTTCCAGTTCCCCGTGGAGTGGGGCGTGGACATCCAGACCGAGCACGAGCGCTACCTGACCGAGGTGGTGTTCAAGAAGCCCGTCTTCGTCACCGACTACCCGAAGGAGATCAAGAGCTTCTACATGAAGCAGAACGCCGACGGCAAGACCGTGGCCGCAGCCGATATGCTGGTCCCCGGCATCGGCGAGCTCATCGGCGGTAGCCAGCGTGAGGAGGACTACGACAAGCTCGTGACCCGTATGGACGAGCTGGGTCTGGACAAGTCCAGCTACGACTGGTACCTGAACCTCCGCAAGTTCGGCGGCGTGGAGCACGCAGGCTATGGTCTGGGCTTCGAGCGCATGATCATGTACCTCACGGGCATCCAGAACATCCGTGACGTGCTGCCCTTCCCCCGCACGGCTTACGGGTTCTAAGATAGAGCACACTATGACCGGACTGCTGCTTTTCGCAGCGGCCCGGTTTTTGGTTAGCGTCCTTGCCCTCTCCGTCACGGCTGACGCCGCGCCACCTCTCCCAAAGGGAGAGGCAAAAGGCTTCCCGGCAGGCAAAAGGCTCTCCCTTTGGGAGAGCTGGACGCGAAGCGGCCTGAGAGGGCAAGCCGCCTTTATATTTTTCAACAAGGAGAGCAAAACAAGTGGAAAACATCGCCCCGGCATTGCTGGAATGGTTCTACAAAAACCAGCGCATCCTGCCCTTCCGCACCGACCCCAGCCCCTACCACGTCTGGCTCAGCGAGATCATGCTGCAGCAGACCCGCGTCTCGGCGGCGCTGCCCTATTATGAGCGCTTCCTCGCCGCCCTGCCGGATATTCCTGCGCTGGCGGCGTGCGAAGAAGAAAAGCTCCACAAGCTCTGGGAGGGGCTGGGCTACTACAGCCGGGTGCGCAACCTGCAAAAGGCCGCCCGCATCGTCTGTGAGCAGTACGGCGGGCAGCTGCCAGCCGACTACGACGCCCTCCGCGCTCTGCCCGGTATCGGGGACTACACGGCGGGAGCCATCGCGTCCATCAGCTTCGGGCTGGCTGTCCCGGCGGTGGACGGAAATGTGCTGCGGGTGTTTTCCAGACTGTATAATGACCCCGGCGTTATTACGGAACCGGCGGTAAAACGAGCTTTTACGGCCCGGGTCATGGAGCATCAGCCCCCCGAAAAGGCGGGCGACTACAACCAGGCTCTGATGGAGCTGGGCGCACTGGTCTGTGTGCCGAACGGCGCACCGCTCTGTGAGCAGTGTCCGCTGGCGTCTCTGTGTGAAGCCCGCAGGGCCGGTACGGCGCTGGAACTGCCCCATAAGGCTGCGCCCAAAGCACGGCGCATCGAGCCGGTGACGGTAGTGCTGGCCGAAGACGCCGAAGGGCGCTTCCTGTTGCAGCAGCGGCCCCAAAAAGGTCTGCTGGCCGGTCTGTGGCAGCCGCTTCTGTGGGAGGGCGAAGCCCTCAGCGCCGAAGAAGTCTGCGCCCGGCTGGAAGCGCTGGGCCTTGCCTGTGAGGGCATCGAACCTCTGCCGGCGGCAAAGCATATTTTCAGCCACATCGAGTGGCGGATGAGCGGCTATTCTGTCTGCGTCGGCAGCGCGGAAGCTCCGGCGGGCTGTGTCTGGGCCAGCCGCGAACAGCTGCAGAACGAATACACCCTGCCCGGCGCATTCAAGGCGTATAAGAAAAAGCTGGGACTCTGAAAAAAGCAAAATTTTGCCTTTTTGGTTGTAATTTTCGTGAAGTCCGGGTATAATAGTTTCAGAATAGACCGAGCCTGTGCCGCGGAACGACCGCTGAAAATAGCTGGACCGCTGGTTCGACCAAAAAGGAGTGTGCTGAACCTATGAAGAAATCCTGTCTGATCGCTGTTATCGCAACGCTGGCTGCTGTGGCTGGTGCGCTGGCTGCTGTGGCTGTTTATCTGCGCCGCCGTGAGAAGGAGCTGGACGAGTACGAGCGTCTGCTGTTCGGCGAGGATACCGCCGCCCCCGCTGAGGAAGAGCCTGCTGAGGCCGAAGACGAGGCCGCAGAAGAGGCTGCTCCCGCTGAGGATACTGCCGAATAACGCGGGCCGAAACAGAACAAAATGACGAAGGGCGCACCGGCAGTCTGTAACAGGGCTGTTCCGGTGCGCCTTTTTTATATCTGCAAATATAGGAAAGCGGGCTTGCCCTCTCCGTCACGCCTGCGGCGTGCCACTACCCGGGTTGCGGCACCCAGCATCCGCTTCGTGCTTAAAAAGCACTTGCGTCTTGCTGGCCACTGCCCCAACAATGATTCCCTGTTTCCGCCACTGGCGGCGGTCATCATTGTTGCTCCCAAAGGGAGAGGATATGGCCTGACGGTCACGTTTTTGGCTCTCCCTTTGAGGAAAGACTTCCCCCGGCCGGGGGAAGATGTCGCGCAAGCGACAAAAAGGGGAATCTGTCACCGAAGGTGACTGAGAGGGCGAGGCCGCTGCAAGAGGAGAGATACATATATGAAGCGGCTTTTGTTATGGCTCATCGGCGTTGCGCTGGGCGTCGTGGTGCTGCTTGCGGCGGTGCTGGGCGTGAGTTATTCGTTCACCTCGGAGGGCGCGAAGCCCGCGTCTGAGGTGCAGTTCGCCGGGCAGGAGCTGGAGCCCAACGGCTGGTGCTGGCAGGTGCCGCTGCTGGGCGGGCAGGTGGATAAAGTCTTCGCCAGCCCCCGCACCCTGACGGTGCAGAAGCTTGGCGTCCTCTACGACGCCCACCCGGCCTTCGCCCTGCCCGAGTGGTACAGCTACGGCCCGCTGACCATCACCGACAGCGCGGGCAATGTGGTCTTCGAGGGGACTGCGGCCACCTACGACGATTTTTTGTTCCCGGCCAACGGGGACTATAAGGCCGAGCTGACCGTCTGGCGTCTGCCGGAAAATATGCTGGCCACCCAGTTCGAGGGCGGCAGCACCGGCCAGCTCCGGCGGAACGCCCGGCTGGAAAAGCCTGCCCGGCCCACCGGCTGGTACTATTACTCTTTCCGCTTCACGCTGCAGGCCAGCGCCGAGGTGGAGCTTTCCGCCGAACGGATGGAGCAGGGCGGCACGGTGGCCGCGGCTTTCACCGGCATGGTGGGCGAGACAGCTCCCACGGTGGAAACAGACCTGGGCAATGTGCAGGCTGTCCGTCTGGGCAGCGGGTGGCGCGCCTATATCCCGGCGGCCTACAATGCCGCTGCCGGTGCGCACGAAGTGACCTTTACCGTGGGCGGCGAGACGGTGGTGAAGAACATCACCGTCATCCCGAAGGACTTCGGCACGGTTGAGATCGAAGCCGAACCGGAAGCCTCCGAAGCTGCCAACACCGAGTTCCGCAACGCCGTCTGGCCCCTCTATGAGCAGCCCGCCCGCGAAAAGCTGTGGAGCGGCGGCTTCGCCTGCCCGGCGGAGAATTACATGACTCTGGTGGACTTCGGCCAGACCAAAGTCACCGACGGCAAGCAGGGCAGCAAATCAAACTCCACGAAACTCTACACCATCCCGGGCGACCCCTGCCGCGCTCCCGCCAACGGCGTCGTGGTGCTGGCCCGGAACCTCGCCCTCACCGGCAACACCGTCGTCATCGACCACGGCTGCGGGCTGCGCAGCTACCTCTACGGGCTGGATGCTCTCTCGGTGAGTGAGGGCCAGAGCGTGGAGCGCGGGCAGGCCGTGGGCGCATTGGGCGAAGACCTGACCATGGACTTCAAGCTCGGCAGCAAGAGCGTGAATCCGTGGCTGCTCTTCCAGACCAGCGGCGGGCTGTTCTGGAAGGAGAATGGGTGAGGTCGGCAAATCGGAATTTGAAAGGAGCGTTTTTAATGGCAAGCAAGAAAGTCGAAATGTATGCTAAAAAACGATATGAATTAGATGAAATCAAAAATAAAATCAAAGAAGAATTTGATAAACGTAAGTTCTCCGATGTGGAATTCAAAGACGAAATTATACGTGAATTGGGAGACACCAAAACACTACTATTAATTTTTGAAAACTGGTTTTTACGAACAGGAAGTTATGCCAGTTTAGTAATTATGTTATCCGAGTATCAGGGGTATCAGAGTGCAGATATTATTGCCACTGGTGGTAAAGAAGCTTTCTTTTCTTTTGGTGCAGAAGGTGACTTTGCAAAGTTTGGAGAAGATGCTTTGAAGAATTTAGGCTTTCAAGGAAAAGTTAGATAAATTCCAGTTTATCACAAAGAATCCAGATATGAAACGAGCAGAGCCTCTACCTTTCGGTGGAGGCTCTGCTCGTTTCATATCTGCGGTTTTGCTCAGGAAATGGCGTCCACGTCCCACTTCATCTGGACGGCGTCGGCGCCTTCCAGTGCGATGTGGAGCGCACCGGCATTGTCGATGGCCTGCTCCGGCGTCCGTGCGCCGCACAGAACGTGCAGGCCGGGGATCATCCGGGCCGTCAGGGCGATGACCAGCTGCGCCTTGGTGCAGTGGTACTTCTCGCAGAGGTCAGACCAGCTGTCCAGCAGCCGGATGGCCTGCATCCGGCGGGCGGGCTGGAAGCAGGGGTTCGTGTTCCGGGTGCTGCCCTCGGGGTAGGTGGTGTCCATGGTCACCTTGCCGGTGAGCAGGCCCTGCTCCAAGGGAGAATAAGCCTGAATGGACACGCCCAGCTCCTTGCAGGTGGGCAGCAGCTGCTTCTCGATGCGGCGGGTCAGCAGGCTGTACTTTTCCTGAATGACATCCAGCTGGCCGTATTTGCAGTAGCCGCGGATGAACTCAGCGGTGGTGTTGGACGCGCCGATGGCACGAATTTTGCCCTGCTCCTTGAGCTTCATCATGGCCTCGACAGTCTCTTCCAGCGGGAAGATGGAAAGGTCCGGCGTCTGCCAGTGGGTGTAGAGCACGTCCAGATGGTCGGTGCCGAGACGGCGCAGGCTGTCTTCCACATCCTCGATGATGCTCTTGGCCGACAGGTCGCGGTAGGTCTGCACGCCGTCCACCACCTTGTGGAGAACGGGGCTTTCGTGCCGCCACTCGAGGCCGCACTTGGTGGAGAGGATGACCTTGTCCCGGTCGATGTGGCGCAAAGCTTCGCCCACTACCTCTTCGCTGTGGTAAAGCCCGTAGATGGGGGCGGTGTCTATCCAGGTGATGCCCTGCTCCACGGCAGTCTCGATGGCTTTTACCGACAGGGCGTCGTCGTTGTCGCCCCACCAGCTGCCGCCGCCGATGGCCCAGGTGCCAAGCCCCAGAAATGGTGCGGAGAGACCGCTTTTGCCAATGTTACGTTTTTCCATAGATCGTTACCTTCTTTTCCGGCAGCGCCCCGCGAAGGGGGTGTTGTCGCTGACTGGTACATATTGTTGTATTTTAGATTTATTCCAAAAAGAGCCGCCATGCAGGTCTTCTGCACAGCAGCTCTTGGAAACCTGTAACTTAAATATTGCCAAATTCGCTCAGCTTTAACGTCTCATTGTGCGTTTCAGCCCAGCGGATAGCCCAATCGGAGGTAAACAGGAGCAGGCGGTTGCCCTTCATGTCCTCGACGGCCTTGGTGTCGCTGGTGAGGTCGAGGTCACGCAGGACGTAAGTGTCGGGGTCGTTCTGGACCCAGCGCAGCTGCTCGAAGGGGAGCTGCTGCATCCGGATCTCGACGTTGTACTCGGTGTTCAGACGGTACTCCAGCACTTCCAGCTGCAGCACGCCGACGACGCCGACCACGACTTCTTCCATACCGCCGCCCACTTCGCGGAAGATCTGGATAGCGCCCTCCTGAGCGATCTGCTCCATGCCTTTCACGAACTGCTTGCGCTTCATGGTGTCCTTCTGCTCGATGCGGGCAAAGTGCTCGGGGGAGAAGGTGGGGATGCCGGCGAACTCGATCTTCTTCTTGCCGGTACACAGGGTGTCGCCGATGGAGAAGATGCCCGGGTCGAACAGGCCGATGATGTCGCCTGCGTAGGCTTCATCGACGATGGCGCGGTCCTGCGCCATCAGCTGGGTGCCGGTGGCCAGCTTGATGTTCTTGCCCTCCTGCACGTGGTAGGCTTCCATGCCGCGCTCGAACTTGCCCGAGCAGATGCGCATGAAGGCGATACGGTCGCGGTGGGCCTTGTTCATGTTGGCCTGAATTTTGAAGATGAAGGCAGAGAACTCATCGCGGCAGGGGTCAACGGTCTCGCCGGTCAGGCTGTCCACGCGGGCCAGCGGGGTGGGGGTGAGGCGGAGGAAGTTCTCGAGGAAGGGCTCGACGCCGAAGTTGGTCAGCGCAGAGCCGAAGAACACGGGGCTCAGCTCGCCGCGCAGCACGCGGTCGAGGTCAAACTCCTCGGCAGCACCGTCCAGAAGCTCGATCTCGTCCACCAGCTGCTGGTGCAGATAGGGGGTCAGCAGCTCGTCCAGTGCGGCATCGCCCAGCTCGGCCTCGGTCTCCTCGACCTTCTTGACGCCGTTGGCGCGGCCATCGCTGGAGAAAGCAAGCACTTTGCGGGTGTTGCGGTCGAACACGCCCTTGAACTCCTTGCCGCAGCCGATGGGCCAGTTCATGGGGTAGGTCTTGATGCCCAGAATCTCCTCGATGTTCTCCATCAGCTCGAAGGGGTCGCGGGCCTCGCGGTCCATCTTGTTGATGAAGGTGAAGATGGGGATATGGCGCAGGGTGCAGACCTTGAACAGCTTGATGGTCTGGGCCTCGACGCCCTTTGCGGCGTCGATGACCATGACAGCCGAGTCGGCTGCCATCAGGGTGCGGTAGGTGTCCTCCGAGAAGTCCTGATGGCCCGGGGTGTCCAGAATGTTCACGCACTTGCCTGCGTAGTTGAACTGCAGCACCGAAGAGGTGACAGAGATGCCGCGCTGCTTCTCGATGTCCATCCAGTCGGACACGGCGTGCTTCGCGCTCTGCTTGCCCTTGACAGAGCCTGCCTGATTGATGGCTCCGCCGTACAGCAGCAGCTTTTCGGTCAGCGTCGTTTTGCCGGCGTCGGGGTGGCTGATGATAGCAAACGTCCGGCGGCGCTCGATTTCTTCACGATTTGTCATAAAAGTTTCGTTCTCCTGAGATGCGGCCCCGCGAAGGGCCGGGTGGATGTATCAGCAAAAATTTGTTTACATGGAAATCTCCTACAGAAAAACCTCTCCGTCAATGCTTCGCATTGCCACCTCTCCTATCGAGGAGAGGCCTTGGCATCTCATAAAGCTGAATCTCTTCGCCAGAGGCTCCCCTCGGTAGGGGAGCTGTCGAGCGCTAGCGAGACTGAGAGGTTAAATTACATACAACGCTTATTTTAACAGAAAATCCACATGGATGCAAGAGTTTTTGCTATTTTTTCAGAACAAGGCAGGGCAGGGGCGCAGTGTCGGCCCAGTTGGCAAAATCGCACACCAGTACGGTATATTTTTCCAGCGGGAGAGCCCGCAGCCAGCCGAGGATGCTCTGCTTTTCGTCTGTGCCGATGACGCGGCCGCTGTAGAGGATGGCGCTGAGCACGCCGCCGGCGCGCAGCGCCGCGAGGGCGGCTTCCAGCGCAGGGATGCTGCTGTCTGCTGTGGAGAAGACGCTGTGGTCGGCCCCGGGCAGCCAGCCGAAGTTGAACATCACGATGTCCGCCGTGCCGGGCCGGACATACTGTAAGAGGTTCGCGTGGCTGTCGCAGATAAGCTCTGCCGTGAGGCCCTGCTTTTCGAGCCGGGTGCGGGTGGAAGTGATGGCCTCGGGCTGGATGTCGAAGCCCAGCACCCGGCCTTCCGGGCCGACAAGGCGGCAGAGGAACGCCGTGTCGCCGCCGTTGCCGCAGGTGGCGTCGATGCAGAGCTTCGGGTGGGGGAGATGGGCGGCAAGATAGTCCTGCACGAAGCGCACCGCCGTCAGATCGGGGGTGCGGCGGCGGATGAGCCGCCCATCCTCAGGCGCAAAGCCGAATTTCTGCCAGAACAGCCCTTCGCCCTCGTCGGCGGGCAGGGGCGCGGTGAACACCGTCGCAGCCTCCCGGTCATAACCGCCGAATCGGCGCAATATCTCTTTTAACAGGTAGGAGCCGTAGCCTTTCCGCCGCCACTGGGGCAGGACGGACAGGGCCGTGATGTCCGCGCCTTTTGGGGTGGGCGTGACGCCGCACCGGCCGATGACGTCGGCCTCTTTATAAAGGGCAAAGCCCGTTTGAGTGGCGCTGATTTTCATAGAAACTCCTTAGACTTTATTTCACACATTCTTCACTGGGGAAACGATTGATTTTCACAATTAGCAGATAGAATAAAACCGTGCCGGAGAGGAGCGGAAAAGCTCTTCCCCCGGCCGAAGTTGTTTTCATAGCCGGAGAGTGCCGAATGGGCGAGGATTTTTGCCGGCAGGCAAGGCGCTTTCCCGAAGCAATCCTAGGCGGATTGCAAGGGAAAGCAACGCAGTATGCGGGCAAAAAGACCGCTCAGACGGTGCGCAACGGTTATGAAAACAACTTCTAATCCCTTAGAAAGGAAGTAATCACGATGGATGAAAACAAATGGGAATATGACTATTCCTCTTCCAATAATCCTGCCGGTGATACCGGCTACCCCAATGTGGGTTCCAGCGGCATGAACACCGCAAACACTGCTTCTACCTTCAGCGAGAGCACCCAGCCTTCCGGCGGCGCAACGCCGCCCCCCGCAGGCCCGCAGAACACAGCCCCTGCCGCGCCGAAGAAGCCTAAGAAAAATGCAGGCAAGGCCGTAAAGAGCATCGTCGCTCTGGTGCTGGCCGCAGCCATGGGCTTTATGGGCGGCTTTGTGGGCGCACGCTTCGGCGGCAATAACAAGGTCATCATCCAGCAGGTGGAGCGGTCCGACAGCTCTTCGGCAGACTCTGAGAGCGCCGCCGAAGGCACGACTGTTTCCAGCGGCATGACCACCGCACAGGTGGCCAAGACCGTCAGCCCCAGCGTCGTGGTCATCACCACCGAGCAGGTGGTCTACTCCCAGTGGTCCTGGTACGGCCAGAGCCAGGTGGAGAGCGGCGCCGGCAGCGGCGTCATCATCAGCTCGGATGGCTACATCCTCACCTGTGACCACGTCGTGAGCGGCGCGTCCAACATCACCGTCACCATCGGCGACAAGGACTACCCTGCCACCGTCGTGGGCGAGGATTCCACCAGCGACATCGCCGTCATCAAGATCGATGCCGACGGCCTGACCCCCGCCATCGTGGGCGACAGCGACAAGCTGGCCGTGGGCGACAACGTGCTGGCCGTGGGCAACCCGCTGGGTGAGCTGGGCGGCACCGTCACCAGCGGCATCGTCAGCGCCCTGAACCGCAGTGTCTCCATCCAGAGCTCCAGCTCTGTCAACACCATGTCCCTCATTCAGATGGATGCTTCTGTCAGCCCCGGCAACTCCGGCGGCGGCCTGTTCAACATGAACGGCGAGCTGATCGGCATCGTCAACGCAAAGTCTTCCAGCTCTGACGCTGAGGGTCTGGGCTTCGCCATCCCCATCAACGACGCCATCAAGGTGGCGCAGGACCTGCTGGAGAACGGCTACGTCACGGGCCGTCCCTACATGGGCATCACCTATCTGGCTGTCACCGACGCACAGACGGCGGCACAGCTGGGTGTCAACGCCTACGGCATCTACGTCGTGGACGTCGTGTCCGGCGGCCCTGCCGATAAGGCGGGCCTCAAGGCCGGCGACCGCATCGTCAGCATCGACAACACCGAGGTGGCCCAGAAGACCGACCTTGGCACCCTGATGCAGGAGCACTCTGCCGGTGATACCTTGTCCATCACCGTTGCCCGCGACGGTCAGATGCAGACTGTCAGCCTGACGCTGGGCGAAAAGAACGCCTCCAACAGCGGCAATGGCACCAACGGCGCATCTCGTCAGGAGAAGTCTGCCGAGTCTGCACCTCAGCAGGACCCGCAGGGCTAAATCAGGACATGATTAGGCGGCTCGTCGCGTAAAGCGGCGGGCCGCTTTTTGTTATACCTGGCCGAAAATCGTTGCACTGTATGGCAGCAGTGTCACTTCGCCGCCGCAGACCCGGCTGGGGCCTTTCCAGAGCGCAGACGATACGCCGTCGCTCAGCAATTTCCACTGGCCGTCGGGCAGACGGACCCGTTTTTCTTCTTCCGTGGGATTGTAAAAGACGCAGAGCGCCCGCCATGCCGCGCCGTCGCCGGGTGCGGCAGGCAAAGTCCAGCCCACGAGGGGCTGTTCCAGCGAGAAAAATCGGATAGCCGCCGGGCTGGCCGCGTCCGAGGCGCTCAGGCGGGGGAACTGCGCCCGCAGGCCCAGCAGGCCCCGGTAATAGTCCACAAGACCGTGGAACTGCGCGGCCCGCTTCCAGTCCAGACGGTTGAGGGAGGGCGAAGAGTGGTAGGTGTTGCCCTGGCCTTTTTTGGTGCGGGCGAACTCCTCGCCGGCCTGCAGGAAGGGCATTCCCATGCAGGTGAGATAGATGCCCGCCGCCAGCCGGTTCTGGGCCAGCGCCGCCGAGTCGGCGGCAGTGTACTCGGGACGGGCGTACCGGACGAGCATGAGTTTATCCCAGAGAGTGAGATTGTCGTGGGCGGACACATAGCTGACGATCTGAGAGGGCGAATGGGTGGGCAGCTTGTCGCTGCGGCACCACGCGGCCACGGCCCCGCCGATGTCCCAGAAGCTGCCCGGTCTGCCCTCGACGTAACCCGGCTCCCGGGCGTCAAAACAGCCGCCCTTGATGACGTCGCGGGTGTTGTCGCAGAAGATGCCGATGCGCTCGGACAGCATGGCGAGGTTCGCCTTGTTGGCCTCGTACCGGTGGAGCTGGCTCCCGCCGCCCTGCCACGGCTCACCGTACATCAGGATGCTTCTGCCGCACGACAGAGCGTCCAGCGCGGCCCGCAGTTCGTTCATGGTGTCCACGTCATAGAGGCCCATGAGGTCGAAGCGGAAGCCGTCGATGTGATATTCCTGCGCCCAGTAGAGCACCGAGTCGATGAGGTATTTCCGGGCCATGGGCCGCTCACTGGCAAACTCGTTGCCGCAGCCGCTGCCGTTGGAGAAGCTGCCGTCCGGGTTCTGCCGGAAGAAATAATAAGGCACCGTGCTGTTCAGCGGGTTCTCGCTGCGGTACATATGATTGTACACCACGTCCATGATGACGCCGATGCCCGCCGCGTGGAGAGAAGCTATCATCTCCTTGCACTCCCGCACCCGGACTTCGCCTTTCGCGGGGTCGGTGGAGTAGCTGCCCTCGGGGACGTTGTAGTTGGTGGGGTCGTAGCCCCAGTTATACTGCCGGGTGAGGGGGCGGCTCTCGTCCACACTGCCGAAGTCGAAGATGGGCATCAGCTGCACATAGCCCACTCCCAGCCGCTTGAGGTAGTCGAGGCAGGTGGGGAAGGTGCCGGCGGAAGAAAGGGTGGTCCCCTTCTGGGTAAAGGCCATAAATTTGCCCCGCCATGCATTCCGAACGCCGCAGGCCGGGTCTTGCGAGAAGTCGCGGACGCTGACCTCCCACACCGTCCGGCGGGAGGCCGGGACGATGACCCGGTGGTCGTGGCTCCAGTCGGGCGGGTCGATGCGGGGCGCGTCTAAGATCATGCTCCGCAGGCCGTTGACGCCCGCCGTCCGGGCGTAGGGGTCGCCCGTCTCGTATGCTGTGCCGTCCACCTCGACGGTAAAGGTATAGTAATGTCCGTGCTGGTCGCCGGGCAGATAGACCGACCAGACGCCCTGCCCGTGCTGTTCCAGCGGCAGGGTCCCCATGCAGGCCCCGCCGTCGCCCCGGCGGTAGAGGTTGACCGATACCTTCTGCGCCGTGGGCGCCCAGAGCCGGAGCCGGGTGCCGGAGGGGTTATATTCCGGCCCCAGAGGGCCGCTGTAGTTTGTCTGCCGTGCAAAGGCGCTGCTCTCGAACAGCGTTTTCCACTCTGCGGGCGTTTTCATTTCGTTCCATTCCCTTCGCATATCAAATCAATATAAAATTAGTGTACCCGCCTGCCCGTGGATTTTCAAGACTTTTCTTGCAAAAGGGGGCAAAGTACACTATACTGGGAAAAAACGCAGGACGGAGGCAGGCAGATGGCATACACCGACGATTGGGAGAACTTGATGAACGGAGTGTTTGGCCCGGGAGGAAAACTGCGCTTTGATACGCAGAAAACGCAGCCGGAAAAGCCCGGTCTGCCCGATATGAACGCAGCCCTGCTGGAGCAGCAGAAAAAGCTGGACGAAATGCTGAAAAAACAGAACGCCGAGCTGCGCAGAGACACCACACAGGAGGCGCTGGCCCAGAGCCGGAAGATGCTTGAAGATATGGAGGCCGACGGCCTGCTGGCCAAAGGCACCACCGAAGTCAAACAGGAGCATCTGGGCAGCTTCGAAGGGCTGGCCGCTGAGGTGAAAAAGACAGTGCTGGGGCAGGACGCCTTCGTGGACGGCGTCGTGCGGGCCATGCGCCGGCCTTTCGTGCTGGGGACGGAGGCCCCCACGGCCCGGAACGTCATCCTGCTCTGCGGTGCGCCCGGCACGGGGCGGCATTTCGCTCTGACGGAGACGGCCCGCTGCATGGCCGCCCGGGGTCTTTTGCAGAGCGATGAGCTGGCCGTTATGGATCTGGCGCTTTACCCCAACTCGGGGACTGAAAAGCTCTTTTTGCAGGATCTGTACGCCGCCCTCCATGCGCCGGGCGAGATCCTGGTCTTTGAGCACTACGAGAACTGCTACCCGGGCTTTTTGAAGACGCTGGCAGACCTGGCCGTCAAGGGCAGTGCGCCCCTGTCCAGCCGGTATCTTGTCAACAAGGAGGGCATCCTCGTGGACGCCGGAACGGCGCTTGCCCCCGGGGCTGTGAGCCGCATCACCCCCTGCGGCAAGTACCTCGTCTTCTTCTCCCAGAAGGGCCGGGAGGCGCTGGCCGACAAGTTCGGTGCGGCCTTCGTCTCGGCGCTGGGCGATGTCTGTGAGACCAGCGCCTTTGCGCGGGAAGCCCTTGCCGCGCTGGCAGCCCAGCAGCTCAACGCGCTGGCCGCAAAAGTGAAGACCCGCCTCGGCCTGACCCTGTCGGCGGGCGCGGATGTGCGGGACTATGTGGCGGCCCGGTGCAGCCCGAAGCAGGGTGCGGCGGGGCTGACCGCCTGCTGCGATAAGATATTCCGCGCTCTGAGCGAATACTGTCTGCAAACAGATGCCGCGCTTACCGGAACGATCACACTGACTGCCCGGGAGGACGGCCTGGACTTTGCCCTCAACGACGCCGAACCCCAAAAGCTCTTCGATTTACTGCCCGCCGCCTATACCGGCGCAGTGGAAGAGATCAGGAAAGAGTTGAACGACCTCGTGGGTCTTGCACCAGTGAAGGAATACGTCTTTGGTCTTGCCGATAACATTCAGGTGCAGCAGCGCCGTGCGGCGGCGGGCCTCAAGACCGCCAGCCTCTCGATGCACATGATCTTCACCGGCGACCCCGGCACCGGCAAGACCACCATCGCCCGGCTCGTGGCAAAGTACCTCAAGGCCATCGGCGCCCTCAAGGGCGGGCAGCTGGTGGAGGTGAGCCGGGGAGACCTCGTGGGCCGCTACACCGGCCACACCGCCCCCCTGACCAACAGCGTCATCCAGAGCGCGCTGGGCGGCGTCCTTTTCATCGACGAGGCCTACAGCCTCTACCGGGGCGAGCAGGACAGCTTCGGCCTCGAGGCCATCGACACGCTGGTGAAGGGGATGGAAGACCACCGGGACGAGCTGGTGGTCATCCTTGCGGGCTACACCGGGGAGATGGAGACGTTCCTGACCGCCAACAGCGGCCTTGCCAGCCGGTTCCCGAACAAGATAGAGTTCCCGGACTACACCGCCGATGAGCTGCTGGACATCACGAATGTGCTGGCGAGGGGCAAGGGCTACAGGCTGGCCGAGAGCTGCACGGAACCGCTGCGGGGCTACTACGCGCGCCGGCAGGCAGAGGATGCCCGCACGGCGGGCAACGGACGTCTCGCCCGCAATACGCTGGAAAAGGCCATCTTCAACCAGAGCCGCCGCCTCGTGGCAGAGCCTGCGGCGGAGCTGGATGTCATCCTGCCCAGTGATCTGGAGCTCCAATAATAAAAACAAACGCTGGCACGAAGGTGCCAGCGTTTGTTTTTTACAGATTTTCCATCCGCAGCAGGTAGTAAAGCACCTCGATCAGGACGTTCGGCGAGAGCAGCGATGCCGCATGGCTGCCCTCGATGAGCCGCTGTTCGCGGTTGGAAGCCGTCATCACATAGTCGGCCAGCTGGGCCAGCGGGCCGTGGCTGTCACAGGTGATGAGCAGCACCGGTACATCCCGCCCTTTGGCGGCAGCGGACACCTCTTCCAGCCTGGCGCTCTGCCCGGAGGCCGAGAGCACGATGAGGATGTCTTTGGGGGTCAGCGTCTGAGCAAAGGCAAGGTTCTTTTCGTGGACTGCGCTGGAAACGCACCGCTTGCCCAGATGGCTGAACCGGATGGAGGCATCGAAGGCCACCGGCAGGCCGCCGCCCTCGGAGACCACCTCCATGACCTCGCAGCTGCGCAGCAGAGAGAGGATCTGCCGCAGCTGGCGGGTGTCAATGGCCTGAATGGTGGCCCGCAGCTCCTCTTCGCGGTTTGCCAGAATGTTCAGAAGTGCCTGATGCAGCTCGTCCTGCCCTTCGTCCCGCATACGCTGGGCTTCCTGCTGCTCCATGGCGTCCCGTGCCAGCGCCAGCTGGAATTTGCGGTAGTTCTCGAATCCCAGTTTGTGGCACAGCCGGGTGACGGTGGCCTCGGACGAACAGCTCAGCCGGGCCAGTTCTGCTGACGTACACATCGACGCCCGCTTTACATCTGCAAGGATGCAGTCCGCAATGCGCCTCTCGGCGCTGTAAAGCTGGATGCCGGAACATAGCAGCGTTACTACGCTTCCGGGGGCTTCGCACATAAGTGATCCCTCCTCGCATTATGCGCAAGACGCAATTTCTTCTTGAGTTCTACTTGAGATTGTAGCAGTTTGAACGAAGAAAATCAATTCAAATCCCCATAAATTTTCATGTTTGACGGAAATTGACTTTTTCTGCCGATTTTTGTATCCTGCACGGTTTTGCCGCACAAAGCGCAAAAAATGCCCCTCCGCGGAGTGCGGAGAGGCATCGGGAACCAAATATTCAGCGCAGCTTAGTGCAGAAAGGCGTTTCAGCAGCCTTCCTTCTCAGCCAGCTTGCGGCCCATCAGCACGCCCATGACAGAGGCCATCATCAGGCCGCGGGTCCAGCCGGAAGAGTCGCCGAGGCAGTGCAGGCCCTTGATGTTGGTGTCGAGGTTCGGATCCATCTTGACCTTGTTGGAGTAGAACTTCAGCTCAGGGCTGTACAGCAGGGTCTCGTTGGCGGCAAAGCCGGGGACGACCATGTCCAGCATCTTGATGAACTCGATGATGTTGGTCATGGCGCGGTAGGGCATGGCGGCGGTGATGTCGCCGGCCACGGCGTCCTTCAGGGTGGGCTTGACGTTGGACTGGGCCAGCTCCTTCGCCCAGGTGCGCTTGCCGTCGAGGATGTCGCCGTAGCGCTGCACCATGATGTGGCCTGCGCCCAGCATATTGGTCAGCTCGCCCACCTTCTGGGCGTAGGCGATGGGCTGGTTGAAGGGCTCGGTGAAGTTGTGGGAGACGAGGATGGCGAGGTTGGTGTTCTCGCTCTTCTTCTCCTTGAAGCTGTGGCCATTGACCACGGCCAGGTCGTTGTCATAGTTCTCCTGTGCCACGAAGCCGCCGGGGTTCTGGCAGAAGGTGCGGACCTTGTTCTTCCAGGGCTTTGGGTAGCCGATGAGCTTGGACTCATACAGCACCTTGTTCACCTTTTCCATGACCTCGTTGCGGCACTCGACGCGGACACCGATGTCCACGGTGCCGGGCTTGTGGGCGATATGGTGCTCTGCACAAATTTTCTCAAGCCAGTCTGCGCCGCGGCGGCCGGTGCCGATGACCACGGTGTCGCCGTAGACGGCGCGGGGCTCCCCGTTGCCCTGACGCAGCAGCACGCCCTTGCACTCCTCGTCTTCGAGGATGATGTTCTCGCACTCGGTGGAGAAGAGCATCTCCACGCCGTTGTCAGCCAGATAGTTCTGGATGGCGAGATAGAGCTGCTGTGCCTTCTCGGTGCCGAGGTGGCGGATGGGGCAGTCCACCAGCTTCAGACCGGCGTGGATGGCGTTCTTGCGGATCTCCTTGATGTCCTCGCCGGTGTAGATGCCCTCCACATGGGGGTCAGCGCCGAACTCGAGGTAGATCTTGTCGGTGTAGTCGATGAGCTCCTGCGCAAACTCTTCGCCGATGAGGCTGGGCAGGTCGCCGCCGACCTCATAGGAGAGGCTCAGCTTGCCGTCGGAGAAGGCGCCTGCACCGGAGAAGCCGGTGGTGATGGCGCAGGTGGGACGGCAGTTGACGCAGTGGCCGATCTCGGCCTTGGGGCAGTGGCGCTTTTCCACCGGCTTGCCTTTTTCCACCAGCAGGATGTGCTTCTTGCTGCCGCGGCGCAGCAGCTCCACAGCGGTGAAGATGCCGGCAGGGCCGGCACCAACGATGATGAGATCGTACTTTTCCATAACTCTTTTTATCCTTTATGTTGAATTGATTTTGGGTTTCGTTTTTCAGCAGAGGGTTAGTCTGCGGTCAGCGTCCTTGCCCTCTCCGTCTGCTCCCGCTGGTCGCATCCACCTTTCCCAAAGGGAGAGGCAAAAATCTTCCGGCAGGCCAGAGGCTCTCCCTTTGGGAGAGCTGTCACCGAAGGTGACTGAGAGGGCAAGCCCGCTAACGTTATTTGTTCTCCTGCTCCACCTCGGCGCTCTCATCCACATAGTCGAGCTCCACAGCGGTGGACTCCACATCTGCGTGGGAGACATCCGGGGCGATGACGCCGTCGCCGTTCAGATCCTGGCCGGTAATGGCTTCCAGCATGGACTGGGTCTCCGGATGCAGCTTTATAAAGCGCCGGACGGCCAGCATGGTGTACAGGGCGCTCAGCAGGTTCAGTGCGCCTTCCAGAATGAGGATGAGGCCGATGGCCATCACCAGCGTCTCCATGGTGCCGAAGGGGTCCACCACCATCACGATGCCCAGCACGACGCTGAGCACGGCCAGCAGCAGAAAGATCTTCCAGCTCGGATACCCGCACCGGCGCAGTTCGAGAGCGTTCTGGATGCGGCCCAGACTGTCAAAGATGACGAACAGGCCGAACACGATGGGCAGCACCCGCACCACCACATCGCTGCGGATGATGAGGAATGCGCCCAGCGCCAGACAGACAAGCCCCGAGATGAGGGTGAGCTGGCTCTGGAACACGCCGCGCTCTACGACAAAATACCGCACCAGCTGCACTGCCGCGCAGGCCAGCACCACGCCGCCCAGCGCGTAGCAGACCACGTTGAGGGCCGTGCCGGGCACCATCAGCAGGAAGATGCCCAGCGCCAGATAGAGCAGGCTCATGAGGATAAGGTTCCACTTCAGCTTTTTTGCCATAGAGTTCACGTTCCTTTCAGGTTATACGGCCGCGTCCTGCTTTTCGGAGAGCGGGACGATGACGGTACGGTTGATGCGGGCCATGAAAACGAGGCTCAGCGCAAGGCTGGCCACCTCCGCGATGATGAAGGCCCACCAGACCATGTTCACCTCGCCGGTGCGGCTCAGCAGCCATGCAGCGGGGATGAGCACCACCAGCTGACGGCAGATGGAGACGGTCAGGCTGAACACGCCGTTGCCCAGCGCCTGGAACACCGAGCTCAGCACGATGCCGGCACCCGCCAGCAGGAAGTGGGGGCAGATGATGCGCAGCGCCGGGACGCCGATGGCCAGCATGGCGTCGCTGGCGGCGAAGAGTCCCAGCAGCTTATCCGGCAGGAACTGGAAGATGCAGAAGCCCACCAGCATGATGCACTCGGCGTAGAAGACTGCGAGGCGGATGGTCTTTTTGACCCGCTCCGGCTTCCGTGCGCCGTAGTTGTAGCTGATGATGGGGACCATGCCGTTGTTCATGCCGAAGATGGGCATGAACACGAAGCTCTGCAGCTTGAAGTAGACGCCGAAGACGGCGACAGCCGTGGCCGAGAAGGCCATCAGGATCTGGTTCATGAAGAAGGTCATCACGCTGCCCACGCACTGCATGGCGATGCTGGGCAGGCCGACGGTGTAGATGCGGCCGATGGCCTTGGCGCTGGGGCGGAAGCCCCGGAAGCTGATCTGGATGTCGGGGTTCTTATTGAGGTTGAAGTACAGCGTCATGCCCGCGCCGCAGAACTGGCCGATGACGGTGGCCGCGGCAGCGCCGGTGGTGCCGGACAGGGCTTCGCCGCAGTAGCCGAAGATGAAGATGGGGTCGAGAACGATGTTCACGACAGCGCCCACCAGCTGGCTTATCATGCTCAGATGGGTGCGGCCGGTGGCGGCCAGCAGCTTCTCGCCCATGGTCTGGGTAAAGAGGCCGAGGCTGAGCACGCAGCAGAGCTGCAGATACTGGATGCCCTGCCGGGCGATGTCCATGTCCGAAGTCTGTGCGTAGAAGTAGGGTTTCATACAGGTGAGGCCGATGACGAGGAAGACGGCGTAGCTGCACAGGGACAGGAAGATGCCGTTCTCGGCGGTCTGATTGGCCCGTTCCTGGTTCTTTTCGCCGAGGCTCTTGGACAGCAGGGCGTTGACGCCCACGCCGGTGCCGACGCCCACGGCGATCATGACGTTCTGCAAAGAGAACGCCAGCGAAACGGCGGTCAGGGCGCTCTCGCTGACGTGGGACACGAAGATCGAGTCCACCACGTTGTAGAGGGCCTGCACCAGCATGGATACCATCATCGGCACGCTGAGCTTGATGAGCAGAGGGTTGATGTCCATGGTACCCATGATGTTTTCCCGCTCACCGGCGGGAGAGGATAAGGACTGCTTGTTTTCCACGATTTCTCCTTTTGATGTTGATGACTTGGGGATGCAGAGTTCTTCTATGCCGCAAACGTGGGCAGAGCGCAAAAGCACCCCACCCACGCAGCATCATTATTTATTTTTCCCCCTCCGGGGCGGCGGGCATCAGCCCTCCATGGCCTTCTCCTTGGCCTCTGCGGCGGCAAGGATCATGTTCACACAGGCGTCATGGCCCAGTGCGGCGTTGATGGCGAGGTCATAGTTGTGGGCATCGCCCCAGCGGTTCTGGGTGTAGTAGTTGTAGTAGGCGGCACGGTTGCGGTCGGTCTTGTCGATCTCGTCCTTGATGCCCTTTTCGTCCTTGGCCTGCAGCATATTGTTCTCCTTGCCGTAAGCCAGACGCCACTCCTTGGGGGCGTAGACGAAGATGCGCAGCACGTCCTTGCGGTCGCGCAGGACATAGTCGCCGCAGCGGCCCACGATGACGCAGGGGCCTTCGTCGGCCAGCTGCTTGATGATGCGGCTCTGCAGGATGAAGACCTGGTCGCCCAGCGGAAGGTCATTGCCCATCGTATACAGGCTGTACAGCAGGCTGTGGGTGTGCCGCTTCTCGCTGGCGGCCACGGCCTCCTCGGACAGTCCGGAATTCTTGGCGGCCATCGTGATCAGTTCCTTGTCGTAGAGCTTGATGCCCAGTGCGCGCGCCACGTCCTTGGCGATGTAGCGTCCGCCGGTGCAGTACTCACGGCCCAAAGTGATGATCGTCTTTGCCATAATATGTTCCTCCCATGTTGATGATTTATCCCAAAAAGCTCTTGGCTGTGCTGCCTCTCAGGAGACAGAAGGCTCGGTGCTTTGGTTTGCTTCCGATAGCGGCAGCGCGGGCGGCGGAGGCGCAGGCAGGCGCACCTCTGCAAACTGCATGGTGCCGGTATGGTCCACGATGTAAACGCTGCACCGCCCGCCTGCGGCGGTCTGCTCGGGCGGGAAGCGGAAGCCGCCGGTCCGTGTCCGCTCCATCCGCCGGAAGGTGCGGTGGGCTGTGGTGGCGTGGGCTACTCCGTCGTGGGGGCTGCAGGCCGCCCAGCCGGAAAATTCGGCCGGGAGCAGCTGCCGCTGGCCTTTCTGAGCCAGATACCAGCAGTCATCCTCGGCACTGTACACAAAGTCGCAGGAGACCCGCCGGGGGCGGTTGGCCTCGGTGTCCCGGGGCTTGGGGCGGAGAGCGATGGCCCGCCCGGTGAAGTAGCGGGCAAAATCCGTCACCGCCATCGTGCAGTTCACGGCCCCGTCGCTGTCGGCGGTGGGGTCGTTGAGCAGGACATAATCGGCGAGGACCGCATCGTCGTGGCCGAAGCCCCGCAGACCCATCCAGACCCCGATGGGGTCCCGCTGGCCCCGGATGCGGCGCTCGATGCGCACGGCCACAGAACAGCCGTCGTGTATCTGCTCCCGCAGATCCTGCAGGTCCATCCACGCCTGCCAGCAGGGAAAACCGCAGCAGCCCGCTGCCGCGGCGGCGAAAGCGCCGTTGCTGGTGCTGCCGGTGGTCTTGTCCTCCATGACGTAGGCCACCTCTTCGGGCAGGATGTCTTCGCCCCAGCGGTTCATCAGGGCCGCCATCACCAGCGGCAGGTCCATGTCCCGGCCAAAGCTGGGGTCATGGGCCGAGAGGCAGTATTCCGGTAAGTACAGGCGGCGGTTGATGGGGTGGCCGCCCTGCTTATCCCACGCAAGGGGGCGGACCGCCGCCGCCAGCAGCCGGAGCGCCGGGGTGACTTTGTCGTCGTTGGTCGAAAGATTGACCTGAAGCTGGACGCCGGTGCCGCCGCCGGGCAGCGCCACCGTCACGGTGTCGCCCATCAGGAAGATGAGGCCGTCGTCGCTGTGGGTGCTGATGCTGGCCCGGGGGTAATCCGGCGCCCATTTGCCAAAGCTCATCCAGCCCGTCCAGCTGCCGCCTGCATAGACGCGGCAGCGCACCTCCACCATCGTGTTCTGGGGCGCGTGGGCGTTCCAGCTGACGTTCAGGTTGCAGAAGGCCGGCATGGCGAACTCGGGCGTCGTGTAGCTGCCGTATTGCAGGTACCGCCCGGCCACGCTGTCCAGCACGACGCTGCCGTTGTCCAGCGCCACATTATCGAGCTGTCCGCGGGAAAATGTCTCCGTGCCCTGCAGCACCAGATTGTTCCGTTGTTCCATTGCACGCATCCCCTTTCCGCGTCGGTGTGTCGTTTATTCCTCGTCGTCGCTGCGCTCCTCGGCCATCTCGGCTTCATACTCGGCGTCGTGGAGCCTGCGGATGTTCTCCTCGATGTGGAACACCCGGTCGAGGTCGCTGTAGACGATCTGGCTGGTGATCTCCACCTGGAACCAGAAGCCGAACACCAGCATGAGCAGCAGGCCCAGCGGCATACAGAGGATGACGAGGCCCCAGAACAGTACCGTCACGAGAGACGCAGCCAGTGCGTGGGGCAGGAAAGCGATCATGCAGTTGACGCTGTTCTTGAGCGTCTGGCCGAAAGGCTGGTCCAGCAGGACCACCTGGGGCCACATGTAGGAGAACAGCATGTGGAAGATGACGAGGTTGAGCACCGTGGCCACCCACATGCCTACGCCGACGTTGGTGCCGTGGTAGAGCAGGTTGAAGCAGAAGTACACGAGGAAGATCTGCACCGTGACCACGACGCAGTAGAGCACGCCCGGCAGGATGCTGGCTTTGAAGTTCTGCTTGAAAGCCTTGCGGTAGGTGGTCCACCAGTAACCGGCCTCGTCGCGCAGAGCGCGCAGGACGGTGTCGTACATGCCTGCCAGCACCGGACCGGCCAGGATGCCGCCCACGGCGGCACTGAGCACCATGACGGGCAGGCTGTTCATCAGGAAGCCGATGTACACCAGACAGATGACGGGCAGAAAGCCCAGACAGGTGAGCAGGTTTGCAAGGAACATCCCGCTCATATCCCGGCCTACCAGCTCGAAGAAGCGGCCTACGCCGGTCTTGCGGGGGGCGTCCTTTTCGACGCCCGGCCCGGACTTGAAATCGTTTGCAGAAGGGAACAGACTCATGTTGTATGGTTATCCTCTCTCGCCGTCCCGAAAGACGGCTTGCATTGCACAGCACGGTTTTGGCAGGAAACGCCATTGTGCTGGCTTTCTGATTATAAATATACCCGGATTTTGTGGATTTTGCAAGCCGCAAAGCCCTCCAAATGTAAAAAAAGTATTTCCTCTCCCTTTTTGGGGCGGAGTGTGATACAATAGAAACGGCTTTTTGAGCCAGAAGGAGGTATCGCTCTGTGAGCATTTTCCGCACCATTGCGTTATTCGTTTATCTGTTCGGGTACATGATCGTCCATTACAGTGTTCTGTGCAAAGCCGAGCGTGCGCTGGCCGCAGGCGACACCGAGACGGTACGCCAGCTGGTAAAAAAACACATCCCCCATTGGAGCAAAGGCATCCTGAATGTCACCGGCGTCCGGCTCAGCGTCGAGGGACTGGACAACATCCCGAAGGATGGCCCCTGCGTCTTTGTGGCGAACCACCGCAGCTATTATGATATCCCGCTGCTGCTGGCCGGCCTCGATGAGCCCTACGGCATCCTCGCCAAGGAAGAGCTGGGAAAAATTCCTCTGCTCAACCGCTGGATGAAGCTGCTGGGCTGCGTTTTCGTCCAGCGCGACGATGTCCGCGCCTCGGTGCGCGCGTTGAACGACGCCACCGCCATCGTGGAGAGCGGCCGGAGCTTCATCATCTTCCCTGAAGGCACCCGCTACAAGGGCGAAGAGGGCGGCGCCGGTGAGTTCAAGGCCGGTGCCTTCCGCATCGCGGTCAAGACCGGCGCACCGGTGGTGCCGGTGGCCATCTCCGGCGCACGGGGCCTGTTCGAGGCCCACGGCAACCGGGCCACCCCCGGCACGGTATACGTCCGGGTGCTGCCGCCCATCCAGACGGCAGGCATGAGCCGGGCCGAGCAGAAGCAGCTGCCCGACGCCGTCCGCCAGACCATTCTGGCAGAGTTATAACTTTTTTGGAGGACACTGCCTCATGGCAAGCTACCGTTACGAGCGCGACATCGACCCGAAAGACATTGCCCCCCGCAAGGAAAGACAGTACACCCGCAAAGAGCGCTGGGCCAACTGGTGGGACTATAACCTGAAATGGGTCATCATCATCGGCATCGCCGCGGCCTTTGTGGCCTACAACTTCATCGGACAGTATTTCTTTGTCACCAAGCCCGATTATAACGTGGCCGTGGTGGCCCCCTACTATCTGCCCGAGGACACCGTGAACGCTTTGCAGGATGCACTGGCCGCCTATGGCGAAGACCGCAACGGCGACGGCAAGGTGGTCGTGACCCTCAACGTCTACACCCTCGACTACTCCGACACGGAGACCCAGACCGAGAGCGCCGCCTATCTGACCATGGCTGGAACCACCAAGCTGGCCGCCGACGTACAGGGCGGCCTCAGCTCTGTCTTTCTGCTCTGGGACCCGGCGGGCTTTGAAGAAAGCACCGGCTCGCTGCGGTATCTTGACGGCACTCTGCCCGCCGCCGACAGCGACGAGGACTGGTGGAACATGGTGTACAAGTGGGACGACTGCCCGATCCTGGCTGGCCTCGACCTCGGAGATTACGGCCCCGATACCACCCAGAGCAGGAGTGGTTCCAGTCAGGAGTATATGTCCCAGTTCTATGTGGGAATGCGGGGCGCGTGGAACAGCGGCACTGCGGATAACCTCGCCGGAGGCGAAGAATTCTGGCAGAAGCTGACCGAAGGCACTGTCTCCACGGCAGCCCCGGAGGGCTGAGCCATGCGGTACCGTGTTCTCTCCAAGGGGAAGGCAAAGCATCTCAGCATCCCTGAAAAGCCTGCCGAAAAAACTGCATCTCTGAAGGCTGCCGACCTCGACAACCCCTATGGCCGGGTGTTCGGCACCCCCCGCAGCAGGGAAGACCTGCGCAAATAAGCAAGAACGCCCTCTCCGGCATTGCCGGAGGGGGCGTTCTTTGTTTATCGGCCAAAGAGCCGCTGCGTTTCCTGCAAAAAGAAGCGGGCCGGGGTGGAGGGCGTGACGTTCTGGGGATAGACGACACAGAAGGTCCAGGACGCTTCATATTTGTCTTCCAGATAGAAATAAGCGAGCTCTTTCTGTACATTGAAAAGGGGGATATAGCTTTCCGGCGCAAAGGTGATGCCGAGGTCGTTGGACGCAAAGCAGAGGGCGCTCTGGACGCTGCTGGTCTCCAGCCGGATCTTCGGCACGATGCCTGCATGGCGGAGGATGCGGTCGGAGATCTGCCGGACGCGCTGCTGCGGGTGGGCGAGGATGAACTGCTGCTCTGCGGCCAGCGCTGGGTCGAGAAAGAGGTGCGCAAAGCCGGGTTTGGAGTAGGCTTTGCGGGTGAGGGGATTGTCTTTCGCCATCGCTATGACATAGCGGTCGTCGCTGACGCGGGTATAGCCTGCGTGCTCGCAGAGCAGAGGCAGATGCATGAGGGCCAGATCCAGCTCGTTGTTGTCGATGAGCTTTTCCAGCGTGAGGGAAGTCCCCTCTGTGATGGCAAGCTGGATGTTCGGATAGCGGTTCTGGAAAGAAAAAAGCACCTCGGGCAGAACGATGGAACCGATATGGGGAGAAGTCCCGAGGCGGAGGATGCCTTTGCGCTCGGCCTGTATCTCGCACAGCTCCTGGTCGAAGCTGCGGCCCAGCGCGATGGACTGACGGGCAAACTCGATGTATTTCTGGCCCGCGTAGGTGGGGACGAGCCCCCGCTTGGTGCGCTCGAAAAGCTGGGTCTGAAGCTGTGTTTCCAGCCGTGTGAGGAAAATGCTGAGCGCAGGCTGGGTGATATAGAGCTTTTCGGCGGCTTTCGAGAGGCTTTTTTCCTGATAGATGGTCAGAACATATTCAAAATCTCGGTATTCCATGAGACAGCTCCATTCTGCCAGAGAGGGCGTTGCGTCGCTTTTATCATAGCGCAAAACGGGAAAAATGAAAAGCAGAACTGGCCGGTGCTCTGCATCGGCCAGTTCCGGGAAGAGGAAGGAGCGAGAATGTGTTTCAGACGACGATGGTGCCGATGAGGCAGCCGAAGACGATCATGATGAGGCCGATGATCCAGTGGGGGAGGAAGTTGGTCTTCATGACGTCCTTCAGGGACATACCGGACACAGCCAGACCGAGGTAGGTGGAGGCGATGACCGGAGCCATCGTGAAGCAGGAGTCGGCGCCGACGCCGAACGCGATGGCGACGCTGGTGGCCGGGATGCCATAGTTGCCGCAGACCTCGATCAGCACGGGCAGGATGCCGTAGTACAGCGGGTCAGGAGAGACGGCCAGACCGATGAAGCCGCCCAGGAAGGCGAAGACGAGATGCAGATGCTTGGCCAGTGCGGCGGGCAGGATGTTGATGATGAACTCTGCCATGGCGACGATCATGCCGGTGTTGTTCAGGATGCCGACCATGACACCGGCGGCCAGAACGGTGGCGACCAGAGAGATGGCTTTGGGAGCGTGTGCGGCGAGACGGGCTTCCTGCTCTTTGGGGTCAGGGAAGTTGACGACGAGGGCGAACACGCAGCCCAGCATGAAGATGAAGTAGTTGGGAAGCTTGGTGGTGAAGAGGAGCACGAAGACGACGACAGTCAGCAGGACGTTGTACCAGAGCAGCTTGGGGCGAAGGAGCTTTGCGGCGGCTTCATCCACGACTTCGGTCTCTTCTTCCTGCGTGGCGGCGACGTCAATCTTACCGGCACCGCGCTTGACTTCGACACGGGCCATGATGACGGCCAGACCGACACAGCAGACGAGGCCGCAGATCTGCAGAGGCAGATACATATGCCACAGCTCGTTGGAATCCATTGCCAGCGTGATGGACTGACGATTGAGCACGCCGCCCCAGGGCACGAGGTTCATGACGGTGATGGTGGCCGTGCAGACCATCATGATGGTACTGATGCGGATGTTCAGCTTTTTGCACAGGGGAGCCATTGCGGGGATGACGATGAGGTAGGTCGTGGGGCTGTTGCCGTCCAGATGGCCCAGGATGGAGACGAGGACGACGACCAGAAGGATGCCCAGCACCCGGCCGTTGGCAATCTTGATGAGCTTTTTGACCAGCTTATCAAACATACCGACATCGGTCATGATGCCAAAGTAGGTGATGACGAAGACGAACAGGGCGGCCATGCCCCAGGTGGTGGAGACGCCGGATTTGATGTAATCGGTGATGTCTGCGATGCCGAAGCCGTTGATGAGTGCACCGATGATGGGAAGGACGACGAAGAGGGTCACGGGGATGGCCTTTCCCTTCAGCAGGAAGTACATCAGCAGGCCTATCATGACGAAACCTGTGAGCGCGAGCAGCATTGTTTTTTCCTCCTTTTTCGTGTGGTGTTTTTATTTTTGGCGGAAGAGCGCGTCGGCTTTCCGCACAAAGTCAGCGAGACAGGCGTTGAACTTTTCCGCCTCGTACAGGAACATCAGGTGGCCGCTCTTGTAGAACTTGTGGACCTCACTGTAGCCCCGCACTTCGGCAGCAAAGCGGTCTACCATGTCCAGACCGTAGGCTTTGGACTGTGCGCCGAATACGGCGTAAGGAACGGTAATCTTTTTCAGATTGCTGAAATTATCGGTCAGGCAGAAGTCGTAGTGCAGTTCCAGCGCCGTCCAGGGCATCGTCTTTTTGCACTCGGCCTCGAACCAGGCCCGGATCTCATCGTCCATTCCCTCCGCACAGGAAACGCGGGCGATGAATTTGTCGTAGAAGAGCTTGGGGTCGTAGTAAAGAGGCAGGTAGGTGTCGAACCAGTTCTGCAGGTTATAGTCACGGCCGCGGTGGTGGTTCCAGTCGGCGTCCGAGAACGGATACAGCGAGCCGTCCATCGTCACGAGGCCGTTGAGCTTGTACTGCTCAAATTCGGCTGCATAGCTGACAACGATGGAGGAGGCCAGCGACCAGCCCAACAGGACGACGTGCTCCAGACCGAGATGGTCGATGAGCTCCTTGATGTCCTGCGCATTGCGGCGGATGGTGTTGCCCTGGCAGGTCTTGGAGGAGTTGCCCTGTCCGCGGGGGTCCATCGTGATGACGCGGAACTCTTTGGAGAGGACCTCAGCGTTTTTTTCGAAAAATTTGGTGGTGCATAAAAATCCGGGGACCATCACGATAGGAAGCCCGGAACCTCGGTCTTCGAAATAAATGTGGATGCCGTCCGAGGTGGTGAAAAAATTATCTGCGGTGATTTTCACTGAAATTGCCTCCTTTCTGTTGACAATTTCATTATAACTTGCCACGGTATAAAGTCAAATTTATGATTTTTATGTCAGATATTAGCGCAGAGTAATAGGAGGGCGCAGGGCATAAAACACAGCGCAGGCCCCGGAAACAGGAGAGTCTCCCTGTTGCAATCTCTTCGCGTTGACGGCCCTGGATTTGAAATATTATCTACCCTCAAAGAGAGCCGGGCTTGTTGTTTCCTCATCCGGGTTATGGTATACTTACTAAGTATCATCACTGTAAGGATTGAAATTTTACCCAAAGGATGTGGAAAGATGGACACACTGGAACAAGCCCGCGCCGAGATCGACGCGGTGGACGCGCAGCTTGCCGCCCTGTTTGAGCGGCGGATGGCCGCTGTGCTCAGCGTCGCCCAATACAAACAGGCCCACGGCCTGCCGATTTTTGACGCCGCGCGGGAGGCGGCGGTGCTGGAAAAGGCTGCGGCCCGCATCCGGAACGCTGCCCTCCGGCCTTACTATAAAGACCATGTCCAGAACATGATGGACGTCGCCAAGCAGTACGAAGCCGAGGTGCTGGGCCGGAACCGCGCCGCCTATCAGGGCGTGGAAGGCGCTTTCGCCCACATCGCGCTGCGGGCGCTCTTCCCCCACGCGGAGGCCGTCAGCTGCCCGACGTGGGACGAGGTGTTCGATGCCGTCAGCCGGGGCGACACCGCCCACGGCGTTGTGCCGTTTGAGAACAGCCACGCAGGCGACGTCTCCGCCGTCCTCGACTTGTGCTACAACCACCCCGAGCTGTGGGTGGTGGACGTCTACGACCTGCCCATCTCCCAGAACCTGCTCGTCCTGCCCGGCACCCAGCTGGCCCAGCTCAAGCACGTTTACAGCCATCAGCAGGCCATCGCCCAGAGTGAGACGTTCTTAAAGCAGTTCCGTCTGCCCGCCACGGCCATGCCCAACACGGCCATGGCCGCAAAGTTCGTGGCCGAGTCGGGCGACCCGTCCAAAGCCGCCATCGCCAGCGCCGAGACAGCCGCCCTCTACGGGCTGGAAGTCCTCGTCCCCAGCATCAACACCGACGGCGACAACACCACCCGCTTCATCGTCCTCAGCCGCGAAAAGCCCACCGTGGGCAACCGCTTCTCGCTGCTGTTCACACTGGATAACAAACCCGGCAAGCTGGCTGAGGTCATCCAGGTCATCGGCCGCTTCGGCTACGACATGGAGTCCATCAAGAGCCGTCCGCTGCCCCATGTCCCCTTTGATTATTATTTTTACGTCGAGCTGGTGGGCGACCCCTCCGCCGACGAGACCGCCGCGCTGCTGCGTGAGCTGGACCATACCTGCCGCACGGTGCGGCTGTTAGGAGTGTATACAAAATGAGTGGATTTATCGGCACCAAGCTCACCATGAATCTGGGTGAGCGCAGCTATGACATCATCCTGAAAAACGGCGCACTGGAAAATCTGTACCAGTTTGCCCGCCTCGACCGCCGGGTGGCGGTGGTGACGGACGCAGGCGTTCCCGCCGAGTACGCACAGCGTGTGGCCGACCAGTGCCGCGACGCAAAAATTATTACTGTCCCGCAGGGCGAGGCCAGCAAGAGCATGAAGATCCTCGAAAGCGTCCTGCGCCAGATGCTGGAGTTCAACATGGGCCGCGGCGACCTCGTCATCGCCGTGGGCGGCGGCGTCGTGGGCGATCTGGCGGGTTTTGCCGCTTCCATCTATATGCGCGGCATCGACTTCATCAACTGCCCCACCACCACCCTCTCGATGATCGATTCCTCCATCGGCGGCAAGACCGCTGTGGATCTGGGGGAGACGAAGAACATCGTCGGTTCCTTCTGGCAGCCCAGGCTGGTCATCGTAGACCCCAGCACCCTCGCCACCCTGCCCCGCCGCCAGTACATCAACGGTCTGGCCGAGTCGGTGAAGGCCAGTCTGCTGGCCGACCCGGAACTGTTCGCCATCTTCGAGAAGGGCGACATCGACGAGCAGATCGGCGAAATTATTTACCGCAGCCTCCGTTTCAAAAAGAGCATCGTTGAGCAGGACGAGACGGAGCATGGGGTGCGCAAGGCCCTCAATTTCGGCCACACCATCGGCCACGGCATCGAGGCCGTCAAGGGCGTCAAGGGGCGCCGCACCGTGGGCCTCTACCACGGCGAGTGCGTGGCTCTGGGGATGCTGCCGATGATCGAGTCCAAGGCACTGCAGAAGCGCGTCCGTGCGGTCTACCGCCGTCTGGGCCTGCCCCTGCGTACCGCCTACAACAAGGACAAGGTCTACGCCGAGATGCTCCACGACAAAAAGGCACAGGGCGGCCAGATCACCGTCATCAAGGTGCCGGGCCTGGGCTGCTGGCGCGCGGAGACCATCCCGGTGGAGGGTCTGCGCCCCCTGCTGGGCATGGAGGACTAAAACCATGAAAAACACCTTTGGCAGCGCATTGGCGCTGACCATCTTCGGCGAGAGCCACGGCAGGGCCATCGGCGGTGTGCTGGACGGCATGGCCGCTGGTGTGCCGGTGGATGAGGAATTCATTGCCGCCTGCATGGATAAGCGCCGCGCCCGGGGCGACGGGCTTTCGACGCCCCGCGTGGAGGCCGATAAAGTTCAGCTGCTCTCCGGTGTCGTGAACGGTCACACCACCGGCACGGCCATCGCCCTGATGATCGAGAACCAGAACACCCGCAGCGACGACTACGCCAAGACGGCTGACCTGCTCCGCCCCGGCCACGCGGACTATACCGCCTACGCCAAATACCACGGCTTTCAGGACGCCCGGGGCGGTGGACACTTTTCGGGCCGCATCACTGCCGCGCTGGTGGCAGGCGGTGCCATCGTGCTGGGTGCGCTGAACCGCGCCGGCATCGACATCACCACCCACATCGCCCGCTGTGCCGGCATTTCCGATACGCCCTTTGCGCTGGACGATGCCGCCGCACTGGCCGCTCAGGTGAGCGTGCTGGAAAGCAGGGGCGAGGGCTTCGCCCTGCTGGATGCTTCCGTCGAAGAGCCGATGAAAACGGCCATCCGTGCCGCCGGTTCGGAGGGCGACAGCGTGGGCGGCATCCTTGAAACAGCCATTCTCGGCCTGCCCGCCGGTGTGGGCGAGCCGTATTTTGACAGCGTGGAGAGCCTTATTTCCCACATGGCGTTTTCGGTGCCTGCCGTGAAGGGCATTGAGTTCGGCACCGGCTTCGGCTTCGCCGACCTGAAAGGCTCTGAGGCCAACGATGCCTTCCGCATGAAGGGCGATTCGGTGGTCACGGCCACCAACCACAACGCGGGCATCAACGGCGGCATCACCAACGGAATGCCTGTCGTCTTCCGCACCGCTGTCAAGCCGACGCCCAGCATCTACAAAGAGCAGGAGACGGTGGATTACATTGCAAAGCAGGACGCGCCCCTCTCCATTCAGGGTCGTCATGACCCCTGCATCGTGCCGAGAGCCGCCATCGTCCAGACCTGCGCCGCCGCGCTGGCGGTGGGCGATTTGATGACCGCCCGCTATGGCACCGCATGGATGGAGCGGCCCACCAGCTACCGCAGGGAGGGACTGTGATGGAATACGGACTCATCGGCTCGAAACTGGGCCATTCCTACTCGAAGATCATCCATGAGATGCTCTGCGGCTACCACTACGACCTCTGCCCGCTTCCCACCGAAGAGGAGGCCCGGGCTTTCCTGACCAGGCGGCAGTTCAAGGCCATCAATGTCACCATCCCCTATAAGCGGCTGGTGATGGAATACTGCACCTACATCGACCCCCGTGCCAAGGCCATCGGCGCGGTGAACACTGTGGTCAACAAGAACGGCCTGCTCTACGGCTACAACACCGATCATCTCGGCTTTGCCCACCTGTGCGACGCCCACGGCGTCGATTTTGCGGGCAGGACCGTCCTCATCCTCGGCACCGGCGGAACCCACAACACCACCAGCGCCGTCGCCCGCGACAAGGGTGCGGCCAGAGTGCTCACCGTCAGCCGGACGCCGGACGCTGCCAAAGGCCAGCTCTCCTATGAAGAGGCTGTGTTCAGCGGCGCACAGATCGTCATCAATACCACCCCCGCCGGAATGTACCCCAACGTGGGCGTGTGCAGTCTGGACGTGGCAAAAATGCCCGGGCTGGAAGCTGTGCTGGACGTGGTGTACAACCCCGATAAGACGGAGCTCATCCTCCGGGCCGAGGAGGCCGGGGCCCCGGTGGCTGTGGGCGGCCTCGAGATGCTGGTGGCGCAGGCCGTGTATGCCGCCGAATACTTCCTCAGCCGGAAGTTCGACGACGCGGCAGGGGAGATCGGCCGCATCACTGCCGCACTCCGCCGCGATATGCTCAACGTGGCCCTCATCGGAATGCCCTCCAGCGGAAAATCTACCGTGGGCCGTGCATTGGCCGAAAAGCTGGGCAAAAAGTTCATCGACCTCGACGAGGAGATCGTCAAGGCCGACGGCCGCAGCATCCCCGACATCTTCGCCGCCGAGGGCGAGGACGGCTTCCGTGCGAAGGAATCCGCCCAGACCGCCCGCTTTGCCAAAGAGGGCCGACAGCTGCTCTCCTGCGGCGGCGGCATCATCAAGCGGGGCGGGAATCTGCGGGCGCTGCATCAGAACGGCGTCGTGCTTTTCCTCGACCGGCCCCTGGATGCGCTGACGGTGGGCGGCGGACGTCCGCTCTCGTCCAGCACCGAGGCGCTGAAAAAGATGGAGGCGGAGCGCCGCCCCCTGTATCTCGCGGCGGCAGACGCCGTTATCCCGAACAGCGGCACGGTGGAAGACGCCGTAGCCGCCGCAATGGAGGCACTGGATGAAATTTTTAGTCATTAACGGCCCCAACCTCAACATGATGCACTTCACCGAGCCGGGTGTGGCCGGTCAGCTGGATTACAACGGCCTGCTGGATTACCTCGAGCTGTGCTGCACCCAGATGGGCATGGAAGTGGAATTTTTCCAGTCCAACCACGAGGGAGACCTCATCGACGAGATCCAGTCTGCCGCAGGCCGGGCCGACGGCATCATCCTGAATCCCGGCGGCTACGCCCACTACAGCGTCGCCATCCTCGACGCGCTGCGCCTCTGCGGCGTGCCTGCCGTGGAAGTGCTGCTCAGCGAGCCCGACGAGCACGAGCCCTTCCGCAAGACGGACATCGTCTCGTTCGGCTGTCAGGGACACTTCATCGGCGAGGGCATCAGCGGCTATCTCCACGCTGCCGCCTATCTGGCCCAGCTGCTGCGGCTGGACGGCAGTGCGCACACCCATTTAGTGATGTAAAAAATCGACTCTCTTCTGCTGGAAAGCGGAGCAAAGAGGGCGCGGAAAAGAAGGATAGAAAGGAAAAATTTTATGATCATCTCCACCAAAAAGGGGACCCCGAAGGAAGAGCTCGAGAAAATCGTTGACCGCTTCGAAAAGCAGGGCCTCGACGTCACCCTCATCACCGGCAAGGACTACAATGTCTTCGGCCTCGTGGGCGATACCACCAAGATCGACGAGCGTGACGTCCTCGCCAACCCCTGGATCGACAACGTGACCCGTGTTTCCGCCCCCTATAAGCGTGCCAACCGCCTCTTCCACCCGGCAGATTCCGTCATCGACTGCGGCGGCGTCAAGATCGGCGGCAAGGAGAAGATCGCTGTCATGGCCGGCCCCTGCAGCATCGAGAACGAAGAGCAGGCCCTCCGCATTGCACAGGGCGTCAAGGCCGGCGGCGCGACCCTCTTCCGCGGCGGCGCTTACAAGCCCCGCACCTCGCCCTACTCCTTCCAGGGCCTCGAGACCGAGGGCATCCTTGACATGGTAAAGGCCCGCGAGGTCACCGGTATGCCCATCGTCTCCGAGCTGATGAGCGAGGAACGCATCCCCGAGTTCGAGGAGTATGTGGACGTGGTGCAGATCGGCGCCCGCAATATGCAGAACTTTCAGCTGCTCAAGGCTGTGGGCAAGATGCACAAGCCCGTTCTGCTCAAGCGCGGCCTCTGCAACACCATCGAAGAGTGGATCATGAGCGCCGAGTACATCATGGCCGGCGGCAACGAGCAGGTCATCCTCTGTGAGCGCGGTATCCGCACCTTCGAGAAGTACACCCGCAACACCCTCGACCTCTCCGCTGTGCCTATCATCCACGAGAAGACCCATCTGCCCGTCATCGTGGACCCCAGCCACGCCACCGGCAAGGCAAACCTTGTGGAGCCCATGATGATCGCCGCTGTCGCCGCCGGTGCCGACGGCCTTGAGGTGGAAGTCCACTACGACCCCCGCCACGCATGGAGCGACGGCGCACAGTGCCTGACCCCCGACGCCTTTGCGCAGGCTATGGCAAAGTGCCGTCAGGTCGCATGGGCTATCGGCCGGGATATGTAAGGGAAGTGGGCTAGCCCTCTCCGTCTTTGCTTCGCAAATCCACCTCTCCCAGAGGGAGAGGCTACAACGTGGCGGCTAGGCGAGAGGCTCTCCCTTTGGGAGAGCTGTCACCGAAGGTGACTGAGAGGGCAAGCCGCCTAAAGGATGATTATGTTAGTAACGATAAAGCAAACTTCCGGCGGCATCGGCGGAACCATCACCGCGCCGCCCAGCAAGAGCATGGCGCACCGTGCGGTGCTCTGCTCGGCGCTGGCCGAGGGTGCTTCCCACATCAAAAACCTTGAATTCAGCAAGGATATTTCTGCCACCCTCTCCGCCGCCGGGCAGCTCTGCGCCAAAGTGCGCACCGGTGCGGATCGTGCCGTCGTGGAGGGTCTGGGGAGCTTTCTGCCCGTCAGCGCTCCGGTGGACTGCTGTGAGAGCGGAAGCACCCTGCGCTTTCTCATCCCCATTGCCAGCCTCACCGGGCAGAAAGTGACCTTTGTTGGCCGCGGACGGCTGATGGAACGCCCTCAGACAGTATACGAGAAGTTGTATCAGAAGCAGTCTCTCCGATTTGAACAGTCCTCGGTGGGCCTGACCGTCGAAGGAACTCTGAAAAGCGGCGAGTATGAGCTGGCGGGCAACGTGTCCAGCCAGTTCATCAGCGGATTGCTGTTTGCCCTGCCGCTGCTGGCAGGCGACAGCACCCTCCACCTTATCCCGCCGGTAGAGAGCCGCAGTTATATCGAGATGACCCGGGCGGCCCAGCGCCGTTTCGGCGTCGAGAGCCGCTGGCAGGACGAAAACACCCTCTTCATCCCGGGCGGGCAGAAATATCGGCCTTGCGATTACACCGTGGAGGGCGATTACAGCCAGGCGGCCTTCCCGGCGGTGCTGGGAGCGGTGCAGGGCGGCGTGACCCTCAAAGGATTATCTGCCGACACCCTGCAGGGCGATGCCGCGATCCTCGACATTCTGCGCCGCTGTGGTGCAAGCTTCCGCACCACCGACGCAGGCATCGTGTTCGAGAAAGCACCTCTCCACGGTGTGGACATTGACCTTGCCGATTGCCCCGACCTCGGCCCCGTGCTGATGGTCCTGGGCCTGCTTTGCGAAGGGACCACCACCATCCGCAACGCGGAGCGTCTCCGGATCAAGGAGAGCGACCGCATTGCAGCCATGGAAGCCGAACTGCGGGCCTGCGGCGGCGTCCTCGAGAGCGAGGGCGGCACCATCACCATCCACGGCTGTGCAGACAGCCTCCACGCCCCCGCCGCGCCGCTCCACGGCCACAACGACCACCGTGTGGTGATGAGCCTTGCGGTGCTGGCGCTGGCCGCCGGGCTGGAACTCTCCATCGACGACGCCGAGGCCGTGCAGAAGAGCTGGCCCCATTTCTTTGAAGCCATCAAGCCGTTAGGCGCGGAGGTAGAATATGCTGGATAAAACAAAGCGTTATCTGATCGTGGGCCTCGGACTGCTGGGCGGCAAATACGCCCTCGAGCTTTCCAAAGCCGGATTCCATGTGGACGGCATCAACCGCAGCGAGGGCCACTTACAGTACGCTCTCGACCACGGCTATATCGCCAGCGGCAAGACCCACGATTTCGAGGACCTCGTCTCGCAGGCCGACCACATCATCTTCGGCCTCTACCCCACGGCCCTCATCGACTGGTTCAAGACCTACGGCCATCTCATCAAGCCCGGCTGCATCTTTACCGACGTCTCCGGCGTCAAGACCGGCCTTGTGGAGCCGGTGCAGGCCATGTGTCCGGAGGGTGTGGAGTTCATCGCCAGCCACCCGATGGCAGGCCGTGAGACTTCCAGCGTCGAGCACGCCGCCGAGGTCAGCTTTGCTCCGGCCAACTTCATCATCACCCCCACCGAGAAGAACACCCCCGAGGCCGTCCAGTGGGCGAAAGAGCTGGCCGAGGTGCTGGGCTTCCGCCACATCTGCACCCTGACGGTGCAGGAGCACGACAAGATGATCGGCTACGTCAGCCAGCTCTGCCACGCCATCGCCGTCAGCCTCATGTGTGCAAACGACAACTCTTCTCTCTGCGAGTACACGGGCGACTCCTTCCGCGATCTGACCCGCATCGCCCGCATCAACGAGAAGATGTGGGCGGAGCTGTTCCTCTGGAACAAGGAGAACCTCATCGCCGAGATCGACCAGTTCGATTCCGCTCTGGACCAGCTGCGGGACGCCCTCGTGGCCGACGACCGGGACAAGCTGGAAGAGATGTTCCGTCTGTCCACCCAGCGCCGCGCCGCATTCGACAAAAAGGACTCGTGACCGGAAAGGAGGCCGCCCATGCCCAAGCAGGAGGGACAAAAATCCAAACTGTTGGCGCTGCTGCATATCTTTGAGCAGCAGACCGACGAGGAGCATCTGCTGAATGTGCCTCAGCTGGTGGAGCTGCTGGCCCGGCAGGGCATCCTCTGCGAGCGAAAGAGCGTCTACAGCGACATCGACGCGCTGAACGCGCTGGGCTATGACATCCGGCTGCGCCGGGGCCGCAGCGGCGGCTATTGGATGGCGACGCGGCCTTTCGAGCTGGCGGAGCTGAAGCTTCTGGTGGACGCTGTCCAGTCCAGCCGGGTCATCTCGAAAGCGTCCAGTGATAAGCTCATCCATAAGCTGGAAGGGCTGGCCTCCCAGTATGAGGGCAGTCAGCTCCAGCGTCAGGTCTATGTCGATGGCCGCCCCAAGAGCGCCAACAAAGACCTGCCCTACAGCGTGGATGCCCTCTTTACGGCCATCAATACCGGCAGGATGGTGCGCTTTCGCTACAAAAAGGCGGGACGCCCCGCGCCTTACACCATCAGCCCCTGGCAGATGGCGTGGGAGAACGGCTGCTACTACCTCATCGCCTATCAGGACGAGAAGGAGCCGGTGGGCATCCGCCATTACCGGGTGGATAAAATGGCCGGGGTCACGGTGCTGGACGAGCCCCGCCGCGGCAAAGAGCAGTTCGCGGATCTCGACCTGCCCGCCTACCTGAAAAAGCACTTCCAGATGTTCGGCGGGCCGGAGTATAAAGTCACCCTGCGGTGTACTTCCGACCTTGAATCAGCCATGCGGGAGCGCTTCGGCGCTTCGCCCATCTTCGTGCCGGAAGGAAAGGAGCATTTCCATTTCGACGTCCCCGTCTGCGTCAGTGACCAGTTCTACGGCTGGGTCTGCGGCTTCGGCGGCAAGATAGAAGTCGTCTCGCCCGCCGAGGTGCGGGACGGCCTGCGGGCGCTGAACGAGCGGCTGGTAAAAATGCATCAATAATGAAACAAAAGGCCCTGAATCGTCAGATTCAGGGCCTTTTATTGTATAAATATTATTTGAAATTACTTTGCGTTGAACACATACCGGTCCATCCGGTGGAACGCCTCTTCAATGCGGGCGCGGGGCGAGGCCAGATTGATGCGCAGATGGCAGGGACCGTGGAACATCACGCCGTCCTGCACGGCAGCACCGACGGCCCAGCAGGCTTTCTCCACGTCCTGAATGGTCTTGCCGTGGGCGGCGCACCAGTCGGTGCAGTCCACAAAGAGCATATAGGTGCCTTCGGGCTTTGTCACATGGACACCCTCGAAATGCTTTGCGATGTAGTCGCAGGCGAAATCCACATTGCCGGTCAGCGTCTCACAGAGCTCGTCGGCCCACTCATAGCCCTCGGGGCGGTAGGCGCCGATGAGGGCGTGCATCGAGAGGACGTTCATGGAGTTGTAGTGGCAGAGGGAGGATTCCTTCTTGATGCGGTCACGCCACCACGGGTCATAAACGATGTGATAGCTGCCGATGAGACCGGCGAGGTTGAAGGTCTTGGAGGGGGCGTAGAGGGCGGCAGTGCGCATCCGGGCGTCCTCACTGATGGACTGGGTGGGGATGTGCTTGTGGCCGGAGAGGATGATGTCCGACCAGATCTCGTCGGATACGACGTAGACATTATACTTTTTGTACAATTCCATGGCCTTTTCCAGCTCCCACCGCTCCCAGACGCGGCCGCAGGGGTTGTGGGGGCTGCACAGGATGGCGGCGTGGATGTGCTCTTCGGCGAGGTGCTTTTCCATGTCGGCGTAGTCCATCCGCCAGATGCCATTTTCGTCCTGCACCAGCGGGGAGTGGACGATGTCATAGCCGTTGTCGGTCAGGCAGCGGGTGAAGCCGATGTAGGTGGGGCTGTGGACCAGAACCTTGTCGCCCCGGGAGCAGACGCAGTTCAGTGCGCTGATGACGCCGCCCAGCACACCGTTCTCGTAACCGATGGCCTCGGCGGTCAGACCCGTGACGTCGTTGCGGGTCTCCTGCCAGCGGATGATGGAGCCGTAGTATTCGGGCGTCGGGTCAAAATAACCGAAAGCCGGGTGCTGGACCCGCTCGATGACGGCCTGCTGGATGGTGGGCAGGCAGATAAAGTTCATGTCCGCCACCCACATGGGGATGGCATCGAAGCCGGGCTGCGGTGCGTCAGGCGCAAAGCCTTTGCCCAGCCCGTCCACGGCGATGGAGTCCCGGCCATGGCGGTCGGGCAGGGTGGTGAAATCGTACTTCATGGAAGTTCCTCCTGTGGATGCAAAAAAGGCTTTCCCCAAAGGGAAAGCCATAGGTGCAGAAGATCAGCCCTCGATGAGCTCGACGGTCTTCATCTTGACGGGGGTCTTGGGCTTGTCGTTCCAGTCGGTGGGGACGGATGCGATCTTGTCCACGACGTCCATGCCGGCGACGACCTTGCCGAAAGCGGCGTACTGGCCGTCCAGATGGGGTGCGTCCTTATGCATGATGAAGAACTGGCTGCCGGCGCTGTTGGGGTTCATGCTGCGGGCCATGCTGATGACGCCGCGGACGTGCTTGATGGGGTTGTTGACGCCGTTGGCGGCAAACTCGCCCTTGATGTTCCAGCCGGGGCCGCCGGTGCCGTTGCCCAGCGGGCAGCCGCCCTGGATCATGAAGTTGGGGATGACGCGGTGGAAGGTCAGGCCGTTGTAGAAGCCCTGACCGACCAGCTTCTTGAAATTCTCACAGGTGATGGGGGCAGCTTCCTCGTTCAGCTCGATGTCGATGATGCCGCCGTCTTCCATAGTAATGCGAACCATAGTTTTAACAATGCTCCTTTTATCATAGCCCGTTTCGGGGTGGGTGCGGCAGATGCTCTGCCGAAGCTCCCCTTTAGTATACCATACCTTTTGCAGAGCGCAACGGCGCAGATGCAACCTTTTTGTAAAGAATCACCGCATTTCTACCATATCCTGCCAGAAACGCTTGGGACAGTGGGTCATCCGGCCCTTTTCGTTGCGGCGGGCCTTGATCTCCAGCGTGTCGTAGAACTGCTTCCAGAGGGCCTGAAACTCCTGTTCCCGGGCGCTGGGCGGGGGCAGCTCCAGCGGCGCAGCCAGCTCCAGAAGCTGGGCCTTGTGCTCCTGATAAAGCAATACCGCCTGATGGACCGCGTCGTATATCATGAAGCTCTCTTCCGGAAAGCGGGAGCAGAAATGCCCCCGCAGCAGAGGCAGGATATAGTTTTTGGGGTGGATGACCGCACCCAGCATCCCGTCGTGCTCCTCGAAGCGGACGAAGCCCTGAAACTTGTCCACCTCCCAGTCGAGACTCTTTTTCATCTCGTAGAGCGGGGCCACATCCGGGTGGCCCATCCGCTTGACCGTGCCGGGGCCGAGGGCGAAGGCCAGATGCAGGAAGCGGATGAGCAGCAATTCCTTATCTTCCTGCCCGGAGAGAAAATCCCGGCTGACGAGATATTCCGTCTCCCGGCCCAGTTTCCGGCCAAGGGCCGAAAAGACCCGCTGCGCTCTGGCAGAGTCCGTCCCGATGTCCCGGACGGGGCAGAGGGTGGCCGTCTCCCGCTGGGGCGTCCAGACGGCGAAGGGGATCTCATGCTGGGCGAAACTCTCGAATACACAGCACAGAAAGCCCTCAAAGCTGCCATCGTAGAGGTAGACCACATCGGCGTCGTGGAGCTTCCGGGGCGGCATCACAGTGCTCTCGCCAGACATTGCACCGCCTCCTCCCGCACCATCCGCTGGGCCGCCCGGGGCGGCACGCCCTGCTCCACCAGCCGGTCAACGGCGGGCGGTGCGAACATACTCAGTTGCTCGGCCCCGGCGCTGAAGACGTTGGGGTCGATGAGTGCCCGGGTGATGCGCTCCCGTCCGGCGCTGCCCCGGCCCGGGTGCGCCCCGGAAAAGCCCCGGCAGGTGATGAAATACTGCGCCCGCTTGAGCACGACGCCCATCCGCTTGAGCTCGTCGAGGCCGAGGGCCGACAGCCGCCGGGCGTCCCGGATGCGGCGGGCGCTCTTGGGGCCGATGCCCGGCACCCGCAGCAGCATCTCGAAGGGGGCGCGGTTCACGTCCACCGGGAACAGCCCGTAGTGCTGGACGGCCCAGTTGCATTTCGGGTCGAGATAGGGGTTGAAGCTCTGGTTGTCCTGATCCAGTATCTCGTCGGCCTTGAACTGGTAGAACCGCAGCAGCCAGTCGGCCTGATAGAGCCGGTGTTCCCGCAGGAGCGGCGGCTTCGTATCCAGCGCAGGCAGGCGGGTGTCGTCCGATACCGGGATATAGGCCGAGTAGAACACCCGCTTGAGGCCGTATTTCTGGTACATCCCCTCGGACAGCTGCAAAATGTGGTAGTCCGTCTCGGGCGACGCACCGACGATCATCTGGGTGCTCTGGCCGGCGGGAGCGAACTTGGGCGCGTGGCGGTAGAGGGTCAGCTCCTGCCTGCTCTCTTCACCTGCCACCGAGATCTGCTTCATGGGCCGGAAGATGGAGTGGCGGCCCTTGTCGGGGGCGAGAAGATGGAGGCTCTGTTCGCTGGGCAGCTCGACGTTGACGCTGAGGCGGTCGGCGAGGTAGCCCATCTGCTGGATGAGCTCGGGGCTGGTGCCGGGGATGGTCTTGGCATGGATGTAGCCGCCGAAGCGATATTCGTTCCGCAGCAGCCGCAGAACGGTGAGCATCCGTTCGGTGGTGTAGTCGGGGGTCCCCAGCACGGCGCTGGAGAGGAAAAGTCCCTCGATGTAGTTGCGGCGGTAGAACTCGATGGTCAGTTCTGCCAGCTCCCGGGGCGAAAAAGTGGCCCGGGGAACGTCGTTGGACTTCCGATTGACGCAGTAGCTGCAGTCGAAGGCGCAGCAGTTGCTCATCAGGACCTTCAGCAGGCTGACGCAGCGGCCATCAGCGGTAAAGGCGTGGCAGCAGCCCGGCGCATAGCAGCTGCCGATGGTGCCGCGCTTCGCCGGATGGGACGCGCCGCTGGACGTACAGGCTACGTCATATTTTGCGCTGTCGGCCAAGATGGTGAGCTTGTCCATCAGGGACTGTTCCATAGAAAAATACCTCCCAGAAGGGGATATCTCCCCCTTACCCCCACAGCTGCTGATCAGAAGCGCCGTGGGGCAGGGGAGAGACTCACCACTTGGCCTTCGTCTCGACCACGCGGCCCGCGATGTGCAGGCGGTTCAGGTCCTCACCCTTGATGACCAGCTCGTTGTAAGCGGGGTTGAAGGGCTGCAGAACGACGCAGTTGCCCCGCTGGAGATACCGCTTGAGGGTGCCTTCGCCCTCGTCGCCGTAGACCAGCACGCCCAGGTCGCCGTTTTCCAGCGTGTCCTGCTTGTGGACAAGGGCGAGGTCACCGTCCTGGATGCGGGGCTCCATGCTGTCGCCGCGCACGACGAGGTAGAAGTAGTTGGAGGGGTCCTTGACGCGGGCATACTCCTGCCCATAATCCTCCTCAAAGGCCAGTGCGCCGTACCCGGCCTTCACGGTGCCGATGACCGGGATGAGGCTCTCGGCGTAGTTGCCGAAGAAACGCTCCTCGGGGGTGGTCACGTTGGACACCGGACGGTAGAGCCCCAGCAGGAAATCGGCTGTGGTGCTCAGGATCTCAGCGATGCGGGCCACCGTGGCGGGGTCGGGAGAGGATTTGCCGCTTTCCCACTTGCCGACGGCCTGCTGGGTCACCCCCAGTTTGGATGCCAGCTCAGCCTGACTGATCCCCTTCTGCTTGCGGCACTGCTTCAAAAGCTCTGAAAACGACATGGTCGTACACTCCTTTACTCCGAGGTCAATATTTTATGCTTTTATTGTACAACAAAAAGATGTTTTTGTAAAGAGAAAAGTGAGCGGCCAGCCAAAAAAAGGTTGTCGCGTGAGAGGAATCTGCGGGGCTGGACGAAAAACTTTCAATTTGGGCTTGACAGAAGGCCGGAAATCTGGTAAATTAAATAGGCATTCGGTACGGCGTGTGCGAGTGCCCACGAGGAGAGATGTCCGAGTGGTTTAAGGAAGCAGTCTTGAAAACTGCCGTACGGCAACGTACCGTGGGTTCGAATCCCACTCTCTCCGCCATTTTTTTGAATAAGTGTAACGCACTTTGCTCTGGAGTAGTACTCAAGAGGCCGAAGAGGCGCCCCTGCTAAGGGCGTAGGTCGTCTAAACAACGGCGCGAGGGTTCAAATCCCTCCTACTCCGCCAAGAAAAAGCTCGATGGTTCGTTGAAACCACCGGGCTTTTTCCATTATTGCACGCTTTTGTGAATTTTCTGGGGCGGATGATTTACTTTTGCACCCATAACAAAAACAGCACCCCGTCTGGGGTGCTGTTTTTGTTATGGGCCAGGCAGGACTTGAACCCGCGACCAAGCGGTTATGAGCCGCCAGCTCTGACCAACTGAGCTACTGGCCCACGAAGACGGCGGTCTGCCGCACATGGACTAACTATAAGTATACCAAAAAATCAGAAAAAAGCAAAGCCCTTTGCCGGAATTATTTTGTGCGGCGGGCGTCGAACTTGCGCAGCATGAACTCGTCCAGCATTGCGGGCTGGAACAGCGGCTCTTTGTAGCCAAAAGCTTCCCGGATGAAGATGAGGGTCACGATGGTCTGGCGGCCCGGGTCGAACCGGAGGGTGTAGAGGGTATCCAGCGGCTGCTGGGTGGGCTGATGGAGCGTCAGGTGGAGGGTGAAGCCGCCGTCGTTCTCCCGGCGGCACTCGTAGGCGAAGACATCGTCCGGGCTGTGCTGGTCCAGCCGGTCGAAGCAGTCGTCCAGCGGCAGGTCGGTGCGGAACTCGGACAGGCCGCTGGGGCCGTACTGGCTGCGGCGGTTCTGGTCTTTCTTAGACAGCAGAAATACGATAAAGCCCAGAATGGCCGCGAGAAGAAGGATGGAAAAAACAGCGTTCATGTGCGCCTCCCCATGGAATTTGTGTCGAGTTTTCCTTATTGTAACACAACACGCTCCAAAATGTGTTATAATATTTGAAAAATTCCAAAAACTGATGGGGAGCCTGCGCCCTTTCTGCGGGCGGGAGGGACGATATGAAACTCAAATTCACGCGAAAGACCTGGTATTTCCTGCTGCTGGCTTCCGCAGCGGCCTCCATGCTCAACGGTTTTGCCGTCCTGAGCGGCACCAGCTTCGGCCTCATCGAGCAGATCGCATTCGCCGCGGCGGGCATCGCGGCCCTTTTCCTCGCGGCGGAAAAAGGCTCGGCAAGCTGGGAGAAACGCAACTTCACCGGCGTGTTCGTGCTGCTGATGGTGAGCTACATGGTCAACGGCTGGGCGGGCTACCTCTGCTCTGCGCTGGCCTGGCCGCTGCTGCTCAGCACCGAGTATAAGCGCGGCATGGCCATCCAGCGCCAGCTGCAGCTGGTGGGTGCCGCCGAAGCGCTCCACCTGTTTTTCCTGCTGATGGCGAAATACGGCGGCATGGCCGCGCTGGGCTTCTGGACGAACCTGCTCTGGGTGCTGCTGGCCTGCGCCCGGGGTTGGGCAGCGCTGAGCCTCTATAAGATGCAGGAGGACGCATGACCCAGCGGCGGAGAAGACGCTGCGCCCGGCGGGGCCGGTTCGGGCGGCGGGCGTTCCTGGCCGGGGCAGGCTGCGCCGCGCTGGCCGGGGCAGCGGTGATGCTGGGCCGGGGCCAGACGGCCTCGGCGTCGTCGGTGCCGCCGATGGACGAAGCAGAGCCCAACGCCGCCCTGCCCACGGGTGAATGGCGGGCCGTCTGGGTGAGCTATCTGGAATGGGCCGGGATGGACTTTTCCTCCGAAGAAGCCTTCCGTGCCGGTGCGGCGGAGCTGATGGACAACTGTCTGTCCATCGGGCTGAACACCGTCATCGCGCAGGTGCGGCCTTTCGGGGATGCTCTTTACAGGAGCACCCTGTTTCCGTGGAGCCATCTCTGCACCGGCGAGCAGGGGCAGGACCCCGGCTTCGACCCGCTGGACGTCCTCATCACCGAAGCACACAGCCGGGGCCTTTCGCTGGAAGCGTGGGTGAACCCCTACCGCCTCCGCTCCTCGGCGAAGATGCCGCCTGCGCTGGCGGAAAATAACCTTGCCAATGTACATCCCGAGTGGGTCTGCGCCGTGGGCGAGGGGCTGTACCTGAACCCGGCTATCCCGGAAGCCGCAGACTATGTGGTGCAGGGCGTGGCCGAGCTGGTGCAGAACTACGCTGTGGACGGCATCCACTTCGACGACTATTTTTACCCCACGACAGACGCCGCGCTGGACGCGGCCCAGTTCGCCGCCAGCGGCGCGGGGGATCTGGCCGCATGGCGGCGGCAGAATGTCACCGCGCTGGTGAAAGCGGCCCACGATGCCGTCAAAGCCGCCGACGCTACCCTCCGCTTTGGCGTCAGCCCGCAGGGCAACCCCGACAACGACCTCGGCCAGCAGTACAGCGATGTGAAAGCATGGCTGGCTGCCGAGGGCAAAAACGCCGTGGTGGACTACCTCTGCCCGCAGATATACTGGGGCTGCGGCTATACCCTCCAGTCGGGCAGCACCCGCTTCGCCTTCGAGAACATCGTGCCGGAGTGGCTGGCCATGCCCAGGGCGGCATCCACGGCCCTCTACTTCGGGCTGGGGGCCTATCGCATCGGCGAGGGCGACGGCGGTGCCAACGAGGACAGCCGGAGCCAGTGGTGTACGGGCAGCGCTCTTGCCCGGCAGGTGGAACGTCTGCACAGCCTCGGCGCGGGCGGCTGGGCGCTCTACCGGTACGATTCGCTGTTCCGGTCAGCCCAGCCGGAGCTTGCCGACGCCGAACGTGCGGCGCTGGCCGCTCTGACTACAGCCTGAACTCTTGTATGGGAGCATAAAATGCGGTATACTATTAAAAGCTATTTTCGTAAGCGTTGCACACCGCCTGAGCGGTCTTTTTGCCTGCATACTGCGTTGATTTTCCTCGCAATCCGCCTAGGATTGCTTCGGAAAACCGCCTTGTCTGCCGACAAAAATCCTCGTCATTCGGCGCACCCTGCTTGCGAAAATAACTTTTAAGAATCGTATAAAACCTCGTGTTAAAACAAAATTTGAGGATAAAAGATCATGAAAAAGATAAAGCGAATCGCCCTGCTCGTCGTGGCGGTGCTGGTGCTGCTTGTGGCTGCATCCGGCGTCAAGACTGTGCTGGACATGAAGAACAGCGCGGACAATGAGGTGCAGGAAGAGGACAGCACCCGCTGGGCCGAACCGACCAGCGACCCGCTGAACATCGAGGGCATTGCTGACGCCTCGGCCAAGTATGCCTCGGCGGCGGTGAACGGGAGCTTAAACCTCGTGTTCAACGGCATCTGGAGCCGCCAGACCGATTACTTCACCGTCCCGGGCGGCAGCCTGACCATCACCGGCTACGGCACCGCCGAGGGTACCCAGCGGTACAAGGTGTCCGTCTGGCAGAAGGTGGCCGGCGGCGCACAGTACGTCAACGGAAGCACCTATTATATCAAGACCGATGGTCAGAACTACCGCTGCGTCATCTCCGGGCTGGACCCGGCGGCCAGCTACCGCCTGACCATCTCCTACGATTCCAGCCGCTACTACCTCTACGGCGGACTCAAGGTGGAGGGCATCGCAGGATGAAGGCACAGACCAGACATTCGCTCATGCTGATGCTCTGCGCCTTTATCTGGGGTACGGCTTTCGTAGCCCAGAGCGCAGGCTCCGGCATGGGGGCCTATTCCTTCCTCGCAGGGCGCAGCTGGCTGGCTGTCCTCGTGCTGATCCCCACCGTGTTCGCCTTCGACGCCGTGCGCAAAAAACAGGGCCAGCCCTACGGCTGGCCGAAGGAGAAGTCGGAGCGAAAGACTCTGCTGGCGGCGGGCCTCGTCTGCGGCACCTTCCTGTTCGCGGCTTCAGCGGCTCAGCAGATCGGCATCACCATCAACCCGTCCACGGCCAAGGCTGCGTTCCTGACGGCCATGTACGTCGTGCTGGTGCCGGTGTTCGGCCTCTTTCTGGGCCGGAAGGGCAGCGCTCAGCTCTGGGTCAGCATGGTCATCGCCGTGGCGGGCCTGTATATGCTCTGCATGAAGAACGGCTTCGGCGGCATTGAGACCAGCGACTGGATACTTCTCAGCTGCGCCGTGCTGTTCAGCTTCCAGATCATGTCCATCGACCACTTTTCGCCGCTTGTGGACGGTGTGCGGCTGAGCCTCATCCAGTTCATCGTGGTGGCTGTGGAGAGCTCTGCGGCGGCGCTGATCTTCGAGACGCCCACGCTGGCAGAGTACGGCGCAAACTTTCTGCCTGTGGTCTACTGCGGCGTCATGTCCAGCGGCGCGGGCTATACGCTTCAGATCCTGGGCCAGAAAGAGCTGAACCCCGCCATCGCCAGCCTTATCATGTGTTTGGAAAGCGTATTCAGTGCGCTGGGCGGCTGGCTGCTGCTGGGCCAGAACCTTTCGATGCGGGAGAGCGCAGGCTGCGCCCTCATCTTCGCCGCCGTCGTGCTGTCTCAGCTGCCCCTTGCGGAGCTGCGCAGATGCAAAAAGAGCGCGTGATGCTGCGAGCGGCCGGGGGCATCCCCTATGAGCTGACGCGGGGGCGGGTCAAGCGGCTCAACCTCCACGTCCGGCGGGACGGCACCGTGGCCCTCAGCATCCCCCTGCGCACGACGCTGGAAGCGGCTGACGCCTACGTCATCGCCGAGGCGGAGTGGATACGGGCCGCGCAGGCCCGGCAGGCTGCCCGCGAAAAGCGGCAGGAGGAGCTGCCCGACAAGGCGGCCGCCCTGGCCCACTTCACGGCCATGAGCGACAAGGTCTACCCGGCCTTTGCCGGGGTGCTGGGCGGGCAGAAGCCCACCATCAAAGTGCGCAGCATGACCAGCCGCTGGGGCGTCTGCCACATGGCGAAGCACCAGATCACCTTCGCGCTCCAGCTCTACAATATGCCCGAGGCGGCACAGATCTATGTGGTAGTGCATGAGTACTGCCACTTTTTGCAGCCCGACCACAGCCCGGCTTTCTGGGCCGAGGTGGCGAAGCTGATGCCGGACTGGAAAGCCCGGCGGGACTTATTAAAATAGGAGAGAAAATCTTTTGGAAAGCGAAAAGACCTCCGGCGGCGATAAATATTCGAAGCTCGCCGGCAATACCATCATCTTTGCCATCAGCAGCTTTTCGTCCAAGCTGCTGACGCTCATCGTCCAGCCCTTCCTGACCTACGCGATGGCCGAGATCTCCGACCTCGGCCTGTCGAAGATTTTGAGCCAGTACGCCAATCTGCTCATCCCCTTTGTGTCGATGGGCATGTCCAACGCCATCATCCGCTTCGGCCTCGACAAGGGCAACAGCGAAAAGCAGGTGTTCACCAACGGCCTGCTCACCATCCTCGGCGGCTTCGGCATCCTCGTGCTCTGCTGGCCGGCGGCGCAGTTTTTGCCCGATATGGCCCAGTACGGCCTGCTCATTTATATTTACGTCCTGATGAGCTGCCTGCGCACCCTCTGCACCCAGTTCGTGCGCAGCCGCCAGTGGAACAAGCTGGTGGCCGTGGACGGTGTGCTCTGCACCGTGGCGACCATGGCGTTTTATGTGCTCTATCTGGTGGGCTTCAAGTGGGGGGCCAACGGCTATCTGCTGGCCATCATCAGCGGCGACCTCGTGAGCGTGCTCTTCCTGATGCTCACCGGCAGGCTCTGGGATTTCATCGAGCTGAAGGGCATCAACAAGACCCTCTGGAAGCAGATGCTCCACTTCTCGCTGCCCATGATACCGGCCCAGATAAGCTTCTGGATCATCAACGCCTCCGATCTGTTCTTTGTGCGTGAGATGTGCGACGGCCTCGACGGCCACAGCGGCGACGCATGGAGCGGCCTGCTCTCCACCGGCTACTTCCTGCCCACCATCCTCACGACGCTGGGCCTTATCTTCTACGATGCATGGCAGCTGTCGGCTGTCACCGAGGAAGAGGGGAGAGCCAAGTTCTTTACCCAGATCTTCCGCACCTATTCCAGCGTGCTGTTCTGCTGTGCAGCGGGCATCATCTGGCTCTGCCGCCCGGTCATGCACGTCATGAAGTCCAACTACTATTACGCATGGCACTTCGTGCCGTTCCTCGTGCTGGCGTCTACCTGCAGCTGCTTCAACCAGTTCATGAACAGCGTCTATGTCGTGAATAAGAAGTCCCAGCGCAGCATGGTCACCATGATGGCCGGTGCCATCAGCAACTGCCTCATGAACTACTTCTTCATCAAGTGGTGGGGTCCTGTGGGTGCGACCTATGCGTCCTTCCTCGGCCTCGGTCTGGTGTTCACTCTCCGCGCCATGGATGCCCACGGCATGATCGGGATGCATGTCCACCCGGGCCGCGTCCTCGTCAACGCCGCCGCGCTGGTATTCGAGGCTTTCGTGCTGCTGGCCGAGACGCCGCTGTACGGCCTCTGGACGGGCATCATCACTGCCCTCATCATCCTGTACAACTTCTCCGGTGTCTGGGCCATGGCCCGCATCCTGCTGCCTAAAATCCTGGGCCGCCGGGGCAAGGCCCTTGTGGCTGTCGTGGACGGAATCCTCGCCCAAAAATAAGAGCAGAAAACAACAGCGCCCCGCCGATGGCTTCTTCAGCCGCCCGGCGGGGCGCTTTGCGTTTTGTATCAGATGTGCCGGTTGAGCCAGTCGGCGATGTCCGCAAACACCTCGGCTTTGTTCGTCTCCACCAGCAGCTCGTGGCGGGCGCCGGGGTAGAATTTCGACTCGATGTTCCCGACACCGGCGTCCCGGAGGCTCTGGATGGCCCGCTGGACTCCGGCGGTGCGCTCGCCCACAGGGTCGGCGTCACCGGCGAGGAAGAGAAGGGGCAGGTCCTTCGGCACCCCGGCCAGAACGGCGGGGTCGTACAGCCGCAGGATGCCTGTGAACATGCTGTAGTAGGCGTTCAGGGTGAAGGTGAACATGCAGCGCTCGTCGGCGCGGTACTTGTCCACTTCGGCCTGGTCGCGGTTGAGCCAGTCCTGAGGCGTGCGGCCCTCGAGACCCCTGTTGTAGCCGAGGAAGGAGAGGTTCGCCACCAGCTTGCTGCGGTGCTCCCAGCCGAAAAAGACGGCCAGCACCCGGCAGAGCGTCCGGGCTGTGGCGACCAGCGCTTTGGGCTGGAAGCCGGTACCCATGATGATGGCTCCGTCAAGCTCACCGCCCCACTCGCAAAGGTACTGCCGGGCGTAGAACGAGCCCATGCTGTGGCCCAGCAGAAAATAGGGGACGCCGGGATAGAGCTGCTTCGTCAGCGCAGTGACAGCATGAAGGTCGTCGAGGACGGCGCGGTTGCCGTCGGGCTGGGCGAAATAGCCGTAATCCGCCCTGGTGCGGATGGAGCCGCCGTGGCCCAGATGGTCGTGGCCGGTGACGAGGATGCCCCGGGCGGCCAGATACCCGGCCAGAGGCTTGTACCGGTCGATGAACTCCACCATGCCGTGGGAGAGCTGCAGGATGGCCCGCACCTCACCCTCCGGCACACAGCGGAATGCATGGAGCGTCCGGCCCGGTACGCAGGAGGGCAGGGTGAAGTCGATCATCTGACTCATGTGATCCTCCTTTTCCGTTTACAGCGCATTACAGCGCAGCGATCTTGGCCCGGCAGGCGGGGCAGATGCAGTAACCCTCATACTGGGCCATGTCGGCCGCCAGCTCACCGCAGAAATCGCAGCTGCCGGCGGGACGGTGCTTTTTGAGGATGATCTGATCGCCCTCCACGAAGATCTCGAGCTTCGAGTCCTTGTCGATGTGCATAGTGGTGCGCAGCTCCTTGGGGAGGACGATGCGGCCCAGAGAATCGATGCCCCGAACGATGCCAGTTGTTTTCATATTCATTTCTCCTTTTCAGTGTGTCCGGAAAGATGGCAGAATGAGCGTCTTTTACGCCGACACAACGCAAAAAATGTTCCTGTGCAGGAAAAACAGGAAAATTCTGTCAACTTGTTCCTGTTCAGTATACAAAAAGTTGAGTCATTCGTCAATCTAAACGGGCAGATTCGACAAAAACTTCTCAAAGAAGCAAAGAGTGGCGGCCAAGGCCGCTCCTCTTTGCTGTCTCCGTTGACAAACAGGGCCGGAGAGGGTAAACTTAGGCAGAGATATTTGCAATTCATTTGCCTATGATAGATTAAAACCTATGATAGATTAAAAGGAGAAATCATTATGCCGAACAATACTATCCGCACCCGTTTTGCTCCCTCGCCTACGGGTTATATGCACGTTGGCAACCTGCGCACGGCCCTGTACACCTACCTGATGGCCAAGCACGATGACGGCACCTTCATCCTCCGCATCGAGGACACCGACCAGGGCCGCTACGTGGAGGGCGCTGTGGATGTCATCTACAACACCCTGCGGGAGACCGGCCTGCTGTGGGACGAAGGCCCGGACATCGGCGGCCCCGTCGGCCCCTACGTCCAGAGCGAGCGCATGGGCATGTTCAAGCAGTATGCCGAGCAGCTGGTGGCTGAGGGCAAGGCCTATTACTGCTTCTGCACCGAGGAGCGTCTGGAAGCCCTCCACGCCGAGCAGCGCGCCCACGGTGAGATGACCCACTACGATGGCTGCTGCCGCGACCTGCCTAGGGAAGAGGTGGAAAAGCGCCTCGCCGCCGGTGAGCCTTACGTCATCCGCCAGAAGATCCCCCGCGAGGGCGTGACCGGCTTCGACGATATGGTCTACGGCCACATCGAGGTCAACAACAGCGAGATGGACGACCAGATCCTCATCAAGACCGACGGTATGCCCACCTACAACTTCGCAAATGTCGTGGACGACCACCTCATGGGCATCACCCACGTCATCCGCGGCAGCGAGTATCTGTCCTCCACCCCGAAGTATAACCTGCTGTACCAGGCTTTCGGCTGGAACATCCCCAACTACATCCACTGCCCGCCGGTCATGAAGGACGCTCAGAACAAGCTGTCCAAGCGCAACGGCGACGCCAGCTATCAGGATCTCGTTGCAAAGGGCTACCTGACCGAGGCGATCCTGAACTACATCTGCCTGCTGGGCTGGAGCCCCAAGGGCGAGTACGCCGAGCAGGAGATCTTCTCGCTGGCTGATCTGGTCAGGATCTGGACGCCGGACGGCATCTCCAAGTCTCCCGCCATCTTCGACCCTCTCAAGCTGCGGGCCATCAACGCCGAGTATATCCGCCGCCTGTCCCCCGAGGAGTTCCTCGCCAAGGCCGAGCCCTGGATCGACAGCGCCGTCCATACCCCCATCAATAAGAAGCTGCTCTGTGCAAACCTGCAGCCTCGCTGCGAGGTCCTGGGCGAGATCCCCGAGCAGCTGGACTTCTTCGACGCCATGCCCGAGTATGACGTGAGCCTCTACGCCAACAAGAAGCAGAAGACCACCCCTGAGTCCGCAAAGGAGGCGCTGGAAGCCCTGCTGCCCGTGCTGAGCGACGAGGCACTGGACTTCAATGACCGTGACACCGTCTTTGACGCCTGCAAGGCCAAGGCCGAGGAGCTGGGCAAGAAAAATGGCTGGCTGCTCTACCCGCTGGGCATCGCCCTCTCCGGCAAGCAGCGCACCCCCGGCGGCGGCACCGACCTCGCCTGCATGATGGGCCGCGAAACGACCCTCGAGCGGGTGAAGGCCGCCATCGAGAAGCTGAATGGCTGAGCCGCTTTTTGGCGAAGCGCACTACTTCTGCTGAGATTTTATCCTATTCCATCACCCCGCCAAAAACTGCGCGCGCCCTGCGCTACAGTATACGCAGAAGGCGCGGGAAACAGAACAGCACAGCGTGATATTGCAAAAGATCCCCGCCGGAAAGCGGGGATTTTTTCATGCAGGTGTCTTTTCGGACGATACAGCTCACGGACGGGAAAAAGCGGGTGAACGGTGCGCTCCGGGCGCGGGCGGCGGTGCGGCCTGCCCTGCGGCAGGGGAGCGCGTTCCTGCTGGGGCTGGCCGGAGGCTGGGCCGTGCTGTACGGAGCGCTGATGCCTTTCGGGCTGGGGCTGACGCTGGGCTTTGCGGAGGACTGCTTCGCTGTGGGGGCTGCCGGGGCCGCACTGGGGGTGCTGGCCCGGAGTTTCGGAACGCTGACCGTGGAGAGCGTCTGCCTGCTCTGCGCACTGGGTGCGGCGGTAGCGGCACGATGGCTCTGGCCTGGCCGATCCGTCCCGGCGGTGGCGGCTGGCTGCGGCACACTGGTGGGAAGCGCAGTCTGCTTCGCGGCGGGGGAGGAAAACGGCGTTCAGACCATCCTGTTCTGCGGCGGCGACGCCCTGCTGGCAGCAGCGGCGGGGTACGGCCTGCGGCGCTTCCCGCCCGAAAAACCGGGCATGGGCAGCCTGATCTTGTCTGCCGCTGTGGCCGCCGCACTGGGCGGGATGAGCTTTGGCCTCTTCCTGCCTGGGGTGATGGCCTGTGCGGCGGCAGAGCTGGCCCTCTGCTGCAAGGGCCTGCCGCTGGAGGCATTGGCTTTCAGCGGGGTGACGGGTGCGGCTCTGGCCGCGTCAGACCCTGCCCTTGCGCCTGCCGCCGCCGGGCTTGCCTGTGGGTGTGCCGCTGCGGCGGTGCTTGCCCCGGCGCGACGGGTGGAGGGGCTTGCGGCCTATGCGGGCGGCTGTGTGGCGGGGGTGCTCTGCATCCAGCCGCTGGCGGGGGCGTTCAGCTTTCTGCTCAGCGCCGGGGTGGGTGCGGGGCTTTGCGCCCTGCTGCCTGCGGGCTGGCTGATGCCTGCCCTCAAAGAGGACGACCCGCCCGGCGACGAGCGGCCGCGCCTCTCTGCCGCCGCGACCCGGCTGGAAGCGGTGGCCGAAAGCCTCTCCTCGCTGGCGGAGACGGTGAACGAGGTGTACGACGCTTTTCCACGCCGGTGCGAGGGGTTCCGCTGGGTCATCGACAACATCCACGACGGCCTTTGCGCCAACTGCGGGCGGCGGGAAGTCTGCTGGAAGCAGGAGCACGCCTCCACGCTGGAAGGAATGGAGGCCCTGCGCCCCATTCTGGAAGAAAAAGGCCATCTGGAAGCGGCGCTTCTGCCCGGTCAGCTGGCGCGGTGCATCCACCCGGCGGCGCTCTGCGCGGCGGGGGACAAGGCGTTTGCACTCTACCGCAGCCGCCGGGAGGCCCGCGTCCACTCCGAGGCCATGCGGACGGCCCTCACGGAGCAGTACAGCGCCGTGGCCGATGCACTGGGCGTTCTCAGCGAACAGCTGGGGCGTCCCGGAAGCCCGGAGCCCTATAAGTCTGGCCGGGTGTCGGCGCTGTTCGCTCAGCTGGGGACGCCGCCGCTGGAATGTGCTGTGACGCTGGACGATTTGGGCCGCACCCGGGCGGCGGTGACGCTGCCCCGCACCCGCTTCAATGAAAAAGAGCTGGCCGCTCTGGCCGGGGAGGTGGGGCATATCTGCCGCCGCAGCCTCGAGCCGCCGCAGGTGCTCTCCTGCAAGGGGATGACCACCCTGCTCTTTGCCGAAAAGCCCCTGCTCCGGGCCGTATTCGGGACGGCGGGCGCGGCGGCGCGGGGCGAGATCTCCGGCGACGCAGTCCAGCAGTTCTGCAGTGCGGCAGCGGCCCAGATGATCCTCTGCGACGGCATGGGGACCGGACGTCCGGCAGCAGTAGACGGCAACCTCGCCGCAGAGCTGACGGCACGCCTGCTCAAAGCGGGCTTTACCGCAGAGCTTGCGGCCCGGCTCGTGAACGTGGCGCTGGCCCTCAAGAGCGACGAGGAGAGCGGCGCGACCCTCGACCTCGTGAGCGTAGACCTCTATACCGGCACAGCCCGGCTCTTCAAGGCCGGTGCGGCCCCGGGCTTTCTCGTGCATGGGGGCAAGGCCCGGGCTGTGGGCGAAGCCAGCCTGCCGATGGGCATCCTCGGCGGCGTCAGCGGACAGAGCCGGGTGGTGCATCTGGCGGCGGGGGACTATGTGGTGCTGGTGTCGGACGGCCTCTTAGTGGATGGCCCCGGCTGGGTGATGCAGCAGCTGGAACTCTCCGCTGCCAAGGCAGAACAGCCCGACGTTCTGGCGAAAAAGCTGGTGGAAGCCGCCCGCGCCCGCGCCGTCCAGCGGGGCCGTCCCGACGACATTACCGCCGCTGTTCTCCGGCTCGAAAACAGCTGAGTTGCTTTTTGGGCGGCGAGAGGGTATACTTGTCAGTATCTGGAACGATCATAGGAGAAAAATATATGCTGACAGTTACAGTTGCACAGGACGGCAGCGGCGACTTCGCGTCCATCGCGGAGGCGGTGCTGGCTGTACCCTATAAGGAAGAAGCGCTGGTGCAGGTCGGCCCCGGCATTTACCGGGAAAAGCTGGTCTGCGAAAAGCGCTGCATCACCCTGCGGGGAGCGGGTGCAGATAAGACAAAACTCGTGTGGGGCGACGGCGGCAAGCTGCCTCACAAGGACGGGCGGCCCACCCATACCTTCCGCAGCTACACCGCCTTTTTCAGCGGCGAAACGCTCTGCGTGGAGGACATGACGATCGAAAACGACGCCGGCCCGGGCGCAAAAGCCGGGCAGGCCGTCGCGGCCTATGTGGACAGCACCCGGGCGGTGTTCCGCCGGGTCAAGCTACTGGGCAGTCAGGACACCCTCTTCTGCGCCCCGCTGCCCGAAAAGGAGCGGGAGAAGGACGGCTTTCTCGGCCCGCGCGGTCTTGCGCCCCGCAAACCGACCGCCCAGTACTACACCGACTGTGAGATCGCAGGCGACATTGATTTCATCTTCGGCGGCGGCGACGCCCTCTTCGAAAACTGTGTCATCCGCACGGTGGACAACCACATCCCTCACAGCTATGTCACAGCTCCTTCGGGCAAAGCCGATGGACTGGGCTTTGTGTTCTGGAGCTGCGATTTCGTCTCCGACTGCCCGGCAGGCAGTGTCTATCTGGGCCGTCCGTGGCGTCCCGAGGGCAAGACGGCGGTGCTGGACTGCCGTCTCGGCGCCCACATCGCGCCGGAAGGTTTTATCGCATGGAATGACCGCACTGATACCGGCCTTGCCAGCTTTGCGGAAGCTGGCAGCATCGGCCCGGGCGCAGCAGAGCGCCCGGCGTGGGTGAAACAGCTTTCCGGGCCGGAGGCGGCGGAACTGCTGGCCCGCGCCCGCACCCTCTGCCGACCGAAAACCAACTGAGGATGTAACAAATGAAAAAACTGCCGAATTTTGTAAAGTGGCTCATCATTGCCGTGGTGCTGGCCGCAATGGCCGTGATGATGGTGGCTGTGAACGACCGTGCCTCTCGGGTGGAGATGCCAATGCCGGACAACAGTCTGGGCATCTATCGCCAGACGCCTGCCACTGAAAAGTGAATCAGAAAAACGAGACGGGACTGCTTTCCAGCAGTCCCGTTTTTGCATGATACCGCCGCCTCCCGCATATGCTGTACGGACAAATCTGAATGGGTGGGAGGCAAGGGTATGTTTGTGGTCACACTGAGTAAGGCAAGCGTCAAGAAGCTGGGCGTGGGGGCGATGTGCTGTGCGCTGGTGGTGTTCAGCGCCATGCTGGGGCGGTACATCAGCACCCGCTCGGTGGCTGTCGCGGCGGCAGGTAATAAGATCGAGAGTGCGCAGGACATCCAGACCTGGTTCACGGGCTATGGGCTGGACGTGGACGGCGCGTCCATCACCGCCGATAAGGTCAAGATCCCCCGCAAGTGGGACGACAGCTTTTCGGCCTTTAACGGGGTGGTGCAGCAGAGCGGCATGGACCTGACCCGCTACAAGGGCAAGACGGTGGAGAAGTGGACGGCGCTCATCCCGGCGGCCAGCCGGGGCGATGTGAGCAGCTACGGCGTGCTGCTGGTCTACAAGAAAAAGGCCGTGGGTGCGTATCTGTTGGAAAAGCCCTCCGGCACCGTCACCGGGCTGAAAGACGCCCAGACCGCAATGGCCCTGCAGGAGGCCGAACAGGTGTCCGGCGAGGACTTCAGCGGGGACTGGGGCGAACGGCACGAGGATGAACTGACCGACGGGCAGGCCCAGCAGACCTCGGGCGAAGATTTCAGCGGCGACTGGGGAGAGCGCCACGACGGCGAGCTGGGCGCAGAGGGTCAGGCCCAGCAGACTTCCGGCGAGCCGGACGCTGCACAGGAGCAGCCCGTGCAGTACACCGACCTGCCGCTGGACGCCGAGGGCTACCCCGTCGAATAACCGTCATTCTGCACGAAAAAGTGCGGTGAAACAGAATAATTGTGCAGTAGTGGTATTTTTGCAGAAAGATTCTGTTAAATGTTACTAAAATTTTTGATAAAAAATCGGCAATATGAAAGGGTGAAAAAAGAACGACTAAGGTTTATAATAAAAGCAGACATCCAGCAGCCAGAAAGTTCGAGTGCTGCGTCCCGAGGGGCAGGGTGAGCTGCCCAGGAGGACCGGATGAAGTAAGGAGAAAATGATCATGAAGGAATTCCAGTACACCGTTAAGGATGCCTGCGGCATCCACGCCCGTCCCGCCGGTCTGCTCGTCAAGGTGGCCAAGGGCTTTGCCAGCACCGCCACCCTCGAGAAGGGCGGCAAGACCTGCGACCTGCGCAAGCTGATGGCCCTGATGGGCATGGGCGTCAAGCAGGGCGACACCGTTACCATCAAGGTGGAGGGCGATGACGAAGCCGCCTGCGCCGAAGCTATCCAGAAATTCCTGAGCGAGAACGTCTGATCGCCCAGCGTGATGAGAAGCCCTTGCGGGGAATGTCCTGCGGGGGCTTTTTGTTGCAGAACACAAAACAGCAAGAATAAGGAGAAATTGCAATGCAGGTAGGTACCGGTAAAAGCATCCTGAATGGCATTGCCATCGGAAAGCTGAAGATCTATAAGAAAAAAGATACCGTCATCTCTGCCGCCGAAGTGGCCGACACCGCCGCTGAAGAGGCCCGTTTTGAGGATGCCCGCGCCAAGGCCATCGACCAGCAGACCGCTCTGTACGAGAAGGCCCTGGCCGAGGCCGGCGAGGACATCGCCGAGGTGTTCAACATCCACGCCATGATGCTGGATGACGACGACTTCGTGGACGCCATCAAGGAGATCATCAACGGCCAGCGCAAGTGCGCTGAGTACGCCGTCAAGACCGCCGGCGACAATCAGGCCGCCGTTTTTGCCGCCATGGATGACCCCTATTTGCAGGCCCGCAGCGCCGACGTCATCGACATTGCACAGGCCATCCTCGACATCCTGCAGGGCGTGGACAATGCTACTTTGCAGGGTACTGAGCCCAGCATCCTCGTGGCGGAGGACCTGGCCCCGTCCGAGACGGTCCGCATGGACAAGAGCCTGCTGCTGGGCTTCATCACCCGGGAGGGCAGCTCCAACAGCCACACCGCCATCCTCGCCCGCAGCATGAACATCCCCGCCCTCATCCAGTGCAAGGACATTCAGGACGACTGGGACGGCAAGATGGCGGTCGTGGACGGCTACAACGCCTGTGTCTACGTTGACCCCACCCCTGACCTGCTCAAGAGCCTGAAAAAGCGCCAGCAGGAAGACCAGAAAAAGCAGGCACTGCTGCAGGAGCTGAAGGGCAAGCCCAACACCACCCTCGACGGCAAGACCATCAACGTCTTTGCCAACATCGGCGGCATGGGCGACGTGGGCGCTGTGCAGCAGAACGACGCCGGCGGCGTCGGCCTCTTCCGCACCGAGTTCGTCTACCTCAACTGCAAGGACTTCCCGACGGAGGACTACCAGTTCGAGGCATACAAGCAGGTACTCGAGAGCCTTGCACCCCGCAAGGTGGTCGTCCGCACCTGCGACATCGGCGCAGACAAGACCGTGGACTACATGAAGCTGGACCACGAGGAAAACCCCGCGCTGGGCTACCGCGCCATCCGCATCTGCCTGACCCGGAAGGACTTTTTCAAGACCCAGCTGCGCGCTCTGCTCCGCGCTTCCGCTTACGGCAACATGAGCATCATGTTCCCCATGATCACCAGCCTGCGGGAGCTGCAGGACGCCAAGGCCGTGCTGGACGAGTGCCGCGCGGAACTGCGGGCTGAGGGCAAGAAGTTCGACGAGAAGCTGGAGGTCGGCACCATGATCGAGACGCCCGCCGCTGTCCTCATCGCCGACGAGCTGGCCGAGGAGTGCGACTTCTTCTCCATCGGTACCAACGATCTGACCCAGTACACCTGCGCTCTGGACCGCCAGAACGCAAAGCTGGAGCCCTTCTTCAACCCGCACCACCCCGCTGTGCTCCGGGCCATCAAGATGACCATCGACGCGGGCCACCGCCACGGCATCTGGGTGGGCATCTGCGGCGAGCTGGGCGCAGACACTGCCCTCACCGAGACCTTCCTGCGGATGGGCGTGGACGAGCTGTCCATGAACGCCAAGAGCGTGCTGCCCGTGCGCAAGATCATCCGCAGCATCGATTTGAGCAAGCCTTCCGATAAGTAAGGAGCGCTTGGCCCCAAAAACGCCGCCCCCGGCAGGGAACTTCCCCGCCGGGGGCTTTGCATACCCGAAAAATTTTACCGAAATACTTCAAAACCATAAAGTGCAGTGCTATACTGGTAGCATCGAAATACCTGCTGAGAGGGAATTTTATGACACAACTGCTCATCCACCTGTTCGTCCGGCACCCGGACGATACCAAGAACGCCGCCGTCCGCACGGCCTACGGCAATCTGGCCAGCCTTGTGGGCATGGCCTGCAATCTCCTGCTCTGTCTGGGCAAGCTGGCGGCGGGGACACTGTTCGGCTCCATCGCCATCATGGCCGATGCCCTGAACAACCTCTCGGACGCCTCGTCCAACGTGGTGAGCCTTGTGGGCTTCCGGCTGGCGGCCAAAGGCCCGGATGAAAAGCACCCCTACGGCCACGCCCGGTACGAGTATCTGGCGGGCCTCGTGGTCTGCGTCACCATCCTCGCCATCGGGCTTTCGCTGCTGAAAGAATCTGCGCTCAAAGTGCTGCATCCGACGGCAGTGGTGTTCAGCTGGCTCAGTGTGGGGGTGCTGGCGGCGTCCATCGGCGTCAAGCTCTGGATGAGCCGCTTCAACAAGACCATCGGCCAGCGCATCAACTCCGAGACTCTGATGGCTACCGCCGCCGACAGCCGGAACGATGTGCTGACCACCAGCGCCGTGCTCCTGTCCACCGTTCTCTCCCACCTGACGGGCTGGGACGTGCTGGACGGCCTCATGGGCGTGGCCGTGGCGGCGTTCATCCTCTGGTCGGGCTGGGGGCTTATGATGGACACCCTCAGCCCCCTGCTGGGCGAGAGCCCCTCGCCGGAGCTGGTGGAGCACATCGAGCACACCGTCATGAGCTACCCGGGGGTGCTGGGCGTCCACGATCTGATGGTCCACGACTACGGCCCGGGGCATCAGTTCGCCTCGCTCCACATCGAGTTCCCCGCCGAGGCCGACCCGCTGGAAGCCCACGACATCATCGACAACATCGAGCGGGATTTTCTGAAAAAAGACCACTTACAGGTCACCATCCACTACGACCCCATCGTAACGTCGGACGCCGCCGTAGGCATCCTGCGGAGCCGTTTGATGGAAAAAGCCCGTCAGATGGACCCTCGTCTGTCCATCCATGACCTGCGCATCGTGCCGGGGGACAGCCACACCAACGTGCTGTTCGACCTCGTGTTCCCGGCGGGCTACACCGGCGACAAGGACGCGCGGCTGGCCGAGATGTGCAATTTCGTCAAGGAGCAGGACCCGAGATACTGCTGTATGGTGAAGGTGGAGCAGAGCTATGCCTCCGCTCTGCCGGAAGAGGATCAATAAGAAAAAGAGGGAACGTATTATGCTGAACGAGACTTACCGCGCCATGCTGGGCCACAAGAGCGTCATCCGCGAGACTTTCATGTACGGCAAACAGCGCGCCGCCGAGATAGGCTATGAGAACGTGTTCGACTACTCGCTGGGCAACCCCAGCGTCCCCTGCCCGGACAAGTTCACCAAAGCCATGCAGACCCTGCTGGCCGAGGAAGAGCCTGTCGCCCTCCACGGCTACTGCCCCAGTCAGGGCGACCCGGGCTTCCGCACCGCCGTTGCGGCCCATCTGGCAAAGACCTTCGGCCTGCCCTATGAGCAGAAGGATATTTTCCCCACCACCGGTGCGGCGGGCGCTATCGCCCACGCCATCCGCGCTGTGACCAAGCCCGGCGACGAGGTGCTGACCTTCGCCCCCTACTTCCCCGAGTACGGCCCCTATGTGGAGGGGACCGGCGCTGTGCTCAAGGTCGTGCCGCCCCAGGCACCGGCGTTCCAGCCGAATCTCGACGCCTTTGAAGAGATGCTGACCGAGAACGTCACCTGCGTCCTCATCAACACCCCGAACAACCCCACCGGCGTCGTCTACTCCGCCGAGACCCTGAGCCGTCTGGCCGACATCCTGACCGAAAAGAGCAAGGCTTTCGGCCACAACATCTTCCTCGTCAGCGACGAGCCCTACCGTGACATCGCCTTCGACGGCAAAAAGGTGCCGTATCCGGCAGCGTTCTACCCCCACACCCTGACCTGCTTCTCCTTCTCCAAGAGCCTGAGCCTGCCCGGCGAACGTCTGGGCTATGTGGCCGTCCGGCCCGGCTGCGAGGGCGAAGACGTGCTGGTGGATATGATGGCCCAGATCTCCCGCTTTACCGGCCACAACTGCCCGCCCAGCATCATCCAGAAAGCCACTGCCGAGTGCCTCGACGTCACCAGCGATCTGTCCGTCTACGAGACGAACATGAACCTGCTGTACGACAAGCTCACCGAGCTGGGCTTTGAGGTAGAGCGCCCCGGCGGCACATTTTATATCTTCCCGAAGGCGCTGGAAGAGGACGCAAACGCCTTCTGCCTCAAGGCCCGGGAGTTCGATCTGCTGCTGGTCCCCAGCGACACCTTCGGCGTCAAGGGCTATGTCCGCTTTGCCTACTGCATCGACACCGAGAAGGTGAAGCGCAGCCTGCCCGCACTGGAAAAGCTGGCCGCAGCCTATAAAAAGTGAATGTGAGGTAGTTCCATGCATCCGCTCCCCGAATATCCCCGCCCGAGCATGCGCCGGGACAGCTATGTCAACCTGAACGGTCCGTGGGACTACGCCATCACCCAGAGCTCGGAGTTCCCGGCAAAGTGGGACGGCGCTATCCTCGTACCCTATTCGCCCGAGGCGAAAGCCTCCGGTGTGGGCCGGACGCTGCAGCCCGGCCAGTGGCTCCACTACCACCGCACCTTCACGCCCCCGGCGGGCGAGGGCGGGCGCGTCCTGCTCCACTTCGGGGCGGTGGACTACGCCTGCGCGGTGGAGGTCAATGGCCGTCTGGCCGGGGGACACCGGGGCGGCTACTGGCCCTTCACGCTGGACATCACCGACCTGCTCCGCCCGCAGGGCCGCAACACCCTCTGGGTGGCCGTGCAGGACCCCACCGGCACCGGAACGCAGGCGAGGGGCAAGCAGACCCTCAGGCCCGGCGGGATGTTCTACCCGGCCCAGAGCGGCATCTGGCAGACGGTCTGGCTGGAGCGGGTGCCGGAAAATTACATTGATACGTTGACCGTCACCCCGGACTACGACGCCCGGACCGTGACCGTGAAAGTCCATACCTCGAAGCCCGGCGGCGCGGTGAACCTCTGGGCCGTGGTGCGGGCCGGCGGCGTGACCATCGCCGAGGACTGGGGCAGCGATGAGGCCGACCGGGACGGCGAAGTGACCCTGAACATCGCCGAAGAGCATTTCTTCTCCTGGAGCCCCGACAGCCCCTTCCTTTATGATCTGACGGTCGGCACGACCCAGGGCGAAGAAGAGGGCTTCGACACCGTCCACAGCTATTTTGCCCTCCGCAAGTGGGAGTGCAAAAAGGATGCAAAGGGCATCCGGCGGTTTTTCCTCAATGACAAGCCCATCCTGCTCAACGGCCTGCTGGACCAGGGCTATTGGCCCGACGGCCTCTACACCCCGCCCTCCGACGCCGCCGTGGAGCACGAACTGCACACCGTGCGGGAACTGGGCTTCAACCTGCTGCGCAAGCACGCCAAAATCGAGCCGGAGCGCTGGTACTACCACTGCGATAAGCTGGGCATCATCGTCTGGCAGGATATGGTCAACGGCGGCGGGGCCTACCCGATGTGGTACGTCACCTACCTGACCAACGCCTTACAGCCCTTGATGCGCCATGCCCCGGACGGGAAGCTGCTGTGGGGCTTTCTGGGCCGGGGCAGCGCCCACAGCCGGGAGGAGTATGCCCGGGAGCTGGCCGACACGGTAGCCGCGCTGGGTCGGCACCCCTGCATCGGGTGCTGGGTGCCGTTCAACGAGGGGTGGGGGCAGTTCGATGCACGGAAAGCGACCGAGACCCTCCGCGCCCTCGACCCGTCCCGTCCGGTGGACGAGGCCAGCGGCTGGTTCGACCGGGGCGGGGGAGATGTGCATTCCATCCACAACTACTTCTATCCGCTCCGCATCCGCCCGAAGGCGCGCACTGTGGCCCTCAGCGAGTACGGCGGCATTGCATGGCCCATGCCCGGCCATGAGCCGCCCCGGAAGACCTACGGCTACGGCACGGCCAGAAGCCGGGCAGAGCTGACTGAGCGCTACTGCGATCTGCAGCGCAAGACGATTCTCCCGCAGCTGAAAAAGGGCCTGTCGGCGCTGGTGTACACCCAGCTGACCGACGTGGAGGACGAGGTGAACGGCCTGTTCACCTACGACCGTACGGCCATCAAACCCGATGCCGCCGCCGTCCGCGCCGTCAACGAGGCGCTGGAAGCGGAGTTTGAAAAGGCAGTAAAAGCATAAACGGGCTCACGGCCATTTGTCCCTGTGCAGGCAGAGCATTTTGCTGTTTTTCACGGCTCCTGATTGGCTAAAATGTCGAAAATAATACCATATATTGACAATTCTGTAAAAATGCACTATACTGGACCCATCGAGGCAGACCACGAAGTCCTTGTATATGAAAATGTTCGAGGTAACAGCATATTTGCGATATGCAATTCAACGCTGCTGCTGTTGCATTAAAAAGTTGAATTGCTATAAAACAGGTATTACAGGCACACGGCCTGTAATGATAAACATTATATGTTCGCGCATGTAGTGATTTATCTCACATAGTCTGAGGGCGAGGTTCCGCAAGGGACCTCGCCCTTGGGCTTTTTATAGGCGCTGGGCTATTGACATTGGAGAGCAATTCATCTATAATCAGGGTGCAGACCAGTCGAAGATGTATGGGCTGGAAAATTATGGAAACTCAAAAACGCAAAAACTGCCCATTCTGAGATGCTCTAAAAGGCGAAAATAACGCCGAAATATAAGAAAAATGATGTATCTGCATTGTTTTCGAGAGAACGAATAAAAACGTCGGATCGCATCAGAATGCGTCAGAAAATGTCGGGCCGCCCGCCACAGCCTGAGAAGGCCGAAGCGGGTGGTCCGTTTTTTATCTTTTGTATTCTGGAAGTTCTGGCGCTTGACAATCCGCGCACGGCTGCCTATAATAAAGATAAGGAAAGGCGCTATCCGTGCAAACGGCTAGCTCCTCACCAGTCAAGCATTACAAAAGTAATGACCGCCACCGGATTGGGAGTCTTGGGCGGTCATTTCTTTTTGTGCTTTTTCCTTTTGCTGCCATAAGAATCATCCTTTTTCCGGTCGTCCATCAGATGTACAACACTTACGAGAAGTGCCAACAGTGCGATGATCGTCTGGAAAAGCAATAGAATTTCCGATGTAGTCATAAGGCATCCCTCCCTTCGCCGTGAGCGTCGGGAGCGGAACTCCAAAAAGTTGCCCTCCCGCGCTTGCTTTGCTCCGAAGAGCAAGACAGCGAGACCGGTGAGGAGCAATAGCCGCCTGCGTTTGGTTGGACAGCGCCTTTCTGCTAAGAGGATACCATAAAAACCGACAAAAAGCAACGCCGCACGATGCATATCCGCGCGGCGCTGGAAGCGGGATCTGAAAAGCAGTATGAGTACAGAAAAGCTCCGGGAACTAATAGATTCCCGGAGCTCTTCTATTATTTTTAAGGAAAATTACTGCTCGTTCTTGATTTTGGAAGCCGGCATCTTCTTCATGGCGGCGGAGTCCAGAGCGTGGGGCAGCTGGGCGCCATAGGACTGAAGGCTGTCCTGCAGCTCGCCGCTCTTCATGTCGGAGAGGGCCTGTGCGCGGAGGCTGTCCAGCGTGTCAGCGTCCAGCGGGTCGAGACGGACGAGCATCATCAGCGCATAGCTGGAATACTGCACGGCAGCGGCCTCGCCGGGCTTGAGGGCGCGGACAGCGTCGGCGGTGCCTTCCTCGGAGAAGGTGGAATCGATGTTGTCAGAACCCAGCAGGGCAGTGGAGAGGGAAGAAGCGTCGGAAGAGGGCTCACTGTCCAGCACAGCGTAGATGTCGGGCAGGGCAGCGGCGACGGCAGCGCTGAAAGCGGAGGTCTGGGCGCTGGCCCCATCGGGGATGGCAGCGTTGCAGCTCTCGGCGGCGGTCTGGGCCAGCTCGAGCATCTGGGCGCTCTGGGCGTCATCAGCAAAAGCGAAGGTGCTGGTGTTGTAGAGCGGCACGACCACATAGCGGATGTAGACCATCTCGTCCTCGAGGTGGCTGGTCAGCTCTGCGTCGGAGACGGGGGTCTCGCCGTCGGTGCCGTAGCACATCTCGAGCAGGTCGTTGCTCTTGATGAGGATGCGCTCAAACCGCTTGAGGGTGTCGAGGCCGATGCCGTTGGCCTTGTAGAGGTCGCCGTTCTGCTCCATCAGCTGGGAGGCGTAGCTGTCGGCCTGGGTCTCCTCGTCGGGGGTCAGAACGCCGCCCAGCTCATCGAAACGGGTCTCGATGGCGGCGTAGGACTCGAGGTTTTCCAGTGTCTTCTGGGCCACATAGTCGCTGACCACGGCGGTCTCGCCGGTGGCGTCATCGACGGTGATGGTGGCCTTGAGGAAGCTGGACACCTTGGTGGCGTCCTGGTCGTCGGAAGCGAGGTCGGCGGCGGTCTGGTAGGCATCGAACTGAGCCAGCAGATAGAGGCCGGAAGAGATGTCCACGTTACCGATGGTGCCTACGGAATCCGGGGTGGAGAGGCTGCAGCCCACGAGGCCGACGGCCAGAGCGAGGGCGCAGACGAGCGCGATGAGTTTCTTCTTCATAAGTGTACTCCTAGTGAAATTTATTTTTTGCCGGTGTTTTCTTCCGGCGGGGCAGCAAGGATGTCGGCCATCGCCTTGAGGATGCTTTGCAGCAGTTCCAGCGGCTTTTCGTCGGGTTGGAGAGTCACCGAGAGGTAGGGTTTGGTACCGGCTCCTGCCGTCACCCGGCCATTGAAAGCGATGAGCAGGCCGCGTATCATGGCCACGTCCAGCGTCTCCACCTGTAACAGCAGGGTGTCCTTTTTCTGGGTGACTTCGTAGACGCCCACGGCGGCGGCCTGGACCCGCACCAGCGAGACGTTCACGAGGTCGCTGACGGAGGGCGGCGGGTCGCCGTAGCGGTCGATGAGTTCGTCCAGCACGTCGGCGGCATCCTCGGGGGTCTGGATGGCGGCGATGCGCTTGTAGGCCTCGATGCGGCCCGGGCCGTCGGCGATATACTTCTCCGGGATGAAGGCGTCCACCCGCAGGTCCACGAGGCATTCGCTCTTGTCCCGCTGGATGGGCTCGCCCTTGGCCCGGGCAATGGCCTGACCCAGCATCTTGACGTAAAGGTCATAGCCCACGGCCTCCATGTGGCCGTGCTGGCTGTGGCCCAGCAGACTGCCCGCGCCGCGAATTTGTAAGTCGCGCATGGCGATGCGGAAGCCGGAGCCGAAGGCTGTGAACTCCCGGATGGCGGAAAGCCGCTTCTGGGCGATGTCGGTGAGGGTCTTGTCCCGCCGGAAGGTGAAGTAGGCGTAGGCTTTCCGGCCCGAGCGGCCCACGCGGCCCCGGATCTGGTACAGCTGGGCCAGACCCATCCGGTCGGCGTCCTCGATGATGAGGGTGTTGCAGTTGCGCACGTCAATGCCCGTCTCGATGAGGGTGGTGCAGACGAGGATGTCGATCTCGCCGTTCAGCAGGTGCTGCCAGACAGGGTTCAGCTCTTCCTCAGTCATCTTGCCGTGGGCGATGCCCACCCGCGCCCCGGGTACCATCTGGCTGACGTGGGCGGCGCAGGACTCGATGTTGTCCACCCGGTTGTGCAGGTAGTAGACCTGACCGCCCCGGGCCAGCTCCTTTTTCATGGCTTCGGCAAGGATGACGTCATTGTACTCGAGCACGAATGTCTCCACCGGCTGGCGCTCGATGGGCGGCTGCTCGATGGTGGAGAGGTCGCGGATGCCGCTCATGGCCATGTTCAGGGTGCGGGGGATGGGGGTGGCCGAGAGGGTCAGCATGTCCACGCCGATGAAGTTCTCTTTCAGCTTCTCCTTGTGCTTGACGCCGAAACGCTGCTCCTCGTCGATGATGACAAGGCCCAGGTCGTGGAAGCGGACATCCTTGGAGAGGAGGCGGTGGGTGCCGATGACGATGTCCACGCTGCCGGCCTGCAGGCCCCGCAGGGTCTCTTTCTGCTGCTTGGCGGTGCGGAAGCGGGAGAGCAGCCCGACTTTCACCGGGAACGCCTCCATGCGGGAGATGATGCTGTTGTAGTGCTGCCACGCCAGCAGGGTGGTGGGGGCCAGAATGGCGCACTGCTTGCCGCCCATGACGCACTTGAAGGCCGCGCGGAAGGCGACCTCCGTTTTGCCGACGCCCACGTCGCCGCAGAGCAGGCGGTCCATAGGCCAGCCCTTTTCCATGTCCTTTTTGATCTCGGCGGTGGCGGTGAGCTGGTCGTCCGTCTCGTCGTACTCGAAGCGGGACTCGAAATCGCTCTGCCACTCGCCGTCGGCGGGGAAGGCGTAGCCTGTGGCCTGACGGCGGCGGGCGTAGAGCTCGATGAGCTCCTGGGCCATCTCTTCGGTGGCCTTTTTGACCTTGGCGCGGGTGCGCTGCCACTCGGTGCCGCCCAGCTTTGCAAGCTTCACCTTTTCCTCGTCGCCGGGGGCGGTGTAGCGGCTCAGCAGATCGAGCTGAGTCACCGGCACATACAGCACGTCGGAGCCGGAATACTGGATCTTCAGGTAATCTTTTATCGCGCCCTGCACCTCGAGACGCTGGATGCCCGCATACATGCCGATGCCGTGGCTCTGGTGAACCACATAGTCGCCGGGCTTGATGTCCGAGAGGCTGGACAGGGCGTTTTTGTTCTTCTTGCGCTTTTTGTTCTCGGCGGCCTCGTCGTCCAGACCGTGACGCCGGGACGAGATGACCGCCACGCGGGCGAACGGGAAGGTGCAGCCCGCCGTGAGGTGGCCGGGCAGTACCTGAACCAGACCTTTCGCGGGCCGGACGTCCCGGCTCATGCTGACGGCATAGCCCTTGTCAGCCAAATCGCGGGTGAGGGCCGCTGCACTCTTGGGCGTGCCGGCGAAAAGGGCCACGGCGTACCCCTGCTGGATCAGCGGGTCGAGGTCTTCCCGCAGGGAAGCGAGGTCGCCGCCCCAGTTGGGAGCCGCGAAGGCCTCGGCGTTGATGAGGTCTTTCAGCTTGAACTCGTTCATGCCCCGCAGGAAGTTCTCGCAGAGCAGGGTGCTCTGGTCCTGCGCCGCAATGGCGAGGTCGTCCATGGTCTGGTAGAGCACATCGAGACCGGGGCAGATGACGCCCTCCTCGAGCAGGCCGGTCAGCTCTTCGCTGCGGCGGAACTCGGTGGCTTTCTGGGCGTCCCGGATGCCGCCCACCTCGTCGAGGATGAAGATGGGGCTGCTCAGGTGGTCCAGCAGGGTGGCGGGCGTCTCGTACCGCAGACCGTAGTATTTGTCCATGGCCTCGGGCATGACGCCGCTGTCCAGCTGGGTGAGGTCGGCTTCCATGGCCTTTTCGAGGGCGGTGCGGCGCTTGCCGCGGGCTTTCTTCTGGGCGGCGCGGAGGGCCTCTGCCGTGTCGGCGGTGCTGCCGAACAGCACCTCACGGGCGGGAGAAAGATAGATCTTTTCCAGCGCACCGTCCCGCCGCTGGGTCAGCAGGTCGAAGGAGGCAAGGGAGTCTATCTCGTCGTCCCAGTACTCCACACGGGCGGGCTGGCGCATATCGGGGGCGTAGATGTCCACGATGTCGCCCCGGACGCTGAACTGTCCCGGGCCGTCCACCTGACTGCGCCGCACGTATCCGGCGGCGAAGAGCCGCTCCACCAGCGCTTCGCGGTTGTAGACCATGCCGGGCTTGAGGGTGAGGGTGTTCTTCTGGAACTCATCCTGCGGCACAGTGTATTGGAGCAGGGCCTCGGCGGGGACGCAGACGGCGTTCAGCCGTCCGCCCGCCAGCGCGCCCAGCACCGACAGACGCCGGTACTCGTACTCGCGGCCCGCGCCCTCGACGGGGCGGAGCATGAAGTCCCGGGGCGGGAACACCGCCGCCGAAAGCCCCAGCGTCTTGAGGTCGTCGGCAAAATGGGTGGCCTCGGCCTCGCCGGGGGTGACGACGCAGAGGATGCGGCCCGTGTCCTTCTGGAGCGCGGCGTAGAGCAATGCCCGGCCTGCCGGAGGCAGGCCGAACAGCGCCGCCGGGCCGGGGGAGGCGAGGCTGGCCGCTGTCTTCTGGTATTCAGGGGTGTTTTTCAGGAGCGCTTCGTACATGGTGGACCTCCTTTCTGATGTGGTTAAACCTCTCCGTCACGGCTGACGCCGTGCCACTGCCCGGGTTGCGGCTCCCAGCATCTGCTTCGGCCCTTGGTGCGGGCCTCGCATCCTGCTGGCCGCGGCCCCAACAGCGACTCCCTGTTTCCGCCGCTGGCGGCGGTCGTCGTTGTTGCTCCTAACGAGGGGAGGCTTTGGCATACCGGAAAACTTTACCTCTTCGCCAGAGGCTCCCCTCGGTAGGGGAGCTGTCGAGCGAAGCGAGACTGAGAGGTTGCGTCAAGCGGAGCCTTACCCGTTATACTTGCTCTGCGCCAGACCCAGCTTGCCGTCCATGATGAGCGTTGCGGCGGCTGCGATGTCGGGGCAGCGGTCGGCGAGGGCCTTGGCGTCGTCGGGCGGGAACTTGCCCAGCACCCAGTCGGCCAAATCGTAGTCCGGGCGGGGCTTTGCGCCCACGCCGATGCGGATGCGGGGGAAGTTCTCGCCGCCGAGGCGGGCGATGATGCTCTTGAGGCCGTTGTGGCCGCCCGCAGAGCCGGAGGGCCGGATGCGCAGCTTGCCGGGATTCTGGGTGATGTCGTCGCACAGGACGATGACGTGGTCGGCAGGGATCTTGAAGAAGCCCGCCAGCGGGCCGATGGAGTCGCCCGAGAGGTTCATATAAGTCAGGGGCTTCAGGAGCACGACCTTGTGGCCGTCTACCTCGCCCTGCCCCCACAGGCCCTGAAACTTGGTCTTGGAGACGGAGATGCCCCACTTGCCGGCCAGATAGTCCAGCGCGGCAAAGCCTGTGTTGTGACGGGTGCCGTCGTATTTCGGCTCCGGATTTCCGAGGCCGGCAATGAGCCAGATGTCATTGGTGTTCATATGATATATTCTGCCTTTTTTACGTTGGATCTGTTTTCGAACAATATGTTATTATAACATACGCGCGCGCAAAAAGATACACAAAAAGCAAATAAATATCCCCCGGCTCCGCCGGGGGATATTTATTTATGCCCGAGGGAAGCACCCGCCGGGGCAGGGAGGAAGTTTGCCGTATTTTATTGCATATTGCCGCAAAATAGAGGATTTTAAGCCCGAAATTTCGCTGTTTTTCCCTATTGCCAAGACTGTAGGGGGGGGGGGGTATAATAAAAAATGAGAAATACCCTCAACAAAGAAGTGCAAAAAGCACAAGAAAACGTAGAAAAAGAAAGGAGATCACAAGGTTGACTTTTTGAAATTATCGGTTGTTCCCGTTGCGACTATTTTTTTGACGGAATTGATGAGATGAGCGATTAACTAATCTATTTATGACAGGGGTTTTATGCAGTTAAATGTAACAACTGACTATGCAATCAGGATGACACTATTTCTTGCAATCCTTGGAACGCCTATGGGGAGTGAGGATATCAGCAAGCAGATGGGAATCCCGAAACAAATGATTGCTCAGATCGCAAAGCCTCTGCGCGATGCGGGGATCATTGCGACAAAGCGCGGCGTTGGCGGAGGCTTTAGTTTAAACCGAAAACCGGAAGACATCAGTTTGGCTGATATATTCAATGCGGTGGAAGGAACTACCAGGATCAACCGTTGCTTGGAAGAAGATTGCTACTGCTCGCGGCATGCAACGGAGACATGCCCGGTCAGAAAGTTCTATAAGGAGATGCAGACATTTATGGATGAAGCGTTTTCCGGTAAGACAATTGCGTCTTTGATGTAGTCTGCTGTGTATGCAGCATGAGATTCTGAAACAGAATGCGGAGGAAGCAGTTCCACCCACCTCTCAGAGTGCGGAAACACGGTTGCGTGTTCTGAGAAGTGTTGTATGTGGAGAGCTTAGGTGGATACGAAGAAGAAAATCGCATATTTCCAAAAGTGTAAAAACCACAAAAAAAAAACGTAAAAAAGGAGAGTACTATGAGGAAGAACAACGCATTCCGCCGGGCAGCAGCTCTGATGGCAGTGTTGAGTATTACGGTGTCTCTGGCGGCTCCGGCCTTTGCAGGGACCTACTATATCGACAACGGCGATATTACCGTCACCAAAAATGCGGATGGAAGCCAGACCGTCGAACAGAACGGAACGAGCAACAATGACAGTGATGAGATCATCATCACCACCACTGGTGCGGCTATCACCACGCTGGAGAGCGACCTGGAGGGTCCCGCGGCAGAGGATTCCGACTTTGGCCCTGTGGTAGAGGATAACTACCAGCCGGCCCAGCCGGAGGACGCTGAGAAGCCGGAAGGCGCAGACCAGCCGGAGATCGCCGAGGAAGCGAAAAGCGCCGACCAGCATGAAAGCGCTGAGCAGGATCAGCCCCAGCAGGCAGCCCCGGCTGCTGCCCCCGCAGGCTCTACTCCGGTGAACCCAAAGGATGATGGCTTTTGGGGCAACACCATTACGGTGATCAACAACTTTGTCGATAAGGCGCTGAACCTCACCCTGAAAGACGTAAAGATCGATGTGAGCGACACCGGAGGTGACAACTTTGAGTTTGAGGATGATCAAAGAGGAAAGGCTGCCCTGAGTGTTCAGGGAAAGGGCAATGTGGAGATCGAGCTGGACGGCGATAACGAGCTGAAAAGCGGCGCTTCCAGGGCGGGCCTTGAAAAAACCTCCACAGGCAAGCTGACCCTGAAGGACGATAATAAAGAAGCCGGCAGCCTGACGGCCACCGGCGGGGCTTCTGCTGCCGGCATCGGCGGCGGTTACCTTGGCGACGGCAGAGACATCACCATCACCGGCGGCACGGTGGACGCTACCGGTGGCTACGGTAGTGCTGGCATCGGCGGCGGTAAAGAAGGCAAGGGCGAAAACATCACCATCACCGGCGGCACGGTGAACGCTACCAGCAACGATGGTGCCGGCATCGGCGGCGGTCTCCTTGGCAGCGGCGAAAACATCGCCATCACCGGCGGCACGGTGAACGCTACCGGCACCGATGGTGCCGGCATCGGCGGCGGTAACGGCGGCGTCGGCAAAAACATCACCATCACCGGCGGCACGGTGAACACTACCGGTGGCGACAATGGTGGTGCCGGCATCGGCGGCGGTGCTGAGGGCGGCGGCGGCAACAACATCACCATCAAGGGCGGCACAGTGACCGCTACCGGTGGTGGCTACCGTGGCAACAGTGGTGCCGGCATCGGCGGCGGCAGCTCCGGCAGCGGCGAAAACATCACCATCAACGACGGCAAGGTGACCGCTACCGGTGGCAACTATGCTGCTGGCATCGGCGGCGGCAGCGTCGGCGCTTGGGGCGGTGACGCCGGCAGCGGCAAAAACATCACCATCAACGGCGGCACGGTGAACGCTACCGGCACCGATGGTGGTGCTGGCATCGGCGGCGGTGAGAACGGCAACGGCGAAGACATCACTATCAACGGCGGCAAGGTAAACGCTTCCGGTGCCTACGGTGGTGCCGGCATCGGCGGCGGTGTCAATGGCATCGGCAGCAAGGTCACCGTGAGCGGAGCCGCTCAGGTGACGGCGACGGCGACCGGCAGCGGCCCTGACTGGTCCGGTGTCGGCACCGGTGCTACCATCGGTAACGGCGGCAGTAAGACGCCGGATGGACCTGTCGACGGCAAGGAGATCCAGGCGGACATCAGCGGCCTGACCACCGGCTACATCCACCACATCATCTACAACCCGGACCTGGACTCGGACGGCAAACCGGACGGCATCCTGAAGGAGTGGTGGGAGTTTGCGCTCCCCAAGCCCATCCCGGACGGGGAGAGCCTGGATCTCCATGTGGAGACGCTGAAGGGCGCCCCCCTGCCTTTTAACACCCGGCAGCAGGGCAGCACCCTGCGGGTGACGACCGACAATCTGTCCGCCCGGCTCCACGGCACCCGGCAGGCGCTGGAGACCCTGCAGGAGCAGGGGGTGGAGCAGATCCAGTTTGTTACCACCCTCAAAACGACCACCCTGTCGGTGGCAGAGCTGCTGGCAGAGGGGGGCAGCTGGTTTGCCCTGGAGCACGACGGCCTTGGGAGCCGGCGGCTGAGCACAGCTCAGGCCGAGAGCCTGAAGTGCTGGAGGCACTAAAAAATACAGACCCCTTACAGGGGCCGCCTTGGGGAATCACCCGGGGCGGCCCCTTTTTTGTAATTCGTAAAACCACTCGCTAGGCGAGTGGTTTTCATTATACAAAAAGCCGCCGTGCGGGCGGCACGGCGGCGTGGGGAGCGGGGGTCAGCCCTGCTCCTGTTCCAGTTTCTGCTTCTTTATAATGTACGCCTCCATTTTCGGCTCAGCCCAGCCGTCGAGGTTGGTCTGACGCTCCCGGGCAATGCCAAGAGCCTGCGGGGGGACGTCCTTGGTGATGGTGCTGCCGGCGGCGGTGTAGGCCCCGTCGCCGATGGTGACGGGGGCGACAAGGTTGGTGTTGCAGCCGATGAAGCAGTAGTCGCCGATCTGAGTGCGGAACTTGTCCTTGCCGTCGTAGTTGCAGGTGACGGTGCCACAGCCGAAGTTGCAGTATTTGCCCACATCGCTGTCGCCGATGTAGGTCAGGTGGCTGACGGTATTGCCCCGGGCGAAGTTGGAGTTCTTCGTCTCGACATAAGCGCCCAGATGCACACCGTAGCCGGTGACGGTGTTGATGCGCACATGGGTGAAGGGACCGATATTGTTGTGGGGGCCGAGGTGGCTGCTGTAGACCTGGCTGGCGTTGACGGTGGTGTCTTCGTCCACGGTGCTGTCCTCGATAAGGGTGTTGGGGCCGATGACGCAGCCTGCGCCGATGGTGGTCTTGCCGCGCAGGATGGTGCCTGCGAGGATGACGGCTCCCGGGGCAATGACCACTTCGGAGCCGATCTCCACATTGCGGCTGCGGATGTCCACGCCGTTTGCGATGTGGCGCAGCAGCACCTCTTCGCGCTGGGCCTCGGCAGCGTCGAGCTTTGCCTTTGCGGCAGCCAGTGCGGATGTGTCAATGTTTTGCATAAATAAAAAACCTCCTCCCAAAACGGCCTCCGCAGCGGCGGCGGAGCCCCTGCGGAGAAGGGTTTTGTTGTATCCAAGACAGAACAAACTCGGGAGCAATCACCCCGGAAAAACAGGGTGAAGGGTTTGATGGATGGAAAGTTGTATCCATCACCCTAAAAATGGCTTAAAACCTTAAAAAACCTCTCGAAATCTTTCCCATTTTATATTACCGAAAAAGTAAGTAAAATGCAAGAGTTTGCACAAAAAATATCAAACAAATTCGGTGTTTTGCCCGATGGAATAGACGTGAAATTCTGGTATAATGGTTTAGCATTCACAGAGAAATGTTTATCGTATGACAAGACAGAGCATCGATAAGACCGCCGGAGCATCGCGCCGGGGGCCATCATTTGGGAGGTAAACACGCATGAGCAAAAAGTATCTGTACTACTTCAGCGAAGGCAACGATGCCTTTGGCGGCGACAAGGTCACCATGAAGAACATTCTGGGCGGCAAGGGCGCTGGTCTGGCTGAGATGACTGCAGCCGGTATGCCGGTGCCGCAGGGCTTCACCATCACCACCGAGGCCTGCACCCAGTATTACGCAGACGGCCGTCAGATCAACGACGAGATCACCGCTGACATCTTCGAGCACGTCAAGGGCCTCGAGAAGATCACCGGCAAGACCTTCGGCGACAACGAGAACCCGCTGCTGGTCTCCGTCCGTTCCGGCGCACGTCAGTCCATGCCCGGCATGATGGACACCATCCTGAACCTCGGCCTGAACGATGAGGCTGTCGAGGGTCTGGCCAAGAAGACCAACAACGCCCGTTTCGCATACGACTGCTACCGCCGCTTCGTGCAGATGTTCGCCGACGTCGTCATGATGGTCCCGAAGAGCCTGTTCGAGGTCGAGATCGATAAGATGAAGGAAGCCAAGGGCGTCAAGAACGACGTTGACCTGACTGCTGACGACCTGAAGGAACTGGTCGGCACCTTCAAGAAGATCTATGAGGACAACGAGGGCAGACCCTTCCCCCAGGACCCCAAGGATCAGCTGATCGAGGCTGTCAAGGCCGTCTTCCGCAGCTGGGACAACCCCCGTGCAAACGTCTATCGTAAGATGAACGAGATCCCCTACGAGTGGGGCACCGCTGTCAACGTCCAGCAGATGGCTTTCGGTAACTCCGGCGACCGCTCCGGCACCGGCGTTGCATTCACCCGTGACCCCGCCACCGGCGCTAAGAAGCTGATGGGCGAGTACCTCATCAATGCACAGGGCGAGGACGTCGTTGCTGGTGTCCGCACTCCGTCTCCCATCAGCCACCTGCACGAGCAGATGCCTGAGGTCTACGACCAGTTCGTTGAGATCGCTACCCGTCTGGAGAACTACTTCCGCGATATGCAGGATATGGAGTTCACCATTGAGGACGGCCACCTGTATATGCTGCAGACCCGTAACGGCAAGCGTACCGCTCAGGCTGCTCTGCAGATCGCATGTGACCTGGTGGACGAGGGCATGATCACCGAGCAGGAGGCTGTCCTGCGCGTGGAGCCCAAGCAGCTGGATACCCTGCTGCATCCCCAGTTCGACGCAGCTGCCCTGAAGGCTGCTGAGGTCGTCGGCAAGGGCTTGGCAGCTTCTCCCGGTTCTGCCTGCGGCCAGATCGTCTTCACCGCCGAAGAGGCTGAGGAGATGGTCAAGTCCGGCAAGATGAAGAAGGTCGTTCTGGTCCGTCTGGAGACCTCTCCCGAGGACATCGTCGGTATGCAGGTGTCTCAGGGCATCCTGACCGTCCGCGGCGGCATGACCAGCCACGCAGCCGTTGTTGCTCGTGGTATGGGTACCTGCTGTGTCTCCGGCTGCGGCAACGACAACGACGTGAAGATCGACGAAGAGGCTAAGACCTTCGAGCTCAACGGCCACAAGTTCGTCGAGGGCGACTGGATCTCCATCGACGGCTCCACTGGTAACATCTACGGCGAGCAGGTCGCTACCGTCGCCGCTACCGGCAACAAGAACTTCAACCGCTTCATGGGCTGGGCAGACGCTGCTCGTCAGCTGCTGGTCATGACCAACGCCGATAACCCGCGCGACGCACAGCAGGCAGTTGACCTGGGTGCTGAGGGCATCGGCCTCTGCCGTACCGAGCATATGTTCTTCGCTGAGGACCGCATCAAGGCTGTCCGTGAGATGATCTGCGCACGTACCGTGGAAGAGCGCGAGGCTGCTCTGGCCAAGGTCGAGCCGTTCCAGCAGGGTGACTTCGAGGCGATGTACCGCATCATGGGTGAGCGCCCGATGACCATCCGTTATCTGGACCCGCCTCTCCACGAGTTCCTGCCCAGCAAGGACGAGGACATCAAGGAGCTGGCTGCCGACATGGGCATGACCTTCGATGACCTGAAGAACGTCGTTGCTTCTCTGCATGAGTTCAACCCCATGATGGGCCATCGTGGCTGCCGTCTGGCTGTCACCTACCCCGAGATCGCAGCAATGCAGACCCGCGCTGTTATCAAGGCAGCTCTGAACGTCTCTGCTGAGACCGGTTATGTCATCACTCCGCACATCATGATCCCGCTGGTCGGCGAGGTCAAGGAGCTGAAGTTCGTCAAGGACGTTGTCGTCAAGGGCGCAGACGAGCTCATCAAGGCTTCCGGCGTTGACATGAAGTATCTGGTCGGTACCATGATCGAGATCCCCCGTGCAGCTCTGACTGCCGGCGAGATCGCCAAGGAGGCTGAGTTCTTCAGCTTCGGCACCAACGACCTGACCCAGATGACCTTCGGCTTCAGCCGTGACGATGCTGCCAAGTTCCTGGGCGCTTACTACGAGAACAAGATCTACGAGAGCGATCCGTTCCAGCATCTGGATCAGGTCGGCGTCGGCAAGCTGGTCAAGATGGCTGCACATGACGGCCGTGAGACCCGTCCCGACCTGGGTCTGGGCATCTGCGGCGAGCACGGCGGTGATCCTTCCAGCGTCGAGTTCTGCCACAATGTTGGTCTGGATTACGTCAGCTGCTCTCCCTTCCGTGTGCCTATCGCACGTCTGGCCGCTGCTCAGGCTGCGATCAAAAATCCCAGAAAGTAAGATTGATGCATGAAGATGCACTAATCGTGCAAAACATGGGAAGATAAACGTATGATAAACCCTCCCCGGTGAAACTGAATGGTTTTGCCGGGGAGGGTTTTGGTTTTAGAAACTTAAATAAATTTTAGGAGGACTTAAGTAGGATGAAAGTCGTAGATCATGAAACAAGCAAAGAAGAAAACCAAAAATGGGGCAATATAGCAAGAATAAGGGCTATCGATCCAGATTTTAATGCGGTGATTGAAGCGTTAGAAAAAGAAGCAAACGAAAAAATAGAAGTTAAAAAAGTAGAAGTAGAAGGGTTAATGAGGGATGTTAATAGAGAATATAAAAAAGAAGTGTCTAAAATTGAGTCTCAGTATATGAAGGAAAAGCAAGAAATTGATAAGAAGCACAGGAATAAGGTACTTGAACAGTATGAAGTGTGGATACAGAAAAAACATGGAAATAGCATTTATAAAAAATTGAAGGAGCAAAGGTATTTTATATCGCTTAGACAATATCTGATTTCAAAATGGTTGGAAGAAAAAGGAGTTGACTGGGATCCATTTGAGGAAGAAAAATCAGATGAAAAATTGCGAGAAGATTATAATATAGAAGCAGAAGTTGTTTTGGATGATGCAATAAAACCCCTTAGAGAGAGGTTATACAGAATATTGGATATTTTGCTTGGGAAAGTTATCTCTCTGCAAGAGGGAATTTTAAAAGTTCGAGATATTCTGTCGATTAATAAAGAAATCCAGTTGACAAGAGCAGTTAAAGATTTTTTTGATTTGCTTCTTTTTGAATCAGAGGAAACAACGAGTGAGGAAATCGTGGATGAAGAAATATTGAGTGACTACGATATTATTGGTAATATCAGGTGTGGAAGAACAAATAGATTGGATGAGCGCGTTATTGACCAAGTTAAGACGGGAATGCGGTCATTACTTCAAATTCCTGGAACACAACTTACTGGAGACATCATTGAAGAACGGTTGGGAATTTTGTTTGGAACAAAAAAAGAGGAAGCGATTAGAGTGTATAGTAATATATCTTTCTGCATTACGCAAACGGAAGGTTTTCTAACGGAGCGAGAAAAAGTTGTTTATTTTTCATTGGTGAAAAGGATATTGGATGATGCAGAGAGTGCTATTAGGCAGCTAGATGATGAAATGAAAAAACTTTTGAAGAATGAGGAAAGCAAGCAAATAGACAATGTTGGAAATAAGATAGAAATAGAATACGCACGCATTAAGGCGGAAATGAAAAGCTTCTAAATAACAAAATCCACGGAGAAAGGAAATGATTTTACTTTTCTCCGTGGATTTTTCTGTTTAGAAGAGAATTTTTAACATCAATCAACATCGGTAGTGAGAATGTTGATAAAAATTTAATAATTTTATCCCGAAAATCAAACGAAACTATGATGATTTTCTGAACGCAAATCCTAACGCTGTGAATGCGTGACGTGATATCATACAGCCAGGCCCAAGTGATAAGTCCAAAGGCAATATAAATTATATGGAGGTCATATTATGACACAAATCAAGAACATCAACGCTATGCAGGAATTAACAGAAGTGCAGGAAGACATGGCGGACACCCACGATAAGTTTCACAATAAGAGCCTAAAAGGCAAAAAAGGATACATCACCTTTGCACGAACGAAGGAGGGAATGTTCATCTGCGGTGATGGAGAAAGCAGCGTAATCAAAGGAATCCAAGCCAGAGTTCTAGTTGGCGAAGAAGTCCTTGCAGATTGCTACTGGACTGAAAAAGAGGGGATAAATCTGTGCCCGATTACGTTTAGTACCTACACCGATGATGAAAACGATCAAATCATTGGCAGCGTTTTTATTCAGGGTGGGTCAATGAAATCGCCAGTCATTACAGATTCCTTTAAAGACATCAGACCCGATGCCGAGTACAAAATCATGGTCCATGTATGGAACAATGATTTTGGCTATCTTTGGACGAATATCAATCGACCCAATGGTTTGACACGGATCGATTACCTGATTATGAGTGGCGGTTGGGGTCAAGAAAATCCCATCCAGAATCTGATGGAACAGTGCTACTTCAAGAAAGACAATATGGAGGAAACTAGCCATGAGCAAATCTAAAATCGAGAATAGACTTAACACAATGCGCCATAAACAGGCACAACCGACAGATAGTTTAATCCTTGCAGAATCAGCTGAGGGAAAAGATTTTTCTCAAGAGCTGTCCAAAGCGCAACCTTTTGATGAAATCCCTTCTTTGACTGAGAAGCAGGTAGCGTTTGGAATGTGCAATCCACAAGCACATCTTGATGCAAAACAAGAAAAACTTGAAAGATTTAAGAAAAAACGAGCGGAGAAAAAGTTGGCACTCGCCATCGACAAAAGTTCGTTCCCGAATCCAACGGAAGATTACGATGCACGCTCTGTTGCAGCACCGAACAACCCTAGTTTTGAAGAACTGCTGGAGATCGGGATGAAACTTCAAAATCAGCCTGCTCCGCCCTCTCCTGAAGAACCAATTGTCAAAAAGGGACCCAAAACACAGTCTCTTGTGGGAATGACAAGGGAACTCCAAAAGAAGGTCTCTATCATCTCTTACCATGGCGCACTCTACTTCTTCAATGGGCGTTATTACGAATATCTGGACACAGATCGATTGTTAATGCTGTACCGCGAGTATGTGGACTACGACCTTAACCACGAATCGAGTCTGTATGGGCATAAAGACCTTTATCAGTGCTGTGCTACCGATCCGGAAATCCAGCGCGAGGAGCCGAAAGGTGAGCCGATTTATGCACCACTGAAGAACGGCATTTTCGTCCTTGGAGAGGAAAAACTGTATCCACATAGTCCGGATCAGCTGACATTTACCTGCATCAAGGCCAAATACGATCCACAGGCAAAATGCCCGGTATTTGACCGTTTTCTGTGGCAGATCACACATGGAAACCCGCAGCTTCTGGAACGATTCTGGATGGCAATCGGCTATCTGTTTATCTATCCGGCTCGTGGAAAATTCTTCATCCTCATGGGCTATGCCAGAGATAGCGGCAAGAGTGTTTTGGGAAACTTTATTCAGCGGCTTTATCCTAAGGAGTCAGTCAGTAACCTGCGGCTCAGTGAGATGAAGGGAACGTTTGCGCTGATGCCCTTACTCAGTTCCGTTATCAATTTTGAGCTTGATATGCCAAACACAAAGCTCAATGCGGAGGCCATTTCCCGCCTTAAACAGATCACAGGAGGTGACTCAATCGATGTTCAACGCAAATACCTTAGTTCTGTGGTGCTTACGAGGCGAATCAAGTTCGTCTTTGCCAGCAACCATCCTCCTTGCATCGAAGGCGAGGACGATGCTCTGCTCAAACGTATCGTTTATCTCCCGTTCGACACATCCATTCCAGATGACCAGCAGGACCCGGATCTTGAGGAAAAAATCTGGAAGGAACGAAATGCCATTGTCACAAAGGCACTGCGGTATGCTCAGAAACTGGTGGAGTTAAACTACAGATTTCCTGAAATTCCGCAGGTGGACCGGGCAAAATGTTCGACGAAGGACGCTTACAGCAGGAGCGTGAAGCCATTTGTAGAGGAATGCTGTGAAAGGTGTGATCCGAGTGTATCCACATCACTGGAAGACTTGTACAATGCTTATCTTGGCTACTGCAAGGAGAAGGACGAATGGGCATGCAGCCAATCAGATTTCAGGGAAACCTTGGAAAAGCTTGGTCTGGAGCATCATCGTTCGCGGTGTCCGAACAGCGGTATGACGATATACACGAATCCTGTATCAGCATTCAAGGGCATTCGGCTTCTTCCGTAATGCTGAAATTTTCGATGATATGTTATATCACCGAATCCAAGCATAACAACGAACAGGAGGTGTCACAAATGCTGGAGGTTGACGACAAGGCAATGGCCTACTATCTGATTGAGGCTCTCTTTGCAGTGGGATATATCAACAACCCTACATATCAGAACTTCCTTCAGATGAAGCATAAGCAGGAGGAAGAGGAACCGCCTGCAAAGGCTTCGTAAACCGCAGCGAAAGGCTCTGATGGAGGATTTTCCATCAGAGCCTTTCTTTTTGCCTGAAAAAGCATAAAATCAACGGAGGTATGTATGAGAGCTGTAGTGTATGCGCGTGTTTCAACAGAACACGAGGCACAGATCAATGCACTGGAAAACCAGCTGGAATGGTATAAAATCGAAGCTTCACGCCATTCCGACTGGGAAATTACAGAGGTCTATGTGGATCAGGGCATCACAGGAACGCAGGCGCAGAAAAGGCCGGAGTTCCTACGTATGATGGAGGATGCCAGAAAAGGTAAATTCGACCTGATTATTACAAGAGAAGTAAGCCGTTTTGCACGAAATACGGTGGATGCTCTGTCCTATACCCGTGAACTGAAGGCAATGGGGGTCAATGTGTTTTTCATCAATGACGGCATCAATACGGCAACCAACGATGGAGAACTCCGTCTGACGATCATGTCCTCTATGGCGCAGGATGAAAGCCGGAAGATTTCAGAGCGAGTAAAGGCTGGGCAGAAAATCAGCCGGGAAAAACACGTTTTGTATGGCAGCGGAAACATTTTGGGATACCGCAGGGAGAACGGAACCTACATTCCGGACCCGGATCAGGCCGAAACTGTGAGGCTGATTTTCCAGATGTATTCGGATGGCGAAAAAGGGCTTACTAAAATCGTAAACGAGTTATATCGGTTGGGACGACTGGATGCAGGCGGTCATGTATCATGGGACGCTTCCAAAGTGAGCCGTGTTTTGCACAATGCAACCTACAAAGGCTGCATCTGCTATAACAAATCCCACAGTGACGGCTATCTGACGCAGAAACGTGTGAAAAATCTGGACGAGAGCAGCTACGTCTATGTGAAAGGGGATTTTGAGCCGTTGGTATCAGAAGAGATGTGGGACAGATGCCAACAGATTCTGCTGGCACGGTCTGCACGGGTCATCGATGAGAACGGCAAAAAGCACAAATATATGCGTAATACGCCAAAATCTGTCTGGACAGCAAAGCTGCGGTGTAGCTGTGGAGCGGGCTTTATCCAGTTCAAATGGAGAGTAAACCGTGACGGGGCAGTTGTTCACGGGTTTCAGTGCTACCGCCGTACACGCAGGCCAAGCATCAGCTACTTACAGGAACATGGTCTGGATTTGGGGATCAGCTGCCAAATCAAAGCCATCAGTGAATGGAAGCTGGATCTAATGGCATCTAAGGTATTCCAGAATCTGACGTTTGATAAAGGTAAGACCGTCAAAGAGGTATACCGGATTCTGAACCGCTGCATGGCAGAGGAAAAGACTGTGCGTATTTCCAGAAAGGCAATGCTGGAAAACAGCATCGCCAAACAAAAAGAACGGCTGGACAGGTATATTGACCTGTGTGCTGACGGAGTTATCACGAAGCAGGAGCTGATGGAACGCCGCAAGGGACTGGACGAGCAGATCGCCGAGTTACAATCCCAGTATGAGAGCATCGAACAGGAGGATGAACGCAGTGGGAGTATTGATATGAAGCTGATTTCCCAGAAGCTGGACGAGTGGCAGAAAGCGGCCAAAACGGATGTCAGCAGGGAACTTATTAACAGCTGTGTAGCACAGATCACGCCTGTAAGCAATGAGGAATTTCGGTGGGTACTGGATTTCCAACTGTCCGAGGTAAAAGGCATCAATATGACATCTTGTACGATGGACGGCTTTATGGAGCTGGCTCGCTTCGTGATTCCATTTGAAGATGCCAAAGCGTTCAAGGCTTCGCGGAACCAGAAAATCCATAGAAGGGATTGGACTGATCTCACCGTAGTAGTAGGAATCCGCTCGAAAATTCATCCGTAAGGGAGTGTGCCGGTTGTGTCGAGTGTGTCAGTGTTTTCAAGAAAACTTTATTATACTTTTATCAGACTATCTATCTCTCTTTCTATACAGACTATCGCTTCTGTTAAAAACAAGAGAAAAGTAAAGAAAAAATGGGAAAATATGGATGATGATGATATAAAAAGTTTGTTATGAACTTCTGACACAACTGACACACTCGGCACGAATTAAAGCGTATTTCGTAGGATTTTATTTATATATTATCTTATTGAAAAGACCTGAGGAAAAGTTTCGCACTGTCCTCAGGTCATTTATTTTACTGAAAAATGGGAGGTAATACCAATGGCTGAGATCATCGCAAAAGTATCCTTTGAGGCAGCAAAAGCAATCGGAAAGGCCGCTGCTGCACTCATCATCTGGACCGCACATCAACTCGAAAAGAAATAATTATCCATCAAAAACAGGAGGAACTTATTATGCCTGCAAATGTTGAAACCATGTTTTCTGTCCGTGAGACCCCTTGGCATGGCCTTGGCCGCATCGTTATGGAAGCCCCTGCAAGCCGTGAAGCCTTGGAACTGGCTGGCCTGGATTGGCAGGTCGAGAGTCGTAACATCTACTCTGGCAACGGAGCTGTGATCTCCGGCTATCGTGCCAATGTCCGCAGCACCGATGATGCCGTTCTCGGCGTGGTGTCTGACCGCTATCGCATCGTGCAGAACGAGGAAGCATTCCAGTTCACCGACGATCTGCTGGGCGAGGGTGTTACCTACGAAACCGCAGGCTCCTTGCAGGGTGGCAAGAAGGTTTGGATGCTGGCAAAGCTGCCTGAAAAGTACATCATTGCCGGAGACGAAGTGACCCCATATCTTGTGTTCTTCAACAGCCATGATGGCAGTTCTGGTGTCAAGGTCGCAATGACCCCTGTTCGGGTGGTCTGCCAGAACACCCTGAATTTGGCTCTCGGTTCTGCAAAGCGTATCTGGACGGCAAAGCACACCGAAAACGTCCTGCTCCGGGTGCAGAATGCCCGCGAAACTTTGCAGCTTGCCAACAGCTACATGGCAGAACTTGGAAAGGGAATCTATGACCTGACCAACATCAAACTGTCTGACCGCAAGGTGCAGGAGTTCATCAATGAGTTTTTCCCGATTACAGAGGATTTGTCCGATGGCCAGCGGAAGAATAACCTGCGTTTGCAGGAAGATTTGAAGGCCCGCTATTACAATGCTCCTGACCTGTCCTGGGTCGGCAAGAATGGTTGGCGGTTTGTCAATGCCGTATCGGACTTTGCCACCCATGCAGATCCCATCCGTAAGACCCGGAACTACAACGAGAATCTGTTCCTGCGTACCGCAGAGGGAAATCCCATGATTGACCGCGCCTATAAGATGGTGCTGGCCGCAGCATAAAGGAGGTTTCTATGAACGATGTAAACAACCGCATTTTCTACGAATTTTCTGAGTTCCTGAAAGAAACCGAAAGTGTTCCACCTGAGATGCGGGTTTCTCTGGCTTACGAAATTACAATCAAGAGCACCATTGCAAGTGCGCTGATCGACCTTGCCAGCGAAAACAAGCTGGACGAACGCTATTGGAACCATCTGCGGGTGCAGCGGAATATCTTGGATTTTCTGTATGCTCTGTGGCTGGACGATAATCGCACCTTGGTAGGTGAGTTTTCCACGATTCTGAAAGACTTGGTGGAATACGATTTCTCCATTGCAGACGAACACATGAAAGAGAGGTTGAATATTGCATGAAACGTCTTGTATCTACACTGAATTTGAGCAAAGAAGATTGGCTTCGCTACCGCAAATGCGGCATCACCGGAACGGATGCCGGTGCGATTCTGGGCGTGAATCCCTATCGCTCCGCATTTCAGGTCTACCACGACAAAATCAGCGATACCATTGAGGACATCGACAATGAGGCCATGCGGCAGGGGCGTGACTTGGAGGACTATGTGGCGCAACGATTCTCGGAGGAAACCGGGCTGAAAGCCCGCAGGGCAAATGCCATCTACCAGAGTGAAGAGCATCCGTTGCTTCTCGCTGATTTCGACCGCCTGATCGTCGGGCAGAAGGCTGGCTTGGAGTGTAAAACGGTTTCTCCGTTCTCTGCGGACAAGTGGGCCAACGGCAAGATTCCGGCGCATTATCTGGCACGGGTTGACCATTATCTCGTTGTCAGTGGCTTCGACTGCTGGTATGTGGCAGCTCTGATTCTGGGAAAAGAGCTTATCATCCACAAAATTGTTACTGATAAGCAGGTGCTTGCTGACCTTATCGACAAGGAGGAACTTTTCTGGACACGCTATGTTGTGCCCCAGATTCCGCCTGCACCGAACGGCAGTGAGGGTGACACCCAGCAGATCAACCAACTGTATGAGGTTGACAATCGTGACAAAAATGCAGACCTGACCTCTTTGCGTGGTCTGCTGGACAAGCGGCAGGAGCTTTCCAGTCAGATCGAGCAGTTGGAGCAGGAGAAAACCGCCATTGAGCAGCAGGTCAAGCTGGAAATGCAGGATGCAGCGTATGGAACGGCTCCCGGTTATAAGGTGTCTTGGGTGTCCTCCGAAAGTAAGCGGGTGGATTCCCAGAGGCTTCGGAAAGAACAGCCGGACATCTTCAACCAGTACAGCAAAAATGTGAGCAGCCGCAGGTTCACCATTGTTCATGCGGCATAAATTTGTGGTTTATGGCGGCAGGAAGTGATTTTCCTGCCGTCTTTTTTCATGGAGGTATCTTTATGGTAACCGATAATCCGTTTGTAAAATTATCTGCCGTGGATTTCAAGGATCATCTGGAAGTCAAGAAATCCGGCAACACAGAGTTGAAATATGTGAGCTGGGCCTATGCATGGGCGGAAGTGAAAAAGCTCTATCCTGCGGCAAGTTACGAGGTCAAAAAGTTCAACGGCCTGCCCTATGTCTATGACCCGATCACAGGCTTCATGGTATACACTACCGTTACCATTGAGGGCATTTCGCACGAAATGTGGCTTCCGGTTTTGGACAGTTCCAACAAAGCGATGAAAGCAGTTCCGTATACTTATACTACGCCAAAGTGGGATTACAACCCGCAGACCCGCCGCAGAGAGAAAATCGGCATGGAGGAACGTACAGTAGATGCTGCATCCATGTTTGATGTAAACAAGGCCATTATGCGTTGCTTGGTCAAGAATCTTGCTATGTTTGGTCTGGGTTTGTATGTCTATGCCGGAGAGGATTTGCCGGATGATGTTGTGCAGCCTGTGGATGATTCCCAGAAGCCAACCAAACAGAAAGCTGCAACTACTCCCAAACCGGAACAGCCGCCAGTCCCTTGCATCTGCGCCCGCTGCAATCAGCCTATTAAACGGGTCAAGTTGAAAGATGAAACCATCATGCAGGCCGCAGAGTTTGCAGCCACCCATGAGGGAATGTGCGCAGACTGCTATAAGGCCACAAGGTTTAACGTAGCATAAGGAGATTTCAGGATGAAAGAAGCAAAAATCAAAGTCCTTGCGCTCCTGCCAATGGAGCCGCCCAAAGTGGTTGAATTGGATTATACCCTTGAAGCTATGCAGAAATTTGTGGGCGGTAACATCGAATGCCTGCCTCTGTGTGACCTCGGCGCAGAATTCACGTTGGTCTGCAATGATGAAGGCAAACTATTGGAATTGCCGCCGAACCGGATGCTCTGGGGCGGCGCAGATTATCTGGCTGGTTCTGGTTTCATCGCCGGAACAGACAGTGAGGGCAACATGACCTCACTGACAGCAGAAGAGATTGCTTACTATACCGAAAAATACCGGGCATTTTTAATTGCGCTTTAAGGAGGGCGCACACTATGACCCACGATGCTATGACCGAGCACTACGAAGAAATCACTGTCTGCGGCAAGCCCGCACTGTTCACCAGCATCCGCATCAAGAGGGATACCGTACCCGAAGGGCTGTATGCCTATGATGTCCGGCACGATGATGAATGCCGTGGTATCCCCTGCGAAATCGCACCTTTTATCATGGTCAACCAGTGGGGAACCATCATCTTGACTGAACCGCTGGAACTGCCGGACGATGGGCGGCGATATATTGACGAAGAAACTGACTGGAACTATGATCCATTCGGCGGAGCAGAGAAAAAACAGAAGCCCTGCACGACCGTGGCAGAATTTATGAATACATACATGACTCGCAGATAAGAGCAAGCGGTGTCACGACGCAGCACGCTTTTGAATTTGGCTGAAAGGGGGACGGCATATACCGTCCCGCGAAAAGTCAAATTCAAAGGTGGGCGAGGAGCGACACTTAGCTTGCTTGGAGTGTATTAAAAATGCCGTGCGATAATTGCGTATCAATTTTAGGCCAACATGGGCGATTTGCACGGTCAAATCGCCCGATTAAAGATGACGTTCGTCATCTTTGAGACGACGAGGAATTTTATGAGCATTTATGGCTATTGCAGAATTTCGACTGCAAAACAAAGCATCGACCGCCAGATACGAAACATCCAAGCGGAATATCCGACTGCCCATATCGTGCAGGAAGCCTATACCGGGACTTCGATAATGCGCCCGGAGTGGAACAAGCTGTATCGGATTTTGCAGGCGGGGGATATGGTAGTTTTTGATTCCGTGTCCCGAATGTCCAGAAATGCAGAGGAAGGATTTGCCCTATACGAAGACCTCTACCATAAGGGTATCTGTCTTGTATTTCTGAAAGAGCATCACATCGACACAGAAACCTACAAAAAGGCCCTGTCCGGCAGCATTGCCATGACAGGGACAAACGTGGACTTCATCTTAAAGGGCATCAATGAATATTTGATGGCTTTGGCAAAGGAGCAGATCAAGCTGGCATTTGAGCAGTCCGAAAAGGAGGTGGCCGACCTGCACCAGCGTACCCGTGAAGGACTGTTGACTGCCAAGCTAAACGGAAAACAGGTTGGCCACAGAAAAGGTGATGGGTTTGAAACCAAGAAAGCCAGAGAAGCCAAGCGGGTGATAAGCACGCACTGCAAAGCATTTGGCGGAACATTGGACGATGCCGAGTGCATGAAGCTTACAGGGCTGGCTCGCAATACCTATTATAAGTATAAGCGGCAGATTCGGGAGGAACAGGAAGCGGCAAAAAGTATGCGGCCGATGGAGTAATGCCTGCCAAGGAAAGAACATGACGGATCCTGAAAAGGAACCGTCATGTTCTTTTTTGATGAATTTACTGGTATTGGCTCATGTAGTGAATTAGATTCTGCTTGTAAATCTTTCGGATTTTTCCCATCTTGAAAGCAGGAATTTCGTTGCTATTCAGTAGACTCAGAAGGAGGCTCCTGTCAACATGCCTGATTTCGATTACGTCGCAATGTGAAGTGTCTGTTCGATTAAAAACAGAAAGCTGAAGGTATCTAGCCAACGGACCATTACAGAGAAACAATACTGCGTTGGACAGAGACTCGTCGATTGCCATCGTCGTTCCAGTCGGCAATAACGCGACTGATTGGATAAACATCATCAAGGCCTTTATCGACAGAAAGGTTTATTGTTTCCGAGAAAAACCAGTTTCTGGAAAAGGAGTATTGATGCTTTTCTGTTTTAATGATAACTGCCATATCAAAAGTGATAGCGTATTCATCATCGTTTACAATGACAGTATCGCTGACAATGGAGACTCCTGTTATTTTTTCATTAATTGGTACTGTTTTCCACGGTTCCTCACAAAACGGTTCGAATATAGTACCCGCTCTTTTGAAGATACAAGAAAAGCAAGAGACATCTTCAACTTTTGAAAAAAGAGAAAAGGGATGAACCTCGTTTCGAAGTTCTACAGAAAAATGCTCTGTATTAAGCTGTAGATTTCCATAAGCCGTTTGATTCATAATAGCTCCGTCATAACTGACGAAGGATTCACCAATGAGTTTCCTCAAGCAGTCAATCATTTCAGATGTGAATTTGGCCTGTACCATTGTGTTAGTCCTTTCTGATGAAATGGATTTTTTGCTTTTTGACTGGGGATTCAATGTTAACCGTTATATCTACAGCCGGACTATCAGGCGTAGAAGTTATGACCCGGTAGACAATCCGAGTGCCATCTTCAAAAACAGTTTGGACCCCCTTTCCGTTAGACAGCTGAGACTCTTTGCCGCCACAGCTAATAGTTTTGTAAAAGTCCTCAGAGGTTTCAATGGGATTGTCACTTACAATCACACGATGGTTCTTTCCCTTTTCTCCAAAATATCCACTTGGATTCAGCGGATATTTTTTGGAAACTTTCTCTACATTTCTAGAAAAGGTACAGAAATCCGTTTTTGTATCACTGGGATTATATGTTCCCATGTACAGTCCGCCCTTTCCACCACCCATTAGCAATCACCTCCGTGCATACGACTCGTCCAATCTGGGAACGAAACAAACTTTGCATAGCGAAGGTAGTCGCCAAATACAGAATCAGGCATAGCACCGTACACAAGTACGACCTTCGGGTTCAAAGCATCCATCAGCGCGTCAAGTCCAGCTTTGTATTCGTGCTTGTCTTCACGGTTGCTAATACAGCCATACGTGCCAAGGCACACAACACTGTGCTTCGGAATACCAAGAAAAGCAATGCGTTCTGGAAAGTACCGGGTCGTATAGGTCAGCTCGTTACCCCAGCGAACCAGCGGATAAACATTGCAGCCATTGCGTTGGTAATAGCTGCCAAGCGCTCTGCTACGGTAGAGATTTGCTACCTGAACAGCCAGTGGTGCGTCCCGATAGAGAGAACAATCAACCGGCAGCAGAAAGCGGAACCTTCTGAAATCTTCAACATAAGACGAGGGATTAATAAGAACCTTTGAAAATACAGGGTCTTTTTCAAAAAATCCAACGGCCTCATCGGTTCCAATCGCTTTCTCCCGCTTGGAAAATGGCGTGATGCCGGATGGAATCACGATTTCTGCCGGAGCATGAATAACAGGAATTTCGAGTTCTCCGTCAAACACCGCACCTGCAACCAACTCCGGGTTGCAACCATCATCAAGGTTTGCTTTACGCTTTACCATCATTATAACAGATACCTCCTATAATGTCTTGATTTAAGATAAAATACATTTCGCTTTCACTCCAAAAAAGAAAGAGCCGCAGCAACATGCACGCAGAATCAGACACTGAAAAGTGTCTGGAAGTTCTGCAATATAGCACGTCACTGCGGCTTATTTGCAAGTAATATCATTTTCTCAAAGCATTAAGGCGGTGGCTTTCCACCGATTGTGACCGGAATATCTTCTTTTTTGGCAACACACTTATGCCACACAGTAATCGGTTCCTTTAGCGTCACAGCTGTTTTAAGGATAAAACAGCGTTTTCCAATCGGACAACTTTTATTACAACGGTAGACAACTCCATTTGAATTCATAATGTTCTCCTCACTTTTCTATATAAGCGTGTTCGCTTAAACATAACACCTTGCTCTAAAATGAAGGGAGTCGAAACTCCCTGAGTTTTGATTAGGTTAAGTAAGCTGTTGTAGGCGGGACAATGAGCTGAAGATTCCTCAGCCGATACCTCATTGCCTGTCTGGATACCTGATAGACCTGGGCGATTTTCCGAATATAATCTTCCGTCCGATAATCTTCATGTGCTGGCCGATCAAATCCAGAAATCGAGCGCCACACGGTTGGAACCGTTTTCCTTGGCATAAGAAAATCTGCTGCACAGGTATTTGCTTGATACTCGATGTGATCCAGTGCGGTGACTAGTTTTTTCTTCTGCCCGAATAATGTGCACTTGGTCGTCTGGTGTACATAGTCAGGTGGTTCCCGCCGAAAACAGTCTTTGTGCAAAACCTGATGAAAAACTTCGTGCATCACCGTAAAACGTTCACGCCCAATATTGTTTCCCTCGGTCAAAGTGGCATCAATTAAAATTGTGCCCTTTTCAAGGTAGATCCTTTCGGGCTGAATCCCTTCATAAAGATGCGGTGCTGGAGAAACCCAGATATATCCTGGGTTGAAAGCGGTCAAGCCAAGGATAGCCTGATCCGGACGGATATACTTCCAGTCATAATCAACGCCAAGGCATTCCTCGATCACACGGTACACATCATATTCTTTCGGTTTTTTCAGCAACTCCGGGTCAAACTTCTGAAGCAGCTGTTCTGCTGTGCGTTCCAGTTGTTCCGGTGAATAACGATAGTAAAACATCAGGTACTTTCGCCACGCTCCTTCTTTTCCATCATCTCGATCATCTTCTGCCAGAGATCATCCCCGGCATCCGTATCGCGCGCCATCCTGAGTGCAACACGGACCTGTTCGTTGCCCATGATGTACTCCGGGAGATCCGGAGAAACCGTGTTCTCCTTTGCATTCGCAGCAAGATCGAACATTTTATCCCGATCGTCTTCGGACAAATGTAGCGTTGTAGCAATTGCATAAAGTTTGTCCTTATCCGGTGGGTAACGGTGTCCCTTCTCAATGTCGCTCATATAGGCAGGCGCAATGCCGATTTCAGATGCGAGTCCCCGCAGCGTAATGCCACAGGCTATTCGTTTCTCCTTGATAAATGTCCCGAATTTTTCCTCCGTAGGCATAGGGCTTCCTCCTTTTGTTCAAAATCAGCGCGTTCGCTAATTTCTAACACCATTATACCCCATTTCTGCGCATTGTCAAGAGCATCGCACAAAAATTTTGGAAGGTTCTCTATCTGGAATGTATTCCTATCTGGACGAAAATAATGTATAATCGTTATGTAAAATGAGAGTTACTGTTCTATCCGTGACAGTATAAGAAGGAGATTATACCAATGGAAAACGCAAATTTCAATCAGCTGGTGTCGTTTGTATTCGGCATTGCCAATGACTGTCTGGTTGATGTTTACGATGTAGGCGACTACCGAAAAATTATTCTACCGATGATCGTGTTACGCCGCTTTGACGCAGTTCTGGAACCGACAAAACAGGCCGTTCTTGCCATGAAACAAAAACTGGATGCCGCAGGCATTCTGGAGCAGGATGTTGCATTGTGTTCCGTTGCACACGAGGCGTTCTGCAATAGTTCGCCTTTTACACTGTCCGATTTGAAATCCCGCACAAACCAGCAGCAGTTGAAGCAGGACTTCATTCTATATCTGGATGGATTCAGCAAAAATGTACAGGATATCATCACAAAATTTGAGTTTCGAAACCAGATTGATAAGCTTTCCGAGCATGACGTTCTGGGGCTTTTGATTTCCAAGTTTGTTGACCCGTCCATTAACCTCAGCAGCCGTCCTGTGCTCAACCCGGATGGCAGTGTAAAACTGCCGGGATTGGATAACCACACGATGGGGACCGTGTTTGAAGAAGTTATCCGAAAATTCAATGAGGAAACGAATATCACCGATGCCGGACGTCATTTTACGCCCCGTGATATTGTGGAACTGATTGCTGATCTTGCCTTTGTGCCGATTGAAGATCAGATCAAGAGCACGACTTACCGCATTTACGATGGCGCTTGCGGCACCGGCGGTATGCTGACGGTTGCGGAAGAGCGCATTCAGAGGCTTTCCCAAAAGGCCGGTAAAAAAGTTTCCATCCATCTGTATGGTCAGGAGAATGCAGACGAAACCTACGCGATTGCGCGCGCCGATATGCTTGTTAAGGGTGAAGGCTCCCAGGCGAATAATATTTTCTTTGGCTCGACCATTTCTAATGATGGCTTTCCCGGAGAAACTTTCGATTTCTGCCTGTCAAACCCGCCGTTTGGTACGTCATGGAAAAAGGATCTGGCCGCATGGGGTCTTACCAAGAAAGATGATATCACGGATCCACGTTTTCAGGTCACCTATCGTGGGGAGGATTTTTCACTCCTGCCGGACATCGGCGACCCGCAGATGCTGTTTCTTGCAAACAATATCAGCAAAATGAAGCAGGATACCCCTTTGGGCAGCCGTATTGTAGAGGTGCACAACGGCTCTTCACTGTTTACCGGCAAGGCAGGGCAGGGGCCTTCCAATCTGCGTCAATATATCATCGAGCAGGATCTGTTGGAAGCTATCGTGGCGCTGCCGGAGAAGATGTTCTACAATACCGGCATTGGCACCTATCTCTGGGTGCTTTCCAACAAAAAGAGTGCTCAGCGTAAAGGTAAGGTGCAACTGATCGATGCAACCACCATGAAAGCTCCTCTGCGCAAGAACCTTGGTGAGAAAAACGGCGAAGTCAATGCTGCACTGCGCAAAAAGATTCTGGACCTGTATCTTGCATTTGACAAGGCAGACCCGGAATACAGTAAGGTTTTTGAAAATCACGAATTCGGTTATTGGCAGGTGACAATGCAGCAGCCAAAGCGCGATGAAAACGGCAAGATCCTGCTGGACAAAAAGGGCAATCCTGTCATTGACAAGGAGCGCAGCGGTGACACCGAGATCATTCCTTTTACCTACGAGGGCGGGATCGATGCCTTTATTCAGAACGAAGTACACCCCTATGCGCCGGATGCGTTTGTGAAACCGGGCAGTGAAAAAGTGGGCTACGAGCTGAGCTTTACCAAGTATTTCTATAAGCCGGTGCAGCTGCGGACGCTGGACGAAATCGCAGCGGATATTCGCGCGATTGAGAAGGAAACCGATGGCCTTCTGGACGAGATCATTGGAGGCTGAGATGAGATACGAGAAATATAAGGCATTCGAGTACGATTGGCTTCCTGAAATACCTGCACATTGGGATTCAAAGCAGCTACGGGCATATTTATCCTTAGCAGATGAGCGAAAAGGTGATAGGAAGGATTTACAGCTACTGTCGGTTTATCGTGAGTATGGAGTGATACCCAAGAATTCAAGAACGGACAATAAAAATCATGAAAGTGAAGACACTTCCAAATATAAGGTCGTCAAAAATTCAGATATCGTTGTTAACAAAATGAAACTTTGGCAGGGCTCTCTTGGAGTCTCAAAATATGACGGATTTGTCAGCCCTGCTTATATTGTTGCACATAATCGCTTTGATGGGAATTTGAACTATTTGAATCGGATTCTTCGTTCACCTGTGTTTAAAACTTATTACAACCGTATATCTTACGGTATTCGTGTAGGACAGTGGGACTCTGATTACTATGATTTTAAGCGATTGGTAATTCCTGTCCCTCCCCGCGAGGAGCAGAACCAGATTGTGCGGTATCTGGACTGGCAGGTGTCCAAAATCAACAAGCTGATTCACGGCTACCAACGGCAGATCAAATTGCTGGAAGAGCGGCGGCAGACGATTATTGACCAGACAAGTCTGGAGGGAGTTGACGGTGTGAAACTCATCGACAGCGGAACACATTGGGTCAAACAAATTCCTGAAAACTGGAAGATGGTCTACTCCAAAAAGCTGTTCGCTGAGCGAAAAGATAAGGCTTTCCTGAACGATGAACAGCTTACTGCATCACAAAAACACGGTGTAATTTCTCAAAAAGAATTTATGGAAAAAGTGGGACGCCGCGTTACTGTTGTCACAAAAGGAGGTGATATCTTAAAGCATGTTGGAAAAGGCGACTTTATCATCAGTATGCGAAGTTTTCAAGGAGGACTGGAATACAGCTACGTTGAAGGAAAAATCAGTTCAGCCTATGTTATGTTGATTCCTCGAAAAGGACTTGTTTACGATGAATACTTTAAATGGCTTCTGAAATCGACCCCGTACATCAAGGCGTTACAGGGAACGGCTGACCTCGTTCGTGACGGGCAGGCTTTGCGTTATGCTAATTTTGCAAAAGTTCCATTGCCACAGGTGCCTATTGATGAACAGAAGCGGATTGCAGATTATATTGAACAGGAAACCGCTAAAATCGACCGAGCGATTCCCGTTCTGGAAAAAGAGATTGAACTCCTCAAAGAATATCGCACTCGTTTGATTTCCGATGTGGTCACCGGGCAGATGGATGTGCGCAACGTTGAGGTGCCGGAGTATACGCCGGAAGAAGATATTGCAGAGGAGGCTCCGGAAGAACAGGAGGTGGAGATGGATGCCGACTAATGTAAAAGAAAACAGCTTTGAATCGTCAATTGTGAGCTGGCTTGTGCAGCACAACGGCTACGAGCAGGGCTCCAATGCGGATTACAATAAAGAAATCGCGATGGATGAAACACGGCTGTTCCGTTTTCTGAATACCACGCAGGCGGACAAAATGAAGCAGCTGCGTCTGGAAAACGACCCTCTGGAAAAGGAAAAATTCTTGCAGCGGCTGGATCAAAGTCTCCATACCAATGGTGTGATCGACCTGCTGCGCAAGGGGTTCCGTTATAAGCACTTGGTATTGGATGTGTTTTATGTGCGTCCGTCTCCCGGCAATGAAACTGCCGCCAAACTCTATGCACAGAATATTTTCAGTGTGACCCGGCAACTCCAGTATTCCCGCCAGAATCCACTGCTGGCACTGGATGTATGCCTGTTTCTGAATGGTTTGCCCATCGTTACCATGGAGCTGAAAAATCAGCTTACGAAGCAGAATGCAGCGGATGCTGTAAAGCAGTATAAAGATGAACGCACTCCGGATGAAGTGCTTTTTAGCTTTAAGCGGTGTATCGTTCACTTTGCTGTAGATGACAATGAAGTGCGGATGTGCACCGAGCTCAAGGGGCAAAAGTCGTGGTTCCTGCCGTTCAACAAAGGTTACAACGATGGTGCAGGCAATCCACCAAATCCGGACGGCATGAAGACAGATTATCTCTGGAAAGAAATCCTTCGCAAAGATGATTTCTCCAATATCATTGAAAATTATGTGCAGATCATTTGCGATGAGGATGAAGAAACACATAAAAAGAGCTACAAGCAGATATTTCCGCGCTATCACCAGCTGCAACTGGTCACTTCTCTGCTGGCGGACGCCAAGCGAGATGGAGTTGGAAAGCGATACCTGATCCAGCACAGTGCGGGCTCAGGAAAGTCTAATTCCATTGCATGGCTGGCGCACCAGCTGGTTACGTTGAAAGACGCAACCGACCACAATACTTTTGATACTGTGATCGTTGTTACGGACCGCGTTAATCTGGACAAGCAGATTCGGAATACGATCCGGCAGTTTATGCAGGTCTCCTCTACAGTCGGCTGGGCCAAGGACTCATCTGAACTTGGAACACTGCTGGAAAAAGGTACAAAGATCATCATCACCATTGTACATAAGTTCCAGTTCATTCTGGAGGATATCTCCAAGCTCCACACCAACAGGAACTTTGCAATCTTGATCGACGAAGCTCATTCAAGCCAGAATGGCGACCTTTCCACAAAAATGAATATCGTTCTGTCCGGAAGCGAGTACGACAATGACGATCTTCTGGAAGATAAGATCAACACCCTGATCGATGGCAAAAAGCTTGCAAAAAATGCCAGCTATTTTGCTTTTACTGCCACGCCCAAAAATAAAACGCTGGAAGTGTTTGGCCGGGAAGAAATTCAGCCGGACGGAAGTAAACGTTTTTTTCCGCATTATGTCTACACGATGAAGCAGGCTATTGAGGAGCACTTCATCATGGATGTCTTACGCTATTATACTCCGATCCAGAGCTTTTATAAGCTCTCCAAAACGGTTGAGGATGATCCGCTCTTTGATAAAAAGAAGGCGCAGCGGTTGCTCCGCTATTATGTGGAATCCAATCAATATGCAATCGAGCAGAAGGCGGGCATCATTGTAGAGCATTTCCACACAGAAGTGATTGGTCGTGGAAAAATTGGCGGTCGAGCCCGTGCCATGGTGATTACCAGTGGAATCCCGCGCGCCATCGAATACTATAAAGCAATCAATGCTCTTCTGGAACAGCGTAAAAGTCCTTATAAGACGATCATTGCCTTCTCTGGCACAACCAAGTATGAGGGCCGGGAAGTTACCGAAGCGGATCTGAATGGTTTTACAAGCTCCAAAATCGAGCGTACCTTTAAGAAAGACCCTTACCGGATTCTGATTGTTGCGAATAAGTTTCAGACCGGTTTTGATGAACCTTTGCTGCATACGATGTATGTGGATAAGGGGCTTTCTGATATTAAAGCAGTTCAGACACTTTCCCGTCTGAACCGCAGTGCACCAGATAAAAATGATACGTTTATTCTGGATTTTGTAAACGATCCGGGTGTGATTAAAGCAGCTTTTGATAAATACTACAAAACAACGATTCTGTCTGGCGAAACAGATGTCAATAAACTGAACGATCAGATTTCGGAAATGGAATCGCTTCAGGTTTACACCCACGAGGATGTGGATTCTTTTGTCGAGGCATATTTGGATAATGCGCCTCGTGAGGAACTTGATCCGATTTTGGACAGATGTACAGAAAACTACAAAGAGCTAATCCCGGAAGAACAGATTCTCTTCAAATCCAATGCCAAAGGATTTGTTCGGACATACAATTTTCTCTCGGCGATTTTGCCCTACGGTAGCGTAGAGTGGGAAAAGCTGTCGATTTTCCTGAAGCTGCTGATCGGCAAACTTCCGTCTCCCGCTGAAGATGACAATATCAGCGGTCTACTGGAAGATATTGATCTGGAAAGCTATCGTGCAGTGGCACAGGATACCATGCGGATTCAGCTGGACAATGAAAATGGTGAATTGAATCCGATCCCCGTCAGCAGGGATGTTGGTATTTCGGTGCCAGAGCTTGATCCTCTGACGCAGATTCTGAAGGAATTCCATGATGCGTTTGGAGGCATTGACTGGACAGACGAAGATAAAGTGAAAAAGCAGGTTGCTGATCTGCCCGCCATCGTCAGTAAAGACGAAGCCTATCAGAATGCTATAAAAAACTCAGATGCACAGAATGCTCGTGTTGAAAGCGACCGTGCAACGATGCAGGCGATTCTCGATTCCATGAGTACGACGATTGAACTGTACAAGGCAGTGAACGAAAACCCGGCACTCTGTAAGTGGATTCAGGATATGGTTTTTGCCAACACGTATCAGACTTCGCCGCCTGCCAAAGAAGATCAGCCTGATTTCGATTGAAACACCAAAAGATATGTGATAAAATCAACTTATGATAGGGGATTATGCCCATCGCCGGGTGCTCGGCCTATCAATTTGCATGAAATCTGGATTTTGGAAGGAAGCAGCTATGCGTATTGACAATCTGACCTTGAAGAATTTCAGGAACTTTGAAAATGCCGAGATTCCGCTGAATCCTAAAATGAATATTGTGATCGGCAACAATGGCAGTGGAAAAAGTTCTCTGCTTATGGGGGCATTGACCGCTGCCAGCACTTTCTTCCTTGGAATTGACTATGCTTCTCCTCGCAGTATCAAAACGGAAGACGTTCGCCATGTGGCGTATGAAACCAATAAAATTTATCAGCAGCGCGAAGTTTATCCGGTTGAGGTGTCCTGTCGGGGTGTTATAAACGGTAATGCTTGTACATGGTCTCGCTCTCTGAGTGGACCAAAATCCAACACTACCTATGGTGCTGCATCGGATCTGAAAAAAATTGCATCTGAACTTCAAAAAGAAGCAGCACTTCCTTCTTCGCAAACGGTACTTCCGCTCATTGCTTACTATGGTACGGGCCGCCTGTGGGCACAAAAGCAGGCGAAACAGAAGGAAAAACAGAAGCTGAAGTCCCGCTTTGAAGGTTATCAGGACTGCATCGCTGAGCAGGCTACGGACAAGCAGCTTATGGAGTGGTTCAGTGACATGACCCTCCTTGTCAGTCAGGAAGGACCTATTCCGCAGGTGAGTGCGGTTCAGCGGGCGTTGGAACGCTGCTTTGCGGATTTGATCGACCACGATGAAACGCAGCATGTTAAGGTGGAATATCGTCAGAGATATCGGGCGATTGTTGTTGAATACGTTAATCGGAATGGCGAACATGAGCTTCATCCGATGTCTGAGATGAGCGATGGATACCGGTCTGTGCTGAATATGGTAGCAGATATTGCGCACCGGATGGCTGTTTTGAATCCTCAGCTCGGCGATTCTGTTTTGGAAACACCTGGTATCATCATCATTGATGAGATTGAATTACACTTGCATCCCGGCTGGCAAAAGCGAATCCTGAATGATTTGACAACGGTTTTTCCCAATATTCAGTTTATTGTATCCACGCATTCTCCGGAAGTGATTACTTCCTATAAGGATGCAAATCTTATTCTGCTGAAACACGAGGGCAGTGCAACACAAATCGATTCTGCCTACGGCAAGGATGTAAACACTGTTCTGCGAAGCATCTTGCTGGTTGGAGATCGTCCGATTGAAATTGAAAAGCTGTTTGATAAATTCTCGGAGCTTCTCCATAAGGAGGATTATGCAAAGGCCAAAGAGGTTCTGGAAAATCTGGAACAGATTTTGGGATATAATGATCCGTCCGTCTATGATGCCAGAAACAGTCTGGAAATTGAGCAAATGGAGTGGCCGGAATGAGGTATATCAAAAAGTCAGAGATTGAACCGCGAGATTTGCGAGAGTATAAAAAGAACTGCCGCAAAGCATCCCCGCCGTTAAAAATTACTTATAAAGATATGCCAAAGGACGGTACACGGCAGCAGTTGGCACGCGACCAAGGTTATCTTTGCGCATATTGTATGCGCCGCATTAGTCTCGATCCGGCGGACCAACTCAACTATCTGAATATTGAACACCTTGACCCGCAAAATCAGTTGCCGGATGAGGCAACTACAGATTTTTCAAATCTTCTGGGCGTGTGTCCCGGAAATCGGAGTTCTACGGAAAATGCAAAAAAGACTTGCGATGCCTACCGTGGAATCTTGGAAGAAGATCAGCAGACAATGCGCTTGAATCCGCTGGATGAAGCTCAGATGGATACAATCTTCTACCAAAGAAATGGTGAGATAGGATCAACCGACACGGAACTTAACAAGGAGCTTTCCGACAAGCTCAACCTGAACAGTGAAGCGGCCTACTTACCGCAAAATCGTGAAACCGCTTACAGTCAGTTGGTAAGATTTCTGAAAGCCAAAAAGCCCATAGGTGAATGGTCAAAGCCATTTCTTCAGCAGGCATGGCAGTTGTTTTGTACGCCGGACAAAATAGGGGCCTATCGGGAATATGTTGGGGTCTATGAATACTGGCTCAAGCATTGGATGAAGAAGTGATTTCGTGCTAAGTGTTAGGCTTATGTGCCGCTGCTTGACGCACAACGTCTGCTGCTAGGTTCAATATCATGTGTTTTATAGCCTGCTTAAAATGCAAACAACGTACCACCGTAAATCCGAATGCTCTGTAATTTTGGCACCCGCCTAGGCTGCGATCAAGAACCCCCGCAAGTAATTGCGTGAGAGCTTGAGAGAGCACCAATAAAGTATATGAACCGCCCCGGTTTCCGTAACAGGAAGCCGGGGCGGTTTTTTGCGCTCACGGAGGGGCAGATGAAAAACACAGTATGAATATATACCATATAAAAATGAATATATGCTAAAATTTCGGGAAAATACTTGTATTTTCATTAAAATGGGTGTATTATAACACCTGCCGACGAAATGCCGACAATCAACAAGAGAGGGATCGATACTATTATGTCTTTGAAGAAGAAAATTGCTGCGGCTTTCATCGCCTGTGCGATGACGCTTGCTGTGGTTCCTTCCGCTTTTGCCTGCACGGCACTCTATGTCGGCAGCGACCTCACCGAGGATGGCACCACAATGTTTGGCCGGATCGAGGATCTGGGCACCAACGATTACAACAAGCTGTTCAACATCAGCCCCGCCGGGAAGCACACCGCGGGCGAGGTGTACGAGGGCTGCTACGGCTTTACCTACACCTTCACCCACGACAGCTACCGCTACACCGCCCGCCGGGACGACAACGGTCTGGGTGTCTGCCCGGACTGCGACAGCACCCACGAGCACACCCCCTATGAGGAGGCTGGCACCAACGAGAAGGGCGTCATGGTCTCTGCCACCGAGTCTCTCTACGGCACCGACGCCGTGCTGAGCGTAGACCCCTATGTGGACAACGGCATTGAGGAAGCCGAGATCACCACGGTGCTGCTGAGCGAAGCTTCCACGGCCCGCGAGGGTGTTGCCCTGCTGACCTCCATCTACGACAACGCCGGTGCAGCCGGCGGCTCCGGCGTGTTCATTGCCGACCAGAACGAGACCTGGTTCGTGGAGAACCTGACGGGCCACACCTACCTTGCCCTGAAGCTCTCCTCCAGCGTGGTCTTCATGCAGCCCAACATCGCCGCTATGGGCAAGATCGATCTGGATGACACCGACCATGTGGTGGCCTCTGCCAACCTGATCTCCGTGGCCCAGAAAGCCGGTACCTTTGTGGGCGACGCCGCTGCCAATGTCATCGATCTGGATGCCTCCTACAACGGCGACATCGCATCGGACCGCATGGCAGCCGGCCTGAACTACCTGTACGGCACCGACACCTTTACGAAGGACAACTACAGCGAGACCGACTTTGCTATCAGCAACGTCGGCGAGAACGGTGCCATCGTCCCGGTCTACTCCAACATCCAGCTGACCAAGAAGTTCTCGGTGGAGGATTCCATCCACTTCTTTCAGACCGAGCCCATCGGCAAGACGGGCAATGTGGAGACTCATCTGTTCCAGGTGAGCGCCACCGACGATCTGAACACCGCCATTACCGAGTGGACCGCTTTTGACGACGACGTGTACAACGCCTTCGTCCCTTACTATCCGATGCTGACCACCGACACTGCAGATGTCTACAAGGTCTCGGTCCACACGGTCACCCGCTCCGACGAGCAGCCCACTGAGGGCGTCTGGTATCAGGATGCCAAGGGCCGCTACTATACCTACCCGGACGACTGGACCGACTCCTTCTACGGCGTGCGTGACGCCCTCTCCAACCTGCTGACCTACGGCAGCAATGGCAATCAGGTCACCGCAAAGGATCGGGCAGCAGCCAAGGCCAGCTATGCCGCGCTCCAGCAGGAGATCATGGCCGACTACGCCGATATGAAGGCCGCCGTTGCCGCCGCCGACACGCTTGAGGCCAAGCAGGCTGCCGCCACCAACGCCAGCAACGCCATGAGCCAGAAGGTGTACAACACCACCCTGAAGATGTACAATAAGCTCCAGGCCAAGACGGCCGCCCGGGCATGGGTCAGCTCTCTGCTGCACTGAGGCTTTGCAGCGCCTGAGGCGTTTCCCATAAAACCGCAGCGCCCCCGGTTTCCATGACAGGAAGCCGGGGGCGGTTTTTTGCGCCATGCACCGGAACCCCTCTCCCCCGGGCGGGGGAGAGGGACGGAGGGCTATGCGGCAGGGTCGTGACTTGGAGGATTATTATGCACAACTGGGAGAGCGTCTTCGGATGCTCTCCCTTTACTTTTGCAGGGCAGTCCGTGTGGATTGTCCTGCTTCTTTATATAAGGAGACAGATTATGATCTTTCATGCAATGACCGAACGCTACGAGGAGATCACGGTTTGCGGAAAGCCTGCGCTGTTTACCAGCATCCGCATCAAGAGAGATACTGTCCCGGACGGTCTGTATGCCTACGATGTCTGGCATGACGATGAGTGCCGGGGCATCCCTTGTGAGAGCGCACCCTTTGTACATTCAAAATGAGAATGCCGTGTTCCTTTTTTTGTGGCTTGTGTAGGATGGACAACCATACCGTCCAGCCCAATCTGTATAATAGGGGCAGAAAAATAAGTCAAATAGGAGAAGAGCGTATGAAAAAATTTTTGATGGTGCTGTTGAGCATTGCATTTGTGCTGAATCTTGCGATTGTGATTGGGCTGATTGACGTATATGGTTCGCCACGCCGGGCGCTTTACACCATCACAGACGAGCTGATGAACAGTGCCTATCGCTTCAAAAGAGGTTGGCAATTTAAGAATAGTCTACCTTGACTTTTTATCGCAATTTTCAAAAATAGCGCCAATCAAAACGGCATATTTGCGATATGCAGTTTGCGGATGTTGCTTGTGCATTAAAAACGCAAACTGCTATAGAAGATGGACAGGCGGTCTGTCCATCTTTTTTTGTATACTGGGGTTGTGCAAAAGAGACAAAATTTTTTTGTAATTCTGTAAAACGACAAAAGTTCATACAAAGAATTGCAGGGATAGTTGTGTTGTGTTACAATGAGCAGAGAAGGAGAATGAACCGTGCGTAATAGTAGATTGGACCGGATACTCTATATCCAACAGGTGCTGGTACAGGGCGGTGTGCTGAACAAACAGCAGACGGCTGACCGCTTCGGTGTCAGTGAGAAAACCATCCAGCGCGACCTTGACACCCTGCGCAATCATTTTGCAGACAGCGAGCCGCGCCGGGAAATCTTATACAACTCCGCAAAGGGCGGCTATCTGCTGGATGACACGCTTTCACGCTTCCTCACCAGCAGCGAAATTCTGGCAGTGTGCAAGATTCTTCTGGAAAGCCGCTCCATGGTCAAGGAGGAAATATTTCCGATTCTGGACAAGCTGATCCAGGCTTGCACACCGCTGGACCGGTTGAATCAGGTCAAAGACCTCATCAGCAATGAGCGCTTCCATTACGTCGAGCCGCAGCATGGCCGGAAGTTTATCGAGAGCCTGTGGGAGATTGGTACGGCAGTAGAAAATCACAATGTTATGGAAATTACTTACTGCCGCACCCACGACGGCGAGACTCGTGTGCGCACCATTGAGCCGGTGGGCATCCTGTTCAGCGAGTATTATTTCTATCTGGCGGCGTTCATCGAAGGCATCGACAAGGACAAGCACTTCAAAAATCCACAGGATAATTCTCCGACCATTTATCGCATTGACCGCATCCAGAACTATAAGACCCTCGACAGGCATTTTGCTCAAAGATACACGAATCGTTTTCAGGAGGGCGAGATGCGTAAGCGCATCCAGTTCATGTACGGCGGCGAGTTGCAGATCATCCGGTTCGAGTATACCGGGCCAAGTCTGGAATCTGTACTTGACCGACTGCCCACTGCAAAGGTTTTGCGTGTAACAGAAAAGGGCTGGCTGATAGAAGCCGAGGTGTTCGGGACGGGCATCGATATGTGGGTGAGAAGTCAGGGAGATTACATTAAAGATTATAAAACCATAAGGAGCGATAGAATATGAGCGAAATTCAGGTGGAAGTGTGTTTTACGGACAAGCTGGAGTCTGTCCGCGTGGGCGGAAAGAATATGGAAATCCCGAAAGCCGTGAAGGCAAAGCCCGTCGAGGAGTGGTTTGAACCGGCTGCGGGCCGCGTGAAGTGGAGCGGACTGGGCGCTGAAATCAAGAAGATGGATTTCAACGGAGAGAAGAATGCCGCGTACAGTTTCCTGTTCAACGGCCCGGAGGACAAAAAGCAGGAGTTTATGGCTTGTGTGGAACGCTTCTGCCTGGGCGAGGAAGCACAGCAGGAAACAAAAAAGAAGACTGTGCAGGACTACCTGCAGGAGGCTAAGAAAAATCAGCAGGCCGGCAATGCCGAAATGGCGTTCCAGCAGTATATGATAGCGGCCAGAGATTACGGACACCCCGAGGCACAGTTTGAGGTGGCACGGTGCTATCAGAACGGCACGGGTGTGAAAAAAAGCGAAGAAAATGCGCTCGTGTGGTACAAAAAGGCCGCAGAGCAGTGCGATGCCGAGGCACAGTGTGCACTGGGCGAGTGCTATTATCAGGCTCGGGGCGTTGAAAAGGACGACAAAGAGGCCCGCAGATGGTACGAAGCGGCGGCGACTCAGGGAAATGTGACGGCCCAGTATATGACCGGACGGCTGTATGCGGCACTCTCGTACAATGTGGCGGCTGTGAAGTGGTACACCAAAGCGGCAGAGCAGGAATGCCCGGAAGCGCAGTATAAGCTGGGTGTGTGCTATGAGGCCGGTGACGGCGTCGGCAAGGACGAGGCAAAGGCCGCAGAACTGTACCGTAAGTCGGCAGTGCAGGGCTATGCGGAGGCACAGAAAAAACTGGGTGACTGCTATACTCATGGCACAGGTGTCGCAAAAGACTTGGAGCAGGCATTTGAATGCTACAGCAAGGCGGCAAAACAGGGCAATGCAAGAGCGCAGAACAATCTGGGCGTTTGCTATACGAATGGAGAAGGTGTAGTGGAAGACCCTGCTCAGGCCGCTGAATGGTACAAGAGAGCGGCAGAGCAAGGGCTTGCACAGGCGCAATGTAATCTTGGCTACTGCTATAAATATGGAGAAGGCGTAACAAAAGACCTTGTCAAGGCAGCGGAGTGGTACCGGAAAGCCGCAGAGCAAGGGCTTGCACAGGCGCAATGTAGACTCGGCGATTGCTATGAGTATGGAGATGGTGTAACAAAAGACCTTGTCAAGGCGGCGGAGTGGTACCGGAAAGCGGCGGAGCAGGGTGATGCGGGAGCACAATATAAATTAGGCAAGTGTTATTATTATGGAAAAGGCACAGAAATGAATAATAATGAAGCCGTAAAGTGGCTTCGGAGAGCATCAGAGCAAGGTGCTGCAGATGCACAGGATCTGCTTGGTAATTGCTATTATTATGGCTATGGCGTAGAAATGAATCATTGGGAAGCTGTGAAATGGTATGAGAAAGCAGCAAAGAAAGGCAATGCGGATGCGCAGAATATGTTTGGCTACTGCTATGATCATGGAGAGGGTGTGACAAATGACCTTTCCAAAGCAGCGGAGTGGTACCGGAAAGCCGCAGAGCAAGGCTATGATATAGCGCAGTACAATCTGGGTCTTTGCTACGCTAACGGTAGGGGCGTGACAAAAGACTATGCCAAGGCAGCGGAGTGGTATCGAGAAGCTGCAGAACAGGGATACGCAAGAGCTCAATATAATCTTGCGGTGTTATATTACAATGGAAATGGCGTGACACAAAACAAAGAAGAGGCAGTAAAATGGTATCGGAAAGCGGCAGAGCAGGGTGATGCAGATGCACAGTGCAGTCTTGGAGTTCGCTATGAGTATGGAGAAGGTGTAACAAAAGACCTGACCAAGGCAGCAGAATGGTATCGCAAATCCGCAGAACAGGGAGATTCTACGGCACAGTGCAATCTGGGCTTTTGCTACGAAAGGGGCATAGGTGTAACAAAAGATCTCGCTAAGGCAGTTGAGTGGTACCGAAAATCTGCGGAGCAGGGCTATGCGCGGGCGCAATGTAACCTCGGCGTTTGCTATGAATATGGCTGGAGTGTGACGAAAGACCCTGCCAAGGCGGCCGAGTGGTACCAGAAAGCAGCAGAGCAGGGATATGCACAGGCACAGAATAGGCTAGGTGAATGTTACTTCTATGGTCAGGGTAAGCCAGAAAACAAGTTTGCAGCGGTGAAATGGTATGAGAAAGCGGCAGAACAGGGAATTGCAAATGCGCAGTACAGCCTTGGCTACTGTTATGAAAAAGGGTACGGCGTGACAAAAGACAAAGAACAGGCTATGCAATGGTATAAGAAAGCGGCCGATCAGGGCCATGAAAGCGCAAAGGAAGCCATTGACGGGATGGAGAGCGGCGGCCTTGGCTCTGCCGTCGCAGCCGGTGCGGCACTGGGCGGAGCTGCCCTGATCTGGAAGTTTTTGAACAGTTGACAGCAGAAAGGAAAATAAATCATGGCAGACGAGCTTGAGGTGCTTGAAAAACAGCAGCTTTCCGCGCAGAAGTCGCTGAATGACCTGACGGACCAGCTGACCCTTGCAGACCATCTGGTGTATAAAAAATATCTGACGGAACTGCAGAACTATGGCATGGTGGAGCTTTCCCAGCAGATGCTGGACGTGCAGGACCCTGCCCAGTGCATCCAGCTGTTCCAGCTGCAGAAATTGACCCTGAAAAAGGGCGAGGATATGTTCCAGAAGCTTTCTACGGTGTACTATTCCAGCATGGCGCAGGGCTGCAGTCTGGCGGTGATGATCGATGTGCCGGAGGAGAATGTCGGCGCGAATATCTATCTGGGTGTCCGGGAGGACCCCTTGAAAAAGAACATGAAGAGCCGCGACCTGGATACTTCCAGCAAGGCGCTGCAAAAGGTGCTGAGCTCCAACTTCCCCGGCTCTGAGACAAGAGGCATTCCGCGGCAGGAGGAAAAAGAGCTGCTGGACGGAGCCTTTGGCGATACGCAGGAAGCTGTGGCCTCGGTGTCCTGCGTGGCGGCACTGCGGGATAAATCCAGGACGGAAGACAAGGCTTTTGTGCAGGGCATTGAGCGCTTTATGGACGCGATGGACGGAGAGGTGTACACGGCGCTGTTTCTGGCAGAGCCTGTCTCGGCAGAAACGCAGGCGGAGATACGCAGCGGGTACGAAAACCTCTACAGCAGTCTTTCGCCCTTCCGCAAGAGCACATGGTCCTATAGCGAGAACCAGAGCACGGCTGTGATGGAGAGCCTGTGCAGCGGGACTTCCCACACCATCAGCGATACCGTCAGTACGACCACAACGGACGGCACGAGCCAGTCCTCCTCGGTGACGGATGGCACCCAGAAAACGAAAGGGGTCAGCGGCGGCATCAACGGCGGTGTCGGCAGCAGCTCCGGCACCTCGGTCACAAAGATCTCGCCGGTGGCTGGCGGCATTGCAGGCATTCTGGGTCTGGGCGGCGCAGTAGCCTCGGTTGCGATTCCGGTGGCAGGTGCTGTTATTGGACCGCTGCTGGGCACGGCTGGCAGGGCCATAGGAGGCATGGCACCATCCAGAACGGCTTTCAACAGCATTGCCCGGAACATCGGCGGCTCCATGGGCGTAAACACCTCGTGGGGTACCAGCCACTCTGCCACCGAGCAGACCGGCACTTCGCACAGCACCTCCGATGGGACGTCGCATGGAACATCGGACACCATCAGCCAGCAGGAGAGCCACGGCACAACAGACGCCCGCGGCATGGGCCGTACCCAGCAGGTCGAGCTGTGCAACAAATCGGTGGAAGAATTGCTGGAACGCATTGAAAACCAGCTCAAGCGCGCCAAGGAAAGCGAGGATTACGGCTGTTATAAATGTGCGGCTTATTTCCTTTCGTCTACCCCGTCCACGGCGATACTTGCGGCCAATACTTACCGTGCATTGATGGTGGGTGAGGGCTCCTCGGTGGAAAGTGGTGCTGTGAATGTCTGGCAGAACGATGAGGCACAGGTGGCCCAGCTGCGGGAGTACCTCAAGCGATTCATGCACCCGGTCTTTGCCCGTCCGCTGTGGGCGGGTGCGCCGGACAGCCTGCTTTACACGCCGGCAACACTAGTTAGTGGGCGGGAACTGCCAATGCACCTTGGGTTGCCCACCCGCTCAGTGCACGGCTTGCCAATCATCGAGCACGCGGAGTTCGGCCGCAATGTGCCGGACGAAACGGTGCCGGATGCGGACAAGATGGAGCTGGGCAAAATCTACCATATGGGCAGGGAGGAAAAAGCGGACCTTATCCTGAACCGGCAGGCAATGGCCTCCCATACCTTTGTCACAGGCTCTACGGGTACGGGCAAGTCCAACGCAGTCTACCATCTTCTGGACGAGATAACAAAGGATGGACGGACGTCGTTTCTTGTGGTGGAACCGGCCAAGGGCGAGTACAAGAATGTGTTCGGTAGCCGCGCGGATGTAAAGGTGTTCGGCACCAACCCCAGAGAAACTCCGCTGCTGCGCATCAATCCCTTTGCGTTCCCGCAGGACATCCACATTCTGGAACATATCGACCGTCTGGTGGAAATCTTCAATGCCTGCTGGCCCATGTATGCAGCCATGCCAGCGGTGCTGAAGGATGCCATCGAGCGCAGCTATCAGAAAGTAGGCTGGGATCTGCGCAATTCGGAAAGTGAAAAGGGGGGGTTCCCGACCTTCTTCGACCTGCTGGATATTCTGCCGGGCGTCATTGAGGAATCGCACTACTCCAAGGACACCCAGAGCGATTATGTGGGCGCTTTGTGTACCCGTGTGAAGTCGCTGACCAACGGCATTTACGGCAGTGTGTTCTGCGCAGAGGACGCGCTGAGCGACGCAGAGCTGTTTGACTGCAATGTGGTCGTGGACCTGAGCCGGGTGGGGTCGATGGAGACAAAATCGCTGCTGATGGGCATCTTGGTGATGAAGTTACAGGAATACCGGATGTGCAGTAGCGAGATGAACAGCAGACTGCGCCATGTTACCGTGCTGGAAGAGGCGCACAATCTGCTGCGCAAGACGTCGGCGGAACAGTTGCAGGAAGGGGCAAATCTGCAGGGCAAGTCGGTGGAGATGCTGGCCAACGCCATTGAGGAGATGCGTACTTACGGCGAGGGTTTTATCATTGCGGATCAGGCTCCCGGCCTGCTGGATATGTCGGTCATCCGCAACACCAACACGAAAATCATCCTGCGCCTGCCGGACGAAGAGGATCGCAAGCTGGTAGGCAAGTCTGCCGCCCTGAAGGAGGCACAGATCGATGAATTGTCCAAGCTGCCGCTGGGTGTGGCTGCCGTTTACCAGAATGAGTGGCCGGAGGCGGTGCTCTGCAAGATTGAGGCATATCCCATGCCGGAAAATGCTGTTTATTGCAAACCGGCGGAGCAGACTCCGGTCAACACGGAGTTCGTGCTCAGTCACTTGGCCGCAGGGCAAAAACTGGAACCGCTGGGCGTTTCGGAGATGGAGCAGCTGAAGCTCTGGCTGAAACGCCATGAGATGATGTTGAAGCCGGAGGACGGCCGCTACCTGGAACAGGTCTTTGCAGGCGGCGAACTGGATGTGGCTAAGACCCGGAAAGCTGTGTTCGATTTCTTTGGTGGAATCAGCACGGTCGTTGATTACTGTGTCGCAGCCGAAAAATCGTTCACACCCCGTAAAGAATTTCTGGAACAGTTGCAGGGACAGTACGGCCTGAAAGCTGCTGCCGCAGACTGGGTGCTGAATAGCGTGATAAGCATGGGCGTGAGCCTGAACCCGGATGCAAAGGCTGTAGAAAATCTAAGGACGAATTTTGAACAGCAGGGAGGTCGTGTGCTGTGAGGCGAGAAATCTCAGAAGCGGAACCGATGGAAGCAAAAATGCACATTGGGTTGGATGATGTCGTCAAACAGTCATTTGAGCGTCTACAGAAAGGCGCGATAGAAAAGCCAGAAGAAAAACTGGATGCTGCTACGGAAAAGTCATTTGCAGAGCTAGAAAAAGAGCTGGAATACAAAAATAACGATGATGGAATGCCGTACCGTATGGAGCAGGATCTTTTGTCGGATGCAGAGTATAAAAGAAACGGATATGAGTATACTACCGATCACCTTGGAAGGTTGTTTACAGCCGAAGGAGACCTGCATCTGAAAGAGCATGATGGTCGTCTGCAAATTAAAGACAGCATCCATGACATTGGAAAAGGATATGAAAAAAGTACCGATGATCGAGGTCATGCAATTGCAGATCGCTTTGATGGGGCAAACGATTTGGAAAATCTCATTCCGCAGGATTCTGGACTAAATCGGAACGAATTCAAAAATTTTGAGAATAAACTGGCACAGGAAGTGGAAGCTGGGAAAAAAGTCAATCTGAAATTGGAGATGCATTATCCGGGAGACTCCTTCCGCCCGGATGCCATTACTGCTGTGACAACGATTGACGGAAAGCAGGAAGTTAAAGTATTTCTGAACGATCAGTATTTATAAGTCCACTGCACTTTCAGGTTATTACAATCTCGGTCGATTGCACATACAATACAAGTATCACTTCACAAAACGGAGGGTACTTGTACTATGGTGGACTATGCCGACATCGGAAAACGCATCCGTGCCTGCCGCCTTGCAAAGGGCATGACGCAGGAGCAGCTGGCCAATGAGGTCGGCGTGGTGGTCACCCACATCAGCCATATCGAAACAGGCAACTCCGTGCCCAGCCTGAAAACGCTGATCGACATCATCAACGCACTGGACTGCTCCGCAGACGAGCTGCTCTGCATCGAGATCAAAAAAGCAAAGCCGGTGTTCGACAGCTGGATGACCGAACAGCTTGCAGATTGCTCTGCCGATGAGGCAAAGATCATCAAAGAAACGGTGGTCAGCCTGAAAAAATCGCTCCGAAAAGTGTACGGAAAGTCCTCTAAATACAGATATGACTAAAACTTCAAAAACTGAAAGCCAGTTGATAGGTATTGAGTGCCTGAAAAAAGCACTCATAAAGTAAACGAACCGCCCCGGTTTCCGTTATAGGAAGCCGGGGCGGTTTTTCTATGTAAGGCTATATAGAGTAAGGCTATATAGAAAAATCCCAATGGAAGTTTGCCGGATGGACAATATTGGTGTCCGATCAACGCTTTATAATAAAAGCACAAAAGTGATTTATTTGAATCATTTCGAACGGAAAAGGTTACGCATCCATTGAGATGGGAGGAAACATCATGAAAGAACGATTTGAAATCTATGATGGCAGTGCAGAAGCTAAAAAAGCCAAAGGAAAATCCAAAAATCTGAGCGGCTTTCATCCGCTGTTTACCGCATCTGCCCGCAGAAGCATCGCGCTGGATTCCTTAAAAATCTGGCTGCTGCTGGGGTTCGTTGTGGGCGTGGTGACAGGTGTTGCAACCGGTGCCGGAGCAGTGTCGGTTCTTTTGGGGCTTCTGATCGCCGCAGTGATCTATTTTGGCTTCCGGGATGATGTCTATAAAAAAGTCTATGGCCCGGAGCATGACAGAGGCCAGCTGCCTTTGCCGGAAGGAATGAGCTGGGAAGAAGCTGTAGATTGCATCCGGCGCGGATTTGCCAACCCGGACGTTGAACGGGTTACGGATACTGCGGATGCCGTGACCTTTTAGACTCACTTCCCTCTGCCTTTGCAAAAAACTCGGAAAGCGTGATCTGAAAAGCATCTCAGATCTTTACAAGCGAAGGAATGGACGGGATCGCAAAGGTCTAAAGTCCCCAAGCGTCCAACTTACAACAAAAATGAGACAGGCGACCCACCTTTCGGGAAGCCTGTCTCATTTTTCCGTTGGGGGCTATTTGCATCGCTGAGAAACAGCCCGGTTTGGAAACTCAGTGATCGAAGGAGAACGGGGGATCACTTAAAGGCTGATATCCTTTCCGCCATTGAGCTTGCTGAAGGCCAGCAGGGAAATGACGGTGAGGATGGTCATGATGGTGGACAATGCGGCTGCAGTGCCGTAGTTGCCGCGGATGACCTCGGTATAGATCGCTACCGTCAGGGTCTTGGTCTTGCCGGTATACAGGATGATTGCGGTAGACAGTTCACTGATCATGGTGACCCAGCTCAGGATAGCACCAGAGATGATGCCGGAAGCCATCATGGGAACCGTGATGCGGAAGAATGCCTTCATCTTGGAAGCGCCCAGCGAGATAGCAGCTTCCTCAATGCTCATGGGGATCTGCTGCAGGATAGCCACCGACGAGCGGATGGTATAGGGCAGACGCCGGATGATGAGGGCTACTACCATGATGAGCATGGTGCCGCTGATGAGGAGCGGGGGCTTATTGAAGCCGATGAGCAGTGCGATGCCAAGGACCGTGCCGGGCACGATGTAGGGGATCATCGAGAGGACGTCCACCACATTGGTCAGGGCATTGCGGCGGCGCACCACCAGATAAGCGATGAGAACAGCCAGCAGCACGATGACGACCAGTGCCAGCAGGGGGATGATGATGGTATTCTGAATGCTGCGACCCAGCTTGCCGATGGCGGTCTGGTAGCTCTGCAGCGAGTAGCCGTCCACAAAGATCTTACCCTGCGTGTTCTTGAACGAGGTGTAGATGACGTAGGCCTGCGGCAGGATGGCGATGCCCACTACAAGGTAGACGACCAGATGCACCAGAGCGTTGATGCCCTTGCGGGCCTCCCGCTCCTCCACGGGGTGCATACTGTTCAGAGCGAAGGCGTTCTTGTTGGAAACGTACTTCTGGACGAGGAACACCAGCGTGGTGACGACGATAGCGATGACGGCGATAGCGGCTGCAAAGCCGTCGCTGCCGCCCACCTCGTTGATGAACTCAGTGTAAAGGACAACAGGGAAGGTACGGTAGCCCTCACCGATCAGCATCGGGGTGCCGAAGTCTGCAAAGGATCGCATGAACACCAGCAGAGCCGCAGCCAGCAGGGTGGGCATGATCAGGGGCACGACCACTTTGAAGAAGCAGACAATGCCAGAGCATCCGAGGTTCTCAGCCGCCTCGATGAGGGAGTTGTCGATGTTCTTCAATGCACCCTTGGCGTAGAGGAACACCAGCGGGAACAGCTGGAGCGTCATGACCAGCACGATGCCGCCGAAGCCGTAGATGTCCGGGATGGCGATGCCGAGGTTTTTGAAGAAGGCGGTGATGACACCGCTGCGACCCAGCAGCAGGATCCATGAGTAGGCACCGATGAAGGGAGCCGACATGGATGCCACCACAATGAGGATATTCAGCACCGACTTGCCTTTGATCTTAAAGATCGTGAACAGGTATGCCAGTGGGGTGCCAATGGCGATGGAGAGCACCGTCGCTGTGATGGACACCTTGAAGCTGTTGATCAGGGTATCGAAATAGTAGCTCTTGGAAAAGAACTTCGTGAAATAAGCCAGCGTGAAACCGCCGGTGTCGGGGTCCAGCACAGACTGGCGGATCAGGTATGCCATCGGGTAAAGCAGGAACAGTGCATAGAGTGCGATGGTCCCCAGCGTAATGGCTCCCCAGACATCAAGACGGAACTTATTATTGTTTTTCATAAGCGTCGCTCCTGATGAGATTGGTATCGCCGTCCTTGGTAAAGACGTTGATCTTCTCTTTCTTGACCTTCAGCAGCACCTTCTCGCCCTTCTTGAGACCCTCGCCAATGGAGGACTCCTCTACGATCTCCACCGAGTCGCCCTGATCGGTGTCAATGGTGTAGTGGGTGTTGAGACCGAGGTAGGTGCATTCCTGCACGGTGCCGTGGATGCCTTCGGTGCCGTCCTTGCAGATAATGAACTCCTCCGGGCGGATGGAACAGCGCACATCCTGCTCGGCAGCCTTGTCCAGAGCGTCGATGTGCTCATGGTAGCCGTCGGCAAAGGTGATGATGCCGTCCTTGACGTGGGCATTCACGATGTTGGTGCGGCCGATAAAGGTGGCAACGAAGACATTCTTCGGGCGCTGGTAGATGTCGCGGGGAGTGCCAACGTGCTGGATGACGCCGTCCTTCATAACGGCGATACGGTCGCTGATGGCCATTGCCTCTTCCTGATCGTGGGTGACATACACGGTGGTGATGCCAACGCTCTTCTGGGTGTGGCGGATGACGCTGCGCATCTCGACACGGAGCTTTGCGTCCAGATTGGAAAGCGGCTCGTCCATCAGCAGCACATCCGGCGAGATGACCAGTGCGCGAGCCAGTGCGATACGCTGCTGCTGACCGCCGGAAAGCTGGTTGGGCATACGGTCGGCATACTGCATGATCTGCATCAGGTTCAGAAACTCATCCGTCCGCTTCTTGATCTCGGCCTTGTCCACCTTGCGGTTTTTCAGACCGAATGCCACATTGTCCCGGACGGAGAGGTTCGGGAAGATGGCATAGTTCTGGAACACCATGCCGATGTTGCGCTTGCTGGGGTCCATATCGTTGATGCGCTTCTCGTTGAAGAAGATGTCGCCGCCCTCAATGGAGTTGAAGCCTGCGATCATACGGAGAAGAGTGGTCTTGCCGCAGCCGGAGGGACCCAGCAGGGTGAACAGCTCACCATCTCCGATCTCCAGATTCAGGTCCGGGATGACCGTATTATTCCCGTAGCGCTTTACTGCGTCTTTGACTGATATTCTGCTCATACTAGCCTCCTGCTGCCCTTTGAATTACTTGCTCTGCAGATCGGTGAAGATCTCAGTGTACTTGTCCACCAGCTCCGACTTGTGGGCGCTGACGTAGGGAATGTCCTCCTCGATGACATTGATGTCTGCCATCGGGGTCATGGCATCGTTGGTGGCAGCGTCCTTCATAACAGGACGGTTGGTCAGGGTGCTGCCCCAGATGTTCTGGACTTCCTCGCTCAGGATGAAGTCAATGAACAGCTTGGCATTGTCCATGTTCTTTGCGCCCTTGATGATGGTGGCAGAAGCAGGAAGGAAGACAGTACCCTCCTTCATGTAAACGATCTTGACAGGTGCGCCGTCCAGAACCAGCTGAGCACAGGGATCCTCATAGGACAGACCCACCACATACTCGCCATCGGCAACTCCCTTGTAAACGCCGCTGGAGCTTTCGCAGATCTTGCCGTCCACATTCTCAAACAGGTCGTGGACGTACTGCCATGCCTTATCGTCCTCGTAGCCGCCCATTGCAAGCAGCATATTGGTCAGGTGTGCGAAAGCGGAAGAGGAGTTGGCGGGGTCGGCAGTGGCGATCTTACCCTTCAAGGCCGGGTTCAGCAGATCTTCGTAGCCCTCGATCTTGATGTCACCGATGAGGTCGGTGTTGACGATGAGGACGCTGCCGTCCAGCACATTGCCGGTGATGAAGCCGCACTTGTTCTTGTAGGCGTCGATGACGTTTGCATCGTTGGCGGAAACATACGGCTCCCACAGGTCCTCGTTGGTGTACATCTGCGACCAGGAGCCACCGAACAGGACATCTGCGTAGGGATCGTTCTTTTCGGACTGGATACGCTTGACCAGTTCGCCGGTGCCGGCCTGGATCAGCTCGACATTGACGCCGTATTTCTCCTCAAACAGAGGAATGGTGGCGTTCAGCAGGCCCTCAGAGTTGGGCGAGTAGATCACGAGGTCGCCGCCGCCCTGTGCAGCAGAACCAGAAGCGGCAGTGGAAGCAGCGGTAGAACCGGCAGAAGAGGTGCTGGCGGAGGAGCCGCCGCAAGCGCTCAGAGCAGCAGAAGCTGCGATAACACCGGTAGCCATCAGGAACGAACGACGAGAAATCTTTTTCATAGTAAAAACCTCCATTTTTTACCTGAAACCTTTCGATAGTCCCATTTTAATGCTTCTAGCACAAAAATAATACTCAAATTGCAGAACAAATGGAAAAAATACCGAACAGCGGCTGTTCGGTATTTTTTCATAGACACTTATTTCAAGGTGTTCTGGTACTCCCGCACCGAGCAGCCTATGTATTTTTTGAAAACGTGGTTAAAATATTTGTACTCACCAATGCCGCACTCCCAGCCGATTTGGGAGATGGGCAGCTTTCCTTTCCGGATGAGTTCCAGAGCGTTCTGAATACGGCAGCGGTTGAGGTAGTCAATGACCGTTGTGCCAAGCTCTTTCTGAAACTTCTGGTTGATGTACCGTTCCGAGTAGTGGAACTGTTCCTGAAGGTCAGCAAGTGTTATCTTGCTCCGGTAATTCTCTTTCAGATAGGCTACGATGCGTAACACCAGCGGGTCAGTGACCTTATCTTCGCTTAATGGCGGCAGAGCGGTCCGACTGCGGACGGCCTCTGCCTCGTCCTCCCGCTGTTGGAGGTACTGGTTATCCCCCGCAAGGCGGACAGCCTTCTCCAGCGCAGTACGCATCTCATCCATGTCGAGAGGCTTGAGCACATAATCCGATACGCCGTTCCGGATAGCCTGCTGGGCGTACTCAAACTCCGAGTAGCCTGTCAGGATGATGGCGATATAGTTGAATTTCTCCCGGGTGTCGGCGATCATCTCAAGACCGTTTTTTACCGGCATGGTAATGTCGGTAATGACGATGTCAGGCTGCAGTTCAGCGATCTTTTCTTCACCTGCTGCCCCATTCTCTGCCTCGCCCACCACCGAGCAGCCGCACTCCTCCCACGGCACCGAGTAGCGAATGCCCTTGCGGATGATCTCTTCATCTTCTACAAGCAGAACGCGATACATGGTTTACATTCCTCCCAGCCGGAGCTTGAGTTTCACCGTGAAGCCTTCGCCCTCGGTGCTGTCGATGGTCAGTCCGCTGTCACCGCCGTAGCCCAGCCAGATGCGGCGGTTGATGTTCTGCAGACCATTGTGCTCGATGTTCACTTCATCCGAGCGCAGGATGTCTCGCAGCTGTTCCAGCATGGTCTCGTCCACGCCTCCGCCGTTGTCCTCTACCGTGAAATAGAGCGCATCCTCCCCCAGCCAGCCCCGTACCCTTATATGGATGCAGGGCTTTTTCTGGAATCCATATTTGATGCTGTTTTCCAGCAAGGGCTGTAAAAGCAGCTTCGGGATGATGAACTCCATGCAGGCGTCGTCGATGTCGATCTCGTAGGAGAAATTCGCACCGAAGCGGGTGGACTGGATCACAAGGTAATCCTGCAGATATTTCAGATCATCTTTAACGGTGACATTGTGCTTTGTGTTGTTGATGCTGTAGCGCAGGATGCCGATAAACCGCCCGATCAGCTGCTGGGCTCGCTGGGGGTCTGTCGGGATAAGATAGCGGATATTGTCCAGCGTGTTATAAATAAAGTGGGGATTGATCTGCGCCTGAAGATTCTGCATCTCCATCCGGTTGTTCACTTCGGCAAGAGCGATGTTGCGCTGGCTCAGCTCCTGAATGCTGCGAACCATCTTGTTGACCTGACGGGCGATCTCCTCGATCTCATCGCCGGTGTCGATCTCGATGATGTGATCGGGGTCCTCCTTGCGGATGATGCGGATCTGCCGCACGAGAGTGTCCACCGACTTTACCATCTGCTCAGTCATAGCGTGCATAATGCGGACGAACATTGCTGCCCAGCTCAGCCCCAGCAGTACGATCAGGAGCAGACCCACCAAGAGATAACTGTAATTCGTGGGCGAGTAGATGAAGGAGTAAGCCAACACCGTGCCGTTTTCCAGCGAGCGGCTGCTGCGCAGATAGCGGTTCCCGTTCACCCGCACATACTGCGCCGCATCGGCGGGCAGATACTTGTTGGCGTTCTTCTGGGAGAGGAAGGAGGAATTTGAACAGGCGATGACATCACCGTTGGGTTTGGTGAGGATGGCGTCGTACTGGTACTGGCTGAACAGTTTTGTCCAGTCGTTCTCATTCAGATAAACTGCCGCAGCACCCTGATATTCGCCATCCCGGTAGAGCGGATGGATCATAACGTATTCTGAGCTGTTGGCTCGGAAGTGGTAGACCGTGGTGTAGACGGCCCGCATAAGATGGCAGGCGTTGTCCACGGCGATGCCGTTGAATTCCTGCCGGTGGAGATTCATCTCTCCCTCCGAAAAGGTCGTGAACCGAACATTTCCCTTGGAGTCGGTAAGGATGAGCTGTATCTCCACAAGAGCCGAGACGTTGTAATGGCTGATAAGATAACGCAGGTTGTCCTGATCCTTCCGCAGCTCGGAGAGGAACAGCTCGGTGTGTCCAGCGTCCAGCAGAAAGGCTGACGTGTTATCGTACACCTCATGGAAGGTGGAGGCGACACTCTCCAGATGGTCTTCCCGCCGGGCGTTCTGGTTGAGAGCATTTACAGCAGCGATCGCAATGCAGAACAAAAGACATCCCAGCAGCAGGCTTGAGATCAGCTTACGGGAGACGCTCTGCTCCAGCTCCTGCTGAAAGCGGCTCTTTTTGTAGGTGCGATCGTGGTGACTGTGATCCATACTTTTTTCGCTCCTGCTCTTCGACAAACTTTGCCATACGTCGATTATAATGCCTTGAATCAGATGAGTCAACGGGCGTGCTGCTGTCATTTTTATTGCATAACACAAAAAACTGCCCGGAACGATAGGAGAAGGTCGTTCCGGGCAGTTTTGGCAGTACATGGAAAAGAACTTTTTACAGCATTTTCACGGTCAGAGCCTCGCTGGTGAGGTCCTGCGCGGTGTTGCTATGGGCAGGGTCATCCAGCATATACCGCAGCACCAGAACTTCGCCTACATAGAGGAATGCTGCCTTGATGGGGATGCTGCCGGAGTCCAGCGGGCTTTCCTGTGCGCCGCAGAGAAGGACGACATCTGCGAGCAATGCGCCGGGGGAGTCCTCGTAATGGGTCAACAGGATGATCTTTGCCCCGGCGGCCTTGGCGGTGCGCAGTGTCTCCATCATGTCGCGGGTCGCGCCGGAGTAGGAGACGAAGAGCACAACGTCGGCCTCGTTCATCAGACTGGCAGTCAGCAGCTGTAAATGGCTGTCGCCTGCGGTGCGGAACTTGGTGGAAAGGCTGGCGAAGCGGGCGCAGATGTCGTTTGCCAGGAGCATACTGCCGCCCTGTCCGAGGCAGAACACCTGCCGGGCCTCCTGCATCAGGTGTACGGCCTCGTCCACGGCCTCGGTAGAGAGGGCGTTCTGGGTGCCGTTGATGGCGGTGAGGAAACGGGCGTATGCGTGCTCGCAAAGTTCTGCGGTGGTGGCGCCGGGCTGCAGCTCCCTCTGGCTGGAGGGTGTGCCGGTGGCGTTGGCCTGCGCCAGCGCAATGCGCATCTCATGGTAGCCGTCGAACCCCAAAGCCCGGCAGAACCGGAACACTGTCGCCTCGGCGACGTTGCACTCCCGGGCCAGCGAGGAAATGGAGAGATACTGCGCTTCGTCCGCATGCTGCAGCAGGTAGTCAGCGACCGCGTGGCCGGATCTGGTCAGCTGGTCCTGTCGTTGATGCAGCAATTCCCAAAAATTTGTACCCATGGTCAAGCTCCTTCGAGCGGGCCGCAAGGCCCGCACTATTCCTTATACCTTCTTTTGCCCCCTTCCGCTGCACAGGGAAGGGGGCATCTTTATAAAAAGTATAAAAGAAGTTTGGCCGCTTGACAAGTGTGCCTTTCGCCATAATTCGGAAGAAAAAGCTGTGCAGAGCATCTAAAAATCGAGGAAAAGTATGACTTATTACTGAAAATAAATTTCAAAACTGCGGCAAGGAGAACGAAAATGATTTTCAAACCGAAAATGACAAACGGCGCAGAAATGATTACAAAACGGCTACAGCTGGCGGCAAAACTAGTGAAAGTGGCCAAAATCTGGCTGGTATCCCAGATATTTGTGCGGAATATACAAGAAAACTTTCTGAAAATTGTGTATGCGACCGATAGACAAAATGAAAGAAGTTTTCTATAATAAGGCCAACAAGAGCGGTCAGGGATGAAGGACCGCCGATATGATGATAGGTAAGGAGAACTTATTATGAAGAATGCCATTTCTCGTCGCTCCTTCTTGAAGGCCGTTGGTATTATGAGCGCAGCGGGTGCGCTGGCTGCCTGCGGCGGCAAGTCCGCATCTACCAGCACGGCGGCTTCTACTGCTGCTTCCACTGCCGCTTCCGGCTCTGCATCCGGCGCAAGCATCAAGCTGTGGACATACCCCATCGGCGGCTGGGGCAAGGACGAGACCGTGCAGGAGCTCATCGCCAGCTTCAACGCAAAGTATCCTGACATTAAAGTGGCCGTTGAGTATCTGGACTACACCAACGGCGATGACCAGGTGAACACCGCCATCGAGGGCGGCAGCGCACCCGACCTCATCATGGAAGGCCCCGAGCGTCTGGTGGCCAACTGGGGCGCAAAGGGTGTCATGGCTCCGCTGAACGATTTGTGGACCGACGACGCCAAGAAGGACATTTACGAGTCCGTCAACTCCGCCTGCCACAACGACAAGGGCGACTACTACGAGTACCCCCTGTGCATGACCGCACACTGCATGGCCGTCAACATGACCAAGGTCAAGGAAGTGGGCGCTGACAAGTATCTCGACACCGATAAGCACACCTGGAGCACCGAAGGCTTCCTGAACACCGTTGACGCTCTGTACAAGGGCGGCTACGAGAACGTGGCAGCCGTCTACTGCGGCGGTCAGGGCGGCGACCAGGGTACCCGCGCTATTATCAATAATATGTACGGCGGCACCTTCACCGACGACGCTCACACCAAGTACACTGCAGACTCTGCCGAGAACATCAAGGCCATCCAGACCCTGTACGACACCGACGGCATCAACTTTGACGCTTCCATCGCCGGCGGCGACGAGATCACCCTGTTCCGCAACGGCACCCTGCAGATGGCTTTCTGCTGGAACATCGCTCAGCAGCTGAACGCCGACAACAACGACGCCGGCCTGACCAACGACGGCGACGAGATCATGCCCATGGCATTCCCGACTGCAAGCGGCGACCCGAAGCTCTGCGGCGGCATCTGGGGCTTTGGCGTCTTCGACAATGGCGATGAGGCCAAGGTCAAGGCAGCCAAGACCTTCATTGAGTTCATCGCTGCTGACCCTGACCAGGTGAAGGACAGCGTTCTGGCTTCCACCTACTTCCCGGTCCGTGCCAGTGTGGGCGACATCTACGCCGACAATGCCATCATGAGCGAGTACACCAAGTTCATGGCCTATCTGGGCGACTACTACCAGATCACTCCGGGCTGGGCAACTGCCCGCACCGAGTGGTGGAACATGCTCCAGCGTGTAGGCACTGGCGAAGACGTTGCCACTTCCGTTGCAACCTTTGTCCAGAACGCCAACGCAGCCGCAGCCGCCGAAGCCTGAGCTTCTCCGCCTGAGGGCAAATAAGTAATGACTGCCCCTCCCTCGAACATCCCGGCGAGGGAGGGGCATTTTGTGTAAGACAAGCACCCAATCCGAACGAAAGGTCTGGTGATTTCTTTGGCTGCAAAGACTGCAAGCATCAAAGAGCCGAAGCGCAGCAGCGCACTGGTTCGGCAGGAGACCATCGCTTCCTACCTGTTCCTTCTGCCCAGCCTCATCTTTTTTCTCGGCTTCGTCATTTACCCCATGATACTCTGCGTGGTCACGAGCTTTTTTGACTCGACCATGAACCGTGCCGACATCTTTGTGGGTTTTGCCAACTACGCAGAGCTGTTCGCAGACCCCATCTTCATCGGCGCTTTGCGCAACACCTTCATCATCGTGGTCGTCTCGGTGCCTGTGACCTGTGCGTTCTCGCTGTGGGTCAGCTCGGCCATCGTCGATCTGCCCGAGTGGGCCACCAGCCTCTTCCGCTGCGTGTTCTACCTACCGGTCGTCACCGGCTCGGTGGCTGTCACCGTCGTGTGGAAGTGGATGTACAACAACTACTACGGCATCTTCAACTATCTGGGCAAGGCTGTGGGCCTCATCGACAAGAACATCAACTGGCTGGGCGATGAAAAATACGCTCTGGGCTGCATCATCCTCATCCTGCTCACTACTTCTGTCGGCCAACCTATCGTGCTGTACGTTTCTGCACTGGGCAACGTAGACCAGTCCATCGTGGAAGCCGCTGAAGTGGATGGTGCCACCGATTTCCAGTGCTTCTGGCGTATCAAGTGGCCCGCCATCATGCCCACCACCCTGTACATCCTGGTCATCACGACCATCAACTCCTTCCAGTGCTTCGCGCTGATCCAGCTGCTGACCTCCGGCGGCCCCAACCACAGCACCGATACCATCATGTACTACATCTACTACACTGCATTCAAGCTCTACCGCTATGGTTACGGCAACGCAATGGGCGTTGTGCTGGCCGTTATCATCGCCATCCTGTCGGCTGTCCAGTTCAAGTTTGGCAGTCAGGATCATTAAAGGAGGTGCCGGGCAATGACTGCAACCGCAAAAAAACAGAAACCGTTGAAGCGTCACCCCAGCAAGCTGAAAAAGATGAGCGCTTACATGATACTGACCCTCATCCTTATCAGCATCGTGGCCGTGCTGTTCGCGTTCCCGCTGTACTGGATCATCACCGGTTCCTTCAAGACCGGCGCGGCCATCAACTCCACGACCCCCGAGTGGTGGCCCAGCCAGTGGGTGCTGACCAACTACCAGAAACTTTTCGCAGGCAAGAGCGCACCCCTGTGGCAGCTGGCCGTGCCCTTCAGCCACTCTTTCAGCGCAGATGGAGAGCCGATCTATTTCTCCGTCGGCCCGACTGCTCCGGCCGCGCTGCGCTGGATGATCAACACCGTGTTCATGGCCGTCATGTCCATGATCCTCACCTGTATCACCGCCGCAATGGCAGGCTATGCGCTGGCAAAAAAGCGCTTCGTCGGCCGCAAGCTGCTCTTCACCCTCATCGTCTGCGCAATGGCCCTGCCTAAGCAGGTCATCCTCATCCCGCTGCTGCGTGAGATGAGCGCACTGAACCTTTACAATACCATCTGGGCCGTCATTTTCCCCATCGTGGGCTGGCCCTTCGGCGTCTTTTTGATGAAGCAGTTCAGTGAGGGCATCCCCACCGAGATGCTGGAAGCGGCCCGTATCGACGGCGCCAGCGAGGCGCGCACCTTCGTCAGCGTCGTGCTCCCGATGGTCAAGCCGGGCATCGGTGCGCTGGCCATCTTTACCTTCATCAACAGCTGGAACGATTACTTCATGCAGCTCATCATGCTGTCCAGCACCAGCAACCTGACGATCTCGCTGGGCATCGCAAAGCTGCAGGCGGAGAACAGCACCGACTTCGGCCTTATCATGGCAGGCGCCGCTCTGGCCGCTGTGCCGATCATCATCATCTTCCTGATCTTCCAGAAGTACTTCACCAAGGGCATCGCAATGGGTGCTGTCAAGGGCTAAAAAGGAGACCTATTATGAAAGACATTACCAAGTATCAGGGCGTTATCCCGGCCTTCTATGCCTGCTACGACGCAGAGGGCAATATCTCCACCGAGGGCGTCAAGGCGCTGACCCGCCATCTGATCGCAAAGGGCGTCAAGGGCGTGTATGTGGGCGGCTCCTCCGGTGAGTGCATCTATCAGCACGTCGATGAGCGCAAGGCCGTGCTGGAAGCCGTCATGAGTGAAGCCAAAGGCAAACTGACCGTCATCGCACACGTCGGCTGCAACAACACCGCCGACAGCGTCGAGCTGGCCCGCCACGCCGAGAGCGTGGGCGTGGACGCCATTGCATCGATCCCGCCCATCTACTTCCATCTGCCGGAGTACGCCATCGCCAAATATTGGAACGAGATGTCGGCGGCGGCTCCCAACACCGAGTTCGTCATCTACAACATCCCCCAGCTGGCCGGCACCGGCCTGACCATGAGCCTGCTGCGCGAGATGCTCAAGAATCCCAACGTCGTTGCCGTCAAGAACAGCTCCATGCCCACCCAGGACATCCAGATGTTCAAGGATGCCGGCATTGCCGCCCGTGGCGAGGGCAATTTCGTGGTCTTCAACGGCCCGGATGAGCAGTTCGTCTCCGGCCGCGTCATCGGCGCGGACGGCGGCATCGGCGGCACCTATGCCGTCATGCCGGAGCTGTATCTTGCCATGAACGAGCACATCAACAAGGGCGAGATCGAAGCTGCCCGCGCCATTCAGTACGACGCCGACCGCATCATTTATAAGATGTGCGAAGCCCACGGCAACCTCTACGCGGTGCAGAAGGAGATCCTGCGCCGGATGTACGGCCTTGAGCTGGGCGGCGTCCGCGAGCCGATGCCCAGCCTCATCCCGGAAGATGAGCCCATCGTCGCCGAAGCACAGGCCATGATCGAAGCCGCCATCGCAAAGCTCTGAAAAATCAAAAAGCGCCCCCTCTCCGTCTCTCAATGAGGGGGAGAGGGCAGGCGCTCTTTGTGCTTCTGTTAAAAAACACTTGGTTAGGAGAAAATCAACATGATCTGCGACGCACTGGAGCACCTGAACCGTTATCGCGGGCTCCACCGGAACCTTGACACCGCCATCGACTATCTTACCGCCTACCATGTGGCCCACGATTTGTACGATCTGCCGCTGGGGCGCACCGAGGTGGACGGCGAGAACGTCTTCATCAACGTGATGGAGGCCGATTTGAGCCCCGACAGCACCCGCCTCGAATACCACAAAAAGTACGCTGACCTTCAAATCGATTTGACCGGCGGCGAGGGCTGGGGTTATACGACTCTGCCCGGCGAAGAGGCAGGGGAGTTTACGGGAGATATTGGTTTCAGGACCAGTCCGGATGCCGTCAGCGGCACGCTGGGCGAAGGGCGGTTCGTCCTGTTTTTCCCCGGCGAGCTGCACAAGCCCGGCGTGGCACGCCCCGGCTGTGCGCATGTGCGCAAAGTGGTCATCAAAATCAGGATGGAGGATTGATGGATATGGAGAAAGAAAAACTGTTTGAGCAAATCAAAGGCGGGCTCATCGTCTCCTGTCAGGCACTTGAGACGGAGCCTCTTTACACCAAAGAGGGCGGCGTCATGCCCCTGATGGCGAAAGCCGCCGCCATGAGCGGAGCCGTGGGCATCCGCGCCAACACCGTCCGCGACATCACCCAGATCAAACAGGTGGTGGATCTGCCCGTCATCGGCATCATCAAAAAGGATTACCCCGGCACCCCCATGTACATCACTGTCACCATGAAGGAAGTGGACGAGCTGGTGGCCTGCGGCGTGGACATCCTTGCCGTGCAGGGTACGGGTGCGCTGCGCCCCGACGGCTCTACTTCGGCCCAGTTCATCCGCGCCATCAAGGCGAAATATCCCGACCAGCTGCTCATGGCTGACTGCGACAATTTCGAGAACGCCATGCTCTGCGCCGAGGCCGGTGCTGATTTCGTAGGCACCACCATGCGCGGCTACACCCCCGAGACACAGGGAATCAACGATATTGATTTTGAGTTTGTCCACAAGCTGGCCGCGGAATGCCCGGCGAAGATCATCGCCGAGGGCCATATCCATTACCCTGAGCAGGCTGTCAAGGCGCTGGAAGCCGGAGCTTTCGCCCTCGTCGTCGGCGGTGCCATCACCCGCCCGGCGGAGATCACCGCCCGCTTCACCGGTGCCATCAACGCCATGCACAAATAATACGGAGATACGACTATGAAACAGTATCTTGCCATTGATATTGGCGGCACTGCCGTCAAGCTGGGCATCGTGGACGAAGAGGGCCGTGTGCTCTCCAAAACGGAGCAGAGCGTCTGCTTTGACGGCTACCAAACCCCCATCCTGACCACCGTGCTGAAGGCCGCAAAAGAGTTCCTCGCCGCCCAGAACATCCCCGCAGAGAGCTTGACTGGCATCGGCGTGTCTGCCACCGGGCAGATCGATAGCCGCAAGGGCACCGTGGCCGGGACCTGCGGCAGCCTGCCCAACTACATCGGCGCACCCATCAAGGCGGAGCTGGAAGCCGCCTTCGGCCTGCCGGTGACGGTCGCCAACGACGCCAACTGCATGACGCTGGGCGAAGTCTGGGTCGGCGGCGCGAAGGGCTGCACGGACGTCATCGGTGTCACGCTGGGGACCGGCGTCGGCGGCGGCATCCTCACCGGAGGCCGCCTGCTGGAGGGTGCGCGGGGTCTCGGCGGTGAGCTGGGACACTTCCGCACCCACGCGCTGGATGGCGTGTTCTGCACCTGCGGCGCGTCGGGCTGCTGGGAGCGGTACGCCGCAACCACCGCTCTGGTGCGGGGCGCACAGCCCCGGAACCCGAAGTGGAAGGATGGCCGCGCTATCTTTGAGTCGGCCCATGCAGGCGACCCCACCATCCTGGCGCTTCTGGACGACTGGACGGATGAGATCGCCCAGGGCCTTGCGGGCATGGTGCATATCTTCAATCCGCAGCTCATCCTCATCGGCGGCGGCGTCAGCGCACAGCAGGAGCTGCTGATAGACCCCGTCGCCAAGAAAGTGCGCGCCTCCGTGATGCCCGCTTTTGCGGAAGGACTGGAGATCCGCGCCGCCCGGCTCCACAACGACGCCGGCATGGTGGGCGCAGTTTACTATTTCCGCCAGTCGCGGGGCGAGATCTGAAAGGGGAAGAGACGATGAAAAAACATATCCTTTGTCTGGGCGACTCCAACACCCACGGCTACTGTGCCGACCCGGCGGACTGTGCCGACCACGGCATCCGCTTCAACGAGGATGAGCGCTGGACCTGCCGTCTGCAGACGGCGCTTGGCAGCGACTATCTCGTGACGGAAGAGGGCCTTTCGGGCCGGACGACCGTTTTCGTGGACCCCATCCATGAGTCGATGGACGCTCTGAGCGTGGCGTATTCGCTCCTCAAGAGCCATGAAGCCATCGACCTGCTCATCATCATGCTGGGTACCAACGACGTCAAAGAGCGGTTCAACGCCAATGCCGCCTGCATCGGCGCGGGGATGGAACGGCTGATCCTCAAGGCCAAGAGCGTGGAATGCTGGGGGACCAAGGCTCCCAACATCCTCGTCGTGGCCCCGCCCCGCATCGGCGATGGCTTCCATGATGCCGTCATGGGCGAGGGCTGTGTGGAAAAGTCGAAGGGTGTGGCCGAGCAGTTCCGTATCGTCGCGGAACGTCAGAACGTCCATTTCCTCAATGCTGCCGACTGCGAGTTTAATCAGGTGGACTTCATGCATCTGACCCGTAAGGGCCACGCACAGCTGGCGGATCTGCTGGCAAAGGAAGTGCCGACGCTTTTATAATAGCATAACGAGCCGCCCCGGCTTCCTGTTGCGGAAACCGGGGCGGTTTTGCTGTTTTTGGACTCTGACTTCCGCAGGGATGCGCTTCCTGAATGTAATGATAAATCTGCACTCCGGGGGGAGCTTTGCGGATGGGAAGGAAACGATTTCGAACTTCTCCGTTGCATTTCGCACCAAAGTATGTTTCAATAAAAAGCAGCAAATGGAATGGAACGGAGAAGGGAGAGACTGCGGGATGCTGAAAATTGCTGTCGTCGAAGACCAGCAGGAGGTGCGGGACGAGCTGTGCCGGTTCATCCGGCAGTACGCCGCCGAGAACAGCCTGCAGGTCGAGGTGCTGCCCGTCGAGGATGGAGCCGTCATCGCGGAGCACTACGAGCCGGGGTATGACATCATCTTTATGGATGTGGAGATGCCGGGACTGGACGGCTTCGGCGCGGCGGAGAAGATACGGGCCGTGGACGCAGACGCCGTGCTGGTGTTCGTGACCAACATGGCGCAGTACGCCATCAAGGGCTACGAGGTGGACGCACTGGACTATGTCCTCAAGCCGGTGAACTACTACCAGTTCTGCACCAAGCTCTCCCGGGCTGTCCAGCGGGTGCAGCGCCGCCGGGGCGGACAGGTCGTTTTACAGCTGGCCGGAGGCGGGATGCAGGTGCTCTCCACCGGCGACATCTACTATCTCGAGACCCATGACCGGCTGCTCTGGTATCACACCACCAAGGGTGAGTTTTCCGTCCGTGCCAGCCTCGCCAGCGCCGAAAAGCAGCTGGCGCAGTACCATTTCTCCCGCTGCAACCAGTGCTATCTGGTCAACCTGCAATATGTAAAGGCCGTGGAGAACGACTTTGTCCATGTCAGCACCGACCATCTGGAGATCAGCCGCCGCCAGCGTGCGGCTTTCCTGACGGCGGTGGCGTCCTACATCGGAGGTGTGCTGTGAATCTTCTTGCACGCCATGTCATCTTCCGGGCATTGCTGCGGTGGACTGCCGCGGCGGCGTTCTGCGTCCCGCTCAAGCACCGGCCTCACGCCCGCCTGCGGGCGCTGGGGATGCTGCTGCCGCTGCTGGGGCTGACCTATGTGCTCGACCCCGCGGCCCAGAGCACCAGCCTCCACGAGCTGCAATTCTCTCTGCTGACGCTCTATGTCGCGTTTTTCGTTCTGCTGGGCATGATGATATACGCCTGCGTTGAGATAGACAAAAAGAGTGCGCTCTACTGCGCCGTATGGAGCCTGCTGGCCTCCCAGACCGCTTACGAGTGCTGGCATCTGGTGGAAGTGTTCTTCGAGCGGCAGGGAATGCCCCTCGACCTCAGAAGCCTGCCGGTCATGCTGGCACAGCTGGCCGCTGGTGCATTCTTTTATTTTGTTATCTGCACCACCCTCTCCCGGAAGATGTCTTATAAAGGAGCGTATAACATCGGCCCGCGCCAGCTGACCAGCGCCTTTTTCATCGGCATCCTCTTCATGTTCCAGGCCGCGCTGCTCAGCGGCGGGCAGGTGGTGGCGCTGGATCGCAGTCTCGTCATGACGATGTTTGTCGGGCAGTTTTACTTCCTGACCCTGCTCTACTTCCAGACCGAGGTGTTCAAGCTCTCGGCCATGCAGAAGGAGATGGACACCCTCAACCTTTTATATGAGCGCCAGCGGGAGCAGTATCAGGTGGCGCGGCAGAACGTCCAGATCATCAACAAGCGCTGCCACGAGCTGAAGCTTCAGATCGCCGCGCTCCGCCAGATGTCGGACACCCCGGCAGACCCGGAGCTGAAAGCCCACATCGACGAGGCCGAAAAGGCCGCTCAGCTCTACGACGCCAGCCGAAACACCGGCAATGAGGTGCTGGACGTGGTGCTCACGGAAAAGAGCCTGCTCTGCGAGTCCCGCCGCATCCAGCTCAACGCGGTGACGGACGGCAGCTGTCTGAGCTTTTTTGAGGCCGGCGACCTCTACGCCCTTTTTGCCAATATGCTGGATCACGCCATTGAAAGCGCGGTGAAGACGCCGGAACCGGAGCGCCGCTGCATCGACCTGCTGGTCTGTACCCGGCAGAGCTTCGTAGTGGTGAACGTCATCAGCCCCGACCGCCCGGCGGAGTCTGCCGACACCCGTGCCGCCCATTACGCCGTCAAAGTGACCAACCGCATCGTTCAGAAGTATAAAGGTACCCTGACCACAGAGAGCCAGAACGGGTTCTTTGCGGTGAAAATTATTTTTCCGAGCGCCCTCTCGTAAAGGCTCTCCCTTTGGGAGAGCTGGCGCGTGAGCGCCTGAGAGGGCAAGGCCGCTGCCCGTGAGCATAGTGCGCAGCGATGCTCTCCCTCTGCCAAAGGCTTTTGCTCATCGCTGTATCGAGACTCTTTTACAACAGGCTTGCCCTCTCCGTCAATGCAAGCATTGCCACCTCTCCCAAAGGGAGAGGCTTTTTTGTTGTCCCGCAAGCTTTCATTTAGCTCTCGTTGTATCCAACTGTTTGTAAGAGATGCACAAATATATCGGCTTCGATTTGTGAGAGCAAAACCGAATATCCACACCATTCGACCGATTATCGCAACGGTCTTGCGAAAGGAAAAGTCTTTGATAAAATAATAGCGAAAGACAGAAAAACGACCGCACAACAGAGAAAACGCTACAGATACACGGGAGGAAAACGAATGCGAAGCATCGCCAAGCTCATGCAGGACTGGCAGTTCACCGGGCCGGACGGCAAGACCACTCTGGTGGAGCTGCCCCACACTTGGAACGCAAAAGACGGCCAGGACGGCGGCAACGATTACTGGCGCGGCACCTGCACCTACAGCACCACCTTTGCCGCTCCGGCGTTCGACGCAGCTTCGCAGGAAGTCTGGCTGCAGTTCGAGGGCGTCAATTCCAGCGCCAAGGTTCTGCTGAACGGCAGGAACATCTGCACCCACGACGGCGGCTACTCCACCTTCCGTGTCCATATCTCCGACCTGCTGGCAAAAGACAACCAGCTCACCGTCGAGGTGGACAACAGCATCAACGACCGCATCTACCCCCAGAAGGCCGACTTTACATTCTACGGCGGCATCTACCGCGACATCAGCCTGATGGTGGTCAGCAAGAACCACATCGCTCTGAGCCACTTCGGCGACACCGGCGTCAAGATCACCCCCGCCCTCAGGGACGGCAGGGCTGACATCCGGGTCGAGACCCTCGTGGAAGGCGAGGGCGCTGTCTCCGTCGAGCTGCAGGACGCAGCCGGCAGCATCGTGGCCAGAGCTGAGGGCGCAGACGCTCAGCTCCACCTGGACGCTCCCCACCTCTGGGACGGCGTGAAGGACCCCTATCTCTACACCTGTGTCGTCCGCCTGAGCAGCGACGGCACCGTGGTGGACGAAGTTTCCACCCGCGTGGGTCTGCGCACCTTCTCGGTGGACGCTAAGAAGGGCTTCTTCCTCAATGGCCGTCCCTATCCGCTCCACGGCGTCTCCCGCCATCAGGACCGCAAGGGCGTGGGCAACGCCATCACCCGCGAGATGCACGATGAGGATATGGCCCTCATCCGGGAGCTGGGTGCCAACACCATCCGTCTGGCCCACTACCAGCACGACCAGTACTTCTACGACCTCTGTGACCGGTACGGCATGGTGGTCTGGGCTGAGATCCCCTACATCTCCGAGCACCTGCCCAATGGCCGCGCCAACACCATCAGCCAGATGAAGGAGCTCATCTGCCAGAACTACAACCACCCCTGCATCGTCTGCTGGGGCGTCTCCAATGAGATCACCATCTCCACCAGGGACAAGGCCGATATGCTCGACAACCACCGCGAGCTGAACGACCTGTGCCACACGATGGACTCCACCCGCCTGACCACGCTGGCCTGCTACGCTATGTGCGGCCCCTTCAACCCGGTGGCTCACATCACCGACCTCGTCAGCTGGAACCTCTACCTCGGCTGGTATGTGCCGGGCCTGTTCCTGAACGACCTGTGGATGGACTTTTTCCATCTGGTCTACCCGGGCCGTCCTCTGGGCTTCTCCGAGTACGGCGCCGAGGGTATGCCGAACCTCCACAGCTCGAAGCCCCGCCGCGGCGACCACACCGAAGAGTATCAGGCAAAGTATCACGAGTACATGCTCCGCTGCTTCGACCGGCATAAGTGGATGTGGGCGACCCACGTCTGGAATATGTTCGACTTTGCAGCCGACGCCCGCGACCAGGGCGGCGAGCCGGGCATGAACCATAAGGGACTCGTCACCTTCGACCGAAAGACCCGGAAGGACAGCTTCTACCTCTACAAGGCATGGTGGAGCGACGAGAACTTTGTCCACATCTGCTCCAAGCGGTTCACCGACCGCACGGAGAGGGAGATGGAAGTGAAGGTCTACTCCAACCAGAAGTCCGTCGCCCTCTACGTCAACGGCGAGAAGGCCGGCGAGCAGACCGGCGAGCACGTCTTCAGCTTCCGTGTGCCGCTGACCGGCGAGATCGAAGTCAGGGCTGTGGCCGGTGACTGCACCGACACCGCTTCCTTCCGTCATGTGGACACCCCGAATCCCAGCTACAAGCTGGTCAAGACCAAGTCCAAGAGTGCAAACTGGGTCTGATCTGTGAAACATTCCGCCGACCGGCGGTTGTTATAGAAAAAAGGAGGAGAATCCGTGAAAAACACCAAACCGAAAGTACGGCTGTGGTCTGTTCTCACCGGCCTGACGGCGATCCTGACCGTCGCTGCCATTGTGGGCAACATCATCGCAAACCAGTACGCTACCACCCTCAACGTCGCTCTGAATGCATCTACCTATAAGATCATCCACGGCGAGAATACCGGCGATACCGAATACTTCAAGAAGGGCTTTGCTTCCGATGAGGAGCGCGAGGCTTACGAGGCCGAACTGTGCGCGACGGTCGAGGCCGAGGGCGCAGCTCTGCTGAAGAACGAGAACAATGCCCTGCCTCTGGCCAGCGGCGCTAAGGTCAGCCTGTTCGGCCACGGCTCTGTGGACCTGATGTACGGCGGCACCGGCTCCGGCTCTGTCGATACCAGCAAGGCTCCCAACCTCAAGCAGGCTCTGGAAGCTCAGGGCATCACCATCAACCAGACCCTGTGGGACCTGTACAGCTCTGACTCCATGATGAGCAAGTACAGCCGCCTGACCCCCGCTTCCATCTCCGATACTCTGGAGGCGAACACCCAGTACGCTGTCAACGAGGCTCCCTGGAGCGCTCTGTCCAGCGCTGAGTCCAGCTTTGCTGAGTACGGCGACGCTGCCATCGTGGTCCTCTCCCGCTCGGGCGGTGAGGGCGCAGACCTTCCCAGCGGCGAGAATGGCACCAGCGACAGCTGGATCTCCGGCCAGGAGGGCGACGGCAACTACCTCGCTCTGTCCGCTGAAGAGATCGAGCTGCTGCAGAACCTGAAGGCTCTGAAGGACAACGGCACCTTCAAGAACATCGTCGTCCTCATCAACAGCTCCAACGCCATCGAGCTGGACTTCCTCAACCCCGAGATCTGCGGTGAGGACTACGGCATCGACGCTGCGATGTGGATCGGCGACGTGGGCCAGACCGGCATCAACGGTGTGGGCCAGCTGCTGTCCGGCGCTGTCACTCCCTCCGGCTCTCTGGTCGATACCTATCTGTACGACAACATGGCAAACCCCGCTATGTACAACTTCTACACCCAGGCTTACCCCAACGCAGCAGAGTACGACCTGCTGACCGAGGGTGCTGACGTGCAGGGTATGTACAGTGTCTACCAGGAAGGCATCTACCTGGGCTACCGTTACTTCGAGACCCGTTACGAGGATGTCGTCATGGGTACCGCCAAGGCTGGCGATTACAACTGGGCGACCACCGTTGCTTACCCCTTCGGCTACGGCGACAGCTACACCACCTTCGCATACTCCAACTTCAACGTGACCGAGTCTGACGATGCCTTCACCGTCACCCTGAAGGTCACCAACACCGGCAAGACCTTCTCCGGCAAGGAGACCGTCCAGATCTACTTCCAGTCTCCCTACACCGCTTACGACAAGGCAAACGGCATCGAGAAGGCTGCTGCTGAGCTGTGCGGCTTCGCAAAGACCGACGTGCTGGCTCCCGGCGCTTCTGAGGACGTGACCATCACTGTCCCGAAGAGCGAGCTGCGCACCTACGACGCGAACAACGCCAAGACCTACATCGTGGACGCCGGTGACTACTACTTCACCGCTGCCACCGATTCCCACAACGCAGTCAACAACATCCTGGCTGCCAAGGGCTACACCGTCGAGAACACCAATGGCCGCATGACCGAGGACGGCAGCACCGACCTCGTCTGGAAGTGGACCAACGACACCCTCGACACCACCACCTTCTCCACCAGCGCAACCGGCACTGCCATCACCAACCTGTTTGACGAGTCCGACCCCAACAAGAGCAGCGATGCTCCCGGCAGTGTGACCTGGATGAGCCGCTCCGACTGGACCGGCACCATCCCCACCGCTCCCGCACAGCTGACCGCCAACGAGACTCTGGCTGCAAGCCTCGCCTTCACCAAGTACGACGGCTCTGAGGCCAACAGCGTCGAGATGCCCACTCTGGGCGCCAAGAACGGCCTGACCCTCGCTTCCATGATCGGCAAGGACTTCGATGATCCCGAGTGGGATACCCTGCTGGACCAGCTGACCTACAGCGAGATGGTCAACACCATCACCCTCGGCTTCCACAACACCGCAGCCGCTGCCTCAATCGGCAAGACTGCTACCAAGGACGAGAACGGCCCTCAGGGTCTGACCGCTGCCCTGACCGGTGGTGCATCCGCAATGTGCTACACCTCCGAGGACGTCATGGCTGCTACCTTCAATGTTGACCTCATCAACGAGGTCGGCAGGTGCATCGGCGAGGACTGCCTGGCCATGGGTTACTCCGGCCTGTACGGCCCCGGCATCAACATGCACCGCACCGCTTACTCCGGCCGTAACTTCGAGTACTACTCTGAGGACCCGTTCGTGGCTGGCACCATCTGCGCTGCTGAGGTGCAGGGCATCCAGTCCAAGGGCGTCTACGTCTACCTGAAGCACGTCGCCCTGAACGACTCCGAGACCAGCCGCCGCGGTGTCAACACCTGGCTGAACGAGCAGACCGCTCGTGAGATCTATCTGGAAGTCGCTGACAAGGCCATCACCGATGGCGGCGCCTGGAGCGTCATGACCGGCTTCAACCGCTGGGGTGCTACCTGGTGCGGCGCGAACGCCAACCTGCTGACCGGCTTCCTGCGCGGCGAGCTGGGTATGCGCGGCATGTGCATCACCGACTTCTCCGGTTCCAGCCAGTACATGGACCTGGTGGACGGCCTCATCGCCGGCTCCGACATCTGGGACAGCCCGATGCCCAAGATCCACACCACCAAGGCTGCAAACTATGAGAACGATGCTTACATCGTCACGCAGATGCGCAACGCGATGCACCACATCCTCTACACCGTGGTCAACTCCAACGCCATGAACGGCTGGGCTTCCACCGATACCCTGAAGACCATCACCCCGTGGTGGCAGACCGCCATCTATGCGCTCATCGCAGTGCTGGCCGTCCTGACCATCCTGTGCGCATGGCAGCTGAGCAAGGCCCTCAAGGCGAAGAAGAGCATGGTCGATACCGCTCCCGCAGCTGACCAGAAGTAATTCCGGCGCAGATTTCCGCAACTGTTAAGAATGAATGGCAGCCTGTCCCCCAGAACGGCGGGCAGGCTGCCGTTTTTTATAAGAAAAAAGGAGACACCGCAAATGGGTGAACAAACCGCAAAGGCGCCGGGCCTGAACCGCGCCAAGACCTACCAGCTGGTGCTGTTCCCGCTGAACAACGGCGCAACGAACGTGTACTATGTGCTGGTGCTTTCCTACATCGCCACCTTCGGCAGCAAGGTGCTGGCCCTGTCCATGATCTTCGCTTCGGTCATGGTCACCGGTATGCGCCTGTTCGACGCCATCACCGACCCCATCATCGGCGCCCTGATGGACCGTACCAACGGCAAGTTCGGCAAGTTCCGGCCCTTCATGGTCATCGGCAACCTCATCATGGCAGCCAGCATCCTCGTGCTGTACTGCCTGACCCCGCTCATCCCCGCCAGCTCGATGTTCCTGCGCTATGCGGCTTTCGTGGCTCTGTACGCAGTCTGGGTCATCGGCTACACCTTCCAGACCAGCTGCACCCGTTCCGGCCAGACCGTTCTGACCAACGACCCCAAGCAGCGCCCCCTGTTCACCATTTTCAACACCGTCGGCTCTCTGCTGGGCATGGGTGCGATGCAGTTCTTCGCCCCCATCCTCGCCAAAAACTATGAGGGCGGCTACGCTTCTGCCGGTTTCTTCCGCACCCTGGCTCCTGTGGGCATCGTCATCTCCATCCTCCTCACCATTCTGGCCATCATCGGCATCTGGGAGAAGGACCAGCCCAAGTACTTCGGCATCGGCGGCGAGGCCAGCGAGAAGGTCAAGCTGCACGAGTACGTCCAGATCATCAAGAACAATAACCCCATGCAGCGCCTGATGGTGGCTGGTGCCGGCTGCAAGCTGGCTCTCTCCATCGCCACCAACACCACCGTCCTGTGTATGCTGTACGGCTGCATGATGGGCAATTATGACGGCCTGTACCTGCCCATGATGGTGCTGGGCTACGTCTTCAGCGTGCCCTTCTTCCTGCTCACCGTCCGCACCAGCCAGAAGGAGGGCCAGAAGGCCAGCCTGATGAAGTACGTCAGCGTGGCATTCATCTGCTACATCGGCGTGCTGGTGCTGCTGCTGCTCTGGGGCCGCAGCGACGCCTTCACCCTGTCCATCATGGGGGACAACGGCCTGTCCATCAACCTCTACACCATCCTCTTCATCGCATTCTTCGGCATCGGCTACGGCGCATACTACGCCACCGCCGATATGCCCATCCCCATGGTCGCCGACTGCTCCGACTACGAGACTTACCGCAGCGGCAACTACATCCCCGGCATCATGGGTACGCTGTTCAGCCTGGTGGACAAGCTGGTGTCCAGCCTGTCCGCTACCGTCGTCGGCATCGCTGTGAGCTTCATCGGCCTCGAGAGCCTGCCCACCCAGTACGACTCCTACACCCCCGGTATGAACTGGGTGGTCATCGTGCTGTTCTGCATCATCCCGATGGTGGCCTGGGCCGCTACCCTTATCGCCATGAAAGGCTATACCCTGACCGGCGAGAAGATGAAGGAGATCCAGGCGGTCAACGCCTGCCGCCGCGACGCTGTGGCCAACGGCATGAAGCTGGAAGAGGCCATGACCAAGTGGCAGAGCATGGACCAGCTGCCCGCCGAGTACCGCAGCTGAGCCTGTAAAGAGGAAGAACATGGAACAGAATGTACTGAACACTGACCTGACCGGCAAGGTGGCCGTCGTCACGGGCGCAAGCGGCACCCTGTGCTCCATTTTCGCCAAGGCTCTGGCCCGGGCAGGCGCAAAAGTCGCCCTGCTGGGCCGCAATATGGAGAAGCTCAAGGCTCTGGCCGACGAGATCGAGGCCGAAGGCGGCATCGCCAGGGGCTACACCTGCAACGTCATGAACAAGGCCAACTGCCTGCAGGTGGCTGAGGACGTGATGGCAGAGCTTGGCCCCTGCGATATTCTGGTGAACGGTGCCGGCGGCAACAACACCCGCGCCAACACTGACAAAGAGTATTTCGAGATGGCCGACCTCGAGGACGATACCGTGACCTTCTTCGACCTCGACGAGAGCGGTGTAGAGATGGTGTTCGACCTGAACTTCATCGGCACCCTGCTGCCCACCCAGGCCTTCGCCCGCCAGATGGTGGGCCGCCCGGGCTGCAACATCCTCAACATCTCCAGCATGAATGCTTACCTGCCCCTGACCAAGATACCGGCCTACTCCGGCTCCAAGGCCGCTGTGACCAACTTCACCCAGTGGCTGGCCGTCCATTTCAGCAAGGTCGGCATCCGGGTGAACGCCATCGCCCCGGGCTTCTTCGCCAGCGAGCAGAACGCCAGCCTCCTCTACAATGAGGACGGCACCCCGACGGCCCGTACCAACAAGATCCTCGCCGCGACCCCCATGGGCCGCTTCGGCGACAGCGAAAAGGACCTTGTGGGCGCACTGCTGTTCCTGCTGAACAATGACGCTGCCGGTTTCATCACCGGAATCTGCCTGCCCATCGATGGCGGCTTCTCCGCCTATTCGGGCGTGTAAAAATGCAAAAAAAGCTCCGGTTTTCGTACGAAAGCCGGAGCTTTTTTGTGCTTTTCAGGACTCTTTTTCTACATTCTGTTGTTTCTGCTCGATTTTTTCCATATAGCGCCAGAGGGTCGTGCGGCTGATGCCCAGCTGACGGGCAGCGGCGGCGCGGTTGCCGCCGTGGGCGGCGACGGTCTGCTGGACGACATCGCGGATGACCTCTTCGAGGGTCTGCTCACTGGGCTTGCGGGCAGAAGCCGGCTGCGGCATGGCCCGCAGGGTCCGCTCTTTGGAGAGCATATCGGCCACCGTCCCGGCCCGGATGTAGGGGCCGTCCGACAGGGCGGCGAGGGCGCGCAGGACGTTCTTGAACTGGGTGTAATTGTTGGGCCAGGGGTACTGGCGGAGCATCTCGATGGCCCGGGGCTCGAAGCCCGAGAGCTGCTTGCCCAGCTCGAGGTTCAGGCTGTTGAGGTAGAGGCTGGACAGAGACGGGATCTCGTCGGAGCGGCTGCGCAGGGAGGGCAGGGGAAGGGCCAGTGAGCCCAGCCGCTCACTGAAATGCCGCAGCACCTCCGGCACCGGCTCCCCCTCGACGATGGAGCAGGAGAAGATGAGCCGTACCCGGCGGGCAAGACCGGTTTCTTCAATGGCGGCAAGAAGCTCTGAGCTCCACTGGGGCGGGATGGACTCGAAATTCTGGAAGTAGATGGTGTTTCCGGTGGCGCTGAGAGGGGAGTTGTAGTGGTTGAGCAGGAAATTCCAGGTCTTTTCATTTAGCAGCGCACAGTTCACCACGATGAAGGGGTGGTTTGCAAGGGAGCTGTGCAGATAGAGATAGCGTGCGATCTGCTCTTTGCCGGTGCCGGGCTCACCGTAGATGAATACCGGCTGGCGCAGCAGGGCGAGGGAGCGTATCTCGGCTGCCTGGGTACCCATCGCGCCGCTGAGGCTGTAGAAGCTGTTGGCGAAGAGGTATTCGCACTCGCCCTTGTTCAGGGTGCGCAGGCCGGGACGGCTGGAATGGAGCGGGATGCGGGCCGGAACACAGTAGAACAGACATCGCTGGACGTTGTTCATCAGCAGCTGCTGGGCGGTGATGCTGTAGAGCTGGTCCCGCTCGGTGTAGTAAAAGCGGAGGTTGCCGCTGGCCGGTATCTCCCGGATGTGGGACTGAAGGACGCTGCTCAGCTCCGCCGGGACTTCGGAGATGCTGCTGTAGAAGAGGTCGCCGTTAGACTCCATGACGATGACCCGGCCATTCTGGCCCTGAGTGATGCTGCGGAGGAACAGGTTCTCCTGCCGCAGATGGCCGAACCAGGAGCTGATGTTCACGGCCTGGTCGATGGCGGCGTGGAGGCTTTCGACGCCGGAGGTGATGAGGAAGGCGTCGAAGCCCATCTCCCGGGCGATGGTGTGGGTGACCATGTCACAGACCACCATCCGGTAGCCGCCCTGCTGCAGGCGTTCCAGGGTGTGGCGCACCTCAGCAGCGTTGTTCACGGTGAGGATGTCGAGGTTGAAGTCCAGCAGGCTGCACAGGGTGTGGGCCGGCTCGGTGATGGAGGGGAAGCCCACGATGGCGTAGAGGCTGGAATAATTCTCGGCCAGCTTCATGGTGCGCAGCACGTCGTACACCGAGATGTGGATGTCCACCACCGGCAGGTCAGTCACCTGCCGGATGAGGGCTGCGGTGCCGCCGCGGGAGATGATGCAGTCGTAGGAGTTGGGGGGCATCTGCTGCACGATGGCCTGCCCGTCTTCCAGGTCGCCGGTGTAAATGTCCATTTCGACATTGGGATAAGCCTGCGCCGCCTGCTCCATCGCAGTGCGCATTCCGTCGTAGGGGGCGATGCCCAGAATACGGGTGTGAGTCTCTATCACAACGGACACCTCCGTTCATATTTGCTACTATTCTAGCAAATAAACTTCCAAAAATCAAACAAAGACTGTTCTGATTTGAAACGGTTTAAGACTTTATAACCAAAAAACTTAATCAATGTTTCAAATTAAAACGGAAAAGGCCGCTCGTTTCCATGCACGCTGTGTCAAAATAAGGCATAATGGTATCAAGAGAATAAATCATGAGAGGAGGAGCAACCTATGCTGCTTCTGCTGATCCTTGCAGATGACTTTACAGGTGCGCTGGACACGGGCGTCCAGTTCGCCGCCTGCGGCATCCCCACCCGCGTCGTGGTCGGAGAGCAGGTGGATTTTGCAGCCAATGATGCCGCTGTGCTGGTGGTGGACACTGAGACACGCCATCTGTCCGCTGCGGAGGCCTACGCCGTCATCGCAAAACTGACCCGGGAGGCGATGAGTGCGGGCGTTTTCAGCATCTATAAAAAGACAGACTCCGCGCTGCGCGGAAACATCGGCGCAGAGCTTTCGGCCCTGCTCAAAACCAGCGGGGAGCGCCGGCTGCCGTTCCTGCCGGCCTTCCCCCAGATCGACCGTGTGACCCGGGGCGGAGTACATTATATCAGCGGCGTGCCTGTGACTGAGAGCCCCTTCGGCATCGACCCCTTCGAGCCGGTGCGCCACGCCAGGGTGACGGAGCTCATCGGGGAACAGACCGATGTGCCTGCCCACAGCTTCCCGACCCTGAAAGAGGGTGAGGCTGTGCCGGAGCAGGAGGGCATCCTGGTCTTTGACGCCGGGAGCCTCGACGACCTTGCGTCCACGGGCCGCGCTCTGTTCCGGAATGGCAAGCCCCGCCTGATGGCAGGCTGTGCCGGCTTTGCAGCGCTGCTGCCCGACCTGATGAAGATGACCGAGCGCAGGACGGTCACCATGCCGAAGCTGGACCCCCGCCTGCTGGTGGTCTGCGGAAGCGTCAACTCCATCACCCTGCGCCAGCTGGATGTGGCCGAACAGAACGGCTTCTCCCGCCTGCGCCTGACCCCCCGCCAGAAGCTCGACCCCGGCTATTGGGAGAGCGAGAACGGCAAAGAGGCCCTGCAGGGCATCAACGAGATGCTGGCCGCGAACCCCCGCTGCATCATCGAGACCAATGACGAGGGCGGCAACCAGCCCACGGCGGATTACGCCGCCGCCCGGGGCCTCGACCTCGAGGGCCTGCGGGTCGGCATCGCCAGCAGCATCGGCCATATGCTGGGCAAACTGTTCACCAGCCCCGCGCTTGGGACCCTGCTGCTCACCGGCGGCGACACGCTGTTACAGTGCATGAACTGCGTGGGCATCAAGGAGCTTGAGCCGGTGTGCGAGATGGAAAAGGGCGTCGTGCTGGCCCGCTTCACCTACCGCGGCTGCACCCGCTACGTTATCACCAAGTCGGGCGGCTTCGGCCACGAAAAACTGCTGCTCGACCTTGCAGACCGCATTGCAGCCAAATAAAATTGAGACAGACGATGGTTTTGGAGAAAACCATGGCCTGTCAGAAACTTCCCGGCCTGACCTGGGACGGTACGATCTACGAAAACGAAGAGATGGATACGCCGGAGGCCCTGCTGCCCGCCGGTGTCCAGACCCGCTGATTTTTTTGAAGGAGGAAATTTGTTATGCTGACCCAGTACAATCTGAAGATGCCGCACGCAGTTTACGGCGGCGAGAACGCAATGGACAACATCACCGCCATCATCAAGGCCCGTGGTGCAAAGAAGGTGGCAATGTTCACCGACAAGGGCATTGAGGGCGCTGGCCTGTTCGCCCTGCCCGAGGAGGCTGTGAAGGCTTCCGGCGCAGAGTATTATGTTCTGGACGAGCTGCCTCCCGAACCCAGCTACATGGCGGTCCAGAAGCTGGTGGATGAGTTCAAGACTTCCGGCGCCGACCTCATTGTGGCCTGCGGCGGCGGCTCCGTCATGGACGCAGCCAAGCTGGCAAGCGTGCTGGTGACCGATGACTACGGCGTCAAGGAGCTGCTGGACAACCCCGGTATGGCTCAGAAGTGCGTCCCCATCGTCCTCATCCCCACCACCGCCGGCACCGGCGCTGAGGTCACTCCCAACGCCATCGTCGCTGTCCCCGAGAAGGAGCTGAAGGTCGGCATCGTCAACGAGAACATGATCGCGGACTACGTCATCCTCGACGCCCGCATGATCAAGAACCTGCCCCGCAAGATCGCAGCTGCTACCGGCGTTGATGCTCTGGCACACTGCATCGAGTGCTTCACCAGCAACAAGGCCAACCCCTTCAGCGACCTGTACGCTCTGGAGGGCCTCGACCTCATCCTGAACAACATTGAGAAAGCCTGCGATGACCCCGATGCCATGGCCGAGAAGAACCGGATGCAGATCGCAGCTTACTACGGCGGTCTGGCCATCACCGCTTCCGGCACCACCGCAGTCCACGCTCTGAGCTATCCTCTGGGCGGCAAGTACCACATCGCACACGGCGTCTCCAACGCCATCCTGCTGGCACCTGTCATGCGCTTCAACAGCGAGCATCCGGCTGTCAAGGAGCGTCTGGCTGTGGCTTATGACCGCTGCTGCCACGAGAACAAGACCTGCACCACCGTGGACGAGAAGGCTGCATGGATGATCGCCCGCCTCGAAGCGATCGTCAAGCATCTGGACATCCCCACCAGCCTGAAGGAGTTCGGCGTCCCCGCTGAGGACCTCGAGGGTCTGGTCGAGTCCGGTATGCAGGTGCAGCGTCTGCTGGTGAACAATATGCGCCCCGTCACCGCTGACGACGCCCGCAAACTGTATCAGGAGATCATGTAATAGAAAAGGAGAACACGTTATGAAGACCAGCGACATCAAAGGCATTATCCCTCCGGTAATTACCCCGATGAACAACGACCCCGAGCAGACTGTCAACCACGAGGCTCTGCGTCAGCAGGTCGAGCGCCTGCTGGCAGGCGGCGTCCACGGCATGTTCCCTCTGGGCACCAACGGCGAGGCTTACGCCCTCTCCTTTAAGGAGAAGGAAGAGATCCTGGCTACCGTCATCGATCAGGTCAAGGGCCGCGTCCCCGTTTACGCAGGCACCGGCTGCATCACCACCGCTGAGACCATCCGCATGAGCAAGCGCGCCGAGGAGATGGGCGCAGATGCCCTGTCCATCATCACCCCCAGCTTCGCACTGGCCTCCCAGAAGGAGCTGTACGACCACTATGTGGCCGTGGCAAAGCAGGTCAACATCCCCATCATCCTCTACAACATCCCGCCTCGCACCGGCAACAAGCTGCTGCCCGAGACCGTGCAGGCACTGTGCCGCGATGTGGAGAACATTGTGGGCGCAAAGGATTCCAGCGGCGACATCGAGAACCTGAAAGCTTATATCCGCCTGACCCGCGAGCTGGACAAGGATGTGGCCATCCTCGCCGGCAACGACGGCGCGATCCTGACCTGCCTGAAAGAGGGCGGCGCAGGCGGCATTGCAGGCCGCGCCAACATCTGGCCTGCCACTGTTGCAAAGATCTACGACTGCTTCAAGGCTGGCGACCTCGAGGGCGCACAGGCCGCTCAGGACGCGATCGCCATCCTGCAGCAGACCTTCAAGTACGGCAACCCCAACACCATCATCAAGACTGCTGTGGCCCTGCAGGGCCACAACGTCGGCAAGTGCCGCGCTCCCTTCAACTACGTCCCCGAAGAGGGTCTGGAAGCCATCAAGAAGGTCCTGGCCGAAAACGCTGCCAAGGGCCTGAACTGAGAAGAGCAAGGAGAGCGCTGCTATGAATAAACCGATCGTTGGCATTACGATGGGCGATCCCGCCGGCTCCGGCCCGGAGATCACCATCAAGGCTCTGGCAGATCCGGAGCAGTATACCTACTGCCGCCCCATCGTTGTGGGCGATGTGAAGGTGTTCGAGCAGGCCAGAAAGTTCGTTGGCCGTGAGGACATCGTCATCCACCGCTGCGACAAGGTGTCGGATGCCCTGTTCACCCCCGGAACCATCGACGTGCTGCACCTCGACCTCATCGAGGACATCAACAAGTTCGAGATGGCAAAGGTGAGCGTGGAGGGCGGCAACGCCGCTTTCCAGTGTGTCAAGAAGGTCATCGAGCTGGCCATGGCCGGCGAGGTGGACGCTACCTGCACCAACGCCCTGAACAAGGAAGCCATGAACAAGGCTCTGGAATACTATCACGGCGAGAAGTCGGACGGCTACACCCATTTCGACGGCCACACCGAGATTTACGCCACCTACACCCATACCAAGAAGTACACCATGATGCTGGCCCACCACGACCTGCGCGTGGTCCACGTCTCCACCCACGTCTCCCTGCGCGAAGCCTGCGACCGGGTCAAGAAAGAGCGTGTGCTGGAAGTCATCGAGATCGCCAATAAAGCCTGCAAGGATATGGGCATCGAGAACCCCCGCATCGCCGTGGCCGGCCTGAACCCCCACTGCGGCGAGAACGGCCTGTTCGGCCGCGAGGAGATCGAGGAGATCACCCCGGCCATCGAGGCTGCCAAGGCCGAGGGCATCACCGGTGTTGTGGGTCCCTGCCCGCCGGACAGCGTGTTCTCGCAGGCCATCGGCGGCTGGTACGACATCGTGGTCTGCATGTACCACGATCAGGGCCATATCCCCCTCAAGACCGTGGGCTTCGTCTACGACCGTGAGAAGCAGGAGTGGAAGGCTGTGGAGGGCGTCAACGTCACGCTGGGCCTGCCCATCATCCGCGCCAGCGTGGACCATGGCACCGACTTCTACCATGCAGGCAAGGGCAACGGCAATGAGCTGAGCCTTGTCAACGCCATCAAGTATGCCGTCAAGATGACCGGCCGCGAGGCGTAAATCTTCCAATCGCTCCTTACACGCCCGCTTTTGCAGTTCCTGCTGCAAAGGCGGGCGTTTTTTTACTTAACGGACGGAAAGAAAAGTTCTATCCTGAAACGGATAAATCCGGGGAAAGCTGCTGAAATGTTCTAAAATGTTACACTTTTAATGCGACATTCATGAAATATCCTGGAAATGTTTCATAATGAAACGGAAACAAGGCGGTTTAGCCGTTGTAAGGGTCTGCCATTTTGAATATAATTTAGACAACAAAAACGAACAAAGACTGTGAAAAGCGGCGACGCCGCAGAAGAAGGCATGAAGTACACAGTCCGGTTCGCTACACGAGAACCCCAAGAGAAAAGGAGAACAAGATTATGAAAAAGATTTCTCGTCGCAGCTTTCTGAAGGTTTCTGGTACTATGGCAGCGGCTGGTGCTCTGGCAGCCTGCGGCGGCTCTTCCTCCACCAGCACCGCAGCTTCCAGTGAGGCAGCTCCTTCCGTTGAGGCAAAGGCTGTGGACGGTCTGCCCGATATGAGCAAAGAGACTCTGAACTTCAGCTCCGATAAGGTCGGTTCCGGCTCTTACAATATGATCGTTGCAATGTCCAAGGTGCTGGAGAAGGCTGGCGGTTTCCAGACTGTCAACGTCAACCCTGACTCTCCGGGCGGTATGGGTGCTCCTTATCTGTTTGCTTCCGGCAACACCGATCTGGCCTTCATCAACGGTGCTCCTGCAAAGTGGGCAATGGAGGAAGGCACTCTGGGCAAGCCTGCTACCAGCGGCTATGCAGCGATCATCGGCGGCCTGACTGCTGTCTGCTACATCAACTGCGTGTCCAACGCATTCCTGCAGAAGTACAATGTCTCCACCATCGAGGAGATCTTCGAGCAGAAGCTGCCCCTGCGCATCGGCTGCTCCGCAAAGGGCTCCATGGATGCTGAGGGTGCTTACCTGCTGCTCGAGTACTTCGGCGTGACCGAGGACGACCTGAAGAGCTGGGGCGGCTCCATCACCAACCAGGGCGGCGATGCCAACGCAGACGCCATCGCGGACGGCCAGATCGACTTCTACATCGACCACACCTCTTCTGCTTCTTCCACCATGGCTCAGATCGCTACCAGCGTGGATGTCACCTTCCTGCAGTGGGGCGATGACCTGTGCAGCTGGTTCGTCAGCGAAAAGGGCTTCGACCTCATCACCATCCCGGCCAACTCCTTCAAGGGTCAGGATAAGGAGCTGACGCTGCCCGGCACTCCCGACTGTGTCTTCTGCAAAGAGAGCCTGAGCGAGGATGTCGTCTACGCCATCACCAAGAGCCTGAGCGAGAACCGCGACGCTCTGGTGGCCGAGTACAATTCCCTGTCTCCGTGGGAGCCTGAGACCGCTTGGGAAGAGATGAAGCGCGGCGGCTGCCCGCTGCATCCCGGTGCTGAGAAGTACTACAAGGAAGCAGGCTACATGAAGTAAGTTCCGGCTGTGAAAGCTTTCGGCGGAGGCGCTCCGCACGACATCAGATCTATCCTTTGACCGTAGGCAGAGGCCGGACGCTTTGCGGTGTCCGGCCTCTGCTTTCACAAGGGATAATACGGAGGGAAATATGAGCAACGAAAAAGAAACCAAGGTATCGGCTCTCGACGCCAAGGCCAAAGCTCTGGCAAACGAAGAGGATGAAGATACCAAAATCGCCAAGCTGCTGAAGAATATGCCGAAATGGCGCTTCTATTCGCTGGCAGTTCTTACCGTTATCTGGACGGTGTTCCAGCTCTACATCAAGCTGGTCAAGCCCCTTGACCCGTGGTTCCAGCTGCCGCTCCATATGTGCCTTGCACTGGTCGTGGTGTGGCTGTACAATCCGATGGTCGAGAAATCCAAGAGCCACAATAAGCTGTGGTGGATCTACGACATCTTCCTCATCGCGTCCAGCTGCTTTATCTGCTGGTTCTTCCTGAGCCACGCAGAACAGCTCAACTACCGCATCTTCAATGTTGACGTTATGACCACCACCGAGGTCATCGTGGCGGTGCTTCTGGTCATCAATGTCATGGAGGCTGTCCGCCGCGTGGTCAGTATGTCCCTGTTCTGGGTCATCTGCTTCTTCCTTGCTTATGCATGGTTCGGCCAGTATATCCCCGGCCTGTTCCGCTTCTCCGGCATCAGCTTCCCCAAACTGATGGAAGTCCTGATGTACGGCGAGAATGGCATCTTCGGCTCTCCGCTGGTCACTTCTCTGAGCACCCTGTTCTACTTCCTCGTTTTCGGCACCTTCTTCTCCAACTGCGGCGGCGGCGGTGTCCTGATCGACGGCGGCATGAAGCTCAGCGATAAGACAGTCGGCGGCCCCGCAAAGGCAGCTGTCATCTCTTCCGGCCTGCTGGGCATGGTTTCCGGTTCTGCGATCGCAAATGTTTCCACCACCGGCGTTCTGACCATCCCCCTGATGAAAAAAACCGGTTATGACCCCGAAGAGGCAGCAGCAGTCGAGTCTGTTGCTTCCACCGGCGGCCAGATCATGCCCCCCATCATGGGCGCTGGCGCATTCATCATGGCCGAGATCATCGGCGTGCAGTATGCGCAGATCGCGGCAGCAGCCGTCCTGCCCGCTGTGGCCTACTTCCTCGCCGTCTTCATCCTTGTCCACATGATCGCAAAGAAGAAGGGTCTGGGCAAAGACTCCGGCGTACATTACGAAGGCAAGCCCATCCTGCCCCGCGTGTACCGTCTGCTGCCCATCATCATTCTGGTCATCATGATCATCATGGGCTACTCTCTGCCCCGTTCCGCGATCTACTGCACCATCTTCTCCATCATCATCGCAGCGATCTCTCCTGAGACCCGCATGAGCCCCCGCAAGCTGCTCCAGACCCTGATGGACGGCGTCCGTCAGGCCGCAAACATTGCGATCCCCACCGCTGCCTGCGGCATCATGATCGGCATCGTGGTCAACTCCGGCGTTGCCGTCAAGATCGCAAAGCTCATCGGCACCTCTGGTGAGGGCAGCCTGTTCATCGCACTGCTCATCGCCGCTCTGGGCTGCCTGCTGCTGGGCATGGCACTGCCTACCGTGGCCGCTTACCTGATCGCTGTCACTCTGTTCGCATCGGCTATCCAGGGTCTGGGCATCTCCGCTCTGGTCACCAATATGTTCATCTTCTACTTCGGTGTCGTGGCTCAGATCACTCCTCCCGTCTGTCTGGCATCCTTTACTGCGGCCGGCATCGCGGGTGCAAGCGCATGGAAGACCGGCTGGAAGGCATTCTCCTTCGCCATCACCGCTTTCATCGTCCCCTTTGCATTCGTGTATCGTCCCGCTATCCTGCTGGAAGGCACTGTGGTGGAGATCGTCATTGCATACTGCATCGTCATTGCAGCCACCTATCTGCTGGCCTGCGGCATCGCTGGCTACCTGTTCCGTCCCCTGAAGATGTGGGAGCGCATCGCCTGCTATGTTGTGGCCTTCATCTTCATCCTGCCCAGCTCCATGTCTGATATTATCGGCATTGCTGGATGCGTGCTCATCATGGCTTACTGCTTCATGACGGGCAAGAAGAACGCCAACAAGGCACAGCCTGCCTGATAAGCGGTCCTTCCGAAAACCTTCTTCATAAGCCACAGTTCGGCGAAGCCCCCGCCTCCGGTACTCCCGGAGGCGGGGGCTTTTTTGTCCTTTTTGGGGCGGGAAGAAAAGAAAAACGGGCGTGGCTCTGCGCCCGCGCGCCATGCCGCAAAGCACGCGAAAAAGCGCTCGCTCTTTATCAATGCGACCTCGCTATGTCGGAAGAAAGGTCAAGATTTGAGTTAAGATTCTTAGCCGCCCGCCAGATATGAAAAAACTCCCCTCCGGGGGGAGGGGAGCGGAAAAACCAAGATCAATCGTCGTCGCTGTCGAGCTTGAGCACGGCGGTGAACGCCTCGCTGGGCAGGGAGACGCTGCCGAGCTGGCGCATCTTCTTTTTGCCCTCTTTCTGCTTTTCCAGCAGCTTTTTCTTGCGGGAGATGTCGCCGCCGTAGCACTTGGCCAGCACATCCTTGCGCATGGCCTTGACTGTCTCGCGGGCGATGATCTTGCCGCCGATGGCCGCCTGAACGGGGATCTCGAAGAGGTTGCGCGGGATGTTGTCCCGCAGCTTCTCGCAGATGCGGCGGCCCTTGGCGTAGGCGTTGTCGCGGAAGACGATCATGGACAGAGCGTCTACAGGGTCGCCGTTGAGCAGGAAGTCCAGCTTGACGAGGTCGCTCTCGCGGTACTCCTTGAACTCGTAGTCGTAGCTGGCGTAGCCGCGGCTCCGACTCTTGATGGCGTCGAAGAAGTCGTAGACGATCTCGCCCAGAGGCAGGGCGTAGTGCAGGTCCACACGCACGTCGTCCATATACTTCATGTCGATGAGGACGCCGCGCTTGTTCTGGCACAGGTCCATCAGGCTGCCGACGTATTCATTGGGGGTGTAGAGGTGGACGTCCACGAAGGGCTCCTCCTGCTTGACGATGTTGGAGGGGTCGGGATAGCTGGACGGGTTGTCGATCATCTCCACGGTGCCGTCGGTCAGGGTCAGACGATAGCGGACGCTGGGTGTGGTGGTGATGAGGTCGAGGTCGAACTCGCGCTCCAGACGCTCGGTGATGATCTCCATGTGGAGCAGGCCAAGGAAGCCGCAGCGGAAGCCGAAGCCCAGCGCGGCACTGGTTTCCAGCTCAAAGGTCAGGGAGGCGTCGTTGAGCTGCAGCTTTTCCAGTGCGTCCTTCAAATCGGGGTACTTTGCGCCGTCGGCAGGGTAGATGCCGCAGAAGACCATGGGCTTGACCTGACGGTAGCCGGGCAGAGCCTCGGGGGTGGGGTTATTCGCCAGGGTGACGGTGTCGCCGACGCGGGTGTCCTGCACGGTCTTGATGCTGGCGGTCAGGTAGCCGACCTCACCGGCCTGCAGCTGGTCGCAGGGGGTCAGGCTGGTAGCGCCCATGTGGCCCACTTCCACCAGCGTGAACTGTGCGCCGGTGGCCATCAGGCGGATGGTGTCGCCGGGCTTGACCGTACCTTCAAAGACGCGGATATAGACGATGACGCCCTTGTAGCTGTCGTAGATGCTGTCGAAGATGAGGGCCTTGAGGGGGGCGTCCGGGTCGCCGGTGGGGGCGGGGATGTCGCTGACCACACGCTCCAGCACCTGATCGATGTTCAGGCCGGTCTTGGCCGAGACGCGGGGCGCGTCGAGGCAGGGCAGGCCGATGACGTCCTCCACTTCCTGTGCTACCTCGTCCGGGTGGGCGGAAGGCAGGTCGATCTTGTTCAGGATAGGCACCAGCTCGAGGTCGTGTTCCAGCGCCATATAGGTATTGGCGAGGGTCTGGGCCTCCACGCCCTGGGTGGCGTCCACCACGAGGATAGCGCCCTCGCAGGCGGCAAGGCTGCGGCTGACTTCGTAAGCGAAGTCCACGTGGCCCGGGGTGTCGATGAGGTTGAACTCGTACACCTTGCCGTCCTTGGCGGTGTAGTTCATGGTGACGGCGCGGGCCTTGATGGTGATGCCGCGTTCCCGCTCGATGTCCATGTTGTCGAGGATCTGGTCCTCCATCGTCCGCTCGTCCACGCTCTTGGTCAGCTCGAGGATGCGGTCGGAGAGGGTGGATTTGCCGTGGTCGATGTGCGCGATGATGCAGAAGTTGCGGATGTTGTCTCTTGCCATGTAGTTCCTCCGAAATTTATAGGATCCAGTCCTCGACGGCTTTGATGCCGCCGTTTTCCAGGTAAACGCGGGGTACCCGGCGGGAAACGCCGCAGAGCACCTCGTAAGAAATGGTATCGGTCTTGTGGGCGATGGTCTCGGCGCTGTCGCTCACTTCGCCGCCCCACAGGATGGCTTCGTCCCCTTCCTGCACGTCGGGCAGAGCCGAGACATCCACCATCATCTGGTCCATGCAGACCCGGCCCAAAACCGGGCAGGGCATACCCTTTATCTCCACGATGCCCTTGCCGCAGCTCAAAAGGCGGGGGTAGCCGTCGGCGTAACCGGCACAGAGGGTGGCGACCCTGGTGGGCTTTTCCGCGGTGAAGCGGCGTCCGTAGCTGGCCGACTGGCCGGGCTGCATCTCCTTGACCATGCTGACGATGGTCTTGAGCTTCATCACCGGGCGGAAGATTCCAAAACGCACCTCGTCGCTGGGGTCGAAGCCGTAGAGGATGATGCCAGGGCGTGCCATGCAGTGGGTGCGGGGCAGTCCGGCGGGCCAGTCGGGGTGGAGCATCACCCCGGCGGAGTTGTCGCAGTGGACGACGGCAGGCTCAAACCCGGCCTCGGCAAGGCCCCGACAGGCCCGGACGAAGAGTTCATGCTGCTGGCGGGTGTAAGCCACGCTGTCGGCGCTGTCGTCGTCGGCCACAGCAAAGTGCTGGAACAGGCCGGTCACCTCCAGCCCCGGCAGGCGGCACACCTCCAGCATCCCGGCCAGCGCCGCGTCAAAATCGGTGCGGAGCGCAAAACCGATGCGGCCCATGCCGGTGTCGGCTTTGAGATGCACTTTTACCTTCCCGCCGGCAGTGCAGGCGGCCTCGCTGAGGGCCTTGGCCTGGGGCAGGGAGTAGCAGGCGGCGGTGATGTCCTCCTGGATGAGGACGGGTACACGGCCCGGCTCCACATGGCCCAAAATGAGGATGGGCAGCGTCAGCCCGGCTTTGCGCAGCTGACGGGCTTCCGCCAGACAGCTCACAGCCAGCCACGCGGCCCCCTCTTCGGCAAAGACCTTGGCGCACTCTACGGCACCGTGGCCGTAGCTGTCGGCTTTGACGACAGCGCACAGGGGCATCTCCCCGGCCCGGGCCTTCACGGCGCGGAAATTGTGGCGCAGGGCGTCAAGGTCTATCTCGGCCCAGACGTGTTTTTCAAATGCGGGCATCTGCATGGGCTGTGTCCTCCTTTTTTGATGTACGGGCCGGGTGCAAAGGACGCCAGCCGTCGATGCCGCTCTCCTGCAGAGCGTGAAGGGTCTTCTGCCGGAAAGTCCGGTCGGTGCGGCACCGCTCCCGGACAAAGTTTTTCGTGTCCTCCCGGGTGGTCACGCCGTCGGCAGGGCAGCGGCTCTTGACGATGGGAAAGCCTTCTTCCTTCACCGCACAGCGCACCTCCTGCTCTGTGGCGAGCAGGAGAGGCCGGATGAGGGTCAGCCCCCGGTCGGACAGCTCTGTCACCGGCGAGAAGCAGCCGATGCGGCCCTCCCGCCAGAGGTTCATGTAAAACGTCTCGATGGCGTCGTCCAGATGATGCCCCAGCGCCACCTTGTTGCAGTCCAGCTCTTCGGCAGCGGCGTGGAGCGCGCCCCGGCGCATCTTGGCGCAGAGGGAGCAGGGATTCTTCTCGTTCCGGTAGTCGAAGACGATGGGACCGATAAGGGTGCGGCGCACCTCATAAGGCACATCGTACCGCCGGAACAGCGCTTCCAGCGCGGAGTAGTCCACCGGCTGTCCCCCGAACTGGGGGTCGAGGGTGACGGGCACGACTTCGAACGGAAAGCCGAGGTACTGCCGCAGCCGCGCGAGACCGATGGTCAAAGCTACGCTGTCCTTGCCGCCCGAAACGCCCACCAGAACCCGGTCGCCGGGGGCCAGCATCTCGTACTGCTGGACGACTTTTCGCATCAGGCCGCAGAGCCGCTGCATCGCTTTCGTGTCGCTCATGACAGGCTCACGCTCTCCACGAGGTTGACGATGTCGCTGATGGAGGCCAGCTTGGTCAGGCCGGAGACATAGATGACGTCGCCGTTGTCGTACTCGATGGTGGCCAGCACGGCGTAGTAAGCCTGAATATCACAGCGCACGGCGGTGACGGCGGCACCGTCGATGTTCAGGTTGACTTTTCGGGGGCTGATGACGCCGTAAGCCTGCTTGAGCTCTTTTTCCGACTGGCCGATGAAGTCCTCATAGGTGTCTTTCGTGCCTTTCTGGAAGAGCACGACCTGATAGTTGGCGTCGTCACTGCTCTGGGCAGAGGCCAGTTCCAGCGCACGGCCAAGGGTGGCATCCTCGGTCATCTCACACACCGGCCAGACGGCGGATTCATAGTAAACGGAAATGCCGTTCTCGGCGGTGTAGCGGGTGTCGGGCGAAGCGGGGGTGCGGCGGTTGACCACGAGGGTCAGCACAAAATAGGCCAGTGCGCCCAGCAGGACGATGATGCCCATGGCCAGCAGCAGGCGGGAAGAGCGCTGCTGCGCGGTGTCGCGCTGGTGGATGTCTTTCGGCATGAAGGAATGTCCTCCTTATAAATGTAAGGCTCAGCCCCGGGGGGTGGGGCTGCATCTTTATTAGTATAACATACTCGGGGCTGAAATTGTAGCGCTCTGCCGCAAAAACAGAAACGAAAATGCGATTTCAGAAAACGAGAGATTTTAAGAGAAAACAAGAGAAAACGAGAGATTCAAAAAACTGAGCCGAAAAAATCGAAAAATGATGTTGACAGGGACGTTCTTGTGATGTATACTGACACTCGCGCCCCAAAAGGTGCATTGAACCGTTGAAACACTTATCAGGAGGAAATAGATATGAGCACTACTCTCGTCAAGCCCGCTGAAGTCGAGCGCAAGTGGTATCTGCTCGACGCTGCCGGCAAGAGCCTGGGCCACGTCGCTGCTGAGGCTGCTGTTCTGCTGCGCGGCAAGCAGAAGGTCGATTATACCCCCAATGTTGACTGCGGCGATTTCGTCGTCGTCATCAACTGCGACAAGGCTGTTCTGACCGGCAAGAAGGCCGAGCAGAAGTTCCACATCACCCACAGCAAGTTCATCGGCGGCCTGAAGAAGGTCCAGTACAGCAAGCTGATGGCTGAGAACAGCGACCTGGCTATGACCTACGCTGTCAAGGGCATGATCCCTTCCAACACCATCGGTGCTAAGGCTCTGACCCGCCTGCACTGCTACCAGGGTGCCGAGCACGCTCACGCAGCTCAGAAGCCCGAGAAGATCGAGTTCTAAGAAGGAGGCAATCGAACATGTACGAAACCAAACCTTATTTCTACGGCACTGGTCGTCGTAAGGATTCCGTTGCCCGCGTGCGCGTCTACCAGGGCACTGGCAAGGTCACCATCAACGACCGTGACATCGACAACTACTTCGGTCTGGAGACCCTGAAGCTGATCGTCCGCTCTCCGCTGGTCCTGCTGGGCCTCGAGGGCAAGTATGACGTCGTCGTCCGCGTTTCCGGCGGCGGTGTTTCCGGCCAGGCTGGCGCTATCCGCCACGGCCTGAGCCGCGCCCTGCTGCAGCAGAGCGATGAGAACCGCACTGCTCTGAAGAAGGCTGGCTTCCTGACCCGCGATCCTCGTATGAAGGAGCGCAAGAAGTACGGTCTGAAGGCTGCACGTCGTGCTCCCCAGTTCAGCAAGCGCTGATTTTACCGTATTACGGCTTTTACGGCTCTGCTTCGGCAGAGCCGTTTTTGTTTGGCAGAAGTTTCCCAGCGAACCGGGGAGCACGGCTGCGCATATCCGGCGGTTGCCCCGGAGGGGCGAGCCGGATGCGCATTTCGAATAATTGCTCAAGCATCGCGTGGGCGGCGGAGCCGCCCCAGCGATGCTCCCCAGTTCAGCAAGTGCAACAGCGACGACCACCGCCAGCGGCGGAAACAGGGAGGAGCTGTTGGGGCCGCGGCCAGCAGGATATGAGGCCCGCCCAAGGGCCGAAATAGACGCTGGGAGCCGCAACCCGGGGAAGTTGGCCGTACGATGCCGCTTCAGTAGGGCGATTATGTCCTAAGCATAAACTTTTATCCAGACAGCTTGACTTTTCCCCCCATCGGCATATAATAAAGATAGCCAAAGGAAGCTGGCTGGAGAGCTCATATTGCTCACAAAAAACCGAACCCCCTCAGAGAGGCCACTCCGAGGGGGTTCTTTTGGGCTTACTTGCCCTTGCGGTAACTGTCAAGCCACTTGCAGATGTAGTACGAGACTACATTTGCTCCGACAGTTACGAGGAAGCTGTTGAACAGAGAACTCATGTTGCTCACCTCCTCCCTGTTGCCAGAGTAGAGAAGGGCAGCGAGATAAGTATAACACAGGATGAAGGTAGAAGCAAACTTTGTCGAGAGTGGTCGGAGAACAGAAAACTGAACTTCCTTCATCTCCCTCTTGACAAAAACTGCAAAAGAGACTATTATACTAAGCAGACAGACAATGGAGCCTGGGGTGTGTTTACCCTAGGCTTTTTTCTTTGGAATGTCTTGGGAAATGCATCGCTGCGGGCCGATAGAGGGGGTCCGCAGCGGAAAATTGGGATGCGGGCTGCGGCAGAATGGTGTCTGCCGGGCCGCAAAAGAGAAAAAGGAGAAGGTATCATGAACGAGAATGTTGACGGTATGATGATTCGTCTGGTCGGCCTTGCACTGGCTGTCCTGTTGATGGCTGGCATGACCATCTACACGGGCCTTTTCAAAAAGACATCCGACATGGATGCCCACGCCGCTGTCATCAGTGTGCAGGACGGCCATGTGGCCGCAGAGGATGTTCAGTGGAACGCCTGAGATAAACTTTTCTTCAAACACAACACAGCGCCCCGGAGCAACTGGCTCCGGGGCGCTGTGTTCGTTTAGGCGTTTATCGCTTCTGCTGCTTCAGGCGGGTCATGAAGTCGTCGGCCTCGATGGCCTCAGGGGTGAAGCTGTTGTTGTTCCACCAGCTGGCGAGGGCGGCGGCAACGGTCAGGCCGCTGGAAATGAGCTGTTCCAGCTGGGCGCTCTCGATGGGCAGCATGGGCTTGCCCACGGCGCTGAGCACCTGATTGGTCAGGGCCAGCGCCAGCGCAGCGGTGCGGGCCAGGGTGGATGCGGAAATCTTGTGATGGGTCATAGTCAGTACCTCTCTTTCTGTTTCAAGATATGTGTTCGGTGTGGTTCAGGTCTCCTGCAGCACGACGGTGCCGGAGAAGATGAGGGTGGCGTCGTCGCCATAGTAGGCGCTGCCCTGGGCGATGTCGATGCAGTCGTTTGCTGCGACCCAGGAGGGCTGGACAGAGGGCGGGTAGAAGTTGTTGGAGGCGGCGAAATAGAGCTGGTATTCGACGCCCTTTTCCAGCGCGATGCTGCCCATGTCCAGCACCACGTCGTTGTAGCCGCGGACAATGTCGGTGAACTTGTCTGCCAGGGCGGTCGTGGAGCCGTACTTGCGCAGGACGGTGTGCATCGTGCCCGGCACATAGCCCTTGACGCGGAACTCCAGCGAGCGGAGCAGCAGGCCCGCTTTCTTGGCAGTCAGCGGCATAAAGAACTCGTACTTGGCGGGATAAGTGTCCCACGCGGGGATGTCGCCGCTGTCGGTGTGGGCCGTCTCGATGCGGTAGACGGCGGGCGTCACCGTGACGGTGCAGCTGTCGCTCTTGCTGTCGGAGGTGGCAGTGACGACGGCAGAACCCTTCTTGAGGGCAGTGACGCGGCCCGCATCCACCGAGACGATGTCCGTCGGCGAAACGCTCCACAATACCGTCTGGTCGGTGGCATCTGGGGGCGCGATGGAGGCGCTGAGGTCGGCAGTGCTGCCCCGGCTCAGTTCCAGCGTGTGCTGGCTCAGAGTCACCTTCTCCACCGGGATGATGTCCGGGTCGGGCAGGGGAGTGGGCGGCGTGGTGTCCCACAGTTTTTTAAGGGCTTCGAGGTCATCTCTGGCGCTGCTGTCGGTGTAGCTGGCAGAACTCAGCAGCTTGAGTAGAAGAGCTTTTTCTTCGCTGCCCAGCCCGCTGAGGCTGTCGGTGCTGATGGTGTCGGCGGTCAGTGCGCCGGTGGAGGCATCGACCTTCACCACCCGCACCAGCTGGCCGACTTTCGGCGAGACAGGGCGGGGCAATGCCCAGACGTCCAGTGCGTTCAGCCGGACGGCACCGCCTTTGCCGTTGACGCTCAGCACAGCGCCCTCCGAGGGGGCATAGGCGGCGGCACGGTCAGCAGCGGCTTTGGCCTGCTCGGCATAGCCGGAAGCCAGGGTGGCGCTGGCGGCGGTCTGCTGGGCAGAAGAAGCAGCCTCGCTGGCGCTCTGTTTGGCGTTTGCCTCGCCGGAGGCGGCGCGTTTGGCGGCCTCTGCGGCGGCGTTGGCGCTGGCCATCACCCGGGCGATGAACTGCTCGTAGACCGAGGGGGTCAGCTCTTCGCCCGAGCCCTCGGTGGGGAGGATGCCGTGGACATCGTACTGGCCGGGCCGGGTGTAGGCGGTGTAGCCACTGCCGTTGGCAGCGGCCAACATCCACTCACCGCTGGCCCAGCCGGTAAAACTCCGGCCCACGCTGACGCAGCCTGTTTCGTCCAGCGCCAGCGGCTCGGCCAGCGTGCCGTCCGTGTGCCGGATGTGGAGGGTGACGACACACCCCTTCCACTGCTCCGGCAGGCTGAATTCCAGCCGGTCCACACCCTCGGCTTTCTGTGCGCCCAGATGCAGCCGGTGGGGCTGGGCGAGGAATTCCGTGCCGCCGAAGTCCCGGGCTGTGATGTTGATCTGCATGGTAAAAACTCCTTTCGTTTGGTTTTGCGTTTGCATCTGGCCCGATTGTAGCGCAGAACGGCAGTGGGCGGAAGTACATACTTTTTTATTGAGAATTTGGCGGGTTAGGCATTTTGCCAAACGGACTTTTTCGGAGAGAAATGACCCCCTGATTTTCGCTTGAAAACAGTCCGAAAACAGTCCGTGATTTGTGTCGAAAATGAGCCTGTTATGGCCGGTTTGACGCCGCAAAGCGGGCTGGAGATACTGCAAAAAACACCCCGGAAATGCCAACTCAAATGTTAAAAATATATGAACAAGTATGACTTTATTTTTGCGAAAAAATCGGAGAGAAATCATTGAATTTCATGAAATCGAGAGTAAACTATGTACAGAATGCACAAAAAACTATGTGAAGGAATTGACGAGCGCCTGACCTTCGATTTGACAAAACGGCCTCAGTCTGCTAAAATAACGTCCGCTCAACACACGTTGCAGCGCATAAAATTCATCACGGTGAAGTGAAAAGCCGCTTTTGCGGCACCCGCTGTGCGGGGCATTTACGCACAGTCTGACGGGCCTTGAGATACAGACCCGCTGTCCATTCCAAAATCTGAAAAGAGAGGAGTTGTCTCGTATCGCTTCCGTCAAATTTAAGAAAGCATTGCCCGGCTGCACCCGTGCAGCCTCATCCCGTGTGCTGGCGTTCTGCGTCATGGCTGCGTGTCTCGTGTTCACGCTGGCTGTGACCGCCGCGAATCTGCGGCTGACCTACGTCACAGACTCCCACGGTGCGCGGCAGGTGGTCCTCACTTCCGAGAGCGACCCTGCCCGCGTTATGAGCCTTTCCGGCATCGAGGCCGAGGAGGGAGACGAAGTCTATTACACTGCCTTTGCCGGCAGTCTGGCATCCCTGAACATCGAGCGCGCCTTCAGCGTCACCATTGAGGCTGACGGCCAGGAGTACCCCGTCAAGATGGTGGTGGGCACCGTCGCCGATGCTCTGGAACGTGCCGGCATCACTCTGGAGGGGGACGACTACACCGAGCCCGCCCTCAGCGCGATGGTCACGGCTGGCAGCAAGATCGAAGTCCACCGCGTCGAGTATCAGGACAAGGTGGAGACGCAGGCTGTCCCCTACGACACGGAGTACGTCTATACCAGCCTCTACTTCCGCAACACCAACCGTGCTACCACCCTGCAGCATGGCTCTGAGGGCCAGCAGACCGTCACCACCCGGGAGCGCTGGGTGGACGGCGAGCTGGAAAACAGCGTCGTCACCGATGTGACCACCACCGTGGAGCCTACCGACCATGTGGTCAAGACCTATGGTGCCGGTGCGCCCGTCTCGCCCCTGACCGGCCCGGACGGCACCACCAACGCCCCCGCCAGCTACAGCAAGGTCCTTACCGGCAAGGCCACCGGCTATTATTCCAAGTCGGGCAAGGGTTCTTCCGGTCTGGGTCTGGGTTACGGCACCGTGGCCGTTGACCCCGATGTCATCCCCTACGGCACCCTGCTGTATATCACCTCCACCGACGGCAGCTTCGTCTATGGCTACGCGGTAGCCACCGACACCGGCATCGCCGTGCAGGATGGCCGCATCCTCGTGGACCTGTTCTATGAGACCTATGCGGAGTCTGTCATCAACGGTGCCATCAACGTCAACGTCTACGTCGTGGGCTGATGCGCCTTTGAAAAACTGAAGTAAACTAGTGGAAAAACATCCGCTCTGATTTTTTGCCAAATGTGCAAAATTCGGGGCGGATGTTTCTTTTTTGTCTTTATTCTGTTAAGTCTGCCGATATTTCTTGTCTAAAATTAGGGATATTGTATATATAAGAAAAATATCGACGAAAAGATTATGGTATATTCTACAATAAAACCCTTGAAAAATCCGACGAAATTCTTTAATATAAGAGAGTAAAAGGCACAGGACTGCCCATGCGGCCTGTGCGGGGAGGAGCTGTTTATGAAACCGACTGAGGAAAAGACCCGCAGCAATCCATCGGACCTTCCGGTGTATTTGTTCAAGCAGGGCAATAACTGTGAAGCGTACCGCTATTTTGGCGCACACATCGAGCAGCGGGCCGGGGAGACAGGCGTGGTGTTCCGCGTCTGGGCACCGCACGCGACGGCCATCAGCGTAGTAGGCGATTTCAATAGCTGGAAACCGGGCAGCCACCCGATGCGCAAGGTGGACAATGACTCCGTGTGGGAGCTGTTCATCCCGGGCATGAAGGAATACGACGTTTACAAATATTGCGTGACCACCCGGGCGGGCGACCTTGTCTACAAGGCTGACCCCTATGCGTTCCACGCAGAGACCCGCCCCTCGAACGGCAGCAAGGTCTACGATCTGAACGGCTTTGTCTGGCACGACGAGGCGTGGCAGAACGCCCAGAAGAAGGCCGATGTCATCAACGGCCCCATGAACATCTACGAGATGCACGCCGGCAGCTGGAAGCAGAAAGAGGGCGGCCTGCCCTACAATTACTCCGAGCTGGCCGACGAGCTCATCCCGTACATCACCGAGATGGGCTACACCCACGTGGAGCTGCTGCCCGTCATGGAGTACCCCTTCGATGGCAGCTGGGGCTATCAGGTGACGGGCTATTTCGCCCCCACCAGCCGCTACGGCACCCCGAAGGACCTGATGGCTTTCGTGGACAAGATGCATGAGGCGGGCATCGGCGTCATCATGGACTGGGTGCCGGCTCACTTCCCGAAAGACCAGTTCGGCCTGTACAACTTCGATGGCGAAGCCTGCTACGAAGACCCGAACCCCAAGCGCGGCGAGCACAAAGAGTGGGGCACCATGGTGTTCGACTTTGGCCGCAGCGAGGTGCAGAGCTTCCTGATCTCCAGCGCGCTCTACTGGCTGGAGCAGTACCACATCGACGGCCTGCGTGTGGACGCTGTGGCTTCCATGCTCTATCTGGACTACAACCGCAAGCAGGGCGAGTGGGAGCCCAACAAGAACGGCGGCAAGGAGAACCTTGAGGCTGTGGCATTCCTGCGCAAGCTCAACGATACGATTCTGGGCCGTCACCCCCACAAGTACATGATCGCAGAGGAGTCCACCGCGTGGCCGATGGTCACGAAACCCGCTTCCGACGGCGGCCTGGGCTTCAATTTCAAGTGGAACATGGGCTGGATGAACGATATGCTCAGCTACATGAAGACTGACCCGCTCTTCCGTTCGGGCAACCACAACAAGGTCACGTTCAGCTTCTTCTACGCCTTCAGCGAGAACTTCGTGCTGCCCATCAGCCACGACGAAGTCGTCCACGGCAAGGGCAGCCTCATCAACAAGATGCCCGGTGACTATGAGGCCAAGTTTGCAAACCTGCGCACCTTCTTTGGCTACATGATGGCTCACCCCGGCAAGAAGCTGCTGTTCATGGGTCAGGAGTTCGGCCAGTTCACCGAGTGGAACGAGACCAAGTCTCTGGACTGGATGCTGCTGGGCTACGACAAGCACACCGAGCTGCAGACTTACGTCAAGACCCTGAACAAGTTCTACAAGGACCACCCCGCCTTCTGGCAGATCGACTACAGCTGGGAGGGCTTCCAGTGGATCGTCCCCGACGACTCCCGTCAGAGCGTCGTGGCCTTCCTGCGCAAGGATGCAAACGGCAAGCAGATCCTCGTGGTCTGCAACTTCAACCCCGTCCTGCGCGAGGGCTACACCCTGGGCGCACCGAACTCCGGCACCTACAAGGAGATCCTGAACAGCGACGACGAGGCGTTCGGCGGTGCCGGCACGGTCCACAACAAGGCTGTCCGCTCCAAGAAGAAGCCGCTCCACGGCTTCGAGCAGAGCATCACCATCACTCTGCCGCCCATGAGCGTGCTTTATTTCGAGGTGCCTGCAAAGCGCACCCGCAAGACCGCCGAGGAGAAGGCAGCGGAAAAGGCTGCACCCAAGAAGGCTTCCAAGACCGCAAAGGCTGAGGAAAAGGCCCCCGCAAAGCGCGGCCGCAAACCCAAGGCAGAAGCTGCACCTGCGGAGGAAAAAGCCCCTGCAAAGCGCGGCCGCAAGCCGAAGGCAGAAGCTGCATCTGCGGAAGAAAAGGCTCCTGCAAAACGGGGCCGTAAGCCCAAGGCAGAAAAGGCAGCGGAGCCGGCTGAAAAGCCCGCCCGCAAGCCCCGCGCCAGGAAGGCGGACAAGGCCGAAAAATAAGGCCGGGCCGAACCAACATTGTTGAACCATTTCCATCAAATATCAGGAAATGTTAAAGGGGAGAATAAAGCTATGGCAAAAGAAATCGTGGCAATGATCCTTGCCGGCGGACGTGGCTCGCGTTTGTACGCGCTGACACAGAAAACGGCAAAACCGGCGGTGTCCTTTGGCGGCAAATACCGTATCGTGGACTTCCCGCTGTCCAACTGCGTCAACTCCAACATCGATACCGTTGGCATCGCAACGCAGTATCAGCCCCAGAAGCTGAATGAGTACATCGGCAACGGCCAGCCCTGGGACCTGGACCGTCTGTACGGCGGCGTCCATACCCTGCCTCCTTATGAGCAGGCAAAGGGTACCGACTGGTACAAAGGCACTGCAAACGCCATCTACCAGAACATCAGCTTCATCGACAGCTATGACCCGGAGTACGTCATCATCCTGTCCGGCGACCAGATCTGCAAGCAGGATTACGCCGACTTCCTCCGCTTCCACAAGGAGAAGGGCGCAGAGTTCTCTGTGGCCGTCATGGAAGTTGACTGGAAGGAAGCTTCCCGTTTCGGCCTGATGGTCGCAGACGAGGACGACAGGATCACCGAGTTCCAGGAGAAGCCCCCTGTGCCGAAGTCCAATCTGGCTTCCATGGGCATCTACATCTTCAACTGGGATATCCTCAAGAAGTATCTGGAAGAGGACGAGGCAGACCCCAACTCCAAGAACGACTTCGGCATGAACATCATCCCCGCGCTGCTGCGCGACGGCCGCAAGATGTATGCTTACCACTTCAACGGCTACTGGCGTGACGTGGGTACCATCGACAGCCTGTGGGAAGCCAACATGGAGGTCCTGGACCCCGAGAACTCCGGCATCGACATCTTCGACGAGAAGTGGAAGATCTACAGCCGCAACCCCGTGCTGCCCGCCCAGAAGATCGGCCCCCGCGCGCTCGTGCAGGATTCGCTGGTCACGGAGGGCTGCCAGATCTACGGCTGCGTCAAGCACTCTGTGCTGAGCGCAGGCGTCGTCGTGGAAGAGGGCGCAACGGTCGAGGATGCCGTCCTGATGGATGGCGTCGTGGTCAAGGCAGGCGCAGTGGTCAAGCGCTGCATCCTCGCTGAGAACGTCGTGGTGGGCGCAGGCGCCAAGATCGGCGGCGACGGCTCCATCGCACATGTCGGCACCGGTCTGACCATCGGCGCAGGCGCTACCGTCAAAGAGGGCGCCAAAGTATTTGATTCCGTCAAGGAGGGCGAGGAAGTATGCTGAGCCAGAACAACAATGCGTTGGGCATCATTTTCCCCAACAGCTATGATAACACCGTGCCTGAGCTGGTGACCGAGCGCGCAATGGCCTCGATCCCCTTCGCAGGCCGTTACCGCATGGTGGACTTTGTCCTGTCCAGCATGGCCAACTGCGGCATCTCCAACGTGTCTGTCGTGGTGCGCAAGAACTACCACTCCCTGATGGACCATCTGGGCACCGGCCGCGAGTGGGATATGGCCCGCCGTCACGGCGGCCTGAACATCGTCCCTCCCTTCGCTGAGAAGGGCGTGCGCATCTACTCCGGCCGCGTCGAGGCTCTTGGCTCCATCCTGAGCTTCCTCGAGAACCAGAAGGAGCGCTATGTGGTCATGAGCGATGCCAACATCGCCATCAACTACGACTTCAACGCCCTGCTGGCTGCCCATCAGGCCAGCGGCGCAGACGTCACCGTGGCCTACCAGAAGACCGAGATCCCCGAGGGCCGCAAGAACGACAACTACACCCTGACCGTCGATGCCGATGGCCGTGTGACCGAGCTGCTGTTCAACGATTACCGCCCCGGCAAGCAGAACCTCGATCTGGACATCTATGTCATGGAGCGCCAGACCCTCATCAAGCTGGTCAAGGACGCTACCGCCCGCGGCCTCATCTACTTCGAGCGCGACATCCTGGCTCACAACGTCAACATCCTGAACATCCATGCTCTGGAGTACACCGGCTATGTGGCTCATGTCTGCGACATGAAGAGCTACTTCGACGAGAACCTGAAGCTCATTGATGAGAAGAATCTGAACGCCCTCTTCCCCAAGAAGAACCCCGTTTACACCAAGATCCGCGACGACAACCCCACCCGTTACGTCACCGGTTCCAGCGTCAGCAACTCTCTGCTGGCTGACGGCTGCGTCATCGAAGGCACCGTGGAGAACTGCGTGCTGTTCCGCGGCGTCAAGGTCAAGAAGGGTGCCGTCGTCAAGAACTGCGTCCTGATGCAGGACACCGTGGTGGAGCCTGGCGCTGAGCTGGACTGCGTCGTGACGGACAAGAACGTCCGCATCACCGCAGAAAAGAAGCTGAGCGGCACCAAGAGCTTCCCCGTTTATGTTCAGAAGAACCACATCGTCTGAACCGTTTGAGAATCTCCCATAGGGGCGGCTCCCTCCCCGGTAGCCCCTCTTAAAGAGGGGCGGGGGTACTGTGTGTACCCCCGCCCGCTCTTTTTGCCGCAGCGGGAGGAGATATGAATCCCTTTTATCAGGAAGGAGCGAATCTTATGAAGATCCTGTATGCTGCTTCGGAAGCAACCCCCTTTGCAAAATCCGGCGGTCTGGCCGATGTGGCCGGCTCCCTGCCCAAAGCGCTGGTCAAGGACGGCGTGGACGCCCGCGTCATCATGCCGCTGTATGGCGACCTGAAGTTCCGCGACAAACTGGAATACGTTACCAACTACTCGGTCCCCGTGGGCTGGCGCAGCCAGTACTGCGGCCTGTTCAAGGCTGAGGTCGATGGCGTGACCTACTACTTCCTCGACAACGAGTATTACTTCAAGCGCCGCGGCCTCTACGGCTTCTACGACGACGGCGAGCGCTTCGCTTTCTTCTCCCGCGCAGTGCTGGAGACCCTGTTCTACATCGACTTTACCCCCGACATCATCAACTGCAACGACTGGCAGACCGCTCTGGTGCCGGTGTACCTGAACCTGTACTATCGTCATCTGGACAAGTTCAACCGCATCAAGACCATCTTCACCATCCACAACATCGCCTATCAGGGCAAGTACGGCACCGATATTCTGGAAGATACCTGCGGCATCGGCCGCCGCGACCAGCATATCGTGGAGTATGATGGCTGCGCCAACTTCATGAAGGGTGCCATCGAAACGGCAGACAAGATCACCACCGTCAGCCCCACCTACGCACAGGAGATCCTCGACCCGTGGTTCAGCTACGGTCTGGACGCTCTGCTGCGCGAGAAGCAGTACAAGCTCTGCGGCATCCTGAACGGTATCGACATGGAGGCCAACAACCCTGCCACCGACCCCCACATCGCCTTCAACTACGATGTCAACAACTTCGAAGAGGGCAAGGCAAAGTGCAAGGAGGCTCTGCAGGATAGGTTCGGCCTCAACAAGGACGGCAGCCCCGTCTTTGCAATGGTCAGCCGCATGGTCGGCATGAAGGGCTTCGATCTTGTGCAGAGCGTGGCCGACGGCCTCGTGGACCGCGGCATTGAGCTGGTCATCCTGGGCAGCGGCGAGAGCCAGTACGAGAACTTCTTCTCCGACCTGTGCGGCCGTCATCCGGGCCGCGTAGGCACCTACATCGGCTTTGAACCCACCCTGTCGCAGGAGATCTATGCCGGCGCAGATGCCTTCATCATGCCGTCCAAGAGTGAACCCTGCGGTCTGGCCCAGATGGTCGCCTGCCGTTACGGCACGCCTCCCATCATCCGCGAGACCGGTGGTCTGCGCGACTCCATCCACGACTGCACCCTCGGCGAGGGCAATGGCTTCACCTTCGCGGGCTACAGCGCCCACGAGCTGTACGATGCCTGCTGCCGCGCACAGGACCGCTACTACAGCAAGGAAGACTGGAACAACCTGATCAGGTACGACATGGAGTGCGACTTCAGCTGGGATGTCTCTGCCAAGAGCTATGAGGGCCTCTACAATGAGACTGCAAACCTCTGGTAAGAGATAGACCAAAGTACGATTTACGCCCCCGGCGGGTACTGTTTTAGGACAGCGCCCGCCGGGGCTTTTTGCGTGGGGGAACTCCCTCCGTCATCGCTGCGCGATGCCACCTCCCTCTAGGAGGGAGGCTTCAAGGCTCCCTCTCCGAGGGGGCTGGCTGTGAAGCAGACTGGGGGAGTTTGCCCGCCGGGGCTTTTTGTGCTTTTCAGCAAAATCGTCCCAAAGGGAAACGCTTTTTCTTTCTCAAACGGGGCAGAATGATAAATGACACGGAGAAGATGAGCGGCTGAACCGGAAAACTTTTGGTTAGAAATGACGAACTTCTCCGCGTTTATAGAATTTTGCTAAAAAGCAGTGGAAAATTGATTGAATTTTACAGCCGTTTTGAGTATAATGGGGAGTAAAGAGTCTTTGTTCAAAGTTTGACGTGCAGATCGGGCAAAAAAGACAGAGCGGCCCGGAGCACACACAGAGGGAGGGAAGCCGGACCGTGAAGGGCTGGTACAAGGCACTGGAAGATCTGGTCTGGCTGACCCAGCTGGGGCTGAATATGCTGCTGCCGCTGGTGATGTGTCTGGGCGGCTGCTGGTGGGCCGTCAGCCATTGGGGCTGGCCCATGTGGGTGTATCTGCCCGCTGTGCTGCTGGGGCTTGCCGCCGGGGCGCAGAACTTCTGGGTCTTCGTCAAAGAGCGGCTCGACCGCTCCAAAAAGGACAAGCCCCGCCGGACAGGCTTTAACTCGCATTTATGAGATAAGGGAGAGCTACATCTATGAAATTACAGCCGGAATCCAAAAAGGAGCTGCTCCGCATCGCGGGCGGCACGGCATTCTGCACCGCGATCATGTGGGTGCTTTTCGCGGCGCTGCATCTGGTGGGCTGGGTGAAGTTCGACTATACGGTCGTCCTCGGCAGCCTCGTGGGCGCAGCCGTCGCCATCGGCAACTTTGCGGGCATCTGCTTCGTGGTCCAAAAGATCATCGACGAGCCGGATGAGAAGCGCCGCAAGGCAACATTACAGCTTTCCTACAACAGCCGGATGCTGCTGCAGGCGCTGTGGGTGGTGGTGGCCGTCGCGGCCCCCTGCTTCCAGCCCTTTGCCAGTGTGCTGCCGCTGTTTTTCCCCCGTGTCACCATTTATTACCTGCAAATAACGGGCAAGTACAAACCGCTCACGCAGAAGGCAGAGCCGGTGGACGTCTCGGTGGAGGACGACCCCGAACCTGCCGACGCGCAGCAGTCCGCACCCGATGAAAAAGGGGGTGAAACGTAACAAATGGAACTGAACGGCGCAAAGATCCTGTATACCATCCATACCAATATCCCTGTGCTGGGCGATTTCAAGATCACCCAGACTCTTGTGAGCACATGGATCGTCATGGCGCTGCTCTCGGCTCTGGCCTTCTGGCTGGGGCGTGACCTCAAACTGGAAAACGTCTCCAAACGGCAGGCCGCCGCCGAGTTCATCGTGGAACGGCTGGACCGGTTCGTCCACGACAACATGGGCTGGCACTTCGATCAGTTCATCCCGCTGGTGGGTGCGATCTTCGCACTCAGCATCGGCTGCAACCTGATCAGTGTGGTAGGCCTGTGGAGCCCCACGGCAGACCTGAACACCGAGGCGGCCTGGGCCATCGTGGTGTTCATCATCATCATGTACTACAAGATAAAGACCAACGGCATCCTCGCCTATCTGAAGGGCCTGCTGGACCCTATCTTCCTGATGGCGCCCATCAATGTGCTGTCGGAGGTGTCCACCCCTGTCAGCATGGCCTTCCGTCACTTCGGCAACATCCTGTCCGGTACCGTTATCTCCACCCTGCTGTACTGGGCGCTGGCGAGCCTGAGCCACGTCATTTTTGGCTGGCTGCCCGGATTCCTGAGCCAGCTCCAGCTGTTCCAGATCGGCATCCCGGCCTTCACGGGCCTGTATTTCGACTGGTTCGGCGGCTGCATTCAGGCGTTCATCTTCTGTACCCTGACCACCATCTTCATCAAACGTGCTGCCGGTGAGGAGTAAGCCTCCCGCCCCGGCATCCCCCAAAAACAAACATTTTCAGGAGGACACAAACTATGACTGACTTTCAATTCCTTGCTCGTGGTATCGCTCTGGCTGGCTGCGGCATCGGCGCAGGCTGCGCACTGATCGCAGGTATCGGCCCTGGTATCGGCGAAGGCAACGCTGCCGCTGCTGCCTGTGAGGCTGTCGGTCGTCAGCCCGAGTGCAAGAGCGACGTGACCAGCACCCTCATCCTCGGCGTCGCACTGTCTGAGACCACCGGTATCTACGGCTTCGTCACCGGCCTGCTGCTCATCTTCCTCGCACCCGGCATGTTCATGAACTACCTGCAGTAAGCGCTCCTTTCAGAGCTTGATTTCAAGAGAAAGGGGAGACGCTTATGCAACTTTATCAGGCATTGATCACGCTGGATGGCTGGACGTTTCTGGCCCAGGTCTGCAACCTGATGATCCAGCTGGTGATCTTCAAAAAGCTGCTGCTGAACCCGGTCAAAAAAGTCATCGCCGAGCGCAAGGCCAAGGCGGACAGCCAGATCGCGGACGCCGAAAAGCTACGCACCGAGGCTGAGGCCATGAAGGCGGAGTACGAGCAGAACCTGCAGAATGCCCGCACCGAGGCCAACCAGATCGTGGCCGCCGCCCAGAAGACGGCTGCTGCCCGCAGCGAAGAGCTGCTGGGCGAGGCCCGCGCACAGGCCGCTGCCCTCAAGCAGAAGGCCGAGGCCGACATTGCGCAGGAGCGCAAGAAGGCGGTCAACGAGGTCAAGGACGAGATCGGCGGTATGGCGATGGAAATCGCCTCCAAGGTGGTCGAGCGCGAGATCAAAGAGGCTGACCATCAGGACCTGATCGACGAATTTATCAAAAACGTGGGTGAAGCATCATGACCGAGACTGCAAGGATGTACGGCGGAAGCCTGTACGACCTGGCCGCGGAGGAAGGGCTGGACGAGCGCATTCTGGGCGAACTGGATGGCGTGACGGCTCTGCTGAACGGGGACGCCGAGTATCTGCATCTGCTCAGCATCCCCAGCATCCCCAAGAAAGAGCGCTGTGCGCTGTTGGACGAAGCCTTCCGCGGGCAGGTCCACCTCTATGTGCTCAACTTTATGAAGCTGCTGTGCGAAAAAGGCACTCTGCGGGAGCTGCCGGGCTGCGCCCGGGCTTACCGTCTGCGCTACAATGAGGCTCACGGCATTCTGGAAGCGACTGCTGTTTCCGCTGTGCCTCTCACGGCAGAGCAGACCAGGCGCCTGCACGAAAAGCTGGAAAAAGTCACCGGCAGGCACATCGACCTCAAAACGAAGGTCGAGCCTGCTGTGCTGGGCGGCATCCGGCTGGACATTGAAGGCACCGAGCTGGACGGCACCGTCCGCAGCCGCCTCGCCGGCCTGCGCAGCAGCATCGCAGCAGCGACGCTGTAAATCATACGAAGCCCTCCGGCCAACGCAAGGCCCGGCAGCTCTCAGAGCCGTAAGGCGATGAGATGCGGCAAGACCGGCCTGCCAAGGGCTCTCCCCACGGGAGAGCTGGCAAAGCCATCAGGCTTTGACTGAGAGGGCTATCCACCCGAAAGTTTACAAAGAATTGAGTGGTGAAGACACAACAATGCAACTGAAACCTGAAGAGATCTCCAAGATCATCCGTGCTCAGATCAAGCATTACGAAAATGTCATCGAGCAGAGCGAGGTCGGCACGGTCATTCTGGTGGGCGACGGCATCGCCCGCGCCAGCGGTCTGGAAAAGTGCATGGCAGGCGAGCTGCTCCAGTTTGAGAACGGCGAATACGGCATGGCCCAGAACCTCGAGGAGAACACCGTCTCCATCGTTCTGCTGGGCTCCGACGTCGGAATCAAAGAGGGCAGCACCGTCAAGCGCACCGGCAAGGTCGTGTCCGTCCCTGTGGGCGAGGCACTGATCGGCCGTGTCGTCAACGCACTGGGCCAGCCCATCGACGGCGCAGGCCCCATCGAGACGACGGAGTTCCGCCCCATCGAGAGCCCTGCTCCCGGCATCATCGAGCGCCAGCCCGTCAAGGAGCCGCTGCAGACCGGCATCAAGGCCATCGACTCCATGATCCCCATCGGCCGCGGCCAGCGTGAGCTGATCATCGGCGACCGCCAGACCGGCAAGACCACCATCGCGTCCGATACCATCATCAACCAGAAGGGCAAGGACGTCATCTGCATCTACGTCGCCATCGGCCAGAAGCGCTCTACCGTGGCAAACCTCGTGCAGAGCCTCACCGAGGCCGGTGCCATGAGCTACACCATCGTGGTGTCGGCAACGGCATCCGAGCTGTCGCCCCTGCAGTATATCGCTCCCTACTCCGGCTGTGCCATGGGCGAATATTTCATGCACAAGGGCAAGCACGTCCTTATCATCTACGACGACCTGTCCAAGCACGCTGTCGCTTACCGCGCCCTGTCGCTGCTGATCCGCCGTCCCCCGGGACGTGAGGCTTACCCCGGCGACGTCTTCTACCTGCACTCCCGTCTGCTGGAACGCGCGGCCAAGCTCTCCGACGAGCTGGGCGGCGGCAGCCTGACGGCACTGCCCATCATCGAGACGCAGGCGGGCGATGTGTCCGCCTACATCCCCACGAACGTCATCTCCATCACCGACGGCCAGATCTTCCTTGAGACGGAGCTGTTCCACTCGGGCGTCATGCCGGCCGTCAACCCCGGCATCTCGGTCTCCCGTGTCGGCGGCAACGCCCAGATCAAGGCCATGAAGAAGGTCGCCGGTACGTTGAAGCTGATCTATTCTCAGTACCGTGAGCTGCAGTCCTTTGCACAGTTCGGCTCCGACCTGGACGCCGACACCAAGGCCCGTCTGGCACAGGGCGAGCGCATCGTCGAGGTGCTCAAGCAGAATCGCTCCGCTCCCGTTGCGGTCGAAAAGCAGGTGGCCATCCTCTACGCGACCATCCACGACTACCTTGTGAACATCAAGGTGCCTGCCGTGGCCGAGTACGAGAAGGGCCTGTACGAGTATCTCGATACCGACGCAGCCGGTGCCTCCGTGATGGAGACCATCCGCACCACCGGCAAGCTGGAAAAGGACGCCGAGGAAGCTCTGAAGGGTGTGCTGTCCGCTTACACCGAGAACTTTATCAAGGCACACTGACAGGAAGGAGGCGTAACGCATGGCAGGTTCCATGAAGGACATCAAGCTGCGCATCAAAAGCGTAGAGAGTACCATGCAGATCACCAAGGCTATGGAGCTGGTGGCTTCCTCCAAAATGCGCCGTGCCAAGGAGCGGGTGGAGCACAGCCGCCCCTACTTTGAGACGCTGTACGAATCGCTGACCAAGATCGCGGCGGCAGACCCCCGCGCCCGCAATCCCTATCTGCGCCGGGACGACATCAAGCGGACTCTGCTGGTGGTCATCGCGGGCGACCGCGGTCTGGCCGGCGGCTATAACGCCAATGTGTTCAAGCAGGCCGACGCCGCCGAAGGCCCCGTCACCGTGCTGCCCATCGGCAAGCGCTCCGCAGAGTATTTCGCCCACCACGGGGCCGGCCTCTTCACCCCCGAGGTGCTGATGGCGGCGGATGTGTCGGTGAGCGAGTGCTTCACCCTGTCCCACCAGATAACGGAAGGCTTCCTCAAGGGCGAGTACGACGCGGTGAAGCTCTGCTACACCCGCTTTGACTCCATGATGACCCAGACGGCCACCACCCTCGAGGTGCTGCCCCTGACCATCGAGCCCACCGAGGCCCAGAAGGCTGAGGCCCGTCGGAGTCAGATCCTGTACAAACCCAGCTGCGAGGAAGTGTTCGGCGCTATCATCCCCGAGTATGTGGCGGGTGTCCTCTACGGCGCCGTGTGCGAGAGCGTGGCCAGTGAGCTGGCCGCCCGCCGCACCGCCATGGATGCCGCCACCAAGAATGCCGGCGAGATGATAGAGCATCTGAATCTGTATTACAACCGCGCCCGTCAGGCCGCCATCACGCAGGAGATCACCGAGATCGTGGCTGGTGCGGAAAATTAAGGCGGCTTGCCCTCTCCGTCATTGCTTGCGCAATGCCACCTCTCCCAAAGGGAGAGGCTTAAAGCTGACCGATACGTTTCAGGCTCTCCCTCTGGGAGAGCTGGACGCGAAGCGGCCTGAGAGGGCAAGGACGCTGAAAAAGAGCATTCCATTAAAAGAGAAGGAGTTGTAGCCTATGTCCGAAAAACACATCGGCAAGGTGATCCAAGTCATCGGCCCGGTGCTGGACATCCAGTTCAAGGATGGAGAGCTGCCGGACCTGCTCAACGCCATCGAGATCGACAACCACGGCCAGAAGCTGGTGGTCGAGGTGGCGCAGCTGACCGGTGACAACGTCGCCCGCTGCATCGCCATGAGCAGCACCGACGGCCTGGTGCGCGGCACCGAGGCCGTGGACACCGGCGAGTCCATCAAGGTCCCCGTCGGCGACCAGTGCCTGGGCCGCGTGTTCAACCTGCTGGGTGAGCCGGTGGACAACAAGCCTGCCCCCACCCCGGAGGCTTACTGGCCCATCCACCGCCCCGCTCCCAGCTATGAGGAGCAGCAGTCCACCACCGAAATTCTGGAGACCGGCATCAAGGTCGTTGACCTCATCTGCCCCTACGCCAAGGGCGGCAAGATCGGCCTGTTCGGCGGCGCCGGTGTCGGCAAGACCGTCCTGATCCAGGAGCTGATCTACAACATCGCCACCGAGCACAACGGCTACTCGGTGTTCACCGGTGTCGGCGAGCGCACCCGTGAGGGCAACGACCTTTACGGCGAAATGACCGAGAGCGGCGTCATCAACAAGACGGCGCTGGTCTACGGCCAGATGAACGAGCCCCCAGGAGCCCGTATGCGTGTGGCACTGTCCGGCCTGACCATGGCGGAGTATTTCCGCGACGTCAAGAACCAGGACGTGCTGCTCTTCATCGACAACATCTTCCGTTTCACCCAGGCAGGCTCTGAGGTGTCGGCTCTGCTGGGCCGTATGCCCTCCGCCGTCGGCTACCAGCCTACGCTGGCTACCGAGATGGGCGCTCTGCAGGAGCGCATCACCTCCACCCGCAAGGGCTCCATCACCTCGGTGCAGGCTGTCTACGTTCCCGCCGACGACCTGACCGACCCGGCCCCTGCAACGACATTCACCCATCTGGACGCTACCACGGTTCTGAGCCGTGACATCGCCTCTCAGGGCATCTACCCCGCTGTGGACCCGCTGGACTCCACCAGCCGTATCCTCAGCCCGGAGGTCGTGGGTCAGGAGCATTATGAGATCGCCCGTGCCGTCCAGAAGGTGCTGCAGCGCTACAAGGAGCTGCAGGACATCATCGCCATCATGGGCATGGACGAGCTGAGCGAGGATGACAAGCGCACGGTCAGCCGCGCCCGCAAGGTGCAGCGCTTCCTGAGCCAGAGCTTCCACGTTGCAGAGCAGTTCACCGGTATGCCCGGCCAGTACGTCCCGCTGAAAGAGACGCTGCGCGGCTTCCGCATGATCCTGAACGGCGAGTGCGACGACCTGCCCGAGAGTGCCTTCCTGTTCGCAGGCACCATCGACGATGTGTTCGCTAAGGCGAAGAAGGGGTAAACCATGACGACCTTTCATCTGACGGTGGTCACACCGGACGGCTGCGCCTTTGAGGGGCAGGCCGAGCGTGTGGTCTGCCGCGCCATCGACGGTGACCTTGCCATTCTGGCCAAGCACGGCGACTACTGCACCGCGCTGGGCATGGGCGAGGCCCACATCGTTGATGCCGAGGGCAGCCGCCGCCGTGCCGCCTGCATGGGCGGGATGCTCACCGTGCTGGACGGTGAGGTGCGTCTGGTAGCCACCACATGGGAGTGGGCTGAGAAGATCGACCACACCCGCGCCGAGGCCGCAAAAAAGCGCGCCGAAGAGATCCTGGCCCGCAAAGACCTCGACCGCCGCGAGTACGAAATGGCACAGGCCCGCCTCAAGCGCGCGCTGGTGCGCACTTCCATCAAAGAATGATGCAAAACCTGCTGTTTTCCACGAACAGCAGGTTTTTTGTTGGGACATATCGACAATCTGGATAAAAAGGCGTATGATATAGAAAACAGGGCAGAAAAAGAACTGCCGCAAAGAGGAGGAACTTAAAATGGGTGTTTTTATGCACAGACCCTTTGGCCGCGCTGCCGCGCTGACACTGGCGGCGGCAATGCTTCTGGGGGCGCCGTCCGCACTGGCGGCACAGGTGCCGGTGGAGCTGCTGGGACAGGAGAACTCAATCTCTGCGCCCAGCGTGGCGCTCACTCGCTCCGGCAAGTGCGGCGATGCGGTCAACTGGGGCCTTGGCGCTGACAACGTGCTCTACATCTATGGCAGCGGCCCGATGAATGACTTTTCCACGAGTGAGGGTAGCCGCGCCCCGTGGGCCGAGGAGCTGCTTGCAGCTTCGCCCGACGGGCTGAGCACCATTCAGGCGGTACAGGTCTGCGAGGGTGTGACCAAGCTGGGCGCATTTGCATTCAATAACGCCGGAAGCGCCTACTACACCGGCCTCACCCGCATCACCCTGCCCGACAGCCTGCAGGAAGTGGGACGCCGCGCTCTCTATGGCTGCAAGGCCCTTTCCAGCATCGAGGTGAGCGCAGCCAACCCCTGTCTCACCGTGCAGGACGGCATCCTCTACAATAAGGCCATGACCCAGCTCATCCGCTGCCCTGCCGCAGGCGGTCTGACGGCCTATACCGTTCCGGCCGGCGTGATCGAGCTGGCCGAAGGAGCCTTTGCATCCTGCACCTCGCTGGAGAGCATCGTGCTCCCGGAGGGGATGACCAGCGTTGCAGACAATGCCTTTGAAGGCTGCTCTGCCCTGCGGGAAGTCACCCTGCCCAGCACCCTGAAGACCCTGAACTACGCCTGCTTCGGCTGGTGCAGCAGCCTGACGAACATCGTCCTGCCGGAAGGCACCGAGAAGCTGGACTGGTCGGTCTTTGCCAGCTGCACCAGCCTGTCGTCCGTGACCATCCCCAGCAGTGTGAAAACGATCGACGTTTACGCATTCAATAAGTGCCCGCTGAAGGAAGTCAAGATCAGCAAGGATTGCGTTCTCGGCAGCCAGGCCTTCGGCAAGGACGTCAAGATCAAGTATTATCACTGAGCCTGATACAACAAAACCGGAGTCCCCGCAGGGACTCCGGTTTTGCTGTATCAGAAGCTTTTAGAGCATATTTGCCTTCTCGATGAGGCTGCGGATGTGGTGGGCCAGCATCTCGATGGCGGTGGTGTTCTCGCCGCCGTTGGGGACGATGATGTCCGCGTTCCTCTTGCTGGGCTCAACGAAAGCCTCGTGCATGGGTTTGACGGTGGTGAGGTACTGGTTGATAACGCTGTCGAGGGAGCGGCCGCGCTCCTTGACGTCCCGCACCAGACGGCGCAGGATGCGCTCGTCAGCGTCGGTGTCCACGAAGATCTTGTAGTCGAACATGGCGCACAGCTCCGGCTCTACGAAGGGAAGGATGCCTTCCACGATGAGGACAGGGGCCGGTTCGATGTGCTGCACCTCGTTGCTGCGGTTGTGGTCGGCGTAGTCGTACACCGGGCAGTCGATGGCGCGGCCAGCCTTCAGCTCCTGTAAGTGGTAGATGAGCAGGGCGTTGTCGAAAGCGTCCGGGTGGTCGTAGTTCAGCTTGCAGCGTTCTTCAAAGGGCAGCTCGTCGTGGCGTTTGTAGTAGCTGTCGTGGGAGATGAGGCGAACCTCGTCCTCCCCGAAAAGTGCCTTGAGCCGACAGGCCAGTGTGGTCTTGCCGCTGCCGGAGCCGCCTGCGATGCCGATGATCAGATTGTTCATGTTCCAAAAACCTCCGCGTGCCGATTGTTGTAGAAAAAATCCCCAGAGTAGGGTATAATATTCTTATCCTACATAATAACACACTTCGCTCTGTTTTGACAGGGCCGAATCTCTGCTGGGAGGCATTTTGATGAAAAAAATCGTTCCTGCCCCGTACATCGACCAGACTGAGCGCTGGGTCAACGGCTGCGAGAGCATCAGCAGCGTCATGCTGCTCCAGGCCGTGGGCATCGACATCGACCCGGATACCTTCATCGCCCGCGACCTGCCCCACGCTCCTTACTGGGAGCAGGACGGAAAACTCTACGGCCCTGACCCGTGGCAGGTCTACCCCGGCGACCCCCACGACCACACTGGCTACGGCTGCTATTCGCCCTGCATCGTCAAGGCCCTGAACAGCGCTCTGGAGCACGAGGGCGCAGCCGACAAGTTCGAAGTCGTGGACGAGAGCGGCAAGACGGCGGCAGAGCTTTGCTCTTATATCGACGCCGGGATGCCGGTGGTGTTCTGGGCGACGCTGGATTTCCAGCCCGTGCCGGAAAAGCGTGACCACTGGCTGCTGGCCGATGGCACCGACTTTGCGTGGAAGTGCAACGAACACTGCCTGCTGCTGGTGGGCTACGATGACGAAAACTACTGGTTCAACGACCCGTGGCATGACCACGGCGTCTGTCCGCAGCCGAAACAGCTGGTGGAGGACTGCCACGCGGCCCAGGGGCTGTTCGCAGTCACCCTCCGCCCGAAAGGAGAAGTATGAAAAAAGAAGAATTTCAGCAGAACATGAAAGACAGGATGCAGCAGTTCGAGGACGGCGGCCTCCGGCTCCTGAAAAAGGGCCAGAAGGGCATCGTCCACGCGATCTTCAGCCGCTTCGGGCTGGTGCTGCTGCTCATGCTGTTGCAGGTCGGTGTGCTGTGGAGCGTGTTCCGGTGGTTCGGCGGACTGCTGCCCCATTACTTCGGCGGCAGCGTGGCCATGTCGGCTTTCATGGTGGTCTACATCCTCAACAGCGAGATGGACAACAGCGCTAAGATCACATGGATGGTCACTATCGCCATCCTGCCGGTCGTGGGTGTGCCGCTGTTTTTCTACGTCAAGAGCAACATCGGCCACAACGCCCTGAAAAAGCGGGTGACCCACCTCACGGAGGAGGCCCGGGGCTTACAGCCCCAGCCGCTGGCTGCGGCCCAGGAGCTGGCCGAAGCCGACCCCGGCGCGGCCTCGCTGGCGCGGTATCTCCACGGAAAGGGCGGCGGCTTCTCGGTCTACAGGAACACGGAAGTTACCTACTTCCCCGGCGGCGAGGCCAAGTTCGAAGAACTGCTGCGCCAACTGGAAAAGGCCGAGAAGTACATCTTCCTCGAGTACTTCATCATTGACGAGGGCCTCATGTGGGGCAAAATTCTCGAGGTGCTGGCCCGCAAGGCCGCCGAGGGCGTGGACGTCCGGGTGATGTACGACGGCACCTGTGAGTTCGCCACCCTGCCCCGGGATTACCCCAGCCGCCTCGAAAAGCTGGGCATCCAGTGCCAGGTGTTCTCGCCGGTGCAGCCCTTTGTCTCGACCCATTATAATTACCGCGACCACCGGAAAATTCTCGTCATTGACGGCAAGGTGGGTTTTACCGGCGGCGTGAACCTCGCCGACGAGTACATCAACCACATCGAGAAGTATGGCCGCTGGAAGGACGCCGCCGTCATGCTGGAAGGCGAGGCTGTCCGGCCGCTGACCATCCTCTTCCTCGAGATGTGGAGCATCCTCCGGGAGCCGGAGTTTGAGAAGTTCCTCTCCGTGCCGCCCCACTCCGTCCCGGCGAAGGGGTTCGCGGCCCCTTACGGCGACTGTCCGCTGGACGGTGAGCGGGTGGGAGAGATGGTCTATATCGACCTGCTCAACCGCGCCAAGCGCTACATCCACATCATGACGCCCTACCTCATCCTCGACGGCGAGCTGGAAACGGCCCTCAAGTTCGCGGCAGAGCGGGGCGTGGACGTCCACCTCATCCTGCCCCATGTGCCGGATAAGAAGTTCGCCTATGCGCTGGCGAAGACGCACTACAAGTCTCTGCTGGACTCGGGCGTGAAGATCAGCGAGTGGCTGCCCGGCTTTGTCCACGCGAAGGTTTTTGTGGTGGACGACAGCGAGGCCGTGGTGGGTACCATAAACCTCGACTACCGCAGCCTCTACCACCACTTCGAGAATGCGGTCTGGATGAAGGATACCGCCTGTATCCCCGCCATCGAGAAGGATTTCCAGAAGACGCTGGAATTCTGCCGCGACGTCGAGCCCACCCGGGAGAGCATCTGGGAGGGCAACGTGCTGCTCCATCTGGCAGGAATCTTACTGAAAGTTATTGCACCGTTACTGTAAAACAAAGGGGAATGCCGTTCGGCATTCCCCTTTGTTTTACAAATAATCCTTATCCATCGAGAAGCCCCGGCCGCTGACCTCGGTGACATGGCTCACGATGAGGAAGCAGGTGGGGTCGATGCTGTGAGCCAGCTTTTCCAGCCGGGGCAGTTCCCGGTTGGACACGATGCTCAGCAGCACGGCGCTGGACTCGTGGGTGTAGCCGCCCTCGCCGTGGAGGATGGTCACGCCCCGGTCCAGCTGCTCGAGGATGGCGGCACAGATGGCGTCGGACTGGCTGCTGATGATCTTTACCTCGGTGCGGCTGGCACCCATCATCAGCATCTTATCCATGACGATGGTGTGGATGAGCACCATCACAATGCCGTACAGCACCTGCGGCATCGGGCTGAACACAGCCTGCATCAGCAGAACTATGATGTCGAAAGCCAGCATGGTGGCCGACACCGGCAGCTTGAACCATTTGTTGAGCACCAGCGGCGGGATGTCGAGGCCGCCGGTGGATGCACCGGAGCGGATGACGATGCCCAGCGCCACGCCGATGCCGAGGCCCGCAAAGACGGTGCAGAGGAAGATGTCCTCCGTCAGCACCCGGCCATTCGCCATCCCCTCGAACAGGGCGAGGAAGGCGGGGCTGAGAACACTGCTGGCCAGCGTATTGAGGGCGAAGGCCCGGCCTAAGACCGCCCAGCCCCAGACCAGCATGGCGAGGTTGATGAAGAACAGCAGCCCCGAGACGGACAGGCCCGTCGATCGTCCGATGGCCAGTGCGATGCCGGTCGCGCCGCCGGTGATGAGGCCCGCCGGCTCGAGGAACAGGGCAACGGCCAGCGAGTAGAGCGCGTTGCCGAAGATGATGGAAGCCCAGTTCCAGATAAGCTGCTTCCAGTGCGGATTCTGATTCATAGTGTTTCCTCCCGTATCTCTCTTCTATCATACCGGAAAACGGCAAAAAAATCCACGCCCGGCGGCCTGCCGCAGCGTGGATTTTTGTTCATTTGACAGATGAAAGTTTGATTTTTTACTCTTCGTCCAGCAGGCGCAGGCCGGCGGTGTCGGTGACGGGCAGCGAGAAGACGATGGAGCCGGCCTTTTTGTCGGCGTTGTCCATGATGGCTTTCATGATGGCGTTCTTCTCGGAAGTGCGGCTGACGATGAGCACCAGCTCTTTTTCGTTCACGAGGTCGATGCCCATGAACCTGGCCGCGCCCTCCATGCCGGTGCCTTTGGCGTGGATGACGGTGCCGCCGCCGGCTCCTGCGGCCCGGGCTGCGTCCATGATAGAGCCGGTGTAGCCCTGATTGGCGATGACCAGCAGCAGGTCGTAACGGGTATCTTTCAAGGTGCTTTCCTCCTTCAGCTCAAGGGTCTGGTGTTCGGTGAGGAACAGCAGGGCGCGCTTGCCGCCGATGCTGCTTACCGGGACGATGAATGCAATGCCGGTACCCGGCACATCAATGCGCATCTGGCGGCGCAGGGCTTTCTGGATGCGGGGCCAGCTGTCCGCTGTGATGATGGCAAAGAGCACGGCTTTTTCGGTCTTTTCCAGCCCGAGGGTGGAAAGCGTCTCCTGAACGGCAGTGCCGGCACCCACAGTGCGGAGGCTGACATCGACGCCGAAGCTCTTATACAGCTTCAGAAAGGCGTCTGTCGTGGGGCGGTCGGTGATGGTGACCAGCCAGTAAAGCGTATTCACGGCAAAGCCTCCTTACAGCTCGATGATGGCGTCGTCCGGCAGTTCAGCCAGCAGGGCGGCAGGATCCAGCAGGGGCTGGGCGCTGCGGGCCTTGCGGGTCTTGAGCTGGGCCACAAGGCCCATGAGCTGGACGGTGATGAGGGGCGTCATGGCGACCATGGCCACCACGCCGAAGGCGTCGGTGACGATGTTGCCGCCTACGGCGATGCAGGCACCCTGCGCCAGCGGCAGCAGGAAGGTGGCCGTCATGGGGCCGGAGGCCACGCCGCCGGCGTCAAAGGCGATGGCGGTGTAGAGCTTCGGCACCACAAAGGAGATGCTGATGGCGAAGAGGTAGCCCGGGATGAGGAACCACAGGATCGAGATGCCGGTGAGGACGCGCACCATCGCAAGGCCCACCGAGAGGGCAACACCGGCTGAGAGGGCCGCGCCCATCGTCCCGGCGGAGATGGCACCATCGGTGACTTCTTCGACCTGTTTGTTGAGGACATAGACCGCAGGCTCGGCCCGGACGATAAAGTAGCCGATGAGCATCCCGATGGGGATGAGCAGCCACCGGCTGCTCTGACCGCCCAGGACCTGACCGAGGTAGTTGCCGGCGGGCATGAAGCCGATGTTCGCGCCGGTGAGGAAGAGCACGAGGCCGATGTAAGTATAGGCGAGGCCTACGCCGATGCGGCCCAGCGTCCGCCGGTCAATGTGGAGGGCGGCGAGCTGGAAGATGCCGAACATCAGGACGATGGGCAGCAGGGAAGTGGCGATCTCGTGCAGATAGGTGGGCAGGCCCTCGCTGAACAGCTGCCACAGCTCCACCGAGTCGCCCACTTCGGGGATGACCGGCGGCACATAGCTGCTCTCGCTGGCATTGAAGACGATGCCGAGGATGAGGACGGCGAGGATGGGACCCACGGAGCAGAGGGCTACGAGGCCGAAGCTGTCGTCCGCTGCATGGCGGTCGGAACGGATGGCCGACACACCGACGCCCAGCGCCATGATGAAGGGGACGGTCATGGGGCCGGTGGTGACGCCGCCGGAGTCGAAGGCCACGGCCAGAAACTCTTTCGGCACGAAGGCAGCCAGAAGAAAGATGGCAGCGTAAAAGATGACCAGCAGCCGGGGCAGCGGGATGCCCAGCAGCATACGCAGGAAGGCCATGACGAGGAAGATGCCCACGCCCACAGCCACCGAGAGGATGAGGGTCATGTTGGGGATGGAGGGCACTTGGTTCGCAAGCACCTGTAAGTCCGGCTCCGAGATAGTGATCAGGAAGCCCAGCAGGAAGCCTACCCCGATGATGAGAAAAAGGTTCTGGCTGCGGGTGAGCATGGAGCCGACCCGCTCGCCCATGGGGGTCATGCTCATCTCGGCACCCAGGGTGAAGAACATGATGCCGACGATGATCATGGCAGCGCCCAGCAGAAAGCAGAGCAGGATGCTCGGGGAAACGGGGGCGATGCTGAAACAGAGGATCAGCACGATGGCCGCGATGGGCAGGACGGCCTGCAGCGCCTCCAGCAGCTTTTCCCGGAGCTTGGGGAGGGATGATCTGATAATGGTGTCCACCAGCCTTTCCCGCCCGGAAGCAGTGCCGCCGGGCGTTGGAATTGAGAAATATATCCTTATTAAGTATACAAAAACAGACAAAAGTCCGTCAACAGAAGAGCGGCTAAGATTGGCAAAGAAACAGAAATGTTACAAAAAGAAAAGGCTGCCGCGCTTTTGCACAGCAGCCTTGAAGATCAGAATTTAGATGCCCTGCTTTGCCAGAACGTCAGAAGTCGGGGTGGAGAACACCGGAATACCGGCGTAGGGGTCGGGAGTGTTGTCGGCGGGCAGGGCCTTCATGTAGGCGTCCATGGACTCGGCCACCTTCTTGGCGATGGCCACGGCCTCCACGACGGTGCGCGCGCCCATGACGGCGTCGCCGCCGGCGAACACGCCCTCGCGGGTGGTGCTGCCGTCCTCGTTGACGGTGAGCAGGCCGCGCTGGTTGGTCTCGATGCCGGTGGTGGTCTTGACGAGGGAGTTCTCAGAACCCTGGCTCACCGAGACGATGACGCCGGTGTGGGGGTAGAAGGCCTCGCTGCCCTCTACCTGGGTGAACTTGCCGTCCTCGCCCTTCACGGTGTCGCGGCAGATGATGCCGTTCTCACGGATCTCCACCGGAGCCTTGCAGAAGCGGAAGCCCACACCCTCGAGTTTGGCGTACCGCACTTCATGCTCGGAAGCGCTGATGCACTCCTCATCGCGGCGGGCGTAGCAGGTGACGTGGCGTGCGCCGTTGCGGATGGCAGTGCGGGCGCAGTCCATGGCGGAGTTGCCCACGCCGATGACGGCGATGTCGTCGCCCAGCTGGAAGGCCTTGGAGTTGGCCAGGTAGTCGATGCCGAAGGCCGCGTTGCCCAGCGTCTCGCCCTTGATGTGCATGGCGTTGGCCTTCCAGAGGCCCGCGCCGATGAAGACGCTCTTATAGCCGTCCCGGAAGAGGTCATCGATGGTGATGGTCTTGCCGATGGCGGTATTGGGGCGGACGTGGATGCCCTTCAGCTCGAGGTGGCGGTACTGGAAGTCGTCCAGCACGCTGTCGGGCAGGCGGTAGTTGGGGATGCCGTACCGCATGACGCCGCCGATCTTGTCGCGGGCGTCGAAGATGGTGACATCGTAACCCCAGCGTGCCAGCAGGACGGCGACGGTCAGGCCCGCAGGCCCCGAGCCGACGACAGCGGCCTTCATGCCGTTTTTGGGGGCGGGGCCGGAAGTCATCTTGTTGGCGTAGGTGGTGGAGATGTAGTCCTCGATGATGGAGAAGTGGACGGGGTCGTGGCTGGGCATCCGGTTGCGGATGCAGTGGCCCTCGCACTGGTTCTCGTGGTTGCACACGAGGCTGCACACAGTGGTCAGGGGGTTGTTTTCAAACAGCATCCGGCCGGCGTCGTCGAGGTGATTGTCCTTGAGCAGGCGGATGACCTCGGGGATGTTGGTGTGGATGGGGCAGCCCTGCTGGCACATCGGCTTTTTGCAGCCGAGGCAGCGGTTGGCTTCGTCCAGAACGTGAAGTGCCATGGTTCCTCCTTGTACCTGTCGAACAGGCGGCGTTGTATCCAAGTATCTTTACTATAATACACCGAAACTGCCTCGGCATACAAGTGCCGAAATGACAAAATTTGCAGAAAATTTTCTGTCATTACGTCAAAAAGATATTTTTTTGACGAAGTAGGCTGCCCATGGCCTCGGGTGAAACGCGGCAGAGCGTACCAAAATCGGCGGCGGCAAGCTGCGCCTCGGCCATCCGAGCGGAGGCATCGCCTGATCCCCGCAGACGGGTCAGCGAATGGGAGACAGGGAGGGTGCAATTTTTTAAGAAAGGAAGGGCATCCTTCTTCCCTCCCAGCAGGTGGAGATAGGGCGGAAGGGCGGGGAGACTGTCGGCGGTGAAGCCCAGCGCGGCGTCCATGGCGAGGCGGCGCATCCGCGCCCGGGGGTAGCGGACGGTGGCGAGAGCGTCCAGAAGTTCGTCGTAGGTGGTGCTGGTACGGACGGCGGCTTCCAGACGGTGCTCCAGTCCTTCGGAGACGCCGCGGATGTCTGCAAAGGGCGCTTTGCCCCGGCAGGCAGACCGGAGAAGGGCCAGCTCGCACCGCCCGGCGGCGGAAAAATCGGTGTACTGCCCGGCGGCGTAAGCCTCCTGATAAAGCGGGAAGACCGCCTCGGGAACGTAAGGTGCGACGGCGTCCGCTCCGCCCTCGGCCCAGAGCTTGCGAAGTGCGCTGGCGCTGGCGAACTGCCCGTGGGCAGAGTGGAGCGCCTCACCGTGGTTCGCGCCTTGCCGGGGCAGGGGATAAGCCTCCATCCGAGGCGCAAGGCTGCGGATGGCCCGGCAGTATTCGACAGCGAGGTTGTTGTTGGGCTTGTCCAGCAGGGCAGCGACCCGCTCGTCAGATGCAAGCTGAGCCGCTGCGGCCTGCCGCGCGGCGGCAAAGCTCCGTGCGCCGCCCGCAAGCTGGGCTTTCAGGGCGGCGCGGTAGGAGCCGCTGTCAAGAAGCTCGGCGGCCTCCATCAGAAGGGCCGCGTCGGGCGTCTCGGCGCCGAACACCAGACCGTCGCATCCAGCGGCGGCAAGCAGCGCCACGCCCGCCCGGGCGAACGCCTCTGCCCCCGCGCAGGCACAGGGAGCAGGCAGAGCAAACACAAGGTCAGCCCCGCAGGTGAGGGCGGACCGGGTGCGGACAGCTTCAGGCAGGAGGGGCAGCGCCCCCCGCTGCACCAGCGAACAGCTCATGGCGACGGCGACGCGCTCTGCACCCAGCGCTTTTGCCTGCGCCAGCTGCCATGCGTGGCCGTTGTGGAAGGGGTCGTATTCGGCGATGATACCGGCAAATTTCATGACGTGACCTCAAAAGTTTGTGAAATATCTGTCATACTGCATGGAGAACTGGGGCAGAATGACGGGATTCTGGGCAGGATGTACAAAAAAGCCCGGGGACTTCGCGGCAGGCTTTGCCGCCATTGCGGCTTGAAAACCGGCCGACCCTATTATATAATAATTCTAGGAATCTGTAAAATTCTGCCCTCTCGGGGGCGGACAAAAACATATCTGGAGGAAACAAGAAGATGAAAATTCTGGTTATCAACTGTGGTTCTTCTTCCCTGAAATATCAGCTCATCGATATGGACGGTGAGAAGGTGCTGTGCAAGGGCCTGTGCGAGCGCATCGGCATGGAGAGCAGCATGATCACCCATGACGCCAACGGCCACAAGGCCACCACTCCCGCGATCTTCCCCACCCACACCGAGGCTTTTGCTGAGGTCGTGAAGAAGATGACCACCGGCGAGGGCAAGTGCATCGACGATGTCAGCGAGATCACCGCCATCGGCCACCGCGTCGTCCACGGCGGTGAGAAGTTCAAGGCCAGCTGCCTGATCACCGACGAGGTCATCAACACCATCCGTGAGCTGAGCCCCCTGGCTCCTCTGCACAACCCCGCAGGCATCCTCGGCATCGAGGCAGCCCGCAAGGTCTTCGGCAACGTCCCGATGGTCGCTGTCTTCGACACCGCTTTCCACAGCACCATGCCCCCGAAGGCTTATATGTACGCCATCCCCTATGAGTACTATGAGAAGTACGGCGTCCGCCGCTACGGCTTCCACGGCACCAGCCACAAGTACGTCGCTCACAAGGCTGCTGAGTACCTCGAGGAGCCCATTGAGCGCCTGAAGCTCATCACCTGCCATCTGGGCAACGGCTCCTCCATCGCCGCTGTCGATCAGGGCAAGGTCGTTGATACCTCCATGGGCATGACCCCGCTGGCCGGCCTGATGATGGGTACCCGCTGCGGCGACCTGGACCCCTCTGTGGTCAACTACCTGAAGTACACCCTGAACATCACCGGCCACGAGCTGGACGAGATCCTGAACAAGAAGTCCGGCCTGCTGGGCATCTCCGGTGTTTCCAGCGACAAGCGTGACGTCGAGGAGGCTGCTCTCCACGGCAACAAGCGCGCTCAGCTGGCTTCTGACATGCTGAACTACCAGATCAAGAAGATCGTCGGCAGCTACATCGCAGCTATGGGCGGCGTGGACGCCATCGTCTTCACCGGCGGCATCGGCGAGCACGATGAGATCGCCCGTGCAAAGGTCTGCCACCACATGGATTGGCTGGGCATCCGCATCGATACCGAGAAGAATGAGCATCCCGTGGGCGATGTCTGCGACATCACCGCCTGGGGCGCCAAGGTCCGCACGCTGGTCATCGCTACCGACGAGGAGCTGATGATCGCCCGCGACACCAAGGAAGTCCTCGAGAAGTAATCTCTGCATTTAAGGCATCCAAGGCCGCACCGCTCCCCCAAAGGGCGGTGTGGCCTTTTTGCTGTTTTGCACGAGCAAAGACCGTCTTATTATGCCGAATGCACAAAAAAGCGGACGAGGGGTTGTTTTTTGGTTGACAAATCAAAAAAAGAACGGTACAATAGGGGAGTCCTCAGCTAGAGGACGTTTACTCATTCAAGCCCCTGGTAAGCTTACGATCAGCGCTATGGTCCCTAAAAACCAAAGGTATGGTTACAATCCTTCCGTGGGCAAGAACTAAACAAAGAGGAGATACTACTATGTTCGAAGACAAGACTTTAGTTTGCAAGGACTGCGGCAAGGAGTTTGTTTGGACTGCTGGTGAGCAGGAGTTCTACGCATCTCGCGGCTTTGAGAACCAGCCCCAGCGCTGCAAGCCCTGCCGTGATGCCCGCAAGAACGGCGGCGCACGCAGCAACGGCGGTGAGCGCCAGATGTTCGACGCTGTCTGCGCAGCTTGCGGCAAGGCTTGCAAGGTTCCCTTCCAGCCCCGTGAGGACCGTCCGGTCTACTGCTCTGACTGCTTCGCTCGCATGAAGCAGAACT